>ENA-ORCZ01000014-ORCZ01000014.1-marine-metagenome-genome-assembly--contig:-NODE-14-length-380466-cov-6.243156_pt1 | contig 380466 bp, 353 predicted proteins | sample MGYA00237785_ERZ508519 | MGnify/ENA primary metagenome ERZ508519 (study PRJEB26189, sample SAMN06268790) | marine metagenome | isolation source: Bioluminescent Bay, La Paraguera, Puerto Rico | place... | reverse complement strand
ACAAACGTCCCCATGCTAGCCTCAACCGACGAACACCAGCTCAGGCCCTCGCCGGAACAACCTGATCAGAAACCACATCTAGCTCTTCCCTAGACCGCTTCGGCTCGGTCTTGTTCTGAGTGATTAGCTCGTTGCCGATCCCAGCCAGAAACTCCGGTGCGTCCTTAAACGCCCGCTGTAGCTTCTCGACTTCCTGACGGATTTCGAACTCCACTAGCTGCCGTTCGGCACCTTCCAGTTCGTCGAGAGGTTTGGTTTTGAGCTTGTTCATTGGTGTACGGGCCATTGTGACCTCCTTTTTATTGTTGTTAAAATGAATGCAGGGGGGATAATAATTCATCATCCTACACTATTATTGTAACATATATTTATGTAAATGTCAATATACTTTGCAAAAAAAATTAGATCAGAAATTATATTTAAGGAAAGAGGTGAAGCAATGCAGAATGCAACAAAAGCAGATAGTCCGAGGGACTCAGAGACCTTACATTGCCGGATCAATAGGAAAAATGACGGCCAAAATAGGATTGAAGTGACACTTATATATTTATCATACCACGATTTAGGAATAATGTCAAGATAACGACCGTGGAATGCCCCTAGAAGCCACACAGAGGCCTCAGGAAGGCTGTCTGGCGTACGCACCTAGGTGATGCCCAGAGATAGCGGAGTGGCGCTCTATGGGCATCAATATTCGGTGTGAGTCTTGGGGAATTGAATTGTAGGCAGAATCCGCCTCGGGATTAAAGCGCCGGTCCAGGCAGTTGTTGGAATACCCAACTCACTGGCCAAATGCTCAACAGGAGAAGCAAGCCATTCGACAAGCCAAGCCTAAAAAGCATGAACAGTGTTCTGCCTACGCAGGTCCCGCACGACGGTATGGATTTCAAATCTAACACGCTAAAAATGGAAAAAATTTGGCGAGGCATTCGTTTGCAAAATGCGCCTTTGCAAGAGGTGATTTCGGTACTTAAGATCCAGGCTCAATCAGATTCGATACGTCACGTTTCGAACCGTCCTTTAGGAGACATCAGTGGCTAATCTTCAGGTATCAGATACTAACGTTCCGACGCTTCTTAAGCGGCTTAAAAGTGGTGAGTATCTATCTCCTAGATTTCAACGTGATTTTGTTTGGAGTACGGCTGCTGTCATATCGCTAATAAATTCTATTATCGACGCCAAACCCATCGGTATGATTACGTTGTGGGAGCAGGAGGATGACAGTCAACTAGACTTAGAGCATATATCAATTAACGATTGGAACACAAAAATAAATAAAACAGCTCCTAAATATTTTGGGGAGAATACTGATAGGTCGGGAAGGTACTATGCAATATTAGATGGAAGGCAGAGGTCCACTGCGATTGCGTTGGCTTTTGGTGGGTTGAGGGCTCAAAGTGGACTGTATAAAACCGCCGGGCGTTATTTTCTCGACGTAAATAGCAAAGATGACGCCGAAAGAGTGCGGTTTATTCAAGAAAAAGAAGTTGATACAAAAGGTTTAGATAAACTAAATGTAGCTATTGGCGCAGGTCTATTCCCGCTAGAGGTGAATGATCCTGATAATATATATGCGACTTGGATGGATTACATACAAAATATAGGTGATAGTAAATTTTATCCAGAGAATAAACTCCCTAGCGCTGAGGAACTGTCGCGTAGAAATAAAATATTGAGAAATGCATTCGATGGTATTATTAATACAAAGATAGCGATATACACAGTTCCAAGATCATATGCTTTAGGGGAAATATGCGAAATATTTGAAACATTAAATACGACTGGGACAAAAGTCTCGACGGTAGATCTTATCCATTCATGGGTATATGCGGACACGGTAGACGACACAGAGGGTCCAAGACTATTACGCCAATGGATTGATGAGCTTGGCGAATTAGATGGAGCCGTTGGTTGGGCCTCCTCCAGGGATCGACCTGAATTGATCGCGCAATTTGTTGCGGCATCCTACATCGCTGCGGACGTTAAAGACGACCCACGCCCCATGACTGGAAGTCAGCGGACTCGCATTACAAGCGTAAAAGCGCAAGATCTGTTAGCGATCCCGACGACGTTCTGGAAATCGATCTTCTCCGAACAAGAGGTGTTTGCTCGTATTATCGGAGAATTTCAGGAGTGTGTGTCGGGTGGTAGATTTTCAATGAAGGACTGCCCGTATCCGGCTTCTGCTGCGATATACATCGGTCTTCGTTGGCATCAAGAGTTTGATGCAGGCCCAGATGTGTTCTGGAGTCGAAAGCATTTAGATTCCTTGTATAGGGCCTTTTTCTGGAGAAATGTACTCCTTCATAGATATGATCAGGGGTTCCTAACGCAAATAGGCGCAGATCTTAATAATATTCGAAAATTTCTTGATGAGACAGGTGCCGACGACTCGTTCAACAAATGGTGCGTTCGTGCTAACGATTGGCTCGATGATTACTTGGAATATGATGAATTTAGGCCAACAATAAATGAAATAATTACGGACGGTAATTATAGTGGTGCCTTGCGGAAAGCGTCTTTGCTGCTGCTGAAAGCGCGGGCGACAAATGATCCGGTTGATCGTGATTTAGATATTTCTATAGGAGCTTCTGGCGTTAACATGCACCATATATATCCGCGGGACTGGTGCAAGAATAATGTTACGGAAGAGCTAGAGCATCTACTGGATCAGGAAAAAGCAGAATCAGACTGGGTGAATTCAGCCGTTAACTTAATCCCTATGCATAGAGATACGAACTTAAAATGGAGAAAGCAGCTCCCTTCTCAGTTCATAAACGCAAATAAAATAAACTACGGAGATAGTAGCGACTTATGGGAGTCGTATTTTGTTTCAAAAAAGGCGTTTGGATTGCTCAAGAGCGGCGCGCAGGGAATCGAAGAATTTTGGCGAGAACGCGAAATATTGATCGGGGACGAGATGCAGAGACTTACGCTAGTTTCTTAGCCGAACGAAGGGGAAGAAATTGGCGCTTTATCCCGAATGTTTTATGAGGGCACACGGACGCCCTGTTGAGGTTTCCTTGTTGGAAATTCTGGATGATCTGGATTTCGACGCGTCTGAAAACGTTCTCGATAGCCTTCTGAAGCTAAGGGAAATGTTGCGCTCCGCAGGATTGATCCTAATACCGGAAGTGGGCGTCGGAGGGATAGAGGAAAAAAGAACGCTCCGGCGGATTCCGCAAGAGTTGGGTATGTCGGATATCCAAGAAATAATAGATTCTGGTGAGGGAATAGAATGTGAATTTAAGAGCACACTCCTTTTAGATACAAAGAAAATGATTTTCAATCCGGATATGCCTATTACCGAATGCGCCTCGGAGGAAGTGCTATTCTCATCAGTTAAAAGCGTAGCCGCGTTTCTGAATACAAATGGTGGGGTATTGCTTTTGGGGGTCAGAGATGATGGTGATGTAATAGGTCTAGAGGAGGATATTAGTATATACCCTAAAACAAAAAACGATTTCGACTCATTTGAGCTTTATTTTAGAGACATAATAACAAAATACTTTATAGAGGGAGACAAGATAAATGGATATTTAAACGTCGAGAAAGGGCTTTATGGGGAAAAGACATTTGCAAAGATATCTGTCTCTCAGAGGGAAAAGTTATCATTTATTGGGAGGGATGGAAGAATAATATTATATATAAGGTCGGGGAATAGGAGTAATCCGATCAATTACGAAGATATAGAAAATTACTATAGAATGGAGAAGCTGTACGGATAACGTATAATGAGCGGAAAATAGTTAAATTGGGTTGTTTATCTTATTCCAAATAATTTTACGTTGGGGGTGGGTATATCGATTGAGCATCGCCAGATCCCTATGTCCCGAAACGAGGGCGACTTCAGGGACAGAGAGCCCTAATTCGAACAAGCTCGATATCCGCTCGTGGCGTAGATCATGGAAATTCAGATCCGTTAGCCCTGCTCGTCTCCGCAGCCGATCCCATGACATCCGCAGGGCGTTCGCGGTGATAGGAAACGGCTTTTCGACCCCGGCTTTCCGAATGCGCTCCAAGATCGTCAGGGCTTTGTTCGTGAGGGGGATAATCCGAGCATGACCGTTCTTGGTCTTTGGGATCAGGAGGCTCGGTTCAGACCAGTCGATATGCCCCCACTCGACAGCCAGGATTTCCCCACGTCTCATTCCCGTCTCTAGGGCGAAGACAATGATTCTGCCTATGGTATCGGATCGGCACTCCCGAGCGGCTTTCATAAGCCTCTCAAACTCCCCCTCTCGCAATCTCCGCTCCCGGTGTGTGCTCGCTCCGGAGACCTTGATTTCCGTAACAATGTTGGGGAGAGGGTAGCCCCACTCCCTCCGGGCTATTTCGAAGACGCTCCGGAGGATATCGAACTCCCGCCGGACGCTACTCGGCTTGACCGTCTCTAGGCGTTCATCCCGGTAGGCTGCGAAATCCTCCACTGAGATAGAGGATAAAGGCCTGTCGCAGATGGATCGCCTCAGGAAGGCATTGATGAGGTAGGTCTCCCGCTCTGCCGTTTTCTTCCTCGCAGAGACCTGATCGCGATACCGGGTGACGATATCCCTGAGGGGGGTCCTTCGAAGAATGGAGACATCGACGAGATCGCCTCTGTCTGCATTCCTCTCCTGATCCCTCGCCCAGACGAGAGCATCACTGCGGTGGAGAAAGGACTTCGAGACTGGGGGGAATCCCTTGCGCCGAACCTGAGCCTGATATCGCCCAGACGGTAGCTTCCTGATCGTGGCCATGGCGTCCCAGTGTGCACAGATTGTGAACGACACAGGAAAGGACGCTGGTGGAAAGGAGCGAGGGAAGGGCGTAAGCGATTGAGTTGCTTACTGAAAGAATGGTCGGAGTGGCAGGATTTGAACCTGCGACCCCCTCGTCCCGAACGAGGTGCGCTACCAGGCTGCGCTACACTCCGGCCGCTGGTGAGCCGCTATATAGCTGGCCGCTTCGGCCGCCGCAACCCGCCTTTCATCGTTCATACACATCTGCGTCGTCGCACCGCTGTCCGCAACGATGAAAACGCCCGGCAGAGGGGGTTTTGTGCCGGATTCGACTGAAACGGCGCCGAAACACGGGGGACGTTCGACCGAAATCTGTCTCTTCCACCAATGATCGCCGGGTCACACGGGGGCATCCGCTGCTCGGGACACCCGAAAACCGGAGAGACGACACGATGAAACACGACATTGGCAGACCACGAAGGAGGGCCCTGGCTGCGGCCATACTCGCGGTCGGTACGATTTCGGCCGCCGCCGCCGCGATGGTCACGACGGCGACGACGGCGGTAGCGCAGGCGACCGGCCCGGTCCGGGAGATCTCGGTCGTGTCCGGCGAGGCGGCCCCGGCGGCCGGCAAGGCCCGGAAGAAACGGAAGATCGGGACGCGGTACGTCTTCAGCGGCGGTGTTCTGATCGGGGAACTGCTCACAACGGTTCACTGCTCGAATACCGGTGACCGGAAGGCCCGTGTTCGCGTGGTGGTGCGCGGCGAGGAACTGATCGTCTCGATCACCGGAAACGTGTCGAAGTTGCCGCGCGAATTCGCCGCCGCCACGACCCTGAAGCCGCACCGGTCGAAGATCTTCGCGACCACGAAGCAGGCTTCGGGGTTCCATCACGCCGGCGTCAATCTCGGCATTCCCCGCAACATGACGATGGTTCCGATTTCCGGCGAGATCGTCTCGCCGGACAAGGGCATCGTCTGTGCGGTGCAGAACATGGACCAGGAAGAGGTCGTGCCCGAATGGGTCTACACCGTGGCTCTGGAGAAGATCGATGGATAATCGCATGCCCCGCGCCCTGGCCGCCGCGATCGACGCCGTTTTCAACGCCGCGTTCGGTGTTGCCCTGGATGTCGGCCTTGCCCTCCGGGGCACCGGTCCCGCCCGAAGAATGACGATGCTCGCCTCCGCGACGACGGCCGCCGTGGCGGCGACTCTGATGGCAGTGGCGGTGCCCGCGACCCCGGCCGAGGCCGCCAAGGCCGCGCAGACCCGCTATCTCGTCGCCGGGATCGTCAACGGCAAGCAGCGGCAAAGCGACGACGGCGGCGCCGCGGAGACCCGGGCGACGATGATCCAGTGCACGAACTCGGGCTCGAAATCGGCCAGTCTCACCGTCGAGATCTTCAACGAGGCGGGCAAGCGGAAGCGCCAGCAGTTAGCCCTGCTGCCGCGAACGGGGATCCTGATTGCGACCAACCGGGAAGCCGCGTCCGAGCCGATCGGACGTTTCATCAATGTCGGCGAGATCAAGGCCGGCTACGGGGTCGTCCGCGCCAACCGGCGGGGCGTCATCTGCACGGCGCAGGTTGCCAACGAACCGATGGATTTCGTCTACGACCTGCCGGTCGAGCGCCTCGGCATGGCCAGGTAGGTGCGGTTCGCCAGCCTGGCGGCTGCCAGACCCGGCGGCCGCCACGCTCGCAACACATCCCGCCCGTTACGTCATGGAAACAGGCCGGACATTGCCCGGAAACGCGCGTCGGCGATACCGGTCACAGGTCAACACACGGGAGATATCCGATGAAGACATTTGGGTCGAAGACGCTTCCGGGCATGGCGGCAGTGCTGCTGCTCGTGTCCGGCGCGGCGACGGTGGGTCCCGGCGCGATGGCAGCCGACGATGCGGCAGCGCTGCACGTGGTCTCCGTCGTGGCCGATGCCGAGCGTGAATCCGGACGCGGGAAAAAGCGGCAGGGCCCGGAGTTCAGGCCGCTCTACGCCTTTACCGGTGGCATCGCCTTTTCTCCGCAACTGCACACCGACATCATCTGCTCCAACGCAGGCAGGCGCGGCGGCAAGGTCAAGGTTGTGCTGACGGGCCAGGTGCAGGACGTCGTCGGTCTGGCCCCCGCTGCCGAACGTGGTGCGGAGGGAAACGAATCCGCGGGCGGTATCAGCGTGTTCCGCGGCACCGCCTTCGTGCCGCCCTTCGCGACGCGGATCTTCGGGACCGACGTGTCCGACTTCCATTTCGTCAATGTCGATCTCGGCGCCGATGGCCTCATCCTGCCGCTCTCCGGCGTCATCAAGTCCAATCGCAAGGACGTCGTCTGCACCGCCCATGTGGTCGCGAACCAGGTGCTGCCGACGGATGCCAGCGATTTGCAGCTCGAACGCATCGACGGCTGATCCGGCACCTTCAGCAAATACCACTGCCAAACGGAGAACGAGGACGATGACGAAGATGACGACAATGACGAAGATCAAGGGTGCCGCCCTGGCGGCCTGTGCATGCGCCGCGATCGCGTGCGCCGCGCCGGCCCTTGCGGGCCCGAAGCTCAAGCAGATTTACCGGTTCAGCGGCGTGGCGGTAGGCCTGCCGGCGGGCGATCTTGTCGACGACGGCGGGTTCGCCGGCGTCGACGAGGCGGACGCCGAACGGATCGTCCAGCTTTCCTGCAACAATTTCGGCGAGGCGGGTGCCGTGCTGAAGGTCGTCTTCTACGATCAGAACGCGACGCCCTACGTCTTCGACAAGTACCTGGAGCCTGATGAGGCGGTTGCCATCACCACCTCCCAGGCCCCCGCGCTTCCAGGCCCGACCGTCCGGGTGTTCCGGACCGGCGAGATCCGGGCCGGGCTGGGCATCGTGCTGTCCAACCGCACCGAGATCGCTTGCAGCGCCTTGGTCGCGGCCGCGGCGGCGGGCAGCCTGTACCAGCCGCGCCTCGAGCGCGTGAACTGAGGCGCCGGAACCGGGTCGGTGCCGCAGTGCCGGCGCGCCGCCGGCGCACGTTCGCCAGCGGATTGAAACACGGCGGATTGAAACACGGCGGAAACACCGCGCACATCATGCTGATACGCCGGGCTGTCATTCCACCCCGTTCAGGAACCGCGGTCGGTCCGCAGGCCCCCCTGCACACGGCGCCTCCGCACGCGGAGGGTACGGACCGCGGTTCGTTCCGGAGGGAAGTCCAATGAATGCCGTTGCCCTGGAGCAACCGCGCGAAACGGTTGTGCTGGTCGTCGAGGACGACGCGGCCAACCGGGACCTGCTGCTCGATGAACTCGACATGATCGGCTGCCGGGGTATTCCCGCCGCCGACGGCCGCGCCGCGCTGTCGATCCTCGACCGCTGCGACGTCGACCTCGTCCTGCTCGACCTGATGATGCCCTCGATGGACGGTTTCGAGGTGCTGCGGCGGCTGCGCGCCGATTTCACGCGCCGCATGCTGCCGGTGGTGATGATTTCCGGCATGAGCGATATGGTCAACATCGTTCGCTGCATCGAACTGGGTGCCGACGACTACCTGCCGAAACCGGCCGATCCGGTGCTTCTGAAGGCGCGCATCTCCAACTGCATCCAGAAGAAGCGCTGGCACGACCAGGAAGCGAGCCTGAAGGCGCGTCTGGAACGCCAGCTCGCCGAGATCGAGCGCGAACGGGCGCGCGCCGACGCGCTGCTGGAGGTGGTCCTGCCGACCGCCGCGCTGCGTGAACTGAAGCTGACCGGCTCGGTCAAGCCGCGGCGCTACGACAACGTCGCGGTCCTGTTCGCCGATATCGTCGCGTTCACCGCCTACTCGGAAACCCATTCGCCCGAGGACGTGGTCGCCAATCTCGACGGCCTGATCGAGGCTTGCGAATGGGCGCTTGCCGAGCAGGGCCTGGAGAAGATCAAGACCATCGGCGACGGCGTCATGGCCATGGCCAACCTGGCTCTGCCGTGCCGCGATCCCGTCATGGCCGCGCTGCGCGCCGGCCGAGCCATGCTGGAGGCTGCGGCGGGAACGGCCGCCGGCTGGCGGATGCGCGTCGGCATCAGCTACGGCCCCGTCGTCGGCGGGGTCGTCGGGCGGTCGAAATTCAACTTCGACGCCTGGGGAGATGCGGTCAATGTCGCCGCCCGCCTGTCGGGTCTCGGCGACCGGTCGGCGGTCTATCTGAGTGCCGAGGCCTGGGCCGAAATCGCCGGCCGCGCGAGCGCCTCCCGTCTCGATGGCATCGTTCTGAAAGGCAAGGGCCCCGTGGCCATCTACCAAGTCCATGCCGGAGACCCGGCGTGAACGCGGGGACGGCGATACGCTGCAGCCGTAGGGCCGGACAGCCCGCCGGCGGGCCGTCGCCCGCTGGCGGTGCTGAAACAATTGAAACACTTTCTCGTGATGACGACGCCGAGTTGAAAAGAAAGGTGTGTATCCGGCAGCCTGGACCAAAGGTTCCAGTCGCGCAGCCCCGCGGGGGGCGCTCGAAAGACTTCCTCGTATGCCTGAAAGACCCGACCCAGGAGTTTCTGAAATTGGGAGCACAGGGCCTCACCCCCGATGCGCCTGACATGGGAGACGTCGTCAACCCGCCGCCGGCAAGCGGCGGCAGGGCGGCGTACGATGTCGCGTCCGACGACAACCGGAGTCTGCTCGACTTCGTGGCGTCGCAGTCTCCCGCTGTCCTCTACAGCGGCAGTTTCGACGATCCTGACGGCCTGAGATTCGTCAGCGCCAACGTCCGGTCGGTGCTCGGCTGGTCGGCCGGAGACCTGCTCGGCGACCCGGCGAACTGGCGCGATCGAATCCACGCCGACGACCGGGGCGACTACGAGGCGGTTCTGGCCGAGTTGGCCGAGCACGGAGAGGTCGTTCAGGACTATCGCATGCGCGCCGGCGACGGACGCACGATCTGGGTGCGCGATCAGCAGCGTCTGACGGCGCCGGGCGATCCGCGCGGCGAATATGTCGGCTGTGTCATCGACATCACCGCCGAGAAGGCCGCCGAAGCCGGATTGCAGCGTGCCACCGCGATCCACCGGGCCATCGTCGACGCCTCCGTCGATGCGGTCATCACCACCGATTGCGACGGTTCGATTCTCGACTTCAATCCTGCCGCCGAGACCATGTTCGGCTATGCCGAAACCGAGGCCCGCGGGACGCTCCTGTGCGATCTCCTGATGCCGGAGCCGGTCCGCGAGCAGCGCAGGAAGAGCTTCGCCGATTACCGCAGCGGCCGTCCCGGTACGAGCATGGCCGACCTGTTCGAAACCGAGGTGCTGCGCCGCGACGGTTCGGTGTTCCCCGCCGAAATCCGCATGCGCCGGGTCTATGCCGACAACGACATGTTCGTCGTCACCGAGATCCGCGACCTGTCCGAGCGGGTGGAGGCGAGAGCGGCCAACCGCCGCCTGGCGCAGATGCTGCGCGACGCCGTCGACAATCTGCCGGCCGGGTTTGCCATATCCGACGCCGAGAACCGCATTGTCCTGTGCAACAAGGCCTATGCCGATCCCTACGGCGCCGAGCCGGAAGATCTCGTCGGCGTGACGCGCCAGGAACTCGTGACCCGGCTGCAGGAGCGGCTGCGCAGCTTCAACGGCGTCGCCATCGACGGCGATGCCGAGAAGCTGGAGGTGGTGATGCAGCGTCTCTGCGTCCCGGAAGGCCCGCCGGCGGAGTTCGAGCTCGATAACGGCGAATGGCGGCTTGTCTCGTCTTTCCCCACGGTCGACGGCGGCATGGTCACGATCCGGACCGACATTACCGCGCTGAAGCAGGCCGAGCAGGCCATGCACGAAAGCGAGTCGGTCATCCGCATGGCGGTCGAAGCCTGCCCGGTGCCGCTCAGCCTGGTGCGCGCCAGCGACGGCAAGGTCATCTACGAGAGCCCGGCCGGCAAGGACCTGTTTCGGCGGCAGGCGGAGGACGGGGCGGACTCGTCCGCCAGCATCTTCGCCCACCGCGAGGACCGCAACCGCTTCCTGGAACTGGTGCAGCGCGACATCGTCGACGGGTACGAGGTTCTGTTGCGCCGGTCCGACGGCGAGGAGTTCTGGGGGTCCATTTCGGCGACCACGATCGACTACAAGGGTGCCCCCGCGATCGTGACGTCGGTCTACGACCTGACCGAGAAGCGGCAGGTCGCCGAGGAAATGGCGCGTCAGCGCGATGCCCTGCACCAGAGCGAGAAGCTCGCCGCACTCGGCGAACTGCTGGCCTCCGTCGCGCACGAACTGAACAATCCGCTGTCGGTCGTCGTCGGCCAGGCCCTGCTCCTGAAGGAGACGGCCAACGATCAGGCGATCGCCGACCGGGCGTCCAAGATCGGCGCCGCCGCCGACCGCTGCTCGCGTATCGTCCGCACCTTCCTCGCCATGGCCCGCCAGCAGCCGATGGAACGCCGCCCGGTCGATCTGAACCGGGTCATCGAGCTGGCCATGGAGGTGACCGGCTATTCGCTGCGCGCCGCCGATATCGACGTGCGCCTGTCGTTGAGCCCCGACCTGCCGCAGATCTGGGGCGACGCCGACCAGCTCAACCAGGTGCTGACCAATCTCATCCTCAACGCCCAGAAGGCGCTGGAGGAATCCAAGGCGCCGCGTCGCATCAAGCTCATCACCAGCTACCGCGAACAGAGCCGCGAGGTGGTTCTGAAGATCAAGGACAACGGACCCGGCATCCCGGACCAGATCCGCTCGCGCATCTTCGAGCCGTTCTTCACCACCCGTCAGATCGGCTCCGGCACCGGCATCGGGCTGGCCTTCTGCCACCGGATCGTCACCACGCACGGCGGCTCGATTTCGGTCGAGACCGGTATCGACGGCGGCGCCAGCTTCGTCATTCGCATGCCGGTGACGCGCATGAACACGGCGGCGCCGGAAGGCGAGATCGCCGCGGACGCCGGCGCGGAATCGGCCAGCATCCTCGTCGTCGACGACGAGGTTGCCGTCGCCGAAATGCTGGCGGATATCCTCGAAGACGAGGGTCACACGGTGGCGATCGCCCACTCGGGCAGTCAGGCGCTCGACCGGATCGAGTTGCAGGAGTTCGATCTCGTGCTCTCCGACCTGCGCATGCCCGATATCGACGGCCCGTCGATGTTCGATGCCATCCGCGAGTCGCGCCCCGACATGGTGTCGCGGGTCGCGTTCATAACCGGGGACACGATGAGCGCGCGGATCCGCGAGTTCCTGCGCGGGTCGGCGCGTCCCTATATCGAGAAACCCATTACACCACAGGACGTTCGTGATCTCGTCCAGCACATGCTGTGCGAGTCCGACGATTCCAGCGAGGAGTACGGAAGATGTTGAGCGAACTGGGCACTGCCGCAGCGGTGCGCTGCGCTCCGGGCGGCCAGAATCTGGGACAGTCCCCGCAGTCGGCGGTCTTGCAGCACATCGCTGTCGTCGACGACGAGCCGGATATCCGGGAGACCGTCGGCGAGTATCTGGAGATGAAGGGCTACCGGGTGACGCGCTGCGACGGCGGCGCGGCCCTGCGGGGGCTTCTGGAGGGCGAGAAGGTCGATCTCGTGCTGCTCGACATCACGATGCCCGACGAGGACGGACTGTCCATCGGCCGGTATCTGAACGCCAACACCGGCATTCCGTTCGTCATGCTGACGGCGGCCGGAGAGGTGATCGACCGGATCATCGGCCTGGAGATGGGGGCCGACGATTATCTCGCCAAGCCCGTGGACCTGCGCGAGCTGCTTGCCCGCATCAAGGCCGTTCTGCGCCGTGGCGAGCGCCGGCGCGAGGAGAACGATGCCGGATCGGCCGCAGGCGCCCCGCAGCGCGTCCGGTTCGGCCGCTGCACGCTGGACACGGCCGCGCACCGGCTGACCGGCGAGGACGGTCTCGATATTCCGATCACCGCGATGGAGTTCGACCTGCTGAAGGCGTTCGCCGACCATCCCAACCGGGTGCTCTCGCGCGACCAGCTTCTCGACATGGCGCACAATCGCGGCTGGGAACCGTTCGACCGGTCGATCGACATCCGCATCGCCCGGCTGCGCCGCAAGATCGAGCCGGATCCCGGCAAGCCGCAGGTCATCAAGACCGTGCGCGGCGCGGGTTACATGTTCACGATGGACGCGAACGGCTGATCGCGGGCCGTCACCGCGCTGACAAAAGGCCGGCGTCGCGGGACGCCGGCCTTTTTTGTCGCTTCGCGCCTGTCCCGGGCGCCGGCGCCGCTCACGGGCGTCTGGGGTAGCTACCCTCATGGGCAATGCAGTAGAGCAGCGGCTCGTCGAACGACGACAGGACGGGTTCCAGCGTTGGCAGGGCGAACGTCTTGTGCCCGTTGCCGCCGAACCGGAAGCCGATCAGGCTGTACAGGGGCTGGTAGTCCGCGACCTTGAGGATCCGTCCGTCGGCCTGGAAGTACCCGTCGGGACAGAACTTCATCGCGAAAAGTTTGACTTCCCCGATGATGGGTTCCTGGGCCCGCTGCGCGTGTGCGGCGTGTGCGCCGGACAGGACGCCGGCAGCGATCAGGCAGGCTGTGATGAGTGTCTTTTTCATGATGGTCTCCGCGCGTGAACCGCTTCAGTCGCGATAGGTGGCCTTCACCTTCACGGTGCAGTCCTTGATGTGGAGCTTGAACGAGAGTTTCAGCCGTTCCGGGCCGTCGGAATAGACCTCGCGGAACTTCGTGAAGGGAACGACCCGGTCGGCGAACTTGGTGTTGGTGCCGAAGTCGAAGCGCATTTCCCCGGCGGTCTCGGTCTCGAACTTCATGCGCGCAAGACCGAGCAGGGACATGTACTGGGCGTCGGAATTGTAACTCACCCGTCTGAACGTGATGAAGTGCTTCCGCTCGCTGCCGACCTCGAAGGTCGATCCGCCGGGCGTCACCGAGCACCAGGAGTCTTCGCCGTATCCGGTATCCGCCTCCATCGTTCCGTTGAAGAGAATGTCCTTGCCGGCATTCGAGCCTGCGGTCGCCGCAGACATCCAGGGCAACGTCAGTGCGAAGGCCAGACAGAATGCGAAAAGGTGTTTCATGGTCATTCACCGTCAGTACGACTATCGAACGCGGAAGAGGGCCATGATTCCGTTACGGAAGTATTGCCGAAATAGAACACGGAGCCGTTCGATCGCCGATCCGCGGCTGGAATCGCCGCGGCCGTCGTTGTCCGGTCGAAACGGTTCCCCTCCGACGGATTTTCGACGGATACCCGGATCATTCAGAAACGGTCCTGCACACGCCGGGACGCTTTTCGCCTGTCTCGGACCGGGCATCGCACACGCAGCGTACGGTATGCGCTGCACGGCGTACCGCGTGACGCCAACCTGAAACGGAAACGACCCCCTCCGGTCGTTTCCGGTCTCGGCCGCCGGAAAGATGGATAGTGCCGCGACGCTTTCCCTCAATCCCGCGGCAAGGGGCGACTTTCCGCCGTAGCGCCAAGCCCCTCCGTTCTGATGCGCGCCGCATTAACGGCACCTCCTCATTTAACTTGACAATATTTCTGGTTGTAGCGATTTGTTAACCGTCACTTAGCGGAAGGCTGGGTGCGAAATCCGGGCTTTTTTCAATTAGGCTATTTGCTTGGCGAGTGTTCTGTCGCCGTCGCGCTTCGGGGTGTTTCCGAATGTTTCTTAGACCGCAGCCGGGGAGCATCCTGCCGACTGTCAGAGCACTTTGTTTCGTGATGGCCGCGGCTGGAGGTCTTGCCGCCCCGCCGGCCCTCGCCGGATCGACCTCGACCGCCGTCGAGAGCGCGCTCAATCCGAGCGCGCTTGGCGAGAGTGTGACCTTCACTGCGACGGTAGCGGGCGGAGGTCCGCCCGGCGGCGACGTCACATTCGCGGACGGATCCACGACCATTGGTACGGGGAGTCTCGACAGGGTCGGGCACGGCGCGCCGCTGGCTCCGGGGCTCTATCATTCGTGCTTCCTCACGGCCGCGGGCGGCGTGCAGTGCGTCGGCGACGACGGAGACACCCAGTTGGGCGACGCGGCCAGCGGTGACAAGCTGACCCCGATCGACGTCAGCGGACTTGTATCCGGGGTCCGTGGCATCGACTCCTATGACCGCCACACCTGCGCGCTCCTCGACGACGGCAGCGTCCGGTGCTGGGGATTGAATGAATACAGGCAGACCGGCGCGCCCAGCGGGTTCTATCAAGCAACACCGGTCACAGTGGACGGACTCGGCGGCCCGGCGACGATCGTTGTCACCGGAGAAGCGTTCTCCTGCGCCGCGCTGGAGGCCGGCGGCGTCAAGTGCTGGGGCGGCGGCGACGTCGGGGCCGGCGCGACGCCGGTCGCCATCAGCAACCTGAGTGAACGCGTTGTCGCGCTGGCGGCGGGGAGCGATCACGCCTGCGCTGTGACCGAGCAGGGTGCGGTCAAATGCTGGGGGGACAATTCGGCCGGCCAGCTTGGCGACGGAAACAAGCCTGACGACAGCGAGGCTGCGACCATCGTCACCGGTCTCGGCGGCCCCGCCAGAGATGTCGCAGCGGGTGCGTTCCATTCCTGTGCGGTCTTTGTGGCCGGTGGTGTCGCATGCTGGGGCAGTAACGACTACGGTCAATTGGGAGATGGAACGAAAACTGATAGGCCGGCGCCGGTCGTCGTCTCCGGCCCGTTGACCGGAATTGTCGCCGTCGATGCGGGATACGCCCATACCTGCGCGCTGTCACATTCGGGGGCGGTCTCGTGCTGGGGCGATGATTCCGTTAATCAGCTCGGCAACGGCGCTGCGTCTGGCAGCACGGTCCCTGTGGCGCCAACCGGCCTGACTGCCGGCGTCGCCGTGCTGGCGGCAGGCAACCTTCATAGTTGCGTGCTGATGCAGGACGGATCGGCGCGCTGCTGGGGGTACAACAGCGACGGCCAAGCGGGCACCGGTGATACCGGCGCGGTGGGCGAGCCCGTTGCTGCCGGCGGTTATATCGCCGGCGCACTGCGCGGCTATTCCGTAGCAACGATCGCCACGGCCGAGCTGTCGGGCGGGAGCCACGCCATCACGGCAACCTATCCCGGCTCGGCCGGACAGGATCCGAGTGTCTCGGCGGTTCTGAATCAGGTGGTCAACAAGGCCGCGTCCTCGGTCGCCATCGGATCGTCGGCGGCCGCGACGGTTTTCGGTGAAGCCGTGACCTTCACCGCCACGGTCTCGTCCGCCGCGGGAACGCCATCCGGTGACGTCACATTTCGGGCCGGAGCGACGTCGCTCGGTACCGTGGCACTGAACGGCGGCGGGGTCGCGACCCTCGGCGTCACGGCGCTCGCGGTGGGTGGACATTCTATCAGCGCCGAGTATGCCGGCAACATCAGCTTCACCGGTTCGACTTCGAGCGCTATCGCGCATACGGTTGGCAAGGGGGCGACGGACGCGGATATCGCCGTCTCCTCGACCACAGTCGAGGAAGGCGACCCTGTGACGCTGACGGCAACAATCTCGGCGGTCGCCCCGGCGAATGGCGTGCCCGACGGCTCGGTGACGTTCCGAAGCGGTGGTTCGGATCTCGGCACGGCCGCGCTCGCAGGTGGCAAGGCGAAACTCGACGTGACGCTGCCGATCGGCACCCATATCGTGACAGCCGGCTATACCGGCAGTGCCGACTGGACCGGGGCCACCTCGGCGGGCCTGTCTGTCACCGTTTCCAAAGTCTCGCTGCCACCCGCCGAGCCGGGTCCGGAGTTCGGCATCAACCCGGACAAGACGGAGGCACAGGATCAGCCGGCGGTCGCTGCGCTCCCCAAGGGGTACGTGGTGCTGTGGCGGGCTGAGAGCCGGACGAGTACGCAGACAGATATTCGCGGTCGGCTCCTGAAACCCAACGGAAAACCCAGGAGGAAGGATTTCCTGGTCAGTGCCGCGACATCCAAGGGCGACGATGACCCTGCGGTCGCCGGACTGAGGAACGGTGCCTTCGTGGCGGTATGGGCCTCAGACGGCGTCGACGGATCGGGGTCGGCCGTGGTCGCGCAGCGTTTCAACAATAAAGGCCGGCGGCGCGGCAAGCCGGTTCAAGCCAACAGCCGCGCAAAGAAAAACCAGGCGATGCCAACCGTCGCCAGCCTGCCGAACGGCACTTTCGTCACTGCATGGGCATCGAAGAAACAGGACGGCTCGGGTTGGGGCGTCTTCGCGCAGGCGTTCAAGGCGACCGGTGTCATGAACGGCCGTGAAATCCGTCTCAACGCGACGACGAAGAAGAACCAGGCGGCACCGGCGCTATGTGCGCTCGGTCACAACGGATACGTCGCCGCATGGGAATCGAAGGCACAGGACGGCTCCGGCTATGGCATCGTTGCCCGTCTTCTGAAAAAGACCGGCAAACCCAGGGGCGGCGAGATCATGGTCAATGTCACGACCGCGGGCCATCAGCGCCAACCAGCCCTCGCGGCTCTCTACAACGGCGGATTCGTCGCCGCCTGGGCTTCACGTGGACAGGATGGTTCGGGCTGGGGCGTCTATGCCCGGCGGTTCCGTAGCAACGGTAAGCCGGTCGGCGGAGAAATCGCCGTCGCCGAGACGACGGCGGGCGACCAGACGACGCCGGCTGTGATCGGCCTCGAGAACGGCGGCTTCGCTGTTGTTTGGGTCTCTGAGGGACAGGACGGGTCCGGCGATGGCGTCTACGGCCGTCTGTTCGACGCCGATGGCGCTGCATCGTCGTCGGAATTTCCTTTGAATCAGACGACGAAGGGCGACCAGTCTGAACCCGGGATTGCTGTCTACCGGAATGATCTCCTCAGCGTGTGGACGACCGAAGGGCTCGGCAAAGCGAACGATGCGGTTTCCGGCGCGACGGTTGCGGTGGAGTAGCGACCAATCGCGCTTTTCCTCGCGCGTGGCGGGCATACTTGATGTGTAGAGAGACCCGGCTGAAACACGCCCCTGACAACTGAAACCGTTTTTCTGCGGTCAGACGTCATCCCGAAAAGGAAGGCCCCTACAAGGACGGCCGTGACACGCCCCGTGGCGGATCGGAAACCGCCGGCATGTCGCCCGACCCTTGAAAGGAGACCACGATGACGACCGCCGATTATGTCGGCCAGGCACAGCCGCGCAGCGCTTCCGCCTTCGGTGAGGCCGGGGCGCTCGTCAGAACCGTTTTCGAAACCGTCGGCCGCTGGTGGCGCATGCGCAAGGCCCTCGCCGAGCTGCGCGACCTCGACGACCGCATGCTCAACGACATCGGCCTGAGCCGCTCGACGCTGCTGTCGGCGGCCCGCGACGTTCACGGCTTCGGCCCGCGCGACCGCGGAGCACTCTGAGGTGCGGGAACCAGGCGGCGGGCCCGGTCCGGCCCGCCTGTTCAGTCCCGATACAGGCCGACGAACGGAACGGTGCAGAATTCGTACTCCAGGTCGAACGTGACCTTGAGCCGATCCCGGTCGGCAACGTACTTCCGTTCGTACTGCGAGAAGGTGATGTCGCCGATCTTCTCTTCCTTGCCGCCGAGCAGATCGAATTTCACCTGGCCGCTGTCTTCGTCGTCGAACTTCAGACGCGCCAGGCCGCCGAACCGGAACACCTTTCCGCCGATGTGGTAGATGAGCTCGTTGAGGGCGACATAGTGATTGCCGGTCTCGCTGATCTCGTAGGTCGACGGCAGGCCGGTTATCGCGCATCCCGTGCGCTTGACGGACCCCGTCGCCGTTCGCGTGGCCACCGTCCCGTGCAGGACCTTGCCCACGGCAAGATCGACCTCGGGTTCCGCAGTGTCCGCCGCAGCCGGAACGGCAATCGATAGCGCCAGCGCCAGGCTCGCAAAGATCCGTTTCATCCGAGAACTCCCCGATAGGTCGTTAAGGGCCATCTTCCATGAGGATAGACACAATATTTTGACCGAAAGGTCAAATTTATTCTTGCCCATGGGTAAATATCACAGCGGCGCGCAACTGGACATTGCCGGCGCCGTCACCAGATTGACGACGGCCGGTCAGCCGGCCGATACCACGGGGCGGATCGTGCCGTCCGCGTCCAGTCTCCGCTCGTTTCAGCCAAGTCCACACCGCCCTTCATGACCGCCCTCAAGAATATCCTCGAATCCGGCCGTTTCGAAGCCGTCATCACGACGCTGATCATCATCAACGCGATCACGATCGGGCTGGAGACCGTGCCGGCCGCCATGGAGAAGGCCGGCGCCCTGCTGGTCTTTCTGGACCGGATCGTCCTGGCCGTCTTCGTCGTGGAACTGGCCGCGCGCTTCGTCGTCTACCGCCAGCACTTCTTCCGCGATCCCTGGCGCATCTTCGACCTGATCGTGGTCGGGCTGTCGCTCGTGCCGGCGACGGCGGGGCTGTCCGTCTTCCGCGCCCTGCGCATCCTGCGTGTGCTGCGCCTGATCGTCGTGGTGCCGTCGCTGCGGCGCGTGGTCGGCGGCCTCGTCTCCGCCTTGCCGGGCATGGGCTCGATCATGCTGCTGCTGGCGTTGATCTTCTACGTCTTCTCGGTGATCGCCACGCGGCTCTACGGCCCGTCCTTCCCCGAGTGGTTCGGTTCGATCCCCGCGTCCGCCTATTCGCTGTTCCAGATCATGACGCTGGAGAGCTGGTCGATGGGAATCGTGCGGCCGGTCATGGAGGTCTATCCCCTGGCCTGGCTGTTCTTCGTGCCGTTCATCATCTGCACCACCTTCACCGTGCTTAATCTGTTCATCGGCATCATCGTCTCCGCGATGCAGGCCGAACACGAGGCGACGGCCGTGGCCGAGCGTGAGGAACTGCACAGCGAGCAGGCCCTGATCCTTGGCGAATTGCGCCGGATGCGCGCGGACATTGCCGCCCTGACGGAGAAGGTGGCGGCCGGCAAGTCCGGGCCGGACGGCTAGGGACGGGGCCTCCGCGGACCGCCCGATACGGCCGCGAAACACATATCCAACAACTGAAACCCGATACCCGGAACCGGACGTCGTGCGGAAACGGACGGCTTCTAGAACGGCTCCCGTGACGCGCTGCGGAGGCGGCCGACAAGCCCCCAGCCTCGAGGTCGCCGAAGCGGTGCGTCACGCCAGTCCCGAAAGGAGAAAACGATGACGACCGCACCAGTTGCCGGTCACGCTCACATGACCGGCCTCGCGACTGCCCGCGGCACGACGCCTGCCGCCGCCGCACGGGTTGCCCGGATGGCCTTCAGCGCCTTGGCGCGCTGGCTGCGCGTCCGCCGCACCACCTCCGAGCTTCTCCGGCTCGACGACCGCATGCTCAGCGACATCGGCCTCAGCCGTTCGATGCTGTTATCGGCGTCTCTCGACGCCGAACGCGCGAAGGATCGCGGCTATGGTGTGTTCTGAGACACCGGCCGCCCCGCCTGCAACGCCCGCGCAGACCGGGCCCGCCGTTCGCGAATCCGCCATCGGCGGGGCGAAGCGGCCCGTCGTGATGGTGCACGGCTCGCTCACCGCCGGCGCCATGTGGAAGCGCATGATCGCCTGCCTGGACGACCGGTACGCGATCGTCGCACCGGACCTCACCGGTTACGGCGGCACTCCCGCCTGGCACGGACGCCGCCCCTTCCGGCTGACCGACGACCTGGCCTGCATCGATGTGGCCATGGCCGGGATGGACGCGCCGTTCGACCTGGTCGGCCATTCCTATGGCGGGCTCGTCGCGCTCCGCTACGCCTGGGCGAATCCGCACCGCGTCCGGTCGCTCCTGGTGTTCGAGCCGACCGTCTTTCGGGTTCTGCGCGACGCGGATGCGGGCACGCCGGAGGCCTTTGCCGAGATCGACCGGGTGTCGCGCGTTGTCCGCGCCGGTCTGCGGGCGGGCGTGCCGGCCACCGCGATGCGCCACTTCGTCGACTACTGGAACGGCAGGGGCGCATGGAAGATGCTGCCCGAGGAGCGCCGGGAACTGTTCAGCGCGCAGGCCGGAACGGTCGCCGACAATTTTGCGGCCGGATGGACCGACGACATGCCGGTCGCCGGCCTGCGCGGCCTCGACGTGCCGACCTTTGTCGTGGCCGGCGCCGCGACCACCGCCGCCTCGCTGACGACGGCCCGCACGCTCGCCGCGTTGCTGCCGGACGCGGAGTCGATGACCGTCGGCGGGGCCGGGCACATGCTGCCGCTGACTCATCCCGAAGAGGCGGTCCGCATCGTGTCGGGCTGGCTGGCCGACCCCTATGTCGACGCCCGCGGCCAGGCCCGCGCAGGCACACCGACCTCCAGTGCCGGGGCTGCCCGCGCCGCATGAGCGGCCGTAGCCGGGTATCGGCCCCTGAAACCGCTTCCGGGAGCACCGTCCCGGGCCGAACGGTCCGGGACGGGGGTCTTCGGGCGCTGTCGCCCAAGGTCGCGTTGTCCGGCCCGGCTTACTTCTTCCGGAAGACGGCCTTCATGGTCATGTTCTTCTTCATGACGACCGGGACTTTCGCCTTTTTCGATTTCTTGCCGCCCGTCCACTGTTTGAACGCGTAACCCTTCTTCGCCTTGGCGGTGAGGGTGACCTTCGTATTCTTCTTGTATTTCGACTTGCTGGACGGGCAGTTCGGCTTCTTGCCGACCTTGATCTTGCCGCCTTTGGCCGGCTTCCGCTTCAGCGTCAGCTTGTAGCATTTGACCGAGGTCGTCTCGGTCTTGGCGACGAACAGGCCGCGGCCGTGGGTGACGGCGATCAGGTCGGTACCCTTCCAGATCAGTTCGTCGACCGAGGTGTTGGTCGGGCCGTCGTGCGGCGCCTTCCAAGTCAGGCCCCGGTTCTCGCTGGCGAACACGCCGACTTCCGTGCCGGCATAGACCCATGTCGGCTTTTTCGGATGGATGGCGAATCCGCGCACCGGTGCGCTGGGCAGGGCGCCGCCGCCCGAACCGCTCCGGTTCGACCAGCTCGAGCCGCCGTTCGTCGTCATGTAGACGTTGTCGCTGGCGAACCCGCCGAAGGAGACGAACACGATGCTGGCGTTGTTCGGATCGATTGAGATCCGTGTCACGAAACGGTTCGGCAGGCCGGTATCGACCTTGCTCCAGGTCGGCGAGGCCGCGGTGCCGTTGGTCGTCTTGTAGACGTCGCCGTTGTTGTGGCCGACGAAAATGATGTTCGGCTTGCCGGGCGCCACCGCGATCGCGCTGATGTTGTAATCCCTGCCGAACGCCGTCGGCGGCTTGATCGCCGACCAGCTCGGCGTCGACGCCTTTACGTTGTTGCTGCGCCACAGGCTGCTGGCGCCCGCCAGCATGCGGTTGGGGTTGTTGGGATCGAGGATGAACGGCGCGATGAAGTTGGCGTAGGTGCTGCTGACATTGGCTTCGGTGATGCCCGAATAGATATAGGACGATGGGCTCACCCCGCCGCTCGTGTTGCGGTGGATCGCCAGGTAGACGTACTCGCCGTAGAACGTGTTCGGGTCGTTGGGATCGTAGGCGGAGAAGCCGCCGTCGCCGCCGAATGGCGACGTCCAGTTCTCGGTTCCGCCCGACGGCGTGTAGAACAGCGTGCCGTTGTCCTGCGTGCCGCCGACGATGTTGCCGGTACCCGGGTTGACCCCGGCGCCGTAGAACTGGGTAATGCCGAACTTGTTGTTCAGTTCCTTCCAGCCCGACACCAGCGACACCGTCAGCGCGTCGGCGGCCTTGTAGATGCCGCCGTCGTTTCCGAAGAACACGATGCGGTTGCCCGAGCCGTTGTAGTTGGGGTGCTCGACGATGATGTGGTGGTCGGCGTGGGCCGATGTCGGTGCGCTGAACCACTGGCTGATCTTGGTCAGGCTCGAGCCGCCATTGGTCGACCGCCACAGGTCGATGCCGCCGACGATGATCCGGTTGGCGTTGGTGGGATCCACCCACAGCGCGTTGTCGTACCAGCCCTGCGATCCGAGATAGCCGGCGCCGGTATTGACCAGGCTGTACGAGGTCCCGCCGTTGGTGCTCTTCCACACCTGGCCGCTGCTCTTGTCGAGCGAGGCGTAGATGGTGGTCGGGCTCGATTTGGCGTAGGCGAGTTCGACGCGACCTTCGAAGCTCGTCGCAAACTGCATGCTGGCGACCAGTGTCCAGGACTGCCCGCCATTCGTCGTGTACCAGGCGTTGCCGGCGCGACCCCCGGCGACGGCCTTGTTGGAGTCGGTCGGGTGGAAGTCGATATCCAGCACTTCCGCCGACAGCTCCTTCACCCAGCTCGCCCCGCCGTTCGTCGAGCGGAAGATGCCGGTGCGCGTCGCCGCCAGCAAGGTGGTCCCGTTCGCCGAGATGGCGAGCCGGTTCACATAGAGGAAGTCGGAGGTGTTGGTCGAGGCAAGCTGGTTCCAGGTGGCGCCGCCGTTCGACGAGTACATGATGCCGGCGCCGCGGATGCCGTCGGTATTGTAGAAGCCCTCGCCGGTCCCCGCCCACATTTTCGAGAACTGGGTCGGGTGCATGATCAGCGACGAGATCGCCATGTTGGACAGGAAGTCGTTGACGACCGACCAGCTCGCGCCGCCGTTCGTCGTCTTCCACAGGCCGCCCGACACGCTGCCGGCGAACATGGTGCTGGTGTTGGTGGGGTGGATCAGCAGCGCGCGCACGCGCCCGCCGATGTTGCCCGGCCCCAGCCACTTCCATTTGCCGCGCGTGATGCCTGCGATCTCCGGCGCGGCCTCCTGGGCGCGCTGCAGGGCGTGAAGCTGTTCGGCCGCCCGGATCTGTCCGTCCGCGGGGATGGTCCCGTCCTCGTCCTGCTGCTGCAGCAGGCGGAACGCCATCGCCTCGCCGGGACGGTCGGGCTTCGGGTTCTCGACGCGGAAGACGGCGCGGGCGAGCTTCTTCTCGGGGATATCGCAGAGCTGGTCGGCGCCGACGCTGCGGTTGAGCCGGAGTAGTTCGGCCATCTGCGGCGCGATGCCGCGGTGGGCGGCGAGTTGCTCGACCGTCATCGACTGGCCGTCGCAGGCGAACCGGGTGACGCCGTCGTCCCGGTTCTTGAGAAAACTGTAGGTGCCAAGTCCGGCGAACGCGATCACGGCCACCACGATGGCAGCGGGGATCGACAGGTCGGTGAGGCGGCGGGCGGGCGTATCCTGGGTCATGGTAATTTCCCCGTCTGGCTGAAATCGGCTGCGGGTTGCGACAATATGAGTATTGTTGATTGGCCGGAGATTACCCGCCGGCCACAATTTTGCCAAACTGTTTTTTGCCGGTTGAGAAATTAAGCGGCTGATCCCAAGAAGAGTTTGGCAATTCTCTTCCTCTACGGTCGGTCGGACTACACTCAGGAAAAAAGGTCACAGGAGCATGACGCACACGGATCTTCGCCGCGGACGCGCCCCCGGACTGATCGGCCTGGCGGCGGTCGCTGTCGCAGCGCTCGGTCTCGCCGGTCCGTCCGGCGCCCTGGCGCAGTCGGCACCGCCCAATCCGCCCGACCAGGTGTCTCCCGAGCCGACGACCATGTCCCTTCTGAACCAGGCCGCGAGCTGGGCCGAGGCCGCCGCGGCGTCTCTGCCCGCCGCACTGTCGGGCAATCCCGATGTCCTCGTGATCACCGGCGATACGTCCGCCGTCACGCCGCAGACGGTCGCGGCCCTGCACGTCAAACCGGACGGAGCGCGCCGGCTGCTGATCGCGGCAGGCACCGAAGCCACGGCGGCAGCGGCGATCGCCGCCATGTCCGCCGGGTATGACGGTATCGCGTTGCCGGCGGCCTCCGACGAGACGATGCAGACCGTCATCGGCGACCTGCGCCGGCGCAATCCGGCGTTCGTCATCATGATGGACCTTGGCTCCGACCTTCCGCCGGTCGCCGACCTGCTTCCCGATGTCGACGGATTCCTCGTCCACGACGTGCTGACGGACGCCAGCGGGTCGGCCTACCCGAAGGACAAGGCGGCGGAGCGCTCGCTGGCGCTGTCCGCGCTCGTCGCGCGCGGCAAGCCGGTTCTCGTCTCGGAGGATGGCGCAACGCCGGCGATCGACAAGACGCTGAAGGAACTGGGGGCGGTCCCCGCCGTCGCGGACTGAGCCTCAGGTCTTCCCGGACGAGGGGGGCTGTTTCGCCGTATCGCTGTCTGCCGGCCGGTCGTCGCGCGCCGGCAGTTTTCGTGCGAGCAGCCAGCCCATCGCGCCGAGGAACGCGAAGGTGACGAGGTTCATTACCGTGTCGATGACGTCGCCTGTCAGCATGGCATGGATCCTTCCTCGGTGCCGCGCGCGGCGGGGCGGGTTTCCTCGCCGAGTGCCCGCACGAGGCACACCATCAGCAGGACGGTGATGAAGACGAAGGGCAGGGCGCCGAGTGCGATCAGCTTCTTCACCGCGTCGATCGAGCCCGACAGGATCATCGCCGCGCCGAGAATTCCGAGCAGGATTCCCCAGATCAGCCGGATCCGCGGCGACGGGTCCGGATCGCCGCCGGTGGAGAAGGTGCCGAGCACGAAGGCGGCGCTGACGACGCTGGTAACGATGAACAGGAACGCCGCCACGATCGTCGCCGCCGTCGTGATCAGCGTCAGCGGCAGCCGATCCAGCAGGTCGAAGGTCACGCGCTCCACGTTGCTCACCGCCATCGCGGCGAGGTCGCCGGCTCCGTGCAGGGTTTCGTACAGGCCGATGCCGCCGAAGGCGCCGAACCAGATGACCGAGAACAGCGTCGGCCCGATCAGCACGCCGAGCACGAATTCGCGGATCGTCCGCCCCTTCGAGATGCGCGCGACGAAGACGCCGACGAACGGTCCCCAGGCGATCCACCACACCATGTAGGTCAGCGTCCAGTCGCTGAACCAGCGGCTCACCGCGTCATCGAAGAAGACCGGTGTCTGGAAGCCGCGCGGGATCGCCGACGTCACGTAGTCGCCGAAGCCGACCAGCACGGCGTTGAGCAGGTACTCCGTCGGCCCGAAGATGATCGTGAAGACCACCAGCGCGATGGCGATGCTCACGGCAATGTTCGACAGACGCGCCATCCCGGTCCCCAGATCGACGAGCAGCGGCGGGACGTAGGCGGCCACGATCAGCACGAACACGACCGCCACCAGCCACGCCGGCGTGCTTGTCCCGCCCATGACCACGTCGATGCCGTCGGCGACCTGGAACACGCCCATGGCAATCGAGCCGCCGACGCCGATGGCGATCGCGACGATCGCCATGAAGTCCGACAGCCAGCCGACGATCCGCGCCCAGCGCTCGCCCGGAAACAGGTACTCGACCGGCGCCGAGACCAGCATCGGCGTGCCGCGCCGGAAAGCGAAATAGGCGATCGCCAGCGCCGTCACGCCGTAGATCGCCCAGGCGTGGATACCCCAGTGGAAGTTGGTGGCGAGCAGCGCCTGGTGGGCAGCCACGCCTTCATCCGCGTAGTCGCGCCCGAAGTTGAAATGCGTGAGCGGCTCCGCGACGGCCCAGAACAGCAGTCCGACGCCCATGCCGGCGGCGAACAGCATGGCGATCCAGGAGGGTGTCGAGAATTCCGGCCGGTCGTCGTCGGCGCCGAGCCGGATTTCGCCGAAGCGGGAGACGGCGAGCACGATGCAGAATATCAGCATGGCCGAGACAGCCAGCATGATGAACCAGCCGCGGCTGTAGAAATAGGTATCGACGACGCGTGTGGCGAGGGCGACGAGGCCCTCCGGATCGGCGACGCCCCAGATGCCGATGGCGGCGATGACCGCAATCGAGATGACCAGAAGCGCCGTCCCTCCGGTCGCGCCGCCGGAGTTCTGTGCGGAAGCCTCGCGCTGCATGATCCCTCTCCGGTGCCCGCCGGTTCTGTCGGCCCTGTGCGCCGGCGCTCGGAGAGTTTAGCCGTGGTTATCCGATACGGCCAGCGCTGGCGCGATCGCGGGGTGGATAAGGCGCGGCGCGACCGTCGGCCCGCCGCGCCGCCGTGCCATTCGGCTATCGTCCGACTTCGACCATCGAGTGTTCCGGATACCGGTCGCCGGCGGGGTCGGGCAGGGCGGCGGCGATCTCGTCGCGCTCCGCCGCGCTGAGGACGATGCCGGCGGCATCCAGGTTCTCGTCGAGCCGCGCGCGCCGCTTCGTTCCCGGGATCGGGACGATGTCGTCGCCCTCGGCCAGCACCCAGGCGAGCGCGAGCTGCGCCGGCGTCACGCCCTTGCGTCCGGCGATGCCTTCGATGACGGCGACGAGATCGAGGTTCTTCTGGAAGTTCTCGCCCATGAACCGCGGCGAGGTGCGCCGGTAGTCGGTGTCGGCAAGGTCGTCGATCGACCTGATCGCCCCCGACAGGAAGCCGCGACCGAGCGGCGAATAGGCGACGAGCCCGATGCCGAGGTCACGGAGCGTCGGCAGCACGCCGTCCTCGATGTCCCGTGTCCACAGCGAGTACTCGCTTTGCACGGCGGTCAGCGGATGCACGGCGTGGGCGCGGCGGATCGTTTCGGGACCTGCTTCGGACAGGCCGATGTGGCGCACCTTGCCGGCTTCCACCAGTTCCTTCATCGCTCCGACCGTGTCCTCGATCGGTGTGTTCCTGTCGACGCGGTGCAGGTAGTAGAGGTCGATGTGGTCGACGCCGAGCCGCTTCAGCGATCCCTCGCAGGAGGATTTCACGTAGTCCGGCGACCCGTTGATGGCCCGGGTCGTCTCTCCGGATGCCGGCCGGGCGGCGGCGATGCCGAACTTGGTGGCGAGCACCACCTGGTCGCGCCGGCCCCGGATCGCCTCGCCGACGAGTTCCTCGTTGGTATGGGGGCCGTAGATGTCGGCCGTGTCGAGCAGGGTCACGCCCCGCTCCAGCGCGCGATGGATGGTGGCGATGGATTCGCCGCGGTCGGCGTCCGTCGCCCCGTAGGCGAAGCTCATGCCCATGCAACCCAGTCCGAGGGCGGAAACCTCCAGGCCCTGTCCGAGCGTGCGGGTCGGTAGTGTCTTCACGTGTGTCACGTCACAGTCCTTTGCTTCGTCCTCGCGCGCCGTTCCATCGCCGCGTAGAGGTCGAGTTTCTGGTCGAGGAAGAGAAGGCAGGATTCGAGGTCGGCGAGCTGCGTCACGACCCGGTCGCGGTGTTTCGACAGCAGGGCGTGTCGCTCGGCATGGGTCGTTTCGCCCGCCTCGACGAGCCGGATGTAGCGGATCAGGTCGCGGATCGGCATGCCCGTCTTCTTCAGCTTGTCGAGCAGCGCGATCCGGGTCAGGGCGGATTCGTCGTAGTCCCGGTGGCGCGCGGCCGTCCGGGCCGTTTCCGGCAACAGGCCGATACGCTCGTAATACCGGATCGTGTGGGTCGAAAGCCCGCTCCGCCTGGACAGTTCGCCGATCTTCATAGCCTGCCTTCCCGTGCAACGTGAGGGAACATAGGAGTTAGAGTGCGCTCTAATTCAAGACGGGCGGGCGGACTTTTTTGCGGATCGTCTGAACGCGCGCGCGGCGCGGCGATCCGACACGTTGCTGTCGCTTTCAGCCGGCAAATTACGTAACATCGAGGCCTGGCAGGAAAACCGGCGCCGGAAAACCGGCTCAGGAATGCCGGCTGCGCACACGAGGAGGCGAACCATGAATCTCGGCGATGTCGTCGGACAACTGATGCAGCACGGCATGAACCCCGCGACGCAGCAGCGCCTGCAGCACGCGGCCGGCCAGAACGGTCTTGGCGGCCTCGGCGATATCCTCGGCTCCGTTCTGGGCGGCAACGCCAGTGGCGGTGCGCCGGCGGCGTCGCAGGGCGGCCTCGGTGGCCTGCTCGGTACGCTCGGCCAGGCGATGGGCGCCGACAGCGGCATCGGCGGCATGAGCCGCGGTCAGGTCGGCGGCATCGGCGCGCTGGCCGGTGCGATCCTCGGCGGCGGCGGATCCTCGGTGAAGGGCGCCGTCGGCGGCAGCGCCATGGCGCTGCTCGGCACGCTGGCGATCTCCGCCTTGCAGAACTGGCAGGCGCAACAGGCCGGGCAGGGCGCGCAGAGCGGTGCCGCAGCCGGGACACCCGCCGCGCCCGCGCTGTCCGAGGACGAGATGCAGCAGATGGTGTCGCCCGACACCGCCGAACTGTGCCTGCGCGGCATGATCGAGGCGGTGAAGTCCGACGGCGAGGTCTCGCCCGAGGAGATCGACCGCATCGTCGGCAAGCTCGGCGAGGACGGCATCACGGCGGACGAGAAGCAGTTCGTCGCCCAGCACCTGCGCCAGCCGCCGGACGTGCAGGGGCTGATCGCGGCGATCCCCAACCGCGAGGTCGGCGCCCAGGTCTATGCCGCCGCGCTGATGGCGATTACGGTCGACACGCCCGAGGAACGCGCCTTCCTCGGCGCGCTCGCCCGCGGCGCCGGCCTCGACGACGGCGCGGTAACCCGCCTGCACGCCCTCGTCGGTGCGCCGGCAGCGGCGTAGGCGCTGCATAGCACGGCAAACCGGACAACCCGAGGGTGAAGGGGGCGGGCATTTCGGTGGAAGCTTGCGCGACAGCGTTGGCGATCGCCGCGGTGGCGGTGCCCGATAACCTGTCCGCGACACGAGCGGGAGCATGGCATGCAGGTGCAGAACGGGGCCGGAGCTGGCGCGGCGGCCGATACGGAAATGTCCGGTAGCGCCGATCCGCCCTATGCCCGCGATACGGCCGCCGTCGCCGCCGCCCTGGACACGAACGTTGCCGCCGGTCTCTCGTCCGCCGAGGCCGCATCCCGCCTCAGGCGCCATGGTCCCAACACGCTGAAGGAAGCCGAGAAGCTGTCGCCTCTGGCGCTGCTTCTGCTGCAGTTCAGGAACCCGCTGCTGATCATCCTGATCGTCGGCGCGGCGATCTCCGCCTATACCGGCCACTGGGTCGACGCGATCGCCATTGCCGTCATCGTCGTCCTCAACGCCCTGATCAGCTTCTGGCAGGAATACAAGGCCGAGCAGTCGCTCGCCGCGCTGTCGGCCATGGCCGCGCCGTCCGCCTTCGTCCGCCGCGACGACGCCTGGGTCGAGATACCGGCCGCCGACATCGTTCCCGGCGACATCCTGCGTATCAAGGCCGGCGACATCCTGCCCGCCGATGTGCGGCTTGCCGAGGCGAGCCGCCTGCAGATCGACGAGGCGCCGCTGACGGGTGAATCCGAGCCCGTCGACAAACACGACCAGCCGATCCATGACGGCGAGGCGGTGCTGGCCGAGCGCTTCAACATGGGCTTCATGTCGACGCTGGTCTCGAACGGCACGGGCGCCGGGATCGTTACCGCCACGGGCATGGATACCGAGGTCGGCCACATCGCCGGCCTGATGAGCGCGGCGAAGGAACCGAAGACGCCGCTGCAGGAGCGCATCGAGAGCCTGTCGAAGGTGCTGATGGGCGCGGCGCTGTTAATCGTCGCCGTCGTCATCGGTATCGGCATCATCAATGGCATGGATGCCATCGAGATGCTGAACACGGCGATCTCGCTGTCGGTCGCCGCGATCCCCGAGGGCCTGCCCACCGTCGTTACCATCGTGCTGACGATGGGATCGAAGCAGATGGCCGCCGACAACGCGCTGGTCCGGCGCCTGTCCTCCGTCGAGACGCTGGGCACGACGTCGGTCATCTGCTCCGACAAGACCGGCACGCTGACCCAGAACCAGATGCAGGTGATGCGCCTGTGGGCCGGCGGCAGGGCCTGGACCGTTACCGGCGAGGGCTTCGACCCGCACGGCGCCTTCGTGGATCCGGACGGCAACGAGACCGATGTCTCCCGGGCGACCGACCTGCGCCACATGCTGATGATCTCGGCCTATTGCAACGACGCCGAGCTGATCGAGACCGACGGCCGGCCGGGCGTGCAGGGCAATCCGACCGAGGGCGCGCTGGTCGTGGCTGCCGCCAAGGCCGGCATCTCGCGGGCGGCGACCAAGGCGGACGGCGTCGAGACGCTGCAGGCCTTCCCCTTCGATTCCACCCGCAAGATGATGAGCGTCCTGATCAGGGTGCCGACCGGCGAGCGCTTCCTGGTCGCCAAGGGCGCGCCGGACGTGATCCTGAAGCGCGCCACGCAGGTGCGGATCGACGGCGAGGAGGTGCCCCTCGACGACGCCCGCCGTGCCGAGATCGAGACCGTGATCGCCGGCTTCGGCGAAGACGCCCTGCGCACGCTTGCCGTCGCCTACAAGCGCGGCGTCACCGACGACCCCGCTGCGACGATCGACGATCACGAGAAGGACATCGTCCTGATCGGCATCCACGGCATCATGGATCCGCCGCGCCCGGAGGTGGCCGACGCCGTTGCCGCTGCCACCAGCGCGGGCGTGCGAACGGTGATGATCACCGGTGACCACGCCGTCACAGCCCGGGCGATCGCCGAGCAGATCGGCATCAAGTCATCGCCCGGGCAGACCGTCCACACCGGCGCCGAGATCGACACGCTGGACGAGGCCGGGCTGCAGGAGACGGTGCGCCACGCGGCGGTGTTCGCCCGCGTCACGCCGGAACACAAGCTCAGGATCGTCGAGGCGCTGCAGAAGACCGGCGAGGTTGCGGCGATGACCGGCGACGGCGTCAACGACGCCCCGGCGCTGCGCACCGCCGACATCGGCGTCGCCATGGGCATCACCGGCACCTCGGTCGCCAAGGACAGCGCCGCGCTGGTGCTGCTCGACGACAACTTCTCGACCATCGTCGGTGCCGTGCGCGAGGGCCGGCGGATCTACGACAACCTGCGCAAGTTCGTGCGCCAGGCGCTGACGGCCAACGTGGCGGAAGTCTCGACGATCCTGTTTGCCTTCATCCTGATGGGGGCCGATCCGCTCCTGCCGCTGACGCCTTTGATGATCCTGTGGGTGAACCTGATCTCGGACGGCATTCCCGCGCTCGCGCTCGGCGTTGAGCCGACCGAGGGCGACGTCATGCGGCGCAAGCCGCGGGCCCGCGACGAGAGCATCTTCGCCGGCGGGCTGCAGCAGCGCATCGTCATCCGCGGCCTTGCCGTCGGGGCGCTGTCCTACTTCGTGTTCCAGACCGCGCTCGATCGTGGCGCAACGCTGGAATACGCTCAGACGCTCGCCTTCGCGACGCTGATCTTCGCCCAGCTCTGGCACATCTTCGATGCCCGCGCGTCGACGACGATCTTCGGCAAGAACCCCTTCAGCAACCGGATCCTGCTTGTCGCGGTGGCCTTTTCCGCGATCCTGTCGCTGCTGGCGATCCTGACGCCGGCCGGCCACTTCGTCCTCGGCACGGCCTCGCTCAGCTTCCGGCATATTCTGGAGGCGATCTTCCTCGCCGCCCTGCCGACGCTGGTGCTGTCGGGCATCAAGGTCGTTTTCGGTTTCCGGTTCCTGTGACCGGGCGGGGATCGTCGGCCGTCAGGCGACGCCCTCGACGATGAGCTGCGGCATTCCCTTCGAGCACGGTTCGATGCGGGCCGCGACGCCGTAGACGTCGCGCAGCAGGTCCGGCGTGATGGTCTCGCCCGTCGGCCCGCAGGCAACCATCTGGCCGTCGCGCAGCACGATCGCGTGGTCGGTGAAGCGCAGGGCGTGGCCGAGGTCGTGAAGGGCGGCGACGATCAGCATCTTCCGCCCGCGCGCCAGGTCGCGCACGATGGTCAGGAGCTCGATCTGCCGGTGCAGGTCGAGCGCCGAGGTCGGCTCGTCCATCAGCAGGATCTCCGGCTCCTGCACCAGCGCCTGCGCGGCGCCGACGAGCTGACGCTGGCCGCCGCTCAGGTCGCCGATGTTGCGGCGGGACAGCGCCGGGATGCCGAGATCCTCCAGCGTCGCCTCCACCTGTGCGAGATCCGCGTCTTCAACCGTCAGGCGGCGGCCCTGCATCCGCGCCAGCAGGACGGACTCGTAGACGGTGAGCACGGCGTTGGCGCCGGTGTCCTGCGGCATGTAGCAGATCGGCCGGCCGGTCTGCGCGCCGCCGACCTCGACGGCGCCGTCACCCTTCAAGAGGCCGAAGATGCGCCGGAACAGCGTGGATTTGCCGGCCGCGTTCGGCCCCAGCAGCGCGATCACCTGGCCGCCCTGAAACGTCGGCGTCGAGATCCCGCCCAGCACCTGCCGGCGGCCGTAGCGCGCGCTGATGCCGTCGAGCCGCAGGCTCACCATGTGGTCGCCCTCCGGCTGAGGATCAGGAACAGGAAGAAGGGGATGCCGACGAGCGAGGTGACGATACCGATCGGAATGATCGTGCCGGGAATGACGATCTTCGAGATGACCGACCCGATGGAGAGCAGCAGCGCCCCGCACAGCGCCGCGCCCGGCAGGAAGAACCGCTGGTCCTCGCCCAGCAGCATGCGGGCGACGTGCGGCGCGACCAGACCGATGAATCCGATGGTGCCGACAAAGGCGACGGCGATGGCCGACAGCAGGCTGACCAGCACAAGGATCTCCAGCCGCAGCCGCCGCGTCCTCACGCCCATGCTCTCCGCCTTGGCGTCGCCGAGCCGCATCGCCGTCAGCGCCCAGCCGTGGCGCGCCAGCAACGGCAGTTCGATCGCCAGCACGGCGGCCGAGATCCACACCTTCGGCCAGGTCGCCTTGGTCAGGCTGCCCATCGTCCAGAACACCACGGCGGCCACAGCCTGCTGGCTGGCGAAGAACTGGATCAGCGCCATCAGCGAGTTGAAGATGAACACCATGGCGATGCCGAGCAGCACGATGGTCTCGATGGTCACGCCGCGCCTCAGGCTGAGCGCGTAGATCAGGAACGACGTCACCATTGCCATGATGAAGGCGTTGATCGGCACCACGTAGTCGATCGCCGCGGGGATCAGCACGACGCCGAAGGCGAGCGCCAGCGCCGCGCCGAAACTCGCACCCGCCGAGATGCCGAGCGTGAAGGGGCTGGCCAGCGGGTTGTTCAGGATCGTCTGCATCTGTGCGCCGGCGACAGACAGGCTGGCGCCGACGATCAGCGCCATCAGCGCCACCGGCATGCGGATCTCCCACAGGATCACCCGCACCTGGTCCTCGACCTGGCCCGGTCGCAGCAGGGCGGCGACGACCTCGGACAGGGCGTAGTTCGCCGGTCCGAGTGCGAGGTCGACGCAGAAGCTGAGCAACAGGGCGGTTGTCAGGCCGAAGAGGATGAACTGACGGCGCAACACGAGGGCGCGGTAGAACCCGCGCCCCCCTTCGCTGTCCTTGTCGGGCAGGGGCTGCGCCGTCATGCCGGTATGGCGGTCCCGCTCACGTCTAGTTGGCCGTGTCGTTGAGCGAGACCCAGTAGCCCGGCTCGTAGTCCACCGGCAGGAAGCGCGCGTGCAGCTCCTGCATGGTCGCCTCCGGATCGAGATCCTCAAACAGCTCGGGATGGAACCACTTGGCCATCTTCTGGACCGCCACGAAGTAATACGGGCTATTGTAGAACTGGTGCCAGATGGCGTGGAAGTTTCCGGTGTCGACGGCTGTGATGCCGGTCATCGCCGTGCGCTGCGTCAGCGCTTCCAGCTTGCGCCTGGCCTCCGCCATGTCGGCGCCGGGGCCCATGCCCACCCAGGCGCCGCCGGGCACATAGGCGTCCCAGTTGCCGCCCGTGACGACGACGTGGTCGGGATTGGCCGCGATGATCTGCTCGGCGTTGAGGGTTCCGAAGGTCGCCGGGATGATGTCCCGGGCGATGTTCTCGCCGCCGGCCACGGTCACGTACTCGCCGAAATTGCCGTCGCCGAAGCTCATGCAGCAGTCTTCCGAATAGCCGCCGGCGCGATCGACGAAGACGGTCGGGCGGTCGGGATTGCCGGCGGCGATCGCGTCGGTCACCTTCTTCATCTGCGCTTCGCTGAAGGCGATGAAGTCTTCGGCTGCCTGTTCCTCGCCAAGCAGCGTGCCGATGATCCGCATCGACGGCGTGGTGTGGTCCAGCGGATCGTCGCGGAAGTCGACATAGACGATCGGGATGTCGAGTTCGGCGAGCTTGTCGTCGTAGCCCGAATCCTCGGTCGCCGCCTTCGCCTCGATGTTCATGAGAATCACGTCGGGTTCCAGCGCCGCCGCCTGCTCCACATCGAACGTGCCGTCCTTGAAGCCGCCGAAGGTCGGCAGGTCGGCCATCTGCGGGAACTTCTTCAGGTAGCGGGCGTAGCTGTCCGGATCGGCCTGGCCGAAGTCCTCGCGCCAGCCGACGACGGTCTCGAACGGATTGTCGGGCTGCAGGGCGGAGAGCAGGTAGATCTGCCGGCCCTCGCCGAGGATCACCTTGTCGACGGGGGCATCGACCGTGACCTCGCGCCCGGCGATGTCGGTAATGGTGACGGGCTCCGCGGTCGCCGCGGTGGCCATCGACAGAAGGGCGGCTGCCGCGAGGGCGCCGGCAAGTGTGGAGTGCATCGTCATGTCCTCGCGTGGTGGGTGTGAACAATCACCATGTGCATGGTTGCGCACGGCTTTGCGGGGGACCCGCGGCGACGGCTAATTAATCGGACTATACGAGTCAAGTTTAATCGTGGCGGGGCAGACGGCCTGCGGCGGTGGTCGTCGTGCCGGGCCCCCGCTCGGAGGCCCGGGGCCAGCGTGACACTTCGCCGAAGGCGACGCTTTCCCGGCCCCGCCTCACGATCCCGTGCGGTGTGCCGGCGCGCCGGCCGGCTGCCTTGTGAGCGGCGCGTGAGCGATCGTCATTCGCCTTCCCGCATGCTTTCCCGCTAGGCACTCCGGGCCTGCACTCCTAGAGTGCCGGAAAGGAAAGGATACGTATGCGAATCGGCGTTCGCCTGGCGCTGACGGCCTTCGTGCTGGTATCGATCGCGGTCACCGCCGTGATCGTGCACCTGCTGTGGTGGCGGACGGCCGAGAGCAATTCGCGCCAGCTCGCCGCCACCATCAACGCTCAGATCGTCACCGCCGTCGAGGGCGAGCTGCAGGAGATCGCGACGCAGGGCCGCTCCGCCTACTGGGCGATCCGCACCCTGTTCCAGAACAACGTGCTGGAGACCCGCCAGGCCGACAAGCGCGAGTTCGTGTTCCTGTCGCAGCTGCAGGCCCAGCCGTCCGTCTCGTGGATCGCGCTCGGCTGGGAGGACGGCGACTTCTTCGCCGCCCACAAGCTCGGCGACGAGAAGCTGGAGATGATGGAGATCGACGTCGTCGACGGCGTGCGCACCCGCCGCGTCGACGAATACAAGGTGTTTCCCTCCGACATCGAGTTCCGCGAGCGCGTCTTCGAACCCTCGGCGTTCCTGTCGACGGAGCAGCCGTGGTTCACGACAACGATCGGCCGCGAGGGGCCGCACTGGGTCGACGTCGTCGACCATCCCACGGGCCGGAGACCCGCGCTCGTCTTCGCCGGCCCGGTGGTGGTCTATGCGAAGACGGTCGCGGTGCTGGCGGTCATGATCGAGCACGACCGGCTGTCGCGGTTCCTGTCGGGCCTGAGCGTGGGGCAGAACGGCGCGGCCTTCATCCTCGAGCCCTCCGGCGAGCCGATCGCGGTGCCCGACCCGGAAGCCGACGAGCTGATGGGCACCCGCTTCGACATCCGCCCCGACATGCTGGCGGTCGCCAAGCACGCGATCCACGAGGCGATGGCGCCGATGCCCGAGGAGGCGACGCGCATGTCCGACGCCAAGGAGATGCGCGTCACGGGCGGCGACGGCGAGATCTACGGCGTGACGCTGACGCCGCTCGCCTATGCCGGCTGGACGCTGGCCACCGTCATCCCCGACTCCGAGTTCCTCGGCGAGATCGACCGCACGACGCGGCGCCTCGCGCTCGGCGTGCTGGCGCTGGTGCTGATTGCCGCCGCGCTGTCGGCCTGGCTCGGCCGCAGGCTGCTGGCGGTGCCGCTGGGCACGGTCGCCGGCGAGCTCGACCATATCGAGCGCTTCGAGCTGGAATCCGTGCGCTACCACCCCTCGCGGCTGACCGAGCTCGACAACCTGTCGGGCACCATCTCGCGCATGGCCGGCGGCCTCGCCGCCTTCCGCAAGTACCTGCCCGCCGATCTCGTCCGCATCCTCGTCTCCGAGGGCATCGAGGCGAAGCCCGGCGGGGCGCAGAAGGAGCTCACCATCCTGTTCGCCGACGTCGCCGGCTTCACCGGCCTGTCGGAGCGTCTCGGCGAGGACGTGGTGCCGCTGCTCGGCCGCTATCTCGATCTCGTCTCCGGCACGGTGCAGGCCGAGCGCGGCACCGTCGACAAGTTCATCGGCGACGCGGTGATGGCGTTCTGGGGCGCGCCGCACGACAACGCCGACCACGCGCTGGCCGCCTGCCGCGCCGCGCTCGCCGCCCAGCGGGCGATCCGCGAGACCGGCCTCACCGACGACTCGGGAAAGCTTCTGCAGGTCAGGATCGGCATCAACACCGGCACGGTGCTGGTCGGCAATATCGGCTCGGACACCCGGCTCAACTACACGGTGATCGGCGATGCGGTGAACGTCGCCAGCCGCCTGGAGGGCGCCAACAAGGCCTACGGCACGGCCATCATCATCGGCGAGCGCACCCGCGCGCTTGCCGGCGACGCGATCCGCGTGCGCCAGCTCGACAAGGTCGCCGTCTACGGCCGCGCCGGCGGCACCGCGATCTACGAGCTGATCGGCCTTGCCGGCGAGGAGACGCCGGACTGGGTGACGCCGTACGAAGAGGGGCTGGCCTCCTATGCCTGGGGCGATTTCGCCACGGCGATCACCCATTTCGAGCGCGCCGACCGCCTGCGGCCGGGCGGCGATCCGCCGGCGCGAAGGCTGATCGCGCGCTGCCGCGGCTTTGTCGATACCCCGCCGCCGCCCGACTGGAGCGGCGTCACCGCGCTAATGAGCAAGTAGGGAAATACCGGCCGCCTGCGGCGGGGAGTCTCATTCTGGGCCTCAGGACCCAAGTCCGGGGCACTCCGCCGAACAGGACGTTCGGCCGTGCCCCGCAACCAACCGGGTGCCCCGGCCACCGAGCCGGGGCCCAGCGTGACATCCCGCCGAAGGCGCCGCTTGTCGAATTCACTCCGCCGGACTTACCCGGACGTCGGGGCCTCGACTGTCGGCAGGTCGATGGTGTTACAGGGCTGACCGCCATGGCCCGCGTGCTCCGTCGCGGTGATCCGTCGGGCGCCGGGGCGGACGCGGAACCCGCTCAGCCGGCCGGGACGCCCCGTTCGGGAGGTTCAATGTGGGGAGGCGGGGGGATGGTTCCGGGGCGCGGATAGCGCGCCATCCCAAAATTTCTAATTAGAAAGTGTTCTCCAGTATTCATAAAATAAACTATGACATTTTAAATCATTTCGGATTTGTATATCGACTTCCCCTTGCTTTTTGCCAAGCCATTCCAAAATATCTATTTCAATTGATTTTACATCTGGATTCGAAATACCAGTAGCGGTTCCAAGTATTCTCTTTACATTGCTTTTATTTTTGGGCTTTAATATATTCATATTTTGTCGATGAAATGCGAATCCTAAAAAAATTATCGTATCCGCATGTTCAACGGATTTTTGAAGAAGTGATACAACCGGATCATCAGTTATTTGTTCTGTGAATGTTTTGATGTTGCCAGATATCCGGAGTAGATCCGAACCATAAGGTATTTCACCAAAGCCTACCGGATTTTCTTTGTTTTGCCACGGAAGAAACCCGGTATTTCCATAAGGGTGTAATATTTCTAAGGAGCGGCATATTGATGCGCATTCTTGCTCAGGAATGCGGTAATAATTATTTATTGCTTTGTGGATGAATTGTTCAATGCAGCGATCATAATTAAATGTTATAAATGAGGTTTTTTCAAAAATCTGATTTAGATCGGCTTTGGAAGCGTTTTCTGTAAGAATTTTGAAAAAAGGGGAATACCAAGAGGATTCGATGCTTTTGAAGTCGATTGACGAATTGGGGTTGCCGACGAATAAATCGGAGTTTCTCTCTGCCTCCAGTATAGATTTAGCAATAGCAAGCTTTCCACAAAGTTGGACATTAAAATCGTCCCGGTGTGCATCGATAAAATTATCGATAGAGATAGACTGAGGTAGTGCGTCGCGAATCATCCAAGAGGTATGAAGAAACGGGTTGATGTCCCTTTCGCCCTGCTGTTTTGCAAATTCTCTCAAGGCGTCAATGATTAAATCATCACCAGATATTTGGCGAAATCCATTCTCAAAACGCAAATCCAATTTCGTGGAAATTTCTTCTCTCAGTTCAGATCCGAGCGGCAGCCCTATTTCGCGACTAGCGCCCGCACCGACGACAATAAGCGTTTTTCGATTTATCAAGGCCAGATCCCCAAGTGCCTAAAACAGTTGCAATCAATAACTATAGCAAGCCGAAATCGCTGCTGAAAAGGAAGGTTGGTATCATCCTCCGTAGTCGCCGACGAATTTGTAAGCTAGGTCGTTTGGAAGCTTGGCAGCTTCGCCACCCCTCACTGCGACAGCAGCTTGTTGAGCAGTTGCTTCGCCGCGTCCTCGGGATCGATCTCCTGAGCGGTCTTGCCGTCCTTGGCCTTGGCGTTTTTCCCGCCCTTGGCGTTTTTGCCACCCTTGGCCTTGCCGCTGTCCTTCTTGCCACCAGCGTCCTTGGCGGTGTCCTTCTTAGCGCCCTTGCCACCCGCGTCCTCGGCGGTGTCCTTCTTCCCACCGGCGTTCTTCTTGCCGCCGGTATTCTTCGCACCAGCGTTCTTCCCGCCGGTGCCCTTGGCACCCTTGGTGTCTTCGGTGCCCCCGGCACTGTCGCCGTCACCGCCCAGCAGCGCCCCGAGGCCGCCCAAAGCGCCGGCTGCACCGGCTGCGCCTGCTGCCCCGCCACCGTTGCCGCCTGACCCGTTGCCGCCGGCACCAGTGCCGCCGTTGCCCAGCAACTGCCCCAGGCCCTGCAGCGCCTGGCCCTTCAGCGCGTCCTCGTCGATCTTGCCGTCCTTCAGCACGTCGGAGACGTCGATGCCTGTCTCCTCCTTGATCTTGTCGGCGATGGCCCCCGTGCCGCCACCCGTGCCGCCGGCGCCGCCGATCAGCTTGTCGAGATCGCCGAGATCGCCGTCCTTGAGGCCGAACAGGCCGCCGCCGAGCGCCTTGAGCTGGGAGTAGGCGGCCGCCGGGTCCTGCAGGATGCCGGCGATGTCGGGATAGATCTTCGGCGCGGTCCACGGCCCGGAGATGACGACGGGCACGCCGAGGCCCTCCATGTCGGCCTGGCCGCCCTGGCCCTGCAGGCTCGCCACCACCTTGGGGTCCACTTTGAAGTTCAGCGCCTGGTTCGGCAGGTCCACGGTGCCCGCCCCGGTCACGCGCACCAGCGGGCCGATCAGGCGCAGGTCGTCGGTCTTCGCCTGGCCCTTGGCGATGGCGAACGCGGCGCCCAGCGAGGCGAAGTCGGTCTTCTCGGCCTCGCCCGAATTCCAGCCGCTGAGCACGCCCTGAGTCAGGTTGCGCGCCATTTTCGCGATGTTGATGCCGCGGATCGCGCCGTTGGCGAATTCGAAGTTCGCCGTGCCGTTCAGCCCGGCCATGATCTGCTTCTGGCTCTGCCCCGACGAGGTGACGTCGACGCCGATGGCGCCGGTGCCCTCGATGCGGGTGAAGGCGGCCGCGTCGCGCAGGAAGGGATAGGCGTCGAGGTTCTTCAGCGTGAACCTGAAGGCCTGCGTCGGCGTGCCGCCGCTGGCGTCCACGCTCAACGTGCCCGAGCCGGAGCCCTTGTAGAGCTTCAGGTTGGAGAGGTCGGCGGTCAGCGTGCCGCCCTTGATCGTCGCGGCGATGGCGACGGGGCCGGCCTTGATGTCGCGGAAGATCAGCTTCTTTACCGACAGCGCCAGGTCGGCGTTCAGCGCGTTCAGCGCCGAGAAGTCGATCGGCGTCGTGTCCCAGCCGCTGGCGGCCGCCGGCGCCTGCCCGGGGGCGGAGGCCGTGGCGCCCAGATACGGGTTCACGTTCAGCGTGTTCAGGGCGAGCTTGGCGGTGACGGAGGGTTTGGCGCCCAGCGTCACCCGGCCCGAGCCGGTGCCCTCGGTATCGTCGAGCTTCAGCGACGCGTCGGAAAAGGCGATGGCCTCGTCGGACACCGACAGCCGGCCGGAGACGGCGAAGGCCTCGAAGCCGGAGTCCCAGCCGGGCGTCTGGCCGAGCCAGACCAGAAGCTGCGTCAGGTTGGGGGTGGACAGCGACACCTTGCCGTCGGCCTGGCCGGTCAGCGTCGCCTGGCCGTCGAAGCCGGTGGAGACGCGGGCCGATTTCGCTTCGGCCGTCACGCCGGCGCGCTGGCCCTCCAGCAGCGCGCGCACGTCGGCGCGCGCCGACAGGTCGAAGCGCTCGCCCTGCCAGCTCGCGATGCCGCGCACGGAGACGGGCTGGATCAGGTCGGCGAACTGGGCGGTGACGGCGATGCCGGTGATCGTGTCGGCGCCCGTCTTGCCGGTGACGTCGGAGAGCCCGGCGACGGTGGCCGTGCCGTTTTGCAGCGACAGCGTGCCGGAGGCGTTGGCGCGCGCCTGCAACTCGGCCGGCGTGCGGCCGGCGGAGGCGAACACGATGTTGGCCCCGGCGACGCCGGTGACGGGCAGGGCATCCGAGCCCGCCAGCTTGCCGGCCTCGGCGAGATCGACATTGGCGATCCGCAGCTTGCCGCTGACATAGGGGGACTCCTGCGTGGCATCGATCGACAGCGACGCCGCGCCCGAGGCGCTGGCGATGCCGATCAGGTCGGCGATCAGGTCGGCCTTGCCGCCGCGCACCTGCAGGTTGGCGACGATCGGCGTGATGGCGATGCCCTGCACCACGACCTTCGACAGCGAGATGTCGACATAGGCGTCGGTGGTGAACAGCGGCTCGAAGTCGATGGGCTGGTTGCCCGGCGTGGCCGCGCCGCCGGCGGATGTCGTGGCGTCGTCAGCGGCTTCGGTGCTGGCCAGCAGGGCGTCGAGGTCGAGCAGCTCGCCCGTCAGGTTCGCCTCGACCTTCGTGATGTCGCCGGTGAGGTCGGCCTTCAGCGCGCCGCCGAAGGTGCTGTCGCCGGCCGTCGCCGCGATGCTGTCCAGGGCCAGGATGTTCTGGGCATAGAGCGCGTTGGCGGTGAGGCTGAGCGCCTGCGCCAGCGTGCCGGGGGCCTCGAGCGTGAGGTCGACGGGCACCATCGTGCCGTCGAGGAACGGGCCGAAGCTGCCGACCGATCCCTTGAGCGCCACCTGCTGGCCGGAGAAGGTGCCTTTCACGTCCAGCGTCAGCGGTGCGTTGAAGTCCGGCAGCGACGCGGTGAGGTCGAGGTTTGTCGCGGTTTCGGTTCCGTCGGCGCCCAGCACCGTGCCGTTCTCGATGACGAGCCTGTCCAGCGACAGCGACCGCAGCGCGGCGGCCGGGGACTCGGCCGGGGCGCCGGTCTCCGCGGACGGGGCCGCACCCGCGGTGCCGCCCCCGGTGTCGCCCCCGGTGCCGCCCGCAGTGTCGTCCGATGCGGGCAGGGTGATGACGGGATCGATCAGCGCGATCTCGGTCATCTTCACGGTGCCCGACAGGAGCGGCATCAGCGCCAGCCCGAAGCGCAGCTGGTTCGCCTGCGCGACGTCCGTGTAGTCGGCGTCGCCGCGCTGCGAAACCGCCACGCCCTCGGCCACCAGGTCGAGCGAGGGGAACACCGAGATGTCGACGTCGCCGGCAACGCGGATGCGGTACCCGGTCGCCTGCTCGACCTGGTCGAACACGGTGTTGCGGACGCTCTCGGCGGAGATGAACAGGGGCGCCATGAGAATGACGATGGCGCCGATGACGATGAGGGCGGCGAGGCCGAACAGCGTGCGTCGCACGGGAGCTCCAATGATTTCTGATTCGAATTCGTTAACGAAACTAAACCAGATTCCTAAAGAAACGTGACCAAGGCAGGGCAGACCGGATCGGGCCGGGAGGAACCCATCCGGGCATCGGACAGAACCGATACCGGGACCGAGCTGAACGGATGCTGAACCGACGGTTTTGCCGGGCGCACCGATAGCGGGTCGGTCCGGTCGTTGCGCGGTTCGTATCCAGCCTGTATACAATACGAAAAACGAGAAAAAGCGGGAGGAAATGCGATGCGGCGGACGTCCGCGTGATCGCGATGCCGGAAAACGGGCCGGAAAACGGGCCGGAAAACGGGCAGGATAAGGGGCCGGACACGGACGATGACCGCGCGCCGTCCCAGACGGTGAAGGCGCAGCTGGCGTTGCGCGACCTGATCCTCGGCGGCGACCTGAAGCCCGGCGACCGCATCTCCGAACTGCCCATGGTCGAGCGGCTCGGAGTCTCGCGGACTCCCGTGCGCATGGCGCTCGTCCGGCTCGAGGAGGAGGGGCTTCTGGAGGCCATTCCCTCCGGCGGCTTTTCCGTCAAGTCCTTCACCGAACGGGATATTTTCGACGCGATCGAGATCCGCGGCGCGCTCGAGGGCCTCGCCGCCCGCCTCGCCGCCGAGCGCGGCCCCTCCGCCACCGACCTCCTGTCGATCCGCGATTGTCTCGAAGAGCTCGATGCGGTCGTCGCCACCCACCTCGGCGGCGGCAACTGCTTTCCCGACTACGTCGAACTCAACGCGCGCTTCCATCACATGCTGCTCGGGCTGGCCCAGAGTCCCGTCGTCGAGCGGCAGTTCGAACGCGCCGTGACTCTGCCCTTCGCCTCGCCCAGCGCCTTCGTCATGATCCAGCAGGAGGTGCCGGAGGCACGCACGGTGCTGACCGTCGCGCAGGATCATCACCGCTGCGCGGTGGACGCGATCGAGGCGCGCGAGGGCACCCGGGCGGAGGCGATCATGCGCGAGCACGCCCGGCTCGCCAGCCGCAACCTGCGCTACGCGCTGCGCAACAGGGATACCTTCGATCGCATCCCCGGCGCCGCCCTGTTGCAGCGCCGCGGCCGGCCTTGAAGAACCCGGATATCTTACGCTGGATTGAATTAAAACGCTGAAAACAAAACAGAAAAAAGTCACTCAAGGAGGAATGCCATGCAAAGGACGACCCCGCCATTTCGCGCCGATCATGTCGGCTCGCTGCTGCGCACCTTGCCGCTGAAACAGGCCCGGGCGAAGCACGCGGCCGGCGAGATCTCGGCCGAGGAGCTGAAGCATGTCGAGGACGACGAGATCCGCAAGATCATCGTCAAGCAGGAGCACGCGGGCCTGCAGCTCGTCACCGACGGCGAGTTCCGCCGCTCCTGGTGGCACTTCGATTTCCTGTCGATGCTCGACGGCGTGGAACTCGTCACGGGCGAGAAGTCGATCCAGTTCCATGGCATTCAGACAAAGGCCGAGAGTCTCAACATCACCGGCCGTGTCGACTTCTCCGAGCACCCGATGGTGGAGCACTTCAGGTTTCTGAAGGACCACACCAAGGTGACGCCGAAGATGACCATTCCGTCGCCGTCGGTGCTGCATTTCCGCATGGGCCGGAATGCGATCTCGAAAGATATCTACCACAACCTGGAGTCCTTCTTCGCCGACACGGCGGCTGCCTACCGCAAGGCGGTGAAGGCCTTCGCCGATGCCGGCTGCCGCTACCTGCAGTTCGACGACACGGTCTGGGCCTACCTGTGCTCGGAGGAGCAGTGCGAGCAGGCCCGCCAGCGCGGCGACGATCCCGAAGCGCTGCCGGACATCTATGCCGAGATGATCAACCACGCGATCGCCGAGCGGCCGTCGGACATGGCGATCACCATGCATGTCTGCCGTGGCAATTTCCGCTCGAGCTGGATCTCCGAGGGCGGTTACGAGCCGGTTGCCGACGTCATGTTCAACAAGCTGAACATCGATGGCTATTTCCTGGAGTACGACACCGACCGGGCCGGCGGGTTCGAGCCGCTGCGCTTCGTGCCGAAGGGCGACAAGCAGATCGTGCTCGGCCTGATCACGTCAAAGAGCGGCACCTTGGAAAAGGCCGAGGACGTCAAGTACCGCATTGAGGAGGCGATGGAATTCGTGGATCTGAACCAGCTCTGCCTCAGCCCGCAATGCGGCTTCGCCTCGACGGAGGAGGGCAACATCCTCACCGAGGATCAGCAGTGGGCGAAGCTGAAGGAGATCGTCGAGATCTCGAAGGAAGTCTGGAGCTGACCGGGAAGGACATTCCCGAGATGCTGACGGGCCGGCCCGCGCCGGCCCGCACTCATCCGGGCTGACCGGCTACCGCCGCGACTTGCGGTAGGAGTCCTTCAGCGAAATCAGTCCGCCGTCGAATTCAAACAGGTCGCAACCGTCGACCTCGGCGCGCGTGCCGTCCTTGGCGGTCCCGGTGAACCGCCACTGCGACATGCCGCGCTCGCCCGAGACGATGTGCCGGGGATTGTTCCATCGGGCATCGGGGAAGGCGTCGAAGATCGCCGCATAGCCGGCGCGAACGGCGTCCCGCCCCCTGTAGACCGTTCCCTCCGCCGCCGTGCCCGCGGAGCCGTGGAATGCGCACTCCTCGCTCATGCAGGCCATCAGGCCATCCACGTCGTGGGCGTTCCATGCGTCGGCGAAGCGTTCCAGAAGCGCCAGCTTTTCGTCGTCGCTCGCCATGTCGCTCACCCCGTGATCTCGACTTCGAGAAAGCGCATGTCTTCGGCGCCGTCGTTGATGACGTTGTGCTCCACGCCACAGCGGCGGGCATAGGGAATGCCCTGCGTCAGGTCCGCGGTTGCGGTGGTCCCGTCAGGAGACTCGATCAGCAGCCGGCCACTGACGAGCGGCACCACGACATAGTCGTATTCGTGCCTGTGCCAGCCGGTCTCGGCGCCCGGAACGAAGGCCCACTCGGTAGCCTTCACGCGGCCGTCGTCGATGCGCACCGTCGGTGTCGCCTGTGGTCTGCCGTTCATCTGTCCTCGCAACGTGTAGGGGCCGAGGTGATCATGGAACAGCGGTGCGGCTGGCGGCAAGGCGGTATCGAGATTCGGCAAATATCCCGCAACGTAACCGGGATTTAAGGCCGATGTGTCAGAAGGCCGATCCCTATTCCTCTTGCCGGCAGGATTGTTCATATGCGCACGGAAATCACAGGTACCGTTCTTCCCGTCCTTCAGGTTTCGCTCTCGGCCGGCGAGACGGTCGTCGCCGAGACCGACCGGATGTCCTGGATGTCGCCGAACATCGCGTTGAACACCACCATGGCGACGGCCGGTGCCGGCGGTGTCTTCGGCGCGCTGAGCCGTGCGGTCTCCGGCGGCACCCTGTTCATGACCGAATTCACGGCGGAAGGTGGAGAGGGCGCCGTTTCCTTCGCCGCCACGGTTCCCGGGCATATCGTCGAAGTGACGGTCGGTGGCGGCCAGGAATACCTCGTGCAGCGACATGGCTTCCTTGCCGGCTCCGACGGAATCGAGATCGCGATGGGCTTCCAGAAGCGCCTCGGCGCCGGTGTCTTCGGTGGCGAAGGCTTTGTGCTCCAGCGCGTCTCCGGCCAGGGCTCGGCCTTCGTCGAGGTCGGTGGCGAAATCGTCCCCTACGATCTGCAGCAGGGACAGACGTTACGCGTCCATCCCGGTCATATCGGCATGTTCGAGGCCAGCGTCTCCTTCGACATCACCATGATGCGCGGCGTCAAGAATGCGCTGTTCGGGGGCGACGGCCTGTTTCTCGCCGACCTGACCGGCCCGGGCAAGGTCTGGCTGCAGACGCTGACGCCGTCCAAGCTCGCGCACGCGCTTCTGCCCTACCTGCCGGCCGACCATCATTGAGCCAGGAGTCCGGATCAGGCCGCCGGGAAAACGCGGCCGGAACGGCATTGCAGGAACCGGCTATCCGTTCGTCCGCATGCCGCCGCCGCTGAAGGTCTGGCTCAGAAAATCGTGAAACGCGCGCGCTGCCGGCGACAGGTCGGCGGTACGGTTCCAGGCAAGGCCGACATCCATTGGCGGTACCGGATCGTCGACGGTGCGGGTCTCGATGCGTTGGCCTTCCAGCGACCACGGCCGATACACCATGTCCGACAGCACGGTGATCCCGGTTCCGTTGGCCACCATCGACCGTACGGCCTCCACCGAGGACGTTCGCAGGATGATGTTCGGGCGGTAGGGGCTCTGCTCCCAGTACTTCTCCGTCGTCTGATGGGCCTCGTCGACGGTGAGCTGAACGTAGGGTTCAGGGGCGATGTCCTCGAGATGAACTTCCGGGGCGCGCGTGAGCGGGTGATCGAAGGGCAGCCAGAGCCGGCGGCGGGAGCGGATGAGCGTTTCGTGTTCGAGCGCTACCCGGTTTTCGATGTTCGCTGTCAGGATCACCGCGATATCGAGCTTTCCGTCCAGCAGCTTGTCCTCGATCTCGGGGCGCTGCGCTTCGCTGAGTTCGATCTTCACGCCCGGATAGCTGCGGGCGAAGCGCGCGTAGTGTTGCGGAAGGAAATAGCCGGCGACCGTATAGGTCACACCGACCCGGATCACCCCGCTGACGTTGTGCGCCGCCACGCTCTTCAGCCGTAGCGCCTCGTCCACCGAGGCGACGATGTTGCGGGCATGCTGCAGAAAACGGCTGCCCTCGAACGTCAGGGTCACGCCATTGGGATGGCGGTCGAACAGCGGCATCCCGAGCTGCAGCTCGAGTTGTTTGATCGCGCCCGTTACAGCCGACTGAGAAATGTTCAGTTCGATCGCCGCACGCGAGACCTGCCCGGTTTCCGCCGCAGCCACAAAATAGCGCAGTTGGCGAAGGGAAAGGCTCATTGATTTTCGATCTCCCCCCCTATCGAGGCCGTTTGCGATCAAAATCCTGATATCGCCCCGATTTCAGGCATGTGCGAAAAAGCGCCAACCGATTTATCCGAATAGTATCTGATTTGCTGATATCGAAACACGGAATTTTCGATTTAACAATACCTCCAAGCTGCGCAAACATGAGTGCCGACCTTCGCGGTCACACCCTGCCGCTGATCTGGGTCCATTTGGGAGGTGTTCTTATGAACCGCTATCTGACAGGTGCCGCTGCCGCGGCCGTTCTCGTTGGCTTCGCCGGTATGGCGCAGGCCGAAGACTGGTTTCCCTATCCTGTAGAGTCCTGGGAAACGTTCGCCATGGACAGCCCGCGCACGTCGGTCGACTACGTGCCGCTCGAAAAGGCGTCAAAGCCGTGGGAAATTTGCGTATCGTTCCCGCACATGAAGGACGCCTACTGGCTCGGCGTCGACTACGGCGTTTCCGAGGAGGCCAAGCGTCTCGGCGTCAAGATGCAGCTCGTCGAAGCCGGGGGGTACACCGAACTGCAGAAGCAGATTTCTCAGATCGAGGACTGCGTGGCGGCCGGTGCCGATGCCGTCATCATCGGCGCCATCTCGTTCGATGGCCTCAACAACCTGGTCTCCGAAATCCGCAAGAAGGACATTCCGGTGATCGACGTGATCAACGGCATGTCGTCCGACGAACTGACGGCGAAGTCGCTGGTCTCCTTTGGCGAGATGGGCGGCAAGGCCGGCGCGTTCCTGGCCGAGAAGCACCCCTCAGGCTCTGACGCGGTGAAGGTCGGCTGGTTCCCCGGCCCGGCAGGTGCAGGCTGGGTCGAGGCCGGCAACACCGGCTTCATGGGGGCCGTCGACGGCAGCGCCGTCGAGGTTGTCGAAACCAAGTACGGCGACACCGGCAAGGAAGCGCAGTCGAAGCTCGTCGAGGATACCCTCGAGGCCCATCCCGATCTCGACTACATCGTCGGCACGGCGGTGACGGCCGAGGCGGCGGTTCCGATCCTGCGCGATCGCGGGCTGACCGATCAGGTCAAGGTGCTGTCCTACTACTTCACGCCCGGCGTCGATCAGGGTATCCGGCGCGGCCAGATCCTCGCCGCTCCGACCGACTCCACCGTGATCCAGGGCCGCATCGCCGTCGATCAGGCTGTGCGCGCGCTGGAAGGCGAGGATTTGATGATCCATGTCGGCCCGGCGCTCTACGTGGTGAGCCAGGACACTATCAAGGACTTCGATCCGTCCTCCACGCTCGCCCCGAACGGCTTCAAGCCTGTCTTCCGGGTCGAGTAAACAGCAACGCCGCCGCGCAAGGGACCGGTTCGCCATGAACACGGAAACAGAGCGCGGCGGCACCGCTCGCGGTGCCGCCCCACTCATCCAGACACGCGGGATCACCAAGCAGTATCCCGGCGTTCTCGCCCTCGACCATGTCGATTTCGACCTCAAGCCCGGCGAGGTCCACATTCTGTTCGGCGAGAACGGGGCAGGCAAATCCACCCTGATATCCATCCTGGCCGGCGTGCAGTCGCCAAGCGAAGGCGACGTGTACTTCCGCGGCGAGAAGATCGACCACGAGTCGGTCCATCACGCGCGCGAACTCGGCATCTCGGCGGTCTTCCAGGAGTTTTCGCTCGTCCCGCAGATGACAGTCGAGGAAAACCTCTTTCTCGGTGCGGAGATGACGCGCAGCGGTGTCCTCGACAAAGCCGGATTGCACCGCCGCGCCCAAGAGATCATCGACCGGCTCGGCTTCCCGCTGCGCCCCGGCGACCGGGTCCACCACCTGACGCGCGCCGAGCAGCAGATGGTCGAGATCGCCAAGGCGTTCCGCTCCGAGCTCTCGGTATTGATCCTCGACGAGCCGACCGCCTCGCTGACCGACCGGGAAACGGAACAGCTTTTCGAACTGATCGAGCAGATCAAGGCCCAGGACGTCGGCATCATCTACATTACCCATCGCATGCAGGAGATTCGTCGCATCGGCGATCGCATCACGGTCCTGCGCGATGGCCGTTACGTCGATACCGTCGATGCCGCCGACGCGAGCGAGGAGGAACTCGTCCGCCTGATGACCGGCCGGGTGATCGACGAACTGTTCCCGACGATCGCCTTCAACCCCGGCGACGAGAAACTGAGGATCGACGGCCTGACGACGGCGGACCGAACGGTCATTGACGCCTCGATCGTCGTGCGCGCCGGCGAGATCGTCGGTCTCGCCGGTCTTGTCGGCTCGGGCAAGTCGGAGATCATGCGTGCCGCTTTTGGCATCGATCCCGTATCCGCCGGCCGGGTCACGCTGAAGGGCGAGGACGTCACCGGTGCTCCGACGCGGGCGTTGATGAACAGGGGGTTGTTCTACATCCCGCCCGACCGTCGCGAGGAGGGGCTCGTGATGATGCGCTCCTGCCGCGAAAACATGTCTCTGCCCTCGCTCGACCGTCCGCCGTTCTCCAAGGGCGGATTTCTCGACCGGGTCGGCGAATTGCGCATGGTCAATGATCTGGCCGAGCGAATGAACCTGCAACCGCGCCGCGTCGAGCGCGCGGTAGACCATTTCTCAGGCGGCAACCAGCAGAAGGTCCTGCTTGCCAAGTGCCTGACACGGCCCGTCGACGTCTATGTCTTCGACGAGCCCACCGTCGGCGTCGATGTCGGCACCCGCGCGGCGATTTATGCCTTCATCCGCGACTTGTGCGAAGCCGGCGCCGCCGTCGTGCTGATCTCGTCGGACCTGCCGGAGATCCTGCATCTGGCGAACCGCGCCTACGTCTTCTACCGCGGCCGAGTCATGGCCGAGGTCACCGGTGACGACATCACCGAAGAGAACCTGTTGAAGCATTTTTTCGAAAGGGAGGCGGCCTGATGGCTAGCTCCGAGACACAGTCGGCTGCGCCAAGGCGCGGACTTCTCCACTGGACCAAGGTCCTGTTCATCCGGCTCGGCGTGCTGCCCTTTCTGCTGGTGATCGCCGTCATCATCTTCACGTTGATGTCGGACAACTTCCTGACCGGCCGCAACCTCACTAACGTCGTCCGCCAGTCCGTCTACCTGATGATCGTGTCGCTCGGGCAGATGTTCGCACTGCTCACCGGCGGCTTCGACCTCTCCGTCGGCACGATCCTGGCGATCACGTCGGTCGTCGGCGCCTCGGCGATGGCGGCGAGTTACGCCGTGATGCCCGATGCCGTCGTGCTCTGCATTCTGATCGGTTCCCTCGCGGGAATCGCCGCGGGCGTCGTCGTCGGCATCTGCAACGGTATCGGCGTCGCCGTCTTCGGCGTCTCGCCCTTCATCATGACGCTCGGCATGTCGTCGGTCGGGTTCGGCGTCGCCCTGTTTCTCACCGGCGGCGTGCCCGTCTACGGCATGCCGGTGGAGTTCGGCGAGATTTTCGGCTTCGGCAAGCTGTTCGGCATACCGGTGCCGATCTACGTCGCCGCGCTTCTGGTGCTGGTCACGTTCCTGTTCGTCAACTGGACCCGCCAGGGCCGCTACTTCTATGCGGTGGGCGGCAACGAGAAGGCCGCGCGGCTGTCGGGCATCAACACGCGCCTTACCTTGTTCATCACGTACGTGCTCACCGCGCTGCTGGCCGGGATCGCCGGGATGCTGCTGACCGCGCGCCTCGACACGGGCGAAGCCAACATCGGTGCATCGATGCCGCTGGAATCCATCGCGGCCTGCGTCATCGCCGGCGTGTCGCTGCGCGGCGGCGTCGGCCGGGTTGAGAACGTCGTCCTCGGGGCGCTGTTCATCGTCCTCGTCCAGAACGGCATGAACCTCGCGCGCATCGAAAGCTACCTGCAGATGGTCGTTCTCGGAGCGCTTCTCATCCTGGCGGTAATCGCCGACCAGATCCGGCTTCGCTACATCGCCGGGTCGAACGACTGAAACGAATACGGGCGGAAACAGAAATCGGAGGTCACACACAGATGACATTCATCAACTGCGATATGGGGGAAAGCTTCGGGCTCTACAAAATGGGCGACGACGCGGCGCTGATGCCGCTGATCTCGGCCGCCAATGTCGCCTGCGGCTTCCACGCCTCCGACTTCAACCACATGCCCGCGACCGTGCGCCTCGCCAAGTCGCACGGCGTGCGGGTTGGCGCTCATCCCTCGCTGCCGGATCTTCAGGGCTTCGGTCGCCGCGAGATGGCGATGCCGCGCGAGGAACTGGCCAACTGCATCGTGTACCAGATCGGGGCCCTCAAGGCGTTTCTCGAGGCCGAAGGCATGGAACTGGGCTACATCAAGCCGCACGGTGCTCTTTACGGAATGGCCTCGCGCATCGAGGAGGTCGCCCACGCGATCTGTGATGCCGCCGACATCTTCAAGGTGCCGCTGATGGGCATGGTCGAGACCTGCCACGAGAAGGTCTACACCGCGCGCGGCCACGGCTTCATCGGCGAGTATTACGCCGACCTCTACTATGCCAGCGACGGCAAGCTCATAATCACGCGCGAGCACGAGCCCGTCGACGCGCGCGACGCTGCCGAGCGCGCGGTGAGGGCGGTGCGCGAAGGCCTCACCAAATCGGTCGACGGCAACGACATTCGGGTGCGGGCCGATGCAATCTGCATTCACTCCGACACGCCGAACGCTGTCGAAGTCGCCCGTGCGGTACGCGATGCCGTGTCGCCCTATCTCGAGGCCGCCTGAGCGGCATCGAAACCGATCACCAGTTCGAAACAGAAAGACGGGATATCATGAGCACCGAAATCCTTTCCCCGCTTCCCGGAACCTTTTATCGCAAGCCCGCTCCCGATCAGCCGGCCTACAAGGAGGCTGGCGACGCCGTCGCAAAAGGCGATGTGATCGGCCTCGTCGAAGTGATGAAGACTTTCTACGAGGTGAAGGCGGACGCCGACGGCGAAATCGAGGCGTTTCTCGTGGAGAACGAGGACGCAGTGCAGGCCGGCCAGCCGCTTGCCAAGCTCAAGGGCTGAAGCGGGCAGACGATGGCTATCAAGAAGCTGCTCGTTGCCAATCGCGGTGAAATCGCCGTGCGGATCATCCGCGCGGCGCGCGATCTGGGCATCGAAACCGTCCAGGCGCACAGTGACGCGGACGAGAATTCGCTGGCCGTGAAGCTGGCGGACTCCGCCGTGAATATCGGCCCGGCTCAGGCGCCGAAATCCTACCTGAACATCGAGGCAATCGTCGCCGCGGCGACGGCGTCCGGCTGCGACGCCGTGCATCCCGGCTACGGCTTCCTGGCCGAGAGTTCGCACTTCGCCGATGCCGTCGAAGCCGCCGGCTTGGTCTTCGTCGGCCCGCGCGGTGATACGATCCGCATGATGGGCGACAAGGTTGCCGCCCGGACCGCGGCAATGAACGCAGGGGTACCGACGGTGCCCGGCAGCGACGGACGTATCGACGACGTCGCCGCGGCCGAAAAGCTCGCCGCCGATATCGGCTATCCCGTGATGATCAAGGCGGCAGCCGGTGGCGGCGGACGGGGCATCCGGATTGCCCACGACGCCAAGGAGTTTGAGCATTTCTTCAAGCTCGCCCAGGCCGAGGCGTCGTCGGCCTTCGGTGACGGCGGACTCTACGTCGAAAAGGTGATCGAGAGCGCCCGTCACATCGAGGTGCAGGTCCTCGGTGACGGCACCGACGTCGTCCACTGCTTCGAGCGCGAGTGCTCGCTGCAGCGCCGCCGCCAGAAGGTCTGGGAGGAGGCGCCGTCCGCAGCGCTGACCGAAGAGGTCCGCCACGACCTCTGCACGTCGGCCGTGGCACTGGCGAAATCGGTGAACTACCGCGGCGCTGGCACGCTTGAGTATCTCTACGACGACAGGACGGGTGACTTTTACTTCATCGAGATGAACACCCGCATCCAGGTCGAGCATCCAGTGACCGAGTGGATCACAGGCATCGATCTGGTGGCTGAAATGATCCGTGTCGCCGGCGGAGAGTCGCTGCGCCTGAAACAGTCCGGCATTGTCAGCCGCGGTCACGCGATCGAGGTGCGCATCAATGCCGAGGACCCGGCCAACGATTTCATGCCGTTCCCCGGTGTCGTCGGCGAGCTCACGGTTCCCGGCGGTCCCGGCGTACGCTTCGATACGATGCTGTATTCGGGCTACGCGATCCCGCCCTTCTACGATTCCCTGCTGGGCAAGCTGATCGTCTGGGGCGATACCCGCGAGCACGCCATCGACAGGCTGATGGGAGCGCTCGGCGAACTCGATGTCGCCGGTGTGAAGACCACCATTCCGCTGTACACCGCCCTGGCCAAGGACGGCGACGTCCGCGCCAATGCGGTCCATACCCGCTGGCTCGAGAAATGGCTCGAGTCGAACGCAGATAAATTGTGAGGGGGAGTTAGCCAGAAATGGAAAACAGATACTCCTTTGGCGGCGACGAGCACATATTCGTCGAAGTCAATGAGGAAATGTCTCTGGAGGCGTTCTTCAAGAGCCTTTCCATGACCAATGCGGTCCGGGACGCAGGCATCGCGGGCGTGACCGAGATCTGTCCGGCAAACGCATCATTCCAGATCAAGTTCGATCCCGATGTCATCAAGCCCGACGACATGCTGGCCGAATTGAAGAAACTGGAGGTGGCGGCCGAGAACGCGGAGTCGCGCATCGATACGCGCATCATCGAGGTTCCGGTCTTTTTCCAGGATCCCTGGACGCACGAGACGCTGATGCGCTTCCGCGAGCGGCATCAGGATCCCAACGGCACCGACCTGGAATATGCAGCGCGCATCAACGGCTACGATTCCGTCGATGCGTTCATCAATGCCTACGCCGGCGCGCCCTGGTTCGTGTCGATGGTCGGCTTCGTCTCGGGCTTGCCCTTCCTCTACCAGATGGTCGAGCGCGAACGGCAGATTCAGGTGCCGAAGTACCTGCGGCCCCGCACCGATACGCCCAAGCAGACGGTCGGCATCGGCGGCTGCTTCGGCTGCATCTACTCGGTGCGCGGTGCCGGCGGTTACCAGATGTTCGGCATCACGCCGATGACGATCTTCGACCCGAAGCAGGAAACCAATTACCTGCGTGACTTCATGGTGTTCTTCAAGCCCGGCGACATCGTCAAGTGGAAGTCCATCGATCGCGCCGAGTACGACGCGACGCTCGCCGATGTCGAAGCCAACAAGTTCACGCCGCGTATCCACGATGTGACCTTCGACCTCGAGGAATTCGAGAAGGATATCGACGGCTACAACGCCAAGCTGATGGAGGGCCTCTATGGGAATTAAGGTCATCAATCCGGGGCTCGCCACGACGATCCAGGACCTCGGTCGCCCGGGCTACTACCACCTCGGTATCCCGATCGGCGGTGCGATGGATCGCTTCGCGCTGCACTGCGCCAACCTGCTCGTCGGCAACGACGAGGGCGCGGCCTGCCTCGAATGCGTGTTCATGGGGCCGGAACTGGAGTTCACCCAGGATGCGACCGTCGCCATCACCGGCGCCGACCTGCCACCGAAGATCGACGGCGAGCCGCAGGCGACCTGGACAGCACTCAAGGTGAAGGCCGGCCAGGTCCTGTCCTTCGACTTCCTGAAGGCCGGCGCGCGCGCCTATATCGCGGTGTCCGGTGGTATCGACGTGCCGGTCCAGCTTGGATCGCGCTCGACCTATGTGATCGGGGCTTTAGGCGGGATCGAAGGCCGCCCGATCGCGGCCGGCGATGATCTGCCCGTGGGCGCCGGCGCCGGCGCGCCAGAGGGCCGGTCGGTTCCGATCGATCTGCGCCGCATGCCGGCCGGGCCCGTGGAGTTGCGGATGATCCCCGGGCTCTATTGGCACCGTGTCACCAAGGAGGCCGGCGAAGGGTTCTTCGACGACACCTGGAAGGTGGCGCCGGAATGCGACCGGATGGGCTATCGCTTCCGCGGCGGGCGGCCGCTCGACTTCGTGCCGCGCGAACAGCCCTTCGGCGCCGGCTCCGACCCGTCCAACATCGTCGACGCCTGCTATCCCTACGGCTCGATCCAGGTGCCGGGCGGCACCGAACCGATCGTCCTGCACCGCGACGCGGTATCGGGTGGCGGCTACTTCATGCTCGGCACGATCATCTCCGCCGACATGGACCTGATCGGCCAGATGCAGCCGCATACGGAGACGAAGTTCGTCGCCGTCGATATGGACGAAGCGTTGAAGGCCCGGCAGGAACGCCACGCCGCGCTCGACGCGGTCCGCGCCGCGCTCGACTAGAGCGCCCAGCCGCCGGCACCGGCAGAAGGGGCCGGCGGAGCATCAGGCAGAATGGCAAACGCGCAGCGGTGACGGCAGCCTGTCACCGCCCGGGAGAGGTGTGCCTATGAACTGGATCGGGAAACCGCTTCGCCGCAAGGAAGACCGCCGCTTTGTCACCGGAGCGGGAACCTATGTCGCCGATGTCGCGGCCAGGCTGCCGGACGTGGCCTGCCTCCACGTCGTCCGCTCACCGCATGCTGCGGCCGTCATACGGTCGATCGATACCGGCGAGGCACGCCGGCAGCCCGGCGTCCTCGATATCTTCACCGGCGCCGACCTCGACGCCGCCGGTATCGGCGGGCTGCCTTGCGCCTGGCCGATCAACTCGACGGACGGCACGCCGATGGCTGCGCCGGTCCATCCTGTCCTGGCCACGGAAAAGGCACTGCATGTCGGCGATCCGATCGTCGCCGTCGTCGCGGACTCGACGGAAGCCGCGAACGCAGCGGCGGACCTGATCGCGATCGATTTCGAGGCGACCGACAGCCAGACGGATCTCGCGACGAGCCTCGATCCCGGCGCACCGGTCGTTCATCCCGGCCTTCAGTCCAATCTCTGCTACGACTGGGCATTGGGCGACGAGACGCGGGTGAACGCCCTGCTGGACTCCGCCGACCACGTCGTCGAACTCGACCTGATCCAGAACCGCGTCAACGCGAGCCCGATGGAGACGCGCGGCACCGTCGGTTTCTACGAGCGCGGTCGCGACGAATACACGCTCTATACGTCGAACCAGAACCCGCATCCGATCCGGTTGATGCTGTCGGCCAGCACGTTGAAGATCCCGGAAGAGAAGATCCGGGTGATCTCGCCCGACGTCGGCGGCGGCTTCGGCATGAAAATCTACCACTACAACGAGGAAGTGCTCGTTCTCTTCGCCGCAAAACGGATCGGACGGCCGGTCCGCTGGATAGCGACCCGCTCGGAAGCCTTCCTCGCCGACACTTACGCGCGCGACCATGTGACGAAAGTGCGCCTCGGCTTGAGGGACGATGGCCGCTTCGTTGCCCTGGAGGTCGATACGATCGCCAACATGGGCGCCTATCTGTCGACCTTCGCGCCGGCCATTCCGACCTTCTTCTACGGCAATCCGTTCCCCGGTCCCTATGCGCTCGCAGACGTCCGCGTCCATGTCCGCGCCGCTTTCACGAACACCACGGCCGTCGATGCCTATCGCGGCGCAGGGCGGCCGGAGGTCACCTATGTGCTGGAGCGGATCGTCGAAGTCGCTGCGGAAAAACTCGGCATGGATCCCTTCGAGCTGCGCGCCCGCAACCTCATCCAGCCCGACCAGATCCCCTACAAGACGCCTTTCCTGTGGACCTACGATTCCGGCGACCTGCCGCGCGCGCTTTCCGAGTGCCGCGAGCTTGCCGACCTGCCGGGCTTCGAGGAACGGCGCCGCGACTCCGAGCAGGCCGGCCGAAAGCGCGGTCTCGGCATCGCCTTCTACATGGAGGCCTGCGGGATGGGCCCCTCCGAGATGCTTATCGAACAGGGGTGCGGCGGCGGCCAGTACGAAGTCGCCGTTGTCCGGGTCAGTCCGACCGGCGGTGTCACGGTGCTGACGGGCAGTCACTCGCACGGGCAGGGACACGAGACGGCCTATGCCCAGATCGTCGCCGAACAGACGGGCCTCGATCCGGCCGACATCGACATCGTGCACGGTGACACCGACAAGGTGCCGTACGGGATAGGCACCTATGGGTCGCGGTCGCTTGCCGTCGGCGGCAGCGCGCTGGTGCTGTCGACCCGCAAGGTCGTCGACAAGATGAAGCGGATCGCCGCTCACATGATGGACGCGGATGCGGACGACATCGCGCTCGAGGACGGCGTGTTCCGTGCCCCGCCGAGCAACCGGACGGTCACCTTCGCCGAGGTCGCCGGCCGGGCCTACGCGCCGGCCAACTATCCCGCCGGTCTCGAGCCGGGCCTGGAGGAAACGACCTACTACGATCCGGAAGCGTTCACGTTCCCCTATGGCTGCCATTTGACGGAAGTGGAAATCGATCCGGACACCGGCGCGGTTTCGGTGGAGCGGTATCTGGCGGTCGACGATTTCGGCCGCGTGGTCAATCCGATGATTGTCGAGGGCCAGATCCACGGCGGGGCCGCCCAGGCCATCGGCCAGGCGAGTCTCGAGGGCTGCCGGTACGATCCCGATTCCGGCCAGCTCCTGACCGGCTCGTTCATGGACTATGCGATGCCGCGCGCGACCGATATCCCGCCTGTCGAGTTCCATTCCTTCGAGACGGTCTGCACCACGAACCCGGTCGGCGCGAAGGGGTGTGGCGAGGCCTCCGCGATCGCCGGACCGGCGGCGACGATCAATGCCATATGCCATGCATTGGAAGAATACGGCGTGACCCATATCGACATGCCGGCGACGCCGGAAGCGGTATGGAATGCGATTTGCGCGGCGCGGGGAATTTCCGCGTGCCGTGGGCCCACTTGACGGGTGAGGGCGGTTCGCCCAGACACGTTGCCTTGAGATCTTTATCGCTGGTGCGGTGCGACGCCGCTGCCGGTCCACTCAACGGGGAGACTGATTTATGAGTGCAGTTGCCAGACGGATGCCGACGCTTGCGTCGACGGTTTGGGGAGCGGATGGAGCCGCGCGGATCATCCGTAATGTCGTGCTGGCCCTGGTCGGATCGGCACTGCTGACGCTTTCGGCCAAGGTCCTCGTGCCGTTCTGGCCCGTCCAGATGTCGATGCAGACCTTCGCCGTTCTGGTGATCGGTGCCGCATACGGGTGGCGGCTCGCGGGGGCGACGGTCGGGCTGTATCTGGCGCAGGGAGCGATCGGCATGCCGGTCTTCGGCCTCGGCGCCGGTGTCGCATATATGGCCGGTCCGACGGGTGGCTATCTGATCGGTTTCCTTGTCGCGGCCGTTGCCGTGGGTTGGCTCGCCGAACGCGGTTTTGACCGGCGCTGGTCGACCGCGCTCGTGGCGTTCCTCATCGGCGATGTCATCATCTTCGCCCTGGGCCTGGCGTGGCTGTCGACGCTGGTCGGCTTCGAAAAGGCCGTATCCGGCGGTCTCCTGCCGTTCCTGCCGGCCGAGGCCCTGAAAATCGCGCTCGCGATGGCCGTCCTGCCGCTGGCCTGGAAGGCGCTTGGCCGCAGGGCCTGAGCCTCGCTTCGCCTTTACACGATGCAAACGGGGCGCGGGCAACCGCGCCCCGTTTTCGTTGGTCTGTGGCCGATCCGGAAAGCCGGGCGGCTGTCGGCAGTGAAGTTTGATGACGCGGCGTAATAGTATGTCAACGACCCCGGCCTAAAGTGCGGCTCGACGCCGCTGGTAGGGGCTTCCGGATGTCAATACGTCGTAAGAGAACGCTTGCCGCGCTTTTTCAGCAGTCCGACGATCTGGACAAGGTCCTGTATCAGGTCCTGCTCGTCATCGTCGGCTCCACCCTCCTGACGGTCTCCGCCAAGCTGCACATTCCCTTCTGGCCGGTGCCCATCACGCTCCAGACGCTGGTCGTCCTGCTGGTTGCCGATGTTTTTGGTTTCTGGCTCGGGATCGCAACGGTCATTATCTATCTGGCGGAAGGCGCGATCGGCTGGCCTGTTTTCGCCAACGGCAGCGGTCTCGATTACTTCACCGGACCAAGCGGCGGCTTCCTGGTCGGCTTCGTCGTCTCCGCCGCGCTGGTCGGCCATCTGGCCGAACGCGGCTATGATCGTCGCTGGCGCACTGCGCTGATCGTGTTCCTGGCCGGAGACGTCGTGCTGTTCGCCTTCGGCATCGCGTGGCTGACCTATCTGTTTGGAGCTACGCGCGCCATATGGATGGGGCTCATCCCGTTTGCATTCGCCGAAGCCATCAAGATTCTCCTTGCCATGGCCCTTCTCCCTTACGCCTGGAAGATCGCGGGGAGCCGCTACTGAGCGGCGTTATCCGACGCACGAGAACCCATCCTCGACCGGTTGAGACGCCCGATACGCTTGCGTTTTGCAGGCGATCTGATGTGATTTCAGGCTGCCGAAAATTCGCGCAGTCTGCCGGTATTTGATCGTTTGATAAAAATTTTGATCATGTGATAATTCGTGGCAGGGTAGTTGCCGAGTGGTCGGCGGCTAGCTTGGCCGGCGCGGCGTCCCCAACCGTCGCGCCAGGCGGGGGCGAAGGCGCTGACCACTCACCGGAGGAGGAGAATGAATATGGCATCGCAGTCCGATGCCGGTGCGCCGGATATCGCTTCCGGGCGCCTGGCCGCCGACGAATACGCGCGGAATTTCGCAGACCTGCATCCCCCCATGACCGCGCACGAGGCGCTGGTGGAGGCGGACCGTTGCCTGTTCTGTTTCGACGCCCCCTGTATGACGGCCTGCCCGACGTCGATCGATATCCCCCTGTTCATCCGCGAGATATCGACCGGCAATGCAGACGGCGCCGCAAAGACGATTTTCCAACAGAACATCCTCGGTGGCATGTGCGCCCGCGTCTGCCCGACGGAGACGCTGTGCGAACAGGTCTGCGTGCGCGTTGAAGGCGAGGGCAAGGCCGTGCGAATCGGCGAATTGCAGCGCTTCGCCACAGACCATTTCATGAGTCACAGCGGAACCCCGTTTGCCCGCGCGCCGGAAACCGGCAAGCGCGTCGCCGTCGTCGGCGGTGGCCCGGCCGGCCTTGCCTGCGCGCATGAACTCGCCCGGCACGGCCATGCCGTAACGATTTTCGAGGCCCGGCCGAAGCTCGGCGGGCTCGATGAGTACGGCATCGCCGCCTACAAGACGGTCGACGGTTTCGCCCAGGAGGAGGTGGACTTCGTCCTCTCCATCGGCGGCATCACGGTCGAGACCGGCAAGGCGCTCGGCCGCGACCTCACCCTCGACAGCCTGCGTACCGATTTTGATGCCGTCTTCCTCGGCATGGGACTTGCCGGGGTAAATGCCCTGCGTGCCGAGGGCGAGGATCTCGATGGCGTTCGCGATGCGGTCGACTACATCGCTGACCTGCGTCAGGCCGACGATCTTGCAGGGCTTCCGATCGGCCGCCGCGTCGTCGTCATCGGCGGAGGCATGACGGCGATCGACATGGCTGTCCAGGCCCGCCATCTCGGCGCCGAGGACGTCACCATCGCCTATCGCCGCGGCAGGGAGAATATGGGCGCCAGCACGTTCGAGCAGGAGCTCGCGCAGGTAAACGGCGTCCGCATCCTGCACTGGGTGAAGCCGGGCGCCGTGATCGGCAACGGCAGCGTCCGCGAGATCGAGCTGGAACGCACCCGTCTCGACGAGGCCGGCAAGGTCGTCGGCACCGGCGAGACGATCCGCCTGCCCGTCGACATGGTGTTCAAGGCGATCGGCCAGACGCTCGTCGAGGAGCCGCTTTCCGGGGCGCTGACGATCGAGGGCGGCAAGATCGCCGTCGACGCCGAGGGCCGGACATCGCTGCCCGACGTCTGGGCCGGGGGCGACTGCGCTGCCGGCGGCGAGGATCTCACCGTCCAGGCCGTCGCCGACGGCCGCGATGCCGCACAGAGCATTCATCGGGCGCTTTACGCCTGAGTCCCTGTTGCGGGCGCCGAGGCGCCTGCGGGCCATGGTCCGATGGGACCAGAGGAGGAGAAGATGGCCGACCTGCGTTCAGACTTTCTGGGGATCAAGTCCCCCAATCCGTTCTGGCTGGCGTCTGCGCCGCCGACCGACAAGGAATACAACGTCGTCCGCGCCTTCCAGGCCGGCTGGGGCGGTGTCGTGTGGAAGACGCTCGGCGAGGATCCGCACATCGTCAACGTCAACGGACCCCGCTACGGCGCAATCCACGGACCGGACCGCCGCCTGCTGGGCCTCAACAACATCGAGCTGATCACCGACCGCTCGCTGGAGATCAATCTCCAGGAAATCAGGAAGGTGAAGCGGGAGTGGCCGGACCGGGCCATTGTCGTCTCGCTGATGGTGCCTTGCGAGGAGCCCAACTGGGCAGCGATCCTGAAGCGGGTCGAGGAGACCGAGGCAGACGGCGTCGAGCTCAATTTTGGCTGTCCGCACGGCATGTCCGAGCGCGGCATGGGTTCGGCTGTCGGCCAGGTGCCGGAATACATCGAGATGGTGTCGCGCTGGGCCAAGGCGCACACGCGCATGCCGGTCATCGTCAAGCTGACGCCGAACATCACCGACATCCGCTATCCCGCCCGGGCCGCGCACAAGGGCGGCGCCGATGCGGTGTCGCTGATCAACACGATCAATTCGATCGTCGGCGTCAATCTCGACAATTTCGCGCCCGTCCCGGAAATCGACGGCAAGGGCAGCCACGGCGGCTATTGCGGCCCGGCGGTGAAGCCCATCGCGCTCAACATGGTCGCCGAGATCGCCCGCGATCCGGAAACGCAGGGCATGCCGATCTCCGGCATCGGCGGCATCACCACCTGGCGCGACGCCGCGGAGTTCCTGGCGCTTGGCGCCTCCAACGTGCAGGTCTGCACCGCGGCGATGACCTATGGCTTCAAGATCGTCCAGGAGATGATCTCGGGTCTGTCCGACTGGATGGACGAGAAGGGCTTCACGTCGATCGACGAGATCGTTGGACGCTCGGTCCCGAACATCGCCGCCTGGCAGTACCTGAATCTGAACTACGTCACCAAGGCGAGGATCGACCAGGATCTCTGCATCAAGTGCGGCCGCTGTCACATCGCCTGCGAGGACACCTCGCACCAGGCGATCACCAGCATGGTCGACGGCAAGCGTCACTTCGAGGTGATCGACGAGGAATGCGTCGGCTGCAATCTCTGCGTCAACGTCTGTCCGGTGGAGAACTGCATCACCATGGAGCAGATCCACGGCGTCGATCCGCGCACGAAGGAACCGATCCCCGACGAGTACGGCAACTGGACGCAGCATCCCAACAACCCGATGCGGGTAAAGGAGGCCGCGGAATAAGGGCTCCGTAGGGCTCGCTACGCCGCCTTGCAGAGCTTCGCCCAGCGTCCCGGCGGCAGGCCGTAGGCGCGGGTGAAGTGGCGGGTCATGTGGGCCTGGTCCGCGAATCCGGCCTCCAGGGCTGCGTCCGACAGGGCAGCGCCGGCTGTGATGGCCGCGCGCACCCGGTCGAGGCGGCGCATCGTGAAATAGCGATAGGGGCTGGTGCCGAAGGCTGCCCGGAACTGCCGGGCGAGAGTCCAGCGGTCCAGTCCGCCGACGGCTTCGAGGTCGTCGCTGTCGACCGTCTTGTCCGTGGTGCCGGCGAGATAGTCGCGGGCGCGTTTTACCGCCGAACGATCGACGCGTGTGTTTCCAGGCCCGGCTGAGCCGCTGTTCGCCCGGTCCGAGGCGGCCGCCAGCGCGTCGGCGAGCGACAGGACGATCTCGTCGCGGCGCAGTTTGTCGACGCCGTCGCCGATATCGTTCAGGGCCGCCCCGACCTCGCTCCGCAGGCGGAAATCATCGGTTACCGCATCGGGCACGAAGGGCAGGGAACGACCGTCCAGCGCCGCGCTGACGAGCGCCGGATCGATGTAGATCATCCGGTAGTGGAATCCGTCCTCGGTGCCGGCGCCGCCGTCATGGACCTCGTCGGGATGCAGCACGATCACCCGACCCGCGACGCTGTGATGCGCCGCGCCCCGGTAGGCGAAACTCTGCACGCCGGTATCGGTGATGCCGATGGCGTAGACGTCGTGGCGGTGGGGCGAATAGACCTGCCCGCGGAAGAATGCCGCGATCCGCTCGAGGCCGTCCGCGGGCGCTTCCGTCTTCACCCAGCCGCCATCCCGGCCGGTGCCCCGTGCGCGCCGCCGGCCCGGCCGGTTCCGGACCGGCTGCTCGAGCGTCTGCACCATCCCGGCCTGTTCTTCCGCCTCCATCCGGCCCCTGCCATTCCGCTGAAAACCGGGGCGAGTGTCGGTCAGGGGCGGCCCGACGTCAAACGACCGGCCGGGTCCCGGCATTTAATTCAACCAACCGGTTGACTATCCGTCCGGCTCCTGTATATTCAACCTCATGGTTGAATTAGAAACATCCCGGCTGAACGCCGTCTTCCACGCCCTCGGCGACGCCACCCGCCGGCGCATGCTGCGTCGGCTCGGCGACGGAGAGCACACGGTGAGCCAGCTCGCCGAACCCTTCGACATGTCGCTGGCCGCCGCCTCGAAGCACATCAAGGTGCTGGAGGGCGCCGGCCTGATCCGCCGCGAGGTGCGCGGACGCACCCATGTCTGCCGGCTCGAGCCGGGTCCGCTGGCCAGTGCCCACGAATGGCTCGGTTACTACGAGCACTTCTGGACGAGCCGCCTCGATGTGCTCGAGCGGCTGCTGCGCGAAGAGGATGCCGGGTCGGCCACCGAGTCCGAATCCGGATCCCAGTCCGAATCCAATGACAAACCCGATGGAGAAAACCCATGAACCAGCTTGCCGAAATCGACGTCTACGGTGCCCTTGTCGAGCCTGCCACGCTGAAGATCCAGCGTCTGCTGCCCGGCCCCGTCGACCGCGTCTGGGCCTACCTCACCGAGAGTGACAAGCGCCGCAAGTGGCTCGCGTCCGGAGAGATGAAACTGGAGCAGGGGGCGCCCTTCGCGCTGACCTGGCGCAACGATGACCTCAGCGGCACCACCGGCAACCGGCCGGACGGGTTCCCGGAAGAGCACACCATGGAAAGCCGCATCACCGAACTGCGCGCGCCCTATCGCCTGTCGTTCACTTGGGGCGACCATGGCGAGGTCACCATCGATCTCGACCCGCAGGGCGACAAGGTGCTCCTTACCCTGGTCCACAAGCGCATTTCCGATCGGCCGAACACGCTGATGGTCGGCGCCGGCTGGCACGCCCATCTCGACATCCTCGCCGCGGAACTCGGCGGCAAGACGCCGGAGCCCTTCTGGGACCACTGGCTGAGCCTCAAGGACGAGTACGACGCCCGTCTGCCGGCCTGACGCAACCGGCGGCCGCTGGTCCCGCCCGCCCTGTGGCGGCGGGGCCAGCGCTTTTCCTACAAGACAGGACAGCGCGATGAACGATATCTGGACCGGCGGATGCGCCTGCGGCGCTGTTCGCTACGAGATCGTCGGCGAGCCGGTGTTTGCGAACCACTGCCAGTGCCGCGACTGCCAGCGCGCGAGCGGTACCGGGCACGGCTCCTACCTAACCTTTTCGGGCCGCGAGGCGGTGAAGCTCGATGGCCGCGCCACGACCTGGGACGTCGTCGCAGACAGCGGAAACGTGAAGACGCACGGCTTTTGCCCGAACTGCGGCTCGCCGGTGTTCCTGACCTTTGCCGCAATGCCCGACCTTTTCACGATCTGCGCCGCGAGTCTCGACGACCCGGGCCGCTTTGGTCCCGGCGCCGTCACCTACACCGCCCGCGGCCAGTCCTGGGACAGCCTCGATCCGGCCGTTCCGACCTTCGAGCGCATGCCTTGACCGGCCGCGCCGGGCGCCCTGCAAACAGCGATCAGGGGAACGATGGACAATGACGATACATCAGGTCGGTACGCGTGAAGATTGGCTGGCAGCCCGCTTGGCGCTGCTTGAGGACGAGAAGGATCTGACCCGGCGCAGCGACGAACTCGCCCGGCGGCGGCAGGCCCTGCCTTGGGTCCCGATCGATACGCCGTACCGGTTTCAAACCGCCGCAGGCCCGGCCTCCCTGGCGGATCTGTTCGACGGCCGCTCGCAGCTTCTCGTCTACCATTTCATGTTCGGTCCGGACTATCAGGCCGGTTGCGTCTCGTGCTCGGCGGTTGCGGACGGCTTCGACGGCATCGTCACCCATCTTGCGAACCACGACGTCACGCTGCTGGCCGTATCGCGCGCTCCGCTGGAAAAGCTGCTCGCCTACAGAAAGCGGATGGGCTGGTCCTTTCCCTGGGTATCCTCCCAGGGCAGCGACTTCAATTTCGACTTCAACGTGTCCTTCACCGACGCGCAGCAGAGAGACGGGCTCGTGGAATACAACTACAGGCGTGCCGGCCACGCGCTTGACGTCGTCCCGCCGCCACAGCCGGTAACCGAGTTGTCCCGGATGTCCGGCGTCGATCCGCAAACCTATGCGCGCGAGCGTCCGGGCCTCAGCGCGTTCGCCCTGGACGACGGCACCGTCTACCACACCTATTCCACCTATACGCGCGGGATCGACGACCTGTGGGGCATGTACAAGTGGCTCGACCGGGCCCCGCTGGGACGCAACGAGGAAGGTCGCTGGTATCGCCGCCACGACGAGTATGGCCAGCCCCTGCCGTGATAGCGCGCCCGCGATAGCGCGCCCGGCATGTCCGCGGGTCGTCCGGTCTCGGCACCCTGCCGGGTTGCGGCACGGTTCGATGTATCCGGCGCGGCACGGCCCCGCACGATCGTACAAGACCGGCACCGCGGCAGCGCGCTAGACCCGGCACCATGCCGTCGCTCGCAAACCTCGTTGCTATGCTTCTCGCTGCCCTGCTCCTGATGGGCAGCCCCGGCCCGGCGACGATAAGTGTCGCGGCTGCCGGCGCGGCCTTCGGGCCGAGGCCGGTCGTGCCGTATCTGTGCGGGATCTGCCTTGGCACGATGGCGGTCCTGCTCGTCGTCGCGACCGGCGTCACCGGCTTCGTCCTGTCGGTGCCGGGCGCAACGCCCGTGATCAACGCGCTCGCCGGCGCCTATATCCTGTACCTCGCCTGGCGGATCGCCACCGCGCCGCCGCCGGGCAGGGCGGAACACGGCAGCGACGCGCCCCCCTTTCTCGGCGGCCTGCTGCTCGCCGTTGCGAACCCGAAGGCCTATGCGGCGATCGGCGCCGTCTATGCGGGGTCGACCCTGATAGCCGATCCGCTGGCCGACGCCGGCGCAAAGGTCGCGGTCCTGAGCGGCGTCATCTGGATCGTCAATAGCACCTGGATGCTGTTCGGCGCGGGGATCGCCGGACTGATGCGGGAGCCGCGCAGCGGCCGTATCCTCAATGTCGTCTTCGCCGTGCTGCTGGTCGCGGCGTTCGCGTTGTCGCTGGTGGACTGGTGAAGGTGATCAAGCGGCGGACCGGCGGCGCGCAAGGCGCTGCCGCCGCGACACCGTCGGTCAAGCCAATCAGGGCTCAAGCCGCTTCAGGAACTTCAGCGTCTTCTGATTGCGTCCGTTCGCAGTGTAGTCGCCGTCGAACGGGACGATGGTGATGTAGCCTTTTTCGAAGAACGTCGTGTCCGCGTTCTTGACGTCTTTCTTGACGCCGCTGGTAGCCGGGTTCGCCTCGTAGGTCTTCGTGCCGGTCTTCTTGAAGTCCCAGGCGACCCGGGAGGCCTGCCCCTGAACGGCCAGCTTCACGCCCTTGATCGCCTCCGGCGGCAACGCCGGATAGCTGACGTGAAGACCCAGCCCATTGGGCATCCGAGGCCCTTTCTTTCCGTGTTGCAGCTTTCTCACCAGACGGGTGGTGAAGTCGGCGATGTTGCGGTAGTGCGCCATGTTGGCCGATGACTGCGGGTCGTCGGGGTCGACGAGAACGGTCGAGATGGCGATTGCCGGAATGGGCTTGTTGAACTGCGTCAGGGCGGTGGTGGCCGCGCCGACGGCGCTCGACAGACCCTTGGCGGAGCCCACTCTTGCGCCGATGTCGACACCGGCGATCACGAGATCCGGGCGCTTCTTCATGACCGTGTTCACGCCAAACAAGGCGGCGGTTGCCGGCGTCGCGTCGACGGCGTATGCCGCCTTGCCGATCTTTTCGGCCTTGAAGGAACCGCCGGTAACCGCGTTGCCCGACATGCCGTGCTTGTCGGATGTCACGACGGCCGTCACGGTGTGGCCGTCGGCCTTGAGCGCCTTGAGAAAAATGTCCGTCGCCGAAGATGACGCTTCGGCGTCGCCATCGGCGAGGAGCAGGAGCGGCGCGGCAGTCTCAATGCCCGTCCACAGGACGCTGAGAGCATCGTCTACCCAGTCTTCCTGCTGGCCGCTCGCGGTCACGGCAATTGCTTCCGCGGCGGCGGCCTTTGGCGCCACGGCCGCTGAAATGATGACGAGTGCGGCCGAAACCGCGGCGGCCGTCTTCCGGACTGGCACGTCCCGACTGATCGATAAGGTTCGCATGGTCATCCCCAGCGCTGCTGTCCCAAGAGTGCCGCGCCGATGACGCGACGGACGGGAGATACAATTTAAAAGTTAATTTTCCGCGGGCCGGTTGCGCGGCCTCGCCGGCGACCGCGACATCATGGAGCGTAGGATTGCGACGGAAGCTCCTCCGGCAAGGGTCGCATGTCTGCGTTTGGGTTGGTTCGTTCTTGTTTTGTTCAACCTAACCCGGTAGCATCCGCCTGGTTCCTTGGGCAACGGGGCGAATGGCAGAACAGGATGAGACGATGAAGCTCTACGGCGCTCCGCAGACCCGGTCGTTCCGGGCGATCTGGATGCTGGAGGAATGCGATGCCCGCTACGAGCGGGTCCATGTCGACATCCGCGCCGGTGCGCAGGCGACGCCGGACTATCACGCGGTCAATCCGATGGAGAAGGTGCCCGCCCTCGTCGACGGCGAGGCACGGGTCGCCGAATCCGGGGCGATCTGCGCCTATCTCGCCGACCGGTTTCCCGAAGCCGGGCTGGCGCCGAAGATCCTCGATCCCGCGCGCGGGCGCTATCTGCAGTGGCTGTTCTTTTCGGGCAACTGCGTGGAGCCGTCCTTCATCGAGAAGGTCCTGAAGTTCGAAGTGAGCCCGGCGCAGGCCGGCTGGGGCGGCTATCAGAAGGTCCTCGACGTCCTCGAGGAAGCAGTGCAGCCCGGCCCCTGGCTGCTGGGGGACCGGTTCACCGCCGCCGACGTGATGATCGGCGCAGACCTGTTCTTCGGGATCCGGGCGTTCAGGCTGTTCGAGACGCGCCCGGCCTTCGACGCCTATCTCGACCGCTGCATGGAGCGGCCGGCCTTCGTCCGGGCGCAGGCGCTGGGTGAGGACTGGAGCTAGTCCCGCCTGGCCCCCCTTAGTTCCTAGTCGCGGGGCCTCAGGCCGTCGGAGAAGATCGTCATGATGGTCTTTTCCGCCGTGGCGATCGGGTCGCCGGTCTCGCCGAGCACGGCGCGCACCTGAATGTCGAAATCGGCATAGTGCTGGGTCGTCGCCCAGATCATGAAGATCAGGTGGACGGGGTCGATCTGCGCGATACGGCCTTCGGCGACCCAGCGGCGGATCACCTTGGCCTTGGCCTCGACGAGTTCCTTCAACGATCCGCGCAGGAATTCGCCGATCGCCGGCGCGCCGTGCAGGATCTCGTTGGCGAACAGCCGCGATTCCAGGGGCATGTCCCGCGACATCTGCAGTTTCTGACGGATGTACCTGGAAATCTCCTCAATCGGATCGCCATCCGGATCGAGGTGCTCCAGCGGCGTCAGCCAGGTCGCCAGCGTGGTCTCGAGGACGGCGCGGTACATGTCCTCCTTACGGCGGAAGTAATAGAGCAGGTTGGGCTTCGACATGCCCGCCTTTTCGGCGATCTGGTCGATTGTCGATCCGCGGTACCCGTAGGCGGAAAACACTTCCAGCGCCGCTTCGAGGATGATCTCGCGGTTGAGCGTCTGGATCCGCGTGCGACGCTTCGCCGGTCGCTCGTGAGCCGGCGCCGTCATGCGCCTGTCTCCGCCCGCATCGTCATGTCGAAGTCTTCCCCGCAATTTCGTTCGCGTTCCGCAAGGCACCCGGCCACCGCGGGCCCTGGCGTCCTGAACGCGTGCTGCATCCGGTCGATTGTTTATTCTTAAAACATCGGTGGAGGATGCGCCAACTATCCGATTGCCGCAAGCCGGCAACCCCGCCATGCGTACCGCTCAGGCGAGCGAGCGGACCGCCGGGCGCGGCGTGGCGCCGGATTGGGCGCCGATGCCGCGCAGGACGATTTCGACGACGTTCCGCTTGGCCTCCGCGAACTGCTCGTCCGACAGGGGGGCGCCGCCGTTCAGGGTCGCGATCTGATGGCCGAAATCCGCGTAGTGCTGCGTGGTCGCCCAGATCATATAGAGCAGGTATTCCGGGTTCACCGGCGCGATCTTGCCGTCGTCGACCCACCGCTGAATGACCGCGACGCGGGAATCCGTCCACTCGCGCAGCGTCGTTTCCAGGTAGTCCTGAATGACCGGCGCCTTGTGGATGATCTCGTTCGCCCAGACTTTCGACCCCATCGGATGGGCGCGGGAGATATCCATCTTTTCGTTGATGTAGCGGGTCAGCGCCTCGACCGGATCGTCGCTCTCGTCGAAGGAATTCGCCGATTGCAGCCAGATGCGGAAAATGTCGTCGACCACGCGGCGGTAGAGCGCGAGCTTGGTGGGGAAGTAGTAGTGGAGGTTCGCTTTCGGCAGGCCGGCCTTCTCGGCGATCATCGCCGTGGTCGCGCCCTTGAAGCCGTACTCGGCGAAGACCTCTTCGGCGGCTTTCAGGATCGCGGCCTCGTTCTCCCGGCGAATGCCCGAACGCCCCTCTTGCCGAGAAGGCTCCTGGCGGGACTTTGCCGCATCCGTGGGCATTTGCGCTGTTTTACCGCCCTATTTTTTACCTTGACCAAATGGTCAAGCGATCTTAGCGTTTGAACCTGACCAATTAGTCAACTTTGGCAGATTCCGATTGCAAAGGCAATAAAACCGGATCGGATCGCCAGGGTGACGGTCGAAGAGAGGGGGATTTCTCTGCGTATTGGCTGAATGAGGTCGGATCGGGTCTGCGTGCCGGGTATCGTCGGCAGGCTGACCGCTGCCCGGGGGGCGACTCCCGGCATCCCGCCAGGGTCGTCAATACATACCCCCCGCAACGGTGCCTGGAGGAGGAGTTCATGGACCGGATCGCCAACGCCATCGGCAACACGCGTGCGCCCTCGCAGAGCGGCCGCGTCGCGCCGGTCTTCAATCCCGCCACCGGCGAGCAGATCGCCGAACTGCCGCTGTCGACGGCGGACGAGGTGAACGCCGCCGTCGCTGCCGCCAAGGCCGCCGCGCCGGAATGGGGACGCACGCCGCCGCTGAAGCGCGCCCGGCTGATGTTCAAGTTCAAGGAACTGCTCGACCGGCACGCCGCCGATCTCGCCCGTGCCATCTCGCGCGAGCACGGCAAGACCCATGACGACGCGCTGGGCGAGGTCGCCCGCGGCATCGAGGTCGTCGAGTTCGCCTGCGGCATCCCGCATCTCCTGAAAGGCGAGTACAGCCGCAATGTCGGGCCGGAGATCGATTCCTTTTCCGACCGCCAGCCGCTCGGCGTCGTCGCCGGCATCACGCCGTTCAATTTCCCCGCCATGGTGCCGATGTGGATGTATCCGGTCGCCATCGCCTGCGGGAACACCTTCGTCCTGAAGCCGTCGGAGCGCGATCCCTCCGCGCCGATGCTCGCCTACGACCTGTTCCGCGAGGCGGGCTTTCCCGACGGCATCCTCAATATCGTCCACGGCGACAAGGAAGCCGTCGACGCGATCCTCGATCATCCCGACATCAAGGCGGTCAGCTTCGTCGGCTCGACGCCGATCGCCGAATACGTCTATTCGCGCGGCACCGCGGCGGGCAAGCGCGTGCAGGCGCTGGGCGGCGCCAAGAACCACATGATCGTCATGCCCGATGCCGACATCGACAAGGCGGCGGACGCCCTGATGGGCGCCGGCTACGGCTCGGCCGGCGAGCGCTGCATGGCCGTCTCGGTCGCCGTTCCCGTCGGCGAGGAGACCGCCAACAGGCTGGTCGAGACCCTGATCCCCAAGGTGCGCGGCCTGAAGATCGGCCCGTCCACCGATCCCGACGCGGAGATGGGGCCGCTGGTGACGAAGCAGCACCTGAACAAGGTGCTCGGCCTGATCGAGACGGGCGTCGCGGAGGGCGCGGAACTCGCCGTCGACGGCCGCGGCTTCACGCTGCAGGGCTACGAGAACGGCTACTTCGTCGGCGGCTCGCTGTTCGACAAGGTCACGCCCGAGATGACCATCTACAGGCAAGAGATCTTCGGCCCGGTGCTGTCGGTTCTGCGCGCCCAGTCGTTCGGCGAGGCGGTCGATCTCATCAACGCCCACGAATACGGCAACGGCACCGCGATCTTCACCCGCGACGGCGACGCCGCACGGTCCTTCGCGGACGCCATCGAGGTCGGCATGGTCGGCGTCAACGTGCCGATCCCGGTGCCGGTGGCCTATCATTCCTTCGGCGGCTGGAAGCGGTCGCTGTTCGGAGACCACTCGATTTATGGCCCGGAAGGCGTACGCTTCTACACGCGGCTGAAGACGGTCACCACGCGCTGGCCGGCCGGCATCAAGGAAGGGGCGAGCTTCAGCTTTCCCAGCCTGGACTGAGCTTGAGGGGAACGGTGGTGCGTAATGACCTCTCCATCGTCATCCCGGCCAAGCGAAGCGCGAGCCGGGATCGGGGAGTCGCGGTGAGTGCGGTGGCTCTCCGATCCCGGATAGCCGCGAAGGCGGCTTCCGGGATGACGACGGACGGGGAAACGAAACAGGGGAACGTACGATGACCAAACCGGCGGACAATCTCAGGATCAACGGCGAGCGCCTGTGGGACTCGCTGATGGAGATGGCGAAGATCGGGCCCGGCCTGCGCGGCGGCAACAACCGCCAGACGCTGACCGACGACGACAAGAAGGGCCGCGAGCTGTTCATCCGCTGGTGCGAGGACGCCGGCTGCACGACGGTCGTCGACACGATGGGCAACATCTTCGCCCGCCGCGAGGGCACCGACCCCTCGCTGCCGCCCGTGATGGTCGGCAGCCATCTCGACACCCAGCCGACGGGGGGCAAGTACGACGGCGTGCTCGGCGTGCTCTCCGGTCTCGAGATCCTGCGCTCGCTGAACGACATGGGCATCAAGACGAAGCATCCCATCGAGGTGGTCGACTGGACCAACGAGGAAGGCTCCCGCTACGCCCCGGCCATGCTGTCGTCGGGCGTCTTCGCCGGCGTCTACACGCAGGACGAGGCCTACGCGCTGGTCGATCGCGACGGCAAGGCGTTCGGCGACGAGCTGAAGCGCATCGGCTTCGTCGGCGACGAGCCGGTCGGCCAGCGGCCGCTGAAGGCCTTCTTCGAACTGCATATCGAGCAGGGGCCGATCCTCGAGGCCGAGGGCTACGACGTCGGCGTCGTCACCCACGGCCAGGGCCAGCGCTGGTTCGACATCAAGCTGACCGGCTTCGAGAGCCACGCCGGCACCACGCCGATGCCGCGCCGCAAGGATGCGCTGGTCGGTGCCTCGAAACTCGTCGTCGCGGTCAACGAGATCGCGCTCGCCAACGCGCCGCACGCGGTCGGCACCGTCGGTGTGCTCGATCCCTATCCCGGCTCGCGCAACGTCATTCCGGGATCGGTGTCGATGACCGTCGACTTCCGCCATCCCGACGACGCCGTGCTGCTGAGCATGGCGAACGCGCTGCGGGAGAAGATCGCGGACGTCTGCGCCGAGCACAAACTGACCGACGAGACGAAGGAAATCTTCTATTACGCGCCGGTCGCCTTCGACGAGGCGTGCGTCTCGGCCGTCCGCAGCGCCGCCGAGCGTCTCGGCTACAAGCACCGCGACATCGTCTCGGGCGCCGGCCACGACGCCTGCTACATCGCCCGCGTCGCCCCGACCTCGATGGTGTTCTGCCCTTGCGTCGACGGCATCAGCCACAACGAGGACGAGGAGATCAGCCGCGAGTGGGCCAGCGCCGGCACCGACGTCCTGTTCCATGCGGTGGTCGAGACCGCGGAGATCGTGGAGTGACGAACGCGCCCGTCCTCTCCGTCGTCATCCCGGCCGCAGGCGAAGCCGGAGAGCCGGGATCGGAGAGCCTCCGAGCCCGTGGGGGCTCCCCGATCCCGGATATTCGCGGGGCGAATTCCGGGATGACGATGGATCGGCCGGAGCTATGAGCGTGTACTAAGGGAGGAGCAGCCAATGTCGACAGTCATCAAGGGCGGAACGGTCGTTACCGCCGACCTGACCTACGAGGCCGATGTCCTGGTCGAGAACGGTGTCATCACCGAAATCGGCAAGGGCCTGACGGGCGACGAGGTGCTCGACGCCGCGGGATGTTATGTGATGCCCGGCGGGATCGACCCGCATACCCACCTCGAGATGCCCTTCATGGGCACCTATTCCTCCGACGACTTCGAGAGCGGCACGCGCGCCGCGCTCGCCGGCGGGACGACGATGGTCGTCGACTTCGCGCTGCCGTCGCCGAACCAGTCGCTGCTCGAAGCCATCCAGATGTGGGACAACAAATCGACGCGGGCGAACTGCGACTATTCCTTCCACATGGCGATCACCTGGTGGGGCGAGCAGGTCTTCAACGAGATGGAGACGGTCGTCCGCGAGAAGGGCATCAACACCTTCAAGCATTTCATGGCCTACAAGGGCGCGCTGATGGTGGACGACGACGAGATGTTCGCCTCGTTCTCCCGCTGCGCCGAACTGGGCGCCCTGCCGCTGGTGCATGCCGAAAATGGCGACGTGGTCGCCCAGCTGCAGGCGAAGCTGCTCGCCGAGGGCAACAACGGCCCCGAGGCGCACGCCTATTCGCGGCCGGCGGAAGTGGAGGGCGAGGCGACGAATCGCGCCATCATGATCGCCGACATGGCCGGCGTTCCCGTCTATATCGTGCACACGAGCTGCGAGCAGTCGCACGAGGCGATCCGCCGCGCGCGCCAGAACGGCATCCGCTGCTACGGCGAGCCGCTGATCCAGCATCTCACCCTGGACGAGAGCGAATACGCCAATCCCGACTGGGATCATGCCGCGCGCCGGGTGATGTCGCCGCCGTTCCGCAACAAGAAGCATCAGGACAGCTTGTGGGCCGGCCTGCAGGCGGGCTCGCTGTCCTGCGTCGCGACGGATCACTGTGCCTTCACCACCGAGCAGAAGCGCTATGGCGTCGGCGATTTCACCAAGATCCCGAACGGCACCGGCGGCCTTGAAGATCGCCTGCCCATGCTGTGGACCTACGGCGTCGGCACGGGGCGCCTGACGCCGAACGAGTTCGTCGCGGTGACCTCCACCAACATCGCCAAGATCCTCAACATGTACCCGAAGAAGGGCGCGATCCTGGTCGGGTCGGACGCCGATATCATCGTCTGGGATCCCGAGAAGGAAAAGACGATCACGGCCGCCGCGCAGCAGTCGGCGATCGACTACAATGTCTTCGAGGGCAAGCACGTGAAGGGCCTGCCGCGCTACGTGCTCAGCCGCGGGCACGTTTCCATCGTCGACGGCGAGGTGAAGACGCAGGAAGGCCACGGCGAATTCGTCGCCCGCAAGCCGTTCCAGGCGGTCAACACGGCGCTGTCGCAGTGGAAGGACGTCATGGCACCGCGCAAGGTCGAGCGCTCCGGCATTCCGGCGAGCGGGGTGTGATCGGACATTGGGGGGCACCGGATTGAAACGCAGCACGGATAGCGGCCGATGAGTGAAAAGAACGTCGTCTCGGCCAAGGACCTGTCGCTCACCTTCGAGACGGCGGACGGGCCGGTTCATGCCCTGTCGAACATCGACCTCTCGGTCGAGCAGGGCGAGTTCATTTCCTTCATCGGCCCGTCGGGCTGCGGCAAGACCACGCTGTTGCGCGTCATCGCCGATCTGGAGCAGCCGACCGGCGGATCGATCACCGTCAACGGTGTCAGCCCGCATCAGGCGCGCGAGGCGCGGGGCTACGGCTACGTGTTCCAGGCGGCCGCCCTCTACCCCTGGCGCACGATTGCCCGCAACGTCGCCCTGCCGCTGGAAATCATGGGCCTGTCGAAGGCCGAGCAGACGGAGCGCATCGAGCGCAATCTCGCGCTGGTGAACCTGTCGGGCTTCGAGCGCAAGTTCCCCTGGCAGCTCTCGGGCGGCATGCAGCAGCGTGCCTCGATCGCCCGCGCGCTTGCCGTCGAGCCGGACCTGCTGCTGATGGACGAGCCGTTCGGCGCGCTCGACGAGATCGTCCGCGATCATCTCAACGAGCAGCTCCTGCAGCTCTGGGACAAGACGCGGAAGACGGTGATCTTCGTCACCCACTCGATCCCCGAGGCCGTGTTCCTGTCGACGCGCATCGTCGTCATGTCGCCGCGCCCGGGCCGGGTCCACGACATCATCGAGTCCGACCTGCCGCGCGACCGCACCCTCGATATTCGCGAGACGCCGGAATTCCTCGAGATCGCCCACCGCGTCCGCGAGGGGCTGAGAGCGGGGCACTCTTATGATGATTGAGCTGGGCTTCAGTCCTTTCCTTCGTCATCCCGGCCGCAGCGGATCGGAGAGCCGGGATCGGAGAGCCACGGTCCCGATGGGGGCTCCCCGATCCCGGCTCGGCCTGCGGCCGTCCGGGATGACGATGGATGGGCTTTGGGCCAGGCGGCTTCAACGAGGCAAGCGATGAGCAATCGCCTCGACAATCACGGCGTCTTCATGGACCGGGTGCTCCCGGTCCTCACCGTCGTCGTGGCGATCGTCGCGATCTGGTATGTCGCCGCCGTCCTGCTCAACGCACCGTTCCAGCGCGACACCTACGACCGCGCCGACCAGACCTACACGACGTCGGAGCTCATCGCCGCGACGCTGAACCAGGAGCGCCCGGTGCTGCCGACACCGCACCAGGTGGGGCAGGAACTCTACAAGACCGTTTTCCAGATCAAGCCGAGCTCCAAGCGCAGCCTGATCTACCACGGCTGGATCACGCTCTCCTCGACGATGCTCGGCTTCATCTTCGGCACGGTGCTGGGCATCGTGCTGGCCGTCGCCATCGTCCACAGCGTGACGCTTTCCAAGGCGCTGATGCCGTGGGTCATCGCCTCGCAGACGATCCCGATCCTCGCCATCGCGCCGATGATCATCGTGGTGCTGAACGCCGTCGGCATCTCGGGCCTCCTGCCCAAGGCGATGATCTCGACCTACCTTTCCTTCTTCCCGGTCACGGTCGGCATGGTGAAGGGCCTGCGCTCGCCAGACCCGATCCATCTCGACCTGATGCGCACCTACTCCGCCAGCCGCGCCCAGGTGTTCTGGAAGCTGCGCTGGCCGTCATCGGTGCCGTATCTCTTCACCGCGATGAAGATCGCCATCGCCATCAGCCTCGTCGGTGCCATCGTCGGCGAACTGCCGACCGGCGCGGTGGCGGGGCTCGGCGCGCGGCTGCTGGCCGGTTCCTACTATGGCCAGACGATCCAGATCTGGTCGGCGCTGATCGCGGCTGCGATCATGGCGGCCGTCCTCGTCGGCATCGTCGGACTGATCGACCGGCAGGTGCTCAAACGCATGGGGATGGCGCAATGAAGCGGCCGTCGCCCCTGATGATCGTCGCCGGCGTACTGGCGCTCGCCGCGCTGGTGCTGCCGATGACGCGGGACGGCATCGACGGCCTGTCGTTCCTGCCGTTGATGCTGGCCGCTGTCCTGATCGTCGCGACGGCGGTGCTCGCGACGGCCTGGCCGGCGGCCATCATCCCGGCCACGGCCATCTCCGCCCATTGGGCGGCCTGGACCCTGATCGACTACGCGGGACTCCTGTCGGGCAACACCGGCATCGGCTTCTGGTGCCTTGTCGTTGCCGCCTGGCTGACGGCGTGGCGCTTCGCCGATGCCCTGTCGGCCCTGAAGCTGCGCGACGCCGTGTGGCGGCGTCTCGTCAACGTCATCGTCCCGGTGCTGTTCGGCCTGTGGCTCCTGATCCTGTGGGAGATCGTCGTGCGCGGTTTCGCCGTGCCGCAGGTGCTGCTGCCGGCGCCCAGCCAGATCGCGGTCAGGCTCGTCTCGTCGGTGCCGACGCTCTGGGCCGATTTCCGCCAGACCTTCCTGAAGGCGGTGCTGATCGGCTACGTGCTCGGCTGCGGGTCGGGGTTCGCCGTCGCGATCCTCGCCGACCGGGTGCCGTTCCTGCGCAAGGGACTGCTGCCGGTCGGAAACCTCGTCTCGGCGCTGCCGATCATCGGCATCGCGCCGATCATGGTGATGTGGTTCGGCTTCGACTGGCCGTCGAAGGCCGCCGTCGTCGTGGTCATGACGTTCTTCCCGATGCTGGTGAACACGGTCGCCGGCCTGTCGGCGGCCGGCAACATGGAGCGCGACCTGATGCGCACCTACGCGGCGGACTACTGGCAGGCGCTGGTCAAGCTCCGGCTGCCCGCCGCGATGCCGTTCATCTTCACCGCCCTGAAGATCAATTCGACGCTGGCGCTGATCGGCGCCATCGTCGCGGAGTTTTTCGGAACGCCTATCGTGGGCATGGGCTTCCGGATCTCGACCGAAGTCGGCCGCATGAACATCGACATGGTGTGGGCGGAGATCGCCATCGCCGCCCTGGCCGGCTCGGTCTTCTACGCGCTGGTGGCGCTCGTCGAGCGCACCGTTACGTTCTGGCATCCGTCCTATCGCTGAGGTGGTTTTGGCGAGGGGCGGGGCCCAATCCGGAGGAGTGGAATGAAAAAGCTGATTATCGCTTCGCTAACCGCGGCGATGGCCCTGTCGGCCTCCGTCGCAGCCCAGGCCGAGGACAAGGTCGTCCTGCAGCTCAAATGGGTGACCCAGGCCCAGTTCGCCGGCTACTACGTGGCCAAGGACAAGGGCTTCTACGAGGAGGAAGGCCTCGACGTCGAGATCAAGCCGGGCGGACCGGACATCGCCCCGCCGCAGGTGATCGCCGGCGGCGGCGCCGACGTGATCGTCGACTGGATGCCCTCCGCGCTCGCCTCGCGCGAGAAGGGCGTGCCGCTGGTCAACATCGCCCAGCCGTTCAAGAAGTCGGGCATGATGCTGACCTGCCTGAAGGAATCCGGCGTCACCAGCCCGGACGACTTCAAGGGCCGGACGCTCGGCGTCTGGTTCTTCGGCAACGAGTATCCGTTCCTCTCCTGGATGTCGCATCTGGACATCCCGACCGAGGGCGGCGACGACGGCGTGACGGTCCTGAAGCAGGGCTTCAACGTCGACCCGCTGCTGCAGAAGCAGGCCGACTGCATCTCGACCATGACCTACAACGAGTACTGGCAGGTCATCGACGCCGGCATCGCGCCGGAAGATCTCGTCGTCTTCAAGTATCAGGATCAGGGCGTCTCGACGATGGAAGACGGCCTGTACGTGCTCGAGGACAAGCTGTCCGACGAAGCCTTCGTCGACGTCATGGCCCGCTTCGTGAAGGCCTCGATGAAGGGCTGGGACTATGCCCGCGAGCATCCCGAGGAAGCCGCGATGATCGTTCTCGACAACGACGCCACCGGCGCCCAGACCGAGAAGCATCAGGTCCGCATGATGAAGGAGATCAACAAGCTGACCGAGGGCTCCGACGGCACGCTCGATCCGGCCGACTACGAGCGCACGGTCGAGATCCTGCTCGGCGGCGGCTCCGATCCCGTCATCACCAAGAAGCCGGAAGGCGCCTGGACGCACGCGGTGACCGACAAGATGTAAGGCTCGCGCCCCGCGCGATCGTGCAGAATGCGGCGAGGGGGCTTCGGCCCCCTCGTTTCGTTTGGGGGGGCGGGCCTCAGGCGTGCTGGACGATGTTCACCAGCTTGCCGAAGGGGTCGCGCACGTAGAAGCGGCGGACGCCCCAGGGCTCGTCGGCGGGACCGTAGTCGATGGCGTAGCCTGCCGCGTCCATGCGCCGGAAGGCCTCGTCGACGTCGTCGACCTCGATGGAGAGATCCGGCACCGGCGTGCCCGAGCCGCCCTCCGACATCACGCTGACCTGGACGCGGGCCGTTTCCGCTGAACCGTAGGTCGCGATCCAGCCCATATCCATCAGCACGTCGAGCCCGAGCACCTCGCCGTAGAACCGTCTGGCGGCCTCGACATCCGGCGTGGCGATATTGGCGACGATGCGTTTGACCTGCATGGTTGTCTCTCTCTCCGCGTCTCGCCGGTCATCCTATCCCGGAAATGCCGGCACCGCATGACGACGCTGTCGAAACCGGGCATAAGTCTCGGCAGGGGGTGCACTGCGTGCTCATCTGGTGCATAGAAACGGGATCGGTTTCCGTCTTCGTATCCGGGGTGTCCCATGAGCCACGTCACCGTCGTCGATCATCCGCTCGTCCAGCACAAGCTGACCCTGCTGCGCGACAAGAACCGCTCCACGGCCGGCTTCCGGCGTCTGATCAAGGAGGTGGCGCTGTTCCTCGGCTACGAGGTGACGCGCGATCTGCCGATGACGACGGTTCGCATCGAGACGCCGCTGGCCGAGATGGACGCGCCGTCGCTGAAGGGCAAGAAGATGGTTTTCGCCTCGGTGCTGCGCGCCGGCGAGGGCATGATCGAGGGGCTGATCGAGCTCGTCCCGTCCGCGCGTATCGCCCATATCGGCCTCTACCGCGATCCCGACACGCTGAAGCCCGTGCAGTACTACTTCAAGGCGCCCGAGGATATCGCCGACCGCCTCGTCATCGTCGTCGACCCGATGCTGGCGACCGGGAATTCGGTTGCCCATGCGATCCAGCTCCTGAAGGACAAGGGCGCCAACAACCTGCGCCTTTTGTGCCTGCTGGCGGCACCCGAAGGCATCGAGGCGCTGCAGGAGGCCCATCCCGACGTGCCGATCTGGACGGCGGCGATCGACGAGCGCCTGAACGACCACGGCTACATCGTCCCCGGCCTCGGCGACGCCGGCGACCGGATGTTCGGCACGAAATAGCCGGGCTGGCCGCTCAGCCCTGATTGAGACCGAGTTCGCGCTGCAGCCTCTTGGTCAGGCCCAGCGATACGATCCGGTGCGACTCCGCCAGATAGGCCCGCAGCTCGTCGTCGGTCAGGCCCGGATCGGCGTAGTGCTGGATCCACGTCATGCCGCGCGATGCGAGATAGGGCGCCGGACGCAGCCCCGGCTGTTCCTTCAGGATCTCGTAGGACATTTCGCTTGTCTTGAAGGTGAAGGCGGGACGGTCCTCGGCCCAGCCGCCGATGGCGAACACCTTGGCCTTTTCCAGGCTACCCACCTTCCAGACATGCGCGCCGCCCCATTGCACGACGTGGCTCGTCGCCGGCAGCGAGGCGCAAAAGGCGTTGTACTCGTCATAGGTCATGCGCCGGGGTCCTCCCGAACCGATAGCTGGAGCGGATCCGCTTCCAGCCCAGCGGCGGCGAAGGTCACCAGCCGGTCGATGATCGCCTCGGTGTCCGACATGTCGGCGGTTCCCTTCGACAGGGTCTCGAGCCGCCGCAGGCTGTTGTAGATCGAGTGCAGCACACCCATCGCGAAATGGAAGCGCCACAGCAGTTCCTCGTGCGGCAGGTCGGGCAGGGTGCGCGACAGGGCGGCGACGAAGCGTTCGAGATGGCGCACGTCGCGGTCGATCATCTCGCGCATTTCCGGCGGGCCGTCGAGGACGGCGCGGGCGACGAACTGCACGTAGATCGAGCTGCCGCCGGTCGTCTCCCGCGATTCGAAGGTCGTCCGCACCGGCGGCGCGAACAGGGCGGTGAGGATATCGCGGACGGGTACGGGGGCATCGCCGCACCGCGCCTCGGCGTCGCGCAGCAGGCGCGCCCGCTCCCGGTTGACCGCCAGACTGCCGCGCCGGAAGACTTCCAGCAGCAATCTGTCCTTGGAACCGAAATGATAGTTCACCGCGGCGAGGTTGACGGCCGCCTCGGCCGTCAGTGCCCGCATGGTGACGCCGGAATAGCCCAGCTCGACGAACATCCGCTCCGCGGTGTCGAGGATCAGCGTACGCGTCTCCTCGCCCCTGGGCATGGGATCTTTCGGGGCGGGATCGTGTGTCTTGGCCGGCCCGGGCATCGCGGTGTTCCGCCGGCTACGCCAGATAGACCTCGCCGGAGGCGCCGGTGCGGGCCGGGTCCGTGTTCTGGTACTTGCGCAGTTCCAGCCGGGCCATCTGGTTGCGGTGCACCTCGTCGGGGCCGTCGACGATACGCACGGTGCGCGCATAGGCATAGGCGTTCGCCATGATGTGGTCGGCGACGCCACCCGCCCCGAAGGCCTGGATCGCCCAGTCGATCACCTTCAGCGCGGCGTGCGGAGCCGCCACCTTGATCTCGGCAATCTCGATGCGCGCGTCCTTGTTGCCCACCGTGTCCATCTTCCACGCTGCGTGCAGCGTCAGCAGGCGGGCCTGGTCGAGTGCGATGCGCGACTCGGCGATCCGCTCCGACCAGATCGACTGCTTGGCGATCGGCCCGCCGAAGGCCTCGCGGGACTCGAGCCGGCGGCACATGCGCTCCAGCGCGCGCTCGGCGACGCCGATGATGCGCATGCAGTGATGGATGCGGCCCGGCCCGAGTCGCCCCTGCGCGATCTCGAAGCCGCGCCCTTCGCCCAGCAGGATGTTGGAGGCCGGCACTCGCACGTTGTCGAAGGAAATCTCCATATGCCCGTGCGGCGCGTCGTCGAAGCCGAAGACCGGCAGGTGACGGACGACGGTGACGCCGGGATGCGGCATCGGCACGAGGATCATCGACTGCTGGCGATGCCGGTCCGGGTTGTCCGGATCGGTCTTGCCCATGACGATCAGGATCCGGCAGCGCGGATCGCCGGCACCCGAACTCCACCACTTGCGGCCGTTGATGACATACTCGTCGCCCTCGCGGCGGATCTGCATCTCGATGTTGGTCGCATCCGACGAGGCGACGGCGGGTTCCGTCATCGAGAAGGCGGAGCGGATCTCGCCGTTCAGCAGGGGCACCAGCCACTGCTTCTTCTGCTCCTCGGTGCCGTAGCGCTCGAACACCTCCATGTTGCCGGTGTCGGGAGCGGAGCAGTTGAAGATCTCGGGCGCGAAGTGGCTGCGGCCCATGATTTCGCAGAGGGGGGCGTATTCGACGTTTGTCAGGCCGGCACCGTCCGCCGACTCCGGCAGGAACAGATTCCACAGGCCCTGCGCGCGCGCCTTTTCCTTCAGGTCGTCGAGAAGCGGCAGATGCTCCCAGCGGCTGTTGCCCGCGTCGATCTGCGCATAGAGCGCCGGCTCGTTCGGATAGACGTGCTCTGCCATGAAGGCGAGCAGCTTCTCGCGCAGCTCCTGCACGCGCGGCGAATAGTCGAAATCCATGATGCGCCTCCCGGGTGTAATGCGGCCCCGGGCCGGTCCGGCCCGATGATCCGGCATTGACTGTTGTGGTGCGCGGAGCTTAATTCAAACGCACGTTTGAATTCAACCCTCGGACAAATGCGGATGCGCCGCGAAAGCCATTCTGAACCGGACCCGTTAGAAGGGTCGCGTCCGGGAAACGAAACGAGGAGACGGAAATGGAGGATATTTTGAAAGCCGAGCCGACCGACGTCGGGTCGCTGCAGCAGATGGTCGGCAGCGTCGTCGGCCGCTCGCGCTGGCGCGTGATCGACCAGGCGATGATCGACGAGTTCGCCGACCTGATCTGCGATCACCAGTACATCCACGTCGACCCACAGCGGGCGAAGGAAACGCCGTATGGGTCGACGGTCGCGCATGGCTTCCTCAACCTGTCGATCCTTGGCGGGCTGGCGGGGGAGGTGTCGCCGCGCGTCGAAGGCTCCGTCATGGGCATCAATTACGGATTCGACCGGGTCCGGTTCGTTGCGCCCGTCCGCTCCGGCCGCAAGGTGCGGGCCCATCTGGTGTTGAAGGAGGTCGATCTCGTCGACGCGACCACCGTCGGCCTGACATACGAAACGACGCTCGAGGTCGAAGACGAGACGAAGCCGGCCGTCGTTGCGACATGGCGCGTCCGGTCCTACCTCGCGAGCTGATCGACATCACCGCGTCCGCCGGTGCCCGCCGGCGACTGAGGGGAGACTGTCTGCACAATCGGTTCGAGGATTGTGGAATTCCGAGATTAGATGCCTTATATTAGAATTTCTCTAGAGTTGGCTCCCTGAGCGATTCGGTCGCAAGGGGAAATCTGCTCTTGGAATTCGGCGAGGGTCGTGATTTCATCGACTCGCCCCGATCTTGCCGCTCGCGACTGACAGCGGCGCGTCACAGGCCGAACAGGACCGGCAACGGTCTGCTCGGTCGCAAACAGGAACGCAGGCAGGGGCATCCGGATGAAACCGCATATCCCGGTCGAAAGCAGCAAGGCTGACTGATGCGGTTGACGAAACAGACGGGCTACGCTCTCCGGATCCTGCTTCACTGCGCACTGATTCCCGATCGTTCCGTGACGGCGGGCGAGGTGGCCAAGGCCCAGCGGATCACCGAACACAATGTCTTCAAGATCGTCCCGATGCTCGTCGAGGGCGGATTCCTGGAGACCTCTCGCGGCCGTGGCGGCGGAATTCGCCTGGCGCGTGCGCCAGAGGACATCAAGATCGGCGACGTGGTGCGCGTCACCGAGGAAACGCATATCGAGGCCGACTGCTTCGGCGGTGGTGCCGACTGCGTGATTCGTCCCGTCGCGCCGATCAACCGGATCCTCGACGACGCGCTGCATGCCTTCGTCGAGGTGCTCGATCAGCATACCCTGCGCGATCTCGTCTCCGCGCGCCCGCGCGCAGGCGGCAACAACGAGCTGCTGGACCGGATCGCGCCCGTAACCTGAACCGCCCCTAACCTGAACCGCCCGTAACCTGAACCGCCCCTAACCTGAAACCGGTTTAGCCCCGAACCGGTGTGCCGCAGGCCGACATGCCGTCGGGCCGCAGGCGGCAGTGGCGAATCGCCATGAATTCGCCGACACGCGTCTGGACGAGGCGGCCGTCATGGCAAATGATCGGCCCGCCCATATCAGTTCCGGAGGCGTCTGCGCATGACCGTCAATCCCGTCGTTGTGGAGGTGACCCGTGGTCCCCTCGTCGAAAGCCGCCATCGCGGCGCGGTCGCTGTCGCCGATCGCGACGGGCGCATCGTGTTGCGGCTCGGACAGACGGGCGTGGCGGTCTATCCGCGATCCGCGGTGAAACCGCTGCAGGCGCTGCCGCTGCTGGAGAGCGGGGCGGCCGACGCGTTCGGCTTCACCGATCGGGAGATCGCGCTGGCCTGTTCGTCGCATAACGGCGAGCCCGGTCACGTCGAGACCGCGCGGTCGATGCTGACCAGGGCCGGACTGGACGAGAGCGCCCTGGAATGCGGGCCGCAGCCGCCGGCGCGCGATGAGGACCGCTTCGCCCTGCGCGACGCGGGGCAGGTGCCCGGGCGTATCCACAACAACTGCTCCGGCAAGCATGCCGGCATGCTGGCGGTTGCCGCGCATATGGGGGTGGACCCGAAGGGCTATTCGAAAGCCGGCCACCCGGTGCAGCAGGCCGTCCGTCGGGCCATGGAAGAGACTGCCGGCACCGCACTGGGCGACGCGCCGTGCGGAATCGACGGCTGCTCGCTCCCCACCTGGGCCGCGCCCCTCGACAACTGGGCCCTCGCCTTCGCGAAACTGGCGACCGGGGACGGTGTCGACGGCCCGCGGGCAGACGCGATGACGCGGCTCCGTACCGCCATGACGAGCCATCCGTTCATGGTCGCCGGGACCGGGCGGTTCTGCACGATGCTGATGGACCGGCTCGGGGCCAGGGCTGCGGTCAAGACGGGTGCGGAGGGCGTCTATTGCGCGGCGTTCCCGGACGCCGGGCTCGGAGTTGCCCTGAAAATCGACGACGGGACGACACGCGCCGCCGAAGTGCTCATGGCGGAGATCACCGCGGTATGCGCCGGCCTGGATGACGCTCAGGTGCGCGCCATCGCCGATCTGCGCGCGCCGGAGCTGACCAACCGCGTCGGATTTCGGGTCGGAGAAATCCGCGCGGCCGACGCTGCGGCAACGGCACTTGCATCCTTCGCCGCATAGCGGCTAAGCCTTCGGGGCGATTGGCTTCGCAGCGTGCCTGGCCTATATACCTGTACATCAAACTAACGGAGGACAATCATGACCGCATGCATCGTCGGCTGGGCGCATTCGCCTTTCGGAAAACTGGAAGGCGAGACCGTCGAGAGCTTGATCACCGGTGTTGCGACCGAAGCGCTTGCACATGCAGGTATTGAAGCCGGGGATGTTGACGAGATCGTTCTCGGCCACTTCAACGCGGGGTTCTCGCCGCAGGATTTCACCGCCTCGCTGGTTCTGCAGGCCAATGACGGGCTGCGCTTCACCCCGGCCACGCGCGTCGAGAACGCCTGCGCCACCGGCTCTGCCGCCGTGCATCAGGGCATCAAGTCGATCGGCGCCGGCGCGTCGAAGGTCGTGCTGGTCGTCGGCGTCGAGCAGATGACGGCGACGCCCGGCCCCGAGATCGGCAAGAACCTCCTCAAGGCCTCCTACCTGCCCGAAGACAGCGAGACCCCGGCGGGCTTCGCGGGCGTCTTCGGCAAGATCGCGCACGGCTATTTCCAGCGCTGGGGCGACCAGTCCGACGCGCTGGCCCGCATTGCGGCGAAGAACCACAAGAACGGCGTGAACAACCCCTACGCCCAGATGCGCAAGGATCTCGGCTACGACTTCTGCCGCACCGAGGGCGAGAAGAACCCCTATGTCGCCGGTCCGCTGAAGCGCACCGATTGCTCGCTGGTCTCCGACGGCGCCGCGGCCATCGTGCTCGCCGATACCGAGACGGCGCTGCAGATGAAGCGCGCCGTCGCCTTCCGCTCGACCGCCCACGTCCAGGATTACCTGCCGATGTCGAAGCGCGACATCCTCAAGTTCGAGGGCGGCGCCGAGGCCTGGAAGCAGGCGCTGGCCAAGGCGGGCGTGACGATCGACGATCTGTCCTTCGTCGAGACGCATGACTGCTTCACCATCGCCGAACTGATCGAATACGAGGCGATGGGCCTGGCACCGGAAGGGCAGGGCGCATCGATCGCGCTCGAAGGCCAGACCGAGATCGGTGGCCGTCTGCCGGTCAACGCGTCAGGCGGCCTGAAGGCGAAGGGGCATCCGATCGGTGCGACCGGCGTTTCGATGCACGCGCTGTCGGCGATGCAGCTCTGCGGCCAGGCGCCGGAGGGGATGCAGATCGACGGCGCGACGCTGGGCGGCATCTTCAACATGGGCGGTGCCGCGGTCGCCAACTACGTTTCGATCCTCGAGCGGATCAAGTAAGTCTGTCCGTTCGAGAACAATGCGAGGTGCCCGGGCTGGTCCCGGGCATCTTTGCATTCAGCCCACCCGGTTCCCCTCGATCGTCAGGGCCGGGTAGGCGTCCGCTCCGTCCTTCGCGAGATCGCCGGTGACGACCTTTTCCCATTCCATGCCGAGGATGGCGGCCGTGCGGATGCCGGCCATAACGTTGTCGGCGACCAGAACGTTCTGCACCCCCTCGACGACGGAGATCTCGAAGCCGACCTCCGCGTTGCGCACGATGTTGCCCGTCGCCGCGACGTTCCGGAGATAGGGGCCGTAGCCGAGCGCGTAGCCGGCATTGGCGGCGTTCTCCACCACGTTTCCGGTCAGGCTGGTGTCGGCGGCGACGAAGATGCCGTTACCGCGCGGCTCGGCGAAGTTACCGATCTCGATGTTGCGGATCAGGTTGCCGGAGACCACCGCCAGATGGCCGCCCTGGTCGAGGTTCGTGACCGAGATCCCGTGCGTGGCGCCATCGACGATGTTGTTGGACACGATCGCGCCGTCGAAGGCGAACTCGACGAACAACGCCACCTCGCCGAGCCTGCGGCAGGTGTTGTCCGAGACGATGACGTTGGAACCGGAGTTGATGCGGACGGCGGAGAAGGTGCAGTCGCCGACATGATTGCCCGTGATGGTGACGTCGCCGCCGCGGAACACGGCGATGCCGTTGCCGTAGGGCCCGTCGCCGCCCGACCGGTTGGAGATACGCTCGACACGGTTGGCCGCCACCAGGGCGCCGTCGGTCTGCTTCCGCGACTGCCAGACGATGATGCCGTTGTCGCCGCAGTCGAAAACGTGGTTGCCGGTGATGTCGAGGTTCCTGCCGTCGAGCGAGAACAGGCCGGCACCGAACGCCCCGCTGATGGCGCTGTCAGTGACCCGTCCCCCGCAGCCGTTCAGGTAGAGCCCGTCCACGGCACTGTTGCGGATGGCGCAGCGCTCTATCGAGACGCTGGCGACCTCGCGCAGGTCGACAAGGGCCTGCGCCCCGCCGATGTCGCGCGCGATGCCATCCAGAACGAGGCCCTCCAGCCAGATCGCGTCGCCGCCGCGCGCCGACAGGAGCGCGCTGCCGCCGCTGGCCTCCAGGATCGTCGCGCCCGGCACCCCGGCGATGCGGGCACCGTTGCCCAGCACCAGGTCGCCGACCCGGTAACGGCCCGGCGGCAGGAACAGCGGCGTACCGCTGATCCGCGTCGTGTCGACGGCGGCCTGGATGGCGGCGGTCTGATCGTCGTCGCTATCGGGGAAGACGCCGAATCCGGCGGCGTCCAGTCCGAACGCCTGTGCGCAGGCAGCTTGTGGAACGGTCGCTCCGGCGAGCGCCGAGGCCCCGGTCACAAGGAACCCGCGGCGGGTCATGTGCATTGTTGTGGTCATGGTCTGTCCATGTGCACTCGACGAATTGGCATGTCCCGGGCGAATCCGGGCCACGGCCGGTCGCTGCCAGTCTGGCACGGCCGCCGGTCATGGCCGGTTAACGCCGCCCGTCTTCTTGCCCGGCCCGGTTGTGCCCCGTGCCCGGCAAAACGCAGATGCAGTGGCGCAGAGCCGTCATACCGTCCATTCGCGCTTGCCGTGTTGCCCCACCCGCCCCTACGGCCTATCTATGCGGAGCGGCAGGGGGCAGCCGTAGTCTGGCTTTCCTTTCACACTCCCCTGGACCGGAACACCGCACGAGGAGGGATATAATGTCTTTCGAACTTCCTGATCTGCCCTATGCCTACGACGCGCTGGCGCCGTACATGTCGGCGGAAACGCTCGAATTCCACCACGACAAGCACCATCTCGCTTATGTCAACAACGGCAACAACCTGTTGAAGGGCAGCGAGTGGGAAGGCAAGAGCCTGGAGGATATCGTCAAGGGCTCCTTCGGCAAGAATGCCGGCCTCTTCAACAATGCAGGCCAGCACTACAACCACATCCATTTCTGGAAGTGGATGAAGCCGAACGGCGGCGGCAACAAGCTGCCCGAAAAGCTCGCCAAGGCGATCGAATCCGATCTCGGCGGCTACGACAAGTTCCGCGAGGCGTTCATCAACGCCGGCGTCACCCAGTTCGGGTCGGGCTGGTGCTGGCTCGCCGTCAAGGACGGCAAGCTCGAGATCATGAAGACGGCCAACGGCGAGAACCCGCTGGTGCACGGCGCGACGCCGATCCTGGGCTCCGACGTGTGGGAGCATTCCTACTACATCGACTACCGCAATCGCCGTCCCGACTACCTCGCCGCCTGGGTCGATCATCTGATCAACTGGGAATACGTCGAGGAGCTGTTCGAGAAGGCGTCCTGACGCCCCTCCGACAGACGGAAGTGAGGGAAACGGGGCCGTGCGCCCCGTTTTTCGTTTGGGCGCTCCGTTTTTCGTTTGGGTGTCCCGGTCTTCTTATGGGGCCCCGGTCTTCGGTTGGGCACCGCGCCGCCACGGCGGACGCCGAACTGTCATATCCCCCGATTATGAACAGGCAGACATCCCGCCGCCCGAAGGCCCGGTCCGCACTGCGAAATCGGATGCATGCCGCGACGACCATGCCTTAACCTGCTGTCGAACATCGATGTGCCAGTCTGACCGGGCATTTGGCCGATTCATGTGCCGGAACCAGGAGACGCCGCAATGTTGAACATCCACGTCGCGACGCAGCGCGGCCTCGAGCTTGTTCAGGACGCCGGGTCGTTGACACAACTGCCGGCCGACGCCGTCTGGATCGATCTGATGAATCCGACCCAGGATGACGAGACGCGTGTCGAAGGGTGGCTCGATATCGACGTACCCACCCGCGAGGAAATGCGGGAGATCGAGGTGTCCAGCCGGCTCTACGAGGAAGACGGCGCGATCTACATGACGGTCGCCTCGCTCCTGAAAGCGGACACCGACAACCCGGCGCTCACCGACGTGACCTTCATCCTGGTCGGCAAGCAACTGGTCACCGTCCGGCACGCCGAGCCGCTGCCCTTCACACTCTATCTGCAGCGCGCGCCGCGGATCGGCGCCGCGTGTCAGCGCGGCGACCAAGTGCTGCTCGGGCTCGTCGAGGCGATCATAGACCGGGTCGCCGACGTGCTGGAACACGCCGGCCTCGACGCCGACCGGATCGGCGACGACGTCTTCGTGGAAGAGCGCAAGAAGCCGATGACGACCACGGAACTGAAGAGGATACTGGGCCGCATCGCGCGCATCGGCGATCTGACGTCGAAATCGCGCGAGAGCCTCGTTTCCATCGCCAGGCTCCTGATGTTCCTGTCGACCGGGCCGGGCGCGGTGAAGCTGTCGAAGGAGGCGAAACTCCACCAGAAGACGGCGCTGCGCGACGCCAATCAGCTCGCGGACCACTCCACCTATCTGGCCAACAAGGCGGAGTTTCTGCTCGACGCCACGATGGGCCTGATCAACATCGAGCAGACGAACATCATCAAGATCTTCTCGGTCGCCGCCACCGCGCTGATGCCGCCGACCATGATCGCTTCGATCTACGGCATGAACTTCAAGTTCATGCCCGAACTCGACGAGCAGTGGGGCTATCCCGTGTCTCTCGCTGTGATGATTCTCTCTGCCCTTGCACCCTTCGTCTTCTTCAAGCGCAAGGGCTGGCTGTAGGACGCTTCCCGGTTGGCGCCATTGCGGGCTTCGGCGTTTCTCTGGCGGACCGGAACCAAAGGCTGGCAAGGAAGCCAATGATGACGAAGGCGAGCAGCGGCGCGAGCCCCTTCTGATAGGTCGCAAAATCGGGGTCGATGGCGACCTCCATGCCGAAAACCGGATGTCCGACGATATAGCTGCTGAGCAGTGCGTGTGCATGCACCGGCGCCGCCATAAGGTCGCCGATATAAGGCTGGAGGACCCCGCCGACGATCAGCGCGGCTGTGGCGGTGATCGCCGTCGCGGCCGAATGGGCATATTCGGGCAGCCGTTTCTGTATCACCGAGAAACCGAGAATAGACCCTGAGAGCGCGAACCCGATCAGGAAGTTGGCGACAAGGGCGAGCGGTTTGCTCAGGACGAACAGAAACATCACCATGAAAAGAATGACGCCAATAAGCCCGTACACGCGGATGGGCAGGACATAGTCGCCACGTCTCTGTGCCCACAGCCCGGCGAGGACGCTTCCCGCACCGGCACCGACGGCGAGCAACGCATTCATCAGCGCTGCCCTCTCTATGCTGGCGCCAAAATCGTCTACCTGAAACCGCATGCTCCACAGACCCGAATAGGCGATGACAGTGCCGTTCATTGCGGCAAAGTAGATCAGTGCCAGCCAGAAGGGACCGGATTTGAAACAGGTCTCGAGTACGGTTCGAAAGGGGACCGTTTCCCGTTTGCTTGCGACGGTGGGCGATTCTACCGACTTTTCTCCAATAAACAGGTACCCGGTGACGGCAATAAGGACGAACACCGCCCCCAAAATGATGTGGGGCATTCGAAAAACCGTAAGGAAAACCGTGAAACTGGCGAGAATGGCGATCGCCATTCCCGCGATCTTGGGGATACTCTGACTGATCGCGGACATGAAGGAGAACCGTTCCGGATAATCGCGGCTGATGACATGCATCAGGGCGACGAAATTGGCCGACAGTCCCAGCCCGAGGAGGACGCGACCTGCAAGAGCGAACGGCATCGAAGGGCTGGCCGCGAAAAGGATAGACCCGGCCGCCGCCAGTAACGCTGTTCCCGCTACGATCAGCCGTAACGGATACCGGCCGAGCAGCGTGCCCATGACCAACTGGCCGGTCGCGTACGTGGCTAGATACACGGCGCTGAGCGTACCGAGCTGGCTCTCTGTGAGGTCAAGTTCGTCCAGCACGCTCGGGGATGTGAGTGCGAACAAAACGGCCGAGACAGTGCTGGCCGCCTTGAACATCAGGGCGGCTCCCCAGGCCAGCAGGCGGGCTACCTGACGATTTGCGGTCACCCGTTCGCTCACATCGCTCCCTCTTCGGTCCTTCGCAGTTTCTGCGCCGTGCCTTGATCCAAGGCTCCGCCCGTGCGCCCGGCCGGCGCGTTCCGCGACGGTGCTACCGGAGACCTGTAACCAATATCTTTAATAAATCCGCGATCCCGAACCTGCAGGCGGAACAGTCAGGAACGTTAAGGGCGCGACGTCACACACCGGTGCTGCCTTTCTCCGGTGCCCGTTTGAACCAGAGGCTCGCGGTGAACCCGACGGTCACGGTGATGCACAGCAGCATCAGTCCCCGCTGGTAGGTAGCGAAGTCCGGAGCAGGAAGCAGCCGCGACGCGATGTCCGGCGTGCTCATAAGCAGGTGTTTGAAGAAGGGATCTCCCGTAACCGGGACGCTGACCATCATCCCGACAAGCGGCTGGATGACGCCGCCCATGACGAAGGCCGCTGTAGCCACGATCGCCGTCGCGGTCGCCTGCGAATAGGGCGGCAGGTGTTTCTGAAGCGCGGTGAAGCCGAGGATCGAGCCGCCGAGCGCAAAGCCGGCGATGAAATTGGCGGCGATCGTCAGTGTGTCGTCGAGCACGATGACGAACAGGATCGCGAAAGTCAGGACCGCGATCAGGCCGAAAACCCGGGCCGGCAGGACGAAGTCGCCGCGCGCCTGAGCCCAGGCCCCGGCGGCGAGGCTGCCCACGGTGACGCCGAAGGCGATGGCGGCGTTCTGGACCGCGCCCTCCTGCGAGGTCATCCCGAAGAACTGCATCTGGAACTGGATGTCCCAGAGGTCGGAATACGCGAGGATCGTTCCGAACAGGCAGGCGTAGTACAACAGCCCCATCCAGAACTGCAGCGATCCGAAGCACGCCGCCAGCACCGTTCCGATGGGCGCGGTTTCCGCCGCGCCAGCGGACGACGACGGCGATTCGTGCTTCGACCCGATGAACGCCAGCAGGGCGATACCGATGGGGACGAACGCTATTCCCATCGCGATCGACGGTTCGCGGAAGGTGGTCAGTACGGTGCTGAATCCGGCCGCCAGCCCGACGAGGCCGCCGACGACGTTCGCCAGGCTCTGGCTCAGCGCCGCCATGAAGGAAAAGCGTTCGGCGTAGTCCCGGCCGATCACGTGCATCACGCCGACGAAGCTGACCGACACGCCAAGGCCAAGCAGAACCCGCGCCGCCAGGGCGACCGGCATCGATGGCGCGACCGAGAACAGAAGGCAGCCCGCGGCAGATAGCAGCGCGGCGGCGCCCAGCAGCAGCCTTGGCGCATAGGTGCCGAGCAGCGATCCGATGAACAGCTGGCCGACCGAATACGTGACGAAGAAGACGCCGCTCAGCGTGCCGAGTTGGCTGGCGCTGATGTCGAGCTCCTTCGAGACATCGGGCGCCGACACCGCGAACAGGATCGCGACGACGACACCGGCGACGAAGAAAAGCTCGGCCGACCCCCAGGCGAGAAACCGGGAGAGTGCCGTGCCCCGTGCGGAGGGCTCGCTCATGCTGTGTTTCCTCCGCAAGGCTTGAGGGTCCGGACGCAACGTTCGGCGATGACCGGCGCAATGTCCATGGTCGCAAAACCGGAAATAAACTGAGCCGCGAAAACAAATGCTATGATCTCAGGCGGGCGGCGTGAGAATCGCAGGAGAACGCGTGGTTTCGATGAAACGGATATCGCGACGGGAACTGGTTTCGGGTGCCGGGGCCGCGGCCACGGCGCTGTTGTGCGGCGGGTCGGGCCGAGCGTTGGCGGCCGGTGCCGCTCCGCTGATTCTCGAGGCGCGAACCGGGATCGCCCAGCTTTCGACGGCGTTCGAGCCGGCGACGGCGGTCTGGGGCTATCAGGGCAGGGTGCCCGGACCGGTGATCCGTGCCCGCCAGGGCGACGAGGTCGCCGTGACTCTGGTCAACCGGCTCGAGGTTCCCACCACGATCCACTGGCACGGGATCCGGATCGACAACCGGATGGACGGCGTGGCGCATCTGACGCAGGAGCCCGTGCAGCCCGGCGAGAGCTTCGACTATAGCTTTACCGTGCCCGATGCCGGCACCTTCTGGTACCACCCGCACGTTCACGGTTCCGGGCCGCAGGTCGACCGGGGGCTGTCGGGAATCCTCATTGTCGAAGAGATCAGGCCGCCGGGGGTCGATACCGACGTCATTCTGCAGTTCGACGACTGGCGTCTTGCCGAGGACGGGCAGATCGACGCGGACAGCTTCGGCAGCCTGCATGACGCCGCCCACGCCGGGCGCCTCGGCAACGTGCTGACGGTAAACGGCAAGCACTTCGAATCCGTATCGGTGCAGGCCGGCGAGCGGCTGAGGCTGCGTGTCGTCTCCACCTGCAATGCCCGAATCCTCCAGCTCGATTTCGCGCGGCTGTCGCCGTGGATTGTCGCCCTGGACGGCCAGCCTGTGGCGCCGCATCGTCTGGACGACGGTCTGCTGGTGATCGGGCCGGGGCAGCGGGCCGACCTGATTGCGGATGTGCCGGGACAGCACGGCGACCGTATTCCCGTGTCCGAGGTGTCGGGCCAGGCCTATGCCGCCATGGAGATCGCGATCGACACACGCGGCACGCGCACGGCCTATCGGGGCGAACCGCCGCCGACGTTGCCGGACAATCCCGTCCCCGTTCCGGATCGGAGGCCTGACCGCGTCGTCGATCTTGTGATGGAAGGCGGGGCGATGCGGTTTCTGGACCGGGCCGAGTTTGACGGCCAGGAAACCGGCGGCCGCGAACTGGCCATGGAACACGGCATGGTCTGGGCCATGAACGGTGTCGCCGGCATGCCCGAGACGCCGCTGTTCTCGGCCGACAGGGGCGAACCTGTGGCAATACGCCTCGTCAACCGGACGCTTTGGCCGCATGCCATGCACCTGCACGGCCACCATTTCGTCGTCTATGATAGTACCGGCCAGGCGGTGCCCGGCCTGCGCGATACCGTTCTGGTCCAACCGGAGGCGGAAACCGTGATCGGTCTCGTCGCGGACAATCCGGGCCGCTGGATGCTCCACTGCCACATGCTCGAGCATCAGGCAGCGGGAATGGAGACATGGTTCGACGTTTCGGTCTGAAACGGCCCCGGCCGGTCAGCCGCGCCAGCTTCGGCATTCAATGGAGGTTCTCATGATGAAAAACGTAGGCAGCGCCGACAAGATCGTTCGCATCGTCGTCGGTATCGCCCTGATCGCATTCGCGCTGTTCGGCCCGGCCGACATCGGCTGGAAATGGGTCGGCTGGATCGGCGTCGTTCCGATCGCGACCGCGCTGATGGGCTGGTGTCCGCTCTATTCGATCGTCGGCATGAAGACGTGCCCGACGGACAACAAGCCGGCCTGAGCGATCCGCTGATTTTCGGGAGCGGGCCGGCTCACGCGTGCGCCCACTCCCAGTACAGGTCGCGGGCACGCTGGGTGACGGGGCCCGGCTGCAGGGCACGATCCTCGATCCGGTTGATCGGGAGCACCTTGGCGTAATTGCCCGCCGAGAACAGTTCGTCGGCGTCGAGCAGGTCGGTGTAGCTGACGATACGTTCGTAGACGTGGTAGCCGGCGGATCGCAGCAGGGCGATGATCCGCTGACGGGTGATTCCGTTCAGGAACGTCCCGTTGGGATAGGGGGTGTGCACTGCACCGTCCTTGACCATGAACAGGTTGGCCGTCGCCAGTTCGGCCACATTGCCCATCGCGTCCAGCACGACCGCGTTGTCGAAGCCTTTGCCGCGCACCTCGTTCAGCGCCCGCGACGAGTTCGGATACAGGCACGCCGCCTTGGCGTTGACGGGCGCCTGCTCCAGCGTCGGGCGGCGCATCGTCGACAGGGACACGGAAAAGCCCGCAGGTTCGGGCATCGGCACCTCGTAGATGGACAGGCAGAACTGCGTCGAGTCCGGCAGCGCGGGAACGCCCATGTAGCCACCGTCCTCGGCCCAGTACATCGGCCGAACGTAGAGCGCCGCGCCGGGATCGAACCTGGCGATCCCCTCCTGCGCCAGCTCCACGATCTCCTCCGCCGTCTTGAGCGGCTTCAGGCCGAGCGCCTCGGCCGAGGCGTTGACGCGGGCGCAATGGCGGTCGAGGTCGGGCGAGACGCCTTCGAAGGTGCGCGCGCCGTCGAAGACGCAGGAGCCGAGCCACAAGGCGTGAGATCGCGGACCCACCAGCGGCGGATTGCCGTCGATCCACGTTCCGTTGAAGAAATTCCACGTCGGCGAGCCGTCGGCCATTGTGTTCTCCCGTGTCCGCGATGGCCTATCGAATCCGCTTCGACGCGGAGCGTCAATCGGTCCCCGCGTCATTCGGGGGCGCCGGCCGGCGGTGCGACAATCCGTCGTCACGGCTGCGATCATGTTCGCATCTGCGCAATAATATATTCTCGTTTACATTTGAAAATGTACGCTGCCGCTGGGTTTCGCCGGGTCAGACGGCATTCGCGGGCCGCCATCACACGTCTGTGACTTGAGACGGTCATGACGTTTTCGGATTGTCGGTCTACCTGAAGGGCATTCCCCCGTGCCTAGCCACCTTGGAGGAGAAGGTATGAAACGTTTTCTGTTCGCCGCCACCACCGTTGTCGCGCTCACCGGCGCCGCCGCGACTTGGGCCGCCATGGACCCCATCGCCACCCGTCAGGCGGTTATGAAGAACAACGGCATGGCGATCGGAACGCTCGCCAAGATGGCCAAGGGCGAGGCGCCGTTCGACGCCACCGCCGCAAACCTTGCGGTCCGTATCTTCTACAGCGGTTCGGCCGGCTATACGACGCTGTTCCCGGATGGAACCCAGACGGGCGGCGACACCGAGGCGAGCCCGAAGATCTGGGAAGACATGGCCGGCTTTGAAGCCAAGAACACAGCCATGATGGAAGCCGCGGCCGCCGCGATGGCCACCCCGATCGCCGATCTCGACGGTGTCAAGGCGGCGCTTGGCGCTATCGGCAAGACCTGTGGCGGCTGCCACGAGACCTATCGCGTCAAGAAGGACGGCTGACGGCCGTCCGGCCGTCCGAATTCCGGACATGATCAAGCGATTGATCCTGACGCTTCTGGCGCTCGCCCTTGTCGGGGCGGGCGTCTTCTGGCTCGTCACCGCGCCGCAGACGCTGAGCGAGACCGATCTGCCCGACCACGCGCCGGACCTCGCCAACGGCGAGTACATGTTCTACGCCGGCGGCTGCGCCTCCTGCCACGCGACGCCCGGCAGCGACGACAAGCTGGCGCTCGGCGGTGGCCTGAAGCTCGGCTCTCCGTTCGGCGATTTCTTCGTGCCAAACATCTCGCCCGACGCGGAAGACGGCATCGGCGGCTGGTCGACGCTTGATCTGGTCAACGCCATGGTCAAGGGCGTCTCGCCGAATGGCAGCCACTACTATCCTGCCTTCCCCTATACGTCCTACCAGCGCATGAAGCTGGAGGACATCATCGACCTGAAGGCGTTCCTCGATACGCTGGAACCGGTGAAGAGCGACGTGCCGCCGCACGACCTGCCGTTCCCCTTCAACATCCGCCGCACGCTCGGCGGCTGGAAGTTCCTCTATCTCGACGGCAAGCCGTTCGAGCCCGATCCGGACGCCAGCGACCAGATCAACCGCGGCGCCTATCTCGTCACCGGGCCCGGCCATTGCGGCGAGTGCCACACGCCGCGCGACGCGCTGGGCGGCCTGGAACGCGACAAGTGGCTGACCGGCGCGCCGTCGACGGAAGGCGAGGGGACCGTTCCCGGCATCACCGCCGACACGCTTGAAGGCTGGACGGCGGCCGATATCGCATATGCGCTGGAATCGGGCTTCACGCCGGACTTCGACTCGCTCGGCTCCAGCATGGCCGCCGTCGTCCGCAACACCGCGCACCTGACGCCCGAGGATCGCGACGCCATCGCCGCCTATCTCGAGAGTGTGCACGGTCAGTAGGCCGGACCCGATCGGAAGGGGCGGAACAGGGGCCGCAGTTCCTAATCGCGATAGGCAAGGCTAGTGTCTCCGCTGCGCCGGGCGGAGACTGATTCCATGAACATCACGAAGTTTTCGCTGTTGCTGGTGGTCTTCGTCGATCTGATCGGGCAGGGGCTGATCATCCCGATCCTGACGACCCTGTTGCTGAGCACGGATCAGGCGTTTCTCGCCCCGGACACGCCGCAGTCGACCCGCCAGGTTTATTTCGGGGTGGCGGTCGCGGTGTTCTTCCTGTCCTGGTTTCTGGGCGCTGCCTACATCTCCAGGATCTCCGACATGATCGGGCGCAAGAAGGGCATCCTGATCTGTCTGGCAGGCGCGTTTCTCGGATACGTCCTGATGATCGTGTCGCTCTACGTCGGATCCTTTCTGCTGCTACTCCTCGCGCGCGTCGTCACCGGCTTTACCGCGGGCAATCAACCGATCGCGCAGGCCGCGATGATCGACCTGAGCACCAACGAGCAGGATCGGATCCGAAACCTTGGATACATCATTGCCGGCGCCAGCGCCGGACTGGTCGCCGGGCCGATCCTCGGCGGGCTCCTGTCCGATCCCGCGGCGCTCGGGCGTTTCGCATCGCTGTCGCTGCCGTTCTATGTCGCGGCATCAGTGATTGCGGCCACGATGGTCCTGATCGCGCTGGTCTTCCAGGACAGGGTGCAGGACCGCATGCCACTCCGGTTTGAGCCGCTGGAGATGTTCCTGGTACTGTGGCGGATCACCGAACGCCCCGCGATCCTGCGGATATCGCTCGTCTTCTTCTGCTACATGTTCGTGCTGAACTCGTTCTATGTGTTCATGGACAACTACCTCGAAAGCCGCTTCGGCTACGGCACGTTCATGAACTCCGTTGCCATGATGATCTTCGGCCTGTGTGCCGGCATCAGCAGTGCGGTCCTGCCGGCCGTCTTCGAGGCGCGGATGCCGAAACGCCGGATCGTCGTCCTGGCGCTGACGGTGATGGGTGTGTCGGTCCTCGCATTCACGCTCATGCCCGTCGGCGGACTGGCGATCGTTGCCGTGGCGATCGTCGGGATCGCCTTCGCCGTAGGCTATCCGACCCTGTTGTCGATCTATTCGATGGCTGCCGACGGGTCCGAACAGGGCTGGGTCATGGGGCTCACGACGGCGCTGTTCACGATGGGCGCCGCGATCACGTCGTTCGCCGGCGGCGAGGCTATGGCCGTCGATATCGCACTGCCGTTCTACTACGGCGCTGCAGTCGCCGCGCTCGCCATCGGGTTGATCGGGGCGCTCTGGAGATATCCGGCCGTCCGCGCCATCGTGGCGAAACCACCGCAAAAACAGCCACCGACAGCGACCGGTTCGACGCAGAGCTGAGGCGTCTGCCTTCCATGCCCGACAAGATCTTCGACGATCCGCGCCTCGCCGCCCTATACGACGCCTCGAACCCTTGGGGGGCCGGCGACGCCTTCTATCTTGCACGTGCCGGCGACACCCCGGTCCGCGTCCTCGACGTGGGCTGCGGCACCGGTGCGCTCGCCTGCGCCATGGCCGCGCGCGGCCATGCCGTGACCGGGGTCGACCCGGCGCGCGGCATGCTGGAGATCGCCAGAAGCCGGCCCGGCGGCGAGGCTGTCCGCTGGATCGAGAGCGATGCCGCCGGCCTGTCGGTGGAGGGCCGCTTCGACCTGATCGTGATGACCGGCCATGTCTTCCAGGTATTCCTGACCGATGCGGACATCCACGCGACCCTGACCGCTCTGCGGTCCCGTCTCGCGCCGGGCGGCCGGCTCGGCTTCGAGACGCGGAATCCCACTGCCGAAGCCTGGCGCGACTGGACGGCGGAGGCGACCCGCCGGACGCTTCAGGTCGACGGCGTGGGCGCTGTCGAGACCTGCGTGGACGTGACCGATGTGGCGCTACCGCTCGTCACCTTCGACACGCGGGTCCGCTTCCCCGATGGCGCGGTTTCGGTCTCCCCCAGCACGTTGCGGTTCGTGGCGCGAGACGAGCTCGCCGGGCACCTGTCGGACGCCGGATTCACGGACGTCGAGTGGTACGGCGATTGGGATGGCTCGCCGATCAAGCCCGATAGTCCCGAGATCATCGTTGTCGCGCGCTAGTTTGTCCCCGCCGCAAACAGCGGCAGGTCCGGCCCCGATGCGTCCGCCTCGATCGCGAGGATCCTGCGTTTCGTCGCGATACCGCCCGGCGCGGAGAAGCCGCCGACCTTGCCGCCGGCGGCCAGCACGCGGTGGCAGGGGACGATGATCGGGAACGGATTGGCCCCTTCCGCCTGACCTACGGACTGCGCCGCACCCGGCTCGCCGATACGGCTGGCGATCTCGCCATAGGTCAGGGTCTGGCCGGGCGGGATCGCGCGCGTCACCGCATAGACGCGGCGGTTGAACTCCGGCAGGCCGTCCATGTCGAGTGCAATGGGGTCGAGGTCGGCCGGCTTGCCGGCGAGCAGCGCAACGATGCGGTCGATCGCGTCCTGCGCTGCCGGGGCGGGCGGTCGTTCCGACAGTGCCGGGAACCGCTGCTTCATTCGGGCGCGTGTCGCGTCCGGCGAGGACTCGGGAAAGTTCACGCCGGCAATACCCTTCGACCCCCAGGCGATGGCGCAGGGGCCGATGGCGGTGTCGAAGAGCGTGAACCCGGAGTCGGACATGCCCTCAAGATAGCAGGATCGGCCGCGAGGGCCGACCCGTTTCCGGACCGGCGTGCCGGACGGGACTATTGCCCCGCCAGCGCACCGATGATGCGTGCCCACGAGCGGGTGCCGTGGTGGAAGCTCGACAGGTTGTACTTTTCGTTCGGCGAATGGACCTTGTCGTCGTCGAGCCCGAAGCCTATCAGGATCGAATCCATGCCGAGCGTCTCCTTGAAGTCGCCGGCGATCGGGATCGAGCCGCCGCAGCCGATCATCGCGGCGGGGCGGTCGAATTCCGCGGTCAGCGCGTCGGCCGCCTTGCCGATCTCCGGCAGCGACAGGTCGACATAGAGCGCCGGGCTCGCGCCGTGGCCGATGAATTCGACGTCGCAGTCCGCGGGAAGCCGTTCCCTGACGAAGGCGCGGAAATTCTCGCGGATCTTCAGGGGGTCCTGGTCGCCGACGAGGCGGAAGGAAATCTTGGCGGACGCCTGCGAGGGGATCACCGTCTTCGTGCCCTCGCCGGTATAGCCGCCGATGATGCCGTTGACGTCGCAGGTCGGCCGCGACCAGATCTGTTCCAGCACAGTGCGGCCTGTCTCGCCGGCGGGCACCGACAGGCCGACCTCGCCGAGGAACGCCGCCTCGTCCATGTTCAGGCTGTCCCACTGCGCCTTCTGCTCCGGGGTCGGTTCGGTGACACCCTCGTAGAAGTCCGGCACCTGGATGACGCCGTTTTCGTCGTGCAGGTCGGCGATGATCTTCGCCAGAACCCGGATCGGATTGCGCGCAGCCCCGCCATACATGCCCGAATGCAGGTCGCGGCTTGCCGCCGTGACGATGATCTCCTCCAGCATCAGCCCGCGCAGCAGGGTGGTGATCGCCGGGGTCTTCGCATCCCACATGCCCGTGTCGCAGACCAGCGCGAAATCCGCCTTCAGTTCGTCCTTGTGCGAGTCGAGGAACGGGCCGAGGCTCTTGCTGCCGGACTCTTCCTCGCCCTCGATCAGCACGGTGATGGCGATCGGCAGGGAGCCGGTCACTTCTTTCCAGCCGCGGCAGGCCTCGATGAAGGTCATGAACTGGCCCTTGTCGTCACAGGCGCCGCGCCCGACGATCTGTTCGCCGGACGGCGTCTCGACGAGACGCGGCTCGAAGGGCGGGGCGTCCCACAATTCCAGCGGATCGGCCGGCTGCACGTCGTAGTGGCCGTAGAACAGCACATGCGGCGTGCCTTCGGTCTTGGTGCCGTAATGGCCGACGACCATCGGCTGGCCGCCGGTCTCGCGCGTCGAGGCGTTGAAGTCGAGTTCGCGAAGCTGCTCGACGACCCAGTCGGCCGCCTTGCGGCAATCCGCGTCGTAGGCGGGGTCTGTCGAGACGGAGGGAATGCGGATCAGCTCGAACAGCCGGTCCAGGCTCTTGTTCATACCCGCGTCGATGGCTTGCAACGCCTGTTCGGTCGCGCTCATGGGGACTCCTTCCGGTGCGTATGCCGTCCGAAGCCTTCGTCGCGGACGGTTCTCTGGGATAACGGCTAGTGCAGGCGGTGGCGGCGGGCAAGCCTCTACCGAAGCAGCGAGCCGAAGATGCCGCGGACGATCTTGGCACCGCCGTCGCCCATGTTGCGGCCAAGCGACGATGCGAGCGAGCGTCCGTAGGATTTCAGGATCTGGATGCCGGCGTCCTCCAGTTCCTTCGGCAGCCCGGTGAACGTTTCGCCCTTCTTGTGCGAACGGCTCGTTTCGGGCGCCTTTTCGGTGGCCGTCTCGGCGGTGCGGGCTGCGCGCTCGGCCAGGATTTCGTAGGCCGACTCGCGGTCCTGAAGATCCTCGTAGACCCCGGATACGGGGCTCGACAGGATCGCCGCGGCGCGTTCGCGCTCGGTGATCGGCCCGAGGCGGGAGGACGGCGGGCGGATCAGGGTCCGCTGCACCATAGAGGGGACGCCCTTTTCCTCCAGCGTCGAAACCAGCGCCTCGCCGACGCCGAGTTCGGTGATCACCTGGCCGGTGTCGAAGTCCGGATTGGGGCGGAAGGTATCGGCCGCCGTCTTCACCGCCTTCTGTTCGCGCGGCGTATAGGCGCGCAACGCGTGCTGCACCCGGTTGCCGAGCTGGGCCAGCACCTTGTCGGGGACGTCGAGCGGGTTCTGGGTGACGAAATAGACGCCGACGCCCTTCGAGCGTATCAGGCGGACGACCTGTTCCACCTTGTCGACCAGCGCGTCCGGCGCGTCGTCGAACAACAGATGCGCCTCGTCGAAGAAAAACACGAGCTTCGGCTTGTCGGGATCGCCGACCTCGGGCAGCTCCTCGAACAGTTCCGACAGGAGCCAGAGCAGGAAGGTCGCGTAGAGCCGCGGCGAGTTGATCAGCTTGTTGGCGGCCAGCACGTTGATCAGGCCGCGGCCGCTGGCGTCGGTGCGCATCAGGTCGGAGATCTTCAGCGCCGGCTCGCCGAAGAAATGCTCCGCGCCTTCGTTCTCGAGCACGAGCAGGCGGCGCTGGATCGCGCCGATCGTCTGCCTGGTGACATTGCCGTAGGAGGTGGTGATGTCCTTGGCGTTTTCCGCCAGATGCTCGAGCAGCGCCCTGAGGTCCTTCATGTCGAGGATCAGCAGGTTCTGGTCGTCGGCGAGCTTGAAGGCGATGTTGAGCGCGCCTTCCTGGGCTTCGGAGAGTTCCATGAGCCGCGACAGCAGCAACGGTCCCATCTCGGTGATGGTGGTCCGGACCGGATGGCCCTGATCGCCGAACAGGTCCCAGAAGACCGTCGGCGAGGCCTCGAAGCTGTAGTCGGTCAGGCCGATCGTCTCGGCGCGCTTGAGCAGGAAGTCCTTCGGCTCGCCGGCCACGGCGATGCCCGACAGATCGCCCTTCACGTCGGCGCAGAAGACCGGGACGCCTGCCTTCGAGAATCCCTCGGCGAGGATCTGCAGCGTGACGGTCTTGCCGGTGCCGGTGGCGCCGGTGACGAGGCCGTGGCGATTGGCGTAACGCAGATGGATGAGTTCGGGCTTTACGCTCGTGCCCAGATAGATCGTGCCGTCGGTGTCGGCCATGCTCCGCGCCTCCTCGAAGGATTTGCCACCGATCCCGGCAGCCTCGACCCGGTTATAGGAAGGCGCCGGAGAGGGCGCAATGCACGGCTTGTACCGGCTTGCGCCGCTATGCAGAATGGCCGCGGAATCAGGGTGGAACATGACGCCGCGCACGGCTGCGGTCCCGGGACAGGAGGCACACATGGAAGAGCTTTACGCTCAGCTTGAATCGACCGTCGGCATCAGTCGCGACAAGGCCGAAAAGGCCGTCGCCATCATTCTCGGCTTTCTCAAGCAGGCCGGACCGCCGGACAAGGTCGCGGACCTGATGGAGAAGCTTCCGGGATCCGATGCGATCGAGACGCCGTCGGGCGGTATGCTCGGCGGAATGGGCGGCATGATGGGGGCGATGGCCGCCTTCAATTCGCTGACTTCGGCCGGTCTCGACATGGACGAAATCAAGGGCGTGACTCGACAATTAGTTAGCTTTGCGAAACAACATGCAGGGGACGAACTGGTTGACGACGTGATCGCCTCGATACCCGGACTAAGCCAGTTCGCCTGAAGAGGGGGGACATCGAGGCGGACATATGACCCGAGGAGGGGTGCGCATGTCTTACCCGGTGCTCAAGATCGAAGGCATAGGCCCGAAGTACGCCAAGAAGCTCAACGCCATAGGCGTCATGACGACAGCCAGGCTCCTGGACAGGGCGAAGGACCCGAAAGGCCGCAAGCAACTGGCCGCTGATTCCGGGATCGACGAGACGCTCATCCTCAAGTGGGCCAACATGTCCGACCTCATGCGAATCAAGGGCGTCGGCGAGGAGTATTCGGAACTTCTCGAGGTTGCCGGCGTGGATACCGTCAAGGAACTGCGCAACCGCAAGCCGGAAAACCTCCATGCCAAGATGGTGGAGGTGAACGCGTCCAAGAAGCTCGTCCGTGTGCTGCCCAGCCCGAACAAGGTCGTGGATTGGGTCAAGCAGGCCAAGGACCTCCCACCGATGATGAAGTATTAACGTCGTATATCCATTCTGCGAAAAAGGCTGTAGCGGTTGTCCGTCCTGTGTGGCAGGTAACGGTCGTTGTCCTTCGCGGTCGACGACAAGAACAGCAGACGAGGCGACCGGATGAATGATCTGGACTTGGCCGCCGGATTTCCGGCGGCCGACGAGGCGCAATGGCAGGAACTGGTCAGCAAGGTTCTGGCCGGTCGGGACTTTGATCGTGCTCTGGTGTCGCGAACCCGCGACGGGTTGCCGGTCTTGCCGCTTTACAGTCAGACCGGCGACGGCCGGCATGTCCGGAGCGGCGGGGGTCGCTGGACCGTTTTTCAACGTGTCGACCATCCCGTCATCGAGGAAGCCAACAGGCTCGCCCTGATGGATGTCGACGGCGGCGCCGACGGGCTGGAACTCGTCTTTCCCGGTGCGCCCGGCGCAAACGGCTACGGAGTGGCGCCGAATACGCTGTCCGATATGGAAGCCCTCTTCGACGGTATCGACCTGACGAAGATCAGGCTGCGGATCGACGGTGGCTACGAAAGCCGGCCGGCGCTGGTGCTCATGATGAGTCTCGTCGACAAGCTCGGGCTCGATCCGAAGTCGGTCGATGTCGTCGGCCAGTCCGATCCGGCGAACGGCCTCCTCGCCGATGGACGGCTCGCCGCGCCCTATGACCGGATTTCGGCGTGGACCGTCGATCTCGGGCACTACCTGACGCGGACCGAATTGAACGTGACCCCGTTCCTGGCCGATGGGCGCGCGGTGCATGCAGGCGGCGGATCGGAGGCGCAGGAACTTGCTTACTGCATAGCCGATGCGCTGGAGCACGTCCGCGTTTTCGAGCATGGCGAGATCCCGCTCGAGACCGCGTTCGGGTTCGTGTCCTTCTCGATGGCGGCCGACACCGACCAATTCGCCACGATCGCCAAGTTTCGCGCGTTGCGGCTGCTGTGGGACCGCGTGCAGGAATCCTGCGGAGCCCAGCCGGTCCCCGCCCGCGTCCACGCCGAGACGGCCTGGCGCATGATGACCTGTTACGACCCGTGGGTGAACCTGCTGCGGGCGACGGTGGCGACGACGGCGGCGGCCATCGGCGGTGCGGATTCCATTACGGTCATGCCGTTTACCGCCACGCTCGGTCTGCCCGATGAATTTGCGCGGCGCCTGGCGCGTAACACCCAGCTCGTGCTGATGGAAGAATCCGGCCTGTTCCGCGTCGGTGATCCGGCCGCCGGCTCGGGCTACGTCGAAGCGCTGACGGCCGAGATGGCCGAGGCGGCTTGGACGCAGTTCCAGGCGATCGAGGCGGAAGGCGGCATCATAAAATCACTCGTCAACGGTGCCTTCCAGAAGCGCGTCCTGGAGGTGCGGGAGGCCCGTGCCAGGGACGTGGCGACGCGCCGCGAGCCCGTCACCGGCGTTTCCGAGTTTCCCTTCCTGGCCGAACTGCCGGTACGCACCATCGAGGCGCCGACGCGGGAGATCCAGCTCTCGGGCGTTGACCTGGAGCCACCGACGGCGGCGCGCGGCGAACGCTACACGGCTTTCGTTTCCGCTGTTCGCGACGGCGCGACGATCGCCGATATGGTCGCGACCGTCGGCCACGACTGGATCCGCACCGAGCCCGTCCGGAAGATGCGGATCGCCGAGCCATTCGAGGATCTTCGCGCGGCAAGTGACGCGGCCCTCGACCGCAGCGGCAAGCGCCCGGCCGTGTTTCTGGCGACGATCGGATCCATGGCGGCCTTCACGGCCAGGGCGACGTGGGCGCGCAACGCGTTTGCGGCCGGCGGTATCGAGGCTCACGGCGGAGCGGTCTACCCCGACGCCGAGGCGCTGCTGGCGGCCTATAGGGACTCGGGCGCCGCTCTGGCCTGTATCTGCGGGTCGGACAAGGATTATGCCCAAGGCGCCGCAAGTCTTGCGCGCGCCCTGAAAGACGCCGGCGCAAAAGGCGTCTACCTCGCCGGGCGCCCCGGTGACCTGGAAGACGACCTGCGATCCGCCGGCGTCGATACCTTCATCTATGCAGGCTGTGATATCCTGACGATACTGTCGTCCGCCCAGGATCGCCTGGGTTTGAGCGGGGCGGAGCGGGAACTAGCGGAGTAATTGGTGCCATGACACGGATCCCTGACTTCTCGAAGGTTGCGTTCGCGCTGCCGTCAGGGGCGGCGGTCGCGGGCGGCCAGCCAGCCTGGGAGACGCCTGAGGGCATCGCGGTCAAGCCGGTCTACGAGGCGTCGGACCGCGATGGCCTGGATTTCCTTGAGTCCTGGCCGGGCATCGCGCCCTATCTGCGCGGTCCCTATCCGACCATGTACACGACCCGGCCCTGGACGATCCGCCAGTATGCGGGCTTTTCCACCGCCGAGGATTCCAACGCCTTCTATCGCCGCAACCTGGCCGCCGGCCAGAAGGGCCTGTCGATTGCTTTCGACCTGGCGACGCACCGCGGCTACGATTCCGACAATCCGCGCGTGTCGGGCGACGTCGGCATGGCCGGCGTGGCCATCGACTCGATCTACGACATGCGCACGCTGTTCGATCAGATCCCGCTCGACACCATGAGCGTGTCGATGACGATGAACGGCGCCGTGCTGCCGGTGATGGCGCTCTACATCGCCGCGGCGGAAGAGCAGGGCGTGCCGCCCGAGAAGCTGGCGGGGACCATCCAGAACGACATCCTCAAGGAGTTCATGGTCCGCAATACCTACATCTATCCGCCGAAACCCTCGATGCGGATCATCTCCGACATCTTCGCCTTCACCGCGGAGCGGATGCCGAAGTTCAATTCGATCTCGATTTCCGGCTACCACATGCAGGAAGCCGGCGCGACGGCAGACCTGGAACTCGCCTATACGCTCGCCGACGGTGTCGAGTATCTGCGCGCCGGCATCGACGCCGGGCTTTCCGTCGACGCCTTCGCGCCGCGCCTGTCCTTCTTCTTCGCGATCGGCATGAACTACTTCATGGAGATCGCCAAGCTCCGCGCGGCCCGCCTGCTCTGGGCGAAGCTGGTGCAGCCCTTCGAGCCGCAGAGCGAGAAATCGCTGGCGCTCAGGACCCACTGCCAGACGTCGGGCTGGAGCCTGACCGCGCAGGATGTCTTCAACAACGTGACGCGGACCTGCATCGAGGCGATGGCCGCGACGCAGGGGCATACCCAGTCGCTGCACACCAACGCGCTCGACGAGGCGCTGGCGCTGCCCACCGACTTTTCCGCCCGCATCGCCCGCAACACGCAGATCCAGCTCCAGCAGGAAGCCGGCACCTGCCGTGTCATCGATCCGTGGGGCGGCTCCTACTATGTCGAGCGCCTGACCCACGATCTCGCCGCCCGGGCCTGGGCCCATATCCAGGAGGTCGAGGAGATGGGCGGCATGGCCAAGGCCATCGAGGCGGGTCTGCCGAAGCTGAAGATCGAGGAAGCCGCGGCCCGCACGCAGGCGCGCATCGACTCCGGCCGCCAGGCGGTCGTCGGCGTCAACCGCTGGCGGCCCGAGGACGAGGCCGACATCGAGGTCCTGAAGGTCGACAACGCCTCGGTCCGCCGCCAGCAGATCGACAAGCTCGAGCGGCTGCGCGGCGAGCGCACGCAGGCCGATGTCGATGCGGCGCTCGCAGCCCTGACGGCTTGCGCCGAGACGGGCGAGGGCAATCTGCTGGCGCTGGCCGTCGACGCGGCGCGCGCCAAGGCCACGGTCGGCGAGATTTCCGGCGCGCTCGAAAAGGTCTGGGGCCGGCATCAGGCCGAGATCCAGGCGATTTCCGGCGTTTACCGGCAGGAGGTCGGACAGATGGACGAGAAGGTGAAGCGCGTCCTGCGCATGGTCGAGGATTTCGAGCAGAACGAAGGCCGCCGCCCGCGCATTCTGGTCGCGAAAATGGGCCAGGACGGCCACGACCGCGGCCAGAAGGTGATCGCGTCCGCCTTCGCCGATCTCGGTTTCGACGTCGACATCGGACCGCTGTTCGCGACGCCGGCGGAGGCCGCGCGCCAGGCGGTGGAGAACGACGTCCACATCATCGGCGCCTCGTCGCTGGCCGCCGGCCACCTGACGCTTGTGCCGGAACTGAAAAAAGCGCTCGACGACGCCGGCCGGGGCGACATCATGATCGTTGTCGGCGGCGTCATCCCGCCGCAGGACTTCGCGGCGCTGAGGGACGCCGGCGCCACGGCCATCTTCCCGCCCGGTACCGTCATCGCCGAGGCAGCGGCCGAACTGATCGCCGATCTCAACAAGCGCCTCGGTCATGAGCCGGCGGAAGCCGCGGAGTAGCGGTATCGCCAGGCGGGCCGTAGCGACGCGACAGGCGCATCTAACTCCTTTCGGCGCCGTATTGAGTATGACAAACGAGCGGACTACCCTCCGGCCGATAACGGTTTGAATCCGGGGCTGGAAACGGGGGGTATCGGATGCGGTTTCCGGGGAAGATCCTGTTCGTCGCGATGCTGGTCTGCATCGTTGCGGCCGCCTCCGAGGCGTCCGCGAAGTGCTACGCGCTGTTCAATGCCGAACACCCCAAGAAGGGCAGTTCGCTGTGGCGCACCGACGGGACAAAGAAGGGCACAGGGCTCGTCAAGGATCCCTGGAACACCGGCACCTACCTCTATACGGACTGGCCGACCTTCATGACGACGCTCGGCAAGAAAGTGGTCTTCTCCGCCGCGTCCCCGAAGTCTGGTCGCGAACTGTGGATTTCGAACGGCAAGTCAAAGGGGACGAAGCTGTTGAAGGACATCTACAAGGGCGCGTCCTTCAGCTCCGTTCCCAATCCGTGGTGGAGCCATGTCGACTCCGACGAGCGGCATTTCTGGGAACTGAAGAACAAGCTGCTGTTCAACGCCACGACGAACGCACAGGGGACGGAACTCTGGGTCACCAACGGCATTCCGGGCGGCACGCGGATCCTGAAGGACTTCAACGCCGGTGCCGCGGACGGAATCTACCGGGTCATCGCCGTCGCCGACGGTTTCGCGCTTGTCCTGGTCGAGAGCGATACGGCGGGAACCTCGCTGTGGCGTACGGACGGAACGCCCGGCGGGACGAAGTACGTGGCCGACTGGACCAAGGCCACGACACGCGACTACAGCGATTTCGGCACGCGGCTGGGCAAGAACAGGGTCGTGTTCCCCATGGATACCGATCTCTGGGTGTCGGACGGCACGGAAGCCGGGACGAAGATGATCAAGTCCTTCCAGGTTTTCCAGGCCCATGACGAGATCACGCACCTCGCCGGCTTCCGTAACAAAAGCTTCGTCCTGTTCTCCGCGCCGTCCGCCAGCCACGGCTTCGAGCTGTGGCGCACGAACGGCACGACGGCGGGCACCTACATGGTGAAGAACATCATGCCCTACGACGAGAGCTCCTATCCGGCGAATTTCTTCCAATACGGCAAGTACATTTACTTCACCGCCGAAAGCGACGGGCGCGGCCGCGAATTGTGGGTGACCAAAGGTACCGCGGGCTCGACAAAGCGGATCAGCGACATCGCCAAAGGCACAGACGACGCCAATCCGGGCAACTTCGTTCCGATCGGCAAGTACCTGTTGTTCGAGGCCTCGACCACCGGCTATGCCTCGGGCAGCAAGGTGCATTACGTGCCGAAGAACAAGACCAAGGCGAAGATCGTCAAGGGGCAGGGCAGCTCCGTTTATCCCCGGGTTCTGCACAAGGCGGGGTCGCGGGTCATTTGGAGTGCGGGCGGCAAGCTGCGGTCTGTCGACAAGAAGCTCAAGATGCAGACGATCTCCACAAAGGCGGAAATCGACAGCACCGTGTTCGACGCCGCACAGGCCTGCGGGAAGTAGGCCCGCGCCGGGCAACCGACTCTGTCGCAACCCTGCGTTGGCGGGCGAACCGACCTAGAACGGCATGCCCTGGCCGGGCTGCGGGCCGTTACCGGGCATGTTCGCCGGCATGTCCATGATCTGCAGGCTGTCGGGGGCGGTAAACAGAGCGGCGTCCTGCGCGACGCGCTGGATGTTCTCCAGCGAGGACGCGAAGCCCTGGCCGGTCACTTCGACGGGAATGTTTTCGTCCGTCAGGCAGACTTTCGTTTCGGGCATCTGCCAGACCGTGCAGGTTTCGCCGTTAACGGTCTTCGTCTCGTCCGTCGGCTCACCGTCGAAACTTTCGTGCGGCGGCGTGGCGAGCCGCATGCCCATGCCCGGCATCTGGTCCGACCACATGATCATCTCGCCGGTGTCCATGTCGCGCACCGAGCTCATCGCCATGCCCTGCTGGTTCATGTCCATGCGCATTTTCCGATCCTGCGCCGAGTAGTGCATTTGCGCGCGGATAGCGGTGCCCTTGCCGTCGTCGAGCACCCATTCGCCCTGGAAGTCGACCTTCGGATACGGCGGTTCCGCTGCCGCGGGCGCAACCCCCAGGGCAAGCGTGAAACAGACGGCGATGGGCAGGAAACGGGTCATCGGAAAATCCTTTCTGAAACATGGCGTCGAGGCGACGAAAAAGATCTGGCGCGCCGCTGGCGTACAAGTGTGTCCGCGATATGCCGGACCGGTCCCGACGGGACCCGACAAGCGTGAAACAGGTATGACAAAACACCTCTTGCAGACCTCGAGGCACTTGTGTAGTGCGTCAAGACCCTAGAGAAGTCAACGACATGCGTGTTCCTGTGATGGTTTTCCGGTTACTTGCCGTGCTGGCCCTGCTTCCCGGTCTTGCCGCTTGCGTCGGGAGCGAACAGCCCTCCGCGACATCGGTCATTCCGGTCTCCTACACGATTACCGCCGAAACCGCCGGCCCGATCACGCCGGACACGCCCTATTCCGCCGCGACGCTCCGCAAGCTGTTCCCCAACGAACGCATCGACGTGATCTCCACGGCCGACGAGGACGGCGTCGTGAACGCTCTGACGGTCTTCTCGGACGGCCTGCAGGTGATGATGATCATCCCGTCCTCCGGCAGCAAGTCGATCAAGGCCGTACACGGCTCGGGTCTGGCCGTTGCCGGTCCGAACGGCGAGCGTCTCGGCATGACCTTCAAGCAGGCCGGCATGAACCGCGGAGACTGCGAGGTCGGGACCGGTCCCTGGCTCGGCATGGCCGTCTGTCCGGCCCGTGGCGCATCGAACATCCGGCTTGTCTTCGATAATGGCGGTTGGGATGGCTCGCCGAACGAACTGGCGCCCGCGTCCAGCCTTGCCAACGGCAAACTGCAGCGCATCGTCTGGGTGCCGCGCAAGTCGGCCTGAGTTTCCCCTCGAAATTCGATCGTCCGGACGTGACGCGGTCGCCCGGCTGCGCTATGCCGCTGATATGACACAGGCCGTGACCCACACCCTGACGCTGCCCAGTGGCCTGACCATCGCGGAGGCCGTCGAGCGCCTCCGTTCCGGCGACCGCGCGATGCTGGCCCGGGCGATCACGCTTATCGAGTCGCGCAAACCCGATCACCGCCCGATTGCCGCGGCGCTTCTGCAGGCGCTGCTGCCCTATACCGGCAATGCGTGGCGTATCGGCATCTCCGGTGTCCCGGGCGTTGGCAAGTCGACCACCATCGACCAGTTGGGCGTGAACCTGACGGAGGCCGGCCACAAGGTCGCGGTGCTCGCCGTCGATCCCTCCTCGCAGCGCACCGGCGGGTCGATCCTCGGCGACAAGACGCGTATGGCCAGGCTCGCGACCGACGACAACGCCTTCATCCGGCCATCCCCGACGGCCGGAACCCTGGGCGGCGTCGCCGCGCGCACCCGCGAGACCATGCTGATCTGCGAGGCCGCCGGCTTCGACGTGGTGATCGTCGAGACTGTCGGAACCGGCCAGTCGGAAACGACCGTCGCCGATATGGTCGACGTGTTCGTCGTCCTGGCGCTGCCCGGCGCCGGCGACGAGCTTCAGGGCATCAAGAAGGGCATCCTCGAGATCGCCGACATCATCGCGGTGAACAAGGCGGACGGGGAGAACGCCAGCCGCGCCAGCCAGGCGGCCGCGTCGCTGCGCGCCGCGCTGCATATCCTGACGCCGGCAAGCAAGAACTGGACGCCGCCGGTGCTGGCGGTCTCGGGCCTGTCGAACCTCGGCCTCGACACGCTGTGGGCGACGATCGGCGAACATCGCGCGGCGATGCAGGCGTCGGGCGAATTCTCCGAGCGCCGCGCCGCCCAGCGGGTCAAATGGATGTGGTCGATGCTGGAAGAACGGTTGCTCGCCCGCCTGCGCGCCGATTCCGATGTGTCCGCTCGCCTCGATGCGCTGGAAGACGCGGTCCGCGACGGCCGGCTAACGCCGACCGCCGCCATCGAGGAAATCACCCCGTTTTTAAGTATATGATGTGAACTCGTTTTAACAACGTTGCTATGCTCCGGGAGTATCTTGCCCGAAGTTAAGTGTTTTCATACTATCTTCGGATATATTCATTGCTGTTATGTCGTCATAAAAATTTAATGGAGTGGTGAACGCAGAAAATACTGCGAGCAAGCCAGACATCGCCGCGGATGCTATCCAAACAGGAACTTCGTTTCCGGGGAGGTATTCTATGTTAGGAAGTTGTTGATTGGTTACGCCGACCTTATTGCCATGATAAAAGCCATGTACGTATTTCATTCCATGTTCTTCTGCCGCCTTTGGAAGCCACTCCTCCAACGGCTTATAATCAACCCCATTGAAAAGAATTTCGCCATGAAAAATATCAGATTCTCCAGGCTCAAGTCTTCGTGTATTCGTTATTATTTCGACGTTTGGCCTAAATATTCTAATTATTTCAGATAAGGCTACGGTTTTATTTTTGCCGATATCCGATGGGCGGTAAGGTGTCCTGCCTATATCGAGGGCCTCAACGTCCCCCATATCTGTAATAAGCAATGACTGAACGCCAGTTAGCGCTGAAAAAAGTGCCGGCCATGATCCGTGTCCCCCGATGCCCACAACGGTCACCGCATCTGGGATTTTTAAATTATCGACCAATCGCGCCAAAGCATAGAAGTCGTCATTGTTAGATTGAGCCGAAACGTGTGTCGCGGTAAGTCCGATTCCTGCAATCACTGCAGAGGCGAAGCTAGACTTGTTGAGATCCCGGCGGGTTATCTTGTCAGAAGTCATTTTAAGCTTCCTTCCAATGTGGTGCCTAGTATTTTATTTATATATAGAATTCAATCCCGCACAAGATTCAGCTGCTGTGAAAGAGGGTGGCACCATAGCGAAAACGAATATAAAGCCTACTATCGTTCTTCCCTTATTTGTTAGGGGCGAACGTGCCGATTTCGAGTGCGAAAAAGTAATATGGCCAAACCCCGCCTCCTTGTGACCGGTTTCTCGGCCTTTCCGGGCGCGCCGCGCAATCCGACGGAAGTGCTGATCTCGTCCCTTGAGATCGGCCGATTGGCCCGCCGCCTCGACATCGATCTCGCGGCGACGATCCTGCCGGTCGAATACAAGGCGGTCTCGAAGCTGCTGCCGAAGCTGTGGAAGGACATCAAGCCGGATGCGGTGGTCCACTTCGGCCTGCACGGCGAGGCGAAGACGGTGCGGATCGAGACGCGCGCGGCGAACTACCGGACGCCGATCAAGCCCGACGCGGCCGGCGTCACGCCGAAACGGACCGCAATCGAAGCCGGAGGGCCGGACTTTCGCCGCGTCACGCTGCCGACCGAACGGCTCGTCGTGGCGTTAGGCCGGGCCGGTGTTCCCGCCAGAACCTCGATCGATGCCGGCGGCTATCTCTGCAACTTCGCGACCTGGACGTCGCTGGTTAGCGCGACCAGCAAGAAGGGCAGGGTAAAGGGTCTGTCCGGATTCGTGCACGTGCCCTGGCCCGGCGAGGTGAGCGCCCCGAACGCGCCGTCGGGCCGTCCGGGCTGGGCGACCCTGTCACAGGCCGTCGAGACCGCCATTGCGGTCACGGCCCACGCCGCGCGGCAGCGTGGCTAGCCGCCGCACGTGAAGCCCCAGACGGCGTCGAGGGTCAGGGCATCGAGATCGTCCGGCTTGATCCAGAACTCCGCCTCGCCGAATGCCGGGCGCGTGGCATCCGAGTGCGGATATCGGGGAGACCCACCGGAACGGCTGCGTCTCGGAGCAGTACCTGGAGAAAAGAAAATGCCCGGGCAGGACCCGGGCATCGTCGTACCTGAATTTAAAGGCGTTTCGTTTCGGAGCGGTACGTTCGCTCAGAAGAACGCCTGGATTCCGGTCTGGGCGCGGCCGAGGATCAGCGCGTGAACGTCGTGCGTGCCTTCGTAGGTGTTCACCGTCTCCAGGTTCGACATGTGCCGCATGACGTGGAACTCGTCGGCGATGCCGTTGCCGCCGTGCATGTCGCGGGCCATGCGGGCGATGTCGAGCGACTTGCCGCAGTTGTTGCGCTTGACGATCGAGATCATCTCCGGCGCGACCTTGCCCTCGTCGAACAGGCGGCCGACCCGCAGCGAACCCTGCAGGCCGAGCGCGATTTCGGTCTGCATGTCGGCGAGTTTCTTCTGAATGAGCTGGGTGGCGGCCAGCGGCTTGCCGAACTGCTTGCGGTCCAGCGTGTACTGGCGCGCGGCGTGCCAGCAGAACTCCGCGGCGCCGAGAGCGCCCCAGGAGATGCCGTAGCGGGCGCGGTTGAGGCAGCCGAACGGACCCTTCAGGCCCGAGACGTTCGGCAGCAGGTTCTCTTCCGGCACCTCGACATTGTCCATGACGATCTCGCCGGTGATCGAGGCGCGCAAGCTGAGCTTGCCCTCGATCTTCGGGGCGGAGAGGCCGGGCATGCCCTTCTCGAGGATGAAGCCGCGGATCTGGTTGTCGTGCGCGGCCGACTTCGCCCAGACGACGAAGACGTCGGCAATCGGCGAGTTCGAGATCCACATCTTGGCGCCGGTCAGCCTGTAACCGCTGTCGGTCTTCTCGGCACGGGTCACCATGCCGCCCGGATCGGAGCCGTGGTCGGGTTCCGTCAGGCCGAAGCAGCCGACCCATTCGCCCGAGGCGAGCTTCGGCAGGTACTTCTTGCGCTGCGCCTCGTCGCCATAGGCGTAGATCGGGTACATCACCAGCGACGCCTGCACACTCATCATCGAGCGGTAGCCGGAATCGACGCGCTCGACCTCACGCGCCACCAGGCCGTAGGAGACGTAGCCGGCGCCGACTCCGCCGTATTCCTCGGGCACCGTGACGCCGAGCAGGCCGAGCTCACCCATCTCGTTGAAGATCGCCCTGTCCGTGTTCTCGTTGCGGTAGGCGTCGAGCACGCGCGGCATCAGCTTGTCCTGCGCATAGGCGCGCGCCGTATCGCGGATCATCCGCTCGTCTTCAGTGAGCTGGTCTTCCAGCAGGAAGGGGTCTTCCCAGACGAACTTGGCGTAGCTGGAGTGCGAGGACGGCGCGGCGGCGGCGACGGACATGAGCGAAACTCTCCGATGTTTTTCGTTCGGCAGATTGGTCTTTGACGCGCACATCTAGCGCAGCGGCGCAAAGATGGCGAGCAATTCGAAATTATTTTAAGCCTAAACTAATAGCAGGTCCAGCCCCGCCGGATGCATGGCCCGACGCCGAGCTATGCAGCGGGCGCCAGACATGTCCGGTCTGACGCCTCGGCCTCACGCCCTTCCGAAGGTCTTCAGGGCGCCTCAGCCGGCTTTGCCGGCGATCTTCAGCGCACCTCAGCCGGCTTTGCCAGCGATCTTCAGCGCAAACGCATAGACGAGCGCCACTTCCTTCAGCCGGTCGAAGCGGCCCGAGGCGCCGGCGTGGCCGGCCTCCATATTGGTCCTGAGCAGGATCAGGGCGTCAGAGGTATTGCAGGCCCGCAGCTTCGAGATCCACTTGGCCGGTTCCCAATAGGTCACGCGCGGGTCGGTCAGCCCGCACAGCGCCAGGATGTTCGGATAGGCCTTCTCGCCGACATTGTCATACGGGGAATAGGCGGCGATCTGGTCGTATTCGTCCGCGCTCTCGATCGGATTGCCCCATTCCGGCCATTCCGGCGGGGTGAGGGGCAGGGAGGCGTCGAGCATGGTCGCCAGCACGTCGACGAAGGGTACCTCTGCGACGATGCCGAGGAACAGGTCGGGTGCCATGTTGGCGACGGCGCCCATCAGCATGCCGCCGGCCGAGCCGCCATGCGCCACGATCTTTCCGCGCGATGTGAACTTCGCCTCGGCCAGATACGCGCCGGCCGAAATGAAATCCTTGAACGTGTTGGTCTTCTTCGCGCCCTTGCCGTCCCGGTACCAGTGATAGCCCTTGTCCTTGCCGCCGCGGATATGGGCGATGGCGTAGACGAAGCCGCGATCGACCAGCGACAGGCAGTTCGTGTTGAACGAGGCCGGGATCGAGATGCCGTAGGAGCCGTAGCCGTAGAGCAGGCACGGCGCCGAACCGTCGAGCGGGGTATCGGTGCGATAGAGCACGGTGATCGGTACGGTCTCGCCATCATGGGCGGTAGCATGCAGGCGGCGCACCTCGTAGGCGGCCGGATCGTGGCCGCTCGGCACCTCCTGTTCCTTGCGCAGCGTACGCTCGCGGCTCTCCATGTCGTAGTCGAACACCTCTGCCGGTGTACGCGGCGAGGAATAGGAGAAGCGGATCGTCGCGGTCTCGTACTCGTAGCCATGCTGCAGGCCGAGCGAATAGGCCTCCTCCTGAAAGGCGATCGCGTGTTCCTCGCCGTCGGCGTAGCGGTGGACGACGATGCGCGGCAGCCCGTCCTCGCGTTCAAGCCGGACGAGGTGGTCGCGGTACGACACCATGTCGAGGACCAGCCGGCCCTCGCGATGCGGCACGAAGTCTTTCCAGTTCTCGGGTCCGGGCGCGGAAAGCGGCGCCGAGATGATCTTGAAATCCTCGGCGCCGGCATCGTTGGTGAGTATCACCAGCGCATCGGCGGCCGCATGGTGATCGACCGAGTATTCGACGCCCGGCCGCCGCGCCGCGATGAGTACCGGATCGCGGTCGGGATCCTCGGCGTCGATCAGTCGGACCTCTGCGGTCTCGTGGTCGTGCGCGCTGATGATCACGAACCGGCCGGACTGGGTCTCGGAGACGCCGACGAAGAAGCCCGGATCGCTTTCCTCGTAGATCACCTCGTCCTGCTCCACCGGCGTGCCGATCCGGTGGCGCAGCACCTTCACCGGGCGGTGGTTGTCGTCGAGCCAGGTGTAGAACAGCGTGCCGCTCTTCGCCGACCACACCGCGCCGCCTGTCGTGCGCGGGATCTCGTCGGAGAGGTCCTCGCCCGACGCGATGTCGCGGATTCGGATCGTGTAGAACTCCGAGCCCTTCTCGTCCACGGCGTAGTAGATCAACGAGTGATCCGGGCTGTGGCCGGCGCCGCCGAGGCGGAAGAAGGCCTTTCCGGCGGCCATGAAATCGACGTCGAGGAGGATTTCTTCCGCGCCGCCGCCGCGTGGCTCTCGCACGATCAGGGGATGCTGGCCGCCGGTCTCGTAGCGCGTCGCGTAGGCGTACGGGCCGTCCGGTGCCGGAACGGAGGAATCGTCCTCTTTGATGCGCCCGCGCATTTCGGAGAACAGGTGCTCCTGCAGCGCCTCGGTGTGGTGCATCGAGGCGTCCGTAAACGCATTTTCCGCCTCGAGGTAGACGCGGATGTCATCGGCGAGCACGTCTGGATCGTGCATCACCTCCTGCCAGTTCTCCGCCTTCAGCCAGGCGTAGTCGTCAACCCGCTCGCGGCCGTGATGGATCGTGGTCTCGGGGCGGCGCTCGGCAATCGGTGCGGGCATTGGGGGACTCGGGCGGTTGGGGAAACAAAATAGGCTCGGGAAGCTCCTAGCCCCCCGAGCCCGACGGGACAAGGTGGGAAGCGCCTTACTCCCCGCGGCCCTCGGGCAGTTTCGTCAGCGCATGGCCGTTCATGCAGTAGCGCAGGCCTGTCGGCTGGGGACCGTCGGGGAAGACATGGCCCAGATGGGCATCGCAGCTCGCGCAACGCACCTCGACGCGACGCATGAACAGAGAACGGTCTTCGTGTTCGCTGACGGCGCCGTCCGAGACCGGGGCATAGAAGCTGGGCCAGCCGGAACCGGATTCGTACTTCGTCTTCGCGTCGAACAGCGGCGCGCCGCAGCACACGCACAGGAATGTGCCCGGATCCTTGTCGTCCAGATGCGGTCCGGTGAAGGCGCGCTCGGTGCCATGCTGACGCGTGATGCGGTATTGCTCGGGCGTCAGCTGTTCGCGCCATTCCTGTTCGGTTTTCTCGATTTTGGCGTTTTCTGTCGAATCGGACATTGGCCGGAAACCTCCGCACAAGTTTTTCCTCGATAACAGATAGTGCGCCTCCCCCGACAATGCCAAGATCCGTAGCGGTAACGGTTTTGCGGTCCGGTTTTGATTGACCTATGCCCCCCTCTTCGTATGTTCATTCACAGATGATTCGCGGCGTTCCAGGGTGTTCGATCGCGAGATACTTAGGTGGCGCTTTCGCGTCGTCGGATCGGGCGGGGGATAAGGCCGGGTGATGCGGCTGATAATCTTGGCGGCAGTGTTGATGGCGTTTTGGCTGCTGTTGTCCGGCCATTACGAAGCGCTGCTCATCGCCTACGGCGTCGGATCCGTCCTGCTCAGTGTCGCCTTCGCGCGCCGGCTGGATATCATCGACGAGGAGAGCCTGCCGTTCCGGCTGATGTTCGGTGCGGTCACTTTCTGGCCATGGCTGGTTGTCGAAATCGTGAAGTCGGCGATCGACGTCACCAGGATCATCCTCAATCCGAAGCTGCCGATATCGCCGAAGCTGGTCCGGATCAGCGCCCATCAGAAGGGCGCGGTCGGTATCACCACCTACGCCAACTCGATCACCCTGACGCCGGGCACCATCTCCGCGGTCGTGTCCGAGGGGCGGAATGAAATCCTCGTTCACGCCCTGACAGAAGAGGGAGCTGACGCACTGGAGGAAGGCGGAATGGACCGCCGTGTCTCCGAGTTCGAAGGGGAGGCGGCATCATGATGTTCGCCGTGGCAGCCTTCGCCGTCCTGGTGTCGCTCGCCCTTGCGGTTGCGCGCGCGCTCGCCGGACCGACGGTGTTCGACCGCATGGTGGCAGTGAATTCGATCGGCAACGGCGCGATCCTGTTGCTCGCCGTGTTCGGATTTCTGACCGGGCGGCCGGAGTTCCTCGATATCGGCATCCTCTACGCGCTGCTCAACATCGTCGGCACGATTGCCGTGCTGAAGTACTTCCGCTTCGGCGATCTCGGCCATCGCGGCGGCGAGGAGCCGAGTTGATGTCGCTGGAGCTGGCCGCCGATATCGTTACGGGCATCTGTCTTGCGATTGGCTCGTTCTTCCTGGTTGTCGGGTCGATCGGGCTGCTGCGGATGCCGGACGTTTTCACGCGCATGCATGCGACTTCGGTGTCCGACACGCTTGGCGCCGGTTTCCTGATCATCGGGATGATGGTTCAGGCCGGCTTTACGCTCGTCACCGTCAAGCTGCTGATCATCCTGGCGATCTTCTTCTTCACCAGTCCACTATCGACGCATGCCCTGGCGCGTGGCGCACTGGCCGTCGGGCTCAAGCCGGCGCTGTTCGACCGCAACGGCCGCAAACGCAGCAAGGAACTCGACCTTATCCGGGACTTCGGTGTGGTCGAGGTACGCGACGTGCCGCCGGCGACGCCGACCGATCCGGCCCACGCGGAGAAGAAGGAACGGCAGAAGAGGCGGACGGGGCGTCGCGGGGCCTCGAAGCCGAAGAGCAAGGGAGGCCGGTCATCGAAGCGCTGATCAACATGGTGCTGCTGACGCTCATGGCCGTGGTGGTGATTGGCGTCGTCCGGCTGCGAAATCTGTTCGCTGTCGTCATCCTGTCGAGCGGCTACTCGTTCCTGATGGCGAGTGTGCTGATCGTGCTCGACGCAGCCGACGTGGCGATGACGGAGGCCGCAGTCGGTGCCGGGGTCTCGACCGTGCTGATGCTGGCCGCGCTCTATCTGACTCGGGTCGAGGAAGCCGCCCCGCGCCATTCGCCGCTGATCCCGATGTTCGTCGCCGTCGTTGTCGGCGCCGCGCTGGTCTACGGGTCCTGGGACATGCCGCCTTTCGGCGAGGCGATGACGCCGATGAACACCCATGTCGGCGCGGCCTACCTAACTCGTTCCATTCCGGAAACCGGCGTTCCCAACGTCGTTTCCTCGGTTCTGGCCAGCTACCGCGGCTACGACACGCTGGGCGAGACGACGGTGGTGTTCACCGCCGGCATCGGTGTGCTGCTGCTGCTGCGCCGTAACATCCGCTCCCGGAAGAAGGACTGAGGCCCGCCATGCGTCTCGATGTCGTTCTTCGCGTCGTCACGAAGCTGCTGCTGCCGTTCATCCTGCTGTTCGGCCTCTACGTGCAGTTCCACGGCGAAGTCGGCGCTGGCGGCGGCTTCCAGGCCGGCGTCATCGTCGGAGCCTGCATCATTCTCTATGCGATCATGTTCGGTCTCGATCAGGCCATGCGCGTGTTGTCGGTCGGGGTCGTCGAGAAGATGATTTCGATCGGTGTCCTGCTGTTCATCGGCACCGGTTTCGCCGGGATGGTCATGGGCGGCGAGTTCCTCAACTATTCCGTTCTCGAACACGATCCGGTGCACGGTCAGCATCTCGGTATCACGCTAATCGAACTCGGCGTGCTGATCACGGTCGCGGGGACGATGGTGGCGATCTTCTACGCCTTCGCGGGGCGCGGCCGATGAACGAGTTCGTCTCCGAGATCATCGACCACTACAACCACTGGATCACCATCTTCCTGATGGTCGCCGGCCTCTACGTGGTCGTGGCCCGCGGCAATATGGTCAAGAAGCTGGTCGGCCTGTCGATCTTCCAGACGTCGGTCTATCTGCTCTACATCTCGCCCGGAAAGATCCTCGGCGGAACGCCGCCTATCCTGGCCGAAGGGTTCGAGGTCTACTCCAACCCGCTGCCGCATGTCCTCATCCTCACCGCCATTGTCGTCGGCGTCGCCACGCTGGCGCTCGGTCTCGGCCTCGTCGTCCGCATCAACGAGGCCTACGGAACGATCGAGGAAGAGGAAATTTTCGAAGAGGGCGAAGAAGAATGACGGAGCAGGGGCTCCACCTGGCGGATCAGCTTCCCGCACTTCAGATCGCCCTGCCGCTGACCGGCGCGGTGCTCTGCGCGCTGATCGATCGGCGCGGGTTCGGCTGGTTCATCGCGACGCTGGTCAGCTTCGCCATGCCGGTCATTTCGATCATGATGCTGGCACAGGTGCTCACCACCGGGCCGATCTCCTATGCCTTCGGCGGCTGGGAGCCGCCCTACGGAATCGAATACCGCGTCGATATCGTCAACGGCTTCCTGCTGGTTCTCGTCTCGCTGATGGGCGCCGTAGTGATGCCCTATGCCCGGCGTTCGGTTGCCGCCGAGATTGCAGAGAACAAGCAGGCCTGGTTCTACTGCGTCTATCTGTTGTGCCTTGCCGGCCTGCTCGGTATGGCGATCACCGGCGACGCGTTCAACGCCTTCGTGTTCATGGAGATCTCGTCGCTGGCGATGTACGTGCTGATCGCGCTCGGCAGCGATCGCCGTGCGCTGGTGGCCGCCTACCAGTACCTGATCCTCGGCACGATGGGCGCCACCTTCTACGTCATCGGCGTCGGTCTGCTGTTCGCCATGACCGGCACGCTGAACTTCGTCGATATGGCCGAGCGGATTGTCGCCGTCGAGCAGACGCGGCCGGTGCTGGCGGCGCTTGCCTTCATCACGGTGGGCATGTGCCTGAAGCTGGCGCTGTTCCCGCTGCATGTCTGGCTGCCGAACGCCTATACCGGCGCGCCGTCGGTCGCCACGGTGTTCATCGCCTCGACGGCCACCAAGGTCGCCGTCTACCTGCTGCTGCGCTACTACTTTTCTATATTCGGTGCGGCCTTCGTCTTCGAGGATCTGCCCGTCACGCCGATCCTGCTGATCATGTCGGTTGCGGCGATGTACATCGCCTCCGCGGTGGCGATCTTCCAGAGCAACATTAAGCGGATGCTCGCCTATTCGTCGGTCGCGCAGATCGGCTACATCACGCTGGGCATCGCCGAGGCCACACCGCTCGGACTGACAGGTGCGATCGTCCACCTGTTCAACCACGCGCTGATGAAGGGCGCGCTGTTCATGGTGATGGGCTGCATTGCTTTCCGAATCGGCAACTGCCGCCTCAACAACATGGCCGGGATAGGCCGTCGGATGCCGATCACGATGGCGGCGTTTGTCATCGCCGGCCTGTCGCTGATCGGCGTTCCCGGAACGGTCGGCTTCATCTCCAAATGGTACCTGGCGCTGGCGGCGATCGAGAACGGCTGGTGGTGGCTGGCCTTCCTGATCATGGGCAGCTCCTTCCTCGCGGTGATCTATATCGGCCGCGTCATCGAGATGGCCTGGTTCCGCGAGCCGACCGGTGCTGCGGCCGAGGCCACCGAGCCGCCCCTGTCGATGCTGATAACCACCTGGGTTCTGGCGGGCGCCTGCATCGCCTTCGGCATCGATTCCGAAATGACCGCCGGCGTCGCCTCCCAGGCTGCCGAAGCACTGTTTGCGGGGCTGAGATGAGCGGCGGCACCCTGATACTCCTGGCTCTGGCGATCCCGTTCGTCGCGGCGCTGCTGATCCCGCTGTTCCACAAGCAGCCGAACGTGCGCGAGACCGTGACGTTGCTGGCCGCCGTCCTGCTGGCGATCGATATCTATACGCTTCTGCCGATGGTACTGGCCGGCGAGGTGCCGATGCTCGGCACGCTGGAGGTGATGCCCGGCCTGGAGATCGCGTTCTCGGTCGAGCCGCTCGGCATGATCTTCGCCTGCGTCGCCGCGACCCTGTGGATCGTCAACTCGATCTATTCGATCGGCTACATGCGCGGCAACAGGGAGCCGCGGCAGACCTCGTTCTACGTCTGCTTCGCCGTCGCGATCTCCGCGACGATGGGTATCGCCTTTTCGGAAAACCTGTTCACGATCTTCCTGTTCTACGAGATCCTGACGCTGTCGACCTATCCGCTGGTCACCCACAAGGGCAACGACGCGGCGCGCATTGGCGGGCGGATCTACCTGACGCTGCTGCTCGGCACCTCGATGATGCTGTTGCTGCCTGCGATAATCTGGACCGGCGCCGTCGCCGGTACGCTGACCTTCGTCAAGGGCGGCATCCTGCCCGAAACGCTGTCGCCGGCGCTTGTCGGTGTCCTGCTGTTCCTGTTCGTATACGGCATCGGCAAGGCCGCGGTCATGCCGATCCACTTCTGGCTGCCGGCAGCGATGGTCGCGCCGACGCCCGTTTCCGCGCTGTTGCATGCTGTTGCCGTCGTCAAGGCGGGTGTGTTCACCGTGACCAAGGTCGTCGTCTACGTGTTCGGCGTCGATTATCTGGTCAACGCCGGCACGGCGGACTGGATGATGTGGGTTGCCGGATTCACCGTGATCGTCGCCTCGCTGGTCGCGCTTCGACAGGACAACCTGAAGAAGCGGCTCGCCTATTCCACGATCAGTCAGCTCTCCTACGTGGTGCTTGCCGCGTCCATCCTGACGCCGATTTCGCTTGTCGGCGCTGCCGTGCATATCGCCGCCCACGCCGTCTCGAAGATCACGCTGTTCTTCGCCGCGGGCTCCATCTACACCGCTGCGCACGTCACCGAAGTCAGCCAGATGAACGGCATCGGCCGGCGCATGCCGTGGACCATGGGAGCATTCGCCATCGGCGCCCTGTCGATGATCGGCGTGCCGCCGACGGCCGGGTTCTTAAGCAAGTGGTTCATCCTGTCGGGCGCCTACAGCGCCGAGGCCTGGCTCGCCGTCGGCGTCGTCATCCTTTCGACGGCGCTGAACGCGGGGTACTTCCTGCCGATCGTCTATTCGGCCTTCCTGCGCAAGGAAGATGAGAACCACGCGAAGGACCACGGAAATCATGGCGAGGCGCCGTTGCCGATCGTGATCGCTCTGACGGCCACGGCGGCCGGGACCGTGCTGCTGTTCCTGTTCCCGGGACAGCTGGTCACCCTTGCCAAGATGATGATGGGGATTGGCCAATGAAGGAAAAACAGCCCTGGCTGGTCCGGCCGGAGACGATCCGGCTCTTGTGGATCGTCTTCATCGTCATTCTCGCACTGACCGTCCTGGCCGATTTCTTCGTTCATCATCACGGCCACTACGGTATCGACGGAACGTTCGGTTTCGGTGCCTGGTACGGGTTCGTGTCCTGCATTGTGCTGGTGGTCTTTTCCAAGGGGCTGGGCGCGATCCTGAAGCGGCGGGACGACTACTATGATTGAGACTTCCGTCCCGCCCGGCCTGGTCCTTCTCTTCGGCGCGTTTCTGCTGCCGTTCCTGTCGGGAACGATACGGGCGGTCGTCGCGCTCGTCCTGCCCCTGATCGCGCTCTTTCTCGTCTGGGGTGTCCCTGACGGACCGGCGCTGACCATTCCGTGGTTCGGCTACGAGATCGTCCCCGTCCAGGGCGATGCGCTGTCACGGGTCTTCGGCACGGTCTTCACGATCATGGTGTTTGCCGGCGGTCTGTTCTCGCTCAGACAGTCCAATCGGTTCGAACTGGCCGCAGCCTACGCCTATGCCGGCGCGGCCGTCGGTGTTGTCTTCGCCGGAGATCTGCTGACCGTCTTCGTCTTCTGGGAGTTGATGGCGCTCGCCTCGACGGTCGTGATCTGGTGCGGTGGGCCGAACGCCTGGGGTTCGAGCATCCGCTATGCCATCATCCATCTGCTCGGCGGCGTGGTGCTGATGGCGGGTATCGCAGCCTATGTGACAGAGACCGGGTCGATCGCCTTCACGGCGATGGAAGTGGGCTCCGTCGGCACCTGGCTGATCCTGATCGGCTTCCTGCTCAATGTCGGTGCGCCGCCGTTCTCGGCCTGGCTGCCAGACGCCTATCCGCAGGCCTCGTGGAGCGGCACGGTCTTCCTCTCCGCTTTCACGACGAAAACGGCGGTCTACGTCCTGCTGCGCGGTTTTCCGGGCACCGAGATCCTCATCTGGATCGGCCTCTACATGGTGTTCTACGGGATCGTATACGCGATCCTGGAAAACGACATGCGCCGCATCCTCGCCTATTCGATCGTCAACCAGGTCGGCTTCATGGTGACGGGTATCGGCATCGGGTCCGAGATGGCGCTGAACGGCGCCGCCGCCCATGCCTTCGCCCACATCATCTACAAAGCGCTGTTGCTGATGTCGGCCGGGTCCGTGCTTTACGCGACGGGCAAGAGCAAGTGTACCGATCTGGGCGGGCTGTTCCGAACAATGCCCGTCACCTGCATCTGCGGTATCATCGGGGCGCTGTCGATCTCGGCGTTCCCGTTCACGTCCGGTTTCATCGCGAAGTCGCTGATCAGCCAGTCCGCGGCCGACGACCATCACCTGACCGCCTTCGTCTGGTTCGCGCTGACGGCTGCATCCGCCGGCGTGTTCCTGCATGCCGGGATCAAGTTTCCGTGGTTCGTCTTCTTCCAGAAGGACTCCGGCCTGCGCCCGCCGGATCCGCCGGCCAACATGACCGGCGCCATGTGGATTCTGTCGGCCCTCTGCATCGGTCTCGGCATCTTCCCGGCGCCGCTTTACGAGATCCTGCCCTATCCGGTCGACTACGTGCCCTACACGGCCTCCCACGTGGTTTTCCAGCTCCAGCTCCTGCTGTTCTCCGGCCTGGCCTTCTTCCTGCTGCTCAACATGCTGAAGCGGACAGAGACGATCACGCTGGACTTCGACTGGTTCTGGCGCGGTCTCGGCAAGGCGCTGGGTCGGGAGTTCGACTGGCGCACCGTGGCGGCCTGGGAGGCCCTGGCAACGCGCTCAGCGCAGCAGGCGCGACGCTTTGTCGCTGGAGTCTACCGGCACCACGGTCCCCGTGGCGTTCTGGCACGGACATGGCCGACGGGTTTGATGGCCCTTTGGGCCACAGTGTTGCTCGCGGCCTGGTTGATAATATACTACTTGCGGTAGAAAGGCGCCGGGTAAGGTCTGCTTTCCGTTAGTTGCAGGTCAACCATTTTACCCTTTTGTCGCCTTACGGAAACAGAAATTTCAGTTTAGCCAAAGAATTAATCACAAGTTCTGAAAGAAATTCATCTTCCGCAGTTGATATCGTGATATTGTTATATTATGTCTCTGCGCGCTTGGAAAATCTGAATTAGATTCGAGCAGGTTCCGGCACCCGGCCGGTTGTAGCCGCGTAGTTTCCGCAAGCACGGGACTTTTCGCGCTGGACCGGTTTCCCAACACACTGTGAGAAGAGTATCAGACCATATGGAACAGACCCCTGAGAATTCGGAACTGATTGAGCTGGCGTCGGACATCGTCTCGGCTTATGTCAGCAACAATACTGTGCCGACGAGCGATCTCGCCGCGTTGATTGGCGACGTTCATCAGGCGCTGGTCAAGGCCGCCGCTGGCGCGATCGAGCCGCCGAAGGAAGAGCTGAAGCCGGCGGTTCCGGTGCGTCGTTCGGTGACGCCGGACTACATCATCTGCCTCGAGGACGGCAAGAAGTTCAAGTCGCTGAAGCGCCACCTGCGCACGCACTACGACCTGTCGCCCGAGGAGTACCGTGAGAAGTGGGGTCTGGCGCCGGACTATCCGATGGTCGCCCCGAACTACGCTGCGGCCCGCTCTCAGCTTGCCAAGAAGATGGGGCTCGGCCAGCGTCGCAAGCGTCGCTGACGACTCCACCGGCGTCTCCCGCCGCCGGTCCGGCGGCGGAGGAGCTGCACCCTATCAAACGCCCCGGTCGGTTCGGTCCGCCGGGGCGTTGTCTTTTGCAACGCTTCCTGCAATCCGGGCGCGTTCTGCGGCCAGGGCCTGTGACAGCGCGATATGACGGTTGATATCGTAGGTCCAGTGACCGGCGCGGCCGCGCCGGCGTTCAGCGCGCAGGCTGCGTTCGAGCCGCGCGATGATGGCGTGTCCCGTTGCAGGGTCGTCACTTTCGATCTCAGCCGGTGTCGCCTTCGCCAGCCAGGGAAGGTGCCGCCTCCGCTCGTATAGCCCCGCACCGGCCCGTACGAGTCCGGCCAGATGCCGGCTGCACCTCCGGCCCGCGTCGGTCTGATTCTGGTGTCTCTGGCGTGCTTCACGTCCGGCGGTAGGCATGACGGTCTCTCCCCGGTGTCGAAAGAAGATCCGGAGCTTAGCTTCAGAATCAGATATGTGAAAAAAATCCTAACTCAGATTCGGTCAAGTTCCTGTAAAACTGATGGAAAATCAGTTGAGGAACCGGAATCTATCAACACTCACCGTTCGTGCGTTAGAAAAAGGAAAATATTCCTGTAAGCGTGGTGCGACCGATACGGAGGGTGCAGTTGATGGATCAGCAAATCCGGCTTGTCGGCAAGGCATCGGGAATGCCTGATGCGTTTTGCCATACTTTCGACCTGCGCAGCACCGTCACGAAGCATGTCGCCCGCGCGTTCCGCGTTCGGCAGTCGGTCTTCTGTTCGGCCGGGCGTACGACTGCGCGGGAGGCTCTGGCGCGGCATGTGGCGATCTATCTGTCGCATGTGACACTCGGCTTGCCCCATTCACGGGTTGCCGAAGCGTTTCGCCGGCACAGAACCAGCGTCATCTACGCCTGCGCCAGGATCGAGGACCGGCGCGACGATCCGCGCTTCGACAATCGTCTGTCGCAGCTCGAGGGTCGTATCCTGAAAGCGCTGGGAGAGGAACGATGAACGGCCCGTCCGGATACGCCGTGCGGCTCACAACGAGCCGGCAGAAACGGATTGCCCGCGTCCTATCCGCCCTTGCGACACCGGGCCGTCGCCTCGTTCCTGTCGGCGACCCGCCAGACCGGTACGAGCTGCGGGTGCCGGGCGAGGAGGCGCCACTTCTGGTGGCCGACGGTGCGCTCGTAGCGGAACTGCATCGTCAGGACTGGCTGACCCGCTCGGTGGACGGCCTCACCGCGACCGTCGCCGGTATGGCCTGGCTGCGCCGCCAGCAGGGCGGCGAGGATGGTTTTCGCGCGCAACACCTTGCCATCGAGGCGGGCGATATCGACGCCCCGGGCGGGGCGCGGGAAGCCGCGACTGTCGTGGCCAACGAAAGTCCGCTGTCGTGGTTGCGCCGCCGCAAGGGCACAGACGGAAAGCCCCTGATCTCGGCCGCCCAGTTTACCGCCGGCGAGCGCCTTCGGATGGATTTCGAACGCGGCCGCCTGTCACCGAGGGTAACCGCCGACTGGACGCAGGCGTCGTCCGGGCGTCAGCGCCGCGGGCCGGGCGGTGGTGCGGCGGACCTGACCGATACGGCCATTGCGGCACGGCAGCGGGTCGACCGTGTGCTGGACGCGCTTGGACCCGACCTCGGAGCTCTTCTCCTCGACATCTGCTGCTATCTGACGGGCATCGAAGATGCCGAGCGCCGGCGTAACTGGCCGAGACGGTCGGCCAAGGTCGTGCTCGCCATCGCGCTCGACCGGCTCGCCGCACACTATGGACTGTCGGACACCGCATGCGGTCCTGGTCGCTCGGGCAAAATCCGGCACTGGGGAGGTGAGGGGTACCGCCCCGCCGTTGAGTGACCGGTCGACGTCAGACGGGACGACAGACGATCAGCCGGCCGCGTCGCCCGTTGCGGCCAGTTGCGCATCGCGGCGGATGCGGCCCACCATTGCGGTCAAACCGTTGGACCGCTGCGCGCTGAGGTGATCGCGCAGATGGAGGCGATCGAAGATCTCGGCGGAATCGGCTGCCAGGATCTCGCCGGCGTGCCGGCCGGAATACAGCGCCAGCAGGATGGCGATGAGGCCCCGCACGATATGGGCGTCGCTGTCGCCGCGAAACGTCAGAACCGGATCGTCGCCGGCCCCGACCTCTGTCACCAGCCAGACCTGACTCGTGCAGCCTTCGACCTTGGTCTCGGCGGTGCGCTCGTCGTCGCCAAGCGGCGCGAGGGTCCGGCCGAGTTCGATCACGTAGCGGTAACGGTCTTCCCAGTCGTCCAGGAATTCGAAGTCTTCGAGGATCGTCTCGATGGAGGTGGGGGCTGCGGTGTCGCTCATGCCCCGCATATAGCGTCCCGGAACCCGCCTGCCAACGGACTCCGCCCCGTCGGATGGACGGAGCGGGATCGGCGGTGGATCTGAACGCGGGAAAGAACCGAACAGTCCGGACCGCGGACGGTGAAGGGCAGGACACCGCCCGCGGCCGAACCCGCCCGCCGTTTGACCGGTGGGCGAAAGGACCTGGAGTGTCTGGACCAGCGCCGGGATCAGCCCTGCGCGCCCGGACCCTGCCAGGGGATGTCCTTGTCTGCATCGAGCAACGTGTCGATGCCGTCCCGCGCGAAGGTCTTGTCATGATCCGACAAGCTGTTCTGCGCATTGGCTTCGGCAATGTACTCGTAGAGCTTCTTGGCGCCGTACTGCGCCTTCTGTCCGAACATCTTCAGCGCCGCGGTACCCGTCTCGCAGGTATCGGGATTGCGCTGACAGAAACCGGCGAAGTCCGACATGGTGTGCTGTGCCGCCGAGAACGCATCAATCGCGGAAAGCTGGGTTTCGGTACGCGCCGTCGTCGTTGCCGGATCCGATGGATCGCCGGTGGGGATCAACAGGATCACCAGCGACAGCCAGAATGCTGTGCGAATGAGAAACATGACTCTGCCCTTTGCCTCCGGACGCCGTTTCGCGTCCATTTTGAGGAGACCCTAGCCAAGGTGGTTTGAGATCGGATTTTGGATAAAGAGAAAATTTGAACTATTCGCCGGAAAACCGCAGACCAGGGGCGGCGGGCGGCCGCAAAGGCCCGGTCCGGCAAGTAATTACAAGTGTTATGGCCTTGTTAACTATGAAAAATTTGGAGCCGCGAAACACGTCTCGAGGCGCCGGACTTAGCGTTCCTTTAAGGGGGGTCTGCCAGTGTAGGTGACGTTCCGTTCGACCTGCGAAGTCCACCAGAATGCGGGCAACGGCGGGAGTAGTCAGTGCGCGTTTTCGAGTTCCAGTCCCCGCTCGCCGGGTTCGCCGCGTCCATGGTGCATGAGAGCGCCAGGCGTGATCCTATCCGGGCGGCATTCCATTCGACCTTTATTGCGACACGCCTGATCGCGGGAATCGCGACCGTCGTGGCGCTGCCGGTGTATCTTGCCCTGTGGGGTGCGCCGAGCCTGCTGGCCGCGGCCTGCTTCGCCTGGCTGACGGCGCCGCTGGCCGTGGCCTTCTATCTGTCGCGCACCGGTCGGCTCGCGACCGCGCACCTGATGTCGGCGTCGACACTGTCCGGCCTTGTCGTCTTCGCCTCCGCCTGGACCGGTGGAGCGAGTTCCGCCCTGCTGCCGTGGCTCGTCGCCGTCCCCGCCGAAGCCGCGCTGTCGGGATCGGGCCGTGTCGTCGCGGCCGCGACGGCAATTGCCGCTGCCGCCCTTCTGGCGCTGATCGGCCTCGACGCGGCGGCCGTCCTGCCGGCGGCCGTGGTCTTTCCCGTTCCCGCCTGGACGCTGGCGCTCGCCGGTGCGCTGCCGGCGCTTGTCTATGCGGGTGCCCTCGCGGCCCGCGGCGGCTCGATGGCGCGCGACCTCGCCGAGGCCGAGCGCCGTGGCGGTGATCGCCTGCGTTCTCTCGTCGATGCTGCCAGCGACGTCCTCGTGACCCTGCGGCGCAACGGCAATGTCACGTACGCCTCGCAGGCGAGCGAGACGCTGTGCGCCGCCGCGCCCGCCGATCTTCTCGGCGAGGGCCTCTTCGCCCGCGTTCACGTCGCCGACCGCCCTGAATTCCTGCGCGCGCTCGACGACGCATCGGCCGGAATGGATGCGACGGTCGAATTCCGTCTGCGTTGTAGCCCGCTGGCGTCGGCGCCGGAGCATATCTGGACAGAAATGCGCTGCCGCGCCGTCGAAACCGGCGGCAACGAGACCCCGGACATCGTCGGTACCCTCCGCGACATCGACACGCGCAAGTGCGCCGAGAGCCGCGTCGGACAGGCGCGCGAGGATGCCGAGCGTGCCAATATCGCCAAGGGTCGATTCCTGGCCAACATGAGCCATGAGCTGCGCACGCCCTTGAACGCCATCATCGGCTTCTCGGAGATCCTCACCGGCGAGCTCTACGGCCGCATGGACAACGAGAAGCACCGCGAATATGCCGGGCTGATCCACGAGAGCGGCCTGCACCTGCTCGACGTCGTCAACGACATCCTCGACATGTCGAAGATCGAGACCGGAAATTTCGAGCTCTTTCCCGAACCCTTCGATGCGGCGGACCTGATCACCGGCTGCTGCAAGATGGTCGCGAACCAGGCGGAACCGGTCGGCATCCGCATCGAGACCGACCTGCCGCACGCGATGCCGGAGCTTTATGCCGACCGTCGCGCCTGCAAGCAGATGCTGCTCAATCTCCTGTCGAACGCGATCAAGTTCTCGAAGCCCGGCGGGCGGGTCGTCGTCGGCGCCTATCGCGACGGCGCCGGGGCGGCCCTCTACGTGGCCGATGAGGGCGTCGGCATCGCCAGCACCGATATCGTCCGGCTGGGAAGCCCCTTCGTGCAGCTCAAGGACGGCTTCGAGCGGCGTCATTCCGGCACCGGTCTCGGCCTGTCGGTGGTCAAGGGGCTTGTCGATCTGCACGAGGGGCACCTCGAAATCGAAAGCGAGCTGGGGATCGGAACGCGTGTCACCATCCGTTTGCCGCAAAGCGCTGTCACGACGCAGCAGGACGACCATGCCGAGGCGATCCGCGAGGCCATCGGGGAGATGGCCGGGGCGGATGCGCAGCAGGACATGGCGCACCTGCGCCTGACGGCATGAGGCTTGGCGGTGACGGACGTCGGTAACTGGGGAATCGGATCATGTTGGGCAGACTGGCCTCGGTAGTCATACGGCACCCTTTCGGAGTGCTCGCGGCCGTCGTCGTCGCGGGCGCGTGGGGCGCGATATCCGTCAATGCGATGTGGTTGCAGGACGGTCCCCATCCCGCGCCGTTCCTGGGGCGTGACGCGCTTAGGGGCGTGACGGCGACATTGCCGCCGCAAAAACCCGAACGCAGGGTCAGTTCTCTCAGCCCCGACAGCGCCGAAGAGGCGGAACAGCGCCGTGTCGTCGAAAAGCAGATGGCGATGACCCGACAGTTGCAGACCGAACTGGCAGCGCGCAACTTCTACACCGGGGTGATCGATGGCCAGTACGGCCCGCGCACCGAGGCCGCGATCCGCGACTACGAGCGGGCGGCCGGGCTAGCCGAGACCGGGCACCCGAGCGATGCGCTGCTCGCCCATGTCCGCCTGTCGACGCTGAGCGCGACGCCGCAGCCCGCCCCGAATCCGCTCCGGCCGCAGCCCGAGTCGTCCAGTACGCAGGCATCGGCACCCGGCGGTACGCAGACGACGGTCGCGTTAAAGCCGGCCGGGGATCCGATGGCCGATCTGATCGCGAAATCGGAAACGCCCGCCGCCGCGACGTCGTCGACTCAACCGGCTCCCCTGCCGGGACAACGGGTGGAGCCCGCGCCGTTGCCGGCCGCTTCCGGAACCGCGACGCCTTATGCCGCGCAGCCCGTGCCGCAGCCGGCTCCGCAGGTGCCGCAAGCCGACTCGCAGGTGCAGGCCGTGCAGTCCATCCTCGCCGATCTCGGTTACGCGCCGGGCTCCATCGACGGGAGCCTCAGCGCCTCGACGCGCCGCGCCATCGAGGACTTCGAGGTCGATCGCGGGCTGCCGATGACCGGTAGCGTCTCGCCGCGCCTGTTGCAGGAACTGACCGCCGTCAGCGGCGTGCCGCTGGGCTGAGAGCCGAGGCCGTTCGCCGGACTGTGCTGGACTTCCGCAGAACCTGCGCTATTCCAGGGGCGAGGGAGAGCCTGCCTTGCGTCTGACATCAGCTATCTGGGTCTCGGCCTATATCCGCCGCCTGTCCATCGAAGGGATACCCGTTCTCGTCGTGCGCCGCGGCGCCGAGGAGGCCGGCGCGATCTTCGTGAAGGTCAATCGGCTGAACGGGACGGCGGACGTCTATGCGCCCGCGCCGCAGACGGCTTTCGACGACGATCATCCCGGCGACAGGCTGTGGACGCGTGCCACCGGCCCCGATCCGATACCCGACGACAAGGCCGAGGAATATCTGGCGAAACAGGCCCGGTTCGACAGCGATCTCTGGGTTCTCGAAGTCGAGGCGCGCGACGGCGACCAGCGGCTCGACGTCATCGACTTCTGAAACCCGGTTCGCCGCAGGGCGGACAACGTGTCCGGCGAGGCCCCGATGCGGGCTGAGCCTGTCCACGCGATGATTCCGAGTTGCGATAAAAAATTATCGTTTTACAGAAAGTAATTTCTGCAATAGATAATCTCCCGCAAGCGAATTGGCAAAGGAGATGCAGTCCATGATGTCGACGTCCAGAACCGGGATGGGTGGCCAGACGGCATCGTTCCGGCGCTTCAGCGGACGTATCGCGGTCGTGATCGGCACCGTGCGGATCGCGTTGCCCGTGCTGCTCGCGATCTATTGCTTCGGCTATTCGGAGGAGATTGCCCGGCGCGCGGACGTTCTGTCTCTGAATGCTGTCCCGGCGCCGCTCGGGCTGTGGTGGTCGGCTGCAGCCTACACGGTGCTGATTGCCGCCATCGCCCCGGTCCTCTATGCGCTGACTGCCGCGCGGCGGCTGTTTACCGGATACGCGTCGGGCCGCGTCTTCACGGCCGCGGCAGCGAACGATATCCGGCGCATCGCCGTCGGGTTGCTCCTGGCCGCGTTGATCGGGCCCATCGCCGGCGTCGCGCTGTCGCTGGTTCTGTCGGGGGCGGGGAATGCGCACGGTATCGCCGTTTCCATCGGCTCCGACCAGTTCTTCCTCGCGCTGTTCGGACTTGTTTTCCTCGGCATCGCCCGTGTCATGCGCCAGGCCGTCACGATGGCCGACGATTACGCCGCAATTGTCTGAGGAGCGACATGCCGATCGTCGTTACCCTCGATGTCATGCTCGCGCGCCGCAAGATGAAGGCGCGCGATCTTGCCGGTCGGATAGGCATCACGGAATCGAACCTCTCCCTTTTGCGTACCGGGAAGGTGCGCGGCATCCGCTTCGAGACCCTGGAGAAAATCTGCGCGGCGCTCGACTGTCAGCCCGCCGATCTCCTGATGTTCGAGGAAACGGAGGCGACGGACGAACCCGGCCCCTGACGGGGGAGATGCTTCTGCAGTGAGACCCCGGACCTATGATCCGGTGCGCCGGGTGATGTCGGCGACGAGATCGTCGAGCCGGCGCGGTTCGCTGGCGCCGGGACGTAGGGCGCGCTCCGAAGGACGGGCCACGGCGGGAACGTGACGGGCGGGGCGTCGATCGACAAGCCCGTGAACGGACCACAACGCGACGATGTAGCGGGCCGTTTCCGTGGTCAGGGACGCGGCGAGACCGGCAAGCGTGCGCAGGACGTCATAGGATTGTCCGGCCTCGGTGACGGTCAGCAGGACGATCCCGGTTACCCGGTCCGGACTGACACCGGCGGCACGGGCCGCGACCGTGAGGGCATCGCCTTTCAGGTCGCTGACGATCCTCGCGCCCATCGCGCGCGGCAGCGACAGGGCGGCTGCCAGCCGGCTGGCGATCTCGGCCCTGTCTCCCGCGGCTGCAAGCGCGAACAAGGCGTCGCCGAGTTCCGCGTCCGCTTCCGGGTCGGCGGCGATGCGCGGTTCGCTGCGGCGCTCGACTATTCGTTCGATGATGCCGCGCCGCGCATGATCCTCGACCAGCCAGAACAGCCCCGCGAGGGCTTCGTCCGAGAGGTCGGCAAGTTCGACGAGGCGGCGCGCGGCGACGCGCGGGAGGTTGGGAATGGCCGCGATGCGTTCGGCTATCGCATCGTCGATGAGGGGCGACTGGGACAGTGCCAGCGACGCGCCGGCAACCGGGTCCTTGCGGTCGATCAGCGCATGGATGACATCGGCGGTCAGGTCCGGACGGCTGGCGACAGTACGGGCCTTCTCGTCGCAGTCGCCGGTGGCGATCTCCAGCATGTGGTCGACGGAGATGAGAGGGCTCTGACGCAGGATGGGGCCGGCGATTTCCGACGTTTCGGCAAGGAAGGCTCGAACGATTTCGTCGGTGAGCAGCCCGCAAGGCGCCAGCCGCCGCGCGATCGTCTCGCGCGAATGCGGGCTGACCTTCGGCAGCAGGGCAAGCATCAGTTCGGCAAAATGGTTGGGGATCTGCCGTTCGCCGGCCTGCTCCGATTCGAGGATCAGGTCCGACAGGGTGTTGAGCGCAGTGGCACGCACATCGTCCGTCTCCGGCGTGCGGCTGTTCACCAGGGTTGTCAGGGCATCCTGAAAGCGTGCTTCGAAGCCGTCGTTCATCTTGGCGATCCGTCTTTGCGGTGTTTCGCAGGGACGGTATCGGGCAGGCGTTAGCAAAGCATTAACCCTAGTGAATGGTTAATGAACCGGTTCGGCAAATCGGCGCTGTGTATGCGTGCGCCGGACATGGCCGCCGGACAGCGACGCTCCGATAGGGAGACGAACGATGGCAGCGGTACTGCAATTCGATAGCGAACGGGCCAGGGCACGGCGGAAGTCGGACCAGGGCGCACAACCTGCGAACGCCTCGGGTGAAATGGGCATGGTCATCATTTTTCCGGGAGTGCGCATCGAGCGCTCCGATCTCGACCTGTCCCATCGCCTTATTCAGGTCGCCCGGGCCGGTGGCCCGATCGGCACGCGCCCCGGCGACGGCGCATCGGGTTCGCCGGCAGGAAAGCCCTGACGGGCTGAAACGGCGGCGGCGGAAGCGGAGGTTCGTTCTGTGGGGGAAGGACGCGTGAATCTGGCGCGCGACGTACGCGCACTGCTGTCTGCCGTGCTGCTGGCTGGCGGGCTGGCGGGCTGTGCCGCCGAAGCCGGCGATTTCGGGCGTCCCGTCAAGGGCTACGTCAACGACGTCGTCATGCCCAAGGTCGGCGACTGGCGGGCGCGCCAGCGCGGCGAGCCCGTATCCGACTTCATGCTCACCGACGATGAAGAGGAGCTTCGCGCGCGCTCCTACCGGTTCATCATGCCGATCCACCTCGATGCGTTCAAAAAGCGCAACGAGGCCGAATGGGTGCGCACCCGTATCTGGCCGGATTCGCTCTATCGCCCGGATCCCACCCTTTACTATCGTCTGATGCGCAAGGACGGCTACAAGTCCAACTACGGCCGCTGGAACGCCATCATCGACGAGATTTCCGCCGATATCCCGCTGATCACGCCCTACTTTGTCGTCTGGCAGGAAGTCTGCCTGGCCGACCAGCAGCGTATGGCGGCTCTGCCGCGCACCGTGGCGCTGACGGCATCGGAATCCGCCGATGCCGAGGCGCGCGTCTGGGAGAACCGCCGCGTCGCCGATTGGGCGGTGACAGGCTTGCGCTGGCGCATCGAGTCCTATGCCTACGCAATCCAGCGCTCCGAGATCGAGATCCCGACCGGAGATGCAGAGCTCCAGGCCGGCATCGCGCTTGACCAGTTGAGAGAGTGGGTGGAGTGGCTGGCGGCCGCCGTCGCCGATCCGACCTGCGGCGGCGGGGTCATCTCGAAGACGCCACCGATGGCCGGCTACGACGAGCCGACGTACTACAAGCGCTAGGCCGGAACACCCGCCATGACCGAACCCGCGTCGCTCCGGAGGAACATCCGGAACGCTGTCCTGCGCGGTGAGGAGCCGCCACCGGCCGCCGCGCTCGCGCGCCTGCCATCCTATCGCTGGCTGGTTGTCGGCAGTGCCTGCATCGGCGCCTTCATGGGGCAGCTCGACGCGAGCATCGCCCAGTTACTGCTGCCCCGGCTTGAGGACGTTTACGATGCCCGCCTGAGCACGGTGAGCTGGGTCCTGATCGCCTATCTTCTGGCGATGGCCGGCTTCCTGCCGATCTTCGGTCGTCTCGCCGATATCGTCGGGCGCAAGCTGTTCTTCTCCGGCGGGTTCCTGCTGTTCGTATCGGGCGCCCTGATGTGCGGCTTCGCCCCCAATCTGACGGTCCTGATCATCGGGCGCGTCGTGCAGGGCATCGCGGCGGCGATGATGTCATCGAACTCGGTCGCGATCGTCGTGGCCGCCGCCCGTCCGCAAGAGCGTGGCAAGGCGCTCGGCATCCAGGCCGCCGCGCAGGCGGCCGGTCTCAGTCTCGGACCGGCGCTGGGCGGCTTCCTGCTCGATGCCTTCGACTGGCGCTGGGTGTTCTGGGCGATCGTGCCGGTGGCGCTTCTGGGCGCGGTCGTCTCCTGGTTCGTCGTGCCAAAATCCGTTGGTGTTGACCCCGACGCCCGCTTCGACTGGACCGGGGCGGCCTTGCTGGTGCCCGGGCTCGCGGCCCTGATCACCACGATCAATCAGGCGCACGCGTGGGGACTGACGTCGCCGGCGATCATTGCCTGCGCGGTCGCCACCGTGGTTCTGCTCGGTCTGTTCGCGCGGTCCCAGCTCCGCGCAGCAGAACCGCTCGTCGATCCCGAGCTGTTCCGCCGGCCGGGCTTCGCGGCGGGCAACGTCGCGGCGTTCTTCAGCTATGGTATGCTGTTCGGCCTGTTCTTCCTGATGCCGTTCGTCCTGATCCGGGCCTATCACGACTCCGCCTTCGAGGCCGGCCTCAGGCTGATGAGCGTACCCATCGCGCTCAGCCTCGCCGCGCCGGTGAGCGGAAGCCTGTCCGACCGGTTCGGCCCGCGCGCGCTGATGGTGGGCGGCATGGTGATCGCCGTTGCGACGCTCGTGGTGCTGTCGCGGGTGATGGACGGGTCGCCGGACAGCCTGCCCTGGATCATGGCTGCGCTCGCCGTCGTCGGAGCGGGGCAGGGCCTGTTCACCGCGCCCAACAACGCCTCGCTGATGGCCGCCGCGCCGCCGCACCTGACGGGCGAGGCCGGCAGCCTGATGAACGTCAGCCGCTCGATCGGCGTCAGCGTTGGCGTCGCGATCACGGCCGGACTCCTGTCCTGGCGGATTGCCGTCCTCACCGGTCAGGGCGAGCGCACGACCGGCATCGCGCCGGACCTGCTGGCGCAGGCCGGAGGTACCGTACTGCTGGTGCTGGCCGGCTTTGCCGCTCTCGCTGGCCTAATCTCGCTGCTGAGGGCGCAGCCGCCGCGGGCCGCAGGAGCGACCGCCGCTCTGGTCGAGTGAATCGTCAGTCGTCCAGCGGCCAGTCGACGATGTGGTCTTCCAGCTCGGCTTCGCTCACGTCCTGCTCGCGCACGGTACGGCCGCGCACCGAAATCCCGGCGTTATGCACGGTCTCGGGATCCCCCGAGAGGAGGGGATGCCACCAGTAGAGGTCCTCGCCCTCGTCGATCAGCCGGTAGGCGCAGGTGGGGGGAAGCCAGTTCAGCGTGCCGATGACATCGGGCGTCAGCGCCACGCAATCGGGCATCAGGGCGGTGCGGTTGTTGTAGTCCTTGCAACGGCAGGCGCCGCTGTCGAGCAGCGCGCAGGCGACGTCCGTGTACCAGATCTCGCCCGTATCCTCTTCTTCCAGCTTCATCAGGCAGCACCGCGCACAGCCGTCGCACAGGGATTCCCATTCGGCGGCGGTCATCTGTGCGAGGGACTTGGTCTTCCAGAAGGGGGCGGTATCAGGTTTCGGCATCGGGGCAGCCATCGGGGAGATTCCTCCGGTTCTAACCCGAAGCCCCCTTATCCGCCACGCCGCCCTGCTAACCATTCCCCCATCTCCGCGCCTCACACTCCTGTGAACACGGGCGAATCCCTTGCCAAAATCGGGTAGACTGGGCATCTATCAGCGCGGGGTGAGCGCTACGTAGGTGGCGGAAACGCGTTCGGACGGAGTTTTTCAAGGTGCGCGACCCGTTTTCAAGCGGCCAGAAGCCCGGACTGTGGACCAGGTTCCGGCGCCGCCTGCTCGAAATCGATTCCTTCATCGATGCCTTCTTCTATTCGATCCTGGACGGGACGAAACGGGCCATCGAGGGCTATTCGGCACGGCTCGAACGGTTCAACGTCAAGGGCTGGCGCCGGATTCTGGTAGAACTGTTTTCCGACGCGGCGACGATCGGAGCCGGCGGCGCCGTGCTGATGCTTGCGCTCGCCATTCCCGCCTTCGACGAGACCTCCGACGACTGGCTGGCCCAGGACGACTATTCCGTCGTCTTCCTCGACCGCTACGGCAACGAGATCGGCAAGCGCGGCATCCTGCACAACGACTCGGTGCCGCTCGACGAGATTCCCGATCACATGATCAAGGCGACGCTGGCCACCGAGGACCGGCGTTTCTACACGCATTACGGCATCGATTTCATGGGCACCTTCCGGGCGCTCATCGAGAACATGCGCAACAAGGCGGTGGTTCAGGGCGGTTCCTCGCTCACGCAGCAGCTCGCCAAGAACCTGTTCCTGTCGAACGAGCGCACCATCGAGCGCAAGATCAAGGAAGCGTTCCTGGCCACCTGGCTCGAGACGCACCTGACCAAGAACGAGATCCTCAAGCTCTATCTCGACCGCGCCTATCTCGGCGGCGGCACCTTCGGCGTCGACGCGGCGGCTGAGTTCTATTTCGGCAAGTCCGTGCGCGATATCAACCTGGCCGAGGCCGCGATGATCGCCGGCCTGTTCAAGGCGCCGGGCCGCTACGCCCCGCACATCGACCTGCCGGCCGCCCGCGGCCGCGCCAACGAGGTGCTGGAGAACATGGTCCAGGCCGGGTTCATGACCGAGGGCCAGATCTACGCCGCCCGCCGCAATCCGGCGACCCCAGTCGACCGGTCGGGCGTCACCGCACCGGATTATTTCCTCGACTGGGCTTTCGAGGAGGTGAAACGCCTCACCGGCGGCAAGGCGTTCTTTGTCACCGCCAAGACAACCATCGACATGAATTTGCAGCGCGTCGCCGAGGACGCCGTGGAAACAAGCCTGCGCCAGTACGGCAAGCAGTACGGCGCCGACCAGGCGGCGATGGCGATGGCGGACCTGGAGGACGGCGCCGTGCGCGCCATGGTCGGCGGCCGCGACTACGGCGAAAGCCAGTTCAACCGCGCCACCTCCGGCAAGCGCCAGCCGGGGTCCTCGTTCAAGCCGTATGTCTATCTCACCGCGCTGATGAACGGCTATACGCCGCAGTCGATCGTCGCCGACGCGCCGATCAGCATTGGCGGCTGGTCGCCGCAGAACTACGGCCGGCGCTATCGCGGTAACATCACCATGACGACGGCGCTGCAATACTCGGTCAACACCGTCGCCGTGCGCCTCGCCCAGGCCGTCGGCCGCGACAAGATCGTCGAGACGGCGCAGAACGTCGGGGTCAAGACACCGCTGGTGATCTCCAAGTCGCTGCCGCTCGGCGCCTCTGAGGTGACGGTGATGGACCAGCTTGCCGGGTTCGGAACGCTGGCCTCCGGCGGCCTCAAGCTGACGCCCTATGCGATCGTCGATATCCGCGACGGAGAAGGCAATCTGATCTACCGCCACAGCCGCGATGAGCCGCCGCGCCAGCAGGTGGTTCCGGCCGAACAGGTCAATCAGCTCAACGGGATGCTCTACAAGGCCGCGAACAACGGCACCGGGCGCCGTGCGCTGTTCCCCACCGCGCCGATCGCCGGCAAGACGGGCACGACGAATGCCTATCGCGACGGCTGGTTCTGCGGGTTCACCGGCAATTATGTCGCTACGATCTGGATGGGCAACGACGACTTCACCTCGACCCGGCGCATGACCGGCGGCAGCTTGCCGGCGATGACCTGGAACAAGCTGATGAGCTATGCCCACAACGGCATCGAGATCAAGCCGATCCCGGGTGTCGGCGGCGTGCCAGAGCCCGATCTGGTGGCGCAGCAGCAGACCGGACCGGACGGCGAGGCGGCACCCGCCCCGGCAGCGTTGGTGCTCTCCAAACAGTCGGAAAACCTGCTCGTGGAGATCGAGCGGCTGATGCGGCAGGCACCGGCTCTGGAAGCGACCGACCCCTCCGGGCAATCGGCGGCGCTCAAGGCCAGGGAAAGCGGCATGGCGGCCTGGGCATCGAAGCCGGCACCGGTCGAAACGCCGCCGGCCACGCCAATCTCCGCCAGTCTGGAAGACGAGTCCGACAGCGTCGTGGAGATCACGATCCGCGGCGACTAGCGGCGCTTCACCAGAACGGTCCGCACGGGTTCCTCACGTCCCCGGATCGGGAAATCCCGCGCGTCGGCGCCGAAATTGTCCTCGTAGCCGCCGCGCCTGACCAACTGCTGCCCGAGCGCGGCGAAAACACCGGTTTCCTTGGCGAACACTTCGAGCCGCGCGGCGGTGTTCACGGTGTCGCCAATAACGGTGAATTCGCGCCGGTCGCCGGCGTCGATGACGCCGACGAAGGCCGGCCCGAAGGCCCCGCCGATTGCCGCCTGGAACACTGGAGTCGCGGGATCGGATGCCTGCCACTCCGTCAGCGCGGCGGGGACCGCTTCCACCACGCGACAGGCCTGCGCGGCGGCCTCCTCGGGTGGCGATTCATAGCCGAAGATTGCCATCACGCTGTCGCCGATGAACTTGTCCACAAATCCGCCGTTCTGGGTGATCAGCGCATTCAACCGTGTCCGAAAGGCCGACAACCAGCCCGCGATGGCTGCGGGATCGGCCTTTTCGCTTTGGCGCGTGAATCCGATCAGGTCGATGAACAGCACGGCGATCTCCCGTTCGTCGGCGAGGTCACGCGCGCTGTCGCTGTGCCCGAGCCGTCGGGAAACCTCTGGCGGCAGGAAGCGGGACATCGCCGCCTCGCGTCGCGCAGCACTCAGGCCTCGGATTAGGATGTCCCGCTTGCTGCGGACGGAATAGATCAGCGCGGCCGCCGCGATCGCCAGCATCAGTCCGCGTACGGCGTCGGCCGGAACGGAAAACAGCCTTGCGATTTCAACCGTCGCTTCGGCGGTGGCCGTGACCGGCCCGGAGAAGGCGATCAGCACGGCGATTTCCACGAGCAGGAGACTTGCCGCGAATATGAGCGGTCCCGACCGGAAGCGGACGGCCTGGATGGAGATGGCGATCGGAATGAGCCAGGCCGGCGGCTGCGCGAACACGAGCGGCCCGGCGTGGCCGGACAGGTGCATCCCTGCGTATAGCGCGAGCATGATGAGGAGGCCGTCGCCGAGCACGAATAGATAGGCGAGGATGGGCCGGTAGAGCCGCCTCCGGCTGACGATGAGAGAAATCGCCGCGAGCACCACGAAGCCGAACATGATCCCGATCGCAACCACCACGCGGGGGCCCACGGCGACACGTTCCGACGCGGGCACCAGGAACAGCGCGGCCATGAGGCTGGCCGCGATGATCAGGCCCGCCGCCGCGCGCGCGATCGATGCGATGCGCTCCGCCGCCCGCTCGGCGTCGCCGAGGCTGCGCGGGAGCGGATCGGCGCCGTCCGGGGCGACCCGGTCATCAGGAGTGGTCGCAGCGGTGTGTGGCAGGGCGGGCGGCACGGGATCGGCTTTCCTTGCGCGACGCGGATCGAAAGCCGACTGTACGGGCGTGGCGCGTCACCGCCAACGGCCAAGTGACGGTCGGGTACGTCATTTGGCCCGCGCCCGGTTCGTGCTACCTCTCCTGGTGTACGCTTCAGGCCCGGTACCGACAGTGTGGAGACCGATCGATGACAATTGCCCGTCTGTTTGCATTTCTCGCCACGGTCGTCCTGGCGGTATTGCCGGTATCGGCCCGTGCCCAGGACGTCACCGAAGACATGCTGGCGGAGGCCTTGCCGGGCCTTGAGGCTTATGTCTCGACGCTGGTGGAGGCGGGCGAGGTGCCGGGCGTCTCGGTCGCCGTCGTCCACAATGGGAGCCTGGTCTATCTCTACGGTTTCGGCGTGCGGGAAATGGGCTCGGAAGAGCCTGTGGACGGCGACACGGTGTTTCAGATCGCCTCTTTGTCCAAACCGGTGTCCTCGACCGTCGTGGCGTCGATCATTACCGAAGGCAAGGCCACCTGGGACAGCAGTATCGCCGATCTCGATCCCGGGTTCCAGTTGAGCCAGGCCTATCCCAGCCAGCAGGTCACGCTTCGCGACCTCTTCGGCCATCGCTCCGGACTGCCGGGGAACGCGGGAAACGAGCTCGAGCACATCGGCTATGACCGCGATGCGATCTTGCATCGGCTGCGGCTGGTGGAGCCGGCCTACAGCTTCCGCGCGGGCTACTCCTACTCGAATTTCGGCCTCACCGAGGGCGGCGTGGCGGCCGCGAAAGCCGCCGGTCTGAGCTGGGAGGAGGCCGCCGACCGATACCTGTTCGAGCCGCTCGGCATGACGGCTTCCAGCTACCGGGAGCAGGACTTCCTGGAGCACGAGAACCGCGCCACGCTGCATGTCAGGCACGAGGGCGAATGGCAGGCGCTCGCCAGGCGCCATCCCGATGCCCAGGCGCCGGCGGGCGGCATGTCGTCGTCGGCTCGCGATCTGGCCGTCTGGATGGCGCTGGAGCTCGGCGGCGGCACTCTGGGCGACGACATGCTCATCGATCCGGAAGCGATCGCCGAGACACATGCGCCGATGACCTTCCGCGGCAACAACCCGGCGACCGGCGATGTCGCCTTCTACGGGCTCGGCTGGAACGTTCGCTACAGCCGCTACGGAACGGTATGGGGGCACGCCGGCGCCTTTTCGACGGGCGCCCGCACTGTCGTCAATCTGCTGCCCGAATACGGGCTCGGAATCGTCGTGATGACCAATGCCTTTCCGACGGGCGTGCCGGAGGCGATCGCCGATACGTTCTTCGATCTGGTCTTCCAGGGGGCGCCCGAACGGGACTGGCTGGAGCCCTGGAACGGCCTGTACTCAAGCATGTTCGGGCCGGCCATCGAAGAGGCGCAGCAGATGTATTCCGCGCCGCCGGCCGACGCCAGCCCGGCGCTTCCCCTGGCCGCCTATGCGGGCACCTACGCCAACGACTACCTTGGCCAGGCGGTGGTCTCGGAAGCGGACGGCACGCTCGAGATCAGTCTCGGGCCGGACGGCGCGCTGACCCTGCCGCTGACCCATTTCGACCGCGACCTGTTCACCTACATTCCCTATGAGGAAATGCCGGAGACGCCGGCCGCCGTCACCTTCCGCATCGGTCCGGACGGCAAGGCGCAGGACGTCACGCTCGAGGATCTCGACGACCTCGGCATGGGAACGCTGACCCGCGTGACCGGGAATTAGGCCAGAGCATTGATTCTCTGAACAAAAAAGCCGACGCGGGATCGCCCGGCCGGCTGTCTCACAGGCGTTGCGCGTCGCCACGCAGCATAGGCTGCGCGGGGCTGACGAACGAACCTGTCGATGTCGAAGAGGAGAGGCGGACCCGGCTGACCGGGTCGCGGTGCCGCTTCGGCCTGGACGCCGTTAGCGGCGGGCGCCGACGACGCGCTTCTTCGGCCGGGCGATGAGACCTTCGCGCTGGGCCATCTTGCGGGCGGCCTTGCGGGCCCGGCGGATCGCCTCGCCCTTTTCGCGGGCGCGCTTCTCGGACGGCTTTTCGTAGGACCGCCGGCGCTTCATCTCGCGAAACAGACCTTCGCGCTGCAGCTTCTTCTTCAGGGCCCTCAGGGCCTGGTCGACGTTGTTGTCGCGGACGAGAACTTGCAGGGGACTTCTCCTTCATCGGGTTCACGTTGAGTACGCACGAATACGACCTCGGGCGCGCAGCCACGGGGGCGCGGCGGGGCGAGATCTATGTGCGAATAGCCACTACCTAGAGATTTTTGCGCAAAAAGCAATCCCCGCGCGGCATCCGGACGAAATCGTGATCGCCGCAAGATGGCGCTCGCAAGGTGGCGCCCGGAAGGCGGCATCGGGCCGCCGGCGGGAGCGGTATCGGGGCCGCGACCGGGACCCGATCCAACAAGTGGCGGCGACTCGCTTTCCCGGCTATAAGCGTTACCCCTGTTCTCTTCGCGTTTCCGGCCGGAGTTCCGGCACGTTATCATGCCGCCATTCCAGACCATATCGGTGATTGTCGTTGCCGCCGTCCTCGGTATCGGTTCGGCATGGCTGGCTGTCGTCGGCGAGGTCGGTTTCGAAGCGATCCGCGCCGGCGCCTGGACGTCCTGGCCGACGGCGGGCGCGACGGAGGCCGATCCGTACGTCCGCGCCCGCTTCGCGCGCACCGGCGAGGTGCCGATCTCCGCGGCCGAGGGCACGGCGTTCTACGCCAACGCCGATTCGGACGGCGAGGCGCTGATCGGCACCTGCGACTATCTGGTCACCGGGCGCACGCCGGCGGCCCAGTGGTGGACGCTGACGCTCTACCGCGACGCGGATCTGTCGCTGATCGAGAACCCGACGGAGCGGTACGGCTACACCTCCTCGACGATCCTGCGCGAACCCGACGGGTCGTTCGACATCGTCGTCAGTCCGCGCGCCCGGCCGGGCAACTGGCTGCCGAGCGACGAGAAGGCCGAAGCCCTGAGGCTCGTCTTCCGGCTCTACGACACGCCGATCGCCACCGGCGGCAGCGTCGCCGATATCGAGATGCCGCGTCTCGAGAAGGGGGCGTGCCGGTGAGCGACCAAATCGCCCCGATCCGCGGGCCGATGGCCTGGAAGCCCGCGCGCCGGGGCTGGCGGTCGATCGACCGCGGCCGGGTCTGGCTTCTCGTCGCGATCACCCTCGTGCTGGCGGCGATCGTCCACATCGTCACCATTCTCGCGATCCCGCGCCTGGCGACGCGGGATTCCTGGTCGCGGATCAATGCGATCGCCGAACCCGCCGGCATCACGCTGCTGCCCAGGGCCCGGCCGGGCGACGAGGTGCTGCCGGGCCTCGACCCGTCCATCGTCTACGGCGTCTGCCTGTTCGATCTGCGCGAGGGGCCGTTCGCCATCACCGCGCCGATGCCCGGGGATTACTGGTCGGTGTCCTTCCAGACCCGCGACGGCGTCATCTTCTACGCGGTCAACGACGAGGCGGCGACGTCGCGCCGGTTCGACATCGAGATCCGCAACGCCGCCCAGATGCGCCGATTCCGCCTCGAATATCCCGAGCCGGACGAGGAGATCCTGACCATCGAGGCGCCCGCCAACACCGGCTTCGCCCTGATCCGCGCCCTGGTTTCCGCCCCCAGCATGCGCCCGCGCGTCGAGGCGGCGGTGGCCGCCACGGTGTGCGAGACCTTCGTGCCGCCACCCCCGGTCGAGGAGCCCGTCGGACCGCCGCGGCCGCGCCCGAACCCGCTGCGCTGACGGCCGCCCGAAAAACGGGCATGCCCTGCCTTAAAGCTATGCAGCCATTGCAGTGCTGCGTTGCCGCATCCGCGCTTTCTTTTATAACCCAGACGCTTACATCTCCGGCAAGTTTCACGTTGTGAAGAATTGCTGCGACGCAGCATCAGGAGATCGTAATGACCAACAAGAACAACGGTTATGCCGCCCGGAGCGGCGAACTCAGGGCCGTCGAGGCCGACGCCTACCGTCTTCGTTCGGAGACCATTCTCGCCCTTGCCGGCAACGCCGTCGACTACGTGACGTCGCTCGCCAAGCGGGTCGCCGCGTATATCGAGAAGCGGCGCACCGTGTCGCGCATCTACGGCGAGCTGTCCGCCATGACCGACCGCGACCTGGCCGACATCGGCCTGCACCGCTGCGACATCCCGGCCGTGGCCGACGGCACCTATCGCCGTGTTGCCCCGGCGCCGGCGAACGTGGTGGAGATCCGTCCCGCCGCGCAGGCCGCGACCGCCGAAGCGGAATACCACCGCGCCGCCTGATTGCGTCAGGCCTGATCGCCCCCGGGCCGCCCTGTGCGGCCCAGACAAAACGATCTGCCGTCTCGCGCGGCCCGAAAACGCTTTACAGACGGCCCGCCTCGCGCGGGCCGTTCTGTTTTCAGACAATTGCCCCGTTGCAGCCCCCGTCCCGCCCCAATCGGTTCCTTTAAGTTCCTTCGGGGAACGCGTGTGGCCGGTCGGTCCGCGCGTCAGAGAGGACTTTACGCAGCAAGAGACGGGGAGAGTCCTTCGTGAAAACACGACTTTTGAAGTTCGCCGCTGGCGGGATCGCCGCCGTGTGCGCGCAGTCCGGCCTGCCGCTGGAGGCGGCCGCGCACGGTTCGATGGAGTATCCGATATCGCGGGTCTACCACTGCTACAAGGAAAACCCGGAAAATCCGCAGAGCGCCGCGTGCAAGGCGGTCGTGGCGGCCGGCGGCACCCAGCCCCTGTACGACTGGAATGAGGTCAACCAGTTCGACGCCAATGGAAAACACAAGGCGCTGATCCCCGACGGGACGCTGTGCGGGGGCGGCCGCGACAAATATGTCGGTCTGGATCTGGGCCGGAAGGACTGGAAGAAGACGAAGATAAAGCCGAACGACAACAACAAGGTCGAGTTCGTTTTCCATGCCACCGCGCCGCATGCGGTGAAGTACATGAAGTTCTACATCACCAAATCGGGATGGGACAAGAAAGCGCCGCTGACCTGGAACACGCTGAAAAAGATCAAGACCGCCCGGAACGTGGAGCTCGATTCCGACAGCCGCTACCGGGTGAACGTCAAGATTCCGTCCGGCCGCAGCGGCAGGCACGTCGTCTACATGATCTGGCAGCGCTCCGACAGCCCGGAAGCCTTCTATTCCTGTTCCGATGTGAAGGTCGTCAACTGACGGTCTCCCGCTGCCGCTCCTCCACTGCCGGGGCCGTGTGGCCCCGGCGCATCCCCGGACGGCAAATCGGCCGGAGGGCACGCGGGTAATCTCGAATTAACGCGCGCCACATACCATATGCACAACCGTCCCCCGCGCGTATCCGCGGTGTGTTGGACATGTGTAAGGCCGCGGGACGCTGGTCGCCGCGGTTGTGTGGAGCGTTGGTATGACTGCGTTGCTGTTTGGCGCTGCGGCTGTCGTGGCTTTCGCGATCGTCTGCGGTGCGGCCCTGCTGACTTTCGCAGGCGACCCCTCCGAAGACGCCTTCCCGCGGTAGGCCGCCGGAAGGATTGCCGCACCCGATTCCCTGGAGACACGCTTGCCTGGCGGGCCCCGTCGATCACAGGACCTGGCCGAGGCGGGCCGGTCCGTCAGTCAGCCAGTTGATCGGCGGTTGCGAACACTTCCCCGGCGAGGGCCAGGATTTCCCGGGCGGCGACGCTCGTGGCGGCTGATTCCAGGACCGTCCGGCCATCCCGCATCGATGCGGCGAAGGCCACCCGGTTGCCGAGCGACGTGTCGGCGACGCGGTGTCCGAGCTGGTTGATCGCGTCCAGCATCTCGCCGGTCAGCGTGGCGCGCTTGAGCGCCCGGTTGACGACGAGAAGGGCGTCCACCCGCTCCTTTGCCGTCAGTTCCAGCGTCGCGCTCGTCGCCCACAGGTCGACCGGGGTGGGCTGGACCGGCACGACGACGAGGCTGGCCGCCTCGATGGCCGGCCGCGCCTCCAGATCCGATTTCGGCGGCGTGTCGATCACCACGACATCGTAGTCGCGCGACAGGGATCGTGCCTCGCGCCGGGCGCCCCAGCCCGACGCGGTGCGGAACTCGAGTCCGACCTCGTCCTCGCCGAACCGCTCCTCGCGCGCCTCGAACCACTCCCCCAGACTGCCCTGCGGATCGGTATCCAGAAGCGCCACCGTTTTGCCGGTGGCGGCGAAGGCGACGGCCAGATGCGCGGCGAGGGTGGTCTTGCCCGAGCCGCCCTTCTGCTGGGCGATGGTAAACGTCCGACCGGCCATGCCGATCTCCGATGGTCTCGCGAATCTGCTAAAGCCAAGGTGGCATCGCTTTTTGTGCAATGCAATAAGAACGTGCAGGCCGCACGCGGCGCGCCGGACGGATCTGCGGCGCGGGACAGGGGAGAATGATCATTCAGGAGGTGTTCGCCCATGTCGGCACGGTCATCGCTCCGGTGCTGTTGTGCGTGCTCGTCGGCTACGGGCTGGCGCTCGCAAAGGCGCCGTTCGACAACAAGGTGATCGGATCGCTGGTGGCCAATATCGGCTATCCGGCTCTGATCCTTTCCCACCTCGTCGACCAGCACGTCGACGCGACCGCGTTCATGACGATGGTCGGCGCAGCGCTGGCCTCCGTCATCGCCTTCGGACTGATTTCGATGGTGTTCCTGGCGCTCACCGGCATGCCGAAGCGTGCTTTTCTCGCCCCGCTGATGCTCAACAACGTGGGCAATATCGGGCTGCCGGTCGCCGCGCTCGCCTTCGGGCCCGAGGGCATGGCCTATGCCATCGCCTTCGTGGTCGTCGTGCTGGTCGGTATCTTCACCATCGGCATTGGCCTGCCCATGGGGCGGATCAGCGCCAGGGACCTGCTGCGCCAGCCCGTCATCTATGCGGTTGCGGTCGCGCTGATCATGCTGGCGACCGGCGTGACGGCCCCCGGGCCGGTCGACAAGGCGCTCGACATCCTCGGTGGGCTGGCGATCCCGCTGATGCTGCTGACGCTCGGCCACACCCTGGCGACCCTGAAGGTCGGGCACCTGAAGACGGGTGCCGTTCTCTCCGTCTTCCACGTCGTCATGGCTGCCGCGGTGGCGTTCGGGCTGGTGCACGCCTTCGGCTTCACCGGCACCGCCCGCGACGTCTTCATCGTGATGTGCCTGATGCCGGTTTCGGTGGCAGTCTATCTGTGGGTGGACATATACGATCCCGACCATGCGCCGCAGGTGGCCGGTTTCATCCTGATCTCGACGATCCTGACGGTTCTCGTCCTGCCGCTGGCACTGGCGTTCTGGATCTGACCGGCGTGCCGGCGGGCGGGCCCGCCAGCGTGTCGCGGGCCGCCGCCAGAAACCGCTCGCGCACGCCGGCCGCGAAGGGATTGTCCTCGGCGATCGTCCGGTAGAGGTCGTCGGAATCGTGGCGGACCGTCTCCGCCATGCGCATCAGATGGCCCCAGGTGCTGGTGGTCAGCGTCAGATCCGGCAGGTCCATCGCCGCGATCGCCCGGGCCAGGAAATGGGTCAGGCCCTGGACATAGGCCATCTGCCGGTCGTGTTCCTCGGCGCTGACCCGCAGCACGGTGAGGCCGAGCCTCAGGCCGAGGAACCGGGCCACGCGGTCGGCGTCGTCTCCGTCTGAACGCCGCGCCGCATCCCGGTCTTCGGGCGGCCGGCCCGGTGCCGCGCAGACGGCGATGTTGAGGCCGGTGATCCCGGTGCGTCCGCTCTGCGGCCCGAACAGGGGATGGGTGCCGACGAGGCGGACGTGGCCGGGGAGGACGTCCCGAAGCGTCTCCAGCGGCCGGACCTTGATCGAGCAGGTCTCGACGACGAGTGTGCCGGGTCTGAGATGCGGGGCGATCGCGGCGCCGACGCCTTCCAGCGCCCGCCAGGGGACGGCGAGCACCACGACGTCGCAACGCGCGGCCGCCTCCAGCGCGACGGCCGGCACGCCGAGACGGCCGGCGACCGTATCGATATCCGGCCGCGGGTCGGACACGACGGCGTCGAAATGCCGGGTCAGGTGGGGCAGGGCGAAGGCGCCGAAGGCACCGGCGCCGATCAGGCCGAGTGTCGGCCGCGCGCCGGCCGCGCTGGCCGGACAGTCGTCGGGAAAGTCGTCGGGGAAATCGTGTGGCATCGTCTATCTCCTTGCGGTGCGGGCGTCTGGCGCCGCAGGGAGGTCTCCGAAACGAAAATGCCGCCCTGCGGCGGCACTGTCGTGATCGGTGTCGATTGATCGGGAAGCGCCGCGCCTATGGGAGCGGGCGGTAATAGGTCCGGAGGGCGGGCGCGGTCGCGATCATGGCGGTGTTCATCGGCGACACCCGTGGCAATGTCAAGCGCCGGGCTCCGGGCCGGCGGCGGCGAGGGCGGCCAGCAGGTCCTCGATGGCCGCCAGATGCCGTTCGATCTCCAGCGTCTCGCGGTCGAACACCGCGCGGGCCGGCACACCGGTTCCCTTATCGGCGTCGCCTGGGCGATGCTCGCGCTTCGCCTGTTCGAAGCCGTCGCGAAGCCTGGTCAGCACGCTGCGTCCCCGTTCCGGCGCCGCCGTCTCGATGGCCGCGAGACCGGCAATCCAGTCCTCCGTGGTCGCGGCGGGAAACACGTGGGAGTAGCGCAGGGTGTAGATCAGGACCTGTCGCGACGTGTAGAGCCGCTCGTCCGGAACCTCGTCGGCGCCGCGCGCGCTTGCGGCGTCCGGCTCGTCCGGGAGGGCCGTATCGACCGCACGCAACGGCCGGATGGGCGAAGGGATGGTGTTCTGCACGCCGTGGCCTCCACTATCGGGGCAGGGCTGTATCGTTTGCCCGCCGGGGTCGCGCCGTCGAAATGGGCCCCGCCCCGCGCATTCCCGAACCTGCATGCTGTTTTGGGGCGCCGCCTGCCTCGGCCCCCTGAATAGCCGCCTATTTGAGGCGGCGATCGGGGCGGACCCTAGCCGATGACCGAAAGCCAGTCCACCGCGTGCCGGTCCCGTCCACGCCATAATTCGGGCCTATACCGTTTCGCGCAAGCAAACGCCCGGGAAACGGCTGGAAGAACCGCCATTCCTCTACGGCAGTGACGGCGGATTTTCTGACGGTTTTTCAGAGGTTTGACCTGGTATCGGCCCGCCGCCGGAGCGCGATGCGGTGACGGCGTCCGATTGCCACGCATGTCACGTTTTCAGCGATTGCCAGGAGGGACCACACCATGCCGAACGACATCCTGCAGCCCCGGCCCTACGACCTCGTCGGCAACCCGATCCTGATCGGGGGACTCGGCCAGGGATTCGAGGCGACCCTGCAATACCGTGTGCACGACGGCCACGACGAGCGCAGCGGCTTCTTCACCGTCGGCGGCGGCACCGGCGAGTTCGATCACTTCCAGCTCCGGGTCGACGTGACCGGCGCCGCCTTTCAGCTCGACCGCCTGTTCGTCGAGGTCTACGAGGAAAGCGCGCAGGACGGCTCGGAGATCAACAAGGTGACGGTGCCGGTGATCTACGGTCCGCGCATCGTGCCGGACTATATCGGCTACCGCCTCCACACCGTGGCCGCCGGCGACACCCTGTCGAAGATCGCGCAGGCGCACTACGGCGACCCGAACAAATTCCAGGCCATCGTCCGCGCCAATCCGCTGGTGATCGACAATCCCGACCTGATCTTTCCCGGCCAGACGCTGAAGATCCCGATCGGCGCGTGAGGGGGCCGGGGACGTCGGGGGCGCCGCCTCCCAGTCGAGCTGGCGCTGCGGTGTGCTGAAATCGGCGTCGCACTCCTCAAACGACCGGAGGCAACAGGCGTAAAGCGCCGCGGGACGAGTCCCGCCGCCCTCAATACCGGTTCGGCACGAACAGCGCCGTCAGGCTGACTTGCGAGACCGTAACCGAGAAGCCATCGAAGAGCCTCTCGTTGTTGCAGTTGAGGTAGATGGTCGTATCGCCCTCCTCGACGGCGAGGACCCGGGTCAGGGCGGCCGGCACGATCGCGTTGGTGCCGGCGGGCTCCTCGACATTCGCCGTGATGGCCGGGCCGTCCGTCCCGCCGTCTTCGGCCGACAGGTAGCAGTAGCCCGTTTCCTCGACGCTGGCGGAGAACAGCCATGTGGCGGTCGCCAGGATATAGCCGGTTGCCGGCGCGCTGACGGTTGCCGCGGCGACGGGTTCGGGATCGGGGTTGAGGTTGACGACGGCGGGTTCCTCGGAGGCCTCGACGCCGGCGGGCAGGGCGCTGTCGCCGAGATGGTCGGGCGTCACCGCCCCGTCGGCGATCTTGTCCGTCGTTACCGCCTTATCGGCGAGCTTGCCCGACGTGACGGCTTCGTCCGCGATCTTGCCCTGGGTCACCGCGCGGTTCGCGAGCTTGCCCGTTGTCACCGCCTTCGACTTGATATTGTCGGTGGTGACGGACTTCTTGCCGAGATCGGATTTTCCCACGCAGCCGTTGCATTTCAGGTTGGTCGCCGCGCCGGCCTGTGCCTGCGGGACGCCGGCAAGCAGCAGGGCCACGGCGATCCCGGCCACGGCGATCCCGGCCGAACCGACCCCGGCCGAACCGACCCCGGCCGAACCGACCCCGGCCGGCAGAACCCTTGGCCGGAAGATGCCGGGCAGGCGGATCGGGAATGCGCTGGAGGTCATGGTCATGGCGGGGCCCTGTCCTGTTTCCGTACAGTCTTCCACGGGCCGGATCGCGAGACGGCTCCCGAACCGCACGGAAACCGTAGGAAGGGCGTGTGTAGTGGCCGTTAAGAAATCATTGCAAATTATTGACATCTTCAGGAGTGCCGGCCGGACGCCGGCCGGCCCCGCGCCGACCTCTGCCATATCCGGCACCCCGATCCGGCCGCCCCACTCTGCCGCCCCGCTCTGCCCCCCGACCGGAGGACCGCGGGACCGGAGGCCAGGCGGGCCACCGCCGCATACATCGGATCGCGCGACCGGCCGCGCCGGTACGTCGGCCATGCCGGTACGTCGGTCATGCCGGCACGTCAGTCGCGGCGGTACTCGGGATACTCGCCCAGCGTCCGCGCGGCGTGCTCCATCAGCGCCTCGAGAAACGCCAGATGCCCGTCGATCGCCTGCATCTCGCTGTCGAAGCCCGTCTCGGCCGTGACGCTCGCCGGGATGTTCACGGAGACGACGTCCCGCGCCGGCCGGTAGCGCGCGCGGCCGGCCTCGAAGTCGTGGCGCAGGTCCGACAGCATGGCGAGTCCGGTCTCCGGCCGGTAGACGTCGAGGGCGCCGAGATCGGCCAGCCAGCGGCCGGCGACGTCGGGCGGGAGATGGGCGGAGGTCCGCAGCGCCGTCGTCAGCGCGATGCGCGTGTCGCGAAGCTGCGCCTCGGCACTCGGCGGCGGCGGGTCGTCCGGACGGCGGGCGCCGGAGGCCGTGTCGAACCGGGCGCCGGACCCGTTGCAGGCGCGGCAGTCCACGCCGGAGCCGGCATCGCTCGCATCCAGCCATCCGCCGCGCGCGCCGGGCCCGTGCGGCAGCGCCATGATCCCGGTTCCCTTGCACACGGGGCACGTCATGAAAACCTCCCGCGACGTCCCGGTCGATAAGCCGTCGAACCAAGCCTAGTGCGGAACGGCGGGACGGTCCAGCGCGGCGCCGGGCGCGCGCCGCCCCCTTCTCAATACCGGTTGGCTCAATACCGGTTGGGGAAGTACAGCGCGGTCACCACGGGATAGACCACGCCCATGTCCGTTCCGTCGTCGCTGCAGTTGAGATAGAAGGTCGTGTTGCCCTTGCCGATCTCGAACAGCCGGGTGATGGCCGCGTCCTCGCGAAAGGAGCCGCCGCCGTCCGCATCGGCAAAGACGAACGGCCCCTCGGTGGTGTCGGGCGTCGTGTTCAGATAGCAGCGGCCCGTGTCGCCGGCCGTGCCGCTGAAGTACCAGGTCGCGCTGACGACGGCGACGCCGGCGGCCGGTGCGCTGAGCGTCGTCGAGATCACGTCCGCGTGCGCCAGGGTCAACGCGGTGTAGGACGGCCCCTCGGTGCTGTCGGCGCCGCCCGGCTTCGCGGTCTCGGCGAGGTCCCTCGCGGAGACGGTCCCGTTGCGGATCGCGGTTGAGCGCACGGCGTTCTTGCCGAGGTGCTTCTTGCGGATTGCGCCCTTCCGGATGTTCTTCTTCGAGATGGCGTTCTTGCCGATATCCTTCTTTCCCACGCAGCCCTTGCATGTGAGGTTCGTCGCCGTCTGGGCGTGGGCGGAGGCGGCGAGGGGGCTGCCGGGCACGCCGGCGGACAGGACCAGCGCCAGCACGGCGGCCCAGAAGGAGGCGACCCTGAAGGAGGAGGCCCAGAAGGACGCAGACTGCGGGACGCACAGGCGGGGCGAAAGAGGCGAAAACATCATCATCTCAAAAATCCATCGTGTTGATACGGCGCAGGAAAGTAGCGGCCTTCGTAAACACGAATTATAACGCAACGTAAAGTCGCAGGCGGGGCGATGCACGCGTATCTGGGTGGCGCGGCCCTTGCGGCCGCCGGCAACGCCGGGATGCCCGAAACGCATCGAAGGCAAGCGCCTCGATCCATCGGCGGACGAACGACGCCGCGTTTGCGTCAGCAGAAGGTTGGGGCGTTCAGGCGGGGGCGTAGCCGCCAACGTTCGACACACCACAGCGCGTTGCCGTGTGTTGACGATGTGTATACAATCTCCCTATATCACGTCTGCTCTCGGATGAGACGGGAGCCATGGAAGGAGCGGAATCATGTCCGTCGCAGCCGCAAAAGACAGCACGGGCCCTGCCGGGAACAAAACGACCACAATAAATCTGCGCGCGCCGGAGAAAACAAAAGAACTAATAGACGCAGCGGCAGAGGTCGTCGGGAAATCCAGGACAGAGTTCATGCTGGAGTGCGCCAGAAAACACGCGCTTGATGTGCTTCTGGATCAGAGGCTCTTCCGTCTTGAGCCAGAGAAGTTCGAAAAGTTTGTCGAGATTCTGGATAATCCGCCGCCGGCAAATGAAGAACTCAAGGCCCTGATGCGGAAACAGCCGCTATGGGAGAAGTAACACCCTCAGCCGGGGCGCGCCGCGGCAGCCTCGTTGCACCTGCGCGCCTCGGCGCACACCATGACGTCAGCCGGTTCAGCTGCGGTCATGCCGCGTTAGACGACTGGCTGAAAGGTAAAGCCCATACGAGTGAAGGGAAAACCGCGCGCACATATGTCGTGTGTGAAGGCGACATTGTCGTCGGCTACTATTGCGTCGCGATGGGCAGCGTCGAGCGAAAGACCCTTCCATCCAGGGTTACAAGACCGCGCGGCACGCCAAATCAGATACCCGTTATAGTTCTGGGGAGGCTGGCAAGAGACGAACGATATGCCGGTACCGACCTGGGAAAAGATCTTCTCAAAGATGCGCTTTCTCGCATCGTCGCGGCATCGGAAACCGTCGGCGTCCGGGGCATTCTGGTGCATGCCATCGATGACAGGGCCGCGAGATTTTACAAGAGATTCGGATTCCTGGATTGCCCGGTAGACGATCGAACGTTCTTCTTGCCGATTGAAACAGCTATCGACGCTCTGTAATTGCCGGCGCGAACTGCCGTTACTTGTATCTCGAAGCCGTGTTGTTTCTATTATGTGTGTTCGCACGCGTTTTGATGTTTCTTGTTCTTTCGTCGGTGCATGAGGCATTAGAGTCGTATTCTACATGCGCCGCAATATTTCGTCGCGGCGCTGATCGTCGGATTTGGAGTCGTCAGTCATGGGTGAAACCGCGTCGGAAAAAGATAGCCGGTTAGGCCGGGAAGCACAGAATCGCTTTGAAGCACCTTACACGTACGCGATGCTCGGCTGGGCCAACATAGAAAACGCCCTCTGCTTCTGGTTCCAATACCTGTCCGGTCTCAGCGAGATAAAGGCGCGGGCCATCTTCTATTCTGCTAGAAGCTTCCAAGGGCGCATTGATATGATCAACGCACTTCTTGAAATCTCGAAAATTGACGCCGAACTCGCTGCGTACCTTAAAAAAGTCATCACGAAATCACGCACATATTCGAGCGCAAGGAACAAGATTGCGCATCGAATATCCACATTGAACACGAGTGACCCCGACTCCTACGCACTCGAACTAATTGAGGGCGGCCTCCATCCAGGAATTGGCGGTCCGCCAATTAACGAAGCCGATCTTTTGACCATCGCGCAAAACTTTAGCGCCCTAAACCAAGCCATCACCAGCGCTTGGCTTCACCAGACGAAGAAGGTTCCGCCTGAACGAATAAAGCCGCTTCAAGAACATCTAGAACGGCTCGCTCTACTTCCCAACGAGGCAGATTCCAAGGAACTTTCCCGGAAGCAGCAAGGGCGTCTGCGCCAGAAGAAATCATCTCCTCAGTGACTTCATTCCCGTCCACTGATTCATTTGGAGCGCCGGCCTGTCCCTCAAGCAGGGCGCGCGTGGATCGTGGGTTCTAATACGGTCCTAGGAAAAAAATCCTTGACAGCGTGACGCTGCTCCGCTAGGGTTTTGCCATGCTCGACAAATGCGCCTGAGGGTCTTTCCGAAAGGCGCCGCCCCTTGGGGCCCGGACGCACCCGCCGGAGACGGGACCCGCGTGCCGCGCAGGCTTGCCTGACGGCACCCGGTCGCATCGGCACCCGGTCGCATCGGGGGCCCGACCTGCCGGCGCGTCGTCTCACCAGCAGATCACCCGGAGGTCTCCATGCCGAAAGGGATACGGCTTTCCGCCGACCAGCGCGTGCTGATGCGCACGCTCTACGAGACCGACGCGGACAAGACCGTCGAGGAGATCGCGGCAACGCTCGGCGTCCACATCGCGACGGTCTTCGACCATGCCAGGGCCGGCGGCTGGGTGCGGGCGGACCGGGCGGCCGCGCCGGGGCCCGCCGATCCGTCCAACCGCCGCGCCATCCTCAACACCCTGTGGCTGGCCGCCACGCAGCAGGCCGCGGCGCTGTCGGCGAAGTCCGTCGCCGGCGGCCGCGACATCGATGCCCAGGCGCTGATGGCCTCGGTGCGCACGGTGGAAAAGCTGATGGACATGGACGACGGCGCCGGCGCGCCCGGCGCGTCCGCGCCGGATGCGGCGGCCTGTCGCGACGAGGGCCCGGAGGATATCGATGAATTCCGTGCCGAAATTGCGCGGCGTCTTGAGGGATTGCTGGGACGAGGGCCAGGAACCAAATGTTCCCCGGACGATCCGGCCGGCTGAACGCGCGCGGTTCCTGACCGACTGGCCGATCTGGGCGCGGGCCGCGCAACTGCCGCCGGATGTGCTGTCTGATGGACCGGACGATGCGGCCCGGGGCTTCGCCACCTGGCTGCTGCTCGGCGGCCGCGGCGCGGGCAAGACGCGCGCCGGCGCCGAATGGGTGCGCGGCCTGGCGCTGGGGCTGCCGCCGTTCGCCGCCGCCCCGGTCAGCCCGATCGCGCTGGTGGCCGAGACCTTCCAGGACGGCCGCGAGGTGATGGTCGAGGGCGTCTCGGGGCTGGTGTCGGTGCACCGCGCGCACGAGCGCCCGGCCTGGAGCCCGTCGCGGCGCCGGCTGGAATGGGGCAACGGCGCGGTGGCGCAGGTGTTTTCGGCCGAAGATCCGGATTCGCTGCGCGGGCCGCAATTCGCCGCCGCCTGGTCCGACGAGCTCGCCAAGTGGCGGCACGCCGAGGCGACCTGGGACATGCTGCAGTTCGGCCTCAGGCTCGGGAATCGTCCGCGCCAGCTCGTCACCACGACGCCGCGGCCGATCCCGCTCCTGAAGCGCCTGATCGCGGACGCCGGGAAGGAGGGGGCGACGACCATCGTCGCCCGCACCACGACCGGGGACAACCGCGGCAATCTGGCGCCGGCCTTCCTGGAAACCGTCGTCGGGCGCTATCGCGGCACCCGGCTCGGCCGCCAGGAACTCGACGCCGAGCTGATCGCCGACCGGCCCGACGCGCTGTTCCGGCGCGAGGCGATCGAGGACACCCGCGTCGAGACGGCCCCGGCGCTGAACCGCATCGTCGTCGCCGTCGATCCGCCGGCGGGCTCCGCCCGGGGCGGGGCGGCCTGCGGCATCGTCGCCGCGGGGATCGGCGAGACCGGCCGGCTGTACGTGCTGGCCGATGCGACGGTCGAGCGGGCCAAGCCCGTGCAATGGGCGGCCCGGGCCGTCGCGCTCTATCACAGCCTCGCCGCCGACCGGCTGGTCGCCGAGGCCAACCAGGGCGGCGAGATGGTCGCCGCCGTCCTGCGCGAGGTCGATCCGGCCGTCCCGGTGAAGCTGGTGCACGCGCGCCGCGGCAAGTGGCTGCGCGCGGAGCCGGTCGCCGCCCTCTACGAGCAGGGCCGCGTCGCCCATGTCGGCGCGCTCGCCGCGCTGGAGGACGAGATGTGCGATTTCGGCCTCGACGGTCTGTCGAACGGGCGCAGCCCGGACCGGCTCGATGCCCTGGTGTGGGCGCTGGGCGAACTCGCCCTGTCACCCAAAAGTGAACCAAGGGTAAGGAAACTATGAAGTAAATCTTACTTTAACCAAGATTTAACGCTGATCTTGGCGGCTTCTGGTCTTGAATGTGGTCAAATTGGGGCAAGTTGTTGCGGCGCGACAACAGGTGCCGGTCATCGTAAATGCGTCCCGTGATTTGTGTTGCGAAAGACCGCGGTTCGGCGTTCAGTGCCGCCATCTTGGAGTTCAGTTCAATAAGGGGACACCCAATGCTTTCTACGATGCGGACCGCAGCTCTCGCGACAGGCATGATCGTCGCGGCCGGTACTGCTTATGCGGCAGACATCTACAGCCCGCCCCCGGAGACGGTCGTGGCAGTCGTACCGACCATCGACTGGACCGGTTTCTACATCGGTGCCAACGCCGGCTACGGCTGGGGCTCGGGCGACGGGTCGACCAACTACACCCCGAGCGCGGCCGCCTTCGGCGCCAACCCGTTCTCCTCCTCGACGGACCTCGACGGGTTCATCGGCGGCGGCCAGATCGGTTACAACTGGCAGAGCGGCGCGTTCGTCGGCGGTATCGAGGCCGACCTCATGTATTCCGACATGAACGGCACGCACACGAAGAGCCCGCTTCAGTTCTTCGGCGGCGGCAACATCGCCAACTCGTATCAGCGTGGCTCCGGCAGCCTCGACTGGCTGGCCACGGTTCGTGGCCGCGCCGGTTACCTGGCGACGCCCGAGCTGCTGCTCTACGCGACCGGCGGTCTGGCCTTCGGTGACGTGAACTACCACACGACCACGCAGTTCGGCGCCTCGCCGGCCCTGCGCTTCGGCGCCTCGGGCTCCGACACGCTGACCGGCTGGACGGTCGGTGCCGGCACCGAGTGGAAGTTCGCGCCGAACTGGTCGGCCAAGCTCGAGTACATGTACTTCGACCTCGGCGACGTCGATTACCGGACCCTGGCCAACGCCCCGGTGGCGCCGTTCCGCGTCACCCAGGAGTTCGACACCTCGGGCTCCATCGTCCGCGCCGGTGTGAACTACCAGTTCTCGATGTTCTGATCGACGACGGCCGGCCGGCGGCGGACCTCGCCGCCGGAACGGCGCTTCCGACTGAAATCCGAAAGGCCGGCCTCACCGCCGGCCTTTTTGTTTGCGCCCATCCGATCGACACCGGGCCGGCTCCACGCTTTCAGGCGCGGGCGCCGGCCCCTTTCCTTGTGCCCTCCGGGCCGGCTCCACGCTTCCAGGCGCGGGCGCCGGCCCGCCCGTTTCAACAACTAAGGAGCCGCCCGTGCTCTCGATCGAGACGCTGATCACCCGGCTGTTCGCCGGGCGCGATCCCCTGCCTCAGCCGCCCGAGGCGAAGGCGTCGGCGACCGGCCGGCTGATCGCCTTCCACGCGCAGGGCGCGCCGGTCTGGACGCCGCGCGACTATGCCGCGCTGGCCCGCGAGGGCTTCCAGAAGAACCCGGTGGTCTACCGCTGCGCCCGGCTGGTCTCCGAGGCCGCCGCGTCCGTGCCCTGGCTTCTGCACGAGGGCGGGCGCGAACTCGACGACCATCCGCTGCTCGGGCTTCTCGCCCGGCCCAACGCGCGCCAGGCCGGGCCGGCGCTGATGGAGGCGGTCTACGGCTATCTCCAGGTCAGCGGCAACGCCTACCTGGAAGCCGCAAGCGTCGACGGCGAGATCCGCGAGCTGCATGCGCTCAGACCCGACCGGATGAAGGTGATCCCCGGCGCCGACGGCTGGCCGGAGGCCTACGAGTACACCGTGTCCGGCCGCTCGGTGCGCTTCGACCAGGCTGCCGGGCCCGGCGAGACGCCGCCGGTCCTGCATCTGTCGCTGTTCCATCCCGCCGACGACCATTACGGCATGGGGCCGCTGGAGGCGGCCGGGACGTCGCTCGACCTGCACAACGCCTATGGCGCGTGGAACAAGGCGCTGCTCGACAACGCCGCGCGGCCCTCCGGCGCGCTCGTCTACGAGGGCGAGGGCAGTCTCAGCCTCGACCAGTTCGAGCGTCTCAAGAGCGAACTCGAGGAGACCTACCAGGGCGCGGCCAATGCCGGCCGGCCGCTGCTGCTCGAAGGCGGTCTGTCCTGGCAGGCGATGGGCATCGCGCCCAGGGACATGGATTTCATCGAGGCGCGCCGCGAAGCGGCCCGCGACATCGCACTCGCCTTCGGCGTGCCGCCGATGCTGCTCGGCATTCCCGGCGACAACACCTATGCGAACTTCGCCGAGGCCAATCGCGCCCTGTGGCGCCACACCGTGCTGCCGCTGGTCAACCGCACCGCGCAGGCGCTGGCCCACTGGCTCGGCCCCGCCTTCGGCGAGACCCTCGCGCTGTCCTACGACGCCGACGCGATCGACGCCCTGTCGTCCGACCGCGAGGCCCTGTGGGCGCGGCTCGAGGCGGCGAGTTTCCTGACAGACGACGAGAAACGGATCGCGGTCGGCTACGGCGCGCGCGACCGGTAAGCCACCCCGACCGAAGAGGCCTCCGTGACCGACACGCTCGCATCGATCCTCGACTCAATCCTGCTCCGGGGGGATCTCGCCCACCTGGCGCTGTTCCTGTGGGCGACAGCCGCGACCGCCCTGTCGTGGTACGCCCTGAGGGAAATGTCGCGGTCGAACCGTCGTTTCGAGGACTTCATCGCCGCCATCGCCCGCGTCGATCGCCTCATCCGCCGGCAGGAATGACGTATCCGGCGCATAAGCGCGTGCGCCGTAACGTCATGTGCCGCCGACCGGCGGCGCCCGTAGCGCTTTGCCGGAACAGCCGGGTTCACCAGTGTTCTCACGATGGACGCGCTTTGTTCCACTATGTATAGCCGGTTTATATTATCGCATTCCGCAGCGTTAGAGAGAAGCGGAAGTTGTTCGGCTTACTTTGCAGGTTTTCCGCTAGGTCAAAACTTGGATCAAGTCCAATCTTACCTTTGCGTAAGATATAAAATGCCTTGTCGAATGACCATTCGATTGGGGCCCAAGTCACGAAATCTCGCCCACTGCGAGCATTTGGTTGGGAGATGCACATAATGCGGGCGCTCGATACCGGGGCCGCGAGCCGCCCACCCGGCGGGACCGGCTCGTGAGGACGGGCCACCCCGACACGCCGACACGAACATGCACATGAGGACAGCAATGACCGATGCTTTCGAGGGGCGTCCGGCCCGCGGCGGCGGATACGGGAAGAGCGCGATCCGCCAGGCCGGCAATCGCGCCGGGCGGTCGTCCGCCGACCATGACCATGAACGGCTGTTCGACGGTTTCGCCGAGCGCCTCGCCGGCCTGATCGCCGGCACCGGCCCGCGGCGGCGCCGCGGCGCAACGCAGGGGAGGCCCGCATGACGGACCGCGGACGCAGGATCGGCTCCGGGCGGACGGCTGACAATCGCGGGACGACCCGGCCCGACCCCCTCGAGCGGGAACGCAAGTTCGCCGCCCTCGACCTGAAGGCGCTGGAGGCGGACGGGGCCTTTGCGGGTTACGCCTCGATCTTCGGCAAGGCCGACCTTGGCGGCGATCTGGTCGAGCCCGGCGCCTTTGCGAAGAGCCTGGCGGCACGCGGGCCGGGCGGCGTGAAGATGCTGTTCCAGCACGATCCCGCCGAACCCATCGGCGTCTGGGAGACGCTGCGCGAGGACGGTGTCGGCCTTCACGTGCGCGGCCGGCTGATGACCGAGATCGCCCGCGGCCGCGAGGTGCTGAGCCTGATGCGCGCCGGCGCGCTCGACGGCCTGTCCATCGGCTTTCGCACGGTGAAGGGCCGCACCGATCCGCAGACCGGGATCCGCCGGCTGTCGGAGATCGACCTGTGGGAGATTTCCGTCGTCACCTTCCCGATGCTGCCCGACGCCCGCGTCGATGCGGTGAAGCGCTCGCCGTGGAGGCAGGGCGCCCCGGCCGCCGGGGCCGATGTCGCGGGCGCCATCCGCCGGGCGGCGGCGCGCATGCGGGCGTGACGGGCTGTCCCCTGTTCTCCGATCGTCCCCGCGCCAACGGGGACGAGGTCGCGACAGGGGCCGTGCAGTGTGCCGCGCGAGCCCCGTGTTCGCGGGAATGAGCGGACATGGAAGGGCCGTCAGCCCCGTCCCGGCCGCTCCACCATCGCCCACGCGATGAAGGCGCCGGCGAGCGTCATCGCGGCCGTGATCGCGAAGACGAGCCCGTAGGATTCCGTCACGATCAGCAGCGTCGAGCTCATGGCGATGGCCAGCGTGCCGCCGAGCATCTGGATCGACAGGTTGACGCCGCTCGCCTGGCCTTGCTTGTCCGACGAGACCGCGCCCATCAGGGCGGGGCGCGCGGTGACCGCGATGCCCGGCATGACGGCGCCCCAGACGACCATGATGGCGCCGATGAGCCACAGGCTCTCCACCTGGACGGCAAGGGCCAGCGCGGCGATGCAGGCCGCCGTGACGACCAGCGCGACCGCCAGCGGCAGCCGCGATCCGTAGGTGTCGCGCGCCTTGCCGGCAGAGCGCGACGTCAAAAGCGTCGGCAGGATCGCGATCGAGATCAGGATGCCCGCCTCGATCGGCGAGCGGTGCAGCACGTGCTGCAGGTAGAGCGCGACGAAGATGAACAGGATCATCTTCTCGGCCTGGAAGATCGCGAAGACGATGTTGCCGCCGGTGAAGGTCGGGATCGCCAGGAGGTCGAGTTCGATCAGCGGCGCGCGCCGCTTCAGCTCGATCGCGACGAACGCGATGAGCGCGGCGACGCCGACGGCCAGCGCCAGGAGGGTGGCCGGTGACGTCCAGCCCCAGTCCGTCGACTGCATCAGGCCGATGGTGATTGCCGTCAGCCCGGCAACCAGCGTGGCAAGGCCGGGATAGTCGAACCGGGTCAGGCCGAGCGCGCGGGCGTCCGGGTACGCGGGGGCGGGTTCGCGATAGGTGAGCCAGAGCGCGCCGACATTGAGGATCACGATCGGCAGGTTGATCAGGAAGATCCACCGCCAGGAGACGGTTTCCGAGAAGACCCCGCCGACCAGCGGGCCGGCCGCCATGAAGCAGCCGGCGATGGTCGTCATCGCGCCGAAGGCGAAGCCGCGTTTCTCGGGCGGGAAGGTGTGCGTGAGGATCGCCATCGAGGCGGGAAAGGTCACCGCCGCGCCGATGCCCTGCAGCGCACGCGCCGCGATCAGCCAGCCGCCGGACGGGGCCGCGCCGGCGAGAAGCGAGCCTGCCAGGAAGATCGCCGCGCCGATCGGGAACACGGTGCGCCGGCCGAACATGTCGCCGAGCTTGCCGCCGACGGCGAGGAAGCAGGTGAAGGTCAGCAGGTAGGCGTTGACCACCCAGTGGCTCTCGACGGCGGACATCGACAGGTCCGTGCGGATCGTCGGCAGTGCCACGCCGACGATGGTCTCGTCGAGGACCACCAGCCCCAGCACCGCGCTCGAGGCGGTGAGCACCCACATCGGGCGGTTCGTTTCGGAGATTCTCATCAAGGGCCCCCTCCCGTTCCGCGGGCGCCGGCACGAGGGCGGGCGCGGACCGGGAACGCCGGAGTATCGCAGCGGCAGCCGATTCTGGAAACGGACCGGGCGTGTCGGGACACCGGGCCCCGACGAATTGCCGCTCGGCGGCACACAAGCGGACTGCTGTCCCGGACACGACGTCCGGGCCTTACCGGGCGGCTGCCGACTTCCGCGGCCGTTACCCCTTTTCGTCACAGAACCGAAGGATCCCATCCCATGACACGACAGTTTTCGCCCGCCCGCCGCACCAAGGAGGGCGAGGCCGACGGCCCCACCAGCCTCGAGGTCGTCGAGGCCTTCGACGAGTTCATGATGGCCTTCGAGGCCTTCAAGGAGGCAAACGACGAGCGCCTGGCGCAGATCGAGAGCCGCGTCTCCGCCGACGTGGTGACGACGGAGAAGATGGAACGCATCAACCGCGCGCTCGACGAGCACAAGCGCCTCGTCGACGGGCTGGTGCTGAAGTCGCGCCGGCCGCACCTGTCGGGCGAGCGCGCCGAGGTGTCGGCGTCGTCCCTGCAGCACAAGGCGGCCTTCGAGGGCTATGTCCGCCACGGCGCCGAGAGCGGGCTGCGGTCGCTCGAGGCCAAGGCCATGTCGGTCGGCTCCGATCCCGACGGCGGCTATCTGGTGCCCGAGGAGACCGAGCGCGAGATTGGCCGGCTTCTCTCGCACGCCTCGCCGATCCGCGCGATCGCCGGGGTGCGCGAGATCTCCGGCTCCGTCTACAAGAAGCCCTTCGCGATCACCGGCCCGGCGACCGGCTGGGTGGCCGAGACGACGGCGCGTTCGACGCCCACGGACTCGTCCACCCTCGCCGAGCTGTCGTTCCCGGCGATGGAGCTCTACGCCATGCCGGCGGCGACGCAGACGCTGCTGGACGACAGCGCCGTCAACATCGACGAGTGGATCGCCCAGGAAGTGCAGGTCGCCTTCGCCGAGCAGGAGGGCGCGGCCTTCGTCTCCGGCGACGGGACAAACAAGCCGACCGGGTTCCTTGCCTACACGAGCGTCGCCGAGGCGTCCTGGGAGTGGGGCAAGCTCGGCTATGTCGCCACCGGCGTCGACGGGGCCTTCCCGGCCTCCGACCCCTCCGACGCGCTGATCGACCTGGTCTACGCGTTGAAGGCCGGCTACCGGCAGAACGCGACCTGGGTGATGAACCGGCGCGTGCAGGGCGAGATCCGCAAGATCAAGGACGCCGACGGCAACTACATCTGGCAGCCCGCCGCCCAGGCCGGCGGCGTCGCCTCGCTCCTGAACTTCCCCATCGCCGAGGCCGAGGACATGCCGGACATCGCCTCGGATACGACGTCGATCGCCTTCGGCGACTTCCGCCGCGGCTATCTGGTCGTCGACCGGCTCGGCGTCCGCGTCCTGCGCGATCCCTATTCCTCCAAGCCCTACGTGCTGTTCTACACCACCAAGCGCGTCGGCGGCGGGGTGCAGGATTTCGACGCCATCAAGCTGATGAAGTTCGGCACCGCCTGAGGCGGAAGCGGCGCCTTCGGCGGGGTGTGACGCTGGGTCCCGGATCACGTCCGGGACACACCGCTTGCCGTGTGGCGCGGCCGTGCGCCAAACCGCAGTCGTGTGCCCCGGACGTGATCCGGGACCCAGGGCGGCGGTTGCCGGAGCGGCCGAGCCACCCCTTCCCCGCTCATTCCCGCGAAAGCGGGAATCCGGGGCGAGAGGCTCTGGATCGACCTTCCGTCCGGGCCTCGGCTTCCCGGCGACGCGCTCGGGCGCGTCGCGTTTCCGCCCTGCGGAAGCGGTGCTTCCGCTACCGGCAAAGCCGGTACCGGGCTCCAACCCTCGGCCATTCGTCGCTCGAAACGCGATGCGTTTCGTCCGTGACAGACGATGTCTGCCACGGACCGCTCCTCCTTCTCCCCCACCTTCGACGGCCCCGGCGCTCGCGCCTCGGGGCCGTCGCCTTTTCGGGAGTGTTCAATGACCCTGATCCTCGTCACGCCGCCGGCGGCAGAGCCCGTCGCGCTCGGTGAGGCCAAGACGTTCCTGAAGGTCGACCACGACGACGAGGACGCCCTCATCGGCACGCTGATCGCCGCCGCCCGCCTGCATGTGGAGGCCGCGATCCGGCGCGTGCTGGTGACGCAATCCTGGCGGCTCGTCCTCGACGGCTGGCCCGCCGCGGCCTCCAGCGGCTATCGCGTCGAGATCCCGCTGTCGCCGGTCGCCTCCATCGACGCGGTCACGATCTATAACGCCGCCGGCGACCCGACGGTGCTGGAAGCATCGGCCTATATCACCGACGTCTCGTCGGTTCCCGCGCGGCTGCTGGTGCGCAATTCGCTCGCCCCGGGCGCCGCCTTCAACGGCATCGAGATCGACTTCACCGCCGGGTACGGCGACGCCGCCGACATACCCGCGCCGCTGAGCCAGGCGATCCTTCAGCTCGTCGCCCACTGGTACGAGACGCGCGAGCCCGTCGCCTTCGGCGGACCCGCGGGCGAGGTGCCCGAGACCGTGTCGGCGCTGATCGCGCCGTTCAAACTGGTGCGGCTGTGAGCGCGGTCACCCCCATCGGCCGGCTGCGCCACCGCGTCACGCTGCAACAGCCCGTCGACGCGGACGACGGCTCCGGCGGTACGACGCGGACCTGGAGCGACGTCGCGACGCTGTGGGCGCGTATCGAGCCGCTGTCGGCCGACGAGCGTGTCGCCGCCGGGCGCATCGAGGCGGCCGCCGACCATCGCATCGTCATCCGCTGGCGCGCCGGCGTCACCGCCGCCATGCGCTTTTCGTTCGGCACGCGGGTCTTCGAGATCCGCGGCGTGACCGATCGCGACGAACGCCATCGCTTTCTCGACTGCCTCTGCGAGGAGACCCCATGAAACCGAAAGCCCCAGACCGCCATGTCCGCCGGTCCGCAGACGCTCTGGACCACGCCCTGGACCACGCCCGTCCGCCGCGTCTCGAGGGCCGGTTCAAGGATACGCCCTTCGAAGATGCGTGCCTCACCGGCGGCCGCGGCAGACCGACCGTACCGGCCGGCGACCTGCGCGACACGCCGCGCGCGATCCGCGACGGCGAACCGCGCCGGGTGCGGAGACCGGGCCCGAGGTCCGAGCGATGAGCGCCGCGCTCGCCCTGCAGATGGCGCTGGTCACCGCGCTGCGTGCGGATACACCGCTCATCGCGCTGCTCGGCGGCGCGGCGATCCACGACGGCGCGCCGCAAGGCACCGCGTTTCCGCATGTCACGCTCGCGGACCTGTCGAGCCTCGACTACTCGGACAGCGCCGGCGAGCGCGAGGAGCACTTCGCGACGCTGCTTGTCTTCTCCCGCGCCGGCGGCCGCCGCGAGGCGCTGGAGATCCTCGCCGCGATGACCGCCGTCCTCGACAACGCGGCGCTGGCGGTGACCGGACACACGCTCGTCTCGCTCGTCGTCGAGCGCACCGAGGCCCGCCGCCAGCCCGACGGCAAGACCTGGCGCGGGCTCATGCGGGTTCGCGCGGTGACGGAGGCGGAGTAGCGGCGCCTTCGGCGGAGTCTCATGCTGGGTCCCGGATCGGGGTCCGGGACACCGGGCCCGTTGTGTGTCTGCGGCCGTGCCATACGAACGAAGGGACGCCCCGGACCTGATCCGGAGCCCGGTCGGCGGGTGAAAGCTGTATCGGCCTTCGCCTATCCGTTCATCCCCGCGTGGGCGGGAATGAGCGGGGTTTGCCATCCCCGTTTGAAACACACACCAACACCGGAGACACACACCATGGCTGCCCAGAAAGGCAGGGACCTGCTGTTGAAGATCGACTCCGACGGAGGCGGCACCTTCGTCACCGTCGCAGGGCTGCGCTCCCGCACGCTCGCGTTCAACGCCCAGGCCGTCGACATCACCGACATGGAATCCGCGGGCGAGTGGCGCGAACTGCTCGACGGCGGCGGCATCAAGCGTGCCGCGATCGCCGGCGCCGGCCTGTTCCGCGACGCCCAGTCCGACACGCTGATGCGCCAGCTCTTCTTCGACGGCACGATCCGCGCGTTCCAGGTGACGATCCCCGACTTCGGGGTGATCGAGGGGCCGTTCCAGATCACCGCGCTCGAATTCTCCGGCCGCCACGACGGCGAGCTGACCTTCGACATGGCGCTGGAATCGGCCGGGCTGTTGACGTTCGCGGCGGCGTAGACGCGCTGCGCCGCCGGGCGCCGGACGTGGTCCGGGCATCTCGTGCCACTGGCACCTTTACCTGGTGCCTGCGCGTGCCGGGTCAGGCCCGGCAATGACGTGGGAGAGGCGGGGAAGGCGTGAATTGGACCGCCGGTGTGTACCGCACGGCCGCATGGATCCCGGATCACGTTCGGGGCGTACGTCGGTTTGTGTGGCACGGCAGTGGCCAGAAAACGGGCCTATGTCCCGGACCTGGGTCCCAGGGCCCATGACGCGGTGACAACACACGACATCCTCTCTGTCGTCATCCCGGACGGCCGCAGGCCGAGCCGGGATCGGAGAGCCACACGAGGGGCAGGGGCTCTCCGGTCCCGGTTCTGCGCTCCGCTCCGGCCGGGATGACGGCGGCAAGGGTGAACACGTTTCTGCAACGCCGGAAGGACCCGCCGATGCCAGGCTCCCTACGCAACGCTCACCCCAACGCCGTCCGCGGCGAGGTCGCCGCCACGCTTGGCGGGCGCGACTACACGCTGTGTCTGACGCTCGGCGCGCTGGCGGAACTGGAATCGGCGCTTGCCGCCGGCGACCTGATGGCGCTCGCCGCCCGTTTCGAACAGGGGCGCCTGTCCGCGGCCGACGCCATAGCGGTGATCGGCGCGGGGCTGCGCGGGGCCGGTCACGAGGTTACCGATGCGGAGGTCGCGGGCCTGTCGATCGACGGCGGCGCGGCGGGCTACGTGCGCCTCGTCGCGGCGCTGCTCGAAGCGACCTTCGGCGGCGCGGACGAGGGCCATGCCGGCGCGGGGAGGGCGCCCGCAAACCCTCCCCAGGCGGGCTGAGCCCGCCGTCCCCATCGCCCCCAGGTGGCCGGCGGCCGAGCGGGCAGCCGCCAGGTGGCCAGGCCGCTTTCCCCTGGGAGGCGCTGCTCGGCTTTGCGCTCGCCGTCCTGCGCCTGTCGCCGCGCGAAGCCTGGGCTGCGACACCGCGCGAACTGGCGCTTGCCGCGGGCTGGCTCGCGGCGGGGCGCGAGGCGCCGGATCGTCCGGACCTCGCCGCCATGATGGCGCGCTATCCCGACTGAACCGGCGGTTTCGAGCCTCGCCGACGGCGGAACCGATCCCGGAAAATGGGAACGATCCGTACGCGCGCCCGTTGTGGGGGTGCCCGCAAAAACAGCCGCCGATCGGGCGCAGCCGATCGCATACACCGCGCCGCACCGGAGTGACGGATGTCAGAGTCAGCCGAACCGCATTCGCTGGAACAGGTCGTGGACCGCATCGACGATGCGGGAGGCGGCGGCGACCGCGTGGCGATGCGTGACGTTCTGGAGGAATTCGGGCAGCGATCCTTCGGGCCGCTGATGCTGGTGCCGGCGCTCGTCGTCGTCTCACCGGTCGGCGGGATCCCCGGGCTGCCCACCGTCGCCGCGGTGCTCATCGCGCTGGTGGCCGTCCAGCTCCTTGTCGGGCGCGACAGCATCTGGCTTCCCGCGGTGCTTTTGCGCCGGACGACGAAGCGCGACCGCCTCGAGACCGTCGTGGGCTTTGCGAAAGAGGTCGCCGCGCGCGTCGACGCGGTGATCGCGCCGCGCCTAACTGTCCTGGTTCAGTCGCCGTTCGACCGGATCATCGCGATCCTGATCCTGGCGCTGTGCAGCGTCATGCCGCCGCTGGAGGCCGTGCCGTTCGGCAACGCGGCCACCGGTGCCGCGATTTCCGCCTTCGCGCTGGCGCTCATCGCCCGCGACGGCGCCCTCGTCATCCTCGCCGGCGCGATCATGCTCGCCGTCGGCTGGTTCCTGACTTATGTGCTGCCGATCTGACAGGCGCGCCCGCCGCGCACCAGATCCCTGTGCCGTCCTGCACCCGTGCCTTTCTGTCCGTGGAGCCGTTCGCCATGCCCGACGAAGACGACATCCTGACCGTCCACATCGAAACCGACCTGACGTCCTTCCGCGCCGACATTGAAGACGCCAGCCGGCTGGCGCGCGGCTTCGGCGCGGCGCTGTCGACGGCGTTCGAGGGCGCGGCGCTGAAGGGCAAGGGCCTGAGCGACGTGTTGAAGGACATCCTCCGGCAGCTTTCCGGCTCGGCGCTGACGGCTGCCCTGAAGCCGCTCGAGCAGGGGCTGTCGGCGGCGCTGACCGGCGCCCTGACCGGCACCGTCCAGACCATCCTGCCGTTCGAGAAGGGCGGGGCCCTGAACGCCGGCGCGCTGACGCCGTTTGCGCGCGGTGGTGTCGTCTCGCGCCCCGGTCTGTTCGCGCTGAACGGCGGTCTCGGCCTGGTGGGAGAGGCCGGGCCGGAAGCGATCCTGCCGCTCCGGCGCGGCGCGGACGGCAGTCTCGGCGTGGCAGGCGGACACGCTCAGGCGATCAATGTGACGGTCAATATCCAGACACCCGACGTGGAGGGCTTTCGGCGCGCCCGCGGCCAGATCGCCGCCGACCTGTCGCGCACCGTCCAGCGCGGTGTCCGCAACCGCTGAACGGGTGACCGGGCCGGGATCGTGGTGACCGCGCCCCGGCGGCGAAGCGTTTCGCCCGGCGCGACCGGGGCATGATTTCAGCGATGAAACAGGGAGTGAAAAGTTTTCGGGAACATCTTCGTCGGGCTCCGCGTTGTCTGGCCAACGTTCACAACGAACGTACCAACCAACCCGGCGGCGGCGCGTCGATCGACGCGCCGGCCGGACCCAAAGCAGGAGATCAGCCATGAAACGCACCACACGCTTCCTGACGACCTCGGCCGTGATTCTGACGCTCGCCGCGCCGGCATTTGCCCAGTCCGGCGCCCAGTCCGGCACCGACACGCAGACCGACGAGCTGATGACGGCGCCGGAGATCAGCTCCGGGATGGACACGACCGCCAAGGACGGCACCTCCATGAACGGTACGTCCAGCGCCTACGACACCGAGGCGGCCGCCGACGAGCCGGCGCTGAAGGGCACCACGACCGAGACCACGGCGATGGACGCCACCCTGCCGAGCGAGCCGATCCTGACGGCCCAGACGCCTGACCAGATGGTCTCCGACGACCTGATCGGCATGGATGTGCGCAACCAGGAAGACGAGTCGATCGGCACCATCGACGCCCTGGTGATCGACGGCCAGAACCGCGTCGTCGCCGGCATCGTCTCGGTCGGCGGTTTCCTCGGCATCGGTGCCAAGGAAGTCGCGGTGAACTGGCAGCAGTTCCGCTTCCTCCCCGAAGAGGAGATCGCCGCGGTGAGCCTGAGCCGCGAGCAGCTCGAGAACGCGCCGGCCTTCCGCGAAAGCGACGAAAAGCAGGCGATGCTCAAGGTCGAGGAGAGCTTCGACAGCGTCAAGGAATCGCTCGGCATGACCGACGACGAGCCCGAGACGCCGGTCGAGGACACGGCCACGACCGACTGACGCGCTGGTTCCGGGGCCGCCGGCAGGCTGACATCCAGCCTTGATATCCGGCGGCGTCCGGCAACGGGCGGCGGCTCACCCTCTCCGGCTGCCGCCCGCCCTCCCTGAGGTCCGGGACCGATCCGGGCCGGTACTGCACTGAACCGGTCTCCTGCGCGGAGGCCGGTTTTTTTCGTGCGCGTCCGTCCGCGACGGGCGGCGCGCCGACGGAAAGGCAGACAGATGAGCTTCCACGAGATCCGGTTTCCGCCCGCCATTTCGCGCGGCGCCAGCGGCGGGCCCGAGCGGCGCACCCAGGTCGTCGCGCTGGCCTCGGGCTACGAGGAACGCAACCGGCAGTGGGCGAATTCCCGCCGCCGCTACGACGCCGGCACCGGCGTCAAGGATGCGGACGCCCTGCACGCGGTGATCGACTTCTTCGAGGAGCGCCGCGGCCGCGCCTACGGGTTCCGCTTCAAGGACTGGTCCGACTTCAAGTCCTGCCCGCCGCTGACCGATCCCGCCGCGACCGATCAGGATATCGGCACCGGAGACGGGGCGACGACCGTGTTCCAGCTCGCAAAGACCTACGGCGGGGGGTATCTGCCCTGGACGCGGACGATCGTGAAGCCGGTGGCCGGGACGGTGCTCGTCGCGGTCGACGGGGTTGCCCTGGATCCCGGCAGCGATTTCACCGTCGACGCGACGACGGGCGAGGTGACGGTCACGAGCCCGCCGGGCAACGGCCTGGCGGTCACGGCGGGCTTCGCGTTCGACGTGCCGGTGCGCTTCGACACCGATGTCATTTCGGCCGACATGGCGAGCTTCCGCCACGGCGCGGTGCCGCATGTGCCGGTGGTGGAGATCCGGGTTTAGGAAAGATCGGCGCCTTCGGCGATGTCGTTTCGCTGGGCCCCGGCTCGGGGGCCGGGGCACACTGCCGGGCGTGGGGCACGGCTGTGCCTCGAACCGCAGCCTGCTCCCCGGACCTGATCCGGGGACCCATACCCCCGGTGGTGGCTTTTGCGGCGCAGGTCTGTTGTGGCGCGGGGCTGTGGTCATGGATTGCCGGAACACGTCCGGCAATGACAGCCCTTTTCCCGGCGCGGCTCTGCCCCACGGCAACAACACAACAAAGGCCGGGGCACACCGCCGGGCGTGGGGCACGGCCGTGCCTCGAACCGCAGCCTGCTCCCCGGACCTGATCCGGGGTCCAGACGACGGCTGCGGATGGGGGACGCGGCCGGAGGTTTACTGCGCAGTTCCGCGCACGCGGAAATCGGCCGGCTGTCAGGTCCCTGGCTCCTCGCAACCCGGTCTCCGCTAACGCGGGGACGAGCGGTTTGGGCATCGCGCAACGTCCGTTACTTCGTTCACGACTTCGGGACATCCCATGAAAACCCTTTCGCCTGCCTTGCGGGCCCATCTGCTGGGCCCGGTGACGACGCTCGCCTGGTGCTGGACCGTGACGCGGACCGACGGCGTCGTGCTCGGCTTCACGGATCATGATCGGCCGATCTCCTTCGGCGGCGTCACCTGTGAGGCGGCGAGCGGCTTCGCCGCCACCCAGATCGCCTCGAGCCTCGGCCTGTCGGTCGACAATCTCGACGTCGAGGGCGCGCTGTCGTCGGGCGCGATCACGGAGGAGGACATCGCAGCCGGCCGTTACGACGGCGCCCGCATCGAAGTGTGGCGGGTGAACTGGACCGATCCGGACCAGCGCGTGCTGATGCGCGCCGGGGCGATCGGCGAGATCACCCGCGGCGAGCTCGCCTTCACCGCCGAGCTGCGCGGACTGGCGCACACGCTGGATCAGGTGTCGGGCCGTACCTACCAGCGCACCTGCGACGCGCTCGTCGGCGATACGCGCTGCACGGTCGATCTCGATCAGGCGGCGTATCGCGGCGCCGGCACGGTCGCGTCGGTCGCCGACGACCGGCTGGTGACGACGAACGATCTTTCCGCCTTCGAGGAGGGCTGGTTCACACACGGCCGGCTCGCCTGGACGTCGGGCGCGAATGCCGGCACGGCGATGGAGGTGCGCGGCCACACGGTCTCGGGATCGTCGGCGACGCTGGCGCTGTGGCAGCGCGCGCCGCTGGCGATCGTCGCCGGCGACGGATTCACCGTGACGGCCGGCTGCGACAAGACGCTTCCGACCTGCAAGGCGAAGTTCGACAACGTGGCGAACTTCCGCGGCTTTCCGCACATGCCCGGCACCGACAAGGCCTATTCCTACGTGGTGGGCGACACCGGAGAGAACGATGGCGGCAGCTTCTTCACCTAACCACTCCTCCAGACACGAGACCGCTGCCGAGGCCCCGATCCGGGACCGGGTCGTCGCAGAGGCGCGCGGCTGGATCGGCACACCCTACCGCCATCAGGCGAGTGTCAGGGGCGTCGGCTGCGACTGCTTCGGCCTGATCCGTGGCGTGTGGCGCGCGCTGTACGGACCTGAGCCGGACCCGGTGCCCGCCTACAGCCGCGACTGGGGCAGCGTCGCCGGCAAGGAGGAGATGCTGGCGTCGGCACGCCGCCACCTTGTCGAGATCGATGCCGCGGACATCGGGCCGGGCGATGTCGTGGTCTTCCGTATCAAACGGGGGCTGGTCGCCAAACATGCCGGGATCGTGTCGGCGCCCGGCCGCTTCATCCATGCGCTGGAGGGCGTGCCGGCGTGCGAGGTGACTCTGTCGGAGTGGTGGCGCCGGCGGATCGTCGGTGCCTTCGCGTTTCCCGCGCCCGACGTCAGCGCGGACGCTCCACAAGGTCGATTTCCCACAGGAACGGCCAGCATTTGCCGGTGACGATGAGCCGCTTCGTCGCCGTGTTGTAGGCGATGCCGTTCGGCACGAACGGATAGACCAGCGTCTTCGGGTCCGGATTGAGGCCGGTGAGGTTGATCCAGCCGATGACCTTGCCTGACTTCGGGTCGATGATGGCGATGAAATTCGTCTGCCAGACGTTCGCGTAGAGCTTGCCGTCGACATACTCGAGCTCGTTTAGGAACCCGACCGGGCCGACGTCGTCGGTGACGTAGATCGCGCGCGTCGTGTCCAGTGTATCGGGGTCGAGGAACCGGACGACGGAGGATCCGTCGCTCATCAGAAGGTGCGTGCCGTCGTGGGTCAGGCCCCACCCCTGGGTCAGGAAATCGAAGGTCTGCTCCAGCTCGAAGGTCTCGGCATCGTAGATGAACCCCTTGTTGGAAATGTAGGTGAGTTCGTAGATCCGGTCGCCGAACACGGTGAGACCTTCGCCGAAATAGGTCGGCCCGAGCGTGTAGCGCTTGATCGCCTTGCCGGTCTCGATGTCGTTGAGCCGCACTTCCGAAAACCCGTACCGACCGGTGCCCTCGTAGAGCTTGCCGTCCTGCATGACGAGGCCTTCCGTGTAGGAGCCGGTGTCGTGCGGATAGGTCCTGGCGATCTTGTAGTCGTAGACGGGGATTGCCGTCTGGTCGAGGATCCGTTCGATGCTGACCTGCCGGTGGCCGGCGTCGACGTCGCTGCGGATGTCCTCCTGTGACCATGCGGCCGTGCAGCCGGCAAGCACCGCGACGATCGTCGCGACGGGGCGGATCGTGAAATCCATGGGTACGCTCCTCTGTGTCCGCCGTCATTCGACGCGGGCCGGCAGTATGCCCTGCCAAATCCTGGCGTGTCATTTCATGCCGTAGCGGCTGGCGGGCCCTCTTACCAGAATCGGAGCCATCGCGATGGCGACACTTCTCCTTTCCACCGTCGGCGCGGTCGTCGGCGGCGCGCTCGGCGGTCCGGCCGGCGCGCTGATCGGGCGCGCGCTCGGCGGACTGGCCGGTGCGGCTGCCGACCAGGCGCTTCTGTCGTCCGTCGCATCGGGGGCGGACCGGCAGGGTCCGCGCCTGACCTCCGTCGACGTCACCGGCTCGGCGGAAGGCGCGCCGATCACGCGCGTCGCCGGTCGCTCGCGGCTTGCCGGCCAGATGATCTGGGCGACGCGCTTCAGGGAGGTCGCGACCACCACGGGCTCCGGCTCCGGCAAGGGGATCGGTGGCGGGGGCGGTGGCGGATCGCAGACGACCTATGCCTATTACGCCAATTTCGCCGTGGCCTTCTGCGAGGGTCCGGTCGACCGCATCGGCCGCATCTGGGCGGACGGACGCGAGATCGACCAGGAAAACGACGACGTCACGATCCGCAAGCATCTCGGCCGCGAGACCGCGCCGCAGAACCCCGACGACTGGATCGAGGCGAAGGAGGGGGCGGACGCGACGCCGGCCTATCGCGGCACCTGCTACGTCGTGTTTCAGAACATGGCGCTGGAAAGCTACGGCAACCGCATGCCGCTGATCACGGCGGAGGTCTACAGGGCGGTCGGCGATCTCGAGCCGCGGGTCGAGTCCGTGGCGCTGATCCCCGGCACGACGGAGTTCGGCTACGACCCCGATCCGGTCAGCCGCGTCAGCGGCCAGGCGACCTATGCGCCCGACAACCGGCACACGAAGGAGGCGGCCTCCGACCTCGCCGCCTCGCTGGATCTGCTGGAAGGCCTCGCGGAGAACTGCACCTCGGTGACGCTCGTCGTCGCCTGGTTTGGCACGGACCTGCGCTGCGGCCACTGCGAGATCAAACCGAAGGTCGAGAACAAGACGAAGCAGACGCTGAAGGACAACCTGACGTATCCGTGGACGGTTGCCGGCCTGACGCGCGCCAGCGCCGATCCGGTGTCGACGCTCGCCGACGGGACGCCGGCCTATGGCGGCGCACCGAACGACGCGTCGGTCATCGCCTGCATCCAGGACCTGAAGAGCCGCGGCATCGCCGTCACGCTCTATCCCTTCATCGTCATGGACATCGAGGACGGCAACACGCTGCCGGATCCCTATTCCGGCAACGCCGCCTCGACCGGGCAGGCGGCCTATCCCTGGCGCGGGCGGATCACCTGCTCGCCGGCCCCGGGCTACGCCGGTTCGCCCGACAAGACCGCCGCCGCCGCGACGCAGGTGGCGAGTTTCGTCGGCACCGCGTCGGCCGCCGATTTCGCCGGATCGTCCGGTACGACGGTCGCCTATTCCGGCCCGGCCGAATGGTCGTACCGGCGCTTCATCCTGCACATGGCCACGCTGGCCGATCTGGCAGGCGGCGTGGATGCCTTCGTCATCGGCTCGGAGATGGCCGGCCTCACCACGGTGCGTTCCGGCGCCTCGACCTATCCGTTCGTGTCCGAACTCGTCGACCTGCTCGGCGCGGCGCGCGCGATCCTGGGGCCCTCGACCGAGCTCGGCTATGCCGCCGACTGGTCGGAGTATCACAGCCACCGGCCCGACGACGGCTCGGGCGACGTGCACTTTCACCTCGACCCGCTGTGGGCCGACGACGACCTGGATTTCGTCGGCATCGACAACTACCTGCCGCTGTCCGACTGGCGCGACGGCACCGGCCATCTCGACTACGACAACGAAGGCCCGACGACGCTCTACGACCTCGATTATCTGAAGGCGAACATCGAGGGCGGCGAGTACTACGACTGGTACTATGCCAGCGCCGCCGACCGCGACAGCCAGACCCGCACGGCGATTGCCGACGGTGCCTACGGCAAGCCCTGGGTGTACCGCAACAAGGACATCCGCAACTGGTGGGCCAACGCGCATCACGACCGGCCGGGCGGCACGGAAGACGCCAGCCCGACAGGCTGGGTGCCGGAATCGAAACCCGTCTGGTTCACCGAACTCGGCTGCCCGGCGGTCGACAAGGGGCCGAACCAGCCGAACGTCTTCTACGATCCGAAGTCCTCGGAGAGTTTCCTGCCGCACTATTCGTCCGGCGCGCGCGACGACGCCGCGCAGCGGGCGTATCTGCAGGCCGTGCTCGACTACTGGGGCGACACCGACAACAACCCGTGGTCGGCGACCTACGGCGGGCGGATGATCCGCACCGGCAGGACGACGATCTGGGCCTGGGACGCACGCATGGGCCCGTCCTTTCCGCAGGACGAGACGACCTGGGCGGACGCGCCGAACTGGGAAACCGGACACTGGATCTCCGGCCGTCTCGGCGCGGCCCCGGCGCGCGAAACCGTCGCGCACCTGCTCGACCTCTACGGCGCCGAGGGCTCCGATGTCTCGGTCGGCGCGATGGCCGGCGTCGTCGACGCGGTGGTGATCGACCGGCCGATGTCGGCGCGCGCGGTGCTCGACGCCATAGCGCCGGCCTATCTGTTCCACGGCCTCGAGGCCGAGGGCCGGCTGCGCTTTTCGACCCGCGTCGGCGAGCCGGTCGTGCGCCAGCTCGTCCTGAACGATCTGGTGGATACGGGCACGACGGAGAATGGCACGGACCGCTACGTGAAGACGCGCGGGCAGGAAACCGAACTGCCGGATGTCCTGAAGATCGGCTATGGCGATCCGGTCAACGACGATCTCGCCGGCGCGGTGGAGGCGCGGCGCTCCGACAGCGGCTCGCGGCGCGTCGAGCAGGTCTCGCTGCCCGTCGTCATGGGCGAGGCGCGGGCGCTGTCGCTCGCCGACCGGCTCCTGCATGAGGCGTGGATTGGCCGCGAGCGGCTGGAACTGGCATTGCCCCCGTCCCAGATCGATCTCGATCCCGGCGACGTGATCCGCTTCACCCCGGGCGGCGGGCAGACATGGCGCGTGACGGAGATCGACGACGGCGATTTCCGCCGCCTGCGCGCGACACGGATCGAGGGCGACCTGTACGACAAGCCGGCACGGCGCCGGCGGCGCCGGCCGAAGGACAATGTCACCTCCCTCGGCGCCCCGTTGCCTGTCTTTCTCGACGGGCCGCTGCTGCAGGACAGCGACGACCCGTATGCCGGCTATCTCGCCGCGACCGTGTCGCCGTGGCCGGGCAGCGTCGCTTTCTACCGCAGCCCGGCGGAGAGCGGCTTCACGCTCGATACCACCGTCGTCACCCCGGCGGCGATCGGCGAGACGGCCTTCGATTTCTTCTCCGGGCCAACGTGGCGCTGGGACCGGGTCAACGCCCTCTATGTCGATCTCTATTCGGGAGAGCTGTCGTCGGCCGAAGAGCTGACCGTGCTCGCCGGCGCCAACGCGCTGGCGGTGGAGAATGCCGACGGCGAGTGGGAGATCGTCCAGTTCCGGACGGCCGACCTGATCGACACGAACCGCTACCGCCTGTCGATGCTGCTGCGCGGCCAGCGCGGCACGGAGCATGCCATGCGCGATCCCGTCGCCGCCGGCGCCCGCGTTCTCGTCCTGAACGGCGCCGTGATGCAGAGCGGTCTGGCGGATGCCGATATGGGGCTGCCCTACACCTGGCGCGTCGGACCGGCGCGGCGCGACGTCTCCGACAGCGCCTTCGGGGCGCACGACGTCACGATGTCCGGCAAGGGTAGACGTCCCCTCAGCCCCGTCCGTCTTCGCGGCAGGCGGGATCACGCCACCGGTGACTGGGCCCTGAGCTGGATCCGCCGCACGCGATCGGGCGGGGACTCCTGGAACCAGACGGAGGTGCCGCTGTCGGAAGAGGCGGAGGCCTACGATCTGGAAATCCTTGTGGCGCCTGCCGGCGATCCCGTTCGCACGGTGACGCTGTCGACGGCGCAGTACACCTACACCGCCGCCCAGCAGATCGCCGACTTCGGCGCGACGCAATCCACCGTTCCGATCCGAGTCGCCCAGCGCAGTGCCACCTTCGGCCGCGGCATTCCCGCCGAAGCGACCGTCTGGGATTACTAGAAAGGCCCAGCCATGACAGACACCGCTCGTCTTCGCCTGCCCGAACTCTCCGCCGCCCAGGCGCAGAAGCACGTGACCCACAACGAGGCGCTCGTCGCCCTCGATACGCTTGTCCAGCTCAGCGTCCTCGACAAGGATCTGACCGCGCCGCCGGGCAGCCCTGCGGAAGGCGACTGCTACATCGTGGCGGCGGCGGCGAGCGGCGAGTGGACGGGGTGGGAGAACCGCATCGCCCGCTACGAGGACGGCGCCTGGCGCTCCTACCTGCCCGGCGCCGGGGACGGCACCGGCTGGCTCGCCTACGTGCAGGACGAGGACACCTTCTATGTGCTGAAGCCCGGCGGCTGGACCGCCGTGACCGGTCTCAGCCTCGGAACGGCCGCCTTCAAGGACATCGGCGCGTCCGGCGATACGCTGGGCACGCTCGATGCCAACAAGACCGACAGCGGCAACAACACCTATACGGGCAATCTGACCTTCGAGGGGACGCTCACCTACGCGGGAACCGCGCGATGGGGCGACCCGCAGGTCGACGGCACCGGCGCCGGCGTGCAGGTGACCGAAGCCGGCGGACAATACATCACCCGCCTGTCGGCGACGTCGACGGGCACCGTGCAGCAGGCCGCCTTCTACAATCCCAACGGCAATGTCGGCAGCATCCGCACGTCGGGGTCGGGCACCAGCTTCAACACGTCCTCCGACGGGCGGCTGAAGATCAACCGGGTGCCGCTTGCCGAAGAGGTCGACATCCCCGCGCTGTTTTCGGCGCTGGAACCGTTCGCCTTCGACTGGCTTAACCCGGTGTCGCGTGTGCCGACCGGCGAGCGCGGCCACGGGTTCGTCCTGCAGGACGTGCGCAAGACCGCCGCGACGCGGCTGGCCCATGGCGGCGAGGGCGAGCCCGGCGATGAGGGGTTCGAATACGGCGCGCTCGATCTGGCCGGCTTTACCCCCTACCTGTGGGCGGGGGTCAGGTCGCTGCTGGCGGAGGTGTCGGACCTTCGCGCCAGGCACGACGATCTGGAGCACCGGATCGCGGTACTGGAGGGGGGGCTGGAGGGGTAACGTAAGGGAGTGTCACGGCACCGGGGATGCCCAGGGTTGCATGGACGTCAGACCTCCTATGCGGCTACCCGCAAATCGGGACGCCCGACAGCACCATGTCTATACTCGCCGGCGTGCCATCCGCCCGGCTGCAGTCCAGATGTGCCCGGCGACCGGCGGCGGATTTTACTGGAATCCGCGAAGCGCCGTCTCTCCCGTTGCGAAAAATTGACCGATTGATCAAAGAATAGGCGCTCTGCGTTGCATGGTTCTGTTCGCGTGGGGCGATAGTGATCGGGATCCCGGCACCTAGAATTACTTTGTAATTACGAAGAAACGGCCGATACGGCGCGTTCAGGCCGTATGACCGATGGTGTCGTTCTCAATGAAGTTAGCGCCAAACGTGAACGAATAACTCCTTATTTGCTTCAAAAAGTCGTCACATTTCACCAGCAAATGCCCCGCGCCCCGGCCGCAACGCCGGGGCTTTTGTGTTAACAGCCATGGAAATGTGAATGACTGGATTTACGCTGGGGCGCAAGACGACCCGCGCAGCCGCGTGCGCGGCGGCCCTGGTCGCGGTTGTTTCGGTTTCGGTGATGCCGGCATCCGCGCGTCTCGTCAACGACCCCTCCGTCCTCCGTCCCACGGGCGCCGCCGGCGCGGCAGGCACGAGCACGTCGGGCGGCTCCAACGCCCAGGCCATCAGTGTCGCCAGCCGCTATCTCGGCGGCAACCCGACCGGGCAGCGCTCCCGGTGGTGCGCTGATTTCATGAACCTGGTCGAAAAGAAGATGGGCCGCGACGGCACCGGATCGCGGACGGCCAAGTCGTATCTGGGATACGGCAAGCCCGTCTCGACTCCGAAGCCCGGCGACATCGTCGTCCTGTACCGTCCCGGCGGTGGCCATGTCGGCTACTTCATGGGCTACAAGGATGGCAAGATCGAACTGATTTCCGGCAATCACGGCCGCAAGGTCGGTGTCGGCACCTATCCGAAGTCGCGTGTACTCGGCTTCCGGCGCCCCTGATCGGCGCATCCTCTGCCGTTGACAGACAAGGCCGTCCCTCGGGGCGGCCTTTTCTTTTGCGCGACTTCCGCCAGTCCGTCGTCTCATATCCAGACAGGGAGGCTGCCATGAGCACCGCAACCTTCAAGGAGATCCTGCCGCACCTGTTCGGGCACGAGGGTGGCTATGCCGATCACCCGCGCGATCCCGGCGGGGCGACCAGATACGGGATCACCAGCGCGACGCTGTCGTCGTGGCGGGGCCGGACGGTGACGAAGACGGATGTGCGCCGCCTGACCCGCGACGAAGCCGCCGCGATCTACAAGGCCCGGTACTGGGACGCGATCCGGGGCGACGATCTGCCCGCCGGCGTCGACTATTGCGTATTCGATGCGGCGGTGAATTCCGGGCCGGCGCGCGCCGCGAAATGGCTGCAGGCAGCCGCCCGCGTCGCTCAGGACGGTGCCATCGGACCGCTGACCATCGCCGCGGCGTGCGCCCTCGATCCGGCCGGGCTGGTCGACGACCTCTGCGATGTGCGCCTCGCCTTCCTGCGGGGCCTGAGCACCTGGCCGGTCTTCGGCCGCGGCTGGGAACGCCGCGTCGAGGAGGTGCGTACCATCGCGCGCCGGCTGGCGGCATCCGGCCAGACCGTCACCGACCCGCCGCGACGAACGGCCGTGCCTGTCGCCGGGCCGGCAACGCGGCCGCGGGAGGAGGCCGGCTTTCTCTCCCGGCTCGCGGCGCTGGTGCGGATGATCCTGACGGGAGGCGTACGATGATCGGCGCCCTCACGCCCTTCCTCGGTCCGGTTCTGGAGATCGTCGAACGGGTGATCCCCGACCCGGCCGAACGGGCGCGGATCGAGGCGGAGCTGCGCCGTGCGGCCTCCGACGCCGAGGCGCGCATGGCCGAGGCGCAGGCCTCGATCGTCACGGCGGAGGCGCAGGGCTCCGCGCTTCAGCGCAACTGGCGGCCGGCCTTCATGGTCGTCTGCATGGCGCTGCTCGTCTGGCACGCGGTGGCCGTGCCTGTCCTGGCAGCGATGCTCGGCGTTCCGCTCGACCAGGTCGTCGGCCTGAAGGCCATTCCCGACGGCCTGTGGACGCTGCTTGTCATCGGCATGGGCGGATATATCGGCGGCAGGAGCCTCGAAAAAGTGTTTGCGAACAGAGGGGAGGGGTAAGAACCGCCAATTACGCAAGAAATTTTGCCGGATTGGACTATCGGACGCATTGCTACGCAGGGGGGATTGGTGTCAGACTATACAACCTGAAGTGGTTAATGCGCGTGAGGGCGCTGGCAGCGGCGTGCAGTATCGGGACGTCTTCCTCGACTTCATCGGCGATGCGGCGCTGTTCGAGCGCTGCTGCAGGGACGCGTGTGTGGACGATCCCGGCCCGCGCAGCCTGTCCGGCGCCGAACGCCTCGCGGTCTGGCTCTACTCCAGCGCCGATCCGCAATGGGCGGCCCGCATCAACGACGCGCTGTGGGACGGCAAGAGCGACGAGACGATCCGTGCCGTCGAAATCCTCCTGAATGCCGCCTTGCAGAAGCTGAAACCCGTGCGCGGGCTCGTCTGTCGCGGCTTCCAGGAGCCGGATCTGGACGACCTGTTGCCGGAATACGCGGTCGGCGTCCAGGTGCGCTGGTTCGAGTTCGCCAGCGCCGCCATCGATCCGGCCGCGGCCGGCGAAGGCAACGTGCTGTTCGTCGTTTCGTCGCGTACGGCCCGTCTGCTCGGCGCCTATGCCGAGGATCCCGATGCCGGGGAGGTGGTGTTTCCCAGCGGCAGCGTCTTTCGGGTCAGGGCGGTCGAGCGGCGGCAGGAAGCGGCTGTCATCGAGCTGGAAGAGGTGACCGCATGAACGGTGCGGCGGGGCAATATGGAAGGACGGGGGCTATGGAGACTGATCCGAGGCAACGGGCCCGGCCGGCCGATGGCGCGCCCGAAACGCCTGACTCTTACGTCAAGGGACGGTTTTCCGCCGGCGCTGTGGCCATACGCACGGCCTTCTTCGACCGCAATGCGGCGACCCCGCGCGCCGGGACGCTGACACCGCTGCAACGGCGCATGGAATCCGGCGGGGCCTGAGGCGGCGTATACGCCGTATGCGGCCAAAGCCTTGGCATCGCGCGCCGTGCCGGGATAGGTTGCCGCTCTTTGAGATCGACTTCCCGGAGCCCTGAGAGCCTTGAACGTCACCGAAGCCGTCCGCTCGCGCAAATCCTGCCGGGCCTTTCTCGACAAACCCGTCTCTGAAGCGACCGTCCGCGAGATCCTCGATGCCGCGCGCTGGGCGCCGTCGGGCGGCAATCTGCAGCCCTGGCTCGTCCATGTGCTGACGGGCGACGCCCTGCAGGACCTGTTCGACAGGATCACGCCGCGCTTCAATACGCTGCCAATGGCGGAGGGCGCCGAGTACCAGGTCTATCCGGTGCCGCTGACCGCGCCCTATACCGGCCGCCGCTTCAAGTGCGGCGCCGATCTCTACGAATCGCTCGGCATCCCGCGCAAGGACCGCGAGGGGCGCTACAAGCAGTTCGCCCGTAACTTCCTGCTGTTCGGCGCGCCCGTCGGCATCTTCATTTCGATCGACCGCCAAATGAACGCCCCGCAATGGGCCGATGTCGGCATGTTCTGCCAGAACATCATGCTGCTCGCCCGCGAGCACGGCCTCGACACCTGCCCGCAGGAGGCCTGGACCTACTGGCACAAGACCATGACCAAGGTGCTGGAGCTGCCCGAGAACGTCATGCTGTTCTGCGGCATCGCGCTCGGCTACGCCGACACCGGGCACCCGGTGAACAACTGGCGCACCGAACGGGCCGAGCTGGAGGACTTCGCGGTTCTGAAAGGGTTCTGATAGGGTCTGCGCCGGCTTGACGTTAACTGGCTCGACGATCATTGGGGGGATCATGACCGTGCGACCGGAAACACCCGGACAAGACCCTGAACAACCCATTCATGCGCGGTTCAGCCGGCGGCCCGTAGGGTCCCGCCTCATGAACAGGATATCTCTCATAGGCCTCTTCGCCGGCGCGCTTCTCGCGACTGCCACCCTGGCTTCGGCAACGCCGGGAAACGCGCTTGCGTGCTCCGGCGGGCTCGGCGAAAATTGTGCGCAAGGCGGCCAGCGCGGCAAGGCGCTGTTCGGCTTCGGCGCGTCGGTGCCCTTGCCGGGACCGGGTTCCGCGATGCAGGCCCCGCAGGCGGCGCCCCTTCAGGTGGCCGGCGGCGGCTGCGGTGCGGCGGCATCGCGGGCGGCGGCGTCGCAGGGCGGTAAGGTGATCGGGTCTCCGAAGGCGGTTCAGCGGGGCGGCAGGACGGTGTGCGTCGTCACCGTGCTGATCAAGGATCCGAAGGGCAAGAAGCCGCCGACGCGGCGTCAGGTCACGGTTCCGGCCAATTGACCGGCCAGACCGTACGCACAGCGCCGCAGGACGGCTTTGGTGCACATGGCGGCTTACGAGGACACAGACGATGCGACTTCTGGTCGTTGAGGACGACAAGGATCTGAACCGGCAGCTCGTCGCTGCGCTGACCGAGGCGGGCTACGCCGTCGACAGCGCCTTCGACGGCGAGGAAGGCCACTTTCTCGGCGACACCGAGCCTTACGATGCGGTAGTGCTCGATATCGGCCTGCCGCAGATGGACGGCATCCGGGTGCTGGAGCAGTGGCGCGAGGACGGCCGCAAGATGCCGGTGCTGATGCTGACCGCCCGCGACCGCTGGTCGGACAAGGTGGCCGGTATCGATGCCGGTGCCGACGACTATGTGGCGAAACCCTTCCACATGGAGGAGGTGCTGGCCCGCGTCCGCGCGCTGCTGCGCCGTTCCGCCGGCCATGCCTCCAGCGAGATCGAATGCGGCCCGGTGCGCCTCGACACCCGCTCGTCGCGCGTCACCGTCGACGGCAGCCACGTCAAGCTCACATCGCACGAGTTCCGCCTGCTGTCCTACCTGATGCATCACCAGGGCAGGGTGGTGTCGCGCACCGAGCTGGTCGAGCATCTGTACGATCAGGATTTCGACCGCGATTCCAATACCATCGAGGTCTTCGTCGGGCGTCTGCGCAAGAAGCTGGACACCGACATCATCGAGACGGTGCGCGGCCTCGGCTATTCCATCAACGCCCCGGCGTCGGCCGAGTGAGGCCTTGGCTTTCGAGCGCAGACCTGACGTGACTGTCGTCATCCCGGCCGCAGCGAAGCGAAGAGCCGGGATCGGGGAGCCAGCGGGCGCACGGGGGCTCTCCGATCCCGGATCGGCGAAATCGCCGTCCGGGATGACGATCGAAAGGTTTTTCGTGCAGTCCCGGTCCGGAAGCGCCGGGCCGCGAATGTCGCCGGCCGCCCGATGACCTCCCGCGCCGCCCGGTCCCCCTCCCTCGCCCTCCGGCTGTTCGTCATGGCGGCCATATGGAGCCTGCTGGCGCTGGCCGCGGCCTATGTGGTTCTGGTCTCCTACTACCGCGCGAACGTGGAGCGCGGCTTCGAGACGCTTCTCGACCTGCATCTGTTCAACGTCGTCGCCGCCATCCAGCAGGACGAGGACGGCCGGATCTACGGCGAGCCGCAGCTCGGCGACCCGCGCTTCGAAAGCTTCCATTCCGGCTTCTACTGGCAGGTGATCCGCCTCGGCGAGACCGACGAGGTGCTGACCTCGCCCTCGCTGGCCGGACAGCGGCTCGCCCTCAACAACATCGAGGAAGTGCCCTTCGACGAGAGTTTCCGTCGCGTGATGGATATCCAGGGGCCGGCCGGCGAACGCCTGCGCGCCATCGAACAGCTCATTCTCTTCGAGTCCTCCGGCGACCGCCTGTCCTTCACCGCCGCCGCCGATCTCGGCGTCGTCGAGCAGGACATCGGCCGCTTCGAGACCCTGCTGCTCATCGTCTTCGCGATTCTCGCCGCCGGCCTGCTGCTGATCACGATGCTGCAGATCGGCGTCGGCCTCATTCCGCTGCGAAATGTGCGGCGCGCGCTCGCCGCTATTCGCGAAGGCGGGGCGGAGCGGCTCACCGGCACCTATCCCCGCGAGATCACGCCGCTGACGACGGAAATCAACGCGCTGATCGAGTCGAACGCCAAGATCGTCGAGCGTGCCCGCACCCAGGTCGGCAACCTCGCCCACGCCCTGAAGACGCCGCTCTCGGTCATCACCAACGAGGCGCGGACAGAAAAGGGTGCACTGGGAGACAAGGTGGTCGAACAGGCGGGGCTGATGCGCCACCAGATCGATTATTACCTGGACCGTGCCCGGGTCGCGGCGTCCGCCGGCATCGTCAGCGCGGTGACCGAGGTCGGTCCGGTCGCCGACACCTTCGCCAGGGCGATGGGCAAGATCTACGCGGACCGGGGCATCGACCTCCGGGTCGATATCGAGGACGGCGCCCGCTTCCAGGGCGAGCGGCAGGATCTCGAGGAACTGTTCGGCAACCTCGTCGACAACGCCTGCAAATGGGCGAACGGGACGGTTCGGCTGGGCTGCCGCAAGGTCGCCTCCGGACAGGCGGCGAGCCGGGCGATGCTGGAAATCGTCGTGGAGGACGACGGCCCGGGGCTCAGCGACGAGGAGTGCCGGCAGGCCATGCGCCGCGGCAAGCGCCTCGACGAGACGCAGCCGGGCTCCGGCCTCGGCCTGTCCATCGTTCGCGACCTGGCGGATCTCTACGACGGGGCGTTCGAACTCGGCCGGTCGGAACTCGGCGGCCTGAAGGCCGTTCTCCGCCTGCCGGCGGCGTGACGGGGCGGGCAGTCATCGTTCCGCCCCAATTCGCCGCATGGTCCGGGGTGAGAAAACGATTGGGGCTTCACCTTTGCCTAACGGCCGGCGCCTAAAGCTGTCCGCGGGCACGTGATGAGAAAGACGTACGATATGCACCTGTTGAAATTCGCCGCCGTCGCCGCTCTGGGTCTGTCGGTCGCTGCCTGCAACACCGACCGTACCGGCGAAACGCTGGGGACCGTCGTGGGTGCGACGGCCGGCGGCGTCATCGGCAACCAGTTCGGATCGGGCAGCGGCAAGGCGCTGGCGACGGCCGCGGGCATCGTCGCAGGCGGCCTGATCGGCAACCGTATCGGCGCCGCCGCCGACGAGGATGCCCGGCGCCGCGCCATGGAAGCCGAGTACCAGGCACTCCAGTACGGGCCGCCGAACACGCCCGTGGTGTGGCGCGATCCCGACGACAACGTCTATGGCGAGGTCGTGCCCGGGGCGCCCTATCAGCGTGCCGGCCAGGATTGCCGCGACTACACCCACACGATCTATGTCGACGGCCGGCCGGAAGTGGGGCGCGGCACCGCCTGCAGGCTCCCGGACGGCACCTGGCAGACCGTGTCCTGAACGGGGGGCGGACCACGAAAGACCGGCCTCTGCCGGCTGTTTCGGCTGATCCACGGAAGGCCCGAGGTCAGACTGCTTAAGACCGCAATTGCTTTATGCGATTTCAGCATTTCTTAAGCCGGGTCGGAGATCATCGAACAGCACGGAATGAACCGCCGCACGCGCTCGACCGCGAACGGAACTATCTGCATGACCTCGGAAAACAAGGCCCTGGAGCAGGTCAAGTCCTATCTCGCCACGCTGTCCCCGGCCATCCGGGCGAAGCTGGTGAGCGAGATCGAATCCAAGCGACGCAGTGGGCAGGCCGATCCCGCCCACGACGTGGTGCTGCGTCTGATGCGCGACGTCGTCGGCGGCGCGGCCGGTGAGGCGCCGGCCACCGAGACGCCCGAAGAGCTGTTTTCCGCACCGATAGAGCCGTTCCTCGTCGACGAGCAGGGGGGCGGCAAACACGAAGGTTTTATCTCCCGCAAGGCCTTCGAGGCGGTGTGGCGCTGGATGCAGCGCGAACCGGCCACGGCCGATGCGATCACCGTCGCCCTGAACGAGGCCGACGCCGCGCTGAAGGCCGGCGACGAGGACCGGGCGGCCGCCGTGATGGCGAAGCTGCGCGCGGACATGGTGCCGTCGATCCAGCAGGCGGTCCGGTCGGCCGCCGAGGATCCGCGCCAGCAGATGAACCTTTCGATCCAGCTCGAGGGCGAGCGGCACGTAGAGGATCTCGGCGACATCGCGGCCGTCCTGCGGCTCGAGGCGCGGATCGCCAGGCTGACCGGCAAGCTTCCCTCGCCGATCGAGGAATTGGACGGGCCAACCGTCAACAAGATCACCCGGCGGCTGAAGGATGACCCCAGCGGCGACCTTATCTATCTGCTGATCGCGATCTACCGGCAGCTCGAATACCCGGCCCAGCTCATTCGCCTCCTCACCCTCTTCGAGGGAACCGACGACGGCGCGCGCCTGTGCAAGAGCCGGTACGCGGCATGTGCCGAAATTCTCCTCGCCGACATGGACTTCGCCGCCGAGCGCATCGCCCAGTACATCAGCCGGCCGACCGAGTTCGACGCACTGTTGACCGCGATCCGCAAGTTCTATGCGCTGGCCAACGGGCTCAGCGTCGCCGTCGAGCTCGAGGGCGCACCGGACTGGCGCAAACGGCTCGCGGCGATGCGCCGGCGTGCCTCCGAGATCCTGTCCTCCGAAGTCGAGACGATTCCCGGTGCCGTCCGCCGTGCGTTGCGGCCGCGCCGCCGCGACAACCAGCCGACGGCCGCGTCCGCGGAAGAAGTCGCCGAAGCCGAGTACTCCTTGCGGCTGATGGTCGGCCTGAAGCCCTATCGCGCCGAACTGGCGGTCAACGAACTTCTCGGCACCGTCGCCAGCCAGGTCGAGCAGTTCATGGAGGCCGCCAACACCTCCATCGTCCAGGAAATGCGCACGGCGTCCGGCGCGGCCCGCGATATCGCGCGCCGGAATCTCGACGCAGCCGTCCGGCTCAATACGGTGGTTTTCGGCGACCAGTATGCCGCGCTGCTGAAACGCTCCGGCGAAGTCGCGGCCCCTATGCCGACCCGAGCGGACGGCACGGCGGACGACGCCGACGCGGGCGCCGTAACGGCCGCCTGACGCTACGGCGGACGGGGGGTGCCGGCAGATGGCCGGGATCGTTATTCGTCCGGCTTGACTCTCCGTATCTGCGCCAGATCAACGACTCTCCGCAGCCGTTGAAGGCATTATTCCCAACGGTTGCGACAGTTTACCGTTTCGCCCCGGGCGGCAGACGCGCTATCTAGTCGCGTGAGGAGGGAGCGCCAATGTCTGGCGCTCGGAGTGTCGTTATGGGTCTTTGGGTTGCCTTCGCCGTTCTGACGGGCGTTGCCGTTCTGACCGTGCTCATGCCGTTGACGCGCCCGCGCAGCGAACGGCGTGACGGCACGGAGTCCGATATCGCCGTCTACAAGGACCAGCTTCGCGAGATCGAGGCGGATCTGGCGCGCGGCGTGATCGACGCCGGCGAGGCGGAGGCGGCGCGTACCGAAGTCGGCCGGCGTCTCCTGGCCGCCGACCGGGCCGGCCGGGTCACGGCTCCTTCCAGACCGGTCCCGCGCGCGCTGGTCGCCGCCGTCATCGTGCTCCTTCCCGCGGCAAGTCTCGGCCTGTACCTGGCGTTCGGGTCCCCGAACCTGCCCGGACAGCCGCTGTCGGCACGGCTGCAGGAGTCGCCTCAGGAGCAGAACGTCGACATGCTGGTGGCGCGTGTCGAGGACCATCTGGCCGCGGAACCGGAAGATGGCCGCGGCTGGGAGGTTCTTGCGCCGGTCTACATGCGCATCGGCCGCTACGACGATTCCGCTCAGGCCTGGGCCAACGCGATCCGTCTGCTCGGCTCGACCCCCGAGCGGGAGGCCAATCGCGGCGAGGCGCTGGTCGCCGCGCGCGACGGCCTGATATCGGACGAGGCGCGCCAGGCGTTCGCCCGGGCGTTGCGGCTCGATGCCGCCATGCCGAAGGCGCGGTACTTCGTCGCAATGTCTGCGGAACAGGACGGGGACACCGGCAAGGCGACACAGTTGTGGCGCCTTCTTCTGGCGGATTCGCCGCCAGATGCCCCGTGGCGGCCTGCCGTCGAGCAACGTCTTGCCGCGCTTGCCGAATCCGGCGCCGAACCGGCCGCACCCGGACCGAGCCGGGAGGAGGTGGCGGCCGCCAGCGAGATGAGCGAGGCCGAGCGGGCCGAGATGATCTCGGGTATGGTCGACCGGCTCGCCGGGCGGCTCGCCGAAAACGGCGCGGATCTTGACGGTTGGTTGCGGCTGGCGCGTGCTTATGTGGTGTTGGGAGACGAGGCGAAGGCGCGGCAGGCGCTGGCCTCGGCACGGGAGAACTTTCCCGACGATGAGACTGCGGAAAAGCGCATCGACGCGACGGCCGTCATGCTCGGTCTGGAACGGTCGTAAGCGTACTGGTGAATAGCGCCCGGGAAAAGGGAAGAGACGAAAATGACCCGTAAACAGCGTCGCCTGGTCCTGATCGGCGTGGCCGGAGCCATACTTTTCTCCGCCGTCGGCCTCATGCTGGTGGCCTTTCAGGACAACATCGTCTTCTTCAACAGTCCCAGCGATGTGATCGCCAACAAGACGGCGCCCGGCAAGCGCATCCGCCTCGGCGGTCTCGTCCAGGACGGCAGCGTGGAACGGCTTGACGGCACGACGGTCCGTTTCGTCGTCACCGATACCTCGAACGACCTGCCGGTCGTCTACACCGGTCTTCTGCCGGACCTGTTCCGCGAAGGGCAGGGCGTCGTCACGGAAGGAGCGATCGGCGCAGACGGCGTCTTCGTCGCCGATACCGTGCTGGCCAAGCACGACGAGACCTACATGCCCCGCGAGGTTGCGGACGCGCTCAAGAAGGACGGCCACTGGATGGGCGACGAGCCGCAGGAAGCTGCCGCCAACGACATGCCGGCCAAGGCCAACGGAGCGGTGACGCAGTGATCCCCGAACTCGGCCACTACGCGCTCGTCCTCGCGCTGGCGCTCGCGCTGGCCCAGTCGGTCATTCCGCTGTGGGGCGCGCGGCGCGGCGACCAGGCGATGATGTCGGTCGGTCCGGCGGTGGCGCTCGCCCAGTTCGCCTTCGTGCTGTTCGCATTCGCGATGCTGACGGTTGCCTACCTGCAGTCCGACTTCTCGGTGGTGAACGTCTGGGAGAACTCGCACTCCGCCAAGCCGCTGCTCTACAAGATCTCCGGCGTCTGGGGGAACCACGAGGGCTCGATGGTCCTGTGGGTGCTGATCCTCGCCTTCTTCGGCGGGCTCGTCGCCGTGTTCGGGAACAACCTGCCCGACACTCTGAAGGCGACGACCCTGTCCGTACAAGCTTGGATCTCCGCCGTGTTTCTCCTGTTCGTGCTCGGGACCTCCAATCCCTTCCTGCGGATCGCGAATGCCCCGGCGGAGGGGAGGGATCTCAACCCGATTCTGCAGGATGTCGGCCTGGCGGTGCATCCGCCGCTGCTCTACGCGGGCTACGTCGGCTTCTCGATCGCCTTTTCGTTCGCCGTCGCGGCGCTGATCGAAGGCCGCGTCGATGCCGCGTGGGCGCGCTGGGTGAGGCCATGGACGCTGGCCGCCTGGTGTTTCCTGACGCTTGGCATCGCGGTCGGCTCCTACTGGGCCTATTACGAACTCGGCTGGGGCGGCTGGTGGTTCTGGGATCCCGTCGAGAACGCCTCCTTCCTGCCATGGCTCGCCGGCACCGCCCTGCTGCATTCCGCGATTGTCATGGAGAAGCGCAACGCGCTGAAGGTCTGGACGATCCTGCTGGCGATCCTGACCTTCTCGCTCAGCCTGCTCGGCACCTTCCTGGTGCGCTCCGGCGTCCTGACGTCCGTCCATGCCTTCGCCTCCGATCCGACGCGGGGCGTGTTCATCCTGCTGATCCTCGTCCTGTCTGTCGGCGGGGCGCTGTCGCTGTTCGCCTGGCGGGCGGGCAGCCTGCGGTCGGGCGGCCTGTTCGCCCCGATCAGCCGCGAAGGGGCGCTCGTTCTCAACAACCTGCTTCTCACCGCGGCCTGCGGCGTCGTCCTTGTCGGAACGCTTTACCCGCTGGCGCTGGAAGCGCTCACCGGCGACAAGATCTCGGTCGGGGCGCCGTTCTTCGACGCCACCTTCGCGCCGATCATGGTGCCGCTGCTGATCGCCGTCCCCTTCGGCCCGATGCTGGCGTGGAAGCGCGGCGACCTGCTCGCCGCCGCCCAGCGCCTGATGGCCGCTGCCGGCCTCGCCCTCGTCGTTCTCATCGCCACCTATGCCCTTACCGTCGGCGGCCCCGTGCTGGCGCCCATCGGCATCGGCATCGGCGCCTGGCTGATCCTCGGCGCGATCTCCGAAGTGACCTTCCGGTCGAAGCTGTTTTCCAGCCCGCTTTCCACCGGCCTGCGCCGCGCCGCGGGCCTGCCGCGCTCCGCCTGGGGCACGGCGCTCGCGCATATGGGCCTCGGCGTCACCGTGATCGGCATTGTTGCCGTCACCGCCTACGAGACCGAGAAGATCGTCTCCATGACGCCAGGCAAGACGCTCGACGTCGCCGGCTACGAACTGACGCTGGAGGGCTTTTCGCCGCGCCAGGGGCCGAACTACCGCGACCAGGTCGGGCATTTCACCATTCGGAAGGGCGGCGCCGAAATCGGCACGCTGACGCCGGCCCGGCGCATCTACGCGGCCACCGGGATGCCGACCACGGAGACCGGTATCCGCACCATGTGGTTCAGCCAGCTCTACGTGTCTCTGGGCGAAGCGCAGGGTGACGGCGCCGTTGCGGTCAGGGCCTATTATAAGCCGCTGGTGACGCTGATCTGGCTCGGCGCTGTTGTGATGGTGATCGGCGGCGTGGTGTCGCTGTCCGACCGGCGGCTCAGGGTCGGCGCGCCCCGCCGCGCCCGTGCGCCGGCCGTCCAGGCGGCGGAGTAGTGGCATGCGCCGCGTCCTCGCCGCCCTGACCGTCTGTCTCGCCCTCGCCGTGTCGGCGCATGCGGTCCAGCCCGACGAAATCCTCGACGATCCGGCCCTCGAGGCGCGGGCCCGCGTGATCTCGGCGGAGTTGCGCTGCCTCGTCTGCCAGAACCAGTCGATCGACGATTCCAACGCGCCGCTTGCCCGCGACCTGCGCATTCTGGTGCGCGAACGGCTGGAAGCCGGCGACACGAACGAGGAAGTGCTCGACTATCTTGTCGACCGCTACGGCGAGTTCGTGCTGCTGAAGCCCCGGTTCGAGGGCAAGACGCTGATCCTCTGGGCGACGCCCGTCGTGCTGATCGTCGTCGGTGGCCTTGCGATTGTCCTCGCCTCCCGCCGCCGCCGGTCGGATCCGACCGCGTTGACGGACGAAGAGAAACGGCGCATCGACGAACTGCTCGACAGCGAAACGTGAGGTCCCCGGGTCGCCTTGGCGGCCGCCCGTCTCCATACTGCCGGAAAATGGAATCAGCGGCAGGAGACGACAGATGGCCCCCGGACAGCGTGTGACCTTCGAAGGAAGCCAGGGCGACGAGCTTGCCGCCCGCCTCGATTTGCCGGCGGGCGAGATCAGGGCATTCGCGCTGGTCGCCCATTGCTTCTCCTGCTCCAAGGAACAACTCGCGACCGCCCGTATCTCAACCGAACTGGCGAAACGCGGCGTCGCCGTGCTGCGGTTCGATTTCACGGGGCTCGGCTCGTCGGCGGGCGAGTTCTCGAATACGGACTTCTCCTCCAACGTTGCAGACCTGCTGAAGGCCGCCGACTGGCTCAGGCAGACTTACGAGGCGCCGGAGATCCTGATCGGGCACAGCCTCGGCGGCGCGGCCGTTCTGTCGGCCGCCGGCGACGTCCCCGAAGCGAAGGCTGTCGTGACCGTCGGCGCGCCCGCGTCGGCCGATCACGTGATCAAGAACTTCGAGGTCGAGGTCGGCGAGATCGAGGAGAAGGGCGAAGCGACCGTCAGCCTCGCCGGCCGTCCCTTCCTGATCCGCAAGGAGTTCCTGGACGACGTGCGCGGCCAGAACCTGCTCGACAAGGTGCACGCCATGCGAAAGCCGCTGCTGGTACTGCATTCGCCCACCGACGAAGTCGTCGGAATCGACAACGCCCGGCAGATCTATGAGGCGGCCCGGCATCCGAAGGGATTCGTCGCGCTCGACGGTGCCAATCACCTGCTGACCAACAGGGGCGATGCGGTGTTCGCCGCCGAGATCATCTCCGCCTGGGTGGCCCGCTATCTCGACCTCGGCGAGGCGGCGGAAGCCCCGTCGCACGAAAGCGGCATAACCGTCATGGAATCGGGCGAGGGCCGTTTCCAGCAGTATGTCCATGCCGGCCCGCACCGGTTGCTGGCCGACGAACCCGCCTCGGTCGGCGGCGACGATACCGGCCCCTCGCCATACGATTTCGTGTCGATGGGGCTGGCCGCCTGCACCTCGATGACCCTGCGCATGTATGCCGACCGCAAGCAGATGCCGCTCGGCAAGGTTACGGTGCGGGTGACGCACGACAAGATTCACGCCAAGGATTGCGAGAATTGCGCCGAAGGATTCGTCGGCAAGATCGACCGGTTCGTGCGCCACATCACGGTCGAGGGCGATTATGACGAGGCGACGCGGCAGAAGATCCTCGAAATCGCCGACAAGTGCCCGGTCCACCGGACGCTGGACGGGCGCAGCGCGATCGTGACGGAGTTCGACTGAGACCGGGCGAAACGTCGGGTTTCCGAGGGGGGCTCCCAACCTTACCGAAGTTTAATCCGCTCGACAGGCGACTGTAAGGCGACGCTCTCCATATTGGTTCGTGAAGGCGGGGGGACGATTGACCCGCTCCAAGATCTCACGAGGAGAGCTTTATGCCACACTTCAATCCCACCACCACGCCGCGGCGGGTGCGTTCGGTCCTGTTGGCCGGTACGGCGGCGTTCGCGGTCGCCGGCCTCGCTGCGGGCACCGGTATGCTGAACCCGGAACAGGCCGTTGCCGAGAATGTCAGCGCCAAGGTTCAGCCGGTCCAGGCCTACGACTTCGCCGACCTCGTCGAGGCGGTCAGCCCGGCCGTCGTCAGCGTCGTGGTCGAGGGGCACAGCCCGCAGATGGCCTCCGGCGGGCCGGGAATGCCCGATTTCGACGGCCTTCCCGATGAGTTCAAGAAGTTCTTCAAGGACTTCGAGGATCAGTTCGGCGGCCGCGGCGGCCCCGAGGGCAAGAAAGGTCCGCGCCAGGGTCCGAAGACGATGGGCCAGGGCTCCGGCTTCATCATCTCCGAGGACGGCTATGTGGTGACCAACAACCACGTTGCCGGCGAGGCGGACAAGATCACGGTCCGCACCAAGGACGGCACGGAATACGACGCCGAGCTGATCGGCTCCGACCCCAAGACCGACCTTGCCCTGCTCAAGATCGAGAGCGACGAGGATCTTCCCTATGTCGAATTCGCCGATCATGACGCACGCGTCGGCCAGTGGGTCGTCGCCGTCGGCAATCCGTTCGGCCTGCGCGGCACGGTGACCGCGGGCATCGTCTCGGCGGACGGCCGCGACATCGGCTCGGGCCCCTACGACGACTACATCCAGATCGACGCGCCGGTGAACCGCGGCAACTCGGGCGGCCCGACGTTCACGATCGACGGCAAGGTCCTCGGCGTGAACACGGCGATCTTCTCGCCGTCCGGCGGCAATGTCGGCATCGCCTTCGCGATCCCCGCCGATATCGCCACCAACGTGATCGAGGAGCTGAAGGAAAACGGTGCCGTCAGCCGCGGCTGGCTCGGTGTCCAGATTCAGCCCGTCAATCAGGATATCGCCGATAGCCTCGGCCTCGACGAACCGCACGGCGCGATCGTCGCCTCCATCCTCGGCACCGGCCCGGCCGGCGACTCCGGCATCGAGTCCGGCGACGTCATCCTGTCGGTGAATGGCGACAAGGTCGAGGACGCCCGCGACCTCGCCAAGAAGATCGGAAACCTCGATCCCGACGACAAGGCGGATCTCGCGATCTGGCGCGACGGCGATCTGGTCGATCTGTCGGTCAAGCTGGGCGCCCAGCCGACCGAGAAGAAGCAGGTCGCGATGGCCGACACCGAGACGCCGGCCGAGGCCGTTACCGTCGAGAACGCCAAGCTCGGTCTGGTCTTCGCGCCGTCCGATGATGGCGGTGTCGAGATCACCGAGGTCGACCCCGACGGCGAAGCCGCCCGCAAGGGCCTGCGCGAAGGCGACGTGATCGTCGAGGCCGGCGGCTCCGAGATCTCCAATCCTGCCGACCTCACCGAGGCGGTCGAAAAGGCCGAGGAGAAGGGCCGCAAGGCGGTTCTCCTGCGGGTCAAGACCGGTGATGCCGAGCGCTTCGTCGCCCTGTCGCTGCGCAAGGCCTGAGTCGGGTCGTAAGGAACGGGACGGTGCGGTCTCCTCTCGCCCCCGCCGCTATGCCGTCCCGGACGGCAGGCCAGTCTGACTGGCCTGCCGTTTCTCCCGCCGCTGCTGTAAACTGGCCGGCGATGAAGATTCTCGTGATAGAAGACGACCGCGAAGCGGCGCAGTACCTGGCCAAGGGCCTGCGCGAATCCGGTCACACGGTCGATCTCGCCGGCGATGGCGAGGAAGGCTACGAACTCGCCCAGGCCGGCAACTACGACGTGCTTGTCGTAGACCGGATGCTGCCGAAGCGCGATGGGCTCTCCGTCGTCATGGAACTGCGCGACAACGCCGATCCGACACCTGTCCTGATCCTTTCCGCCCTTGGCGAAGTGGATGACCGGGTGAAGGGCTTGCGAGCCGGCGGCGACGACTATCTCGCCAAGCCCTACGCCTTTTCCGAACTGGTCGCGCGCGTCGAGGCGCTAGGACGCCGGCGCGGCACCACCGAGGTCGAGACCGTCCTGAAGGTCGGTGACCTCGAGCTCGACAGGCTCGCGCATCGCGTCCAGCGTGGCGGCACGACCATCCCCGTCCAACCGCGCGAGTTCCGGCTGCTGGAGTATCTGATGCGCCACGCCGGACAGGTTGTGACGCGCACCATGCTTCTGGAAAACGTGTGGGACTATCATTTCGATCCGCAGACCAACGTGATCGACGTCCATATGTCGCGTCTGCGCTCCAAGATCGACAAGGGGTTCGCAACGCCGTTGCTGCATACCGTGCGCGGTGCCGGCTACATGATCCGCGAAGACGAAGCGTGATTGGCGTCGCCGGGCGGATTGCCCATCCGGGCTGGCCATGCTTCAACGGCCCGCGATGCTGAAGCTCCTCAAATCGACGGCCTTCCGCCTGTCTCTGATCTATCTGGCGGTCTTCGCGGTCTTCGCGGGGCTTCTGATCGCCTATCTGTCCTGGAACACCTGGGTCATCTTCTCCCGCCAGCTCGTCGACACGATCGACGCGGAGGTGCAGGGTCTTGCCGAACAGTACCGCATCGGCGGCGTGCTGCGCCTGATCCAGGTGATTGACCAGCGCACCGGCAATCCCTCCAGTTCGCTCTATCTGCTCGAGGATCCGCAGGGCAATCGCCTGACCGGCAACGTCGCCTCCGTGCCGGAGGACATCTGGACGGCCGAGGATGTCAGCCCGGTGAAGTACCAGCGGTTCAACGAAAGCGCGGCATCGCGTCACGAGGCACTTGTCATGGTGTTCAAGCTGCCCGGCGGATTCCGGCTGCTCGTCGGCCGTGACATCGAGGAGCGGCGGCGCCTGCAGGACATCGTCTGGCGCGCGACGCTGCTCGCCGTGGTGCTGATGGTCGTTCTCGGCGTCGGCGGCGGCTACTACGTCTCGCGGCGTATTCTCGCCCGCATCGACGCTGTGTCGGCAACCAGCCGCGAGATCATGGCCGGCGATCTGTCGCAGCGCATGGCGCAGTCGGGCTCCGACGACGAGTTCGACCGTCTCGCAGGCAGCCTCAACACCATGCTCGACCGCATCGAACGGCTGATGCACGGCATGAAGGAGGTCTCCGACAACATCGCCCACGACCTGAAGACGCCGCTCACGCGCCTGCGCGGCCGGGTCGAGGCGGCGCTCCGAGCAGAGCCGACGGAGGAGGGCTACCGCGAGGCGCTGGAAACCACGATCGAGGAATCCGACCGGCTGATCGCCGTCTTCAACGGACTTCTGATGATCGCCCGCGCGGAGGCGGGGGCGTCGGGCGCGAGTTTCGGCGGCGTGGAACTCTCCGATGTCGCCCGCGACGTTGCGGAACTCTACGAACCGGTTGCCGAGGAAGCCGGCATGACGCTCACGGTCGATGCGCCCGCCACGGCAATCGTTCACGGCAATCGCGAACTGATCGGCCAGGCGATCGCCAACCTCGTCGACAATGCCCTGAAATACGGCCGTTTGGCCGAGACGACGGAAGGCGGTGCGTTGACCGTCACCGTCCGGGTCGTCAACGACCATGCCGAGATCGCCGTGGCCGATCACGGTCCGGGTATCCCCGCCGCGTCGCGGCCGAAGGTGGTCGAACGCTTTGCCCGCCTGGAGGAGAGCCGCTCCGCCCCGGGTGCCGGACTGGGGCTGGCGCTGGTCGCCGCCGTCGCACGCCTTCACGGTGGCGAATTGCGCCTGGAAGACAACGCGCCGGGCCTCAGAGCCGTTCTGTCTCTGCCGGTCGGAGCAGCCAACGGTACGGCGGTGCAGGCGGCCAAGTAGGTTAGGCCACAGGCGTTTCTTGCCGGTATCTTGCATCCCACGCCGTCGCCCCGCATCGTAGCCGCCGAGGTGTCGATCGAGGCTGCGACGCATGGCAAGAACTGCAACGAACAAGAAAACGACAGGGACGAAGCGTACGCCGGCAGACAAGGGTGTGCTTGGCCGTCTGAAAGAGATTCCGCGCGCCGTCGACGAGACGGAAGCCGCCGAGTTTCTGGCCGACCTGCTCGACGCGGCGAAGGAGAGCGGCTGCAAGCGGCTGTCCAAGGTCCAGAAGAAGGGCAAGGCCGCCGATTTCCTCAAGGGCATGCTCGAAGGCTCGCCCTGGCTGCGCGGACTCCTGTCCGTCGAACCCGATATGGCCGAGCGGGTGCTGTTCGCCGATCCCGACGACTATCTCGCAGGTCTGGGCGCCGCCGTCACGGCGGACGTCAGGGACGCCGGGGACCGGCCCGCGGTGATGAAGATCTTGCGATGCTACAAGAACGAGGCGGCGTCGCTGGTGGCGCTGGCGGACCTGTCGGGCGTCTGGTCGGTCGACCGGGTGATTGCCGCCATGACCGAGATCGCCGATACCGCCGTCTCGGCCTCCGTGAACTGGCTGCTGGCCGACGCTGCCAGTCGCGGCAAGCTCGCCCTGGAAGACGAGACCGACCCGTCCCGAAACTCCGGCTACATCGTGCTCGCCATGGGCAAGCACGGTGCCGGCGAGCTCAATTTCTCCTCCGATATAGACCTGATCGTCTTCTACGATCCGCAGCGGTGCCACGCCGCCGATCCAGACGAGATCGAGGCGCTCTACGTCCGCATCACGCGCGACCTCGTGAAGCTGATGCAGGAATTCACCGCCGACGGTTACGTCTTCCGGACAGACCTCAGGCTCAGGCCCGATCCGGGCGCCACGTCCGTCGCCATCCCCCTCGATGCCGCACTCGAATACTACGAGAGCATGGGCCAGAACTGGGAGCGCGCGGCCCTGATCAAGGCGCGTCCCTGCGCCGGCGACATCGAGGCGGGCGATGCCTTCCTGCGCGAGATCGCGCCCTTCATCTGGCGCAAGTACATGGATTTTGCCGCCCTTGCCGACGTGCATGCCATGAAGCGGCAGATCCACGCCCACAAGGGCCACAGCACCGTCGCCGTGCGCGGCCACAACCTGAAGCTCGGCCGCGGCGGTATCCGAGAGATCGAGTTCTTCGTCCAGACCCAGCAGCTCGTCATCGGCGGTCGCCATCCCGAGCTGCGGACCCGGCGTACGCTGGACGCGCTCGACCTGCTGGCGGAGGGCAACTGGATCGAGGAAAAGGTGCGCGACGACCTCGCCGAGGCCTATCGCTTCCTGCGGCGTCTGGAACACCGCCTGCAGATCGTTGCCGACGAGCAGACGCAGACCATGCCCGACGACGAGCAGGGACTGGAGGAATTCGCTCGTTTCGCCGCCTTCTCCGGCGAGACGGAGATGGCCGAGGCGCTGGTCGCGCGGTTGCGCACGGTGCAGGGCCACTACGCCAACCTGTTCGAGGACGCGCCGACGCTGTCGTCGGGGACCGGCAGTCTCGTCTTCACCGGCGACGACGACGACCCCGAGACGCTGGAAACGCTGACGCGGATGGGCTTCCGGCAGCCAAAGGATGTCACCGCCGCCGTGCGTGCGTGGCACTACGGGCGCATTCCGGCCACACGATCGGGCCGCGCCCGCGAACGGCTGACCGAGATCACGCCCGCCCTGCTGGAGGCGCTCGGCACGACGGCCAATCCGGACGCCGCCTTCATTGCCTTCGACCGCTTCGTCTCAAGCCTTCCGGCCGGGATGCAGCTCTTCTCGCTGCTGTGGTCGAACCCCCATCTCCTGAGCCTGCTTGCCGAGATCCTCGGCACCGCGCCGCGTCTCGCCGACCTGCTGTCGCGGCGGCCGCGCGTCTTCGCCGCGGTGCTGGAACCGGATTTCTTCGACACCCTGCCGAGCCGCGAGATGCTGGAGCCGCGGCTGGAGGCGTCGCTGAAGGAGGCCCAGAGCTATGAGGACGCGCTCGACCGGGCGCGTATCTTCGGCCAGGAGCAGGTCTTCCTGATCGGCGTTCGGGTCCTGTCCGGCACGGTCTCGGCGGAGGATGCCGGCGGTGCCTTTGCCCGTCTGGCCGAGCTGCTCGTCGATCGCCTGCACCGGCTGGCCGCAGCGGAGCTGGAGCGGACGCACGGCCGGATTCCGAAGGGCTCGGTGGTCGTGCTGGCCATGGGCAAGCTCGGCGGCCGCGAGATGACGGCGACCTCGGACCTCGACCTGATCCTGCTTTACGATCATCCCGGCGAGGACGATCCGGTGTCGGACGGCGACCGCTCGATGCACGCCTCGCAGTATTACATCCGCCTGACCCAGCGCCTTGTTGCCGCGCTCTCCGCGCCGACGGGGGAGGGGACGCTCTACGAGGTCGACATGCGGCTGCGCCCGTCCGGCCGCGCCGGGCCGCTGGCGCTCCATATCGACGGGTTCGCCTCCTATCAGGCCGAGGAGGCCTGGACCTGGGAGCACATGGCGCTGACCCGGGCCCGCGTCATCAGCGGGCCTGAGAAGCTCGACCGCGCGACCGGCGAGGTGGTCCGCAAGGTGCTGACGGGCAAGCGCACGCTGAAGACGCTGCGCGCCGACATCGTCGACATGCGCGAGCGTATCCACAAGGAGAAGGGCAGCGACGACCTGTGGGAGCTGAAGGTCGTGCGCGGGGGGCTGGTCGATGTCGAATTCTGTGCCCAGTATCTGCAACTCGCCCACGCCCACAAGCATCCCGGTATCCTGAACCAGAACACCGCCGCCGCGCTCGCCGCCGCCCGCAAGGCCGGCGTCCTGAAGAAGGCCGACGCAGAGATCCTCGAGCCGGCCTGCGCGCTCTACCACGCGCTGACGCAGATCCTGCGCCTGTGCCTGACCGGCCCCTTCATTCCCGAGGAGGCGCCGCGCGGTCTCGCCGGCCTCCTGTGCCGCGCCGCCGACATGCCCGATATGGCGCGGCTCGAGCTGCACCTGAAGGACACGCAGGAGCAGGTGAGGGCGGTTTTCGACAGACTGCTGGCCGGCTGAACGCCCCGGGATTGCGGGCGGTTTCGGCCGTGGACAAGCCGTCCGGGGCGGCAAGTGGGGCTTGTCGGCCGCGTTGCAAGCCGAATAAAGTGTTCGAAATTCTATGTTTCCCCGCGCTTTCGGGGGCTTTTTTGAAGGTTCCCGTTTTGATGGAGCAGCAGGTTCGCAAGCGGCCCGCCCTGTTCAGGGCGCTAGGGAAGGACGATCCACCCGCCGAAGTGACGATCCGCGGCGTCCCCTACCGGCGCGAGGCGATCTACAAGCACGATTCCTGGGCCGCCACCTCGGTCTATATCAACGATGCCGGCGAACGGGCGATCTGCAAGTTCAACCGCAGGCAGCCGGTTTTCATCGTCCCCATGGGCTGGCTCGGGCGCGCCCTGGCGGCCCGCGAGGCCGCCTTCCTGAACCGGCTGGCGGATACCGGCTGTGTGCCCGAAGACCTGGGACCGGTGAGCGCGAATGGCAGGATGCTGCCCTACGCCATGGCGCGCGTCTTCATCGAGGGCGTTGCCTTCCGCTCGCCCGATCAGGTCGACGAGGCCTTCTTCGAGGCGCTGCGCGACGGCCTGACCCGGATCCACGAGCACGACGTCGCCTATGTCGACCTGCACAAGCGCGAGAACATCCTGATCGCTGCCGACGGCCGGCCGGTCTTTCTCGATTTCCAGGTCAGCTACGGGCTGCGCAAGAGCTGGCTCGGTGGCGGCCCGGTGTCCCGCTACGTCCTGCGGCAGCTCCAGGAACTCGACGACTACCACTACCTGAAGCACGTGTCGAAATGCTGTCCGGACATGATTCCGGACGCGGACCGCTACCTGCAGCGCACCGGCCTGGTCCGGCTGCACCGGCGGATCGCCAGGCCGTTCAAGTATCTGCGTAAGAAGCTCCTGATCGGCTTGCGTATCCGTGATGCCAGCGGCCGCGTGGAGACGGAATTGGAACCCGAGATCGCGTTCCGGCGGGAGGGCAGGGCGGCCGGACCCGAGCGTGACGACTCCGGAATCGGTTCGTCCGACCGGCCGACGGCCGGTGCGGCCTAGGATACAGCCCGCCGCGGACGAGGTCCGATTTACAGATCCAGTTCCGGCTGCTCGACCGGCGACAGCGGCAGGCGGACGGTAACGATGGTGCCTTTTCCGGCCGTCGAGCGGATGCGCAGGGCGCCGCCGTGCAGTTCGACCAGCGAGCGCGAGATCGCCAGTCCGAGGCCCGAGCCCTTGTGCGACCGGGTGAACTGGTTCTCGACCTGCTCGAACGGGCGCCCGAGCCGGCGCACGGAATGGCGCTCGATGCCGATGCCGGTATCCTCGATCGAGATGGTGATGCCGCCGGAGACCGACCGCGCCCGGACCTTGATCGAGCCATCCTCCTTGTTGAACTTCACCGCGTTCGACAGCAGGTTGAGCATCACCTGTTTCAGCGCGCGCCGGTCGCCGCGCAGGTTCAGGTCGTCGCCGATGACGACTTCGGTCTTGATGTTCTTCTCTTCCGCCCGCAGCGACATGATGCGCACACATTCCCCGGCGATTTCGCCGAGATCCAGGTTCTCGATGTCGAGCTGGTAGCGGCCCGCCTCGATCTTCGACATGTCGAGGATGTCGTTGATGACGTCGAGCAGGAACTCGCCGCTCATGCGGATGTCGCGGCAGTATTCGTTGTACTTGTCCGACCCCAGCGGGCCGAACGTGCCGCCTTCCATGATCTCGGAGAAGCCGATGATGGCGTTCAGCGGCGTCCGCAGCTCGTGGCTCATGTTGGCGAGGAACTCGGACTTCGACTTGTTGGCGAGCTCGGCGCGGGTCTTTTCCTGCGCATAGCGCTCGGCAAGGTCGACGAGCTGCTGGGCCTGAACCTCCAGGGTCTGGCGCGAACGCCGGAGGTCGGCGACGGTCGCGAGCAGGGCGCGCTCGCTTTCCAGCAGCCGCTCTTCCTGCTGTTTCAGCGCCGTGATGTCGGTGCCGACGCTGACGAAGCCGCCATCCTTGGTGCGCCGTTCGGAGATCTGCAGCCAGCGGCCGTCCTCGATCTGCGCCTCGTAAAGCCGGCCCGCGTCGCCGACGGGGCCGTCGATCTTCTCGTCGACCTGCACGATCGGTTGGTTGCTCTGGGCCATCACGGTCTCGTAGGCCGCGCCCGTCTTGACGACGGCGTCGGGCAGCCCGTGCAGCTCCTGGTACTTCTTGTTGCACAGCACCATGCGATTGCCGGAGTCCCACAGGACGAAGGCTTCCGAGGTAGCCTCGATGGCGTCGCGTAGCCGCATGTCCGCGGTGGCGCTGCGCTCGGCGAGCCGTTGCTGTTCGGTGATGTCGACGGCGATGCCCACCAGATGCCGTTCGCCGGTCCTGTGGTCGGGGACGATCTCGGCGCGCGCCCGCAGCCAGATCCAGGAGCCGTCCGCATGGCGCATGCGGAAGGTGCGGTCGATATGGCCGGTTTCCTGATCGGCCAGCGCGCTGGCGAGACTGTAGAAGCCCTCTTCGTCGGGGTGCAGCAATTGGCTGACGTCACCCATCGAAAGGACGTCGTCCTTGCCGTCGCGGCCGAGGATCTCGAACATCGAGCCGGACCAGAAGATGTGGCCGCGGGCGAGATCCCAGTCCCACATCCCGCAGCGCCCGCGTCGCAGCGCCGTATCGAGCCGGACCCTGCTGGTGTCGTGAACCTCCTCCATGCGCGACAGGTTGTTGCCCTGCCAGCGGAAGGCGAGGCCGATCATCAGCAGAAGAAGGGTCGTGGTGACCAGGACGCTGGTCGGCAGGGCCGCGGCGTCGCGCCAGCGTGCGGTGATGGTCGTGACCGGCTCGATCACCGCGACCTCGCCGAGCGGCGCCGCCAGGTGCCGCACGGTGATCAGCGCCTCGTTGCCGCCGGGAAGGGTCGCGTTGAAGACGCCGGCGCGGGCGCCGAAGGTGGTCAGCGGCTGCGCCGCGCCGAGAACGTCTACCAGGCCGGCGTTCTGGAATCCGTGGGTTTCGGGTAGGCCGGCGATGATCCGCCCGGACGCGCCCGTCACCAGGATCATCTGGCCGACGGGAGAGGCCCGGTTGAGAAGGGCCTCGGCAAGTGCGCTCTGGGTCTGGATCTCGCTGTCGTAGCCATCCTGCCCGGCCCGCTCCGCCGCGAGCGCCGCGTCGATGCGGGCGGCCACGATGTCGGCCGTCAGGCTGAGTTCACGCCGGACCGCGATTTCGGCGTCGTCGTGCGCGCGGATGTTCATCGCGATCGTGGCCGCAACGATGGCGATGACCAGGATGATGAGGAGCGGCGTGATCAGCCACCGGAAAACCGGTTCGGCTTTGACCAGCCCCGCATAGGTGGGAACCGCGATATCGCGCGCTATCCCCTGGAACGCAGATACACCTTCCCCGATGCGCCCAAGGCGCCGCACGGGCTCCGTCCGTAGCATTCTGTGACCCCCTTCGGAATGCTTCGACATTGCCTAAAGCCGAAGCGCCGCATCACTTCCGAATCATCCTATTCGAATCAAATGCAGGGTGATTTGGCAAGCACTTAGACGGGGTTGGTAAGCATTTATTAATTCCGTTTGGGCATGCCGCTACGGTTTTGCGAATCCCGCTGTCGGCGGTCATGGTCCCCCAAGGTTAGTTGGATCAGTAGTTTAGTCGAGGCTGCGCTGCACAATATCCGCGGTGTCGCGCGACAATCCCGCGTGTGCCGCGATGCGTTTCAGTTCGGCCTCCGCCACCGCCCGGCGACCGGGTTCCAGCACCCGCCAGCTGCGGAAGGCCGACAGGAGACGCGCTGCGACCTGCGGATTGGACTTGTCGATCTCCAGCGTGAAATCGGCAACGAAGCGGTAGCCCGCGCCGTCCGGCCGGTTGAACTGCGTCGGATTGGCCGCCGCGAAGGCGCCGATCAGCGACCGCACCCTGTTCGGGTTGCCGGTGGAGAAGGCCGGATGCTGCGTCAGCGTCTTCACGCGCTCGAGCGTCTCGGCGGCCGGCATCGTCGCCTGCAGGCCGAACCACTTGTCGAGCACCAGCGGATCCGTGTGGTAGCGCGCGAAGAAATCCTCCAGCGCGCCGTCGGCTTCGGGACCGCCCTGTTTGGTCAGCGCCGAAAGGCCGGCCATCCGGTCGGTCATGTTGTCGGCGTCGTGATAGTGACGCTCGGCCAGCGCGATGCCGTCCGGACCGGTGCCGGCGAGCAGGCTCAGCGCGATATTGCGCAGCGCGCGGCGGCCGGCGTCCTCGGCGTCCGGGCTGTAGGGCGCATTTGAGGCGAAGCCGCGATAGAGGTCGCGCAAGCTCTCGCCCAGCGCCGTGCCGATCAGGCCGCGCAGCCAGTCGTCGGCGGCGTGGATCGCATCGGGATCGACGTCGCGGCCGATCTCGCGGGCGATGTCGGCTTCCGACGGCAGCGCCAGAACCTGGGCGCGGAAGGCCGCGTCCAGCGCCGCGTTCCCGATCGAGGCGTGCAGGGACTCGACGAAGCGCGGATCGACGCTCGGCTCTCCGCCGCGCTTCAGTGCGGCCTGCGCATCCACCAGCGTGCGCGTGGCGAGCGTCTGGACGGCCTGCCAGCGATTGAACGGGTCGCTGTCATTGCCCGACGCGAACAGCATCTCGTCCGTCGACAGATTGGTCGTCAGGCGCACCGGCGCCGAGAAGCCGCGCAGCAGCGACGGCACCGGCTTGCCCGGCAGGTCGGTGAAGACGATCCGCTCGCGCGGTTGGGCGAGCTCGATGACGCCACCGTTGACGGCCTTGCTGTCGGTCTTCGGCGCGGCGATGTCGGCGCCGTCGGGACCGATCAGGCCGAACGCGACGGGGATCGGTACCGGCTGCTTCTGCGCCTGGCCCGGCGTCGGCGGGCAGGCCTGTTCCAACGTCAGTTCGTAGGACCGTGAGGCCGCGTCGTAGCGGCCTGTCGCGGTCACCTCTGGCGTTCCCGCCTGGCGATACCAGACGAGGAAGTCCGACAGGTCGCGCCCGGTGGCGTCGGTAAAGCAGGTCAGGAAATCCTCGATCGTGGCGGCCGTGCCGTCCTGCCGCTCGAAATAGAGGTCCATGCCCTTCCGGAAGCCGTCCGCCCCGAGCAGCATCTTCAGCATGCGGATCAGCTCGGCTCCCTTCTCGTATACTGTCGCCGTATAGAAGTTGTTGATTTCGCGATAGGATTCCGGCCGGACCGGATGCGCCAGCGGGCCGGCGTCCTCGACGAACTGGTGCGCCTTCAGCGTCCGCACGTCGCCGATCCGCTCGACGGGCCGCGAGCGCACGTCGGAGGAGAACTCCTGGTCGCGGAAGACGGTGAGGCCTTCCTTGAGGCAGAGCTGGAACCAGTCGCGGCAGGTGATGCGATTGCCGGTCCAGTTGTGGAAGTACTCGTGCGCGATGATCGCCTCGATATTGGCGTAGTCGGTATCGGTCGCCGTCTCCGGGCTCGCCAGCACGTACTTGTCGTTGAAGACGTTGAGGCCCTTGTTCTCCATCGCGCCCATGTTGAAGTCCGATACGGCGACGATGTTGAAAACATCCAGATCGTATTCGCGGCCGAAGGCCTCCTCGTCCCAGCGCATCGAGCGCTTCAGCGCTTCCATCGCGTAGTCGCAACGGTCTTCCTTGCCGCGTTCGACATAGATGCCGAGATCGACAGTCTTGCCCGATGCGGTGACGAAAGTATCGGAGACATGAGCGAGATCGCCGCCGACCAGGGCGAACAGGTAGGAGGGTTTGGGATGCGGATCGTGCCAGATGGCGAAATGCCGGTCGGTACCGGGAATGTCGCCGGCCTCCTTCGGATTGCCGTTCGACAACAGGACCGGCGCGTCGGACTTCCGCGCCTCGACACGCACCGTGTAGACGGCGAGCACGTCCGGGCGGTCCGGGAAATAGGTGATGCGGCGGAAGCCTTCGGCCTCGCACTGGGTGCAGTAGTTGCCGCTCGACCGGTAGAGCCCCATCAGCCGGGTATTGGCACTCGGGTCGATGGTGGTGCCGATCTCCAGCACGAAGGCGCGGTCGGGCGGATTGGCGATCGTCAGCCCGGTTTCCTCGACGCGGTAGGCGGAGCCGGGGAGGGGGACACCGTCGAGTTCCAGCGCGGTCAGGTCGAGGTCTTCGCCGTCCAGCTCCAGCTCGCCGCCGTTGGCCTGCGGATTCGGCCGCATGTGCATCCGGCTCTTCACCCGCGTTGACTGCGGGTCGAGGCGGAAATCGAGTTCGACGCGATCGACGAGATAGGCCGGCGGGGCGTATTCCTCAAGCCGCACGACCGGCGCCTGATCCTTTGCCATATGGCGTACTCCTGAAAGGCTGGACGGCGGAGATGTAAGGGTTTGCGGCAGCCGAGCCAAGCCCCGCAAATGCCTCTACCGGGCTGTCATGTCCTCACGGCAGCGCGGGGGACGACTAATAGGCGGAGGCGGTCTAATTAACTGCTCATTCCCGCGAATGCGGGAATCGCGAGCAGGTCTCGCCCTGCGTGAGCAGCAAACCGGTTCCCGCTTTTGCGGGAACGAGCGGATTGGTGCGTCTACCGCTCCAGCCGCCAGGTCTCGCCGGTAAGCGGCTGCTGGCGCGGCATGCCGTATTCGTATCCGGCCTCGGCCAGCAGACACCAGAGATAGTCGGCCATCGTGCGGCGCACGAACAGGCGGAAGACCGGCCCGCGCTCTGCATCGTCTGCGTCGACCTGCCACAGCGTCGCCTGAGCCGACGCGAACATCGAGCCGGCGACGTCGCCCTCGGTGAAGGCGGACTTGTCCAGATCGAGCGTCGACAGCTTCATCAGCATATCGCGGGCGCGCGTGCCGGAGAGTTCGATCGCCGTGTAATAGGACGAGACGTCGGCGATCTGGTGATGGACGCCGGCAAGCGCCGTCTCCAGGCCCCTGGCAAACGCCGCTTCCGCCCCATCCGGTGTAACGATCCAGAATTCGTCCGGCCCGATCCAGAGGATCGCGGTCTCGTCCTGCCGGGTCGCCTTGCAGGCCTCCGGCAGGGAGACGCCGACGGTCTGCGTCACGGCCTCGCCGATTTTCGCGCGGTCGCCGCGCAGGGCGAGCTTGCCGAGGAACCTGATTTCAGCGAGATGCGCCGCGCCTTCCATCGCATCGATGGCCGTGCGGTGGTGCAGGGCGGACTGGCGGCGATCGTCAGACATGTCCGTCCTCCCGCATCTTGAGGAAATCGGTTTCGGTGACCGTCACCGGGATCGTCGGGCCGCCCATCGTGGTGACCCAGAGCTTCTCGCCGATCCGCTGGCCGCCGGATTTCAGCACGGCGAGCGCGATCGAGCGGCCAAGCGTCGGGCTGCGATAGCTCGATGTCACGTGGCCGAGCATCGGCACGGGCGGCGGCGGCTCGGTTTCCGTCGCGATGATATGCGCGCCTTCCTCCAGCATCGCCTGGGGGTCCTCGGTCAGGAGGCCGACGAGCTGCTTGCGGTCGGGGCGGGCGGTGTCGGAACGGCTCAGAGAGCGCTTGCCGATGAAGTCGCCCTTCTTCTGCGAGACAATCCAGTCCATCCGCAGATCGCCAGGCGTCATCGTGCCGTCGGTCTCCTGGCCGACGATGATGAACCCCTTCTCGGCGCGCAGAAGGTGCATGGCCTCGGTGCCGTACGGCGCGATGCCGTACTTGGCGCCGGCCTCCATCACCTTGTCCCACATCCACGCGCCGTAATCGGCGGCGATGTTGATCTCGTAGGCGAGCGCGCCGGTGAACGAGATGCGGAAAACGCGCACGGGAACGCCGTCGATGGTCGCCTCCGCGTGGTCCATGAACGCGAAGGTCTCCGGGTCGGGATCGATGCCGTCGCACAGATCGGCGACCACCTTCCAGCTGTCCGGACCCGACAGGCTCGCCACCGCCCACTGCTCCGTGACGGAGGTGAGGTAGACCTCGAGGTCCCGCCATTCCGTCTGCAGATAGTCTTCCAGCCAGGTCAGCACGCGCGCGGCGCCGCCGGTCGTGGTGGTCATGTGGAAATGGTCGTCGGCAAGACACGCCGTCACGCCGTCGTCCATCACCATGCCGTCCTCGCCGAGCATCAGGCCATAGCGGGCCTTGCCCGGCGCCAGCTTCGACCAGGCGTTGGTATAGACGCGGTTGAGGAAGGTGCGGGCGTCCTTGCCGCGGATATCGATCTTGCCGAGCGTCGAGGCGTCGAGCACGGCGACGCCTTTGCGGGCGGCGAGGCTCTCGCGCTGGACGGCCGCGTCGAAGCTCTCGCCGGGTTTCAGGTAGGCGCGGGCGCGCAGCCAGTCTCCGACCGGCTCGAACACAGCGCCGTTGGCCTTGTGCCAGGCGTGCATCGGCGTCACGCGGCGCGGATGGAAGTGATCGCCGACGAACTGCCCGGCGAGCGCCCCGAAGGTCACCGGCTTCCACGGCTGGCGATAGGTGGTCGTGCCGACCTGCCAGATCGGCTGCTTAAGCGTTTCGGCCACCAGCGCGAAGGCGTTCATGTTGGCGACCTTGCCCTGGTCGGTGCCCATGCCGGTGGTGGTGTAGCGCTTGGCGTGCTCGATGGAATCGTAGCCTTCGGCGAGCGCCAGCCTGATATCCTTGGTCGTGACGTCGTCCTGCAGGTCGATCCAGGCGCGCACCTTGTGCTTCGGCCGGCCCGACGGGATCTCCGGGATGACCCGGATCGTGCCCTGCGGGCGCTCCGAGGTCTCGACCTTCGGCATCCGCCCGGCCTTCGCCGATACGCCGGCCTTCGTGGCCGCTTCGGCCCCGGCCTTCGCGCCTTCCTTCAGGCAGCCGTCGAGATCGAAGGTCGCCGCCGCGGCGCCCGCCGAGCGTTCGTTCTGCCAGGATTGCCCGGGCCGGAAGGCGCCAAGTGCCTCGTCGAACAGCAGCTTGCCGCGCGACTGCGAGAACAGCGCGATGTTCGGCATCCAGCCGCCGGAAACGGTCAGCATGTCGCACTCGATGGACGTGACCGGTCCCTCGACGTCGCCATTGTCCCCGAGGCGCCGGACGGTCGCGCCCGACACGCGCTGCGCGCCGGAGGTGCCGGTGATCGCCGCGCCGGGATGGATCGCGATGCCGCGCTCTGCGGCCGAGCGTAGCAGCGTGCCGTCGATCTCGCGCCTGAGGTCGACGATGCCGGCGATGCGGGCGCCGGAGGCCTGCAGGTCGAACGCCGCCTCCCAGGCGGAATCGTTGTTGGCGAACACAAGCACCCGCTTGCCCGGCAGTACGCCGTAGCGGTGCGCGAACGTCCGCGCCGCGCCGGCCAGCATAATGCCCGGCCGGTCGTTCTCGTGGAACACCAGCGGCCGCTCGACGGCACCCGTCGCCAGCACCACCTCCTTCGCGCGGATGCGCCACATGCGCTGGCGCGGCAGGGTGGGGGAGCGGTCGTTGGGCGATAGATGGTCCGATACGCGTTCCCACAGGCCGATGAAGTTCTGGGCGTAGTAGCCGAACGCCGCCGTGCGGGTGAGGACGATGACATTGTCCATCCCCGCGAGCTCGGCCGCGACGCTCTCGACCCAGTCGGTCGGCGCCTTGCCGCCGATGGTTGCGGCATCGGGTGCGACAGAGAGGAGCCGTCCGCCGAGTGCGGCGGATTCCTCGGCGAGGATCACCCGCGCGCCGGACTTTGCCGCTGTCAGCGCCGCCATCAACCCGGCCGGGCCGCCGCCGACGACCAGCACGTCGCAGTGCCGGTTGATCTTCTCGTAGGCGTCGGGGTCCGGGCCCGAAGGTGCGGCACCCATCCCGGCGGCCTTTCGGATGAACGGCTCGAACGTCATCCAGTTGCCGAGCGGGCCCATGAAGGTCTTGTAGTAGAAGCCGGCCGGCAGGAAGGCGGAGAACAGGTCGATTGCCGCGCCGACATCGAACTTCAGCGATGGCCAGACATTCTGCGCCTTCGCCTCGAGCCCCTCGAAGATTTCCTGTTCGGTGACCCGCGTGTTCGGGTCGGTGCGCAGGTTGTCGCTGCCCACTTGCACCAGCGCGGTAGGATCTTCCGAGCCTGCCCCGAAGATGCCGCGCGGGCGGTGATACTTGAAGCCGCGCGCCACCATGTGCTCGCCGTTGGCAAGCAGCGCGGAGGCGAGCGTATCGCCGGGATGGCCGGTGAAGTCGCGGCCGTCGAAGCGGAAGCGGACGACCCTGCTGCGATCGATGAGGCCGCCGGTCTCGCGGCGGTTCGGCTGCGACGTCATTTCGAGCCTTCCTCCGGCCGGATCACCTTTACCGCATCGTTGCCCGAGCCGATCGGCGCCTCGCCCGACGGCGTGGCCGGCCCGGCAGTCTTCACGTTCGGCGGTTTCTGGCCGATCTCGTAGACCGCCAGGATCTCGTCGGTCGCCGTGTTGCGCAGCATGTTGAAGTAGCGCCTGCAGCCGGCCGAATGGATCCAGCGTTCGGCGAACAGCCCTTTCGGGTTGTTGCGCAGGAACACGAAGTCGGCCCACTGCTCGTCGCTCAGGGCCTCTCCGTTCGCCGGCCGGGCGACATGCGCTTCGCCGGCGTTGGTGAATTCCGACTGGTCGCGCGCGCCGCAATAGGGGCAGGTGATCAGGAACATGGGCTTGGGCCTCTAGTGTGCCACGGCGGCAGCGCCGTGCTCGGCGACCAGCGCGCCGGAGTAGAAGCGGTCGATGGCGAAGGGGGCGGCGATCGGATGCGGGTCGTCCTTGGCAACCGTCCAGGCGAAGACGTGGCCCGAGCCCGGAGTTGCCTTCCAGCCGCCGGTTCCCCAGCCGCCGTTGACGTAGAAACCCTTCACCTTCGTCTTCGAGATGATCGGGCTGGCGTCCGGGCACGTGTCGACGATGCCGCCCCACTGGCGCATCATCCTGAGCCGGGAGACGGGCGGCAGCAGTTCGCACAGCGAGGCCATCTGGTGCTCGATGATGTCGAGCGAGCCGCGCTGCGTGTAGGACGTATGCGCGTCGATGCCGGCGCCGATCACCAGTTCGCCCTTGTCGGACTGGCTGCAGTAGACATGCACCGCGTTCGACATGATCACGCAGGGCACCAGCGGCTTCAGCGGTTCGGACACCAGCGCCTGCAGCGGATGGCTCTGGATCGGAAGCTTGATGTCGAGCATCGAGGCGATGACGGAGGTATGCCCGGCGGTGACGCAGGCGACCTTCGGTGTCTTGATGAAGCCGCGCGTCGTCTCCACGCCGGTCACCGCGCCATCCGCGGTCTTGATGCCGGTCACCTCGCATTGCTGGAGGATGTCGACGCCCATGGCGTCGGCGGCGCGCGCATACCCCCAGACCACCGCATCGTGGCGGTTGACGCCGCCGGTGCGCTGCAGGGTCGCGCCGAGCACGGGATAGCGGATGTCCTGCGAGATGTTGATGATCGGGCAGAACGCCTTCACCTGTTTCGCGTCGAGCCATTCCGCGTCGACGCCGTTCAGGCGGTTCGCCTCGACGCGGCGCTTGAGCTGGCGGCCCTCGTGCTCGTCGTGGGCGAGGTTGAGGACGCCGCGGTGGCTCATCATGATGTTGTAGTTGAGCTCGCGGCCGAGCGTCTTCCACAGGGTGAGCGCGTGATTGTAGATCGCCGCGCTCTCGTCGAAGAGGTAGTTCGATCGGATGATCGTCGTGTTGCGGCCGGAATTGCCGCCGCCGATCCAGCCCTTCTCGATGACCGCGATATTGGTCATCCCGTGTTCCTTGGCCAGATAATAGGCGGTTGCCAGTCCGTGGCCGCCGCCGCCGATGATGACGGCGTCATAGGACGGCTTCGGATCGGGATGGCGCCACACGCGCGGCCAGCCCTGATGGCCCTTCAGGCCCTCGCGGACCAGCGAGAAGACGGAGTATCGCAAGCCGGTTCAGCCCTGTTCGCAGTCGGCCCCGCGGGCCACCTCAACCGCCGCGCGGACGGCCGGTCGACGCGGTATGAGAACCACTCCTGTTGACCGAATGCGCGGCAGCACGATTTCGCGTTGCAATACAAGCCGTTCTTGAGGCCTAATCGCTTGTCATTCAGGAGCGATCAGTGGTCTGATTGCGACATGCGGCAATTCGGCTGGCGGCCGGTTGCCCTTAGGTTTGGGGAAGGGCCTTGCATGGACGCCAACGTGCAGCGTTCGCGCCGGATCGTGTTTTTTCTCGTGCCGAACTTCTCGATGATCGCGTTCGCCACCGCGATCGAGCCGCTTCGCCTCGCCAATCGGCAGATCGGACACCAGTTCTATCAATGGCGGCTGATCACCGAGGCCGGCCTGACCGGATATGCCTCGAACGGCGTGAAGGTCGAGGTCGACGGGTCGCTGGAGGACGAGAAGCGGAGATTCCACACCGACGAGCGGCCCGACATGGTCATCGTGTGTTCGGGCGTCTTCGTCGAGAAATACGAATCGAAGACCGTCAATTCCTGGCTGCGCCAGTTGCATCGCAGCGGCGTGACCGTCGGCGCCCTGTGCACCGGCGCCTGGGTGCTGGCCAAGGCGGGCCTGCTCGATGGGCGGCGCTGCGCCATCCACTGGGAGAACCTGCCCGGTTTCGCCGAGGCGTTTCCGGAGGCCGAGGTCTATACGGACCTCTTCGAGGTGGACAGGAACATCTACACCTGCGCCGGCGGCACGGCCTCGCTCGACATGATGCTGTCGATCATCGACACCGACCTGGGCGACACGGTCGTCACGCGCGTCTGCGAGCAGGCGCTGACCGACCGCGTCCGCAGCCCGCACGACCGCCAGCGGCTGCCGCTCAGGGCCAGGCTCGGCATCCACAACTCGAAGGTGCTCACCATCATCGAACTGATGGAAGCGAATATCTCCGAGCCGCTGTCGCTGGTGGAACTGGCGCGCTTCGCCGGCCTGTCGCGCCGTCAGATCGAGAGACTGTTCCGCCGCACGATGGGACGCTCGCCGGCGCGCTACTATCTCGAACTGCGTCTCGACCGCGCCCGTCATCTCCTGTTGCAGTCGAATCTGCCGGTGGTGGAGGTGGCGGTCGCCTGCGGCTTCGTGTCGGCCTCGCATTTCTCCAAGTGCTACCGCGAGTTCTACGGCCGCTCGCCGCTGATGGAACGTCGCGAACGCGAAGCGGTGGAGTAGGGGGCTCTCCTACTCTGCGAGCACCACCGCTGCGGCGACCAGGGTCGCCAGGTAATTCGTGAGGATGGTTACGTTCCCGTTCGGATCGCCGGCGTCGAGCTCCGGCGGCGTCAGGCAGGCATCCGCATTGGTCTTCAGGAACTGGCGGAAGTCCGGCGAAGCGATCTGTGCCTTCAGCGTGTCGTTGGTGCGGTAGGCGTACAGGACGTACCGCATGTAGACGCCGCTCCCGGTCATGTAGTTGCCGGTATCGCCGCCGGGAGCGCTGGCGTTTTTCCAATCGTACCAGTTGCGCAGGATCCCGTCGGGCCCCGTGAGGTAGGCCCGCGACCCCTCCAGCAGCTTCGATGCGGTGTCGATCAGGCTCTGGTCTGTTTTCGGAAGGCCGGCATAGTCGAGAAGCCCGGCGAGTATCAGGCCCTGGTCGCCGGCCCAGGCAAGCGGTGGCCGGTACTGATAGACCTGGTCTCCGTTGGCGTAGTAGCCGACACGCTCGCGAACGTAGACGCCGCTGTCGCCGACCGCGGCAAGAAGCCTCTCATCCCGGCTGGCCATGGAAAACCACGCCGCCAGGAACGCCATTTCGCGGTCTGCCGCATTGCGGTAGATCTGTGCCGCCGGACGAGCTTGGCTCAGCCGGGAGGCCAGTATGAGATAGAGGGCGTTCGTGACCGTGTTCTGGAACCCGCCCAGCGCATCCATCGCGTAGGGCTCGTAGGGGACGCAGTTGCACGAATTGTAGCCCCCGTATGGCGGCCAGTACCAGTCGCGATTCCAGACACCGCCCGCCACCCGCGGCTTCAACTGGGCGAACATCTTGTCGCCGGTTTCGGTGCCGCGCCATATCTCGAAGACATTCGGCGCCCCCTTTGGATGGATCGTGGCGCTACACTCCACGCCTTCGATGCCGGTCGCGTAGGTCATGAAATTCCAGCAATCAGCGGCGATGGAGTCGAACCCGTCCTTCGTGGTTCCGCGCACATAGGGGCGCTGCGACGCTTTCAGGGCCGAGACGGCCCACCATCCGAAGTCGTCGTACCAGAACCCGGCTGTTTTTCCGTATCGATCGAAGACGATCTTGATGAATGACTCGGCGTCGGATGTATCGATTTCGTCGAAATAGTCTATGACGGTATCGAACGTCTGCCCGGCCCGCCACATGATATCCGCTTTCTCGTATTCCGGCTTCAGAAGGAGGTATATTCCCGTGGCGGCTATTCTATATGCTTCGACGTCCGATTTCATCGCGACTTCCTCTGGGTTTTGATGTCTTGTGCCGTCCCGATGGTATTCTGAATACTATAATCGAGCGGAGTTGAGTCGTATGATACAGGTATGACTATTGATCGGGATGAATTGACGAATTTATATATTTTTTCGAAATGGCAAGTCGCAGCCTTGGATAGTACAGGCCGCCGCTCACAGGAGCGGATTGCCAGCCGGATGGGCCTCACCGGCGGGCGGAGGCCGACCCGCCGCCGAGCGTAACGTAAGGGATCGCGAATCTGCCGGTCTGCGCTAGTGTGGCGCCATGCCGGTCTGCATGATCCAAGGCGTGCGTAGGGACCGGTGCGACGGTTCGCGATCAGGTCCGTGGAGCCGGATCGCCAAATCCCGGGAGGCCGTTCTGGTCAAGGTCACCGTTTCCCTCCTGTCGCGTCGCGCGGGCCCCGCGTGGCCCGACTCTGCCCCGGCGAGCCTGTCGGTGTGGTGATGGCGATACCGCGCTGGTTTCTCTGGATCGTTGCCGCGGCGGTCATTCTATGGGCCCTGGTGGCGGGCCGCTCGTTCCTCGTGCCTGTTGCCATCGCGCTGGTCCTGTTCAGCCTCCTGTCCGCCCTGATCGACCGCATCACCCGGGTCCGCCTGGGCCACTGGTCCGTGCCGCGACCGGTCGCGACCGTCATCGGCCTGGTCATCATCGCCTGGGCGCTGTTCCTGATGGTTTCGGTGCTGTCCTCGCAGGTCGAGGCGGTGATCGCGGCGAGCCCGCGCTACGTCGCGCGGCTCGAGACGCTTCTGTCGCAGGCCGCCGAATTCTTCGGCCGCGACATCGCCGAGGATCTGCAGAAGGCGCTGTCCGAGATCAATCTGACGGCGCGGATTCCCGGCCTCGTCGGATCGGCCGGCGCCACGGTGACGACGATCACCCTGATCGTCCTCTACATGGGCTTCATGTTCGTCGAGCGCGGCGTGTTCCGCACCAAGCTCGACCGGCTGTTTCCCGATCCCGCCCACTCCGACCAGGTGCGCGGCGTCATCATCTCGATTTCCGACAGCGTGCAGCGCTATTTCTCGATCAAGCTCTTCGTCAGCGCGCTGACGGGGCTTGCGGCCTATGTCGTGATGAAGCCGATGGGCCTCGATTTCGCCGAGACCTGGGCGCTCCTCGCGGTTCTCCTGAACTTCATCCCGAACATCGGCTCGGCGCTCGCCACCATACTGCCCGCGCTCGTCGCCCTGGTTCAGTTCGACACGCTCGGGCCGTTTCTGGTGATCGCGATGGGCGTCAGCTCGATCCAGCTCCTGATCGGCAATTTCCTCGAGCCCGCCCTGATGGGCCGCTCCCTCAATCTCAGCCCGCTGGTGATCATCCTGTCGCTCACCTTCTGGGCCTTCGTCTGGGGCATCGTCGGCATGTTCCTGTCGGTGCCGATCATGGTGATCCTGCTGATCGTCTGCTCGCACATTCCCGCCTGGCGCCCCATCGCGGTGCTGCTGTCCCGCGACGGGCGGATCCCCGACAGTCAGGCGGTCGACCGGTAGCGGCCAGCGCTGTCAGTCTTTGCCGGGTGTCGGCACGATCCGGTCGAGCGAACCGTAGTGCGCCTTCAGCCTTTCGGAGAACAGGCGGCCGCCGGCAACCGTCCAGTGGCCGTAGTCCGGGTAGAGCACGTGGCCGTCGGCATCGAAGAGCGGGCATGTTCCGTCCGGGCACAGCAGGTCGACGGCGGAGACATAGGCGATGCCGCGCTCGGCGAATTTCTTCTTCAGCGCCGCGTCGACCCGGAACACGGACTTGTTGATCCGCCGGCCGATATAGTCCTCGAGGCTCGACGACCCGTCATAGGCCTCGGCGAGCCGCAGGACCGCGGACTTCAGTTCCGGGTGCGGCCCGACGACGATGGTCTCGACGCCGTCGCGTGCAAACGTCCCGGCGAGTTCGGACAGGCTCTCGACATACTTGTCGACGTCTTTCGGAGCGTTCATACGGCTCGTGAGGATCACGGCGGAAAACCGGTCCCTGTTCGCTGCGACGAGATCGCGGGCGTAGTCGCGCAGGGTCGTGCAGCGCTCGTTGGTGTTCCAGGCGCTGCACCCCGCGCCCGTGAGCTGCACGAAGGTGTATCCGTCGAAACGCCCGTTCAGCGCCAGCCAGACGTCGGCGGCGTGGCTGTCGCCAAGCACGGCGACGTTGCGCGCGCCGAGCGGATTGCAGGCGTCCAGGCGTGCGTCGATGTCTGCCGGTACAGGGCCGGAAAACTTCAGATGGCAGTCTTTGGAGCGGATCGCGACTTGCCGTTCCGTGTCCGCCTCCTTGATCTGCCGGACGAGATCGGCACTCGCTTCCGGCGACCGCCAGGCGAACCCGTTCGTCACTATCGCGATGCTTCCCGGCACGATGAGAATGACGGCCATCGCCGCCGACATCAGGCCGATCTGTCGGTTGGACAGGGCGAGGCCTTGCGGCCTGCGGACTCGGAACGGCGTCTCGACCCAGAAGTACATCGCGGTTGCGATCGCCACGGATGCGCCGAGCGCCACGACGCGCTCGACAGGGTCGAGCGGCCGCTCGGCGACATAGTGGAACAGCGAGATGATCGGCCAGTGCACGAGGTACAGGGAATAGGAGATGAGGCCGATCCCCACCATGATCCGGTTGCGCAGGACGATACCGAGCCGCCGGGCGCCGCCGGCGTAGATCACCAGTCCCGCGCCGAGGCATGGAACCATCGCCGTCAGGCCCGGAAACGGCGTCTCCTCGGTGTACCCGAAGACCGCCACGAGGATCAGCGCGAGGCCAAGCGCGAGGAGCCCGTCAAGCTGCCATTGGCTTTTCGGCGTCCAGCGCTCAAGCCAGACGAGGGCTGCGCCGATGGCGAACTCGGCGATGCGGAACGGCGCCAGGAAGAACACCGCCGCAGCGTCGTTCGGCAGCCAGATCTCGGCCGCCATTATGCTCAGGGCGCCGGCGACGAGCAGGAACCCCGGCACGATCCAATGGTCGGCCCCATGCTTGCCGGGCGCCAGCTCGCCGGCCTTGGCTCGCCTGTCGGCGATCCAGAGCAGCGCCGTCAGCACCGTCGGCCAGACCAGGTAGAACTGCTCCTCGACGCTGAGCGACCAGGTGTGCAGCAGCGGCTTGTAGATCGCCTCGGTGTCGAAATAGCCGCTTTCCCACCAGAAGCAGATGTTCGACACGAACACTGTCGTGCAGACCAGCGACTCGCTGAACTGCTCGAAGTCGCTCGGCGTCAGGATGAACAGGGCGGCGGCGAAGGTCGCGACCAGCACCACGAACAGGGCCGGGAACAGGCGCCGGGCGCGGCGCACGTAGAACACGACGTAGGAGAACCGGTCCGCCCGGTAATCGTCCCGGATCAACCGCGTGATCAGGTAGCCGCTGATGACGAAGAAAACGTCGACGCCGACATAGCCGCCGCCGAGTTCAGTGAACCCCAGGTGGAAAAGCACGACCGAGACGACAGCAATCGCCCTCAGGCCGTCGATCTCCGGACGGTACGCTGCCTTGCTCATGGTGTGTCGGAGTGCTCAGTACCGTTCCGGTGCCCAAACGCCGCGCCCCGCGGCAACCGAAATTTGCCGACAACATAAGGGCGTGCGGGAACCCGCGCAACTGCTCCGTGCGGGCGCGTCGCGGCCGCTGCGCGGATGCCGGTGCCGGGCCTGTTGCGACGGGCCCGCCGGGGGCCCGGTTCGGAACCTTTGGCCGCACGTCGCGTTGGTTTGTGGGACCATGAGATTTCGCAAGAGGTTGGACATGCGCAAGGTACTGATTGCGACCGCACTGTCGGTCATTCTCGTCCCCGTCACCGGGGTCGCCCAGGACTGCGCGGAGCAGTTCTCCGCAATCCAGGCGCAGATCGAAGGCGCCAGGCTGCAGGCCGCCTACAAGGGGCGGGAGGGGGAACACCCGCTGGTCCTGAACATGAAGGATGGCAGCCTCGTCGACCTGACCGGCGTCATCGTTACCGCCACGCCCTATGAAAGCTGGACCGGCGACAAGCCGGTCGTCGACAAGGTCGGCGGCTATCTCACCGAGGCCAAACCGCTGATCGAGGCCGGCAAGAACGAGGAGTGCGCAGCCCTCCTCGAAAAGACGCGGGCCGAAATAGACGCCTATTCCGGCCCGTCTGACGTCACGGAGAACTGACGCGCGGAAGCCTCAGGCCCTGAGCCGCGCGTTCTCCGGATCGTACGGGGATTCCTCGATCACCGTCGCCTTGTAGCGGTTGCCGAGGATCAGGATCTCCAGTTCCGTGCCGATCTCGCCGAGTTCCGGCTTGACCATGGCGAGCGCCAGCGATTTGCCCAGGCGCCAGCCGTAGCCCCCCGAGGTGGCGCGGCCGACAAGATCGTCGCCGCGCCAGATCGCCTCGTTGCCGCGCGCGTCCGCATCCTTGATGCCGTGGACTTCCATGGTCACGAAGCGGTTCTTGAAGCCCCTCTGCTGCCATTCCACCAGACCGTCGCGGCCGATGAAGTCGCCCTTGTTGGGATGCACGAAGCGGTCGAGGCCGGATTCCAGCGCCGAATATTCGATCGACAGTTCCCGCGGGATCAGGCGGTAGGACTTCTCCAGCCGCATGGAATCCATCGCGCGGATGCCGAACGGGCGGATGTCGAATTCCTGGCCCGCGTCCATGATGAGATCGAAGATCGTGTTCTGCATCTCGATGGGATGGTGCAGCTCCCAGCCGAGCTCGCCGACGAAGTTGACGCGCATCGCGTCCGCCATCGCGTGGCCGACGCTGATCCGCTTGCCCGACAGCCACGGGAAGGCGGCATTCGACAGGTCCGTATCGGTGAGCTTCTGCAGAACGTCGCGGGCGTGCGGGCCGGCGAGAACGAGAACGCCGTACTGGGTCGTCACGGGCTGGAACCGGACGGATCCATCGGCCGGCATCAGCTTTTGAAGAACGTCGTGGTCGTGCCGCTCGAACGCGCCGGCGGAGACCAGGTAGAAGCTCTGCGGGCCGGCCCGGTAGACGGTGAACTCCGAGCGCACGCCGCCGTACTGCGACAGCAGGTGGCAGAGCGTCAGCCGGCCGATCTTCTTCGGGATGCGATTGGCCAGGATCGAGTCGAGCCAGGCTTCGGCGCCGGGCCCCGCCACGATGCACTTGGCGAAGGCCGACATGTCGAGCAGGCCGACGCGCTCGTTCACCGCCTTGCACTCCTCGCCGACGAACGGGAAGTAGTTCGAGCGCCGGAACGACCAGCGTTCGCGCACCTTGCCGGTGTGGTCGGCGGGCGGGTGGTTGTGGTTCGTCAGCGTGTCGTCGACGTCGAGCTCCCCGGCCGGCACCTCGTAGCCCTCCGGCGCGAACCAGTTCGGCCGTTCCCAGCCGTAGACCGAGCCGAAGACGGCGCCGCGCTCGGCCATGCGGTCGTAGCAGGGCGCGCGCTTCAGCGGCCGGGCGGCGGCGCGCTCCTCGTCGGGATAGTGCATGGTGAAGACGTTGGCATAGGCCTCCTCGTTCTTCACCTTGAGATAGCCCCGCGAGGCATAGGGACCGAAGCGGCGCGGGTCGACGCCGGTCATGTCGATGGTCGGTTCGCCCTCGACGATCCATTCGGCAAGCTGCCAGCCGGCGCCGCCGGCCGCCGTGATGCCGAAGGAATGGCCCTCGTTCAGCCACAGGTTCTTCAGGTCCCAGGCCGGGCCGACGATCGGACTGCCATCGGGCGTGTAGCAGATCGCGCCGTTGTAGACCTTCTTGATGCCGACCTCGCCGAAATAGGGGACGCGCGCGATCGCCGTCTCGATATGCGGCTCGAGCCGTTCCAGGTCCTCCTGGAACAGTTCGTACTCGGCCTTCTCGTCGGGACCGTCGACATAGCAGACCGGGGCACCCTTCTCGTAGGGGCCGAGCAGCAGGCCGCCGGCTTCCTCGCGCATGTACCAGGAGGAATCGGATTCCCGCAGCACGCACAGCTCCGCGCCGCCGTTCTGCCGGTGCTCGCGGATGCCGGGAAGCGCATCGGTGACGATGTACTGGTGCTCGACGGGGATGACCGGGATGTCGAGGCCGACCATGTCGCCGGTCTGGCGCACGAAGTTGCCGGTCGCGGTGATGACGTGCTCGGCCGTTATGTCGCCCTTGTCGGTCTTCACCAGCCATTCGCCGTCGGGCTGCTGCTCGATCGCGGTGACCCGCGTGTTGCGGTGGATTTCCGCGCCGCGGTCGCGGGCGCCGCGGGCCAGCGCCTGCGTCAGGTCGGCGGGCTGGATGTAGCCGTCTTCGGGATGCTGGATCGCGCCGATGAGGTCGTCGGTCTCGACATAGGGCCACAGCGCCTTGATGTCGGCCGGCGTCAGGATCTTCACGTCGATTCCCAGCGTCTCGGCGATGCCCGCGTAATACATGTACTCGTCCCAGCGGTCCTTCGTCCGGGCAAGGCGGACGTTCGAGACCTTGCGGAAGCCGGTATCCATGCCCGTTTCCTCGGTAAGCTCCTGATAGAAGCGGACCGAGTACTTGTGGATCTGCCCGACCGAGTAGGACAGGTTGAACAGGGGCAGCAGGCCGGCGGCGTGCCAGGTCGACCCGGACGTCAGCTCGTTGCGTTCGACCAAAACGACGTCGCTCCACCCTTTTTTTGCCAGATGGTAAAGCGTCGAGACGCCGACCACTCCACCACCGATGACGACCGCGCGGGCATGTGACTTCATGTGCTGTTCCCCAAGGATGCGCTGGTGCCGGTTTTTCCGGCTTTTCGATATCCCGAATACGCCTCCTTTGCCGGTCGTGATGACCGACCGGCGACATTCAGTGTCGCCGATCCGTCAGCGTCGCAGGTGCCCGCCGATTAGGCGCGTCGGCTCAACATCGGTGCAAGGGGGGGCATTGCGAACGGTGGGGCTTTCTGAAATGTTCATTGCGAACGCCGTCGACTTGGCGCGTTCTGGACTGACAGGCCCAAGGTCGTTTTGAGAATAGACCATGCCGCCTGCCCGCCGGATCGCTGCAAGTCGCGGGGTATGATTTCAGGGACTTCCCGTCGTTTCGAAAAGATTCCGGGCATACGACACCGGGACAGGGCGAAAGAACTGGAAGTTCGAAACATAGCCGCCGGGGACCATGCACCTTTTCGGTCCGACGCGGTCATATCGTTCAACCTGAGGGGGGTTATGAACGAAACGAAGACACCTCGGCGCGCGGGGCGGGATATCCATGTGGAATTCCGCAACGTGCAGAAAAGCTACGACGGCGAAACGCTGGTCGTCAAAAACCTCAACCTCGACATCGCCAGGGGCGAATTCCTGACGATGCTCGGCCCCTCCGGTTCCGGCAAGACCACCTGCCTGATGATGCTGGCGGGCTTCGAGACCGCCACCCACGGCGACATTCTCCTCGACGGCAATCCGATCAACAACGTGCCCCCGCACAAGCGCGGGATCGGCATGGTGTTCCAGAACTACGCCCTGTTCCCGCACATGACGGTGGCGGAGAACCTTGCGTTTCCGCTGCAGGTGCGCGGGCTCGGCAAGGCGGAGATCGAGCAGAAGGTCCAGCGCGCTCTGGACATGGTCGAGCTGCCGCAGATGGGCGCCCGCCGGCCGGCGCAGCTCTCCGGCGGCCAGCAGCAGCGCGTTGCCGTCGCCCGGGCGCTCGTCTTCGAGCCGGATCTCGTGCTGATGGACGAGCCGCTGGGGGCGCTCGACAAGCAGCTGCGCGAGCAGATGCAGTTCGAGATCAAGCACATCCACGAGAATCTCGGCGTGACCGTCGTGTATGTGACGCACGATCAGTCCGAGGCGCTGACCATGTCGGACCGCATCGCCGTCTTCAATGACGGCGTGATCCAGCAGCTGTCGACGCCGGATGTGCTCTACGAAAAGCCGGAAAACAGTTTCGTCGCCCAGTTCATCGGCGAAAACAACCGGTTGCCCGGGAAGGTATCCGCGGTTGCGAACGGCGATTGTACCGTCGTCCTTGACGACGGCCGCGAGATCCGAGCCCTGCCGGTCAACGTCGACGGCGCCGGCGCGCGGACGACCCTGTCGATCCGCCCCGAGCGGATCGAGATCGATCCGGCCGGGACGCTGCCGAACGTTCTGGACGGCAAGATCGAGGAACTGATCTATCTCGGCGACCATATCCGCACCCGCCTTGCGGTCGCCGGGAATTCCGACTTCGTGGTGAAGCTTCCCAACACACAGAGCCGGCGTCCCCTCGCGGAGGGGCAGGCGGTGCAGGTTGGATGGCGCACCGAAGACTGCCGCGCCCTTGACCCCTTCGGGGCGTGACGCGCGGCGAAACCGCCGGCCGGTTCGATCCGGCCCGGCCAACCTTCCCGCCGGCCGAACGGCGGGGCAAACAGGGGAATACAGTATGAAGACAGTCCTTAAATCCGCTCTTCTGGCGACCGCGTTCGGCGTCGCCGCCGCGACCGCGGCGTCGGCGGGCGAACTCACCGTCGTGTCCTGGGGTGGGGCCTACACCAAGAGCCAGGTCGAGGCGTACCAGAAGCCCTGGATGGCCAAGACCGGCAACACGATCCGCTCGGAGGACTACAACGGCGGCATCGCCGAGATCAAAGCGCAGGTCGAGGCCGGCAACGTCACCTGGGACATCGTCGACGTCGAACTGTCCGACGCCGTGCGCGCCTGTGACGAGGGCCTCGTGATCCCGATCGATCCGGCGATCCTGGAGCCCGCGCCCGACGGCACGCCGGCGGTTGACGACTTCATTCCCGGCACCCTGTCGGAATGCGGCGTTGCCACCATCGTCTGGTCGACGATCTATGCCTACGACGCTGACAAGATCGACGGCGACACCCCCGCGACGATCGAGGACTTCTTCGATCTGGAGAAGTTCCCCGGCAAGCGCGGCATGCGCAAGACGCCGAAGGCCAACCTCGAGTTCGCGCTTCTGGCAGACGGCGTTCCCGCCGGCGACGTCTACGAGATCCTCGCCTCTCCGGAGGGGGTCGAGCGGGCCTTCAAGAAGCTCGACACGATCAAGGATTCGGTCGTGTGGTGGGAAGCCGGCGCCCAGCCGCCGCAGCTTCTGGCCGACGGCGAGGTCGTCATGACGACCGCCTATAACGGCCGCATCTTCAACGCCGCCGCCGGTGAGAACAAGCCGTTCGAGATCGTCTGGGACGGCCAGATCTGGGATATCGACCTCTGGGTCATCCTGGAAGGCGCTCCGAACAAGGAAGAGGCGCTCGACTTCCTGAAGTTCTCGACCTCCACCCAGGCGCTCGCCGACCAGGCCACGTGGATCTCCTACGGTCCCGCCCGCAAGTCCTCGGCGCCGCTCGTCGGCATGTACCAGGACGGCAAGACGGACATGGGCCCGCAGATGCCGACCGCGCCGGAGAACATGAAGAACGCCGTCCAGAACAACTTCGAGTTCTGGGCCGATCACCAGGACGAACTGAACGAGCGGTTCAACGCCTGGCTCGCCGGCTGATCCAGGCCTGACACACTTCGCAGGGGGCGGACCCGCCCCCTGCCTCCCCGCAGGCGCGGGACACGACAACGGGCGGGCGGATTTCCAGAAGCATGGCGACCATCAGCGATCACATAGCGGCCGGGACGGCGGACGACGGCGTCGGCCAGCCGCTCACCGCAGCCGACGGAACACCGCTCAAGAAGAAGCTGGCCCAGGCCAATCGCCGCGCCCGGCTGCGCGCCACGCTGCTCGTGGCGCCTCTGCTGCTCTTCGTGCTCATCACCTTCGTCGTGCCGATCGGGCAGATGCTGGTGCAGTCCTTCTACGAGCCGACCTTTTCCCAGGTCCTGCCGCGCACGACGGCGGCCCTGCAGTCCTGGGACGGCCGGGACCTTCCCGACGAGTCGGTCTACGCCGCTTTCGCCGAGGACCTCAAGGACGCCAGGGCGAACCGCACCATCGGCCAGGTCGCGACGCGGGTGAACTACGCCCATGCGGGCAGCCGCTCGGCGTTCACGTCGACGGCGCGCAAGGCGGAAAGGTTCGAGGCGCCGTTCAAGGAGGCGCTGATCGCCGCCGACGAGGACTGGGGCGACCGCGAACTGTGGTCGGCGATGAAATGGGCCTCGCAGGGCTATACGTCGGAATTCTATCTGGCCGCCGTCGATCGCACCCGCGACGTCGACGGCAACATCGTCATGGTGGAGGAATACCGCCAGATCTACGTCAAGATCCTGCTCCGCACCCTCTACCTCGCCGGCCTTATCACCGGCCTGTGCCTGCTGCTCGGCTATCCCGTCGCCTACCTGCTGGCGAGCCTGCCGACGCGCACGTCGAACCTCCTGATGATCCTGGTGCTGCTGCCCTTCTGGACCTCGCTGCTTGTGCGCACGACCGCCTGGATCGCGCTGCTCCAGAGCCAGGGCGTCGTCAATGACATCCTCGTCGCGCTGCGCTTCATCGACGACGACTCCCGCCTGCAGATGATCTACAACCAGACCGGCACGATCATCGCCATGACGCACATCCTGCTGCCCTTCGCGATCCTGCCGCTGTTCTCGGTGATGAAGACCATTCCGCCGAGCTACATGCGCGCAGCGCGCTCCCTGGGGGCGACGCCGTGGACCGCCTTCTGGCGGGTCTACGTGCCGCAGACGGTGCCCGGCATCGCCGCCGGCGTGCTGCTCGTCTTCATCCTGGCGGTGGGCTACTACATCACCCCGGCGCTGGTCGGCGGCCAGGACGGCCAGCTCATCTCGAACTTCATCGCGCTGCACATGCAGAAGACGCTGAACTGGAGCATGGCCGCGGCCCTCGGCGGCATCCTGCTGGCGACGATCCTCGTGCTCTACTGGCTGTTCAACAAGATGGTCGGCATCGACCGCCTGAAGCTCGGATAGGCCGCCATGTCGCTTCCCTCCTACGCCGGCCCGCTCGAACGCACCTGGTACTACGCGTTCCGCATCATCTGCGCGGCGATCCTGATCTTCCTGATCACGCCGATCCTGATCGTCATCCCGCTGTCCTTCAACGCCGAGCCGTATTTCACCTTCACGCCCGGCATGCTGCAGTTCGAGCCGGAGGCCTACTCGCTGCGCTGGTACGAGGACATCCTGCGCAACGGCATGGCCGACCCGGACGCGCCGAAAGGCTGGGCCTGGTTCACGGATCTCTGGCAGAACGCCCAGTGGATCCGCGCCATGCGCAATTCGTTCTTCATCGGCATCTCGGCGACGATCATCGCCACCGTGCTCGGTACGCTGGCGGCGCTGGGCCTGAGCCGCCGCGAGATGCCGTATCGCGCGCTGATCACGTCGCTGCTGATCTCGCCGATGATCGTGCCGGTGATCATCACCGCGACGGGCATGTTCTTCTTCTATGCGTCCGTCGGCCTTGCCTCGACCTATATCGGCGTCATCCTGGCCCACGCCGCGCTCGGCATTCCCTTCGTCATCATCACCGTGACGGCGACGCTGACCGGCTTCGACCAGAGCCTGATCCGGGCCGCCAACAGCCTGGGCGCCGACCAGACGACGACCTTCTTCAAGGTGATCATGCCGCTGATCCTGCCCGGCATGATTTCCGGCGCGCTGTTTGCCTTCGTCACGTCCTTCGACGAAGTGGTTGTCGTGCTGTTCCTCGCCGATATCGAGCAGCGCACGATCCCCAGGCAGATGTGGTCGGGCATCCGCGAGCAGATCAGCCCGACCATCCTCGCGGTCGCGACCATCCTCGTGCTGATCTCGATCGGCCTGCTGACCACCGTCGAACTGCTGCGCCGCCGCTCCGAGCGCCTGCGCGGCATGTCGCCGGGCTGAGCGCGTCGGGGAGGCGGCTCGGCCCGGGTTGGCCGGGCATGGTTCGAGCTAGCCGCGCATGGTTCGAGACGGGTTTCCGAGAAACCCTCTTCACCATGAGGGCCCGTTCTTAAGCGAACGCCATGGCTCCCGGCCTCATCCTGAGGAGGCCGCGTAGCGGCCGTCTCGAAGGATGTGCGTTTCGCGACGCCCCGGATCGAAAAACCGAACCCTGAAAACAGCACGGCGGCGACCGGGGGGGCCGGTCGCCGCCGCTGATCCGCAACCGCCGATGCACCACGGCGGTCTCGGAATTCGTGGATACCGGCGGTTACCGCCGCCGCATCCGCGTCTCGCGCGCCCGCCGGTCCGCGGCGATCTGCCGGACGGCCAGTGACGCGTTGATCTCCAGCGGCAGGCCGGCCGCCGTATCGACGTCGGTCCGCGCAAGGCCGATGTCGTCGAGGACACGGTCGTCCAGACCGGTAAGGTTGAGGAAGGCCTCGCGGTTGCGGCGAAGCTCCAGCCGGTGGCGGAAAGCCTCGAGAATCCGCGCGAACAGGCCGCCGAATCCGGCGTTGACGCCGTGCCGGGCAACCGGCGCGCAGCTGGGCGAAAGGGTGTCCCGATAGGTGCTCATCATCTGGTCTCCCGTTGTGAGCGAGCGCGGCCCGTCCTGACGGGGCCGCGCGGGGCGAAGGCGGTACGGAGCCACGTGAAAAGGTTCACGTAGTCGGGTGCGGTGGTGCCGATATGCAGCATCGATCCTCTCCTTGTCGCCGCGGGGTGCGAGGCCTGACGCCCGCTACCGGGTCCATCCTGTCTCGCTATCGAACCGGAATATGGCGGGGGAGGGGTGTTCAATCAAACGAATTGAATTTATCATTGCGTTCAATTTTGTTGAACGAAATGGGCGCGAGGACCCACGCAATGACCGCTCGGGACAATGCCGGCCTGCCGCTGCTTGAGAACGACATCCTGAGAACTTTCACGGCGATTGCCGAAACCGGCAGTTTCGCGAAGGCGGCAAAAGCCGTCTTTCGCACGCCTTCGGCCGTTTCCATGCAGATCCGCAAGCTGGAGGAAATGCTGGGCTGTGCCGTATTCGTGCGCGAGGGCCGCGCGGTGCGGCTCACCTCGGAGGGGGAGGCGCTGCTCGGCTACGCGCGCCGCATCCTGCGCCTGTCGGACGAGGCCGTCTCGTTGTTCCGCAAGCCGGAGATCGAGGGGACCGTCTGTATCGGTACGCCGGACGACTTCGGTACGCGGTTTCTTCCCAATATCCTGGCGCGGTTCGCCCGGACCCACCCCGCCGTCGATGTCGACGTCACGCTCGGCATGTCGGTCGACCTGATCGACAAGCTCGACAATGGCGAACTGGGCCTGACACTGGTGACATCGGCCTATGGTGCCGCCGCGCTGGAACGCGGCCAGATCGTGTACACCGAGCCGCTCGTCTGGGCGGGGCTGGAATGCGGCTGCGCCTACGAGCAGGAGCCGCTGCCGCTAGCGCTGTCGCCGCAGGAATGCGCCTGGCGGCTGACCGCGATGGCCGCCCTCGACAAGGCGGGCACTCCCTATCGCGTCGCCTATTCGAGCGCACACTTCGCCGGCCAGCTCGCCGCCATCCATGCCGATCTCGCCATCGCGCCGCTGCCCGAAAGCCTGATCGCACCGCCGCTGCAGCGTCTTGACGAGCGCCATGGCCTGCCGCCGCTCGGCGAGTATCACATCATCATGGCGCTGGCCCAGAATCTCGGCCCCTGCACCGAGGCCCTCGCCCGCCACGTCGTCGACAGCTTCCGCGATATCGCGCGCAGCAGCCACTCGGAGGCAGACGTCGACGCCCTGTGCCAGGTCGCGGCGGAGTAGGCGGGACGCATCGACCGGGCCGGCGCGAAGCCCGGACCGGTCGTGAACCCGTCAGCCGAGTGTGCCCGTCAGCCGAGTGTGCCCATCAGCCGAGTGTGTCAGACAGCCAGTCGTAGATAACGGCGTTCGACAGCGGCAGATTGCCGAGCTGGCAGTGCATGTCGGCGCCGTCGTCCACATCGAACGTGCGCAGCGTCACGGGTCCCGCTACCGAGGTGCGGAATACCTCCGCCTGGCGCAGGGCCTCGTCGCCCTCTCCGACACCCACCATCGCCAGCGACGGGCAGGTGATCCGGTGCAGGTCGTCGGTCACCGTGTAGGCAGCCAGCGCCTCGAACCAGCCGGAGAACGAGGTCACCGCGAACCGCCGGCAGGCGGATTTGAAGCCGAGCTTTACCGCGGGCGGCATGAGATCGTCGGGAACCTCGTCGACCTCGTCGAGGCTCACGTCCTGGTCTTCGTTGCTATCGTCCGCGTCGTCTCCGGCACTTACGAAAGCGCTCATGTAGGCCAAAAGGTCGACGATCGGCGAGTTGGCGATCAGCGCCTTCAGGCGGTCATCATGGGCGGCGCCGCGCGTGACGAAATAGCCGCCGAAGCTGATCCCGTAGAGGGCGAGCTTGTCGGCGTTGACGTCGCTGCGCGTCAGCGCGTAGTCGACGATCGCGCCGATCGGGGCTTCGTAGTCGGGCTGGAACGGCCGCTCTGGATACCGCCGCAGGGCCCCGACCTGTCCCGGGCCTTCCGCGACCAGAACATTGAAGCCGCGTGCCAGACCGTCGGCGGCGGTCTGGAAGTAGAGTTCCTCGCCGGTGCCGTCGAACCCGGTCATGGCGATCACCGTGCGTCCGTCCCGCGCGCCGCCTGCCGGCGCCATGAAGTAGCCGGGCAGCTCGAGGCCGTCGAAGGGGATGCCGATGGCTTCGATATGGTGGGGCAACAGCGGCGCGGCCTTCACGAACGTATTGCGGCTCTTGTTGCCGAACACGAGGCCTTCCGGCTTGAAGGGATCGGAGAAATACTCCGCCGACCGGTAGTAGCTCGAGGCCCGCAGCAGGTGCTGCGACGCGCTGACGGTGTGACCCGCCGCCAGCGCGGCGTCGGCCATCGTTTCCAGTCGCTCCGCCTGCGCCGCGAAGGCCGGGGGCCAGGCGTACGGATCGTCGCCGTCGATGCTGCCCCGCGCCGCGAAGATCTCGCCCGGCGCGCCGCCGCCGGCATTCGCCGCGCCGAGCTGGCGCATGAGCTGGAAATCCATCTCGGGTGAGGTGAAGCCAAGAATACGGGTTGCGGTGCGGTCTACGCCGGCCATGGTCGATCTCCCGGTACGATGTCCGGCCATGCCTTAACCCGAAACTCTGAGAAAACCGCTAACGCAGCGAGAGCAGGCCCGTCAGGTATCGTCCGTGCGGGGCCGCCGTCGCCGGTCGCCCCGGCGGCCGCGTCCCTCGCTCTCGGCGGCCGCCTTCGGGGCCGGCAGGGTCACGGCGGTGGCGAGATTGGGGAAGGCGTCCACCTTGTTGGGGATCGCCATCGCGGCGACGAAATGGTCCTGGAAGCGGGGTTCCAGCGCCGTCTCGATCTTCTCGATGCGCGTGACCAGAGTCTCGACCTGTTCCCGGTACCCCTGGTTCAGGAGGCACATGCGCGCCCCGGTGCCCGCCGCGTTGCCGACCGCCGACACCTTCGCCAGGTCGCAATCGGGGATCAGTCCGAGCAGCATCGCGTATTTCGTGTCGATATGCGCGCCGAACGCCCCGGCGAGCCGGATCCGGTCGACGTGATCGGTGCCGAACTTGTCCATCAGCAGCTTCACGCCGGCATAGAGCGCGGCCTTGGCGAGCTGGATCGCGCGCACGTCGTTCTGGGTAATGCGGATCTCCTGGTCGCCCGACCACAGCAGATAGGAGAAGGTCCGGCCGGTCGCCTCGATGCGCGGCGAGCGGGCGGCGAGCGTCCCGTCGATCACCCCGTCCTGCGTGATGATGCCGGCCAGATACATCTCGCCGATCACCTCGATGATCCCCGAGCCGCAGATGCCGGTGACGCCGACCTGATCGACCTTCTCGGCGAACTCCGGATCGTCCGACCAGGCGTCGAGGCCGATCACGCGGATCTTCGGTTCCAGCGTGTCCGGATCGATGCGCACCCGCTCGATGGCGCCGGGGGCGGCCCGCTGTCCCGACGAGATTTCCGCGCCCTCGAAGGCCGGGCCCGTCGGCGAACTGGCGGCGAGGATGCGGTCCTTGTTGCCCAGCACGATCTCGGCGTTGGTGCCGACATCGACCAGCAGCGTGATCTCCTCGCTCTCGCCCGGCCCCTCGGCCAGCGTCGCACCGGCCGCGTCCGCGCCGACATGGCCGGCGATGCACGGCAGCATGTAGACCCGCGCGCCCTGGTTTATCCCCAGCCCGATGTTGCGGGCCGGGAAGGTGAGGGCGCCGGAGACGGCCAGCGCGAACGGCGCGCCGCCGAGCTCGCGCGGATCGATGCCCAGGAACAGGTGGTGCATGATCGGATTGCCGACGAAGACCGCGTCGAGGATGTCGTCGCGGGTCGCCCCCGCGTCGTTCAGCACCTTCTCGATCAGCCCCTCGATGGCGCCGCGCACCGCCTTCGTCAGCGCCGGCAGGCCGTCGGGATTCATCATCAGATACGAGACCCGCGACATCAGGTCCTCGCCGAAGCGGATCTGCGGGTTGGCCGTACCCGTCGACGAGACGGTCCGCCCCGTCAGCATGTCGGAGAGATGGCAGGCGATGGTGGTCGAGCCGATGTCGACGGCGATGCCGTAGAGCGTCTCGTGGTACCCCGGCCAGACCGATACGACCGTCGGCGTGCCGGCGACGTGGACGGCGACCGTCACCTTCCAGTCGCCCCTGCGCAGCAGCTCCTGGAGCTGCCCCATGATCTGGAACTCGCAGCGCACGCCGATGAAGCCCCACTGGGCTTCCAGCGCACGCACCAGCCGGTCGGCGTCGCCCAGCGGCTGTTCCATGTCGGGCTCGTCGACCTCGACATAGCACAGCCGCATCGTCGGATCGCGCTCGATCGCGCGGGCCTCGGCGCGTTTGCGCACCAGCGCCCGGTTGGTCTGCGCCTCGATCGGCACGTCGATGACGAGATCGCCCTCGATCAGCGCCGAGCACGACAGCCGCCGCGCGTCGGCAAGCCCGCGCTTCGCCTTGTAGCGCGCCTCGGTGTCGGAGAAGGGCGACAGGTGGGTCGCGGAACTGGTGATCTGGTGCTTGGCGAAGACGCCCTCGGCGACGTCGACCTGGCAGCGCCCGCAGATGCCGCGCCCGCCGCAGACGGATTCGACGTAGACGCCGAGCTGGCGGGCGGCATCGAGCACCGGCGTGCCGATGGGAAACCGGCCGCGCCGCCCGGAGGGCATGAACAGGACGAGGGCGTCCTTTACCTGCGCGAGATCCTCGCTCATTCCGTCTCCGGCGGTTCGTACACCGACCGGCTCGTCCAGCAGCCGACCCATCCCGATGCGCTGCCCTCCTCAGCCTGTCCGTGCCGTCAGCTTGCCCGCGCCCGGCGCGCCTCGCGGCCGCCGCGCCGGCGTCCGCCCTCGGCGGCAGGGGCCGCGGAAGCCTCCGATCCGCCGGCTGCCGGTGCCGAAGCCGGGGCGTGATCGCGGTAGGTGCGGATCCAGGTGGCGCAGTTGGCATCCGTGCCGTTCAGCACGTTGGCGGCGCGCACCGCCTCCATTTCCTGCGGACGGCATGGGTTCATGATCGCCGACGTCATGCCCGCGCCGATCACCATCGGGATGAAGCCCGCGTTGATGCCATGGCGGTGCGGCAGGCCGAAGGAAATGTTCGACAGGCCGCAGGTGGTGTTGACCTGAAGCTCCTCGCGCAGGCGGCGCACCAGCCGGAACACCTGCTGGCCGGCCGTGCCCATCGCGCCGATCGGCATCACCAGCGGGTCGACGACGATGTCGTGCGCGGGAATGCCGAAGTCGGCGGCCCGCTGGACGATCTTCTTCGCCACCTCGAAGCGCACGTCGGGATCTTCCGAGATACCGGTCTCGTCGTTGGAGATGGCGACGACCGGCACGTCGTACTTCTTGATCAGCGGCAGGATCGCCTCGAGCTTCTCCTCCTCGCCGGTCACCGAATTGACCAGCGGGCGGCCCTTGGCGACCTGCAGGCCGGCCTCGATGGCAGCCGTCACCGACGAGTCGATCGACAGCGGCACGTCGACCAGTTCCTGCACGATCTCCAGCGTCTTGACGAGCAGCGGCGGCTCGGTCTCGTTCGGGTTGACGGCGGTCACGCCGGCATTGACGTCGAGCATCGTGGCGCCGGCGGCGACCTGCTCCAGCGCGTCCTTCTTCACGGTCTCGAAATTGCCCTCCACCATCTCGGCGGCGAGCTTCTTGCGGCCGGTCGGATTGATCCGCTCGCCGATGACGCAGAACGGGTGGTCGAAGCCGATGACGATGGTCTTGGTGGCGGACACGACGACGGTACGCGACATCAGATGCTCTCCACGGCAACGGTAGTTTCGGTGTCGGCAGGGGGTTCGACAGCGGCGAACCACGATCCGCGCTCGGCCAGCCATTCGGCGGTCTTGCGCAGGCCGCCGAAGGGGAAGACGTGAAGCTGCGCGATGGCGCCGGCCGGGTTCGCGGCGACATGCGCCTCGATCGGGGCGACGACGCCTTCCGGGCTGAAGCCGGCGGCGAGCGCCATGACGGAGCCCGCGCGCTTCTTCAGGAAGCCGAGCGAGGGGCCGACCCCGCACAGGGCGGCGTACTTCAGCAGCGTGGTGATCTTGGCCGGGCCCGACACGCCGATATGCACCGGCAGGCGGTTGCCGGTCGCCGCCAGTCCCTCGGCCCAGTCGATGAAGCGGGGCGCGTCGAAGCCGAACTGCGTCACGATCCGCATGTCCAGGCCATGCTCGGCGGCAAACGCGTTCTTCTCGTTGAGCGCCTGAACGACGGCCTCGGCCGATATGTCGGGGCTGCCTTCCGGGTGGCCGGCAACGCCCACCTTGGTGATGCCGAAGTCCGACAGAAGGCCGGTCCGCAGCACGTCCATGCTCGACCCGAACGGGCCGGCCGGCGCATCGACACTGCCGGCGATCACCAGCACGTCGTCGACGCCGGCCTCGCCGGTGAGCAGGCGCAGCCGCTCGCGCAGCTCGGCCTCGCCGCAGATGCGGCGGGCGGGAAGATGCGGAACCGGCGCGTAGCCGTTGTCGGCGAGGATCCGGGCCGCACGGGCAAAGTCCGGCATGGGCGCGGTGCCCACGTCGGTCAGATAGACCCGCGTGCCGCGCGGAAACAGCCCGTCGAGCTGTGCATTTTCGAGAACCTGCTTCGGTGTCGCCTCGATCGAGGCGGCAATCCGGAAAGGGGACGTCGTGCCGGTTGAAAACTGCGACATCATCAAAGCCCTCAGAGAGGCCGGATCCTGGCGCGCCAGCTATCCGGCGGTTACGTTTGGCGACTGGAAGTCGGTGCCGGCCAACGCCAAACGCGACCTCCGGCAGGTCCTGCTTCTCGACATAAAGTCTGCGGGACTCAGGGCGTCGGGAATCGCTCTCGCACGACGTGGTCCGTCTGTTTTGCGACCTGTTGGCGCAAAAACGGTGCGTTCGGAAAAAGGCTGTATTAACAGGAGGCTAACGCCCACTCAGTGGGCAGGCCGATGGCGACGGGGTGGGCAGGAGCCCGCCATCCGCGGCATGCGTCGCGTTTGGATATGGCGCGTGTCTAATCGCGCCACTTTATCGAGCAGCCGATCGACGGCTTCTGGCCCTCAGGCGTCTCGCCCGTCTCGGCGATCTGCGTCATCGCCTCGAGCAGTTCGCGCCGCGTATCCGGACCGGCCGGCGTGTTGGCGGCCGAATCGACTCGGCCCCGGTACCGGAGCACCAGATCCCGATCGAAGCCGAAGATGTCCGGTGTGCAGACCGCGCCGTAGGCCCGGGCGACCTCCTGGCTTTCGTCGACCAGATAGGGAAAGGGCAGGGCGTGCGCCTCGGCGAACGCCGCCATCCTGTCGGGCGCGTCGGCGGGATAGGCGGTCCAGTCGTTCGACATGATGGCGACGACGCCGTAGCCCTTGTCCTGAAGCGCTTTCGCATCGGTGACGAAGCGGTCGATGATGGCTTTCACATAGGGGCAGTGGTTGCAGAGGAAGGCGACCACCAGCCCGGCTTCGCCGCGCACGCCGTCGCGCGTCCAGATCGTTCCCTGCGGATCCGGCAGGCTGAAGTCGGAGGCTGTCGAGCCGATCTCGCCGGCCGGTGTCGATATCAGTACCATGGACGTCTCCGTTGCTTCATGCCCGTGCTTAATGTCCGTCGGACCGGACCGGCCTCGGTCCCGGCGCTTCTCTCGCCATGCGGAACAGTTCGCTTGGCGAACTTTTGTGCGTGAATCTCCTTCGACGCTGCCGTCGCGGTCACTTCGGTCTATATAGGCCGGTGACGAGAGCGGACCAATCCGCGCCGGGCCGTGCGAGTACGGCCCGGAGAAATCCCGACTGACGCGACACCAAGGAGACTTCCATGCGTGAGGCATTCATCTGCGAAGGCATTCGCACCCCGATCGGCCGCTATTCCGGTGCGCTGGCGCAGGTGCGCCCGGACGATCTCGCCGCCCACGTGATCCGGGAAGTGATGGCGATGGCGCCCGGTCTGCCGGGCGAGGCCGTCGAGGACGTGATCTTCGGCTGCGCCAACCAGGCCGGCGAGGACAACCGCAACGTCGCGCGCATGGCGGCCCTGCTGGCGGGCCTGCCGGACAGCGTTCCCGGCGCCACCATCAACCGCCTGTGCGGCTCCGGTCTCGATGCGGTCGGCACCGCGGCACGTGCCATCAAGGCCGGCGAGGCCGAGGTGATGATCGCCGGCGGCGTCGAATCCATGACTCGCGCCCCCTTCGTCATGGGCAAGGCCGAGACGGCCTTTTCCCGCGCGGCGGAAGTCTTCGACACCACCATCGGCTGGCGCTTCGTCAACAAGAAGATGAAGGCGGAGTACGGCATCGATTCCATGCCGGAGACGGCGGAGAACGTCGCCGAGGAATTCCAGGTCTCCCGTGAGGATCAGGATGCCTTCGCCCTGCGCAGCCAGGCCCGTGCGTCGGCCGCGCAGAAAAACGGCCGCCTCGCCAAGGAAATCGTCGCGGTCACGATCCCGCAGCGCAAGGGCGATCCGGTCGTCGTCGAGAACGACGAGCACCCGCGCGAGACCTCGATCGAGAAGCTTGCCGCGCTGAAGACCCCGTTCCGCGACGGCGGCTGCGTCACCGCCGGCAACGCATCCGGCGTCAACGACGGCGCCGCCGCGCTGATCGTCGCCTCCAAAGACGCCGTCGAGAAATACGGCCTGACCCCGATTGCCCGCGTCGCCGGCATGGCGACGGCCGGCGTGCCGCCGCGCATCATGGGCATCGGCCCGGCGCCGGCGTCGAAAAAGCTACTGGAGCGCCTCGGCCTGAAGGTCTCCGACATCGACGTCATCGAGCTGAACGAGGCCTTCGCCGCCCAGGCGCTCGCCGTCACCCGCCAGCTCGGCGTTGCCGACGATGCCGAGAACGTCAATCCGAACGGCGGCGCCATTGCGCTCGGCCATCCGCTTGGCATGTCGGGCGCCCGTCTGGCGCTGACGGCCGCCATCGAGCTTCGGGAACGCGACGCGAAGCGGGCGCTCTGCACCATGTGCATCGGCGTCGGCCAGGGCATCGCGGCGGTGATCGAGCGGGTCTAGCCGCGTCCCGACACGGCGGCCGCTTCGTTGACGAGGCGGTCGCCGCGCTTGCGGCCGCGATGCTGCCCCGTCTTGCGGCGGACGAGCGCGACGCCGGCCAGGACCAGCCCCGCCGCGCCGACCCACCAGCTCGGCCGGACCGTGTAGGAAAAGTCGAAATTCGCGAGGAACACCCGCGCCGGATCGATGCCCGTCGCGAGCGCGTACCACAGATATTCGATCCCCATGGTCATCGCGGTGGCGACGACGGCCGCGCCGGCGAGCGGCAACGGCGTCAGGCGTATTCCCGCCTTGTGCATAAGGCGGTAGAGCATCAGCAGAACGAAGACGCCGGTCATCAGGGTCGCCTGCGAGACGTCCGCTTTCGCCTGGAGGAAGTGGTGGAGAAGCGCCAGCACGGCGATGGCATAGACGATCCGGTGCAGAAGCGGCCAGCGTTTGCCGAGCCGCCGGATCGCCGCGTCCGTCGAGGTCGCGCCGAGCGCGATCAGCCCGATGAGCGCGACGAAGCCGATCGTCAGGTAGAACCGCAGCGCGATCTCGCTGGCGACCTTGGGCAGGTCGTAGTTCTGTTCGACGGCATAGAGCGCGAGGTGGATCACAACATAGCCGAGGGCGGCGAGGCCGAGCATGCGGCGCACCAGGATCAGCCGCGGCCAGTTGCCGATGCGCCTGAGCGGCGTCACGGCGAGCGACAGCAGCAGGAACCGCACCGCCCATTCGCCGGTGTAGTGGATCGCGGCGTTGACGGGCTTCGCGCCCATCGCGTCCGCCCACAGCCACCACGCCAGCACGAGACCCGGAAGCAGCGTTCCGGCGAAGGTGATGGCCTTCAGCGGCGAAAAACGGCCCGATCGTTCGGTCCATGGCGTCATGGATGGCTCCTTTCGCGCCATCTGTAGCGGCCGCGGCCGCGACTGTGGATCACGAACACGCGGGCGCCGATCATATCGGCGCGAGGCGATGTGAATTGTTACCGGGGCGAAGGGGCCCCCGGCAGCACGGTCCCGAGCGGCGCCACCGTGCGGTGCCGGTCCGGCCCCGGTCCTCGCTGTCCCCGGTCTGTAGAACTGCGATCCGCCCGTAAGCCCAATCTTTACATATCGCTGCCGACACTGCCGGGTGCGGGGAAGACGGCGATCCGTGCGTCGCCTGTCCTCGCGGTACCTGTCTCCGGCAAAAGGTGGGGAATTGCCGCATTCGCCAGGCCCGAAGAACGCGAGTTGGCTCACGTCGGAGAGCGTGATGCTGATCGTTGCGCTGACGGCGGTCGGCACCGTTGCCGATTATGGCGTCCGGGTTCTGCTCGCGCGGGTCGTCGATCCGACGGCCTATGGCGATTTCGCCATCGCCTATGCCGTGATGATGCTCGGCGGCATCGCCGCCATCCTGGGCGCCGACCGGACGATCATGCGGTTCCTGCCGCGCTATATCGCGGCAGCCGACCATGCCCGCGTTTCCGGCTTCGTCGCGATGTTTGCCAGCGCTGCGATCCTCGTCGCCGTGCTTCTGGGCCTGCTGGTCGTCTTGACGCACCTCTTTCTGGACTTCGAGGGCAACGTCTTCTTCCACACCGACCGGGGCCACCCGATGCTCTATGCGATCTGGATCGTCCCGTTTTATGCGCTGTCGCGCTTTTCGGGCGGACTGCTGAATTCCGCCAGGCGCCCGGTTCTGATGACGCTCGCGCGGTACTACCTTCTGCCCGTCGTCGTCACCGCGGCGATCCTCGCGCTGGTGGCAGCCGGCGTCGAGGTCGGACCGGTCGCGATACTGCTGGCCTATGCCGGCGCCTTCGCCCTGGCGATCGTCTTCAACCTTGCAGTCATGCCGGCCCATGTCCGCTACTGGCACGCCGACAGACGGGTGTCGCCCAAGATATGGCTCGGGCTGTCGCTGCCGGTCATGGGGAGCGAGATCGTCTGGAAGTTCGCCGGGTATACGGCACCGTTCATGCTCGAATGGCTGGGGCCCGAGGAGGCCGATGTCGGGATGTTCTCGGCCTCCTTTTCCGCCGGCAGCCTGATCCTGATTCCCTTCGTCGCGGTCTCCGCGATCGCGCTGCCGCGGCTCGGGCTCATCGCCGCCGGACCGGAGAGCAGGGCCGACCGGCAGGCGCTGTTCTGCCGGACGACGCGCCAGTTGCTGGCGCTCGCGATCCTGTTCGCCGCGCCGCTGATCCTGTTCTCCCGCGAGATCCTCTCCATGTTCGGCGAGGAATACAAAGCCGCCGACACGGCGCTGATCATGACCGCGGTCGCGTTGTGCGCGTCCGCCGCGTTCGGGATCGCGGCCTCGTTTCTCCAGTTCACCGGCCACGTCAAGCTTGTCCTGGCCGTCGTTGCCGGCGCGACGCTGCTCGATGTGGCGTTGTGCGCCGTTCTCATCCCCGGATACGGGCTGAACGGCGCCGCGCTGTCCTTCATGATCCGAAGCCTTGTCCTGCAGGCCGTGCTGATCCTCCTGCTGTGGCGGCTGGAGGGACTGGTGCCGTTCGTCAGGCCCGCCGCGCCTGCGCCGGTACGCTCCGATGTCCCGGGACTGGGCTGACCGGCCTCTCGCGACCGGCGGTCATCCCGACTGCGGCGCGTCCGCCGCCTCCGGCTCCGCGTCGAACTCGAACAGGAGCTGGTTCTCGTCGAACTCCGTGTCGAACGGCGTCAGCACCGGACTTGCCGCGAAGACGCCGCCGTCGGTGGTCGGCTCCGGTGCCTCGCGCCGCGCGACGCGGAAGATGGAGAACGAGCCGAAAATCAGCAGCGCGGTCCCGAAGAAGATGTAGAGCCCGCCCGCTCCGTAGGCGTCGATCGACCACGACGCGATCGGACCGGCGACGGCCGAGCCGATCGAGAAGGACAGGATCAGCGTCGCCGCCGCGGGCACGATCGACGTCTCCGGCAACCGGTCGTTCACGTGGGCGATCACCACCGAGTAGAGCGGCATCGCGGCCACTCCGCCGACCACCATGGCGAGGCCCGTGATCCACAGCGCGTTGCCGAACAGACCGACAAGGAAAGCGACGGCCAGCGCCCCCGAACCGACAACCAGGGAGGTCAGAGCGACAACGAAGCGACGGTCGAACCGATCCGAGATCCAGCCGAGCGGATACTGCGCCACGGCCCCGGCGAGCAGCGCTCCGGTCACGAACAGCGGGACCATGTCGTCGGACAGGCCGAGGCGCCCGGCAACGACGGCGCTCAGGCCCAGGAAGGCGCCCTGGATCAGCCCGGTGATGAGGCAGCCGACCAGGCCGAACGGCGTCTCGCGGAACAGCCGCAGCAGCGTATAGGGCTCGAAACCGTCGCCTTCTCCCGACACATAGGGCGCGCTGAACCGCGTCAGCGTGACCGGCACCAGGGCCACCGACATCAGGATCGAGGCGATGACGAACAGCACCAGCGTGTCGACCGATCCCAGCGCCACGAACAGGGGGCCGACGGCGTAGCCGGCAATCGCCGCGATGCTGGCGACGGCCAGCAATTGCCCGCGCACATCGCGGGTCGCCTTGGCGTTGATCCAGCTGTCCACGACGGTGGCGAGACCGGCGAAACACAGCCCCGTGACGAACCGCAGGGCGATCCAGAAATACGGCTCGACCCACAATCCGTGCGCCAGGACGACCGCGGAAATCAGCGAACTGAGGGCTGCGAAGGCGCGGATATGGCCGAACCGGTCGACAAAGGCCGGCGCCCGCAACGTCCCCAGCGCGTAGCCGAGATAATACGTCGTCGTCATCGCGCCGACGACGGTCAGCGAAAAGCCGGCCGATTCCGCGCGCAGCGCCAGCAGCACGAACTGCAGGCTGTTGCCCGCCAGCAGGATCGTCAGGCTGGTCAGCAGCGAGGTGATGGAAAGAAGAAGCGACCCCATGGAGACGGCCTCGTCGGTTCGACTCCAGACAGAAAAATCCCGGTTGCCGGCACCGCCTTGGCGGAACCGCGGGAACCGGGACGCGAACGCGGAAAAGCGGCCGTCAGCCGGCGGCCGCCGGCAGCTGGTTGTGCATCCGGTGGATCAGGTCCTTGGCGGTTTCCACCGTCACCGCCGCGTCGCGGCAATAGGCATCCGCCCCCACCGCCTTGCCGAATTCCTCGTTCAGCGGCGCCCCGCCGACCAGCACGATGTACTTGTCGCGCAGGCCCTTTTCCTTCAGGGCGTCGATGACGACCTTCATGTAGGGCATGGTGGTGGTCAGAAGCGCCGACATGCCGAGGATATCGGGCTGGTGTTCCTCCAGCGCGGCGAGGTACTCTTCGACGGGATTGTTGATGCCGATGTCGATCACCTCGAACCCGGCGCCTTCCATCATCATGCCGACGAGGTTCTTGCCGATGTCGTGGATGTCGCCCTTGACGGTGCCGATCACCATCTTGCCGACCTTCGGCGCGCCGGTTTCGGCCAGCAGCGGCCTGAGGATCGACATGCCCGCCTTCATGGCGTTGGCCGACAGCAGCACTTCCGGCACGAACAGGATGCCGTCGCGGAAATCCTCGCCGACGATGCGCATGCCCTCGACGAGCGCCTTGGTCAGCACGTCGTAGGGAATCCAGCCGCGTTCCAGCAGGATGTTGACGCCTTCTTCGATCTCTTCCTTGAGACCGTCATAGAGGTCGTCGTGCATCTGCTGGACGAGGTCGTCGTCCGAAAGGGAGGTCAGGTCGAGATCGTCGTCAGACATGCGCGAACACTCCGGCGCGAAGGCGGCGGCCCGTAAGGCCGATTACCCCGGATTATTCGGCACATTCGCGCAGAGTCGTTTTCTGGAACCGACCTCCCGGGTCGTAATTGCGACGGGGTGGCTCTGGGGGATGGCGTGGGGGGAGGGTAAATGAAAGGCAAAAGTCCGGAAATGTCCGGTTTGCGCCTCAACAATCTCATCGAGCCGGGCCGTCACCGTCCTTGAGCTCTGCCGAAATCCCGAGCCATGTCGACGAAGCCGCGGAAAGCGGCCGACGGATTTCTCCGGCCCGGGTAGTACAGGCTCAGTGGTGCGCCTGGCGGCGTCCAGTCCTGCAGGACGCGTTCCAGCCGCCCGGCAGCGATATCCTCGCGCACGTCGGCTTCCATGAAGAAACCGATCCCGATTCCGTCCAGAACGGCGATGCGGGCAAGCGTCGCCTCGTCGAGCGTAATCGGCCCTTCGACGTCGATGGGGACGGGATTGCCCTCTCTCTCGAAATGCCAGCGATAGAGTGTGCCGTTCGGCAGCCGGACGCGGATGCACGGGTGAACGAGAAGGTCCGGTGGCACCTGCGGCCTTCCATGAGCCTCGAAATACGACGGCGTTGCGACAACGGCGAAGCTTTGCGGCGGCCCGAGCGGAACCGCAATCATATCGCTCGGCACCAGGTCAGCAGAGCGGATACCCATGTCGAAACCCCGCGCGACGATATCAACGATCCGGCCCTCTGTGACGAGATCGACATGGACCTGTGGGTATCGCCGCAGGAAGGCCAGGACTAGCGGTGCCAGGATTGTGCGGGCGCCGGTGGCGAAAGCGTTGATCCGCAATGTCCCCGACGGCGTGGTCTGCTGCGATCGAGCCGCGGCCACCGCGTCTCGGATGTCGCGCAGCGCAGGCTCCACCTGCTCGACGAAGGTTCTTCCGGCATCTGTCAGAGAAACGCTGCGCGTGGTCCGGTTGAACAGGCGAACGCCGAGGTGCCGCTCCAGCTTGCCGATCAGATTGCTGAGCGCCGTCGTCGACAGACCGAGCTCCAGGGCCGCGGCGCGGAAGGAGCCTCGCGCCGCGATGGCAAGCACCGCTTCGAACTCGATCAGGGCCTGTCGTGGCATTATCCTGCTTTTCGTGATGTTACATCCATTTTTATCTCATTTATCAAGACAATGGTCCAGCCTTAGATTGCTGCTGTCGATGCCGGATCACCCCGATGATCTCGCGCACACCATTATCTGCCATGGAGATGTAGAATGAAAATTCAGCTACCCAGGCCCATCGCTGCCTACTTCGAAGCCGACCGGAGCTGTAATTCCGACGCCGTCGCGGAGTGTTTCCGCCCCGACGCGGTGGTGAAGGACGAGCGGAAAGTTCACGCAGGGCGCGCATCGATCCGCCGCTGGAAGGCGGATGCCGCGACCAGGTTTACCTATACGGTCGACCCCTTTGCGGTTGAAACGGACGAGCACGGCACGACGGTGACGAGTCACGTTACGGGCAATTTCCCCGGCAGCCCGGTCGACCTTCGATACGTTTTCGTCCTCGACGGTGACAGTATCGCCGAGCTGGAGATCGTTCCTTGACCCAGTTTGTATCTCTGGAAGGCAAACGCGCGCTCGTCACCGCCGGCACACGGGGGACAGGGGCCGCGACGGCCGGGCTGTTCCGCGATCTCGGAGCCGAGGTGCTGACCAGCGCACGCGAGAGGCCGGCAACGATCGACCATGACGTTTCGTTCGTCGCCGCGGACCTCACCTCGGCGAAGGGCTGCGACATTCTGGCGGCTGCCGTCCGCGATCGTCTCGGCGGCGTGGATGTCGTCGTTCACATGCTCGGCGGTTCGTCTGCACCGCCCGGCGGTTCCCTGGCACTGACCGATGCCGACTGGGAGCGGGAACTAGCCCTCAATCTCATGCCCGCGGTTCGGCTCGACCGCGCTCTCGTGCCGGACATGGTCGCCCGCGGCAGCGGCGTCATCATCCACGTCACATCCATTCAGCGGATCATGCCGCTGCCGGAAGCGACCACGGCCTACGCAGCCGCAAAAGCGGCTCTTTCAGCCTATAGCAAGGCACTGTCGAAGGACATCTCGCCGCGAGGCGTTCGCGTCGTTCGGGTCTCGCCTGGCTGGATCGAGACCGAGGCGGCGGTGCGGCTCGCAGAACGTCTAGGCGCGGAGTCGGGGGCCGGTATCGAAGAGGGAAAACGCCAGATCATGGCCGCGCTGGGCGGCATCCCGATCGGGCGGCCGTCGTCGCCTGAGGAGGTCGCCAGCCTGATCGCCTTCCTCGCCTCGGATCGCGCAACCAGCATTACCGGCTCGGAATTCGTTATTGACGGCGGTACGGTGCCGACGGTCTGAGCCGCCGCTGCCCCGGCGGCCGTCCCGCCGCTTCCGCGTTCGTCCCCATCCCCCAATGTCCCCCCCGCGGCGCACCCATGCCGCTGGCGGGACAAACCCGCGCCGCAAGCGGCGCTAGGATTCTCCCAAATCAACGATGATGGCCGGCGCGCGGCGCCGGGGTTGCAAGAGGATCCCATGAGCGACGTCCAGGAAGATGCGCGGAGCCGCCGGCGCGGTGGCGGTGCGGGGGCGCGGCGCGAGCGCCGCCGGGGCGGTGGAATGGAGGCGCTGCGCTTCATTTCGCGCAAGGTGCCGACCTTCGACGTGCTGGACGAGGAGGGCCTGGCGCTGATCGAGGCAAATGCCGACCTCGTGCTGCAGGAGATCGGCATCGAGTTCCGCGAGGACGAGGAGGCCCTGAAGCTCTGGAAGGAGGCCGGCGCCGACGTCCAGGGCGAACGGGTCCGCTTCCCCAAGGGCCTGTGCCGCGAACTGATCAGGACGGCGCCGTCCGTCTTCACGCAGGTGGCGCGCAATCCCGAGCGCTCGGTGGAGATCGGCGGCAAGGCCACCGTCTTCGCCCCGGTCTACGGCCCGCCCTTCATCCGCAATCTCGACGAGGGCCGCCGCTACGCGACCATCGAGGACTTCCGCAATTTCGTGAAGCTCGCCTATGTGGCGCCGGCGATCCACCACTCCGGCGGCACCGTCTGCGAGCCGGTCGACATCCCGGTCAACAAGCGCCACCTGGACATGGTCTACAGCCATATCCGCTACTCCGACAAACCTTTCATGGGCTCGGTGACGCATCCCGACCGCGCCGCCGATTCCGTCGCCATGGCGAAGCTCGTCTTCGGCGACGATTTCGTCGATCAGAACTGCGTGATGATCAACCTGATCAACGCCAACTCGCCGATGGTCTTCGACTCGACCATGCTCGGCGCGCTGAAGGTCTATGCCCGCGCCGGACAAGCCTGCATCGTCACGCCGTTCATCCTCGCCGGCGCCATGTCGCCGGTCACCGTCGCCGGCACGCTGACACAGGTGCTGGCCGAGGTGCTGGCCGGCGCCGCCTTCGCACAGCTCGTGCGGCCCGGCGCGCCGGTCGTCATGGGCTGCTTCGCCTCGTCGATCTCGATGCAGTCTGGCGCGCCGACCTTCGGCACGCCGGAGCCCGCGCTCGTCTCCTACGGCGCGGCCCAGCTCGCCCGGCGTCTCGGCCTGCCGTTCCGCACCGGCGGGTCGCTGTGCGGCGCCAAGATCCCGGACGCGCAGGCGGCCTACGAGAGCGCCAACACGCTGAACTCCACCGTGATGGCGGGCACCAACTTCGTTCTGCATTCGGCCGGCTGGCTGGAGGGCGGGCTCGCGTCCGGCTACGAGAAATTCGTCATGGACTGCGACCAGCTCGCCATGCAGCAGCGGGTGTGCGAGGGGGTGGACCTGAGCGAGAACGGCCAGGCGCTCGACGCCATCCGCGAGGTAGGGCCGGGCAGCCACTATCTTGGCTGCGCCCACACGCAGGCGAATTTCGAGACGGCCTTCTACCGCTCGACGGTGGCCGACAACAATTCCTTCGAGCAGTGGCAGGCGGAGGGCGAGAGCCGCACCGACGAGCGCGCCAACACGCTGTGGAAGAAGTGGCTCGCCGACTACCAGCCCCCCGAGATCGATCCCGGCATCGACGAGGCGCTGCAGGAGTTCATCCGTAAGAAGAAAGACTCGATGCCCGACGCGTTTGCGTGAGGGCGAAGGCCGGCGGGTCCACGCGTCGTCCCGGCCGCACCCGCACGATTCGTCGTCGCGGATGGCCGCAGGCCGAGCCGGAACCGGGGCGCCACGCGAGGTTCGGAACTCTCCGATCCCGGCTCTTCGCTGCGCTGTGGCCGGGATGACGACTGAGGGGGTGCCGGGCATCGGGCCCCGGGATGGAGCCATTGCCTGCCCGGTTGCGGCAGACGGTTCCGCAATGACACTCTGACCCGCATGCCGACTCCCCGCTACGTCGAAATCGCCGATACCCTTTCCGCTCACGGCCTCGCCCTGCGCGGCGGGTTCCATCCGGCCGCGGACGAGGATTTCCTCGACGCGGGAGTGGGCAGGGTGACGCGTACCGTCCTGCTCGTCGGCAACACCGGGCCGGACCTCTGGCCGCATTTCGCCCCGCATGCGGAGGGCCCCAACGCGCTCGACCGCTGGACGGTCGAGACCGTCACGCCGATCGCCGAGCGGGTCGGCGCGCGGCCGGTCTATCCCTTCGACAAGCCGTTCCAGCCGTTCCAGCGCTGGGCCATGCGGGCGGAAGCCGTGTCGCCGTCGCCCGTCGGCGTCCTCATGCATCCCGATAACGGCCTGTGGCACGCCTATCGCGCCGCGCTGCTGTTTGCCGAGACGATCGACCTGCCGCCCGCCGATACGCGGGCGAGCCCGTGCGCGACCTGTTCGGAGAAGCCGTGCCTGTCGGGCTGCCCCGTGCGCGCGTTCTCGGGCGACGGCTACGACGTTCCCGCCTGCGCGGCCTGGCTCGCCTCGCCGGCGGGAGACGCGTGCATGGAGTACGGCTGCCGGGCGCGCGATGCCTGTCCGGTCGCCGCCGACCGGCGCTATTCGCCCGAGCAGATCCGCTTTCACATGCGCTCGTTCAAGCGCGCGGTGGTTGGCTAACCGGGACTAACCGCGAGCACGCCGGCGGCGCGGCCGGGGCGCGCGTTGGTCTTCGCTGCCGGCCTGCTTCATCATCAGCGGCCCCAGCCGGCTGACGATGGCATCGGTGTCCGGCCGCTGCCCGCGCGTATGGCCGTCGAGGGCTGAACGCATGGCGGCGATGTGCTGGGGCGTGGTGCCGCAGCAGCCCCCGACGATACGGGCGCCGCAATCCACCGCGAGCCGCGCGTAGTCCGCCATCAGCTCCGGCGTGCCGGTGTAGTGGACGTGTTCGCCCGTCACCTGCGGGATGCCGCAATTGCCCTTGGCGATCAGCACGTCGTCACCGGCGACCTCCGACATGGCGAGGATCGCAAGCAGGAGATCCGGCGCGCCGACCCCGCAATTGGCGCCGTAGGCGAGCGGTGTCACGGACAGGCCGGCCGCAAGAGCCGGCAGCTCCGCGGGAGCGAGCCCCATCATGGTGCGCCCGGCGGTATCGAAGCTCGCGGTGAACACGATCGGCAGGCCACACCTTGCCGCACCGTCGGCCGCTGCCCGGACCTCGTCGGCCGCCGACATCGTCTCGATCCAGAGAATGTCCGCGCCGCCGGCCTTCAGGCCCTCGGCCTGCTCGGCGAAGGCCTCGACCGCGTCGTCGTAAGTCAGTTCGCCGAGCGGCTCGAACAGGTCGCCGGTCGGTCCCACGGAGCCCGCGACGACGACGCGCCGGCCCGAGCGCTCGACGGTCCAGCGGGCGATCTCGGCGGCGCGGCGGTTGATCTCGTGCACGTTGCCCTCGGCGCCGTGCAGGCGCAGCCGGCGGCGGTTCGCGCCGAAGGAGTTCGTCAGGATGATGTCGGAGCCGGCCTCGATGAACTCGCGATGCAGTTCGGCGACGCGTTCGCCGGTCTGCACGTTCCACAGTTCGGGCGCGTCGCCGGAGGTCAGGCCGCGATCGAAGAAATTGGTTCCGGTGGCGCCGTCTGCGAGAAGGACGCCGCGTTCGGCAAGAAGGTCGCTGAGCAAGGGGCAACTCCGTTCTGGATGTCGATCCGGCTCTAGCAAGGACGTTTGATGGGCGATAGCCCATTCGCGGCGTCATGTGTCAATTCGTCGACCTCCAGGGCAGGGGCGAACGCCGCTATTCCTCGAAGTCGGCCGGCCCGCGGCCTTTCACGGCGTCGATATAGCGCGCCGCGGATTGCGCGACCGCGCGGCGGGCATTTTCCCGGATAACCCGGCCCCAGAACCCGCCGTAGATCCGGTCGAAGCGGAACGGCTCGATCCGCTCGACGAGCCGGCCGACCACATAGGCCGAGAGCGGAACGCCATTTGGATAGCTGCGCATGAAGCTGACGTGGCGCTGGTCCGGCGCCACCTGGACCGTGTCTCCGGTCAGAAGCGCGCCATTGCCCCCGGCACCGTCGGTCCAGTGCAGCACGGAACTGCCCGCGAAGTGCCCGCCGGCGCGGATCGCGGTGAGGCCGGGCAGCACCTCGGTCGTGTCGCCCGACCAGAAGCGGATTGCCTTGCTCGGCCGCATCACCCAGTCGCGGTCGGCTTCGTGCAGCAGGATCGGTACGTCTCCGAAGGCTTCGCTCCACGACACCATCGCCGAATAGAAGTGCGGGTGCGAGATCGCGATGGCCGTGATCCCGCCCAGTGCCTCGATGATTGTCCGTGTCGCCGCGTCGATCATCGGGACACAGTCCCACAGCACGTTGCCCTCGGGCGTCATGACCAGCAACGCGCGCTGGCCGATGCAGAAGGTCGGCTCGACGCTGATGCCGATCAGGCCGGGTTCTTCCTGCTTGAAGGCATTGCGGTGCGAGCGGCGCAACGCCTCCTGGCTCGTCCATTCCTGCCCGCCGGCACCAACGAACTGCCGTTCGTCCTCGCAGATCGGGCAGGTCGACGGGTAGGCCCCTTGCGGAAATTCCGTTCCACAGGTCGCGCATATCGGGATGGGCATGGACGACTCCTGGCGTTCACGGCATGTCGCCGTATAAACGTTTGTTTCCGCTGGGAGAAGGGCATCCGAACGCAAGGTGTGCGAGGCGGTCCTAAAGAGGAGCGGATGCGTCACCGTTGGCTGCAGTCCGAAGGGCCGGACGTTTCTTCCGGATGTATATGCCGCTACCGGGGTCCGGGATGCTGGAAAGAACCGTCCCCTCGAGAAGATCGGGCATGTTTTTCCAGACATGGTGGTTGAAGTACAGGATCTCGAAGTCGTTGTTGTACATCAGGAACGATCGCAGGGCGTAGATCTCGTTCCAGGAGCGATTGTCCCGGTAGAGCCAGATATTCGGATACTCCCAGTCGGCAAAAATATCGTGGAAATGAATGATTACACCCGGCTTCAGGCGCGGGAGTATGTGAAAAAGCTCGAAGTTCAAATCCGATCCGGTCTTCAGGACATGCGTCGTGTCGAGGAAAAGAATGTCGTTTTCCTCAAGCAAGTCGAAGACGCCCGGATCGATGTCCTGAACAGGCGACGGATGAACCCGGCACGATGCCCGGTCCCGGTCGAAGAGTATGCCGTTCAGGCGTTCGGGATTGGGGTCGATGAAGGTGAAGTTCGTCCCGATATCCAGCATCTCGCTGGTGTCGACCGCGCAGGCAGATGAGTATCCCGAACCGACCTCGATGAAGGTCTTCGGGCGGAACTCGGCTATGAAGGCCGAAAGGATGAATGCCTCGCCGAAGTTGAAGTAGGTCCTGGACTCCCGGTAGCGGAGGGTCTCCGTCACGCCGAGAAACGATTTGATTTCAGGAAGGTGTCGGGACAAGCGGGAGAATGTTCCAGCGATCACATCCCGGTCTATGCGGGGCAGGCTGGTACCGTCCGACAAGACCGAGGCGTTCAGGACAAATCGCCTGGCTTCCGCCGGTTCCACGACCGGGGAATAGAAATGACCTGGGGGCTCGAAGAGGGGCGATCCGCCAAGAAGGCGGAAGATAATATTCGCGGCCCGTTTCGACAGTTTCTTGCTGACCTCGGTGTCCATGCGATCGACTTGTGAGCGGCTGGCACTTCGCGGCCAAACCGTACGCGTCGACCTATTGATAGTCCAAGATGATCATCCGTCGAACGAGCCTACCCAATCCGGTTCCCGCGGCCGCGAAGCCGCGTGACCGGCTTCGCGGACCCGGAAAGTTCCGGTCAGGCGCGCATTTTTGCGCCTTGCGGATCGAACAGCGGCTCGGCCTGGATCGTTGCCGGGCGGCGATCTCCGATGATCTCGATCTCGAAAGTGCCACCGCCGCCGTCGGCGAGCTTTGCCGGGATATAGCCCTGTGCGAGCGACGCCTCCACGTAGTGTCCGTAGCCGCCCGACGTCACCCAGCCGACGACCTCTCCGTCGTGCCAGATCGGCTCGTCGCCAATGACGTCGGCGTCATCCGCGTCGACGACGAAGGTGACGCGCTTGAGGGGCGGCTCGTCCTTTTCCTTCGCCGCGCCGTCACGACCGATGAAGTCGTTCTTGGTAAGGTCGACGAAGCGCTCCAGCCCGGCCTCGAACGGTCCGTAGATCGGGCGCAACTCGCGGAACCAGGTCGGGAAATTCTTTTCAAGCCGCATGGAGAGGAGCGCCCGCATGCCGAAATTGACGATGCCGAACTCCTCGCCGGCCTCCATGATCTTCTCGTAGAGCCGACGCTCGTACTCCGGCGACACCCAGATCTCGTAGCCGAGGTCGCCTGTATAGGTGATACGACCGATCATGGCGGGTACGGAGGCGAGGTCCATCTCGCGGAACGCCATGAACGGGAAGGCGGTGGACGACACGTCCTCGGGGGTCAGCTTCGTCAGAACGTCGCGCGCCTTCGGCCCGGCGATCGACAGGCCGACGAGGCCCATGCCAAGCGGGCGGATCGAAACCGACGCATCCGCTGGCAGATGCGTCTCGAACCAGCGCATGTGATAGACCTGAGCCTGGCTCGACCCGAACATCATGAAACGGTCTTCGGCGAGTTTGGAGATGGTGAAGTCGCCGATCAGCTTGCCGGCCTCGTTCAACATCGGCGTCAGGATGATGCGGCCGGTACGCGGCATCTTGTTGGTCATCAGCCGCGACAGCCAGGCTTCCGCACCGGGACCGGTGATCTCGTACTTGGCGAAGTTGGCGATCTCGGTGACGCCGACCGTCTCGCGCACCGCCTTCACTTCGGCCTTTACGTGTTCAAAGTCGTTGGAACGGCGGAACGAGACGATGTCCTTCGGTTCGACGCCCTGCGGCGCGAACCAGAGCGGCGTCTCGAGGCCCCATGAATCGCCCATCACGGCGCCCTGCGCGACCATCGTGTCGTAGAGCGCGGTGGTCTGCATCGGGCGCGATGCCGGCAGTTCCTCGTTCGGGAAGCGGATCGAGAAGCGCCGCGAATAGTTCTCCTTTACCTTGGCGTTGGTGTAGCCGAGCGTCGCCCAGTCGCCGAAGCGCGACACGTCCATCGCCCAGACATCGAAGCCCGGGTCGCCGTGCACCATCCAGTTCGACAGGGCGAGGCCGACGCCGCCGCCCTGGCTGAAGCCGGCCATCACCGCACAGGCGCACCAGAAATTCCTCAGGCCCTGGACGGGGCCGACCAGCGGATTGCCGTCGGGCGCGAAGGTGAAGGGGCCGTTGACGATCTGCTTGATGCCCGCCTTCTCGAAGGCGGGGAAGTGCGAAAAGCCGACTTCCAGCGACGGCGCGATGCGGTCGAGGTCGGGTGTCAGCAGTTCCTGCGCGAAATCCCAAGGGGTCTCTCGCGGCGACCACGGGCGGCAGTCCTGCTCGTAGATGCCGATCAGCATGCCGCCGCGTTCCTGGCGCGTGTAGATCTCGCCATCGAAGTCGATGGAATGCACCACCTCCTTGCCTGTCGACCGGTTGATCTCCGCGACCTCCGGCATGTCCTCGGTCAACAGGTACATGTGCTCCATGGCGAGGACGGGGAGTTCGAGGCCGACCATGCGGCCGACCTCGCGCGCCCACAGGCCGCCCGCATTGACGACATGCTCGGCGTGGATGGTTCCCTGTTCGGTGACGACGTTCCAGGTGCCGTCCTCGTTCTGGGTAAGATCGGTGACGCGGTTCCTGAGGACGATCTCCGCGCCGCCGATACGCGCCGACTTGGCATAGGCATGCGTCGTGCCGGAGGGATCGAGATGGCCTTCGATCGGATCCCACAGGGCACCGATGAAGTGCTTCTCGTCGATCAGCGGCAGCAGATCCTTCGCTTCGGAGGGCGAGATAATGTCCAGGTCCATGCCGAGATAGCGGCCACGCGCCTTGGCCATCTTCAGCCATTCCATCCGCTGCGGATCGCCGGCAAGCTGGAGGCCGCCGGTCAGGTGCAGCGAGCACGACTGGCCGGAGATTTCCTCCAGCTCCTTGTAGAGCCCGATCGTGTAGGATTGCAGTTTGGCGACGTTCGGGTCGCCGTTGAGCGTGTGAAAACCCCCGGCGGCGTGCCAGGTCGAGCCCGCTGTCAGTTCTGATCGCTCTATCAGCACCACGTCTTTCCAGCCGGCCTTGGTGAGGTGGTACAGTACGCTGCACCCGACGACTCCGCCGCCGATCACGACGGCCTGTGCGTGGCTTTTCATTCGCTCGTGTTCCTTCCTGAAAAAGTTGTCCCCAACCACGTCATGCCAAGGCTCGATCCGGGCATCTCATCCCGTAGCCCGTCGCCCGAGGTTGCCGGGTAAGTCCCGGCAATGACGTGTTCTGAATCAACGTCACAGCACCGGCACCATATCCGTTGGGAAGGTGTCGAGGACCTCGACGCCGGTCTCGGTAATCGTCGCCTGCCGTTCCAGCTTGACACCCTCGTGCCCGCCGAGCGCGCCGATATAGCTTTCGAAACAGACGCACATGCCCGGCTCGAAGACCCCGTCGTAGCCGCCGAGCTTCGAGTCCTGCGGATAGCTCACGCTCGGATACTCGTCGCACAGGCCGACGCCGTGGACGATGCAGCTATACCGGTTCGGCATGTACTCGTCCGCCAGCCGATAGCTCTTGCCGGCGAATTCCCTGAAGCTCATGCCGGGCTTCAGCAGGTCGATATTGTGGGCGATCTGGTCGAGCGCGATGGCGTGCAGGGTGGCCTGCGCGTTCGTCGGCCGCTCGACCCCCGCCACCCAGGCCCGGGAAATGTCGGCGCAATAGCCGTAGGGGCCGATCAGATCGGTGTCGTAGGAAACGATGTCGCCGGCCTCGATGACGCGGTCCGAACACTCGTGGAACCAGGGATTGGTACGCGGTCCGCTCGACAGCAGCCGCGTCTCGATCCACTCGCCGCCACGCGCGATGTTCTCCTTGTGCAGGATCGACCAGAGCTGGTTCTCGGTGATGCCGGGCGTAAGGGCCTTCCACATTCCGGACATTCCCGCCTCGCAGGCGTGAATCGCGCGGCGCATCGCCTTGATCTCTTCGGCATGCTTGATCTTGCGGGCTTCCTCGGTGAAGGCCTGGCTCGTGTACGGCGCGAGCCCTTCTGACTTGAGCGCCTCGATGCCGAGCTGCTCGCAGCGGTCGAGGGCGATGCGTGTGTTGCCGCCGCCGTGGGCGCGCATCAGGTCGGCGATCTCGGCCGCCCAGTCCCTGACGCGCTCGCGCTCGTCCGGTCCGGCGCCCATGTAGCCCCAGGAAATCGCGCCGCGGGTCTCCGTGACCGTGGTGAACCCCGCCGACAGGTGGCCGCTGCCGTGGAAGTCGAAAAGCACGACGGGCCCCTCTGTCGCGATGAACGCGTAGCGCACGCAATTGTGCATGCACCAGACCTGCATGTTCGAGGTGTCGGTCGCGTACCGGATATTGAGCGGATCGTAGAGAAGCGCGCCGCCGAAGTCCCGCTTCGCCAATTCGGCCCGGATCCGGCCAAGGCGATAGTGCCGGATGATCTCCAGATCCGGCTCGACCAGCCCGGCCGAAGCCCATTCGAACAGCGCCGGATTGCCCGGGCGGTCAATCTGCATCGTCGCGATCATGGCATCGGGACGCCGGTCGGGGTGGATCTTCGGGGTGTACTCTTCCGTCATCGCTGTCGCCCCAACTGATCTGTCTCAGAAATCCGTCGGCGCGCCGCCTTCCGCGATCCGGCGGTCGACGAACGCGTCGAGTTCCTCGCGGATTGCCGGATCCATGGCGGGCTGTTCGTAACCCTCCAGAGCCTGTTTCCAGAGACGGTTGGCCTTTTCGAACGCGGTCGGCGACCCGGCTTCCACCCAGCTCTCGTAGTTGCGCCAGTCGGAAATCAGCGGCGCGTAGAACGCATCGCGGTAACGGGCCTGGGTGTGCGGCGTGCCGAAGAAATGCCCTCCCGGACCGACATCGCGCACGGCCTCCAGGGCAAGCGTGTCCTCGTCGACGACGAGCGGTTCCAGATACTCGGTGACCATCTGCAGGAGGTCGATGTCGAGAATGAACTTCTCGTAGGAAAACGTGAGGCCGCCTTCCATCCAGCCGGCGGCGTGCTTGATCAGGTTCCCGCCGCCGGTGATCGCGCCCCACAGAGAGAAGACGGATTCATAGGCCGCCTGTGCGTCGACGGTATTCGCGGCGCAGGTGTTCGATGTGCGGTAGGGCAGATTGTAACGGCGCGCCAACTGCCCGCCGATATTGGCGGCCTTCATGTATTCCGGCGTCCCGAACGCAGGGGCGCCGGATTTCATGTCGACGTTCGAGGTGAAGCCGCCGTAGACGACCGGCGACCCCGGCCGCACGAGTTGGGTAAACAGGATACCGGCAAGCGCCTCCGCGTTCTGCTGGGACAATGCGCCGGCGATCGTCACCGGTGCCATGGCGCCGGCCAACGTGAACGGCGTGACGACGATCACCTGGTTGCGCCGCGACATTTCGATGATGCCCTGCAGCATCGGCGTATCGAGACGAAGCGGCGAGGATGTGTTGATGATCGACAGGGTCGAGGGTTCCGTGTCGAACTGCTCCTGACTGATGCCACGCGCGATTCGGGCGATCTCCATGCCGTCGAGGTTGCGCTCTTTGCCCAGCGAATAGATGTGGAAGACCTTGTCGGTCAGGGTGGCGAAGTCGCGTCCGCATTCGAGATGGCGGATTGAGGCGTGCAGGTCGACGGGTTCGACCGGATAGCCGCCGCTGATATGGATTGTGTTGAAGACCTGGCTCAGCCGCACGAGGTTGCGGAAGTCGACCTGGTTGCCGGGGCGCCGCCCGCCCTCCATGTCGGAGCAGTTCGGCGCGCTTGCCATCTCCGCGAACGTGATCCAGTTGCCGCCGAACCTCACATTGTGCGCCGGATTGCGCGCATGCAGGGTGAATTCGCTAGGACAGGTTTTGATCGTCTCCTCGACGAGGCCGCGATCGAACCGGACCCGATCGGAGCCCGGATCGACGTCCGCGCCGGCCTTCTTCAGGATCGCCTTGGCCTCCTCGTGAAGAAAGTCGATGCCGACCTCTTCGAGAATCCGCAAGGACGCAGTGTGGATCGCCTCGACGGCGTCGGCGCTGATGATCTCGGCCGGTCGGTACGTCATGCGCGGCTGACGGAACGGTTTCTGCGAGATCGGCGCTCCACCGCTCGCCCCACCACTGCCACGGCGACCGCTGCGGCCCCCGCGGCCGGCTCTGCGTTGCCCTCTTTCCGCGTCGGAGGAGCTGATCTGGGAGTCCATAAGTACCGTGCTCCGCTACCGTGTAGTCCTTGGCGAGAAGGCAACGCTGCAGCGATTTTTCCGATTAGCCAAGACCTTCTCCCGCGCGCGCGATTGTGAAGTCGCGGAACCGTCCGGACAGGTCGCAATCGGAGCATTAATTGTCTCCGCCGTCTTGCGGAGTGAAGGGGGCTGCGTGTTAGGGTGACGCAGCCTCGTTCGAGGAAAGTTCGTTCTCGGCCGGAAAACGAACGGTTTGTCGTCATGTGGAGCGCCGCGGTCCAGACTGCGGGCTTTCGACGTGACGGCGGGACGTGAGGGGAATTGTAGTCGGCCGCAACGGGAGGTTTGGATATATGACGAAAAGTGACAAGCCGCGTCGCTTGCACCCGAAGGTGCGCGAGGCTCGGAATCTCATGGACGGCGGTCGGATGGACCGTCGCGAGTTCGTACGGATCGCCGCTCTTCTAGGCGTTTCGGCAACTGCAGCTTACTCGATGGCCGGCATCAAGCCGGCTTTTGCACAACAGGCGGACCTGCCTTTCCCGCAGGTTGACGACAATGCCACCGAAGGCGGCATCCTGCGCGTCGCCATGCAGGTGCAGAAGATGGAAGACCCGGCGACCTATTCGTGGGTCGAGATGTCCAACCAGACGCGTCACATGCTCGAGCATCTGACGTTCACGACACCGGACAACGTCACGCAGCCGATGCTCGCCGAAAGCTGGGAGGCGTCCGACGATCTGAAGACGTGGACCTTCAAGCTTCGCAAGGGCATCATGTGGCACAACGGCGATGAATTCACCGCCGACGACGTCATCTTCAACATGACCCGCTGGATGGACCCGGATGTCGGTTCCTCCAACATCGGTCTGTCCACCTTTGCCTCGATGGTCGAGGAGAAGGACGGCAAGAAGGAGATGGTCGCAGGGGCGCTGGAGAAGGTGGACGACTACACCGTTCGCCTCAACCTGTCGAAGCCGGTCCTATCGGTTCCGGAAGACCTGTACAATTACCCGACCGCGATCGTGCACCGCAGCTTCAAGCCGCCGCTGTCCGACAATCCGATCGGTACCGGCGCCTACACGCTGACCAACCTCAAGGTCGGCGAGCGCTGCGAGCTCAAGAAGGTCACCGAGACCACCGACGGCAAGCCGTTCGAGTACTGGGGTGGCAAGGTCTATCTCGACGAAATCCACTACTACAATTTCGACGAGGACAATCAGCTGACCGCTTTCGCGTCGGGCGACGTGGATGCCATCTACGAGTTCGGTATCGAGCAGTTCGAGCTTGCCGAGGCACTCGACGGCGACATCATCGAGGCACGCACCGCGCAGACCCTGTGCTGCCGCATGCAGGTCACGCAGAAGCCGTTCGACGACATCAAGGTGCGTCAGGCGGTTGTTGCGGCATGCGACAACACCGTCTATCGCGATCTCGTCTTCCAGGGCCGCGGCGATGTCGGCGAGAACCATCACGTCTCGCCGATCCACCCGGAGTACTACGAGTTGCCTCCGCTGAAGCGCGACGTCGAGAAGGCGAAACAGCTTCTCTCTGAGGCCGGTTATCCCGACGGCATCGAACTGACGATCGACGTCGGCAACACCGACGGCCCGTGGCATCAGACGGTCTGCGAGATCATGCGCGACCAGATGAAGGACGCCGGCATCAAGCTGAACATCAACGTGATGCCGCCGTCCAAGTACTGGGAAGTGTGGGACAAGACTCCGTTCGGGGCGACCGCGTGGACGCACCGTCCGCTCGGCACCATGGTGCTCTCGCTCGGCTACCGCACCGGTGTGCCGTGGAACGAGACGGCCTTCGCCAGCGAGGAGTTCGACAATGCGCTGAACGATGCGGAAGCGACGCTCGAGACCGAGTCGCGCCGCGAGAAGATGAAGAAGGTCGAGCAGATCCTTCAGGACGCCGCTGTCATGATCCAGCCGGTCTGGCGTCCGGTCTTCACGATCACCGCAAAGAAGGTGGTCGGCTACCCGCCGCACCCCACGCAGTACCATCAGTTCAACAAGGTCTGGCTGAAGAGCTGACCTGGACTGTGTTATCGGCCGCGCCCGCCCCCCGGCGGGCGCGGTTCAACTGCCGTAGAAGCTGGCGGGCGCTCTACAGGAGCATGCGAATTCCTGGGCAGCGGGCCGTCCGGCACAGTGGAGGGGACGGCAGCTTATGCTCAAGTTGATACTCCGCCGATTGGGCCAGATGGTCCTGATTATGGCGGTCGTTTCGTTCGTCCTGTTTCTTGTTTTCGACAGCGACAAGTTCAAGAAGCAGATCGCCGTAAACGAACTCGGTGGATTTGGCGTCCAGACGCTGACCGAGCAGGAATACGACGACTGGTTGACCTCGAAGGGGCTCAACGTCCCCTTCTACGTGCGCTATGTCGAATGGGTCGGCAACGTCCTGCACGGCGATTTCGGCTTCTCCTTCGAAAAGAACACCGAGGTCGGCCCGTTGTTGGCCGAACGCCTGGTGGCGACCGGCATACTCGGGTTCTGGGTCTTCGCGCTGATGATACCCATCGCCCTGATAACGGGCGTGGTCGCGGGCATGAAGGAGGGCTCGGTCCAGGACCGGGCGGTCTCCTTCGTATCGGTGTTCACGACATCGATACCCGAAATCGCGACCGCGATCATCCTGACGGTCATCTTCGCGCTCGGCCTCGGCTGGCTGCCGACGAAATCGGCCATGACGCAGGGCTTTGACTGGACCCAGCTCGTGCTGCCGGTGATGACCCTTGTCCTCTACGATTTCGGATATGTCGCCCGCATGACGCGCGCCTCGATGGCCGAGGTTATGACGTCGCAATACATCCGCACCGCGATCCTCAAGGGTATCCCGTATCACCGGGTCATCATGAAACACGCGCTGCGCAATGCCCTGATCGCGCCATTCACGGTCATCGTCCTGCAGCTCAACTGGCTGCTCTCCGGCGTCGTCGTGGTGGAGGTGTTCTTCCAGTACAACGGCTTCGGCAAGATGCTGCTCGATGCCGCCCTGTTCGGCGACATCTACGTGATCCAGGCCGGAACGCTCGCGGCCGTCTTCGTCGCGGTCTTCTCGCAGATCATTTCGGACGTCGGGTACACGCTCTTGAACCCGCGTATCAGGTTCAGTTGAGGAGGGCACGGACATGAGTGCGACGACAGAAAGCCCGCTGCCCGCCCCGTCGATCCTGGCGCGCCTGACCCAGGCGAAGCCGCTGATCGTCCTGTTGCTGCTGATGTGGGTGCCGCTGATCATCTACGTGATGTTCGGCGAGGCGATCGGCGACGGAGCCCGCCTGGTGCTGCTCCCGGCGATCCCCGCGACGATCCTGCTCTATATTCTGGCAATGCGCGCGTGGTGGGAGTCCAAGATTGCCATCATCGGTGCCAGCCTCGTGTTCTTCTGGCTCCTGATGGCGGTGTCGGCGCCGTACCTGCCGCTGATGGATCCCAACCAGCCGATCGCACCCTTCACGCTGCCGTTCTCGGAGAAGAAGGATATCTTCTTCTGGCTGGGGACCGACTACAAAGGCCGCGACATGCTGTCCCGCGACATCTGGGGCTGCCAGCGGGTGATTGTCTGGGGCGTCTCGGCGACGCTCGTCGCCTATGTCGTCGGCACGGCCTTCGGCCTGCTCGCCGGTTATCTCGGCGGCTGGTGGGACGAGGTCATCTCGTTCATCGCCAATATCCTGCTGTCCTTCCCGGTGATGGTGCTGTTCATCCTGATTCTGAACTATCTCGGACAGTCCGGCTTCAACATCGTCATCGCCGTGACCTTCGCCTCGGCGCCGGCGATCATGCGTATCGTTCGCGGCCTGGCCCTCGACATCAAGTCGCGCGACTACGTCTACGCCGCCCAGACCCGCGGCGAGCATCCGATCTGGATCATGGTGGTCGAGCTCCTGCCCAACGTGCGCGGGCCGATCATCGTGGATGCCTGCCTGCGCCTTGGCTACACCACGGTCGCCATCACCACGCTGACCTTCCTGGGGCTCGGCCTGCAGCCGCCGGATCCCGACTGGGGCCTGATGATCAAGGAAGCGGCCAACACGGCGATGATCTTCAAGTTCTCCTACATGCTGATCATCCCGGCCCTGTCCGTCTCGTCGCTGATCCTCGGCTTCAACCTGATGGCCGACGGTCTGCGCGAAATGAGCCTCAGGGACTGAGGAGGCCCGATCATGACAGACCAGACCCCCGTACTCGAATGCCGCAACCTGTCGATCTCCTATTTCACCCGGGCAGGTGAGATCCCGGCCGTCGTCGACTTCAACCTGAAGCTCATGCCCGGCGAGGCGCACGGCATCGTCGGCGAGTCCGGTTGCGGCAAGTCGACGGTCGCTTTGGCGATCATGCAGTATCTCGGCCAGAATGGCCGGATCGTCGGCGGCGAGCTGTTCTTCAACGGGCGCGATATGCGCGAGATGAGCGAGGAGGAACTCCGCCATCTGCGCGGTTCCAAGATCGCCATGGTCTACCAGGAGCCGATGGCGTCGCTGAACCCGGCGATGAAGATCGGCGACCAGCTTGCCGAGGTGCCAATTTATCACGACAACGCCACGCGCGAGGAGGCGCACCGCCTCTCCGCCGAGATGCTGGCCAACGTCAACCTGCCCGATCCCCAGCGGATCATGGACTCCTTCCCGCACCAGATCTCCGGCGGCCAGCAGCAGCGTGTGGTCATCGCCATGGCGCTCCTGTCCAATCCGCAGCTCCTCTTGCTCGACGAGCCAACGACTGCGCTGGACGTCACGGTCGAGGCGGGCATCGTCGAACTGATCAAGGAGATCTCGGACAAGTTCGGCACGTCGATGATCTACATTTCGCACAATCTCGGGCTGATCCTCGAGACGTGCGACCGGATCACCGTGATGTACTCCGGTGAGGCCGTAGAGGTCGGCGACATCGAGACCGTCTTCAACAACATGCGCCACCCCTACACGCGCGGTCTGTTCGCCTCGATCCCGCTGCCCGGCGCCGACAAGAACGAGCATCCGCTGGTCGCCATCCCCGGCCAGTTGCCGCTGCCGCACGAGCGTCCCGATGGCTGCTTTTTCGGCCCGCGCTGCCAGTTCTTCGAGGGCGGCCGGTGCGATAACGGGTTGATCTCGATGCGGCAGGTCGACACCGGTTCGGAACACTTCGTGCGCTGTGTGCGCTGGGACGAGATCGACTGGGACGCGACGAAGCCGAAGGCCGACGAGCGACCGCCCGTCGAGGCCGGCGATGTCGTGCTGAAGGTCGACGACCTGACCAAGCACTACGAGATCGAGGACTCCGCCCTGTTCGTGCTTGGCGGCGGAGAGTCGAAGACCGTCAAGGCCAACGAGGAGATCAGCTTCGTCGCCCGCGAGGCGGAGACGGTCGCGATCGTCGGTGAGTCCGGCTGCGGCAAGTCGACCTTCGCCAAGGTGCTTATGGGGCTGGAGGAGGCGACCGACGGCGAGGTGATGCTCGGCAATCTGGATCTCGCGCACCTGTCCGTCGACAAGCGCGATGCCAAGACCATCTCGAAGCTGCAGATGGTCTTCCAGAATCCGTTCGACACGCTCAATCCGAGCCATACGGTCGGCGGCCAGATCGCCCGCGTGATCAAGAAGTTCGGTGTCGAGTCAGACAAGGACAAGATCCAGGAGCGCGTCTACGAACTGCTCGACATCGTCAAGCTGCCGCGCGATTTCGCCAAACGCCGGCCGCGCCAGCTGTCGGGCGGCCAGAAGCAGCGCGTCGGCATCGCGCGCGCCTTCGCCGGCAACCCGGAGGTAGTGATCGCCGACGAGCCGGTCTCCGCCCTCGACGTGTCCGTGCAGGCCGCGGTGACCGAGCTCTTGATGGACATCCAGCGCGACCATCGCACGACGCTGCTGTTCATCAGTCACGACCTCTCGGTCGTCCGCTACCTCGCCGACCGCATCGTCGTCATGTATCTCGGCCAGATCATGGAGCAGGGCACGACGGACGAGATCTTCGCGCCGCCCTACCATCCCTACACCGAGGCGCTGCTGTCGGCCGTGCCGATCGCAGACACGCATATCCAGAAGCGCAAGGTGCTGATCTCCGGCGAATTGCCGTCGCCGACCAATCCGCCGGAAGGCTGTCCGTTCTGCACGCGATGCCCCTATGTCATCGAGGGACTCTGCGAGACACGCCAGCCGCCGGTGCGGCGTATGGGGGCCGGCCATACGATTGCCTGCCATCTCGACGAGATCACGCTCAACGACATGGAGCCGGTGATCCAGATGGCGGACGAAGGGAAAAGCGAGCCGGAACCGGCCTGAGCGTCCGACGGCGTCGCATCTCTGCGCATTCTGGTCGGTAAAACGTCCCGCGCCGTATCGCGGCCATTGTAGCGTGACCGCCGACAGCAACGATGCCGGCGCCTCTTTCGCGTCGGATGGTCCAGCATAAGGCGCCGAAATGGCAGGTTTTTCCTTGAACCGGGTGCCGGGTATCGCGGTCGGCGCCGGGCGTGCGGCCGGTCTTGGCGGCGATGTCACGTCCCACGCGGGTGAAGCCTCCACCGTCCTGCTCGTCGCCGATCCGGGTCTGGCCGCGATCGGAGTGACGGACACCGTCGAGGCCGGGCTGACCTCGGGCGGGCAACGGGTCGTCCGCTTCGAGGATTTCACCAGCGATCCGCAGGAACGCCAGGTGGCGGCAGGCGCGCGTGCTGCGGAAGAGTCCGGTGCGGCGCTGGTCGTCGGACTCGGCGGCGGCTCGGCGCTCGATGCCGCCAAGATGATCGCCGCGATGGCCGGCAGCCCGCGCCCGGTCGAAGCGTTCCGCATGGCGGCTGCGCCCCTCCCTGACCGCGGAGTCCGGCTCTTCTGCCTGCCGACGACGGCGGGAACGGGATCGGAGACGACGTCTGTCTCGATCCTGTCGGATGCCGATCACCGCAAGGTCTGGTTCTGGGGCGAGACCCTGAAGCCGGATCTCGTCGTGCTCGATCCCATGCTGACCGTCGGCCTGCCGCCGGCGCTGACGGCGGCGACGGGACTCGATGCGCTGGTCCATGCCATCGAGGCGGCGACCAACAAAAACGCCAGTCCGGGCAGTGACTTGTATGCCTTCGCGGCAATCGCGATGGCACTCGAATTCCTGCCGCGCGCAGTGTCCCGGCCCGACGATCTGGAGGCGCGGGAGCGGATGCTGCTATCGGCTGCCTTTGCCGGGATCGCCATCGACAATGCCGGTACGGCGCTCGCCCACAATATCGGTCACGCGCTCGGCAGCCTGATGCCGATCCACCACGGCCGCGCCGTTGCCATCGGTATGGCCGCCTCCCTGCCGTGGGTGATCGAGGGAAACCGAGCAGCATTCGATCGTGTCGCGGCCGCGTTCGGGCTCGACAGCGCCGACGCCCTGCCGGAGCGGTTCGGCGCGCTGATTGACGAGCTCAAGATCGACCGGAGTCTGCCGCAAGAGCTTGACGCAGCGACGCTTTCTGCCCGCATGGCGGCGCCGGAAAACGCCGCGATGCTGCTGTCTACAGCCCGCGCGGCATCGCCGGCAGACCTCGACAATCTGGCCGCGGCCGTCATCGCCCAGACCACGCAATCCTCGGAAGCGGCATGAAGATCACGTCCATCGAGATCAGTCATCACCGGCTTCCGCTCGACCCGCCGTTCCGCGCGAGCTGGGACACGCGCCCGCGCACGGAGTTCGACGCAACCATCGTCCGGGTGATGACCGACGAGGGGTCGGTTGGTATCGGTTCGGGCGACCTGATGGTCGGTTTCGGGGGGCATGAAACTCTATTCGTGGGTCGGTCCCCGATGGAGGTGGAACGACACGTCCGCGTCCTCGACAACATCGCGTTCCACTACGGCCGGTGCTGGCCGCTCGACCTCGCGCTGTGGGACCTCGCCGGCAAGATCACCGGCCAGCCCGTCTGGCGTCTGCTGGGCGGACGATCCGACCGCGTGCCGGCCTATGCCTCGTCGGGCACCCTGCGTGGTCCCGAGGCGCTGGCCGATACGGCCGAGCGCTATCTGGAGCGCGGTTTCAGGGCGATGAAGATCCGCTTCCATCGCGGCGACTGGCGTGACGACATCGCGGCCCTTGCCGCTGTCCGCGACCGGGTGGGCGACAAGCTGCAGTTGATGGTCGACTGCAATCAGGGCTGGCGCATGCCCTGGGACACCGCCGCGCCGTGGACGCTGAAGGACGCGGTGACCGTCGCCCGCGAGCTGGAACGCCTCGGCGTCTACTGGATGGAGGAGCCGCTGCACCGCGGCGACCGCGAGGGCATGAAGGCGCTGCGCGGCATGACGGACGTGCGCATCGCCGCCGGCGAGATGACGCGCGAGCTTTACGAGTTCCGCGACCTGATCGTCGACGGTGCCGTCGATATCGTCCAGCCGGATGCGGCCCTGGTCGGCGGCATCACCGGGCTGCGCCGCATCGCCGCGTTGGCCGAGGCGCACGGCATCGTGTTTACCCCGCACACGTGGACGAACGGGCTCGGCGTCGTCGCCAACGCGCACCTCACCGCCGGCGTCGGCGCGGCGCCGTTCATCGAGTTCCCGTACGATCCGCCGGAATGGTCGCTGGACCGGCGCGATTTCTTTCTGGAAACGCCGCTCGATGTCGACGAGAACGGCGACCTGGTGCTGTCCGACGCGCCCGGACTGGGGATCACGCTGGACGAGGCGCGGCTTGCCGCGACACGGGTCGGGTAGGGGCGTCTGGTGTGCCTGTGTGGCTTGGTCGCTGCGGCATCGTCTGATGTCATGGCCGGACTTGTTCCGGCGATCCATGACCAATAGGGCTGGCGGTGGTGTTCATGGATGCCCGGAGATCGGGTGTTCCCGGTTTCCGTGTGTCGGGCTGACGACATCGCGAACAGGAGATGACGTGGACAAGTCCGGGCACGACATCTGAGTTGGAAGGCAAGGCGAGGGACATGACGAAAACCTACGACGCGGTTGTGATTGGCGCCGGCGTGATCGGCGCGGCGATCGGGCTGGAACTGGCGCGCAAGGGGATGAAGACCCTGAACGTCGACATGGCGCCGACGGCGGGCTACGGCTCGACGGCTGGCTCCTGCGCCATCATCCGCACCCACTATTCGACGCTCGAGGGCTCCGCCTTCGCCTACGAGGGGTATTATTACTGGAAGGACTGGGCCGGCTATCTCGGCGTACCCGACGAGAGCGGCCTGGCCGAGTTCCGCCAGACCGGCTGCATCGTCATGAAGACCGAGGCGAACGGCTATCTCGCCAACGTCATGGCGCACATGGACGCCCTCGGCGTGCCTTACGAGAACCTCGACACCGCCGGCCTGAAGGCGAAGGCGCCCTATTACGACGTGTCGCTGTTCTTCCCGCCCAAGCGCCCCGAGGACGAGGGCTTCGGCGAGCCGACCGGCGGGGAACTGTCCGGCTGCGTCTACTTCCCGCTCGCCGGCTACATCACCGATCCGCAGCTTAGCGCCCACAACCTGCAGCGCGCGGCCGAAGCCGCCGGCGGCGACTTCCTCTACAACAAGCGCGTCGTCGGGATCGCCAAGGACGGGACCGGCCGCGTGTCGGGGATCAAGCTCGACGACGGCGAGACGATCGCGACCCGCGTCGTCGTCAATGTCGCCGGGCCGCACTCCAGCAAGGTCAACGAGATGGCCGGCGCGACCGCCGACATGAAGATTTCCACCCGTGCCCTGAAGCAGGAAGTGGTGCACGTGCCGATGCCGGTCGAGGACTACGACGAGACCGGCATGGTGACGTCGGATTCCGATATCGCCTGCTACACGCGGCCCGAGAAGGGCGGTTTCCTGCTCATCGGCTCGGAGGATCCGCCCTGCGATCCGCGCGAATGGGTCGATCCCGACGACTGGGACCGGAACTTCTCCGAACAGTGGAAGGTGCAGGCCTTGCGCGCCGCCCAGCGCATCGAGGGGCTCGGCATCCCGAGCCAGATGAAGGGCGTCACCGAGCTCTACGACGTCACCGACGACTGGATCCCGATCTACGACAAATCCTGCGTGCCGGGCTTCTACATGGCCTGCGGATCGAGCGGCAACCAGTTCAAGAACGCCCCGGTCGCCGGCGCCATGATGGCCGACCTGATCGACAAGGTGGAGGCCGGCCACGACCACGACGCCGATCCCGTCCAGTTCGGCCTGAAGCATATCGGCCGCTCGACCAATGTCGGCTTCTACTCGCGCCTGCGCGTCATCAACCCGGAATCGAGCTTCTCGGTCCTGGGCTGACCGCCCGAGCGTGCCTCGATCCGCGTGCCTCGATCCGTGCGGCGCGATCGCCGTGACGCCTTGTCGCGTGAACGCTAACGGGCGGCGATCCGCTCGATGATCTTCACCGCCGCGGCCGTGCCGGGGTCTTTCCGGATCCCCGCGCCGAGCGCCTCGGCGCGGGCGATCATCGCGGGATCGCGCATCGCCTGAAGAGCGTCCGCAAGCAGTTCGGCACCGAGCGCCTTTTGCGGGATGGGTTTCGGGCCTGCGCCCAGCGCCGCGACGCGCCGCCCCCAGAAGGGCTGGTCGAAGGCGACGGGGCAGATCAGCGACGGCTTGCCGGCCCTGAGACCCGCATGGGTGGTGCCGGCGCCGCCGTGGTGGACGACGGCCGAACAGCGCGGAAACAGCCAGGCGTGCGGGGCCGCGTCGAGGATATGAACCGTGTCGGGCACCCTCACGGTGTCGAGCCCGCCCCAGCCGGTCGCCAGGATCGCCCGCTGGCCGGTGCGTTCCAGCGCGCCGAGGACGGCCGCCGTGTTCTGCCCGGCATTGATGCCGGGCATCGAGCCGAAACCGATATAGACCGGCGGCTCGCCGGCCTTGAGGAACCGGATCAGATCGTCGGGCGCAGTCCAGCCCGTCTCCTCGTCGAGGAACCACGCGCCGGTCACCTGGTCGCGCGCGCCCCAGTCCTTCGGCTTGGGCACGATGTGTTCGCTGTAGGCGTGCAGCCGTGTCGCCGGGCGGCCGGAAGGATCGTATCCGCCGAAGATGTCCCCGGGGCCGGAGAGGCCGGGCAGGCGCTCGCGCTGCCATTTGCCTACCAGCCCCGTCGTCAGCCGCCCGGACAGCCCGAGGAAGGCCTTGTGACTGATCAGGTTGCCGAGCCTGCCGAGGCTCGGAACCGGCAGCAGCGGGCTCGGATAGGCCGATGTCGCCACCAGGCCGGGCATCAGGAAGGAGGGAAGGGCGGGGATGCCCAGCGTCTCGGCGAAGGCCGGCGCCCCGCTCATCTTGATGTGGTAGACGATGATATCGGGCCGCACGGACCGCGTGATCGCCCAGCTCTCGTCGAGTTGACGCAGCACCTCGCCCTTGAAGTGCCGGAACGCGCGGATCTTTCCGGAAAGGCTGTTCATCGCCTCCTGGACGAGAGGGTCCTCGATCATCTGGCGCACGTCGTCGGAGATCGCCGTCGCCTTCAGGCCGTGTCCCTCGATCAGCGCTTCGAAGCCCCGCCCGGTGGTAACGGTGACGTCGTGGCCACGGCTCTTGAGCGCGGCGCCGAGCGCCACATAGGGCTGCACATCGCCGTGTGAGCCGAGGGTCATGAGCTGAATACGCATCGCGCGGAAAGCTATCACGTTGATTCGAACCGGGGCGCGATAAAGACCGCAGGTTTGCGGCGGCGCCGTGACGCGGATAAAAGGCGTCTCCCCTCCGTGGCAATCAGCCGGAACGAAAGACGATGTCCGAGACCGCAACCGCCTCGCGCTTTCCCATCGCGCCGATCAGCGCCGGGCTGATCGCGGCCGTCGTCGGCTTTGGCAGTTCCTTTCCCGTGGTGGTTCAGGGCTTCCAGTCGGTCGGCGCGAGCGAACAGGAGGCGGCCTCCGGGCTGATGGCGCTCGCCATCCTGATGGGCCTGTCCGCGATGATCCTGAGCTGGCGGTCGCGCACGCCGGTCTCGGTTGCGTGGTCGACGCCGGGCGCCGCGCTGCTGATCTCGACGGGCGCGGTGGACGGCGGCTTTCCCGCCGCCGTCGGCGCCTTTCTGCTGACCGGGCTCCTGATCGTGATTGCCGGCGTGGTGAAGCCGTTCCGCGATATCGTCTCGTCGATCCCCTCGTCGATCGCCAATGCCATGCTGATCGGCATCCTGCTGAAGCTCTGCCTCGCGCCCGTCGAGGCGATGGGCGTGATCCCGCAATATGCATTGCCGGTCGTGCTGGTCTGGGCGGTTATGATGCGGTTTGCGCGCCTCTACGCGGTGCCGGTCTCGGTGGCGCTGACGGCGGCGATCATCGTCGCCACCGCCGACTTCACCGGCAGCGGCGCGTCGATCGCGCCCGATCCGGTGCTGGTCACGCCGCAGTTCAACTGGCAGGCGATGGTGTCGCTGGCGATCCCGCTGTTCGTCGTCACCATGGCCTCGCAGAACATTCCCGGCATCGCCGTGCTGCAGGCCTACGGCTACAAGCCACGGGTGCGCGAAACCTTCCTGGTGACCGGCGTCGGCACCATGATCGGTGCGCCCTTCGGGGCGCAGGCGATCAACTATGCGGCGATCACCGCGGTGATCTGCGCCGGCGACGAGGCGGGACCCGACAAGGACCGCCGCTGGATCGCGGCCTTCACGTCCGGCGTGTTCTACGTGCTGTTCGGCTTCGCGGCGACGTTCGCCACGGTGCTGATCGCCGCCTCGCCGCCGCTGCTGATCCAGGCGGTGGCCGGTCTGGCGCTGATGGGGGCGCTCGGCAATGCGCTGCTCGGGGCCGTGCGCGAGCCGCAGGACCGGGACGCGGCGACCATCACCTTCGTCGTCGCCGCCTCGGGCATGACGTTCCTGGGGATCGGCGCGGCCTTCTGGGGCCTGATCGCCGGCGGCGCGATCCTCCTGCTGCACCGGTTCCGCCGCAAGGAGACCTGAGCGGCAGGGGGTGTCAGGAGCGTTCGCGTTTCGGGTGGCGGGAACCGGCTGAAGTCCGCTAGCGTTGCGGCACCCGCCCACGTCCGGATGTTCCCGCCGCAATGCCCGCCACCGATATCACGCCCGTCGACCGCCTGACGCTCAAGAAGGCCCGCCGAATCGCACTCGCCGCCCAGGGCTTTGCCGACCGGCGTCCGAGTGCGGCGAAGATTACGCCGAAGCACATGGACCGGGTGTTCGACCGGGTCGGGCTGGTGCAGATCGATTCCGTCAACGTGCTGGCGCGCTCGCACTATCTGCCGTTCTTCTCCCGCCTCGGCCCCTACGACCAGGCCCTGCTGGCGCGGCAGGCCTACCGGCGGCGGAAGTATTTCGAATACTGGGGGCACGAGGCGTCGTTCATCCCGATGGAGCTGCAGCCGGCGATGCGCTGGCGCATGGAGCGCGCGCGCAACGGCGAGGGCATCTACAGCGGGCTCGCGAAATTCGGCCGGGAGAACCGCGCCTTTCTCGACAAGGTGCTGAAGGAGATTGGCGAGCATGGCCCGATGGGGGCTTCTGCGCTGTCGGATTCCGGCGCGTCGCGGCCGGGCTGGTGGGAATGGAGCGAGGGCAAGCGCGCCGTCGAATGGCTGTTCTGGGCCGGCTTCGTGACGACGGCGACCAGGCGCAACTTCGAGCGCGTCTACGACCTGACCGAGCGGGTGATCCCCGAGGATATCCTCGCCCGCCCGACACCCGACGAGGCCGAGGCGCACCGGATGCTCCTGAAGGTCGCGGCGCGCGCGCACGGCATCGCGACGGAGCGGGATCTGCGCGACTATTTCCGGCTTCCCGCCAAGGAGACGTCGGAGCGCATTCCCGAACTGGTCGAGGCCGGCGACCTGATCCCCGTCGCGGTGAAGGGCTGGAAGCAGGTCGCCTATCTCGATCCCGCCGCGCGCACGCCGCGCAAGATCGAGGCCCGGGCGCTGCTGTCGCCCTTCGATTCGCTCGTCTGGGAGCGTGACCGCGACGAGCGCTTGTTCGGCTTCCGATATCGCCTGGAGATCTACACCCCGGCCGAGAAGCGCGTGCACGGCTACTACGTGCTGCCGTTCCTGATGGGCGAGGATCTCGTCGGCCGCGTCTGCCTGAAGGCGGACAGGGCGGCGGGCGTGCTGCGCGCCAATGCCTGCCACGCCGAGGCGGGCACGGACGCGCAGGCGGTGGCGGCGGGGCTCGCGCAGGAACTGCACCTGATGGCGGGCTGGCTTGGCCTCGGCGATGTCGTGGTCGGGGAGGCCGGCGATCTCGCGCCGGCGCTGAACCAGGCGGTGGCCCGCGCGTAGGCCCCTTGCAGGGAGACGCAATCACCACCTCTGCACGACTATGTGAACGCCCGCGACCTCTTTGTTTCCTGCGGAGCGGCGCCTCACTCCCTATGTTTTCCGGGTGATTGGAGGTTGGCCATGCTGACAAGACGACACTTCGGATCGATCTCGCTGGGTGCGATCGCCACGGCGGCCGCTGCCGGGACGGTGGGGCTCATCGGGCCGGCGCCGCGCGCGGCGCATGCCTTCGCGGTGAACAAGTCGAACGCCGAATGGAAGAAGATCCTGACGCCCGCCCAGTATCGCGTGTTGCGCGAGGAAGGGACCGAGCGCGCCTATTCGAGCCCGCTCGACTCGGAAAAGCGCGCCGGAACCTTCCACTGCGCCGGCTGTCAGCAGGCGCTGTTTTCCTCGAAGACCAAGTATGACAGCGGCACCGGCTGGCCGAGCTTCTACAAGCCGCTGCCCGGCGCGGTCGGCACGAAGCCCGATCCGGGCTTGTTCGGCACCCGCACAGAGGTGCACTGCTCGAACTGCGGCGGCCATCTCGGCCACGTCTTCAACGACGGCCCGGCGCCGACCGGCAAGCGCTACTGCATGAACGGCGTGGCGATGACGTTCAAACCGGCCTGAACGCCGGACGGGAGGACCGAATGAGACGGATGTTTTTGAAGAGCCTGTTCGCGGCGATGGCGCTGAGTGTCCTGGCGCCGTCGCTCTATACCGCGCCGGCGCAGGCCGCGCAGGCCACCGCGATTTTCGCCGGCGGCTGCTTCTGGTGCATGGAGCCGCCCTTCGACAAGACCGGCGGCGTGATTTCCACGACCTCCGGCTATATCGGCGGGAGCGTCGCCAACCCCACCTACAAGCAGGTTTCGGCCGGCGGCACGGGCCACATCGAGGCGGTCAAGGTCGTCTACGACCCGAACCGCGTGTCCTATGACAGGCTTCTCGACATCTTCTGGCGCAACGTCGATCCCTTCGACGGCGGCGGCCAGTTCTGCGATCGCGGCAGCCAGTACAAGAGCGCGATCTTCTATACCGATACCGCCCAGAAGACGGCCGCGACGGCCTCCAAGGCGGCGGTGCAGAAGCGTTTCGGCAAGGCGGTCGCGACCTCCATACGCCGCGCCGGGACGTTCTATCCCGCCGAGGACTATCACCAGAACTATTACAAGAAGAACTCCCTGAAATATAAGTTCTACCGCTCCCGCTGCGGCCGCGATTCCAGGCTCTCCGCCGTCTGGGGCTAGGGGAAGCGTGCGTTCGCCGGCGCATGACGCGGCCGGATGGCTTGAAGGGGGCGGAGAGCCCCCTTTTCGCGTTGCCAGGCCGCCGGTGCCGCGCGTCACGTCGGGCTGCGACATCACGGGGGTCGATAACATTCACAAAGTCGAATATATTGTCCGGAGCCTCTGTTCCGCCCCGGCCCGCGAACATCCGGATCACGCCCTTGCGACCAGACATCACGGCACCCGACACGCCCCATTCAGCCGACACCGGCCCCGAATCCCCGGTGACGGCGACGGCCGACCTGACTGGCCGAGAGGGCGCGGAGCTTGCGGGAACGGCCCAGGCGGCGTCGGATTTCCTCAAGACGCTGGCCCATGAGGGGCGGCTGATGATCCTCTGCCACCTGGTGGAGCGCGAGCGGTCCGTGGCGGAGCTGGAACGGCTGCTCAACGTCCGTCAGGCGACTGTCTCCCAGATGCTCGCCCGCCTGCGCCAGGAAGGCTTCGTCGAGACCCGCCGCGACGGCAAGGCCGTCTATTACCGGCTCACCGACGCGCGCACCCGGCCGATCCTCGAACTCATCCACGAATTGTTCTGCGAGCTGCCGCCGGACGGCACACCGGAGGCGCCGGCGCCGTAACGCGGATTTGCCGGCAAACGCCGACGATACGGTGCGTCGGTGCCGGGGGGGTGGCGGATTTTGCGCCGATTTCGGTTTCCGTGGAAATCGGCCTTCGAACACCCCGGGCCGGGCTAGAAAAATTTGACCTTTTGCCGGGCTTTCCTTAAGCCGCTCCGATCTGTACACGTTCCTGCGGCAGCGGTCGGCAGACAGCTTTCTGCAGGCACGGGTAACCGTGTCGGGCGGTGGGGCCATTCGGACCCGCCGGTTCCGGACCGCCAGTTCACAGCCCCGGTTCAGGGCCAACGTCACAATAATGGCTCATTTCGAGATGAAGAGGCCCGAATTCTTGGCAACGCGCGCGGAGGGTCCGTCAGGGAACTGACGTCGACTCGCCGACAGGGCGCCCGTGCCGGGTCATCGCCCCAGACATCCATCTCTACAAACGATGTGAGGAAGTTGAGTGGGAAGTTCGTTCGACAATGACGGCCGCCTCGTGGACGCGGGGCGCCTGACCCACCTGCAGCGGCTGGAAGCCGAGAGCATCCACATCATGCGCGAAGTCGCGGCCGAGGCCGAAAACCCGGTGATGCTCTATTCCATCGGCAAGGACAGCGCCGTGATGCTGCACCTGGCGATGAAGGCCTTCTATCCCTCGCTGCCGCCGTTCCCGCTGCTGCACGTCGATACCACCTGGAAATTCCGCGAGATGATCGAGTTCCGCGACTCGACCGTCGCCAACCTCGGTCTGAAGCTGCTGGTGCACGTGAACCAGGAGGGCGTTGCCAAGGGCATCAATCCGTTCACCCACGGCTCGGCGATGCATACCGACGTGATGAAGACGGAAGCGCTGAAGCAGGCGCTCAACCAGTACAAGTTCGACGTCGCCTTCGGCGGCGCCCGGCGCGACGAGGAAAAGTCCCGCGCCAAGGAGCGGATCTTCTCCTTCCGCACCGCCGATCATCGCTGGGACCCGAAGAACCAGCGTCCCGAGCTGTGGAACATCTTCAACACCCGCAAGATGCCCGGCGAGTCGATCCGCGTATTCCCGCTGTCGAACTGGACCGAGCTGGATATCTGGCAGTACATCTATCTGGAGAAGATCCCGATCGTCCCGCTCTATTACGCCGCCGAGCGTCCGGTGGTGGAGCGCGACGGCACGCTGATCATGGTCGATGACGACCGCCTGCCGCTCAATCCCGGCGAAACGCCGATGATGCGCTCCGTGCGCTTCCGCACGCTGGGCTGCTACCCGCTGACCGGCGCGGTCGAGAGCGCGGCCGACACGCTCGAGGCCATCATCCAGGAAATGCTGCTCACCACGACGTCGGAACGTCAGGGCCGGATGATCGACCATGACCAGTCCGCCTCGATGGAAAAGAAGAAGCAGGAAGGCTATTTCTGATGGCCCACAAGTCCGATCTCATCGCCTCCGACATCCTCGCCTATCTGAAGAGCCACGAGGAGAAGTCGCTGCTGCGGTTCATCACCTGCGGCAGCGTCGACGACGGCAAGTCCACCCTCATCGGCCGGATGCTCTATGAATCGAAGATGATCTTCGAGGATCAGCTCGCATCTCTCGAGCGCGATTCCGCCAAGCTCGGCACCCAGGGGCAGGATCTCGATTTCGCGCTGCTCGTCGACGGCCTCGCCTCGGAACGCGAGCAGGGCATCACCATCGACGTCGCCTACCGGTTCTTCTCCACCGACAAGCGCAAGTTCATCGTCGCCGACACGCCCGGCCACGAGCAGTACACGCGCAACATGGCGACGGGCGCCTCCACGGCGGACCTGGCGATCATCCTGATCGACGCGCGCAAGGGCGTGCTGACCCAGACCCGCCGCCATTCCTTCATCGTCTCGCTGCTCGGCATCCGCCGCGTGGTTCTGGCGGTGAACAAGATGGACATGATGGACTACGACCGCACGGTCTACGACCGGATCGCGGCCGACTACGCGGGCTTCGCCGCCGGCCTCGGCCACGACGGCCGCCCGCCCTTCGAGATCACCGCGATTCCGATGTCGGCGCTGAAAGGCGACAACATCGTCGAACACAGCGCGAACATGGACTGGTACGAGGGGCCGACGCTGCTCGACTTCCTCGAAACGGTTCCCGTCGGCGACGACGCGCACGAGAAGCCGTTCCGCTATCCCGTGCAGTGGGTGAACCGGCCGAACTCGAACTTCCGCGGCTTTTCGGGCCAGATCTGTTCGGGCACCGTCAAGCCGGGCGATCGCATCCGCGTGCAGCCGTCGGGCCGCGAGAGCACCGTCGACAAGATCGTCACCTATGACGGCGACCTCGACGAGGGCGTCGCCGGGCAGTCGGTGACGCTGACGCTCGCAGACGAGATCGACATTTCGCGCGGCGATCTGATCTCGACGGCCGAAGCGCCGGCGGAAGTCGCCGACCAGTTCGAGACGACCATCCTGTGGATGGCCGACGAACCGATGCTGCCCGGCCGCTCGTACATCATGAAGGCCGGCCCGCGCACCGCGCAGGCGACCGTCACGGCGCCGAAGTACCGCATCGACGTCAACCATTTCGAGCATCTGGCCGCCAACAAGCTGGAGCTCAACGAGATCGGCGTCTGCAATATCGTGCTCGACCGCCGTATCGCCTTCGATCCCTACGAGGACAACCGCCACACCGGCGGTTTCATCCTGATCGACCGCCTTACCAACGTGACGGTGGGCATGGGGCTCATCCACTTCGCGCTGCGCCGGTCCGCCAACATCCACTGGCAGGCGACCGACATCGGCAAGGAAGTGCGCGCCAGCGCCAAGGGCCAGAAGCCGGCCGTGCTGTGGTTCACCGGCCTGTCGGGCTCCGGCAAGTCGACGATCGCGAATATCCTCGACAAGAAGCTGACGGCCGCCGGCCGCCACGCCTATCTGCTCGACGGCGACAATGTCCGCCACGGTCTCAACAAGGATCTCGGCTTCACCGACGCCGACCGGGTGGAGAACATCCGCCGCGTCGCCGAGGTGGCCAGGCTGATGGCCGACGCCGGCCTCGTCACGCTCGTCTCGTTCATCTCGCCGTTCCGCTCCGAGCGTCGCATGGCGCGCGAGATGCTGGACGAGGGAGAGTTCTTCGAGATTCACGTCGACACCCCGCTGGAAGTGGCGGAGCAGCGCGACGTGAAGGGGCTCTACGCCAAGGCGCGGGCCGGCCAGATCAAGAACTTCACCGGCATTGATTCGCCCTACGAGCCGCCGCGCAATCCGGAGATCCGGATCGACACGGTTTCGATGGACGCCGAAGCCGCGGCCGACCACATCTACGAGACGCTGGTCGAGAAGGGCATCATTCCCGGCTGACGCCGATATCCGGGCGCAGGCCCGTAAGCCCATCGTATTTCGGGAGCCCCGTTTCGGGGCTCCTGTCATTTGGCCTGGTGCGTCCGCCAGTATTCGTCCTTCAGCTTGCGCTTCATCAGCTTGCCGGTCGGCGTGCGCGGCAGGGCGTCGCGGAAGTCGATGCTTCTGGGGACCTTCAGGTGTGACAGCCGCTCGCGGCTCCAGGCGATCAACTCTTCCGCTTTCCGCAGGGTGGCCTGGCCGGGGTCGCGAAGCTGCACCACGGCCTTCACCTCTTCGCCCATCTCGGCGTTGGGCACGCCGAAGACGGCCACATCCGCCACGTCCGGATGGCAGATCAGCAGGTCCTCGGTCTCCTGCGGATAGATGTTCACGCCGCCGGAGATGATCGTGTAGGCGGCGCGGTCGGTCAGGTAGAGATACCCCTCGTCGTCGAGATAGCCGACGTCGCCGAGCGTCGAGCAGCCCGCGCGCAGGAAGGCTTTCGACGTCTTCTCGGGGTCGTTGTTGTACTGGAATGTCAGGCCGCTCTCGAAATAGACGTCGCCGATCTCGCCGACGGGCAGCTCTTCGCCGTTCGGACCGACGATGCGGATCGGCCCGAGGAACGATTTTCCGACCGAGCCGCGATGCGACAGCCATTCGTCCGACGTGATGATGGTGACGCCGTTGGCCTCCGACCCCGCGTAGTACTCGATCAGGATCGGGCCCCACCAGTCGATCATCTGCTGCTTCACGTCTGGCGGGCAGGGGGCCGCGGCATGGATCGCCGATTGCAGGGTCGAGACGTCGTACCGGGCCCGCACCTCTTGCGGCAGCTTCAGCATGCGCACGAACATGGTCGGCACGAGCTGCGTGTGCGTCACCGCGTACTCCCCGATATGGCGCAGGAAGGCTTCCGGCTCGAACCGCTCCTCGATGACGCAGGTTCCCCCCAGCGTTCCGACCATCATGCAGAAGCGCAGCGGTGCGGCGTGATAGACCGGCGCGGGCGACAGGTAGACGCTGTCCGACGTCATCTTCCCCATCTGCACGCACAGCACCGTCATCAGCGGCGGGAAGATCGTGTCGATCGGCATCGGCTCGAAGGTGCGGAGGATGCCCTTCGGCCGGCCGGTGGTTCCCGACGAATAGAGCAAGTCGGTACCCAGCACCTCGTCGGCGATCGGCGTGTCCGGCTGGTCGGCTGTCAGGTCCGTCCAGCGTTCCTCGCCGGCCGGCGGCTCGCCGACGAACAGGATGCGCACGTCCGGGCCTATTCCCGCGCGCAGCCGGCCGACCAGATCGGTGTACCTGTCGGAGAGGATCAGCAGTTTCGCCCGGCAGTCCTTGACGATGTAGACGATCTCGTCGGGTGACAGATAGCGGCTGATGGCGGCGTAGTAGACGCCGCTGCGCTGCGCCGCCCAGCAGATCTCCATGAACTCGAGCCTGTTCTCCATCAGGATGGCGAGCCGGTCGCCCTGCTGAAGCCCCGCCGCGCGCAGGGCATGGGCGCCCTTGTTCGACACGCGGTCGAGCGCGGCATAGGTGATCGCCTTGTCGGTATCGGCGATCCGGTAGGCGATCTTATCGGGCGTGACGGTGGCGTGATAGCATGGATGCTGCATCCGGTTGGTCCTCCCCAGGGCCGCCGTGTCGGCTGTCTTGTTGCCGTCAGGGTGGACGAGCCGAAATTTTAATTCAATGCATTAATCGGATCGCCGGGTGCGGACGGGCACGCCGGGAGCAGCGGTCCGGCGCAGGGAGCCCCGTGCCGCGCTTACCGCGGGGCGAACACCTTCGCCGCGTCCACCGCCATCAGCCGGACGATCTCGACCAGCATCAGGCCGAAGGACAGCGGCGCCATGATGGCGACCGGCCAGGACGGCCAGTAGCCGGTGCCGATCTGCAACTGCCGGCCGGCGTCGAAGGCGGTCCAGGCGAACCGCGCCGAGTACCACAGCACGATGGCGTAGATCGCGGCTTCCACGAGCAGGACGAGCGCCGAGATCAGGCGCCCGGTCCTGCCCGGCGCCATCGACTGGACGAGTTCGAGCTTCGGGAACGAGCCCTCGCGGTGGGCCAGCGGCAGGCCCCAGAATACCATCAGCGGGAACAGCGCGCCCTCGATCATGTTGTAGCCACCCGGGATCAGGTCGGTCTCCAGCACGTAGCGGCCGTAGACGGTGGCGACCGTCAGCAGCAGGATGGTGAGGAGGCAGAGCCCGCCGCCGATTGCGGCAAGCGCCCAGTTGAAACGGTCGATCAGACGGAACATGGGGCTGTCCTCCTACTGGATCTGCTCGGGAAGCCAGGTGACGATCGCCGGCACCTCGATCATGACGAGGGTGACGATCACCGCGGCGATCAGCGCGAACAGGCCGGTGCGGTTGAAGATCGGCGCCACGGGATGGCGCGCGGCGGCGCAGGCGGCGTAGGTCGACAGCCCCACCGGCGGCGTCAGCAGGCCGAGCGAGATCATGAAACAGGCCATCACCCCGAACCACAGGAGGTCGACCTGCGCGGCGTCCAGCACCGGCATGATGATCGGGATCAGCAGCACCATGACGGCGGCCGATTCCAGGAACAGGCCGAACAGGAAGAAGGTGAGCAGCAGCAGCGCCGCGAGCGGGCTCGGCTGGGCCAGCAGCGGCTCGACGAAAGCGAGCAGCTCGCGCGGTGCCCGCGACAGCGACAGGAAGCGGCCGAAGATCTGCGCGCCGATGACGATGATCATCAGCATCGACGTGACCTTGACGGCGTCGACGAGGGCGGCTGCGATGTCCTTCAGGCCGATGCGGCGCATGGCGAGCATCCCGACCAGCGCCACGAAGGCGCCGATGGCGCCGGCTTCCGCTGCCGTGATGATGCCGCCGTAGATGCCGCCGAAGACGACCAGCATCAGCGCCACGACGAAGATGAAGGCCGCGATGCTGCGCGCCGACAGGCTGGCATCCTCCATCGTCGAGACGTGGGAGTCCTCGGTCTCGGCAAGGAAATGCAGGCAGCCGATATAGACCGCGACGCACAGCGCGCCGGGCAGCAATGCGCCGATGAACAGGTGGCCGACGGGAACGAGGGTCAGCGAGCCGTAGATGATCATGATGATCGACGGCGGGATGACGGCCGACAGCGAGCCGGCGACGGCGGCGAGCGCAATGGAGAAACGGCGGGTGTAGCCGACCGCCTGGAGCTGCGGCGAGGCCATGGTGGCGAGGGCGGCCGCGGTGGCCGCGCCCGAGCCTGAGACGGCGCCGAGCAAGCCGCCGGAGACGATCGTCGCCGCCCCGAGCGGGAAGCGGCGTCTGCCGGCAAGCCGGTAGCCCACCTTGAACAGGTCCTCGACCACCTGGCCGCGCAGCAGGAACTGCGCCATGACGAGGTAGAGCGGGATGATGGACAGCGAATAGGACGACGCCGTGCCGACGATGTCGGGGGCGAGCAGCCCGTCGAACAGGCGGGTCCCCTTGAGCAGCCACATCCCAAGGATGCCGCTGCCCAGCAGCACGGTCGCGACGTTCTGGCCGAGCACCAGGAACAGCGCGAACCAGGCGGTGACGAAAAACAGCGCCTCGTGGGTCGTCATGACGGTCCTTTCGCGACAAGAAAGCCGGAGCAGCCGTGTGCCGCTCCGGCAGTCGGGAGGAATCAGTTCTTGAGCAGGTCCTCGACGCCCTCGGGCAGGACGCCGCCCTCTTCCTGGATGAGCTGGGCCCACAGCCTCGCGGCGGCCTTGGCCGGATGGCCGTTGGCTTCCGTCTGCTCGATCCACTGCGCCCAGGTATCGCGCGCGGCCGTCGCGATGTGCTCCTGCATTTCCGGCGACATGTCGCCGACCATCACGAATTCGGCACCGTTCTTCTCGGTTTCCGCGCGGACCTCCTCGCCCTGCTCCTCGATGAACTCGGCGTTCCTGATCGCCGTCTCGCGGGCGATCTTGTCGAACGCGGCCTTCTGCTCGTCGGTCAGCTTGTCCCACGCTTCCTTGGAGATTGCGTGGTAGGACTCCCAATGGCCGAGCGCGACACCGTCGATGGTGTATTTCAGCGTGTCCATCAGCGAGTAGGATTTCCAGTCGCCGACCGACAGCAGGATGCCCTCGATGGTCTTGCGCGATAGCGCCTCGTAGGCCTGGGCGGCCGGCATCGTCACCGGGTTCACGCCGAGGCGTTCTAGCGTCATGGTCTGCAGCGCGGCGCCGGCGCGGACCGGCAGGCCCTGCAGGTCGGCGGGTTCCTTGACTTCCTTGCCCGACGTCGAGATGGCATAGGCGCCGGTCGCGCCGAGGCCCCAGGCGACGATGTCCTTGTCGCCGATCTCGTAGTCGTAGAACGTCTTGCCGTCGGTCAGCTCGACGTCGCTGTCGAGCAGCTTCTGGAAGGCCCGCGTGATGGCCGGAGAGTCGGTGTTGTAGACGGGCAGCTGCGAGATGTCCGACAGCGGGAAGATGCCCGGATGATACGGCGCGAGCAGCGGCGAGACGACGTCGACGGTGCCGCCCTGCAGGGCGTCGAGGCCGCGGCCGACGCCGGTCAGCTCGCCGGCGTAGAAGCGGGTGAAGGTAACGTCGGAGTCGGCTTCCATCGCATCCGCGAAGGGATCCATGTACTGGCCGGTCCAGAAATGAACCTGCGGCAGCGAGGACGAGATCATCAGGTCCTGTGCGCCGGCGGCCGGCGTGAACGCGACCGCCGCGGCCAGCGCGGCGAGGGCGGTTAGCCCGGTCCTTGCAGTCGAAAACATCGGCGAATTCTCCCTTGGTTGATTGCCGGTTGAGTGCGTCGCGCCCGCCGTCGTTGCGGCGGGTCGTTGTTGGTCAGCACGCGCTGACGAATCCGAGCTCCTCGCGAATGTGCCGCTTGATGATCTTGCCGTTGGCGTTGCGCGGCAGCGGCTCGGTGAGGAAGGTGAAGCTTTCGGGACGCTGGTAGTCGGCGAGCTCTGCCGCGCAGTGTGCGGCAAGCGCGGCCTCGTCGATGCGTGCGCCGTCGGCGAGCGACACGACCGCATGCACCCGCTCGCCCAGGATCGGGCAGGGCTTGGCGATCACCGCCGCCTCGCCGATGCCGGGATAGGCCAGCAGGACGCTTTCGACCTGGGCGGTGTAGATCTTGTAGCCGCCGCGGTTGATCATGTCCTTCTTGCGGTCGTGGACGTAGACGAAGCCGTCTGAGTCCCGCGAGCCGAAGTCGCCGGATTTCCAGAAGCCGTTGACGAACTCCTTCGACGTCGCTTCCGGGTTCCGCCAGTATCCCGGCGCGACCATCGGACCGCGATGCCAGAGCTCGCCGGGCTCGCCGGCCGGCACTTCCCGGCCGGTCTCGTCCATGACGAGAATCTCCGCGCCGGGAACGGGTCTGCCGACGCTGAGGCGGTGCGATGCGGTAAAGGCCGGCGGCATGATGGTGACGGGGGAGGTGGTTTCCGTCGCGCCGTAGCAGTTCATCAGGCCGAGTTGCGGCAGGTCCTCCGCCAGCTTCGAGATCGTCGGCTCCGGCATCGGCGCGCCGCCATAGGCGCCGACCCGCCACGCCGACAGGTCGTAATCGCTCAGGTCGGCGCGGTGAAGGCAGAGATTGTACATGGCGGGAACCAGGATCGTGAAGCTCATGCGTTCCCGGGCGGCGAGATCGAGAAAGGCGAAAACATCGAAGGCGCGCTGGATGACGATGGTGCCGCCCGCGCGAATGGCGGTGTGGATGCCGGCGACGAGGCCGGTGACATGGCTCATCGGCACCACGACGATCGTCCGGTCGTCGGGGCCAAGGCCCATGGCGTGGGTGTAGGTCGTTGCCGAATGGACGATGCCGAGACCGGTCAGCGTCGCGCCCTTCGGCCGTCCCGTGGTACCGGACGTGTAGAGGATCGCGGCGATCTCATCCTCGCCGAGGGCGACCGCCTCGGTAACCGGATCGGCCCCGCGCAGGTTTTCGAAGTCGGTGAAGCCGTCCGCCGCGCCGACCGAGACGCGGACCTTCAGGTGCGGGGTTTCATCGGCCGGCGGCACGATCCCGGTGAACCCGGCCTCCGCCACCAGCACCGCCGCGCCGGAATCGGTGAGGGCATGGAGGATGCCCGGCATCTGGTCGCGGATCGAGAGCGGCACCATGATCGCGCCGATCCGGGCAATCGCGTAGGTCATCGCCACGAATGGAATGCCGTTCCCGAGCAGCAGGGCGACGCGGTCCCCCTTGCCGATCCCGTTGGCCCGGAGGCCGCCGGCGAGCCGGCCGACTTCGGCGTCGAAGTCGCGATAGGTGAGGCGGATGTCCTCGAAGACCACCGCCTCGTGAGCCGGCCTCGTCGCGACCGCCTCGGTCAGCATGGCGTGTACATTGGCCGGCCGGTCCGCAAAGCAGGTCACGACCCGGTCGCCGAAATGGCGTTCGGCGCGCATCCTCGGCTTGTCTGCCGCCATCTCTGTTTCCTCCGTCGGCCCGTATTCTTGTTGTCCGGGCCGTGTCCCTTTCGGGAACTGGTTCCTCGGTTGCCTCAGTGGGGTTTCACGTAGTGGGCGAGGTTGCGGCCGGTCGCGGCCTTCGCCTTCTTCAGTTCGTCGCGGGCGATCACCATCAGATGCACCTCGTCCGGGCCGTCGATGAAGCGCAGCGCCCGGCCCCAGGTCCACAGGAAGCTGAGCGGCGTGTCCGGCGTGATGCCGGCGGCGCCGAACACCTGCATGGCCCGGTCGACGACGCGGGTCTGCAGCCGCGCGGCCACCACCTTGATGGCCGAGACATCGATTCGGGCGGCCTTCGGGCCCTCGCGGTCCATCTTCCAGGCGGCCTGCAGCATCAGCAGGCGGGCCTGGTCGATCTCGAAGCGGGATTCGGCGATCCAGTCCTGGATGTTGGCGCGGTCGGCCAGCGGCTTGCCGAAAGTCCCGCGCTCCAGCGCCCGGTCGCACATCAGCTCCAGCGCCAGCTCGCACTGTCCGATGGTCCGCATGCAGTGATGGATGCGGCCCGGGCCCAGGCGCGCCTGCGCCAGCATGAAGCCGTCGCCTTCGTTGCCGAGCATGTTCTCGGCCGGCACGCGCACGTCGCGGTAGACGACCTCGCAATGCCCCTCGGGCGCGTGATGATGCATGATCGGCACGTCGCGCACGACCTCGACGCCGGGTGTATCCATCGGCACCAGGATGAAGGAGTGCTTGCGGTGCCGGTCGGCGTTCGGGCTGTCGTCGGAGACGCCGAAGACGATGGAGAGCCTGGCGTTCGGATGCTTGGCTCCGGTCGAAAACCACTTGCGGCCGTTGACGACGTAGTGGTCGCCGTCGCGGCGGATCGTCGTCGTCAGGTTGGTGAGGTCGGAGGAGGCCGTGTCGGGCTCGGTCAGGCCGACGATGGAGCGGATTTCGCCGTTCAGAAGCGGCTCCAGCCAGGTCTTCTTCTGCTCCGGCGTACCGAACCGGTGCAGGATCTCCATGTTGCCGGTGTCGGGCGCCGAGCAGTTGAACACTTCCGATGCCCACGGCACCCGGCCCATGACCTCGGCGAGCGGGGCGTATTCGAGGTTCGACAGCCGGGTGCCCGGCTGGTCGTCCTCGAGTTCCGGCATGAAGAGGTTCCACAAGCCCTCCTCGAAGGCGCGGGCCTTGAGCGGCTCAAGGATCGCCAGGGGGTATTCGCCTTTCCCGGCGATCTCGTGGAACGCCTGGTTCGAGGGCAGGACGTGCGTTACCATGAAGGCCTCGAGCCTTCCGATCATGTCCTTGGTCCTGGCGCTGTACTCGAAATCCATGGAAGTCTCTCCAGTTCAGGCGCTGTCACGCGACAGCGCGTCGATGGCCTTTGCCGCGCAGCTTGCAGCCAGCCCGCCGACGGCCTCGGCGTCCTCGCCGGCGGCATTGCCCGACTGGTGCCGCGCGGCGATCCCCTCGAAGATGATCGCGAAGCGGAACAGCGCGAAGGCGCGGTGGAAGGTGGAGAGCGGCGCGTCGCAGCCGCCGGCGGCGACGTATTCTTCGGTGAAGGCATCGCGGGTCGGCAGGCCGAGGGCGGCCAGATCGAGACCGGCGATGCCGCCGAGCTGGTCCGGCTCGAAGTCCCAGAACGTGCCGAGATGGGCGAGGTCGGCGAGCGGATGGCCGAGCGTCGACAGTTCCCAGTCGAGCACCCCGACGATCCTCGGCGCGTCGGGCGCGAACATCAGGTTGCCGATCCGGTAGTCGCCGTGGACGATGGTCGTGCGGTCATCGGCGGGCACGTTGTCGGCGAGCCACGTGCAGAGCTGATCGATGTTGTCGTCGTCTCGCGTCTTCGACAGGTGCCACTGCTTCGTCCAGCGCGCGACCTGGCGCGCGAAGTAGCCGCCGGGCCGGCCGAAGCCGGTGAGCCCGATCTCCTCCCAGTCGAGAGCGTGCAGCCGGGCCAGCGTGCGGGCCATGTCGCGATAGGCCGCGCCGCGATCCTCGGCGCTCATCTCGGGCAGGGCGCTGTCGGGGAAGACACGGCCGTCGAGCCGCTCCATCAGGTAGAAGGACGTGCCGATCGGGCCGGGATCCTCCTCCAGCAGGATCATCTCGGGCACCGGAAAGCCGGTCGATCCGACGGCGGCCATCACGCGGTGCTCGCGGTCGACGGCATGGGCGGACGGCAACGTGTTGCCTGCGGGCTGCTTGCGCAGCACCATGCGGCGGCCGCCATGCTCGATGAAATAGGTCGGATTGGACTGGCCGCCGGAGATGCGCTGGATCTCGACGGTCCCGCCGCCGAGCCGCGCCGAGAGGCGCTCGGGATTGAAGTCGATCGCCTGGCCGAATTTGTCCTGATAGGTGCTCATGATGTCGCTTTGTTGGCCGCCAGCGGCACGATCGGCGCGTCGAGGGGCAGATTGGCGATTTCGTAGCCGCGCCGGAAATCGACGAGATGGCGGTGCATCCAGTCGCGCGCGGTGTCGGCGTCGCCGAGCCGGATGGCGTCGATGACCTTCTGGTGAGCGACGAGCTGGCGGCCCGGCGCCTGCGGCAGGTGCGGGATCAGCGCCTCGAGGCCGGGAAACAGCAGGAACGCGATCGGCTCGTGGGCGAGCTTCAGCACGCGGTTGCGGGTGCAGTCGGCGACGAGGATGTGGAAGGCGGTGTCGAGCTCGACCGGGCTTTCGCCGGTCTCGACCACATGCGCCATCCGGCGCTGGTTCTCGTCGAGGCGGGCAACGTCTTCCTCCGTCGCGGACCGGGCGGCGAGTTCTGCGGCCAGCGGTTCGGTCGCGACGGCGACCTGCCACAGCTCGCGGAAGGTGATCTCCATCAGCTTCAGCGCGCGGGTGTGGCGGGAGGCGAGATCCTTGGAGCGCGGCAGGGAGACGACGAGACGGCGCGGCGAGGCGCGGCGCACGAGGCCCTCGCTCTCCAGCCGGCGGATGCCCTCGCGCACCGTCGAGCGGTTGACGCCGAACATCTCCGCCATCTCGACCTCGCCGGGAAGCTGGTCGCCGGGGCGCAGCGTGCCTTCCACGATCTGGCGCTCGACCTCCGCCGAGACCTGTTCGTAGGCGTGCGCGACCTGAAGCTGCTTTCCCCTGAGGGTCACAGGCGGTTTCCTCCGAAGTGCCCCGGCCGTCGTCCCGACATCGGTTCGTCAGGCGCGGCCGGTTGATTGTGGTACCGGCAATTAGTGTCCGTTTGTCGGACACTAATTTCGGGGTCTCCGTTTTGTCAATCGGGCTTCGAAGCGAAACCGGACTGTGTACTTTGCCCATCCGGCGGGGCGTCGCAGATCTCCTATGCCGCGACAAAACCTTTCATTTCAGGGATTTCCGTGCATATAGGGAGGCGAATGGGGTAAAACCCCGGCCAATGCCCCGGATGGGCTTTCGATAACCGCCTGCGCCTGAACCGATGTCCGAGACGCCGCTGAAAAACTTAGAGAAAACCGTCTCCGTCGCGCCCATGATGGAGTGGACGGACCGGCACTGCCGGTATTTCCACCGGCTGCTGAGCCGCCGGGCGGTTCTCTACACGGAAATGGTGACGTCGGCGGCGATCAAGCACGGCGACCGGGAGCGGTTGCTGGGCTTCGACCCGTCGGAACACCCCGTCGTCGTCCAGCTCGGCGGCTCCGACCCGGCTGAACTGGCCGAGGCGGCCGGGATCTCGGCGGCGTTCGGCTACGACGAGATCAACCTGAATGTCGGCTGTCCCTCCGACCGGGTGCAGTCGGGCCGGTTCGGCGCCTGCCTGATGGCCGAGCCGGACCTGGTCGCGGCCTGCGTCCGCGCGATGAAGGATGCGGTCGACATCCCGGTCACGGTGAAGTGCCGGCTCGGCATCGACGACCAGGATACCGGTGCGCCGCTCGACCGCTTCGTCGAGGCGCAGGTGGCCGCCGGCGTCGACGGGCTGGTCGTGCATGCCCGCAAGGCGTGGCTGAAGGGTCTGAGCCCGAAGGAGAACCGGGATATCCCGCCGCTCGATTACGATCGCGTCCATCGCCTGAAGCGGGACTTCCCCGATCTGCCAATCGCGCTCAACGGCGGTCTGCAGACGCTGGAAGACGGTCTGCCGCATCTGGGCGACCTCGACGGAATCATGATCGGCCGGGCCACCTGGCACCGGCCGGCGCTGTTGCGCGATATCGACCGGACGATCTACGGCGATACAAGCGCGCCGATATCCGATGCGGCGCTCGTCGAGAGAATGCACGCCTACGCGGTGCGCGAAACGGCGAAGGGCGTTCCCCTGCATCACATCACCCAGCCGATGCTCGGCCTGTTCCACGGCGAGGCGGGAGCCCGCACCTGGCGCCGCCGGCTGACCGTCGAGGCGCAGAAGGACGGGCACCCGGATCTGCTGCTCAGCGCCTGGGCCGAGGTCGCCGAGGCCGCCGCGCGGCGTGCCGCCGCCTGACCCCGTCCCCGTCCCGAACAGTCCCGACGCAAACTCAAGAAGGCCCGCCCGTGATCCTCGATGTCTCAACCAGCGAGGTGTTCACGCTGATCCTCGCCGTGCTCGCCACCGGCGTCGTCGCCGGCATCATGGCCGGCACCTTCGGTATCGGCGGCGGTGCGGTCATCGTCCCGGTTTTCTATCAGTTCCTGATCTTCCTGAAGGTCGATCCCGCCCTGTGCATGCATATCGCCATCGGCACGTCGCTGGGGATCATCATCCCGACCTCGATACGCTCGTTCCTGAGCCACCGGAAACGCGGCGCCGTGGACATGGACATCCTGCGGGCGTGGGCCGTGCCGGTGGTGGTCGGCGTGATCGTCGGCGCGCTCGTCGCCAATCATCTTTCCAACGCCGGGCTGAAAGGCGTCTTCGCCGTGCTGGCCCTGCTGGTGGGACTGCGGCTGGTGTTCGGAACGGGCGGCGCGACGCTCGGCACCACGATGCCCGGACAGCCGGGCCTGTCGGTCATCGGCGGCGCCATCGGATTCCTGTCGACGCTGATGGGAATCGGCGGCGGGACGTTCTGCAATACGGTGATGACGCTCTACGGCCGGCCGATCCATCAGGCGGTGGCGACCTCGTCGGGCCTTGGCGTGCTGATTTCCATTCCCGGCGCGATCGGATTCGTGTGGTCGGGCTGGGGCCACGCGGGTCTGCCGCCGTTTTCGCTCGGCTACGTCAACGCGCTCGGTGTCCTGCTCGTCATCCCCGTCTCGACACTCGCCGCGCCGCTCGGCGTCCGGATCGCCCACGCGATGAAGAAACGCCAGCTCGAGATGGCGTTCGGGATCTTTCTGCTGATTGTCGCCGGTCGCTTCGGCTTCAGTCTGCTCTGAACAAAAAAAGCCCCCGGGAACAGCTCAGATTGGGGGTCGCGAGCTGCGCCACGGGGGCTTTGGAGTTTCCGAACGTCGACGTCAGACGACCGATGCGGCCTTCTCCGTCAGCTTCTTGTTCAGGCTCTCGATCAGCGTCAGCGCCTCGCGCGTATACTGCTCGATCCGGGCCTTTTCTTCCTCCAGGGCGTCGAGCCGGGCGATGGCCTTCTCGAGCGCGACGCGCGTCAGGGAGGTATCGTCGTTGCCGCCTTCGGCCTGCAGGATGATCCGGATGTCCTCGAGCGGCATGCCGACTTTCTTGCAGTCGGCAATGATCTCGAGGCGCTTGCGGTCATCCTGGGAGTACAACCGGCGATTGCCGCTGCGGCGCGGCGAAACAAGCCCTTTTTCCTCGTAGAAGCGGAGTGCGCGCAGGGTAAATTCGAACTCGCGAGCGATTTCTCCGATGGTGAAAAGGTTCCTGGCGGACCCCACCTCGGCTTCCCGCTGAGGGGCGGCCTCGGACTCATCGGTCGAGTAGTTCATTGCAAGTAGTACACCAGTCTGGTTAGTCACTTTGTCTGCCTCCAAAGATGTCAAACGGACACAAAGTCGAGGCAGGCTGAATTGATCGCCCCTCAGATCGTCGCCAGCCCGTCGACTCTACTGATACGACGCTCCCGGACGTGTGCTGAAATCACCTCCGGAATATGCATGTACGCTCGGCCACTACGCGGAACCTCACGGTAATACCGGCACTGAAACCCGGCCGAACCGACCATGCACGTCTGTCGTCGCGGCAGGTTATGGCATGTCACGAATCCGAATCATTTAACCCTACGCGCCATTAAATTCACCGTAAGGCGTCTAATAAAAAATTTCAATCACCGGTTTGTCACCGTGCGGAACTGCCGTTACGTAACGCGCGCCGGACGTGGCTCGGCTGCTGGCCGAACCACCGATAACATGCGCGCGTGAACGCGCTCGGGGCCGAGAATCCGAGTTGATAAGAGATCTGGGAAAAGCTCATCTGCTGATCTTGCAGATACCGTTGCGCGAGTGCCTTTCTGGATTCGTTCACAAGTTGCTGAAACGAGGTGTCGTGCTCGGATAAATGGCGCTGGAGGCTGCGCGGACTCATGGCCAGACGCCGGGCCACCCGCTGGAGCTGAGCGCCGTCCTCGGTGGGCAGCGCCATGATGATTTCTTCGCGGGCGTTGGTAATCAGGTCAGAGGCTTTCTTGCGGTCGGCCAGCAGCTTTTCGAGCAGCCGGCAGGACATGTCGTAGAGGGCCTGGTTATGCGGCGCGCCGGGAACCGAGAGGATCGCGGCGGGAAAAACCACGGAGTTCGTCGCCTGCGAAAATGCGAGAGAACGGCCGAGAATCCGCCTGTAAGGCTCGAGATTCCGGGGTTCCGGGCGGTTCAGGCGTATCTCGAGCGGTTTCCAGTCAGACTGGAGGATAAGCGAAACCCGTCGCACCGTCGTCGCCACGGAGTAGTCGCAGAACTGCCACCGCCGGATCAGGAGCGGGGAGAACCCCCAATCCATGGTGACGCCGTCGCCGTCGATGATCATCTCCGCATGGGAGACATCGAGGCGGGTGGGAATAAACTTCGCGAGTGTCGAAAGCGCCGTGCGCACGTCCGGCGCGTTGCCGAGAGCGAAGGACAGCGGGCCGGTCGGCTCGGAGGGACGCGCCAAGGCGAACCGGAGACCGAAGGATTCGTCGCCGGAGATCAGCGACGCGATTTCGAGGTACTGCGCAAACGCATCCAGGCTGACGAATTCGAAATCGTCGTCCGTGTTGATTCCCGACAATCCGACAGTCCGGGCGATGCTCTCGTGGTTCAGACCCGCAGCCGAAGTGAAATCCTGCAGCCCCTTGAGCATGCTTGCCGAAACCTGCAGCCGGTCGATGCTGATCCCGCGCATGACATTCCCTTACGTGTCAGGTCAAGATTTTGGCGCGTCAGGTTAAAAACTGCAATCCATATCGACGCTTCGCCGCAGTAGCATTCGGGCGGCTGCTGCACGGGAGCACATCACCGCTGCCCGCAATTGCCTTTGGGGAAAGGTTTTTTGATGACTGGAAAGAAACCGGCGCCACCGCCAGATGGTGCTGCACCGGAACTGTTCGACCTGTACGGCCGGTGGATAAAGCATGCGGATGGCTGCCGGCTGCCGACGTCGACCGATATCGACGTGGACGATCTGTTCTCGCGCTACCAGGGCGCGGGAATCATCACGGTCGGCGAACGCAAGGATGGCTCGCCACGCTACTTCAACGAGCGCGTCAACGACACGCACGAAAAGCTCCTGGGTCGGGCCGTGCAGGGCTATTGGGTCGACGAGATCGTGCCCGTCGATCACATCCAGAGTTACGAGCGCGTCTATAGCACGATCATCAGCGAACGACGCCCGCATTACTGGATGCGGATGAATACGCCGCTTGGCACGGAGGTAATCGACTTCGAACGCTTGCTCGTTCCCGTCTCGGACGACGGCGCCGAGGTGACGGCTCTCGTCGGGGTCTGGGTCGTCTACGGACCGGACGGCAAGCCGAGGTCGTGAGGCCGGGCCGGGAACCGGCGCCCCGGTTCCCGATGTCCTGGTTCCCGATGCCCCGTTTCCCGATGCTGCCGGCCCGATCCGCCGGATCGGCGGCCCTCAGATTTTCTGATTGTACTCGCCGACTTCCGGCTGCGACGACAGGTAGCCGTCGATGTCGGCGAAGATCGCTCGCATGTTGGCTTCCGAAACCGGGCTCTCGACGACGACGACAAGTTCCGGCTTGTTGGACGAAGCCCTCACCAGGCCCCAGGTGCCATCTTCCAGCACGATCCGGATGCCGTTCACCGTGATCACCTCGCGCACCGCCTGACCCGCAATCGGCTTACCCGAATCCGCCAGCCCCTGGAAATGGGCGATGGCGCGGTCGACGACGTCGTACTTCACCTCGTCGGCGCAATGCGGCGACATGGTCGGAGACTGCCATGTCTGCGGCAGGTCGGCCCTCAGCGCCGAAAGCGGCGTGCCGGCATTGTGATCCAGCATCTCGCAGACGGCGATGGCGGCAATGAGGCCGTCGTCGTAGCCGCGGCCGACGGGCGCGTTGAAGAAGAAGTGCCCCGATTTTTCGAAACCGGCCCGTGCGTCGAGCTCGTTGACGCGGCGCTTGATGTAGGAATGGCCGGTTTTCCAGTAGTCGACCTTGACGCCATTCTCGATCAGCACCGGATCGGTGTTGAACAGCCCGGTCGACTTGACGTCGACGACGAACTGCGAGTTCGGATGGCGGCTTGAGATATCGCGGGCCAGCAGCACGCCGACCTTGTCGGCGAAGATTTCCTCTCCGGTATCGTCGACGACGCCGCAGCGGTCGCCATCGCCGTCGAAGGCAAGCCCGACGGCGGCACCGTGCTCCTTCACCGCGTCTGCCACGGCGTGCAGCATCTTCATGTCTTCCGGGTTCGGATTGTACCGGGGGAAGGTGTAGTCGAGCGCGCAGTCGAGCTCCACGACCTCGCAGCCGATCGCCCGCAGCACCATCGGCGCGAACAGGCCGGCCGTGCCGTTGCCGCAGGCGGCCACCACCTTGAGCGGGTTCTTCAGCTTCTTGTCGCCGATCAGGTCGGCGGCATAGCGGGCGCCGAAATCCTCGACATAGGTGTAGGCCCCGCCCTCGCGCGGCACGCCCGTGCCCGACAGCACGATCTCCTTCAGCCGGCCGATCTCATCGGGACCGAAGGTCAGCGGCCGGTCGGCACCCATCTTCACGCCGGTCCAGCCGTTGTCGTTGTGGCTCGCCGTCACCATCGCCACGGCCGGCACGTCGAGTGCGAACTGGGCGAAGTAGGCCATCGGCGACACCGCCAGGCCGACGTCGTGGACCCGGCAGCCCGCCGACATCAGGCCGGCGACCATCGACAGCTTGATGGACTGCGAATAGGACCGGTAGTCGTGGCCGACGACGATATCGGGCCGTACGCCGCGCTCGTGCAGCAGCGTGCCGATCCCCAGCCCCAGCGCCTGTGCGCCCATCAGGTTCAGCTCGCTGCCGATCAGCCAGCGGGCGTCGTATTCGCGGAAGCCGGTCGGCTTGACCAGCGGTGTCGTTTCGTAGGCCGCAGAATTGACGGCCACCTCGGCTATCGGCTTCGGAAGCATGAACCCGTCCTGTCAGGTGCTTATCAGGGTGGAACGCCCGGTATCGTACAATCGACGCAGGGGTAAGTGTATTACTTGACGAGTTCCAGCGTATCGCCTGTCAATTTGACGCTGGCAAGGCGGTTGAGGAAAGTCATCCCCAAAAGGCTGGCGCCGAGCGTCCCGTCCTGCGCCACCACGGCGCGGACGTCCGACAGCGCCAGCCCTTCGACCTCCATCCGGTCCAGAAGCACGAAAGCCACCCTGGTTTCGCCGTTCGCCGTCTGCACGGGGATGGAGTAGTCGAGATCCTGCGTCCTGATGCCCGCCCGCTTCGCGTCGTCGTGGGTCAGCACCACCGACGTCGCCCCCGTATCGGCCAGCATCTCGAGCCGGCGCCCGTTGACCCGCGCGTCGACGGTGAAATGCCCGCGCCGGTCCGCCTTCAGGCGCACCGTCCGGCCGTCCGGCCGCTCGGTGCGATCGCGCGCGAGGTCTTCGCGCAGCTCGGCGCGGACGGCGGGATCGCTGGTGAAATCGTCAAGCCGCTGCACCGCGAAGACGGTGACACCGAGCAGGCCGAGCAGAATGAGGCCCCGTAGCATGCGGTTTCCCCGCTTGTTCCGACCGTCGTGAATATGTCGCGGCGAAGTATGCCATCGCAGGGTAAGGCGAGGGTGAAACGGGCGCGCCGACTGTCGGGATGGTAAACCAACGGTAAACGGCAGGGGCGCAGGCCCGTCAGCCGCCGGTCAGCACCATCTCGTTGCCGCGCACGGCATAGGAGTCGAGGCGGTCGAGAACGTTCACGCCGAGAAGATTCTCCGACAGCGCGCCGGGCGGCGCGACGGTGGCGCGCAGGCCGGTGAAGGCGAGGGGGCCGATTTCCAGGCGTCCGATCCGGACCGGCGCCACCATGGTTTGTCCGTTGGCCGTCTGTACCGGCAGCGTGTAGGACAGCCCGCTCATATCGATGCCGGCCGCCTGCGCCGTGCCCGGCGTCAGGGTCAGCGTCGTCGCGCCGGTGTCGACCAGAAAGCGGGCAGAGGCGCCGTTGACGCTGCCGCGGGCGACGAAATGGCCGCTGGCGTCGCGGCGCAGCGTGACCACCGTCCGGCCCGAGGCGTCCGTCGAGGCCATCGGCATGCCGGGAACGAGTTCCCCGAAGACACGGTTCCCGAGGACGGCGAACTCGTACCGGAAGCTGTAGACGGTGATGAGGATGAGGGCGATCCCCATCCACGTGACGGCCTGGCGCACCGCCGTACCGAGCCGGAACTGACGGCTTGCGATCACCGACCCGCCGATCACGATCAGCAGCGCGACGCCGTAGACGATCGACGCGAAGTCGGAATTGCTGAAGCCTCCCACCGTGCCCTCGGAATGGCGCACCATCAGCACGATGGCGCCTAGCACGAGGACGCCGATTCCGATCCAGGCCAGACTGTCGCGGCGCATAAAGGCACACTCCTGTGGCGCGCGGCCGCGAAACGGCCCCGCATGGGCACGACCGGGATATGAGGTCGCCGGGACCGGGCGTCAATCTCGGGCTGGCGCGACGCGACTCAGGCCGCCTTGCGCCGGCGGCGCGCCGTGCTGTCGTCGTCCATCGGCGGCAGGGCCTTCATCACCCGGTCGTGCGGGAAAATGACGACCGCCTCCGTGCCCTCGCGCAGCCTCGAGCGGAAGTCGAACCGGCCACCGTGCAGTTCGACGAGCTTGATCACGATCGGCAGGCCGAGGCCGGAGCCCTCTTCGGCGTTCTTGGCGGCCAGCGACCCGCGCCCGAAGGTCTGCAGCACGGTCGGGATCTCGTCCTCCGGAACGCCGGGGCCGCTGTCCCGGACGCTGAGATACTGGCCGCCGCCGGCCGTCCAGCCGACCGTCAGCGTCACATGGCTGCCGTTCGGAGAAAACTTGATGGCGTTGGTCAGCAGATTGAGGACGATCTGGCGGACGGCGCGCTCGTCGACCCAGATCTTGGGCAGGTCCTCCTCGAAGAGCTCCTCGATCTCGATACCGCGCTGGTCGGCCCTGAGCTTGAGCAGGTGATGGCAGTCCTGAACGGTTTCGGTCAGCGACACCGCTTCCTCGTGCAGGGCGTAGCGACCCGCTTCGATGCGCGACAGGTCGAGGATCTCGTTGATCAGGTCGAGCAGGTGCTGGCCGCTTTTATGGATGTCGCCGGAGTATTCCTTGTAGGCGGCGACGGCGTGCTTGCCGAGCAACTCGTCCTTGAGCACTTCGGAGAAGCCGAGAATGGCGTTCAGCGGCGTGCGCAGTTCGTGGCTCATGGTTGCCAGGAAGCGGGACTTGGCGAGGTTGGCCTCCTCGGCGCGGCGGCGGGCTTCCTCGGACAGGGCCGTGGCCTGCTCCAGTTCGCCGATCAGCGCGTCCTTTTCCTTCCTCAGGCCCAGCATGGCGAGCACGGTCGACTGCATCTGCCGGGCGACGATCATGAAGAAGACCTGCGCACCCACGGCAAGCCCCGCCATGGCGAAGTAGATCGGCTCGTTCAGCATCGTGAACCGCAGCACGATGGCCGCCGTGATCGGCAGCGTGCCGGCCAGCGAGGCGATCGGCAGGTTGCCCGCGCTCAGCGTTCGCATCGCCAGGATGACGATCAGGGCGGCGAACATGAAGATCGTCGGTTCGATTTGGCCGCCGGGCACCGACAGGAACGCCATCGTCGCCCAGGTCACGCCGTTCAGGAACTCGGCGGCGAAGAACCGCCGTTCCCACAGGTGCGCGCTCATCTTGTACGAGTCGCCGTACTGATAGCGGCGGCACAGGTAGGTGAGGATGCCGTTGCTGACCAGCACGGAGGCAAGCCAGACGGCCGTTTCCGCCAACGGCACCCATACGGTGGTCATCGCCGCGATGATGATCGCCAGCAGCGGCACGACCAGCGCGATGCCCGTCTGGTTCTGGGCGTAGGCACGCATGAGATCGCGGTCGAAGGCGGGGGTCGTCCCGGTCTGCGACGTCAGCCGCTCGCGAACCTGGCGGACCCGGCCGGTCACCGAGCGGCGCCTTTGCTCGGTCTCCTGCCTTTCCGTTGCGGTAGTGGACTCGCCTTGCTCGGTCATCGCGGAACTGCAAACTTATACGCCGCCGCAGCGAGGCCGCGGCGATGGACATGTCTCGGTTCTGCGGCAAATTTCTTAAGATCGTCGTAAGAATCGATTCATCAATTTTCGAGGTTTCCCTTGCCAGCCCGCCCCCGCAGCCGTGCCCGCACCGCACTCGTCCGGTTCGACGAACTGTTGACCGCCGGGCTGGTCGTCGCATTGCTGTTGCTGGTCGCCGTGTATCTGCCCTCGAACGCGCGGCGCAGCTATTCGGGCCTGGCGCACGTCATCGACGGGGATTCGCTGGTGGTCGGCACGGTGGAAACGCGCCTGAAGGGCATCGATGCGCCGGAGCTGAAACAGACCTGTCTCCTGGACCGCAAGCCGTGGGAATGCGGAAAGGCCGCGAAATCCGCCCTGCACGGGGCGATCGCCGGGCGCAACGTGACGTGCGACGGGGCCGGGCGGGACAAGTACGACCGGGTTCTCGCAACCTGCCGGGTGGGCGACCGGAACCTGAACGCGGAAATGGTCGAGAACGGCTGGGCGGTCGCCTATGGTGGGTATCTGGCCGAGGAAAAGAAGGCCAAGGCGGAAGAAAAGGGGCTGTGGGTCAGCGAGTTCGACCGGCCCGAGAGCTGGCGGGAGATCTTCAGGGGAACCTGAACGAGACGGCGCTTTCCCGCGCTTTCCCGCCCGAGATTCACTGAGGCGTTACCAAAGGCGATCGATTCCATGAAACTTTACACGGCAACCCGGGCCCCCAATCCCCGCCGCGTCGATATCTTTCTGGCGGAGAAGGGCATCGACATTGCCCGCGTCGAGGTCGACATCAACAAGCTGGAACAGAAGACCCCGGACTTCGCCGCGATGAACCCGCTGATGCGGGTGCCGGTGTTGGAGCTGGACGACGGGACGCTGATCAGCGAGTCGATCGCGATCTGCCGGTATTTCGAGGAAACCCATCCCGAACCGCCGCTGTTCGGTATGGATCCGGTGGACAAGGCGCTCGTCGAGATGTGGCAGCGCCGCATCGAGCTCAACCTGATGGGGCCGGTCGCCACGGTGTTTCGCCACCTCCATCCCGGCGCCGCGGTGCTGGAGAACCCGCAGCTTGCCGAGTGGGGGGAACTGAACAAGCCGCGCATCTTCGAGGCGCTGGACTGGCTGGACGCGGCGCTGGCCGACCGGCCCTTCGTCGCCGGCGACCGCTACACCGTCGCGGACATCTCGGCGCTCGTCGCGATCGACTTCATGCGTCCGTCCAGACTGAGAGTTCCCGAAAGCTGCGCGAACGTCCTGCGCTGGCACGGCGAGGTCTCCGCGCGGCCGAGCGCTGCGGCATGAGCCTGACCGTCACGATCGTCGGATGCGGCGATGCGTTCGGCAGCGGCGGACGGCGCAACACCTGCTTCCATCTGCAGGCCGGGGACTGCCGTTTCTTCGTCGATTTCGGCGCCTCCTCGATGACCGGTGTCAACGCCCTCGGCATCGATACCAATGCGGTCGACGCGATCATCCTGTCGCATCTGCATGGCGATCACTTCGGCGGGATCCCGTTCCTGATCCTGCATGCCCATTTCGTCACCGGCCGAACGGCGCCGCTGACCATCGCCGGCCCGCCGGGCACCGAGGCGCGCATACGGGCCGCCCAGGAAGTCCTGTTCCCGGAGTCCACGACAATCGATCTCGGGTTCGACCTGCGCTTCCTGGAGATGCAGCCGGGCGGTACGGCGACGGTGTGCGGCGCGGAGGTCGAACCCGTCGAGGTCTCGCATCCCAGCGGCGCGCCGCCGTTTGCCCTGCGAATCCGCGCGGGAGACCGGCTCTTCGCCTTTTCGGGCGACACCGAGTGGCTCGATCTGTTGCCGGACGTCGCCCGGAATGCCGACCTGTTCATCTGCGAGTGCTATGCATTCGAGGAGGATATCCCCTATCACGTCCGCTATCGGGACATCGAGGCGAACCTGCCGCGGATCGAGGCCCGCAGGATCCTGCTATCCCATCTCGGACCTGAATCGCTTGGTCGGCGCGCCGAGATGGACGCTAAGATCGGCATCGCCGAGGACGGCATGGTCATCGAGCTATGAGCGCTCCCGCGCCTGAGACATGACGAAGATCGACAGGCTGGGCGCGGCGATAGCCGGCTGCCGCGTCTGTGTCGAAGAGCCGGTTGGCAGGCCCCTGCCGCACGAGCCGCGGCCCGTCGCCTGGCTGTCGCCAACGGCGCGGCTTGCAATCTGCGGCCAGGCACCGGGGACCCGGGTGCACGCCACCGGCATCCCCTTCAACGATCCCTCCGGCGACCGGTTGCGCGACTGGATGGGGATCGACCGCGAGACGTTCTACGACCGGTCCCGCCTGGCGATCGTCCCGATGGGCTTCTGCTTTCCCGGCCTCGATGCCAAGGGCGGCGACCTGCCGCCGCGCCGCGAATGCCGGCAGACGTGGCACGACCGCGTCTTCGCGGCCATGCCGCAGATCGAGCTCATTCTGACCATCGGGCAGTACGCGCAGGCCTATCATCTTGGCCGCGATCGCAAGGGGTCGCTGACGGAAACAGTCGCTGCCTGGCGCGAGATATGGGAGAGCGAACGGACGCCGCGCATCCTGCCGATGCCGCACCCCTCCTGGCGCAATACCGCGTGGCTCAAACGCAACCCGTGGTTCGAGGCGGACGTGCTGCCGGTCCTGCGCGCCGAGGTGCGGCGGCTGATCGGTTAGGCGATCTGCCTGTTCCCGCCGGGCCGGGAATCAGTGGATCGGCGCGTCGGTCGGATCTGGATAGCGGGACGCGGCGAGGAAGCACACGAGGGCCAGTGCCGCGGCGAGCAACACCATCGCCGTCGTCGGCAGGGACGTCCCGTCGTGCATCGCCCCGACGAGGATCGTCGTGACGGCGCCGGTGCCGATCTGGATCGTGCCGCTGAGACCGGCCGCGGCGCCGGCGAGGTCGGGCCGCACGCTGACGGCGCTGGAGACGGCGCTCGCCATCACCAGTCCGTTCGAGAAGGTGACGATCATCATCGGGGCGAACAGCGCGAGGGGAACCGCCGGTCCGTACACCGCGAAGCCGACGACGATGATACCGCCAATGACGCCGATCACCGTGCCGAGCCGCATCATCCGTCGTGTGCCGAGCGCCGTCGCGTAGCGGCCGGTGACGTAATTACCGGCGATATAGCCGACCGCCATCGTCATCGCCCACAGACCGAACTCGCCGGGACCGCGGCCCATCAGTTCGATCGTGATGTAGGGCGCGCCGCCGAGGAACGCGAAGAACGTCGCCGACGTGAACGCCATGATACCGCAATAGAACAGGAACAGCGGATTGCTCAGGAGATGCCCGGCGGCGCGAAGCAGGTGGGTGAAGCCGGAGGACTCGCCGCGGTTCAGGTGCGTCTCCGGCAGCCGCAGGAAGACAAGCACCAGCACCGCGGCGCCGGTGACGACGAGCAGCAGCATGCCGGCGCGCCAGCCGACCGTTTCCTGGAACAGTCCGCCGAGCGCCGGGCCCACCATCGGCGCGACGACCATCGACATCGTCACGAAGGCGAGCATGCTCGCCGATTTGTCGCGGTCGAACAGGTCGCGCAGGATCGCCCGGCCGAGAACCAGTCCGCAACAGCCGCCCGCGCCCTGGATGACGCGCCCGATCAGCAGCATGGGCAGGTTCCAGGCAAATGCGTTGATCAGGCTTCCGGCGACGAAGATCACCAACCCGACGATCATGACCGGCCGCCGCCCGAACCGGTCCGATAGCGATCCGTAGACGAGCTGGCCGAACGCCTGGGCGAACAGGAACATCGTCAGCACGTACTGGACGGCCCCGTAGGTGGCGTCGAACTCCCGCGCCATCGTCGGCAGCGACGGCAGGACCATGTTCATGGCCAGGATGCCGACGCCGGTGGTAACGATGAGGATCGCCAGCAACTGGCCGCGACGGATCCCACCGGCCTCGGCGGCAGTCGTTGCCTGGGTCATTGCGTATTGCTTTCCGATGCGGTGGCAGGGGCGGAGTGGTGCACCTGGCGCTCCCGGTAGAAGACATAGAGGCCGCTGGCGACAATCAGCACGATACCGGCAGTGCCGAGCGCATCCGGCAACTGGTCCCAGACCATGTATCCCGCCGCGATGCCGCCGAGGATGATCGAGTAGCGGAACGGCGTGACGACCGACACCTCACCGTGCCGCATCGCTTCGGTGATGAAATAGAATGCTCCCGACAGGAGCGCCGCTGCGACGCCCAGCGAAAGCAGGTCGGCCGGCGTCACCGGCTGCCACGGAACGGCGAGCGACCACACGCCGCCGGCCAGCGTGGTCGCCGACATGGCGACGAGGGCGACGATCAGCGAGGGGACCTCGGCCGGCAGGTAGCGGCTTGAAATGTCGCGCAGCGACGCGAAGGCGAGGCTCGCAAGACCGATCAGGGCGTAGGCATCGAAGCTGGCGGTGCCCGGCTGGACCACGAGCAGAACGCCGATGAACCCGAACAGCACGGCCGCCCAGCGCCGCCAGCGGACGATTTCGCCGAGGATGACGGCCGAAAACACCGTGAGGACAAGCGGCATGGTCTGCATGATCGAGACGATGCTGGCGATCGGCATGTGAAACAGGGCCGTCAGGTAGAGCAGGGTCGACCCGACCTCGCCGATGCTGCGCAGGCCGATCGTTCTCCATCCGGTTCGCGGCCAGCGCCGGAAGACGCCCGTGGCCGCCGCGAACAGGCACACCAGGACGACGGCGATCGCGCCGCGGATCACGATGATCTGCGGTGTCGGCAGCGTTTCGCTGGTGATCTTGATCAGCGTGTCGTTGGTGACGAAGAAAAACATGGCCGCCAGCATGGACAGGATGCCGCGCAGGTTGCCGCTCGAACGGGCGTCAGGCGGTGTCATGGCGAAGGGCGGCGCAGGGTCCATGGTCGAAGGGCGGCAAACGAGGTGGCGAACGGAGCAGGGGCCGTCGCCCCGGCTGGACAGTAGATCCCGGTTACGATGTGCAAAACGGCCGGTCCGCGCGTTCAGGCCGCGCCGCGGAGCCAGAGTGGATATCACGCGGGGGCGAAGCCGACCAGCGGCGGAACCGGTCAGCGGCCATGCCCCAGGGGCAGGGCTGAAGAACCGGAGGCGACGCCGGTATTACTTGCGCAGCATCGTCGACCGGGACAGAACTGGTTGGCGAAACTCGATCGAATGTGGTCATTTTTCTTGCCAAACGCGCCGGATAGGCTCGCGCGACTGGATCAGGGAGGGTCGCCATGTCGTCCACAACTGCCGAGAAACGCGCCGCATTCCGGCAGCTCCACGAATCGGGCTGCTTCGTCATGCCGAATCCCTGGGACGTCGGGTCGGCCATTCTTCTGCAGGAGATCGGCTTCCAGGCCGTTGCCTCCACCAGTTCCGGCTTCGCCTGGACGATGGGCCGGCCGGATTACGGGCTCAAGCGAGACGAGGTGCTTCGCCACCTGTCGATGCTGGCGGAGGCAATCGACATCCCGCTCAATGCGGATTTCGAGAACGCCTTCGCCGACGATCCGAGAGACGTCGAGCGCAATGTGGCGATGGCGGTCGATACCGGCGTGTCCGGCCTGTCGGTCGAGGATTCGACGCCCGGCGCCGACGCGCCCCTCTATCCCGTCTCGCTTGCCGCCGAGCGCATCGCGGCCGCGCGCGCGGCCATCGATGCGAAGGGCGGGGATGTCGTCCTGACCGGTCGTGCGGAGGGCTTCCTCTGGGGGCGCAAGGACCTCGGCGAAACGATCGACCGCCTCCGGGCCTATGCCGAAGCCGGGGCGGATTGCCTCTATGCGCCGGGACTGCCGGGGGAGGCGGAAATCGCCGAGGTGGTGAAGGCGGTTGCCCCGAAGCCGGTGAACGTCCTGCCTGCCGGCCTGCCGGTTGCAACGCTGGCGGGCCTCGGCGTGCGGCGGATCAGTACGGGCGGCGCGCTGGCGCGGACCGGCTGGGCGGCGGTTGCCGCCGCGGCGAAACAGATCGCGGAGGAGGGACGTTTCGATGCCTTCGCCCAGGCTGCGAGCGGCGACATGCTCGACAGCCTGTTCGACAAGCGGGGCAACGGCTGAGCCGCCCTATCCGCCCGTCACGCTCATGTGGCGGGCGACGCTCGGGCGGCTGTTCTGCCGGTCGATGACGAAATCGTGCCCCTTGGGCTTGCGTCCGATCGCCTCGTCGATCGTCGCGTGCAGCAGGTCGTCGCTCTCCGAGGAGCGGATCGCCGCGCGCAGATCGGCAGCGTCGTCCTGCCCCAGGCACATGAACAGCGTGCCTGTGCAGGTGAGGCGCACCCGGTTGCACGATTCGCAGAAATTGTGGGTCATTGGCGTGATGAAGCCGATCTTGCCGCCGGTTTCGGCGGACTGGACGTAGCGCGCCGGGCCGCCGGTCTTGTAGGGGATGTCCGTCAGCGTCCAGCGCTGTTCCAGCCGCGCGCGCAGCAGGCTGAGCGGCAGGTAGTTGTCGGTCCGGTCGAACTCGATCTCGCCCATCGGCATGGTTTCGATAAACGTGATGTCCATGCCAGCGCCATGCGCCCAGCGCACGAGATCCTCGATCTCCTCCTCGTTGCCGTCCCCGCTCGGTCCGTCCTTCAGCGCAACGGCATTGATCTTGATCTTCAGGCCGGCCTTCTGCGCCGCCTCGATACCGCCGAGCACCTTGTCGAGGCTGCCCCAGCGCGTGATCTTGCGGAACTTGTCGGGATCGAGCGTATCGAGCGAGACGTTGACGCGGCGCACGCCGCAGTCGGTGAGCTCGCCGGCGAAGCGCTCGAGTTGCGAGCCGTTGGTGGTCAGCGTCAGTTCGTCCATCGCGCCTGTTTCCAGATGGCGCGACAGCGAGCGAATCAGCGACATGATGTTCCGGCGCACCAGCGGCTCGCCGCCGGTCAGCCTCAGCTTGCGCACGCCCCGCGCGACGAAGGCGGAGGCCACCCGGTCGATCTCCTCCAGCGTCAGCAGGTCCTTCTTGGGCAGGAACGTCATGTGCTCCGCCATGCAATAGGTGCAGCGGAAGTCGCACCGGTCCGTCACCGAGATGCGCAGGTAGGTGACCTGGCGCGCGAACGGGTCGATGAGGGGCGCACGCGTTTCGCCGTGCGTCGGAATGCCTGTCATGTCTTCGTTCCCTCCCGGACGGGCCTGTCGATACCGCCGGGCGTGCGGTTCAGCGTTTCCATCGTGCGTATGCTGCCACAACTGGAGCACCGGTCTTTTGTGGCAAGTCAATCGGAAACCGGACGCCGGCGCAACTGCCTGTGTTCTGACCCGGGGGGCCCCGCGTCCGGCGCGAACCGTTTGCGACTTCGCGCTATTCGCGACGATTTGTTCCGCAACGCACAAGATCAAGTTCTTGCATCGAGGCGGTAATGCATACACTGTGAAGGGGGAGAAGGAGAAGCGGTCTATGGCCGCGGTAACGCAAGCAAAAGAACGCCAGAAGGCAGTCGCTCAGGAAGACGAGATGCGCGCGCAGCTCTACCGGCTGCTTGCGGGTTTGCTCGCGCGCCCTGCGACCGAGGCCGATATCGAGGCCGTCACCGCGATCGGCGGCGACGACAGCGATCTGGGCCGCGCCTTGAGCGCCCTTTCAGCGGCAGCGTCCGAAACGGACGCGGACCGGCTGCAACGCGACTATCACGATCTGTTCATCGGGCTCGGCCGCGGCCTCCTGGTCCCCTACGGCTCCTACTATCTCACGGGCTTTCTGCATGAAAAGCCGCTCGCCCGCCTGCGCGAGGACATGGCGCGGTTCGGCATCGAGCGCGATCCCGCCGTCAAGGATCCCGAAGACCATGTCGCCGCCGAACTCGACATGATGGCCGGCCTGATCCTCGGTGAATACGGAGCGCCGGCCGGATTGCCCGAGCAGAAGCAGTTCTTCGAACGCCATGTCGGATCGTGGGCCGGTCATTTTTTCCGCGATCTCGAAAAGGCCGGCACCTCCGCGTTCTACACCGCGGTGGGATCCGTCGGGCGTGTCTATCTGGATATCGAGGAGGCCGCCTTCTACATGGAATGACGTCGCGGGGGCGGACGGTCGACACGGCGTCGGCGGTCCGGACGTTAAAACGGTCCCCGGCAGTAACCGATGCGTAGAAACCGCGAGCGTTTTTCGGATCGAACGCCGAAGCGCTCGGACAAAGGAGAGAAGAAATGGCTGAGAGGAAAGACGCCAAGGCGACGGCCCGCCGCGAATTTCTGAAGCTTGCCAGTCTTGGAACCGTCGTCGGCGGTGCGGGCCTGCTCCTGCAGGACACGAAGGCCGAAGCGGTCGAGGCAAAGTCGCCGAACGGCTCGAAAGGATACCGTGAAACGCCGCATGTGAAGGCGTTCTACGACTCCGCGAGGTTCTGACACGAAACGGACTGCCAGAGGAAACCCCGAGGGATAGCGGCACCCCCGACGCCGCAGATATCCCAGGAGGAGAAAAAACATGCTCAGGAAGAAAACAGACGGCGTTACGAAAGGCGTGCGGCTTGCACATGTCCTTTCCGATGTCGCCGGTGCGACGATCGACCGCCGCACGTTCTTGCGCCGCTCCGGCTTGACCGCGGGCGGCCTCGCCGCCGCCGCGACGGTGGGCAGCGGAATGGTCCGCAAGGCCGAGGCGCAGTCCGCGACGCCTGGAAACGTCGAGATCCGGAAATCCGTCTGCACGCATTGCTCGGTCGGCTGCACCGTCCTTGCCGAAGTGCAGGGCGGCGTCTGGATCGGCCAGGAGCCGGGCTTTGACTCGCCCTTCAATCTCGGGTCGCACTGCGCCAAGGGCGCCTCGGTGCGCGAGCACGCCCATGGCGAGCGCCGGCTGAAGTATCCCACCAAGCTCGTCGACGGGAAGTGGACGCGGATCAGCTGGGACGAGGCGATCAACGAGATCGGCGACAAGATGCTCGAGATCCGCGAGCAGTCGGGTCCCGACTCCGTCTACTGGCTCGGCTCGGCCAAGCACAGTAACGAGCAGGCCTATCTGATGCGCAAGTTCGCCGCCTTCTGGGGCACGAACAACATCGACCATCAGGCGCGCATCTGCCATTCGACGACCGTTGCCGGCGTGGCCAACACGTGGGGCTACGGCGCGATGACCAACTCCTACAACGACATCCACAATTCGCGCGCGATCTTCCTGATCGGCGGCAATCCGGCCGAGGCGCATCCGGTGTCGCTGCTTCACCTGCTCAAGGCGAAGGAGGAGAACAACGCGCCGCTGATCGTCTGCGACCCGCGCTTCACGCGCACCGCCGCGCATGCCTCTGAATACGTCCGGTTCCGTCCCGGCACCGACGTCGCCCTGATCTGGGGCATCCTCTGGCACGTTTTCGACAACGGCTGGGAGGACAAGGAGTTCATCCGCACGCGCGTGTGGGGCATGGACCAGGTGCGCGAGGAAGTCGCGAAGTGGACTCCCGAGGAAGTCGAGCGCGTCACGGGCGTGCCCGGATCGCAGGTACGCCGCGTCGCCCGGACGCTCGCCAACAACCGGCCCTTCACCATCATCTGGTGCATGGGCGGCACGCAGCACACCAACGGCAACAACAACACCCGTGCCTATTGTGCACTGGGCCTGGCGCTCGGCTCGATCGGTACCGCCGGCGGCGGCGCCAACATCTTCCGCGGCCATGACAACGTCCAGGGTGCGACCGATCTCGGCGTCCTGATGGACACCCTGCCGGGCTACTACGGCCTGGCCGAAGGCTCGTGGAAACACTGGGCCCGTGTCTGGGATGTCGATCACGACTATCTCGTCGGCCGCTTCCACGACCCCGAGATCATGACCAAGGCCGGCATGCCGGTGAGCCGCTGGTTCGACGGCGTGCTCGAGCCCGCCGACAACCTCGACCAGCCCGACTCCATCAAGGCCATGGTGTTCTGGGGGCACGCGCCCAACTCGCAGACCCGCCTGCCGGATATGAAGAAGGCGATGGAGAAGCTCGATCTTCTCGTCGTCATCGACCCCTATCCGACGATGAGCGCGGTGATGCAGGACCGCACCGACGGCGTCTACCTGCTGCCGGCTTCGACGCAGTTCGAGACCTACGGTTCGGTGACCGCCTCCAACCGCTCCCTGCAATGGCGCGAGACAGTCGTGGAGCCGCTCTTCGAGAGCCGGCCCGATCACACCATCATGTACCAGTTCGCGGAGAAGTTCGGCTTCGCCGAGCCGATGTTCAAGAACATCGAGGTTGTCGACGGCGAGCCCCTCGTCGAGGATATCACCCGCGAATTCAACCGCGGCATGTGGACCATCGGTTACACGGGCCAGTCGCCGGAACGGCTGAAAAAGCACATGGAGAACCAGCACACCTTCGACCGCACGACGCTGCGGGCGAACGGGGGTCCGTGCGACGGCGACTATTACGGTCTGCCGTGGCCGAGCTGGGGCACCGCCGAGATCAATCATCCCGGCTCGCCGAACCTCTACGATGTTTCCAAGCCGGTCGCCGAGGGCGGCATGGGCTTCCGCGCCCGGTTCGGTGTCGAGCGCGACGGAGACAACCTGCTGGCCGAAGGCGTGTATCCGGTCGGCTCGGAGATCGAGGACGGCTATCCCGAGTTCACGTACGGGATGCTCAAGAAGCTCGGCTGGGACGCGGACCTCACCGATGAGGAACGCGCGACGATCGAGGGCATCGGCGGCGACAACGCCGATGGCGTCAACTGGAAGGTCGACCTGTCGGGCGGCATCCAGCGCGTCGCGATCGCCCACGGCTGCGCCCCCTACGGCAACGCCAAGGCGCGCGTCGTGGTCTGGCAGTTCCCGGATCCGGTGCCGCTGCACCGCGAGCCGCTCTATACGCCGCGGCGCGACCTCGTGGCCGACTATCCGACCTACGACGACAAGCGCATGCACCGTCTGCCGGTCCTCTACAAGTCGATCCAGGAGAAGGATTACTCGGAAGACTTCCCGGTCATCCTGACGTCTGGCCGACTGGTCGAGTACGAAGGCGGCGGCGACGAGACGCGGTCCAACCCGTGGCTCGCCGAGCTGCAGCAGGACATGTTCATCGAGATCAACCCGTTCAATGCCAACGACCTCGGCATCAAGGACGGCGACAGGGTCTGGGTGAACGGTCCCGACGGCGCGAAGATTAACGTCATGGCGCTGGTCACCGAGCGTGTCGGACGGAACGTGGCGTTCATGCCGTTCCACTTCGGCGGCTGGTGGCAGGGCGAGGACCAGAGATCGAAGTACCCGGAAGGGGCCGATCCCTATGTGCTCGGCGAGGCCACCAACACCGTGCAGACCTACGGCTACGACTCGGTCACGCAGATGCAGGAAACCAAGGTCACGCTCTGCCGGATCGAGCGGGCATAAGGGAGGAGTTTGAAAAATGGCACGTATGAAATTCCTCTGCGACGCCGAGCGCTGCATCGAGTGCAACGCCTGCGTCACGGCCTGCAAGAACGAGAACGAGGTGCCCTGGGGCATCAACCGCCGCCGTGTCGTCACCATCAATGACGGCAAGCCCGGCGAGCGGTCGATCTCGGTCGCCTGCATGCACTGTTCCGATGCGCCCTGCATGGCTGTCTGCCCGGTCGACTGCTTCTACCAGACCGACGAGGGCGTGGTGCTGCATTCCAAGGACCTGTGCATCGGCTGCGGCTATTGCTTCTACGCGTGCCCGTTCGGCGCGCCGCAATATCCGCAGGTCGGCAACTTCGGGTCGCGCGGCAAGATGGACAAGTGCACCTTCTGCAACGGCGGTCCCGAGGAGGACAACTCCGAGGCCGAGTTCCAGAAATACGGCCGCAACCGCCTGGCCGAGGGCAAGCTGCCGCTGTGTGCGGAAATGTGCTCGACCAAGGCCCTGCTCGCTGGCGACGGCGACGTGGTGTCTGGCATCTATCGCGAGCGCGTCGTCGCCCGCGGTTTCGGTGCCGGCGCCTGGGGCTGGGGCACGGCCTACGAGCAGAAGACCGGCGGCTGACCGGTCGACACGGGTCGGGGCGGTCCGCCGTCGAATGCGTCCGCCCCGCCGGCGAATTCCGACGCCGCCGCGTCGCTTGGCTTTCTGAGGAAGCGAAGTGGACGCGCGCGGCGTCGCGCTATCGGTAGATCGGGACGAGGCGACAAGCGTCCGGCCGAATTGCATCTGGGCGAACGGACTGGCGAAACGAACCGGGGCGGCAGGAGATGACACAAGCGACGAAAGCGGTCGGTATCGGGGTTCTCCTCGCGGGCCTGGCGCTGGGGCTCGGGGCCTGCCGGGAGAACGAGCAGAATCGGCCGCTCCATCTCGAAAAGGGAACCTATTCGGGACAGCCCGACACGGAGTTGACCGAAGATCAACGCCGCGCGCTGCAGCAGCGCGGCCAGTTGCAGAAATTCTGATCGGGAGGATCGAGATGAACGGCTTTATGTCCGTCCTGCGGCAAACCGGCCTCGGACCCGTCAGCCGGGTTTCGCTGGCCGTACTGTTTGCGTTGGGGCTCGCGATCGCCGCCATGACCGTCGTCGATACGCCCGCCGCCGCCCAGAGCGGTGCCGTGCCGCCGACGACGGCGCAGGGCCTTCAACAGGATCCGACCGGCGGCCGGGTGCCGGGCGATGCGCTCGGCGGGACATCCGATTCCGATTTCTGGCGCGCCATCCGCGGCGGCGTGCAGGGCACCGTCTCGATCCCCGACAAGAAAGCCGGCACGCTGGTCCAGTCCGAGGGCGAGACCTGGCGGGCGATCCGCAACGGTCCTTTGTCGACGTGGGGCGCCTGGGCGCTGCTCGGTATCGTCGTCGTGCTGGCGTTGTTCTTCCTGGTCCGCGGCCGTATCCGTATCGAGCACGGCTGGGCCGGCCGCACCATCACCCGCTTCGCCGGCTACGAGCGGCTCGGGCACTGGCTGCTCGCCGTCTCCTTCGTCATCCTTGCGCTGACGGGGCTGAACATCCTGTACGGGCGCTACGTCTTGCTGCCGGTCCTCGGGCCGGATGTCTTCGGCGCCATCACGCACTGGGGCAAACTCGCCCACAACTACATCTCGTTCGCCTTCATGGTGGGGCTCGCCTACGTCTTCCTCATCTGGGTCGCCAACAACATCCCCAACCGCTACGACGTCATCTGGCTCCTGAAGGGCGGCGGCATGTTTTCCAAGCATTCGCATCCCCCGGCCAGGAAGTTCAACGCGGGCCAGAAGATCCTGTTCTGGCTGGTGATCCTCGGCGGCGTCTCCATCAGCCTGTCTGGCATCGCGCTGCTGTTTCCCTTCCAGACCCATCTCTTCGCCACGACATTCGAGGTCCTGAACATCTTCGGCGCCGGCCTGCCGACGGATCTGACGGCCCTGCAGGAGATGCAGCTCGCCCAGCTCTGGCACGCCATCATCGGGCTGGTGCTGGTCGTCGCGATCATCGGCCACATCTACATCGGCACGATCGGCATGGAAGGGGCGTTCGACGCCATGGGAAGTGGCGAAGTCGACCTCAACTGGGCGAAGGAGCACCACGGGCTCTGGGTGGACGAGGTCATGGCCCGCGAGCGGTCCGTGGACGGCGGCGCCGCGCCGCCGCAGCCGGCGGAATAGACCGCAGGCCTCCATGGTTCGCGTCGGATCACGTGTGCGGGGGCTGACCGCGTTGGCCGCGGCCCTTGCGCTGGCCCTGTCTGCGCCCGCTGCCCGGGCTTGGCCGGACCGTCTCGAAGGGCACGGCGGCCCCGTCCAGGGACTTGCGGTCTCGGCGGAACGATCCGAACTGCTCTCCGCCTCCTTCGATTACGCGATCCTGCATCGAACGCTTGCCGATGACGGCTCTGACATCCTGCATCGGCTGATCGGCCACGAGGCCGCCGTCAACGATGTCGTCTTCGTGCCGGGCCGTGCGCTGGCGGTCTCCGCCAGCGACGACGGCACGGTCGGGGTGTGGGACCTCGAGGAGGGCGTGCTCCTGACGCGTTTCGAGGGGACCGGCGACAAGGTGCTGGATGTGACGGTGAGCGATGACGGCCGGTTCGCCGCGGCCGCCCTGTGGGACCGCACGGCGCGCGTCTACGATCTGGAGACGATGACCGAACGTGCCCGGATGGAAGGCCATCGCGGCAACGTCAATACGGTCGACCTGGCGGTGGGGGGCAACGTCCTCTACTCGGGCTCCTATGACGGCTCGATCCGCCAGTGGAACGCGGCAACCGGGGCGTTCCTTCGGGTTGTCCTCGACCACGGCTGGGGCGTGAACGTCATCCGCGTGCTGCCCGACGAAACCCACCTTCTGTTCGGGACGACCGACGGGACCGCCGGCATTGTCGACATCGCCTCCGGCGAGGTGGTCGCCGAGTTCGAGCCCTATGGCGGTCCGGTCCTGGCGGCGGCACTCGATGCGGAGCACGGGTTGGCGGCCATTGGCAGCGCCAACGGGCACCTGCGAGTCTACCGGATGGACGACTGGTCGCTCGTCAGCGACTACGCCACCGCCTACGGGCCGGTCTGGGCGCTGGCCTTCGCGCCGGACGGCACGGCCATCTATCGGGGCGGCCTCGACGATTTCGTCTCACGGGTCAGCCTCGAGCCCGGCGCGCCGCTGGACGTCGCGCAAACGGACTTCCCGCGCCGCTTCCAGCTCACCGGCGACATGGATCCCGGCGAGCGCCAGTTCGCCCGCAAATGCAGCGTCTGCCACACGCTGACGCCCGACGACGCCAATCGGGCGGGGCCGACGCTCTATGGCGTCTTCGGCCGCCGCGTCGGCACGCTGCCGGACTATCCCTATTCCGATGCCCTGAAGTCCGCGGATATCGTGTGGACCGAAGAGACGATCGCGCTGCTGTTCGATCACGGGCCGGACGTGGTGCTGCCGGGAACGAAGATGCCCGTTCAGCGGCTGAAGAATCCGGACGAACTGGCGGCATTGGTGCGCTATCTGAAACGGTCGACCGGCCCGGCAACGGGAGCCGAATAGTCCGTGGAACCTGGCAGGAGAAAAAGCGATGAAAGCGTTTTGGGGTGGAGTGATCGTCATGGTGATTATCTCGGTCGGCGCCTGGGCGGTACTCGGTACCGTCGGCATGTCGGCGAGCGACGTCTACGCCTCGGACCGGTCCGTCAGGCTTTAGGAAGGCCGCTTTTCGGCCTGGCCGTCCTGATTGCGGGGCTGATGCCCGCGCAGGCGTTCGAGGCGAGGGTGCTGGAGACGGCGTTGGCGGCCACCGTCAGCGTCCTGCCGGTCATGCCGCCCGGGGCCGCGCGGACGGAGGAACCCGAAGCCAGCGGGGTCGCATACGGCGCGGGCGGCCATGTCGTCACCGCCCTGCATGTGGTGAAGGGCGCGGCGGCGATCCTGGTCCGCAACGCCGACGCCGAGATTGTCGAGGCCGAACTCGTCGGCGCCGATCCGCTGACAGACATAGCGGTGCTGGAGGTCGCCGGTCCGCTGCCGGTGCTTCCGCTGCCGGTGCTTCCGCTGGCCGGCGATGCGTCGCTCGGCGAGCCGGTCTGCGCCATCGGCAACGCCTTCGGGCTCGGCCTGACGGCATCCTGCGGCGTGGTGTCCGGCGTCCACATGGCCGGAATCGGCTTCAACCCGGTCGAGGATTTCGTCCAGACCGATGCCGCGATCAATCCGGGTGTCTCGGGCGGTGCGCTGGTCGACAGGGAGGGGCGGCTCGTCGGGCTCGTCTCCGCGATCTTCACCAAGACCTCGGACGCCAATATCGGCGTCAACTTCGCCGTCGCAGCGCCGCTCATGAAGCGGGTCGCGGACGCGATCATCGAGACAGGCGGTTTTCGCCCGCCGCGTACCGGTGTACGTCTCGGACCGTGGCCGCCGCGAGGCGAGACCGGCCGCATGGCGGCGAAAGTCCTCGCCGTCGAACCGGGGTCGCCGGCGGCGGCTGCGGGACTGCAATCAGACGACCGGATACTATCGGCCGCCGGGCGGCGCATTCGCTCGCCCAAGGACTATATCAGTGCGGTGGCGCGGCTGACGCCGGGCGACACGATCGATCTCGAGGCCGTTCGCGGCGGCGAGACGGTAACGACGACGCTGCGTCTGCCCGACGCCAGCGCCAGGTAAGACCAACCGGAGGAAAAGATGGACGAAGAACGCTTCAACATGTCGCTCAGGAAGTTCCTGAAGCAGGTCGGTGTGACGTCGCAGCGCGAGATCGAGACGGTCGTGCGCGAGGGCAAGGCGGGTGGCGACACGCTCAAGGTCCGGGTCGTGCTGACGGCCGAGGGCACCGATCTCAACCATGTCGTCGACGGTGAGATCGACCTGACCTGAGCCCGGCCGTGAGCCTTCCCGATCCCGAGTTTCCGCCGCTGTTGACCGGGCATCCGGTGACGGCGCCGGACCGTCCGTTTCAGACGGCCGTCGACGGTGTCCGGCGCGGGACGCTCGGCGCCGGCGATCTTGTCTGGGCGCGCGATGCCGATCGTCTGGATTGCGCCCTCGTGCTGGAACCGGATGTCGACCGGGTCCGCGCCGCCGAAATGGTGTTCGTGGCCATGGTCGCCTTTGGCGACAGCTTCGGTGCCGTCGCCCCGCCGGAGGTGGGGCTGACCTGCCGCTGGCCGATGACGCTGTGCGTCAACGGCGCCCGGGTCGGTGGTTTCCGCGCGGCGATGGCCGCCGAGGACGATGCCGACGGCAATCCGCGCTGGATGGTGGTCGGCCTGACGGTCGATATCAGGCGGCGCCGGGCGGCCGCCGAACCGGGAAACGCGCCCGACGTGACCGATCTCGCCGAGGAAGGCTGCGGCGACCTGACCCGCACCGGGATGCTCGACTCCTATGCCCGCCACCTGCTGGCCTGGATCCACACGTGGCAGACCGAGGGTTTCCGTCCGGTCCACGACCTTCTAGTGTTCCGTGCGGAGGGCTATCGCGAACACGTCATGATCGAATTCGACGGGACAACCCACGAAGGCCGGTTCGCCGGGCTGGACGAACACGGCAACCTGATCCTCGAAACAGCGGACGGACCCCGTTGCCTTTTTGTGTCGGAGGCAATCGAGACATCCGACATGGCCGGAACCGACGCATGACCGAAACGCCGAAACACGATTTCTGGCGCTCGTCGGGCTTTCACCTGCTGAAGCTCGATGCGCGCGGCTGGCTGCGCGTGACGCCAGATTTCCTGCGCGCCTATCTCGCCAGGCCGGAGATCCGCCCGATCGAGGACTCCTGTCCGGCCGAGAACGCACTCTATGACGCTCTTCTCGAGAACCCGGTGCGCGACGTATCGGAGGCCGAACTCGACGCGCTCGCAGATGCGGACGCGCGCGACAACTACGAGATCTTCCTGGCGTTCCGCGACCTGCTGGTGGAGCAGGGCACCCTGGAGGCCGCCTATCTGGCGATCGTCGCACCGGGGGCGAACGAACGGCGCACGGATGTTCCGCCGCTGTTTGTCGAACAGCTCGTCCATGCGATCCTCCGCAACGTCCTTGCCGACTGCAAGGACCCGATGCGGATGCGCGCCGCCGAGCTGTTCTTCCGCGAGCAGAACGTCAGCTTCGATCAGGGGCGCGTCATGTTTGCCGACGAGGAGGTCGTCGACATGCACGCCCAGACCGGTGGTCTCGGCGGGCTCGGGCAGCTTCTGGTCGACTCGATGACGCCGATGCGCGAGGTCGAGCTCGACGTGCTCCACGACGACAACAAGAATATCTACTGGGCGCGCTGCGAACGCTTCGATACGGTGATCGACTTCCGCTTCACGCAACCCGCGCTCGATGCCTTCGCCCGCGTCATGGAAGCCTGGATCGTGCACTTTCTGGGCGTCAGGACCCGCATCCAGCCTCTGCAGGAGATACGCGACGAGCACTGGACCTGGCACATCGGCCTCGACGCCGACGCTACCGAGATTCTCAACGCGCTCTACGAGGGAGAGGAACTGCCGCTTGAGGACCTGGAACGTATCGTAGGCCTCTTCCGAATGGAGATTCGCGACGATCGCGGCGTGATCGCCTCGATGCGCGGCAAGCCGGTCTATCTCGGGCTCGCCATCACGCGCGACGGGCACCTGCGGATGAAACCGCAGAACCTGCTCGTCAACCTGCCGTTCGGAGAGGGGGCGTGACGTGCCTGCCGGGCGGAAATCCTTCCTCGACACGGTCTGGGCGCGGCTGATCGCGGGTCTCGTCGCCGCGACCTTCGCCGCGTTGCTCGTCTGGATCAATCGCGACGCGCTGATGGAGACGGCCGGGGGCGGTTTGCAGGATACGTGCCTCGCCCAGCGGATGGCCGATATCGACAAGCTGGTCGCCGACGGCACGATTTCCGGCGGACAGGCGAAGGAGTTCCAGATCCGCGCACGCCAGCTTTGCGCGCAGTCCGCGCCGCAGTAGCCTCAGTCGTCCAGGAAGTCCTCTACGCTCAGGTCGCCGCGTTCGCGGGCGTCGAGATAATCCTGGGTGGTGCGCACCTTCGGCCGCTCGCCCATCCTGAATGGATCGTCGTGCATCTCCGCCTGGGCGACCACCCGGCAATCCTCGCACATGCGGATCAGGTCGACGGTTTCGGATGACTGGAACATCCAGTGCTTGTCCTGCAGCCGCTCGATGACACGGTCCACCGTCTTCTTCGTGCCGAATGGCTTGCCGCAGCGGATACACGCGAACGGCTCTTCCTCGTAGAGCACGATCTGCGACAGCGCCGCCGGCGTGAAGTCGAAGCGCGCGTCGAGTGAAATCGCGCCTTCGGGACAGGTGTTGCGGCAGATGCCGCACTGGACGCAGGCGTTTTCCTGAAACCTGAGTTGCGGCAGATCCGGATTGTCGAGCAGCGCCCCCGTGGGGCAGGCCCCGACGCAGGACAGGCACAGGGTGCATTTGTCCTGGTCGACCACGATGCGCCCGTAGGGCGATCCGTCCGGCAGCGCCAGAACGTCGGGCCGCTCCGGGGCGGTCTCGTGCAGGCGGCCGATTGCGGCGCGGGCGATGTCGCGCTTGCCGCCCACGGCCGAAAAGCCGGAGGTGGGCAGGGCGGCCATCTCCGGAAGGTCGTAGAGCCGCGCCTCGACGATATCGGGATCGCTCTCGACCAGGATCGAGATCCGGTCGCTGCCGTAGCCGAGACCGCCGAGTATGGTGTCGACGAGGCCGCTCTGGCGTTCCAGCGGCAGGACCTCGTCGGCGCGTTCGGGATCTGCCAGGACGACGATCTGCTCGGCGCCGGCAACGAAGGCCGCAGCGAGGGAATCGTGGCCGAGTTCCGTCGCCGCATGCAGCGATACCGGCAGGACATTGACCGGCAGGCCGCGACCGAAACGGGCCATTGCGGCAATCAGCTCGCCACCGCGGCTGCCGTCGTGGAACAGTAGGACGGGCCGCGTCCCGCCGGCGCCCAGATAGGTGGATACCAGCGTCTGGATTCGCGCGATCAGGTTCTCGCGTTGCGGGTACCGGTAGCTGACGGCACCCGTCGGGCATGAGGCGCTGCACGAGCCGCAGCCCCCGCAGATGCCCGGATCGATGTAGACGGTATCGCCCTGGTCGAAAATCGCGCCCGCCGGGCAGGCGTCCAGACAATTGGTACAGCCGGTGATCTTGTTGCGCGAATGGGCGCAGATATCGGCATCGTAGGAGACATAGACGGGCTTCTCGAATTCGCCGACATAGTCGGAGATCTCGAACAGTGCCCTGGCGACGCCGGCGGGATGGTCCGGATCGACCCGGAAGTAGCCGTCGCGGTGGCCGGGCGCCGGAAACAGGGCGGTTTCCCCGCTAAGGTCGAGGATCACGTCGCAGCGCGACTGTGCTCCGTCGCGCGGCATCACGAATTGCGCGCTGTCGCGCGACGACGGCAAGAGTGGCGCATAGCCGTCGACCGTTATCTCGAACGCGCCGAAAGATCCCGCCGCCGCGACGACGCGGCCCCGGTAGACCGGCAGGTCGGCGACGGAGGGGGGCACGATGTCTTCGGCGTCCGTCAGCACGAGACTGACCGCGAGCCGGCCGTTCAGCGCCCGCGCGGCGTCGAGGGCCGTCCGGCCGCGGCCGTAGACGAGGCACGTCCCCTCCGACACGGAGGTGTGAACGGGCGCCGGTCGCGGCGTCAGCATCGCCTCTGCGAGGAGCGCCGCCATCTTCGGCGATGCCCGATCGCCCTCTGAGCACCAGCCGGCCTTTTCACGGATGTTGACGAAGCGGAGGTCTGCCGGCGCCGCGGTTTCCTCTGCCAGCTCGCGAAACAGGGGGGCTTCCTGCGTGCAGGCGACGATGAGATCTCCCTCCGCCTTCAGGGCGGCGAGATAGGCGTCGGTCTCGCCGCGGCACAGAGCCGTGTGGACTCGGCCGATCCCGGCGCCGGGAAGCGCCGTCCGGATCGTCTCCGCGTCGACCGCCATGCTGCGTGCGCAATCGCAGAGAAGGACCGTTTTGCGGCCCTCTGTCATCGATGCCTCCTCCAAACCGCCGGTCGGGGAATGGCGGTTTTTTCTGTATACTTTAAAGTCTATTGTGGAGGCGGTGGCGAAGCAAATGCCCATTTCGACGGGCAGGGCCGACCTTGGGAGGAGCTGTTTGGAAAAGGCGGAAACAATGCCCGTCGGCATCGTCGTCGAGAAGCGGCCGTCGCAAAGCCGTTGGGTCGATGCGGTCTGGAAGCCGGTCGCCATCATCCCCGGCGCGCCGGAGACGGATGCGTGGCGCGTCCTCACCGCCGGCGAAGGGTGGACGCAGTATCACGCCGCGACGCTGCCGCTCGAGTTGCATCGCACGGATTGCGAATCCTACAAGTACAACCTTTCCACCCGCAGCCCCTCCGTCTTCGTCGTGATGGAACCGGTTACCGGCGAAATCCCGTGGCGTGTCCATCTGGCCACCGCGTCCGCCTACGAGGGCGAATCGTACCTCACCTCCGACGAGATGCTGGTCGAAGCCGTTCCCATGCCGGAGGAAATCCAGGCTTGGGTGCAGGCCTTCGCCGATGCGCACTTCGACCCGGAGCCGTTCCGCAAGCGCAAGCGCGACAAGACGCCGGCGCTTGAGGAGCACAAGTTCGGCAAGGAGCCGATCTTTGCCCGCCGTCCGCGCGAGGGCGGCCATGGCTGAGAGCGACGGGTTCCTGACGCGCTGGTCGCGCCGAAAGTTATCGGTGAAGGAGGCTGAGGACGCCGAGGCGTCCCTCGACGAGACGATTGTCGGGATCGAGACGGTGCCTGCTGACGTCTCCACGGAACCTGTCCCGGAAGGCGAGGGCGAGTATTCCGAAACCGGAGGGGCCGATGAGGATGAGGATCACCCCGCCGCCGGCATCGATATCGACAGCCTGACGAAGGATTCCGACTTCACGGTTTTCATGCAGAAGGCCGTTCCGGCCGCCGTGCGCCGCAAGGCGTTGCGCAAACTGTGGACCAGCGATCCGCTGCTCGCCAACCTCGACGGTCTCAACGACTACGAGGACATGGAATTCACCTACGGCATTTCCAACGTCGCCAACACCGAGTGGAAGCTCGGCCGTGGTTTCCTGACCGACAAGGATCTGGGCCTCACGCCGGAGGAACCCGGAGACGACGAGAACGCCGTTGCCGAGGCGGAGCCGGGTACCGGTGAAGCCGAGTCGCCTGGCGCCGAGCAGGGCGAACCGGACACGCCGCACGATCCGGATCAGACGGTTGCCGATATCCCGATGGAACCTCTTCCCGACGTCGACCCGCACAAGGCGTAGCGCGGTTCCCGGAGTCTAGCCCGCGGGGGATTCCAGCGACTCGTCGGCCAGGTGCTGTCGCAGCATGTCCTGATACTGGCCCGTCATGTGAGCGACGAACTCCTCGTGATCGGCGACATTCAGGATTGCCTTGGCCACATAGGCATTGTAGCGCGCCGCCGCATAGAGAAACGCCATGTGCAGATCGGTGGCGTTGACCGTCTGGTTTTCGCGGTTGGCGAGTTCGATGAACTTGTTGGCCTCCTTCAGGAAGGCCGTCGTGTCGAGTTCGCCTTCCTTGCGCGCGGCGCGTCTTTCGTTGCGGCTCATCGGGGGCACTCCTTTCGTGGATTGGGCCGGGGCGCCATGTCTTGCCGGCTCGCGGTTACACACCTAACGTGCGATCGCGATCACAGCGAGGCAGCATGACGGACGAACCCAAGGTCTGGCCCACCGAACTGCGCTTGTCAAAGGACAAGCGTATCCTGACGGTGACCTTCGACAGCGGCGAGAGCTTCGAACTGTCCGCCGAGTATCTGCGGGTGCTCAGCCCGAGCGCCGAGGTTCAGGGGCACAGTCCCGACCAGCGCAAGACCGTCGGCGGCAAGATCGACGTCGGAATCATGAAGATCCATCCGATCGGGAACTACGCGATCCGGCTGGAGTTCGACGACCTGCATTCGACCGGCATCTACTCCTGGCCCTATCTGTACCGGCTGGGGACCGAGAAGGACACGTTGTGGGCGGCCTATCTCGAGGAACTGGCCGAAAAGGGTCTCGAGCGGCAACCGAAACGGATAGGATGACGGCTCAGTCTTTCCGCAGCGTGCCGGCGAAGGCGCGGATTGCGGCGATGTCGTCCAGATCGATGACCACCGGAGTAGCATTCGGCGGAAAGACCTTCGGGTCCGGGTAGGGATAGCCCGTAACGCGCACGAACGAAGGGTGCGGCCGGCGGGCCTGAAACGTCTCGAAGCGGTCTGCCCAGTCGTCGAAGGCATTGACGAGAAGCTGGAACGAGGGCGTCGAGCCGATGCCGCCCGTCGGGTTGAAGTCGCCAATCACATGGCAGCGGGAGCAGTATTGCTCGGAAAGCGACCGTCCTGCGGCGACCTGATCCGTGCTGCCGGCCGCCGCTGTTCCGGTCAATCCGCAGACGAACATGGCGGCGACGGCAAACCGCAGCGGGGTTTCTGTGGTTCGATATGACGGCATGCTCTCTTCCTCCCCTGAGAGATGCCGGCAAACTATAGCATGATCGTGAGCCGTTTCCGGGCAGCGTTTGCTGGTCCGGACCGGATCACTCCGCGCACGAAAAAGGGGGCTTGCGCCCCCCTGAAATAGGACCGGGCCGGAGCCCCCGGCTCCGGCCCGTCTGTCCCCGCGTTGCCTCGGGGCCCGATTACTGCAGCACGACGATACGCGCGCCGACGTTAACCCGGTTGTAGAGATCGATGACGTCCTCGTTGATCATGCGAATGCAGCCCGAGGAGAAGTCGCGACCGATGCTCCAGTTCTGATTGGTGCCGTGGATGCGATACAGGGTCGACCCGACATAGAGCGCGCGCGCGCCCAGCGGATTGCCCGGACCGCCCGGCATGTGGGTCGGCAGGCCAGGCTGGCGGGCGCGCATTTCCGGCGGCGGGGTCCAGCCCGGCCACTCGGCCTTGCGGCTCAGATTGTAAGTTCCGGAGAACTGGAAGCCCTCGCGGCCGACACCGATGCCGTACCGGATCGCCTTGCCGTCGTCTAGGACGAGGTACAGGCGCCGCTCCGGCGTGTTCACGACAATCGTGCCGGGCGAATAGTCGCCGGGCGCGCTGACCACCTTGCGGGGGATGGGCGTATAGGCCCAAACGCCGCCGCTCTGAAGCTGACGACCGGTCAGCGGATCGATTTCGGCACGGCTGTTGTCAGCCGATCCCATCACCAGCGACGCGGCGATACCGAGAAGAGCGAGAAAACGCCAGTTCATGGTTCGAATCCCTGGAAGTATGACTAAACCTACATGCCTCAGCGCCGATTCTGCGCGCCGAAGTAATGGGGATTTTTGTCTGCCACTCAGCCGTAAAAATCAAGCTGAACAGCGCCGACGGAGGGGAAGTTGATGCAGGAATGTGCCACCTGTGGCGGTTCTGCAACTGTTTGATTGTCTGCCGGCTTGGTTCCGGCCGGGTCCGGTTTCTGGCCAATCGCTTTGCGGGGCGGGTTAACGCACGCGCCAAGGCCGTGTATGGGAAGGCGGATGACGACTCCCGGCCTGCCCCACCCGCGCGCTGACTGGTGCCTGTTCCTCGATTTCGATGGGACCCTGGTCGAAATCGCCGATTCGCCCGAGGCGGTCCGCGCCGAATGCCACCTGGCGACGACTCTGTCGGCCATCGCCGTCCGGCTCGATGGCGCGCTCGCCATCGTCAGCGGACGGCCCGTGTCCGAGATCGACCGTCACCTGGATCACGAAGGCTTTCTCGCCGCCGGATTGCATGGCCTGGAGATGCGACGTGGCATCGGCCAGCCCGTAGCCCGCGTCGATGTCGATCCGCCGGCCCCGGAGATTCGAAAAAACCTCTCCGCCTTCGCCGAGGGCCACCCTGGTCTCCGGCTCGAGAACAAGGGAATCGCGTTGGCGCTGCACTATCGCGCGCGGCCGGAGCTCGAGGCCGATTGCCGGGCCGCGGTCCTGGCTGCGATCACCGGCCACGACACCCTGCAGGTCCTCGATGGCAAGATGGTCATCGAGGTGAAGCCGGCCGCGGCCGACAAGGGCCGCGCCGTTCAGCGGTTCATGCAGGACAGCCCCTTCGCGGGGAGAATCCCCGTCTTCGTCGGCGACGACGTCACGGATGAAGATGGCTTCCGTGCCGCGCGTGCGCTTGGCGGCTTTGGAATTAAGATAGGCGAGGGCGACACCGCGGCGCAGTGGCGCATCGGTACGGTGTCGGAATTCCTGCGCTGGCTGGACGCCATGCCCGGCCGGCTTGATCACGCGTCGAAGGAGATGGCTGCACCGTGAGTGGACTTGATCTCGGGGTCATCGGCAATTGCGCGATCGGCGCCCTCGTAGACCGCAATGCGCGGATCGTCTGGTCGTGCCTGCCGCGTTTCGACGGCGACCCCGTCTTTCACGCGTTGCTCGGGGCCGCGGACGGCGAAGACGCCTACGCGGGTGCCTTCAGCATAGAGCTTGAAGGCTTTTCACATTCTGAACAGGCCTACGACCCTAATACGGCCGTCCTCAGGACTCGCCTCTACGGCAGCGATGGAGATGTTCTGGAAGTTACCGACTTCGTGCCGCGCTTCCGCGCCCGGGGGCGCATGTTCCGCCCGACGATGATCGTCCGCCGCGTCCGGCCGCTCGCCGGCCGGCCGCGCGTCACATTCCGCATCCGTCCCCGGTTCGACTGGGGGGCGGCGTCTCCTGCTGTCACCCACGGGTCGAACCACATCCGTTACGTCGGCTCCGGACTCGTCCTGCGGCTGACCACCAACGCACCCGTCACCTACGTCCTGAACGAGACCCCCTTCGTCGTAGCCGAGCCGATCAGCTTCCTGCTCGGCCCCGACGAGACGGCAAGCGACGGTGTCGACACCCTGGCGCGCTCCTTCGAGGAGCAGACCGCAATCTACTGGCGCGAATGGTCCCGCCGCCTCGCCGTACCGCTGGAATGGCAGGATGCGGTGATCCGTGCCGCTATTACCTTGAAGCTCTGCACCTTCGAGGAAACCGGTGCGATCATCGCCGCCATGACCACCAGCGTCCCTGAAGCCGCCGATACCGGCCGCAACTGGGATTACCGCTACTGCTGGCTCCGCGATGCCTTCTTCGTCGTGCGCGCCCTCAACAGCCTTGCCGAAGTGGAGACGATGGAGACCTATCTCCGCTATCTCTCCAATATCGTGCGGGAGGTGGACGGCAACCACATGCAGCCGGTCTACGGGATCGGCCGAGAGGCGGCCCTGGTCGAGCGCATCGAGGAACAGCTTCCCGGTTATCGCGGCATGGGGCCGGTCCGCGTCGGCAACCAGGCCTACGAACACTTCCAGCATGACGTTTACGGAAACGTTATCCTCGGAGCGGCGCAGGCTTTCTTCGACGACCGGCTGTTCCGTAAGGCCACGCTCGACGACTTCGTTCTGCTCGAAAAGGTCGGCGAGCGCGCCTATGCCCTTCACGCCGAACCGGACGCCGGCATGTGGGAACTGCGGACCCGAGCCCGCGTCCACACGTCCTCGTCGCTGATGTGCTGGGCGGCCTGCGACCGGCTCGCCAAGATCGCACGCCGCTTCGAGCAGGCCGATCGCGCAGAGCTCTGGGCGGAGCGCGCCGCGACGATCCACGCCACGATTCTGGAGCGGGCATGGAACCCGGAGCTCAACTCCTTCGTTGAGAGCTTCGAGGGATCCGATATCGATGCAAGTCTTCTCCTGATGGCGGAGGTCGGTTTTGTCGCGCCGGACGATCAGCGCTTCGTCGCGACCGTCGATCGCATCGGCCGCGAGCTGAAGCGCGGCAATCACCTGCATCGCTATGCGGCGGCCGACGACTTCGGCCGCCCGCACACGGCCTTCAACATCTGTACCTTCTGGTACATCGACGCTTTGGCCCGGATCGGCCGCACGGAAGAGGCACGAGAGATCTTCGAAAGCATGCTGGCGACACGCAATCATCTCGGTCTGCTCTCCGAAGACACCGATCACGATACCGGAGAGTTGTGGGGGAATTATCCTCAAACCTATTCGATGGTCGGCATCATCAATGGTGCCATGAGGCTAAGCAGGAGGTGGGACAGCGTGATATGAGCCGGCTGGTCGTCGTTTCAAACCGCGTCGGGCCGATCCGTGAATCCGCGAAGGCCGGTGGCCTGGCAGTGGCTATCGTCGACGCGCTGAAAAGCGGCCCGGGCGGTCTGTGGTTCGGATGGTCGGGCGAGGTCAGCCCGGAAGGGACGCACGGCAGCCTCAAGACAGAGAATGCCGGCAAGATCTCGATGGTCACGCTGGATATCGACCAGGCCGACTACGACGCCTTCTACGACTGGTATTCGAACCGCACCCTTTGGCCGATTTTCCACTACCGTCTCGATCTTGCCGAATTCGATCGCGAGCCGGAGCGCGGCTACTGGACCGTGAACGAGCGTTTCGCCGCGCGGCTTCATCCCCATCTGCAGGACGACGACGTCGTCTGGGTGCACGACTATCACTTCCTGGCGCTGGGCTCGAAGCTCCGGTCGATGGGAGCGAAGCAGCCAATCGGCTTCTTCCTGCATATTCCCTTCCCGGTCCCCGAGATCCTTGCGGCACTGCCTGGTCACGGCGCGCTCATCCGCGCCATGCTGGCCTACGATGTCGTCGGCTTCCAGACGAAGCGCGACGCGCGCGCCTTCGTGCGCTACTTCGTCGAGGAATTCGGCGGCACCTGCACCGCCGACGGCCTGCTGACCGTTCAGGGGCGTACGGTCAAGGTCGGTGCCTATCCGATCGGCATCGACGCGGACACGTTCCGCAAGTTCTCGATCTCGCCCGACGCCCATCGCATGGGCAAGCGACTGAAATCCTACGCGCCCGAGCGCAGCCATGTCATCGGCGTCGACCGGATCGACTACACCAAAGGCCTGGTCGAGCGGTTCAGGGCCTTTTCCCGGCTGCTCGAGAATTATCCGGAGAACCGCGGCAATGTCAGCCTGTTGCAGGTGGCTCCGCCCTCGCGCGGCGATGTCGACGCCTATGTGGATATCCGCGAGGAACTCGAGCGTATCACCGGCAACGTCAACGGCCGTTTTTCCGATCTCGACTGGACCCCGATCCGGCTGATTACCCGCGCCCTGAAGCGCCGCTCGCTGGCAGGTCTCTATCGCGCCAGCCAGGTCGGTCTCGTTACGGCGCTGCGCGATGGCATGAATCTCGTCGCCAAGGAATTCGTCGCCGCCCAGTCCGAGGAGGATCCGGGCGTCCTCGTCCTGTCGCGTTTTGCCGGCGCCGCAGAGGCGCTGGATGCCGCGATCATCGTCAATCCCTACGACGTCGACGATCTGGCCGAAGGGATACAGCGCGCCGTCGGCATGCCGCTAGACGAGCGGCTCGACCGCTGGCGCCAGCTCTACGACAAGGTTCAGACCGAGGACATCACGGCCTGGTACACGACGTTCCTTTCCGATCTCCGCCGGATGGGCGGGCAGAACCGGTAAGGTCCCCGATCAGCGGCCGAGCGCCAGGCAGACGGCCTTGACCTGCGCGCGGCGCAGCGCGGGGATCAGGTCGGGGGTCGCCTGCGTATTGATCGAAAAGGCGACGCTTCGGCTGCCGTCTCGCGTGGCGGCGATGAACTGGGTGTAGCCGAGGATCGATCCGGTGTGCCCGAAGACCGTTCCGCAGCGCGTCTTGTAGCGGAAGAGCGCGAGGCCCGCGGCGTTCTTGCCCGGTCCGGGCGGGCTCGATTCCGCGCCTTTTCGGAACGTGAACTGGGCCTTGCGCGCGGTGCCGCCGAAAAGGTCGCCACCGACATAGGCCCCGACGAATGTGGAGAGATCCGATGGCGTCGAAACGATGCCGCCGGAGGCCCACGCCCAGCCACCGAAGGCGATCGCGGTGCTGACGTCCCCGTAGCTGCCGTCCGACGCGATGGAATAGCCGTGTAGATAGGGCCGCGGCAGCGCGGCCTTGTTCTTCAGTTCCGTCCGTGACAGCCGGAGCGGGCGATACACGCGTTTCTTGAGATAGCGGGCGTAGCGCTGGCCCGTCACGGCCTCGACCATCAGGCCGACGACGATATTGTCTGAGTTCGAATAGGCGTACTGGGAGCCGGGCTCAAACACCAGCGGGTCGTCCTCGACGAACGACAACAGCGTGCGCGGCGACGGGGCCTTGTCGGGCGAGGCGAGGACGGACGGGCCGAAAACAGGGCTTTGCGCGAAATCAGGCATGCCACTGGTGTGGTTGAGGAGTTGGCTCAGCGTCACCGCGTGCCAATCGGTCGGCAGGTCGGGCAGGATATCGCCGATAGTGCTGTCGAGCGACAGCTTGCCGCGCTCGACAAGTTTCAGCGCGGCGGCACCCGAGAACGTCTTCGACACGCTGGCGATCCGCATCGCGTCGCGGGGGCGCAGCCGGGGAGATCGCCCGCACGACTGTCCGAACGGGCGGTCGCAGACCATCGCCGCGCCGGCCGTGAAGACCCGTCGTTTCCCCGGGGTGCGGACGATCGCAATGACACCGGGCGGGCCGTCCTGGCGGTCGACCAGAGCATCGAGAGCGCGTTGCAACTGCGCGGCCATCACCGGGCGCTCGGCTCCCGTCGCAGAGGCCGCGATGACGAGTGTGGAGAGGCAAGCGGCGGCGGTGACGGCGAATGGCCGGAGGGCGCGGTGCATTGGCATCCCGGTATCTGGTTTCCTTGCCTTCAGGTTAGGGCCATCGGCTTAGCAAGATGTCAACATGAGAATGGTGTCCCGACGCACGCCGGCCATGCCGAAGCGTCACCCGGATACCGGGTTTGAACGGCCCGTCGAATCGCGGAACAGTGTTTCGTCCAATGGGTTGGAGTGGTTCGACGTGAATGCGCGCAGACGCAACTGGATCCTGATCATCATCGCGCTGGCGTTTCTTCTGGTCTACGGCGCCTCGATCCGAAACGGGGATCCGGATATCGACGCGCCGGCCGGCGACACGGTCGGACAGCAGTGACCTAATCGTCGGCAGAGCCGACGATGCGCAGGCCCCGGTCCATCGTCGACCAGCGGTTCGCGCCTTCCTTCACCCGTTCCATCTTCATGCGGTACTGGAACCGGTCGGGACGATAGAGCCCGCGCAGGTACTCCACCGGTTTGCCATCGCGATCCGACAGCGTGCGTGTCAGGGCGAGCAGCGGCGATCCGACCGGAACGTCGAGCGCGGCGGCGACCTGCGGGTCGGCGAGGGCGGCACCGAAACTCTGGTCGGCGCTGCCGATGGTGACGCCGTTCCTTTCCAGGAGACTCATCAGCGAGGTGACGGCGAGGTCGTCCTCGCCGAATGCCTCGCCGATGCAGCCGGGTATGAAGCTTGTCAAAAAGGAGAACGGCCGGCCGCCGTTGCTGCGGACGCGGACGGCCCGCTGCACCCGGTCGTCGGGGCCGACCTGAAGCTCGGTCTGCACGTCGTGAGAGGGCAGGACGAAACCGAACTCCAGCACCTCCACATCCGTGCTCTTGCCGAGCGCGGCGATGCTTTCCATCAGATTGTCGATGTCGCCCGACACCGGGCTCGGAATATCGCGCGGCACGACCCGCGTACCGGTTCCCCGGCGGCGCCGGACGAGGCCTTCGGCCGCCAGTTCGTTGATGGCGCGGCCGACGGTGATACGCGAGACGTCGAACTCCCGGCACAGTTCCAGTTCGCTGGGAAGAGCCCCGTCGCGGCCATAAAAGCCCTGCTCGATGCGTTCGCGCAGGACCAACTGCACCTGATGGTACAGTGGCATCGGCACCTCGTGCAGGAGTGTCCGGGACGGAGCGCCGTCACGCGTTCGATCGGTCATGCTGTCCCTCGGGAAGTCCGATGCGGCCAGAAACGCCGCATCATGCGCCGATTCGCGGCGCAGGGCCTGTTTCAGGTAGCGTCCTTGATGTCGAGGCCGAGGATCCGCGCGGCATTCCCCCCGATCAGGCCGTCGAGAACGTCCGGCTCCAGTCCAAGATCGCGGACCTGCTGAAGCGACGCCGTCAGGTTCTGGACGGGCCAGTCGGTGCCCCACATGACCTTCAGATGGCCGTCCTTGTTCACCAGCGAGCGCTTGGAGATGTAGTCGATCAGCGTCTGCGACCATTCGACCGGCGGATGCGCGTCGGCGATGATGAAGACGTTCTCGTGCGACATGGCGGCGCTCGTCATCTCCCAGTCGAAGGGAACGCCGATGTGCAGGCCGATCAGCTTCAGCTCCGGGAAGTCGAAGGCGGCGTCCTCCAGCCATTCCGGCTTAGCCGACAGTTTCGCGCCCGAGCGGGGCGATTGGCGGCCGACCTGTAGCGTGATCGGAATCTCCAGCTCACAGCACTTGGCGTAGATCGGCCAGTAGGTGCGGTCGTTGACCGGCACGCCGAACCAGTGTGGGTAGACGTGGACGCCCTTGAAGCCGAGCTCCTTCACCGCGTACTCGATGTAGCGCAGCGTCTCCATGCCGCCGAGCGGATTGATGCCGCACCAGCCGAAGAACCGGTCCGGATGCTTCTGCAGCACCGGGTAGACCTCGTCGACATGCGTCGCCAGCAGTTCGCCCCTGACGCCGTTCTGGGCGACGTTGGCGACGATCCCCGTCATCGCCACGCCGTTGGCATCCATCTCCCCGATATAGGCTTCCGGATCGAAGGGCTTCATCGTCGCGCGGTCGATGCCGAGCACGTCGTAGAGCTTGAGTTCCTTGTGCGGCTTGAAATTCACGCTGACGTCGATGATGGGGGCCATACGCCGAGATTCCTCTTGCGGATGTGGACTTACTTGTTGATCTGCACCGCCTCGTGCCACGGCGTCACGAAGCGGCGCAGGAACACGACGAGAAAGTAGAGGACGAGCCCGAGCGCCGTCAGGATCAGGATCACGGCGAACATGCCGTTGACGTCGAAGGCATTCAGCGTGGCCACCGCCATGTAGCCGAGGCCCTCGCTGCCGCCGAGATACTCGCCGACGATGGCGCCGATGGTCGCCAGCACGATGCCGACCTCCATGCCGGTCAGGATGAAGGGCAGGGCGTTCGGAAGCTCCACCTCCCAGAAGGTCGACCAGCGGCTTGCGTTCAGTGCCAGCATCACGTCGCAGTGGCCGCGCTCGACCGATTTGATGCCGAGGATCGTGTTGGTCATGATCGGGAAGAAGGCGAGGACTGCGGCCAGCACGATCTTCGAGGTCATGCCGAAGCCGAACCAGACGATGAACAGCGGGATCAGCGCCACCTTCGGCATCACCTGGAGGCCGACGATCAGCGGGTTAAGCGTGCGCTCCAACCAGCGGATCTTGCCGAGAAACGCGCCGAGCAGGATGCCGATGAATACGGCGATGACGAAGCCCGCCACCGTCTCGTACAGGGTGACCCACAGGTTCCAGTAGGTCTTCTGCTCGGACAGCAGGATAACGATCGAGTCCCAGACGGCGCCGGGCGGCGGCAGCACGAAGGGCGAGACGTCGAAGACACGGACATAAGCTTCCCAGATCGCGACGATCGCGATCAAAATCAGCGGTGTGGCGATCCAGCTTGCGTGCTTGTTCATGTCGGCTCACTCCGCGTCGGTTGTCTTGAAGGAATCGAGCTTGTGCCGGAGTTCGGCCTCGATCTCCTGGAAGGCCGGTGTCGTCTGCACATAGATGTCGCGCGGCCGCTCGATCGCGATGTCCTTCAGCGTATCCATGCGGCCCGGTCGCGGCGACAGCAGCAGCACGCGATCGGCCAGGAACACGGCCTCTCGGATCGAGTGGGTGACGAGCACCACGGTGCAGCCGCTTTCCATCCAGATGCGTTGCAGTTCGATGTTCATCTGGTCGCGCGTCATCGCGTCGAGCGCCCCGAAGGGCTCGTCCATGAGCAGGATCTTCGGCTTGCAGGCGAGCGCCCGGGCGATCGCCGCGCGCTGGCGCATGCCGCCGGAGAGTTCGCGCGGCCACCGTTTCTCAAAACCCTTGATGCCGACCAACTCGCACAATTCGTGCGCGCGGTCGCGGCGTTGGGTCTTCTTCATTCCGCGCAGCTTCAGCGGCAGCGCGATGTTTTCCTCGATGGTCTTCCACGGGAACAGGTTGGCGTCCTGGAACACGACGCCGAGTTCCTCCATCACGTGGTCGTTGCGCTTGTTGCCTTCCCACAGCGACAGACCGCCGATCTTGACGTCGCCCGATGTCGGCTTCAGCAGCCCGGCGATGATGCGCAGCAGGGTGGTCTTGCCGCAGCCCGACGGGCCGAGCAGCACGAGGAATTCGCCCAGATCGATCTCCAGATCGATGCCGGTGAGCGCGAGCACGTCCTCGCCGCGCGTCTTGTAGCGCTGCTCGATCCCCGACAGCAGGATCTCGCGCACCGTCTCCGCACCGGGTTTGCCGGTCATCGCGGTCTCAGTCATTGCTCCCGCCTCCGGCGAAGAGGCGACGCGTATCTTCTGAACTGACGATCCTGGCAAATCCGAACTCCATGGCGGCAATCGAGGCGTCGTGGCGCTCGCGCGAGAACTCCGCGCAGGCGTCCTCCACGACGGTGGTCTTGTAGTCGCGCTGGGATATATCGCGCACGGTGCTCTCCACGCACATCTGGGTGGTGATACCGGCGACGATCACATGGTCGATGCCGCGGGAGCGGAGGATCACCTCCAGCGGCGTCCCGTAAAGCGAAGAGTAGCGCGGCTTGTCGATGACTATATCGGTGTCGGCCGGCGCCACCAGGGATGACAGCTCCTCGTCGCCGCTGCCGGCGCGCAGGGCGCCGACCGTGACGAGGTTCGGGCGCAGGTCTGTGGTGAGCCATCCCCCGTCCGAGTAGTCGGGCCGGAACACCATGCGGGTCCAGACCACGGGAATGGTCGCCTCCCGGGCCGCGACGGCAAGGGCGTCGCAGCGCCGGGCGGCGGTCTGCAGGGCGGTGATATCCCGCCCCTGCCGGGCCATCGACCCGGTCTCGTCGCAGAACGAGACCTGGAGGTCGATCAGCAGGAGCAGGGACGAGACGCCGGCCATCAGGAGAACGCGAGCGCCCGGGCGCTGTCGTCGTAGAAGTCCTTGGTGTCCAGCTCTGGGATGAGACCGGCCTTGACCATCAGAGAATACGCGGACTCCCACGACGCCGGATCGGACGCGAACTTGTCCTGATAGGGCGCGTTGTAGTTTTCCAGCGAGTGCTTGAGCGTCGAGAGGCCCTTGTCGGGGCGCTTGGATTCGAAGATCTCGTACTGCTCGGACATCGATGCGACCACCGGTTCCAGGTCCTTCATCTCCAGCATAGCGCCCAGCGCGTCGTGGACCGAGGCCATGAACTTGGCGATCGTCTCCTTGGACTCTTCGAGGCCCTTCTTCGAGGCCATGTAGACCTGGCCGGGGCACAGGGCGACGTCGTCCGTCGACCAGGCGAGGACCGGCTGTCCGTCGCTCTCGAGCTGGAAGCGGGTGTCGTCGGTGGCGATGTAGGCGTCGACCCGGCCCTGCTTGACGAGTTCGAAGGCGGCCGGCGCGTTGCCGACGACTTCGCGCTTGACGCTGTCCTTGTCGATGTCGCGGGCCGCCAGCATCATGTCGAGGATGTTCTCGGTGGCGCCCCCGGCCGAGACGATGCCGATGGTCTTGCCGGCGAGATCGTCGGCGCTTTCAAGCGGCTTCTCCTGGCTGCTGATCACGTAGAACAGGTCGCGCTGGAAGATGACGCCGACGGCGACGACGGACGGGTCCTTCGCATAGGCCTTGATCAGGTCGGTGCCGCCGGTGCGCGACAGCAGGGCGTTGCCGGCCGTCACCTGCTGGACGGCCATCGCCGAACCGCGTCCGCCCTCGATCGTCACGTCGAGGCCGTGCTTTTTGAAGAAGCCGCCGGTGTTCGCATACATCGTCTCGGAGAAGGCGATGAGATAGCCGAACGGCGTCAGGTAGGTCATCTTCGTCATGTCCTGCGCCAGCGCCTTGCCGGCGAAGCCTGGCAGGGTGCCTGCGAGCGCGGCTGCCTGTGCGCCGACGACGAATGAGCGACGGTTGAGTTCGAACTTGGCCATGGATCCCTCTTTTCTCTGGTGTGTAGTGGCAGTTCATCTGCGCCGGCTGCGGAGTTATCGGTCTGCCGGCGAAACCTCAGGGTGCGAATAGTCGTGAAGCAGGCGGGCGGTCTTCGCAGTCGTCCAGCCGCGCTGGTAGGAATAGCCGCCGGTCACTGTGACATCGCCGAGCGCGGCGACTTCCTCGTCCGCCGCCTCGCCGAAGGTGACCGACCCGATGCCGCTGACGATGTCTTTCGTGACGAGATTCTCCAGTCCGAGTTCGAAGAGCTGTTCGAGATCGGGGACGTCCGGGCTCGGGCTCGCGACATAGCGGTAGAGGAATGTCGAGCCGCCGTGGCCGGGGAGGGCGTCGAGGCTTTCGCTGGTTTCGTCGAAGGAGACGGCCATGCGGACGATGGTCGAACCGTACCGCGTCACCGTGCCGCCGAGCGTGTAGGGTCCGGTCTTCGCGAAATGCGGGTTGGAGGTCTGGTGCCGGGTCAGGTCCACCTGCGCCAGCCGCTTGCTCCAGCCGAAGATCGGCCCCATGCCCATCGACCAGTCGCGGTCGACCCAGACCAGCGCACTGTAGCGCCCGATCCGGTCGCCGAACCGGCAGTAAAATCCCAGAACGCACTCGTTGTAGGAGGACCGGGCCGGGGCCTGCCAGCCGTTGTCCGGGTTGGCAGTGGAAAACTTCGCCATCTCGGCCATCATCACCCAGCCGTCGCCGGTTTCCAGCGGCTCGAGGCCGGGCGGAAGCAGCGGCGCGATGGCGGCGGGATCGGCCTTGAAGGTCACATGCAGCGCGTCGCAGCTGATGTGATGCGGCAACGGCTCGACGAGCGAACTGCGCCCCGTCGCGGTGCGCGGCCAGGACTCCCCTTTCCAGGGTCTCGTTTGAGGCGCAATGTCCCGATCAGACATCGTAGTCCATAGGGTGTAGCGGACGGACCATCGTGGAATGTCCAAATGTTATATTCTTATAACATTATCCACACCGGTGCCGGCTATGCAAGGCGCAATCGTGTGCATGCCTGCGTAATCGGCAGGGTGTGAAGGAGTGGGAATGCGCGGTTTTTCGCGTTGATGCATGGGTCGCGTCACCGCGGATCGAGCCGCGCGACAAGATCCGTCTTCAGCGTCTTGCCGGAGCTGTTTCGGGGGAACTGGTCCACGACGAGGATCTCGCGCGGCACCTTGTAAGGGGCGAGGCGCTCCTTGCACCACGCGATAAGGTCCGCTGGCTCGATAGCTGCGCGGAGGATCACGAAGGCCGCGACGTCCTCGCCGAGATCCTGCGATGGCCGGCCGACGACCGCGGCTTCCGAGACAGCGGGATGGGCGGTCAGCGTGGTCTCGATCTCCAGCGGATAGACGTTGACGCCACCGCGGATGATCATGTCCTTCAGCCGCCCGCGCAGGAAGACGCAGCCTTCCTCGTTGATCTCGGCGAGATCGCCCGGATAGAACCAGCCGTCCCTGAAAGCGTCCGCCGAGGCTTCGTCGTCGAGATAGAAGCCGTCCGCGACGCCGGGACCGCGATAGCGCAGCCGCCCGACACTGCCGGCGGGCAGGGAGCGGTGCTCGTCGTCGACCACCTCGATGTCGACGGCAAAGACCGGCCAGCCGACGGAATCGGGATAGCGCTTCTGTATTTCGGGTGCGGAATAGGAGATTCCGCCGCCTTCGGTCGAACCGTAGTATTCAACGAACTGTCCGCACAGGCCCTCGCGGATCGCGTTGCGCTCGTCGGCGGTTAGCGGTGCGCCGCTCGACATCAGCACGTTCAGGCGCCGGAACGGGGTCTTCAGGTCATCGGAAAGCTCGAGCAGACGGCGAAGCTGCGTCGGCACAAGGAACGTGCCTGTGGCGTCGACACGGTCGAGTTCGGCGCTGAGGTCTTCCGGCTTGAACGGTGGCGGAAACAGGATCACCGTGCCGCCACAGAACAGCATCGACATTGCGAACGCCCGACCGCCGCCGAAATACAGCGGTGTCGCCGAGACGTAGCGGTCGGCGCTGTTGAGGCGGAGATTGATCCAGTGGGTCCAGAACCGCCTGAGCATGTGCGCATGCGTGATGCGCGGCCCCTTCGGCCGGCCGGTCGTGCCCGACGAGATCGACAGGAGCAGCGGCAGGTCCGGCTCGGACACGACGGCGCAGTCGGCCGCACTGCCCGGTGCCACGGCATCGAGGGCTGAGGCCGGTTTGCAGTCGATCCCGGGGATCGGCTCGGCGTCGGGCTCGGCGAAGACGAGCGTCGCGCCGAAATGCCCGGCGACCCGTTCCTTCTCCGGCGTCGACCAGCGCCAGTCCATCGGCAGCGTGACGATGCCGCGCCGCGCCAACGCATAGATGAGAACGAGATGGTCGATGGAATCGCGCAGGCACAGGCCGACGAGATCGCCCTTGCCCAGGCCACGCCCGGCGAGCTTGCCCGCCGCCGTTCTCACCCGCTCGGCGAACTCGGCATGGGTCAGCGTGACGTCGCCGCTGATCACGGCCGGATGGTGCGGCCGCGCGCGGGCATGCATGTCCAGCGCTTCGGCGAGGTTCATGCCGTGTCGTCCAGCTTGTAGATGCGCACCGCGTTGTCGCGCAGGAACTTGCGCTTCGGCCCCTCGCGCAGCTCCAGCGCGTCGATCTGTTGCATCGTCCTGCCGAAGTCGAGCACCGGAAAATCGGTCCCGAAGATCACCTTGTCCTGGCCGAACGTGTTGATGTAGTGGACGAAATTCTGCGGCCAGTAGGCCGGTGCGTGGGCGTCCGAGCCGATGAAGACATTCTCGTGCTTCCACGCCATGGCAATCATCTCGTCGGTCCACGGGATGCCGACATGGATGCCGATCAGCTTCAGTTCCGGGAAGTCGCAGGCAACCGAGTCGAAGGTAATCGGCCGGCCGACGCTGCGGCGCGGATAGCGCTTGTCGTAGACGAGCGACTGGCCGACCTGGAGCTGGATCGGAATATCGAGCTCCACGCACTTGGCATAGAACGGGTAGTAGCGGGCGTGATCGGGCGCCAGCTCGAACCAATGCGGATAGGAGTGGGCGCCGATGAAGCCGTATTCGCGCACGATGTGCTCGAGTTCGCGCACGCCGGGCATGCCCTCCGTCGGGTCGACTCCGGCGAGCCCCAGGAACCGGTCCGGATGTTTCTGCACCGCGTCGACGACCAGCTTGTAGGGAACGTGATAGCAGGCGGGATGGCCGAGCGTGCCGACCTTGGCGGCGATCAGCATCGACTTCTCGATGCCGGCCTCGTCCATGCGCGCGATCATCTCTTCCAGCGAGACGCCTTCGAAGGAGCCTCGGTCGACCTTGACCTTGCGGGTGTAGAAGTCCTCGCGGTCCGGTCGGCCGGCAAGGGCCTCCGGCGTCCAGATGTTCACGACGGCGTCGATGGCGCCCTTGAATGCTTCGCTCATGTCATCTTCGCTCGATACTCGGTTACGGTGTCGGAAAATCCGGTCAGGCGGGCCGCCGCCGTGCCGGCGATGGATCCCAGCGCGACCGCTGTCAGCAGGCCGTTACCGGAGAGATAGCCTTCGATGCGGCGGCCCGAGACGCCGCAAGCGGCCCCGCCGCCGGCAAAGAGATTGGGGAAGGGGGACCCGTCGGTGTGCAGGACACGCGCCGCGGTGTCGACGGCGAGCCCGCCCTGCGTATGGAAAAGGGCGCCTGTGACCTTCACCGCATGGAACGGCGCTTCGAGCGCCGGTTGTCCGGTGAAATCGCGTCCGAACGGGTCCGCTTCTCCTCCGGTCCGATATCGCTCGACGGCATCAAGCGTTTCGGCCAGCGCATCGGCGGGGACCTTCATCTTCGCGGCAAGCTCCGCGACCGTATCGGCGCTGACGATCGCTCCAGCAGCTTCGGCCTCGCGATAGTCCGGGAAGGTCTGGCCCAGCCGATGCAGGCGGGCGTCGTAGACGTCCCAGGCGATCCGGTCGGGTTGGGCCAGTACGTCGACGGCCTGTTCGGAATAGCCGCGATGCTCGTTCGAGAATCGTTCGCCGTTCGCGTTGACCTGAATGCCGCCTTCCATCATCAGCGCCCAGGTGATCAGCACACCGTGCGGATGGGCGAGCGACCCGTGCCCCTGGCAGGCGCTGAGGTGGTCTGCCCGCGCGCCGAGCGCGGCGGCCCAGAGCACCGCGTCGCCCTCGTTGCCGGGATGCCCATGGTAAAGGGCCTCGGCCATCTCGGGGATATTGGCGCGGACAAGGTCGCGGTTCGCGCCATAGCCATTGCAGGCGAGGATCAGCGCGCCGCAGCCGATGTCCTCGTTGGCGCCGTCGGGCCGTTCGATCCGGACGCCGTCGACCGTGCCGTCCCGGGCGGTGAAGAGCGTCGTCGCGCGGGCGTCCGTCACGACCGGTATGCCGGCGGATTCGGCCGCCGCCAACAGGCGCGCCATCAGGCCGGCGCCGGTCTTTTCGGGGACAGCGTGCATGCGCTGCACGGAATGGCCGGGATAGCGGAAGTCGGTCAGCACCTGCCAGTCCAGTCCGTGGGCGTCCGCGAGCCATTCGAGCGCCGGGCCGATCTCGCGCGTCACCACATCGACGATCGCCGGGTTTGCCTCGTCGTGTGCCTTCTTCTGGATATCGGCGGCGAAGGTCTCCGGGCTGTCGGCGATGCCGAGCGCGTCCTGGAAACGGGTTGCCGGCGCCGGTACGAATCCCGACGACATCGACGTGGAGCCCGACGGGCTGGGGTCGCGCTCGACGACGATGACCGAGGACCCTGCGTCGGCGGCCCTGAGTGCCGCGACAAGGCCGCAGGCGCCGGCGCCGACGATCAGCACGTCGCAGCGGGTCTCGAAGGAGACACCATTCGACGAAGCGGTACGCGGTACCATTTCTACGCGGCCTGGATCGTCTTCAGGGCGTCCGCGCAGGTTTGCACGATCACGATGCTCGACAGGTCCGCGATGGACGCCTCGTGCACCTCCGTCCGGAAGGCCGCGCAGCCGTCGGACAGGACGGTCACGTGGAAGTCGCGCACATGCGCATCCCGCACCGTCGAGGCGACGCCGCCATTGGTGACGATGCCGCAGACGAACAGCGTGTCGATCCCGGCCTTCTTCAGCACGTAGTCCAGCCGGCTCATGTAGAAGGCGGAATAGGCGACCTTCTCCACCGACAGGTCGGCGGGCTGCAGGGTGTCGACGAGCTGGTGCCCCCACCCGCCCGGCGTGAAATCACCCTTGGCCAGGAACGGCCTGAGCGTTTTCAGGTGCGGCGAGATGAGCGGCTCGCCGCCCTTGCCGGGCACCAGCGTGAACTGGGTCGAGACGATCCAGCCGCCCTTCGCCCGAAGCGCGTCTGCGACGGGCTTGATCCGGTCGGGCAGGGCGGCGATCGCGTCGGACTTTTGCCCGGCGCGCCCGTAGGCGCCGTCGGGATGCAGGAAGTCGTTCTGCAGGTCGACGATCAGCAGACCGGTGCGGGAGAAGTCGAGGCCGCCCTCACGCATCGCTTGTCACCGACTGCCGGGTGATCACGACGTTGCCGAAGCCGTCGACGCGCCCGACGAGACCCGGATCGACGAAGATCGTCGTGTCCGCCTGTTCGAGCAGGGCCGGACCGGCGATCTCGGCGCCTTCGGGCAGGTTTAGACGCTCATAAACCGGCGCATCCATGTCCTTGCCGTCAGCGCGCACGCGGCGCGATCCGATCACGCAGTCCTCGACGCTCTTGCCCGACGGCGGCGCGAAGACGGCCATGTCGAAGGCTGGCCGGCGGCCGATCACGGCGACGCGGTAGTTCATGACGCGCACCGGGATGCCGTCGAGCAGCCGCCCGAATGCCTGCGTATAGGCAGCATCGAAGGCCGCCTGGATAGCCTCGGCGGTCAGGCCGCCGTCGGGGACCTCGACGGGCGCGGCCACCGTGTGGGTCTGGCCGAGATAGAGCATATCGAACTCGAACTGCCGGTCGATCCGTTCGAAGGCGACACCGGCGCGGCCAAGCAACTCCTGGGTCTCGTCGGCGACCTCGATCATCTCGGCGCCCAGCGCGGCCGCATCCACCTCGCTCAGGAGCCGGTTCACGGTCTGAACCCGGTCGTGCCGCATGTCGGCGACGACGCAGCCGAGCGCCGATGTGACGCCGGGATAGCGCGGCACCAGCGCCGAACGCAGGCCGACATCCTTGATCAGCGCGCCGGTATGCAGCGCGCCGCCGCCGCCGAACGGCATCGCGGCGAACTTGTCGGGATCGTAGCCGCGTTCGATGGAGACGAGCCGGATCGCGCCGGCCATCTTGGCGTTGGCCACCTTCAGGACCGCTTCCGCCGCTTCCATCACGCCGATGCCCAGCGGCCCGGCGATCTCGCGGTCGATGGCCGCCTTCGCCGCCTCGACGTCGAGAGCGTCCAGCTTGCCTCCGATCGGCCGCGCAGCATTGATACGGCCGAGCACCAGGTTGGCGTCCGTCACCGTCGGGCGGTCGTTGCCGAGCCCGTAGCAGACCGGGCCGGGGTTCGAGCCCGCGGATTCCGGGCCGACCTGCAGGATACCGCCATGATCGACATGGGCGATGGAGCCGCCGCCCGCGCCGATCGTAGTGATCTCGATCATCGGCGTACGTACTACCATGCCGAAGTCGATGGCCGTCTGCGCGGCCAGCGCCGCCTCGCCGTCGGCGATCAGGGAGACGTCGAAGGACGTGCCGCCCATGTCGCAGGTGATGACGTTCGGAAAGCCCGCCGCCGTGGAGATCGCCTTAGCCGCGATCACGCCCGCCGCCGGGCCGGAGAGCGCGGTGCGGACGGGATAGGCCTTGGCCGTCTCCACTGACATGACGCCGCCGTTCGACTGGACGATCAGCACGTCGCCGGCGAAGCCGCGTTCCTTCAGCGAGCGCTCCAGCCGGTCGATGTAGCTCGCGACGGCCGGCTGCAGGTAGGCGTTCAGCGTCGCGGTCGACAGCCGCTCGAATTCGCGGATCTCCGGAACGATCTCCGTTGCCGCGGTCACATAGGCGTTCGGCCAGACCGAGCGCACGGCGTCCACCGCGATCGCCTCGTTGTCGTTGTTGGCGAAGCCGTTGATGAAGAAGACGCAGACGGATTCGCAGCCAGCCTCCTGCAGGGCCTTCGCCTGGCCGGTCACTTCCGCCGGATCGACCGTCTGCAGCACCTTGCCGTCCGCCAACACGCGTTCGCCGACCTCAAGGCGCAGGTCGCGCGGCACGACGGGCGTGAACGTGCCCCACAGCCCCCATGTCGTCGGCCGGTCGCGGCGGCGCATTTCCAGCACGTCGCGGAAGCCCTCGGTGGTGATGATGCCGGTCCGCGCGCCCTTGCGCTCCAGCAGGGCGTTGGTGCCGACCGTCGTGCCGTGCACCACGGTGGCGATATCCGCGAAGTCGGCGGCGACCGAGGAAATACCCTCGACGAAGCCGATCGACTGGTCACCCCGCGTGGAGGGAACCTTGCCGGTGGTGACGCGGCCGGACTCTTCTTCCCACAGGAAGATGTCGGTGAAGGTCCCGCCGACATCCACCCCGATTACGCAACGCTTGCTGCTCATGCCGCGGCCGCCTCCCGGCGGAGCTCGGCCGTCGCGGCGGCATCGACTGCACCGGTATCGTCGAGGACGACGCCGTAGTCGGCCTTCGCTGCCTCGCGGCTGACGAAGCCAAGGCGGACATCGCGGGCGACCGCTTCCGGGTCGCGCGTCAGCGCCTTGCCATAGCCGCCGCCGCCCGGCGTCTCCAGCCGCACACGTTGTCCGCGCGCCAGTTTCACTCCAACCATTTTCGATGTCATGGGCGGCGACTTCTTTCCTTCGTTACTGTCGTACTCGAAACGGTTCAGCGCCGCGGGACCGCCGCCGACCACGCCGGGCGGGGCGAAGCGTCCGCGTTCGCCGAACAGGAAGACGTCGGCCTGCTCCTCCAGCAGTTCGATCTCGTAGATCGCGCCAAGCCCGCCGCGGTGGTTGCCGGCGCCGGCAGAATCGGGGCGCAGCGCCCACTGCGTGAAGCGCACGGGATAGGCCGCCTCCAGGATCTCCAGCGGCGGGATGGTGGCCGTGGAGATCGGCGCATTGCCGTGGTTCAGACCGTCGGCCACCGGGTTGCCGCCGTGGCCGCCGCCGAAGAACGAGAACATTACCCAGCGCCGCCCGTCCTTGCGGTGGCCGGCGAGCGAGAGGGCGTTGATCGTGCCGTAGGCGCAACCGTTGGAGCGCTCCGGCGCGATCTCGGCGATCGCCTGGAACACAACGTCGATCAGCCGGAGGATCGTCTCGGTGTAGCCGCCAACCGGCTTCGGCGCGTTGGCCGCGAGGATGGAGCCTTCCGGCACGACGAAATCGACGGGTTCAAGCACGCCGGCATTGGCCGGGACATCGCCGAAGACGTGCTTCAGCGCCACGTAGCAGGCCGCGACCGTGGTCGCCCGCGAGATGTTCAGCGGTCCGGCGCAGGCGGGCGACGAGCGCGAGAAGTCCATCGTCATCCCGTCGCCGTCGATCTTCAGGTCGAGTGCGATCTTCAGGGGCTCGTCGACGATGCCGTCATTGTCCAGAAAATCCTCCGCCGAGACAGTCCCGTCCGGCAACTCGCGGATCTGCGCGCGCATCATCAGGGCGGCGCGGGATTTCAGCTCGCCCAGCGCCTCGGCGACGGTCTCGGCGCCATATTCGTCGAGCAGTTCCTGCATGCGCTTCGCGCCGAGGTTCAGCGCGTTTATCTGGCCGTTCAGGTCGCCGTAGAGCGAGGTCGGCAGGCGCGAGTTCGACGACAGGATGTCGATCACGTCCTCGCGCAGCTCGCCCTTGTCGAACAGCTTCACCGGCGGGATCAGCATGCCTTCCTGGAAGCATTCGGTCGCGACCGGATTGTAGTTGCCCGGAACGTTGCCGCCGACGTCGTGCCAGTGGCCGACGGAAGCGAGGTAGCAGAACACCTCGCCGTTGGCGAAGAAGGGGCGAACCAGCCGGAAATCGGAGAGGTGCGTGCCGCCGGCATAGGGGTCGTTGAAAATCCAGACGTCGCCGTCGTTGGCGCCGCCGCGTTTCGCCGCCTTCTCGATGACCGCCTGCACCGCGAAGGCCATGACGCCGACGAAGATCGGCAGGCCCGACTTGCCCTGGATCAGGGTATCGCCCGAGGTCGCGTCATAGATGCCGTGCGACGCGTCATGCGCCTCGGCGATGATCGGGTTGAAGGCCGAGCGGAACAGGGTCGCGTCCATCTCGTCGGCGATCTGCTCCAGCCGGCCCTTGAGGATCGCCAGCGTGATCGGATCGATCGCCATCAGGCCTGCTCCTCGTCGTAGCCGCGAGCTTCGGCCAGCAGCGCCGGTGTGCCGACGATCTCGTTGATGCCGGCGAAATCGACCATCTGGTCGCGGAACGGCTCGTTGGTGCCGTTGAGGACGAGGCTCGCATAGTAGGCCTGCAGGGTCGCGGCGATGGCGCGCACGGCCCCGCCCGGGAAGATCACCAGCGAGAAGCCCAGATCCTGCAGGTCTGCTGCGGTCATCGACGGCGTCTTGCCGCCTTCCACCATGTTGGCCATCAGCGGGGCGGCGCCGCCGAGCGTCGCGACGATGGTCTTCATGTCGTCGATGCTTTTCGGCGCCTCGACGAACAGCGCGTCCGCTCCGGCCTCCGCGTAGGCGGCCGCGCGATCGAGGCCGGCCTGCAGGCCTTCGACGGCGACGGCGTCGGTGCGGGCGATGATCAGCGTATCGTCGGTGGCGCGGGCGTCGATCGCCGCGCGGATCTTGCCGGTCATCTCGCCGATGGAGACCAGTGTCTTGCCGTCGAGATGGCCGCAGCGCTTCGGCAGCGTCTGGTCCTCGAGCTGGATCGCGTTTGCCCCCGCCCGTTCGAACTGGCGCACGGTGCGCTTGACGTTCAAGGCGTTGCCGAAGCCGGTATCGGCGTCGACGACGATCGGGATCGAGATCCGGTCGCGAATGACCGCGATCGTTTCCGCCACCTCGGACATCGAGACGAGACCGAAGTCCGGCCGGCCGAAGCGGGTATAGGCGAGGCTCGCCCCGGACAGGTAGACAGCCTCCGCTCCGCAGGTTTCGGCGACATGGCCGGAGAGGCCGTCGTAGATGCCGGGCGCAAGCAGGATCTTGCCATTGCCGAGGCGCGTCTTGAGACGCGTCATACGCGTGACTCCTTTTCAGTACTGGTCGTGTCCGCCGCTTTCGCGAACCGTTTCTCGAGATGCGGGACGAGCCCGCCGTCGTCGATGAGTTGAAGCAGGAAGGGGGGCAGGGGCTCCAGATCGATCGTCAGGCCCTGCGTCTCGTTGACGAGCCGCGCGGCCTTGACGTCGAGCGCCACACGGTCGCCTGCCGCGACCCTCTCGCCGACATCGGCGATGAAGACCGGCAGGCCGATATTGATGGCGTTGCGATAGAAGATGCCGGCGAACGAGCGCGCGACGATGCCGGCAAGCCCCAGCGTCCTCAGCGCGATGGCCGCCTGTTCACGCGACGAACCCATACCGAAGTTCTTGCCCGCGACGAGAACGTCGCCGGATGCAACGGACGACGCGAAGGCCGGATCGACGGCCTCCAGGCAATGGGCCGCGAGTTCCTCGATGGGCTTGGCCATGTACTGGCCCGGCGCGAGCTGGTCGGTGTCGATGTCGTCGCCGAAGACGAAGGCGCGGCCGCTGGTCATGACGAGCCTCCCTCCGCCAGCATCGGGCGCGGATCGGTGATCCGGCCGGTCACCGCCGAGGCGGCCACCGTATAGGGCGAGGCGAGATAGACCCGCGACGAGGCCGCGCCCATGCGGCCCTTGAAATTGCGCGCCGTCGACGAGATGCAGGTCACGTCCTCGCCGAGCCGGGCGGTGCCGTAGCCCGCGCAGATACCGCAGGCGTTCGGGAGGACTCGGGCGCCGGCCTCTTCGAGCACGCCCATGATGCCGGCCTCGGCGGCGCGGTCCTGATCCTGCCGGGAGGCGGGCGCCACCAGCAGCTCGACGCCCGAGGCGACTTTCTTGCCCTTCAGCACCATCGCGGCGCGTTCGAGGTCGATGTACTTCGCGCCGGTACAGGCGCCGATATAGGCGACATCGAGCGCGGTTCCCGGATAGGCGCTCACATCGTCGGCGTTCGCCGGCGAGTGCGGGGCGGCCACCTGCGGTTCCAGCGCGGCGGCGTCGAAGACGTGATGTTCCGCGACGCTCGCCTCGGGGTCCGGCTGCCAGATGGAGATATCGCCCGGATCGCCGCCGGCCTCGCGGATGAAGGCAGCCGTCGTCTCGTCGGGGGCGATCAGGCCCGTCTGGCCGCCGAGTTCGGCCGCCATGTTGGAGAGCGTCATCCGCTCCTGCATGGAGAGCGCCGCGATCGCCTCGCCGGTATACTGGACCGCCTGATACTTGCCGCCGTCCATGCCGAGCCGGCCGCACAGCGCAAGCATGATGTCCTTGGCCGTGACGCCGGGCTGGAGCGTGCCCTGCCAGTCGATCAGGATCGTGTCGGGCACCTTGATCCAGATCTCGCCGGTGGCGAGCACACCGGCCATCTCGGTCGCGCCGATGCCGAACATGTAGGCCCCGAACGCGCCGCCGGTCGGCGAATGGCTGTCGCCGCCGACCACGAACATGCCGGGCTTCAGGTGACCGCGCTCCGGCAGCACGACGTGGCAGATGCCCTGGCCGTCGTAGAAGGTGACCTTGCGCTCCTTCGCCCACTGGCGGGTGAGTTCAAGGATTTTCGCGCCGGCCTCGTCGTCGCCGGGCACGAAATGGTCTGAGATCAGCACCACCTTCTCCCGGTCGAACAGGCCGACGCCGAGCGTCTGCAGGATCGGCTCGACGCGGCGCGGACCGCCGGAATCGTGGATCATCGCCAGATCGACATTGGCGATGACGATCTCGCCGGGTGTGACGCTGTCGCGTCCGCACGCCCCGGCAATGATCTTCTCGGCTAGCGTCATCGACACTCGTGTCGTCGGCATGTCTCAGAGTCCCAGATAGGAGCGCTGAAGGTCGGGATCGCGCATCAGGTCTCCGGCTGCCCCCGACAGGCCGATGGTGCCGTTTTCCATGACGAAGGCGCGGCTCGCGATTTCCAGCGACTGCCGCACGTTCTGCTCGACCAGCAGGATCGTCAGGCCCTCCTCGTTGAGCTTGCCGATCAGCGCGAACATCTCTTCCACCAGCAGCGGCGACAGTCCGAGCGACGGCTCGTCGAGCACCAGCAGCACCGGCTCCGACATCATGCCGCGGCCGATGGCGAGCATCTGCTGCTCGCCGCCCGACAGCGTGCCGGCCTTCTGGCTGAGCCGCTCGCGCAGGCGCGGGAAGGTCGTGAGCACGCGCTCGAGATTCGCGGGCCGCCGTTCGCGACCGCGCCGGTAGCCGCCGAGGACGAGGTTCTCGTGCACCGTCAGGTTCGGAAAGACATGCCGTCCCTCCGGCACCTGGATCAGCCCGGCCTCGACGATCTCGGACGACCCGAGTCCGACGATGGCCGTGCCGCCGAACAATATGGTGCCCGCCGTCGGCTGTAGCAGGCCGGACAGGACGGCGTTGAACGTCGTCTTGCCGGCGCCGTTGGAGCCGAGCAGGGCGACGATCTCGGCGGAGTCGATCGACAGGTCGAGCCCGCGCAGCACTTCCGTCTCGCCATAGCCGGCGCGTAGGCCCTTGACCTGAAGGATCGGTGTCGCCTCAGGCATCGGCGGCCCCCTTCGCGACCTGTTCCGCCATGCCGTGGCCGAGATAGGCCTCGATCACGGCCGGATCGCGCGTCACCTCTTCCGGCGAACCGCTCGCGATGATCTGGCCCTGGTTCAGCACGTAGGTGAATTCGGACAGGCTCATGACCGCCTGCATGACGTGCTCGATCAGCACGATGGTGATGCCGGAGTCGCGGATCGCGCGGATGATCGGGATGACGTCGCGCACCTCGCTCGGATTGAGGCCGGCCATCACCTCGTCGAGCAGGATCAGCTTCGGTTCGGTGGCGAGCGCCTTGGCGACTTCCAGCCGCTTGCGGCCGGCGACCGTCAGCGAGGCGGCGTCCATGTCGAGCCGGTCGCCGAGGCCGACGCGGGTCGCGACCTCTTCGGCCTTGGCGAGTGCCTCGCGGCGCCCGGCGTGATGCAGGTGGGCGCCGACGGCGATGTTGTCGCGCACCGTCTGGCCGGCGAAGGGCTGGACGATCTGGAAGGTGCGCACCATGCCGAGCCTGGCGATCTCCTCCGGAGCACGGCCGGTGATGTCGGCGCCGTCGAAGGTCACTGTTCCGGCGTCCGGCAAATGGAAACCGGTGATCAGCGCGAACAGCGTGGTCTTGCCGGCGCCGTTCGGACCGATCAGCGAGACGATCCGGCCCGGCTCCACGTCCAGGCTCGCGTCGCGCACGGCCTGCAGGCCGCCGAAGGACTTCGAGACGCCGCTGGCGGAGAGGATCATGCCGACCTCCGGCTCAGCAGGCGGCGCGCGGAGATCCGGCCGAGGCCCGCCAGGCCGCGCGGCAGGAACAGCACGATGACGATCAGCACCGCGCCGTAGATGGCCAGCGATATCCCCGGCGCGTCGCCGAAGATGTCGCGGGTGATCTCCGACAGGATATGCAGCGTCACGGCGCCGAGCAGCGGTCCGAACAGCGTGCCGATGCCGCCGACGATCGGCACCAGCAGCGATTCCACCGAGATCGCCGGGCCATAGGCGATGCCGGGATCGAGATAGAGGTAGTACTGGGCGTAGAAGACGCCGGCGAGCCCGGAGAAGCAGCCAGACAGGACGATGCCGCCGAGCTTGATCCGGAAGGCGGAGACACCGAGCGCGCGGGCCGCGTCCTCGTTGTCGCGCACCGCCATCAACCGGGCGCCGAAGCGCGAGTTGTTGAGCCACCAGGCCGCCAGGAACGCGGCGAGCGCCATCGCCCAGATCAGCCAGTAGTAGCCGGCCTTGCTGGTGAACTGCAGATGCGCGAGGCCCGGCTCCAGCGGGATCAGGATGCCGACGCCGGCGCCGGTGAAGGGCACGGAATTCGACAGGATACGCAGCACCTCGGCGAAGGCCAGCGTGACGAGCGCGAAGTACGACCCACGCAGGCCATAGCGGAAGCTGACAGCGCCGATGAAGGCCGCCACCAGCCCGGCCGCGGCGACCCCCACGACGAGGCCGATCCAGGGGCTCAGGCCGAGCTGCACCTGCAGCACGGCGACCCCGTAGGCGCCGGTGCCGAAGAACGCCGCATGGCCGAAGGAGAACTGGCCGCCATAGCCCGCGAGGATGTTCCACGCCTGGCCGAGCAGGGCGACGAACAGGATCATGATCAGGCTGTTGAGCCAGACGTCCGACTGGATGAAGACGGGCAGGGCGCCGAGAACGACGAACAGGCCGACGAGGATCGCGAGGTTCCGCATGCCGCTCAGACCTTGTGCCCGAGCAGGCCGGTCGGCCGGAACAGCAGGATCAGGATGAAGATCGCGAAGATGCCGATCTGTCCGAGACTTTCGCCGAGGAACAGGCCGCCGAGCGACTCGACGACGCCGATGATCAGCCCGCCGATCAGCGCGCCGACGAAGGAGCCCATGCCGCCGAGCACGACGATGGTGAAGGCGATCAGCACGAAGCCGTGGCCGACCTGCGGCGTCACGTAGTAGCTCGGCATCAGCAGGCAGGCGGCGATGCCGAGGCAGCCGATGCCGATGCCGAAGCTCATGGCGTAGACATGCTCCACGTCGATGCCGACGAGGCGCGCGCCCTTGCGCTCCTTGGCAACCGCACGGATCGCCCGGCCGAGCTCGGTGCGCGTCATCAGCACCCACAGCGCGGCGGCGGTGGCGAGCGCGCCGAAGAAGGCGATCACCTTCGGCAGCGGCAGGAACGCGCCGAGGAATTCGACCACCTCGAACGACCACGGCGTGTCGACGATGCGCGTGTCGGAGCGGAAGAAGTAGACCGCGAGATTCTCGATGACGATCGACAGGCCGAGCGTCACCAGCAGGATGTTCTCGTCGCGCGCATGGCTCGCCTTACCGATGACGAAGCGCTGCAGCAGATAGCCGACGGCGAACATCGCGATCGGCATCAGGACAAGCGCCTGATAGGGCCCGACGCCGAGCCCGACCGCCAGGAAGTAGACGCCGTACAGCGCCAGCATCAGCAGGCTGCCGTGGGCGAAATTGATGATGTGCAGCACCCCGTAGATGAGCGTCAGCCCCAGCGCCACCAGCGCGTAGAGGGCGCCCGTGGTGATGCCGTTCAGGACGGACGGCAGGAGGATGGCGATGTCCGGCATGGAGCAGGGTCTGCGTCAGGGTGAAAGGAGGTGGCGGGCCGGTCGGCCCGCCGTTTTGGCTGTGTGGCCGGGGCGCGTCAGGACGGCATCGGGAAGACCGGGCTCGCCGAGGCGAACTCTTCGGGGAAGATCACCTCGATGTCGCCCTTCAGCACCTGGGTATCGACCGGCTGCGCCCCGGTGTTCTGGCCGTCGACGATCTTGGTCGGGCCGTAGGGCATGCCGTGCTTGTCCCAGGTCGAGTCGGCGAGCGCCGCGATCACCGCGTCCTTGTCGGTCGATCCCGCCCGCTCGATCGCGTCGGCGAGGTAGGCGACGGCGTTGTAGGTCAGGAACACCTCGTAGGTGTAGAACAGCCCCTTCGCCTCGGCCTCCTTCTTGCGCTGCAACGCGATGTCCGACTTCGGATTGAACCAGTGATTGCAGTCCATGATGTATTCGGCCGCGTCCGGGAATTCCTTGACGAACTTGTAGTTCGACGCAGCCCCTCCGAGCACCGAGTAGATGCCCTTCGGCTGCACCTTCTGCTGGCGCAGGGTGCGGGCCAGAAGCACGTACTCGTTGAAGTACTGGGCCGGAATGATCAGGTCCGGGTTCTTCGACTTGATCTGCAGCGCGATGTTGGTGAAGTCGCGCGTCGGGTTGGCGTGCTTGATGACGTCCACCACCTCGATGCCGATGTTCGGCAGTTCCTTCTGCAGAAGGCCGGCGGTGCCGGTGCCGAACAGCGATTCCTCGTGGATGATCATCGCGGTCTTCGCCGGCGATCCGGCCGCCTTGTTGATCTTGTCGAGGTTGTCGACGGCGAATTTGGCGATGACGCCGTAGCCCGGGCCGAAGCGGAAGGTGTTCTTCAGGCCGCGCTGGACGATCTGGTCGGAGACGCCGACGTCGACCACGTGCGGCGTGTTGCTCTTGGCGGCTTCCTGCGAGGTGGCCAGCGAGATGGCGGAGGAATAGCCGGCGACGATGCCGTCGATGCCGCCCTCGACCATCTTCGCGACTTCGGCCGCGCCGATATCGGGCTTGCCCTGGCTGTCGGCCAGCACCGCCTCGAGCTTGGCGCCGCCCAGCGACTTGATGCCGCCGGCCTTGTTGATGTCCTCGATCGCCATCAGGCCGCCCTCGCGGCACTGGGTGCCGGAAAAGGCGATGAAACCCGTGACCGGGTGGATCAGGCCGATCTTGACCGTCTTCTCCTGAGCGCGAAGCACCGAGGGAAATCCGGTGACGCCCGTTGCCGCGCCGAGTGCGGTGGCGCCGGCGGCGGTGAGAAACGTCCGTTTGGTAAGGCCGTCAGTCTTTCGGTTGTCTGCCATGTCTCAGTCCCTTCTGGTTGGCTGCCCTGTTTCCGGGCCGGTTTATTGATCTTCTGCGCGTTCCGTATCGTTATCGCGGGCCTGTTGCGTCGCCCATCGGTTGCCGCCATCGCTCCGGACGCGCTGCAGGTTCATGTTGAAGCTGTAGCGATCCGGCCGATAGAGAACGCGGATGTATTCGACGGGCCGGCCGTCCACGTCGAGGACGCGGCGGCGTACCTCCAGCAGCGGCGCACCCGGATCGACACCGAGCCCCGCCGCCACGGCGGGCTCGGCCATCGACGCGGTGACCGTCTGCTGCGCCGAGGCGATCTGAACGCCGGCGCGTTCGAGAAGCGTCAGCAGGGCCGTGCGGCCCAGGTCGTCGGGTTCGATGCCGCGGCCGATATCCTCGGGCAGCCAGGTCGTCAGGTACGACATGGTCTCGCCGTCCAGCAGGCGGACGCGGACCGACCGCTGCACCGGCGACCCCGGCGCGACGCCGAGCGCCTCGGCGACGTCGTCGTCGGCCGGCACGTAGCCGAATTCCAGCACGCGGGCCTCGGTCTCGATCCCCATCGCCGAGATATTCTCGAGCCAGCCCTCCAGTGAAGCGGTGACCGGCGGGGTCGACGGGCGCTGCACCACGCGTGTGCCGCGTCCGCGCTCGCGCACCACGAGGCCGGCGGCGGCCATCTCGTTCAGCGCGCGCTTCGCCGTGATCCGCGAGACGTCGAAGATCTCGGCAAGCTCCTGTTCGCCGGGCACCCGGTCGCCGGTGCCGAGCTGGCCGGAGGTGATCTGGTTCCTCAGGACGATGTAGATCTGGTGGTAGAGCGGCACCCGGGACGACGGGTCGAGCGCGCCGTAGCCGGCCCGCTGGCCTGCCGTCGCCATCCCTTCCGCCTGAACCGTCGATGCCGTCACCGCATCCCCCGGACGGTCGCAACCGTCGCGCGCTTCAATAATGATATATTATTATACTATTAGCGCATGATCTGGTTTGGCAAGGGGCATTTCATCCTGTGGAACACGGGGGGGGTGGAGACAGGCTTCGGGCTGCCCGGCGGCCGAAGACAGGACCCGGTATCCGGGCCGTCGATGGAAAAAACGGACGGGGTTGGCCGTGGCGCTCTTGACCCAGCGGCAGGTGTCGTTGAAATAACGTCTTCGTACCCTTGCGCAGCGGTGCGGGCTGGCATCGTGCCGCTGTCATTTCAGGATACTACGCTGTCGCGAGACAGGCGAAATTTGTTGCCGAAGCACTCGTCGATCATTTCAAGAGCTGGCTGTTCGCCGGCGTCAAATTGCAAAGAGCAGAGATTCTGATGTTCGGATCACAAGGTGCTTGGGACAGTTTCCAGAACTCACCGTACTTTTGGGACTGGATAACGCTGGCGTGTCTCGCTATCAGCGTTCTCGGGTTTCTGATCTTCCTTGTCTGGCTGCTCGGCCTGCCGGGACGCATCGCGTTTTCGCGCAACCATCCGGATGCGGAAGCCATCTACACGATGGGATGGGTCGGATTCCTGGCGATCGTGCCCTGGATTCAAGCCTTGATCTGGGCCTTCAAGCCGACGGACAAGATCGATATTCGGCGCTTTCCGGAAGAAGAGCGAGCAGCGGAACGGGAGGAGCTCCAGCGGTTTGCCGCCCACGCCTACGGCCGGAAGGCGGCTGCGAAGAAACAGGAAGAGGCTGTCGTGGAAGCCCGGACCGCGGAGCCCGACCGGCGAACGCAGGCGGCGGCCAATCCCGAGGACGGCGTCGACGGCACGGCGGATGGGATGACCGGCCCGCGGGACGAGACCCCTGGCGCGAACGAGACGAGGTCCTGATCCATGATCGCCGTCTTCGTTATCACGATCGTCTATATCCTTTTCATCTGGCTCGTATTCTTCAAACTCAAGTGGCTGCGCCTGACGCCGACCTGGGGCGTGGTGTCGGGATTCTTTCTTCTCCACCTGATTTTCGTGCCGCTCGTGGGTATGCGGTTCGTCGCACCGGTCTCGGAAGACGTTCGCGTCGTGCGCAACACCGTTCAGATCATCCCCCGGTTGCCCGAGCCGACCGTGGTCGAGGAGGTGCTGGTCAAGGAAGGGCAGGCCGTGAAGAAGGGGGATCCCCTCTTCGTCTTCGACAAGCACCTGTACCAGTACAAGGTGAACGAGGCGCAGGCGGAACTGGAAGCGGCCAGGCAGAATGTGAAGGTGCTGCAGGCCGACATCGACGTGGCTCAGGCGTCGCTGGAGTCGGCCAAGGCCGACTTCACCTACAAGGACGGGCAGGCGAAGAATTTCGCCGAACTTGTCAGCAAGGGCGTGGGGCGCAAGGAGGATGCCGACCGCTGGCAGGCCGACGCCGTCTCCGCGCAGGCGAATGTTTCGGAGGCCCAGGAGCGGCTCAAACGGGCGCAGATCGCCTTCGATTCACAGATCGACGGGGTCAATACCCAGGTCGTGCGGGCCGAGGCCCAGCTTGCGCAAGCCCAGTACTATCTCGCCCATACGACGATTTCCGCGCCCGAGGACGGAACGATCGTCAATCTTCAGGTCCAGCCGGGAATGGTCGCCGGCATCGTGCGCGTCGGTGCGATAGCGTCCTTTATCGTCGACCGCGATCCCTACATTCTTGCCATGTACCGGCAGGAGAATCTCCAGTTCGTGAAGCCCGGTCAGAAGGTTCTGGTCGCGCTCAACCTGTATCCGGGAAAGCACTTCGAGGCGGAGGTCCGGAGCATCTGGTGGGCCAGCGGCCGGGGTCAGCTGCTCCCGTCGGGCCAGCTTCCGACATTTCCCGACGGTCCGCCCGATCCCGAGGTGCGGCTGCCGGTGCAACTCGTCCTGAAGGATCCAAGCGTCCGGCTGCCGATCGGCGCCGAAGGGGCGTCGCTGATCCTGACCAACGAATCCAGCCCGTTCACCTGGATGGGGCAGATTGCGTTGCGGACCTATACCTGGAGCCGCTGGCTTTATCCGCTGCCGTTCTGATCTAGCGATTGCCGACGCAGTCGCCGCGCGACAACACCCGGCCCGGGCGCACGCAAGGGAGGCGCTCGCGAAGTGTGGTCAACGGACCGGTGATCCGGCTCCTGCCGGCCGCCTTGCCTTTCTGATTGTCATCGGAAAAAGTGGTGGGCGATACTGGACTTGAACCAGTGACCCCAGCGATGTGAACACTGTGCTCTACCAACTGAGCTAATCGCCCGACGCGTCGCGATATAAGGACCGGGGTCTGCCTAAGTCAAGCGCGGAACGGCGGACGTCCCCGCTTAACTGCCCGGACCGGGCGCCAACGCCGGCGAGGGGGGCGGCGGCAGGCGCCGCCGTCGGCGGTCGGCACGTCCGGGTCAGTTCCCGACCTTGACCGTCTTCTTGCCGGCGCTCTTCTTCCAGTTCATGCTGCCCTTGTAGGCCGTCTTCAGCGTGTGCTTCCCGTTGGACGTGAACGTCGTGCCGAAAGAGGACTTCCCCTTCCGCACCTTGAAGGTCCCCAGCGTCTTGCCGCCGTCCTTCACCTTCAGCCTGCCCGCGGGCTTGCCGCTCGAAGGCGCCTTCGCGGCGAGACGGACCTTGACCTGGACCTTCTGTCCGACGGCCGGCTTCTTCGGCGTGACGGTGATCGATCTGATCTTCGTCTTGCCCTTCTTGACCGTGAAGGTCGTGTTGGCCGAACTGCTGGCGGCGTTGTTGGAATCGCCGCCGTAGCGGGCCTTCAGGGTATGTTCGCCGGCCGGCAGCGCAGCGGTCTTGATCGTCTTTGTCGACGGAACCAGCGCGGTCCGGACGCCGAACCCGACGGGCGTCACCCAGTTCGGGCGGTCGGTGATGGTGCCGTCGCCAAGCTGGGCGCCGCCGTTGTAGCCCCAGCATGCGATCGCGCCGGTCCGCCGTGTCGCACAGGTATGCGCATAGGACGTGTCGATCTCGATCGCATTGCTCAGCCCGGCGACCGCGACGGCGGTCAGGCTGTCGGTGGTCGAGCCGTCGCCGAGTTCGCTGAAACCGTTGTGCCCCCAGCAGCGGACGTTGCCGGAGGCTGTCCGGGCGCAGCTATGCGCAAATCCGGCACTGATATCGGTCACGTCCGACGGCAGGTTCTTGACCTTGGCGGGCGCCAGCCGGTTGGTCGTCGTGCCGTCGCCGAGGCGGCCGGTATCGTTGCTTCCCCAGCATTTGGCCGTGCCGTTCTTCAACAGGGCGCAGGAGTGATAGGCGCCGGTGTCGATCGTGACGACGTTCGACTGGACACCGAGGACCTGCGCCGGCGTGTGCTTGTCGACCGTCGAACCGTCTCCGAGCTGGCCGTCGCCGTTGTAGCCCCAGCACACCACCTTGCCCGCAGTGGTTCTGACGCAGTTGTGAACGGCGCCGACGGCGAGTTCGGCGGCGCCTGTGGGAAGGCTCACCACCTGCACGGGCGTCAGCCGGTCTGTCGTCGTGCCGTCGCCGAGCTGACCATAGCTGTTGTCGCCCCAGCACAGGGCCTTTCCGGCCTCGGTGATGGCGCAGGTGTGGTCGCCGCCGATCCCGATTTCCTTGATGCCGGACGGAAGCCCCGTGACCGGGACCGGTTTGCTCCTGTCCACCAGCGTTCCGTCGCCGAGCTGACCATGATCGTTGCCGCCCCAGCAGTAGGCGGCGCCTGCAGAGGACAGGGCGCAGGTGTGGTAGTACCCGACCGCTATCGCCTTGATGCGGGCGGGCAGCCCGATGACGGGGACCGGTGTCGGCCGGACCGTCATGGTGCCGTCTCCGACCTGTCCGTCGTCGTTCGCGCCCCAGCACCTGGCAATGCCGGATCCGGTGATGGCGCAGGTATGGGCAATACCGGCGCCGATTACGTTCGAATCCACCTCGGGCACCGACAGCGTGTCCGTCTCGAGGGTCTTGGAGCCCTTCTTGAGCTTCACGGCGCCACCGGCGCCGCTGCCGTAGACGGTCGCCTTGAATTTCGCCTGCTCGCCGTAGAAGGCCTTCTTGCCGGACGCGGACAACTCCGTCCATGTCGATCCCGCGGCGTACGCGGGGCCTGCGGAAATGGCGATCGTGACGGCGGCGGCACCGATCCCTGCAGCGAGTGCGCGAACGCGCGACCGGGGACGAAAACAAATCGAAGTCAGAGGCATTCGGATGCTCCTGATAATAATCGTGTGAAATAACCTTACGGAAAAGAGCGGGGAAGATAGCCGGCTTCTGGGCCCCCCTCAAGATGTATAGCTTATCAAACAGGTTTTGTTGGCCGGTGTGGGCACCCGGCCACAGGACCCGGCCACAGGACCCGGCCACAGGACCCGGCCACAGGAATCGAGCCGCACGCTAGCGCGCGTCGAGCCCGAGCAGCGGCGCGGCAAGGGGATAGATTTCCCTGTAATGCGAGACGACGTGATCCGGGCCGAGCTCGCGCACCGGCACGTCGGTATAGCCGAAATCCACCGCGATCACCGGGATTTCGGCCGCCTTTGCCGTATCGATATCGGTCCGGCTGTCGCCGACCATGATGGCGCGCTCCGGGTTGCCGCCGGCCCGCGAAATCGTGCTCAGCAGGTGGCGCGGATGCGGCTTGCGCACATCCAGCGTGTCGGCCCCGATGATCGCCGCGAACCGGTCGGCCAGGCCGAGGTCTGTCAGCAGGCGCACGGACAGGCCCTCGAGCTTGTTCGTGCAGACGGCGAGCGTCACGTCGTCGGCCGCCAGTCTGTCGAGCAGGTCCGTCACGCCCTCGAAGGGGCGGGAATGGTCGGAAATGTTGTCGGCATAATAGTCGAGGAAATGCTCGTGCATCCGCTGGATTGCCGACTTGTCGACGGTGATTCCCTGGAATGCCAGGGCCTTCTCGATCATCGCCTTCGACCCGTGGCCGATGGCATTGAACGTATCCTCGATGGCGACCGGCGCGTATCCCGCCTCCCGGAGCACGGCGTTCAGCGTGGCGATCAGGTCCGGTGCGGTGTCGACGAGGGTGCCGTCGAGGTCGAAGACGGCGATGGGTGCCGGCATGGAAGGCTCCGATTAAACGAGGATTTCCCGGCATTTCCGGAGGCGGGGCCCGGAGACGGGGTGTTCGCACGCCCTATAGCACAGGATTTCCGAAAGCGTATGGAGCCGGTGCGCGACAGTATGCTACCCCTCTCGGCGATTCGGGGGCGGCGAGAGCGGGATGCGGTCGCGATGGTTCTGTCGGAGACTCCGGCATGGAACCTGGTGGACCCCGTCACGCCCTGAAAAGGAGATCGGGTCGATGAAGGGCATCGTGCTCGGATACAGCGCCGAGGCCGAGGCGATCGTTGTGCGGGCCGACGACGGCCGGCGCTATCGCTTCCAGGCGGGTGACTGGCGCGAGCGCGCCGCGCCGCGCAAGGGCGATGCCGTCGATTTCGAACCGGAAGGCGAACGCGCGCGCGACGTCTACCGGCTGGAGTCGAACCGGCCTGTCGAAAAGGAGACGCCGGCGGCGCCGCTTGCCATTGTCAGCGGCTGGGCGCCCGCCCGCTTCTTCCTGCTGCGGCCCGTCTTCAGCTTCGCGCTGCTGGTGCTGATTGCCTGCTTTTTCGGAACCTATGGCGTCGGCGATGCGCGCATCTCGCTGTATCAGGTACCGGACCTGATCCGCTACATGACGGATGCGCTCGATTCGCTGATTGCCGTCTCGGGGACGGATCCCGCCCCGCGGCTCGGTGCGGCCGTCGTCCACATCCTCCTCGTTTTCCTGTTAGCCCTCTACGCGGTACCGGTGCTCGCCGGCCTGACGGCCTGGCGAGAATTCGTCGGCCGCCCGAGCCGGCGTCTGGCGCGCTGGGCCGGCATCGCGGCGATCGTCCTGCCGATCGGGCTGCCGCTGCTGATCGCCATCGTCGTGCAGGCCTGGGTGTTGCCCGGGATACCGGACGCCGGGGCCCGGCTCGGGCGGGCAGGGGTCACCACGCCGCAACAGGTGTTCGAGGTGCTGCGGCTTTATGCGACCGGCACCGTCGTGCTGGTCTTCACCGGCGCCGGCCTGTGGGCCTCGGCCACCGGCCGGTTCAGCGTTCCCCTCGGTACCCGCACCGCCGACGAGCCGCCGCTGGAGGTGAAGCGCGAGCGCAAGACCTCGCCGCTCGATATCTTCGCGCCGTTGCGCAAACGCCGCGACCCGGCCAGGACGCCCGCGGCGAGGCCGACGGCCCCCGAGCCGACGGCGTCTTCGCGTCAGGCACCGCCGCCACCGATGCATTCCGGTCCGGTCGCCGAGATGCAGCCGATGGCCGACCGGCCGCATCCCGCGCCCCAGCCCCCGCAACCGCCCCAGCCCGCGCAACCGCACCAGCCGCGCCAGAGCGAGCCCCGCACACCCGAGCCTGCCGCGGCACGGTACCAGAGTCCCGAGCCGGAACGGCCGGCGGCGGTCAACCCGCCCGTGTCGCCGGGCGACGTGCCCGATTTCGTGAAACTGGACTCCCGCCGTCCCCCCGCGCCCGCGCAATCCGGGCCGGTGTCGGCACCGCCCGTATCCGCGCCGCCCGTATCCGCGCCGCCCGTATCTGCACCGCCCGCCTCGGTCGCAGGGCCCGCCGATATACCGGCCGCGGCATCACCGGAACCGCGTCCCGCACAGCCGGTGCGCGCAACGGAGCCGGTGGTCGACGACCGCGACGGCACGGGTGATTTCGACACGGGGGCGCTTGCCGACGACATCAAGACGGTGCTGGAATCGAACCAGACCGGTCCCGCACCCGAACCCGAGGCAGAGGCTGACCTGCCGCCGCGTGGTGGCTCGGTCTGGCCGGAACCGGCAGGTCTTGTGGGGCGGCCGCCCGCCGAAGGGGCTCCGGAGTCCCCGGGCGGCGCTGCCGCGTCAGACCAGCCAGCACCGAAGCGTTAGGGCGGTCAGAAGCGGTAGGCCATCCGCAGGCCGCCCCAGTGCCTGCCGAAGACGGAGATCGGCGCGTCGACCTCCTTCATTATCACCACCTGACCGTTGCCCATGTCGCGGGCGTAGGACTGGACGAGGAAGGGCCGGGTGTTGCGGGCCGCGTTCAGGCCGGCCCGATCATCGAAGATGCGTCTGTTGCGGCTGTTTCCGGCGTTCCAGACCGGATCGTCGGGCCGTTGCGGTTTTGAGTACGCAAGGTTGTGGACCGGCAGGTAGCCGTTCCGGTCGACGGCCGCGCAGAACACCATCTGCGGATCGTCCTTGGTCGGCGGTTCCTGGATGTCGGGCAGGATCGCGTCGAAGACCTCCAGGTAGCGCGTCGAGAACTGCTGCGGGTTGGTGCCCGCGATCGGCTTGTAGTCGAGGTCGAAGACATCGTCTTCGGCAAGCCTCCCGGCGGTGACGGCGGCCTCGATCGCCGCGGAAACCGCGTTCGCGGTCGATACGGCCAGCGCGATCGGTCCATCGTGCTCGGCGCGGATTGCGTCGACACGCGCGCGCAGCGTTTCCTCCGCGGGCGTTCCCTCGGGATGCAGGGCGAAATTCAGGCCGAACTTGCTGGCGCCCGTCAGTACGGCGGGCACGCGGCCGATACCTTCGATTTCCAGCGTACACTGCTCGCCGGGGCGGGGCAGCCAGCCCTCTATCGGGTTGAGCGTCGCGGCGACCTCCGAAAGGTCGACGGTGGTGCCGGCGTGGGTGTCTGTCCCGGCATGCACGGTGACGGCGATGGCTGCCGGCAGCCGGTCGAGAGCCCCGCTGTCGCCCTGGTCCGACTGTCGCAGCAGCATGACCACGCGATGGTCCAGCATATCGATCAGCCCGCCGAGCACGCCGCACTCCTCCTGCGCCGCTGCCCCCAGATCGACCACACGGGCGGACGCACCGTCGATGGCCGACACCCGTTCGCCGACATGTTCGACGAACTCGGACGTCCGCCCGGCGGCCTCGTCGAGCGTGCCGGATGTCACGGACTGGGCCTCGACGGCGCTCGCCACCGCCTCGAATACGGGGCCGAACTCCGAGATGATGTCGGCGATGCGGCTCACCGCGGTGATGCTCGCCTCGGCGGTCTGTTGCAGCACCGAAATCTTCTCGGCGATTTCTTCGGTCGCCCGCCTGGTCTCGTCCGACAGCGACTTCACCTCGCCGGCAACGACGGCGAAGCCGCGCCCGGCATCGCCGGCGCGCGCCGCTTCGATCGTCGCGTTGAGGGCGAGCAGGTTCGTCTGCTTGGCGATCGTGGCGATGAGCTGGACGACTTCGTCGATTTCCGACGACGAATGCTTGAGGTCCGCAACCCGCGCGGTGGCATCCTGCGCCAGATCGGCCGCCCGGGTCGTCATGCTGGTCGATTCGTCGACGCGCCGGCGGATCTCCCCGCTCGACTGGCTGAGGTCGTTGATCGCGGCGGACAGGGCGCGGCCCTGATCGCGCGCGCTCTCCGCCATCTGCGCCAGCGAGGAAGTCTGCTGCCGGACGTCGGCGGCCAGGCGCATCTTCTGTTCGATGCTGCCGGTCAGCGATGCCGCATGGTCGACCACGTCGCGCAGCGTCTTCATGATTTCGGATTCGAGGAGCGCGGCGGTCTGCGTAATGTCCATCCGCGGCGCGTCCGCGGCGGACGTATCCTCGCTGCCCGTATCCGGTTCGGCCCTGACGTCGGCGGGTGCCGCATCGTCCCGGTCGGACCGTATGATCCTCAAAGCGCTGTTGAGCATTGGTGATCCCCCGAAGTGTAATCGTTGTTCTGAGGTCTTCAGACCAGATGGGGCAGTTTTTAGTGTTCAGGTATAAGAAGTGTTAGCCAATACAGTTTTGAGTTGAAAAAAGACAGGTTGTTTGCGAAGTCAAATACAATAAGGGTTTCATTAAGACTGCGCGGCGGCGGGCCGGAACAAACCCGCCGGAATGGTGGCGGAGCAAATGCAGTCTATTGAACAGAAATCCCGGGGCAGCGACCGTTCGACTAAAATTTTACCGGAGTTTGGAGGCGAATTTTCACGTCGGCTCCCTATGGGTAGGGCGGTAAGCAGGACACGGTCCCGTGACGGGACAAAGAACAGGACTTGGAAGGGGCGTTCCATGCAGTCGGTCATGATCGAGGATCTCGTTGCTCTCTCGTATGACCCTGCCCCGGAGAAGCGGCGGGAGCTGCTGCGGGGCGTCGCGGACCTTTTTATCGAGGATTCCGATGCCTACACCGACCGCTCGCTGGTCCTCTTCACCGATGTTCTGACGGGCCTGCTGAAACAGGTGGACGACAGCACCCGCGCCGAAATCGCGGAACGGCTGTCCGAAGCGCCGAATGCCGGCGAGGCCCTGCACCTCTTCCTTGCCTATGGCGAGGCCGACGTCGCGGCGCCGGTGCTTCGCAACTCACGGCACCTGACCGACGAAGCGCTCGTCGACATCGCCGCGAGCAAGGGGCAGGCGCACCGGCTGGCGATCGCCATGCGCGAACACCTCACCGAAACGGTCACCGACGCCCTGATAGACAAGGGGGAAACCCCCGTTCTGCAAGCGGTGACGGAAAACTTCGGCGCGCTCATTTCCGATGACGCCTTCGCCAAGCTGGCCGACCACGCCAAATCCGACGAGAAACTGCTGGACGCGATGTCGTTCCGGGCTGACATGCCGCGCGACGTTGCCGACAGCGTGCTGAACCTGATGCCGGAGGATGCCCGTATCCGCCTGGGGGCGCTTCTCGCCGCCGATCGCGACGCGGTGCGGCCGCTGATGGAGAAGGCCGCCGAACTGACCCGCCAGAAGAAGATGGGGCGGGCGCTCGAGCGGCTCGAGACCAAGGGCCTCATCCGCCAGGTGCGCGAAGAGGAGATCTCGCTCGACGAGGTGCTGATCTGGCTCGCCGAACGCGAACGCATTCTCGATCTGGCGCTGGCGCTGAGCGAATTCTCCAAGATTGAGGAGTCGCTGGCCACGGGCACGATCCTCAAGGTCAATGCGACGCCGATCGTGGTCCTGCTGCGGTCGCTGGGAGTCGGCGAGGGGGCGGTCCGGTCGATCGCCAACCTGCGCTGCCGGCGCCTCAACCTGCCGCGCTCGATGGCCGAGCATCTGCTGGCGCGCTGGTCCGAACTGGATGTCGATACCGCGAAACGCGCCATGCGCTTCACGGTGGCGCGGATGGCGGCCCAGCTCGACGCCGCATAGCGGCAGGCAATCGTTCTTCTCAGGTGGACCGCGGCGGGCGACGGCCGCCTTGTGGCCGTGCGCCGACGGCTGAATGTGCCGTCGTGAGACAAGCGGCGACTGCATTTACTGCGAGACCGCGCCGCCTTTGTTGCCTTAACGGCACCTAATTCGATGAAAACATTGGGGAATTGGATTCTGGTTAGTGCTTAGTAATTGAAATACATAGCCAATTTACTGAACCTTAAGCGGAATAGTGTCCAATACTCGGCGAAATGGATCGAGGAGCGTTGGGCATGATGGCGTCCTTGCTGGTGCTCGCCAGGGAAACGACCGGAGACAAGCGGCGCGAGCTGCTCCGGTCGATGGCGGACCTGTTTGTCGATCGCGAGCAGGACTACTCGGATCGCGAGGTCGTGCTCTTCGGCGAGGTCATCGGCGACCTGCTCGATCAGGTCGACCGCGAAGGCCGCATCGAACTGTCCCAGAAGATCGCCGATTGCGAGCGGCCGGCAGGCGATCTTCATCTCCGTCTCGCCGAGGACGAGATCGCTGTCGCCGAGCCCGTCCTGCGCGATTGCACCCTGTTCGACGACGACACGCTCGCCGGGATCGCCAGCCGCCAGACGCAGGATCATCTCTACGCGATCTCGCGGCGCGCAAGCCTGGGGACGAAGGTGACCGACGTGCTGGTCGAACGCGGCGAGGACCGGGTGGTCTGTGCCGTGACCGGCAATCTCGGCGCCGACATCTCCGACACGTCCTTCGCCCGGATCCTGGACAGGGCCGAGAACAATCCGGATATCCAGTCGGCGGTGTCCTATCGCGCCGACATGCCGCTGGAGATCGCGGAGCGGGCATTGAAGATCCTGCCGCCCGAAAAGCGCGACCGGCTGATGGAACTGATGGCCGAAGAACCCGAAACGGTCTCCAGCCTGGTCGGCCAGGCCGATGCAAAGACCAGGGAAATGAAGCTCACCCAGTCCCGCCGCCGGCTGCAGACGAAGGGTTTGATCGTCCAGATCCGGGAAGGCGAGATGGATCTGGACTCCGTCCTTATCCTGCTGGCGCGGGAAAATCGACACCAGAACCTGGCGCTGGTCATGAGCGAGATCGGGCGCCTGAAGGAAAGTGCCGTCCTGGGCGCGCTGTTCAAGGTCGACGATGGGCCGCTTATTGTGCTCCTGAAGGCGCTCGGGGTCGGCGAACCGGCCGTGCGCGCGGTGGCCCAGGCGCGTGGGCGCCGCATGAACCTGCCGACCTCGATGACCGACAGGATGGTCGAGGCGTGGCGGGACGCGGATCTCCAGACCGCCGACAAGATCATGACGCTGACCCGTTTGCGGGCGGCAAGCTGAGGACCCGGTACGACCGGAAGTGAGGAGAATGGGGCAGCGGCGGCCGTAACAACGCCGCGTTGGATTAGGGACGAAACGGCAATGGAAACGTCACAGCGAAAGCGGGAACCGCTGAACGTCTTTCTCGTCGGAGCCGACGAGTATCAGGTAGGGGTGTTCAAGAACGCCGTCGGACTGGCGGGGATCAGCACGGTGCGCGCGTTCGAGGGCGCCAAGAAGGCGCTGGCGATCATGCACCAGAACGGCGCGCCGGATATTCTGTTCGTCTGGTTCGGCGAGGAAAACCGCGACGCGCTCGGTCTGTGCCGGGTCGTCCGCAATCCGGAGACCTTCGCAGCGCCGTTCCTGCCGATTGTCGCTGTCATGGAAACGGCGACGCTTCCCGCGGTCCGCAGCGTCCGCGATGTCGGCGTCGACGAGTTCCTCGCCTGCCCGTTCTCGCCGAAGGCACTGGCCGAACGTGTCCAGGCGATCACGCAGGACCGGCGGGGCTTCGTTCACGTTCCGGGCTATTTCGGACCCGACCGGCGTCGCGGCGCCATGGCCCGCTATCTCGGCTCCGACCGACGCTCGACGCCGAGCCAGCTTATCGATCCGCTCACCGAGCAGCGCTACACGGCCTGATGGGCCGCCCGGCCGGCGAGAACCGCGCCGGACTCCCCGCCCGATTCCGCCGTCTCGTCGGTGGTGTGTCCGCGCGTGGTGGAAGTCACGCCTGATACGGCGGGGCACAATCAACGTGGCAGCGATCCCGTGACCGTGTTAGGTAGCGGCCCGACGTCCTGTCCAGGACGCCCGGATTCTTCCGTTTTCCGAGAAACGCTATCACGAACGAAGCTACCGCTGACCATTCGGAGGCCCAAATGCAGCTCAAGGATCCCACGCTTTTAAAAAATCAGTGCTACGTCAACGGCGAGTGGATCGGATCGGGCGAGACGCCGGTCACCAATCCGGCGACCGGCGAGGAACTGACGAAGGTTCCCCATCTCGGTGCCGACGAGACCAGGGCAGCGATTGCCCACGCCAGTGCGGCCTTCAAGCCGTGGGCGGCGAAGACCGGCAAGGAGCGGGCCAAGATCCTGCGCCGCTGGTACGACCTGATGATCGAGAACAAGGACGACCTGGCGCTGATCATGACCAGCGAGCAGGGCAAGCCGCTGGCCGAGGCCGCCGGCGAGGTGGAGTACGCGGCCGGCTTCATCGAGTTCTTCGCCGAGGAGGCCAAGCGCATCTACGGCGACACCATCCCGACCCACCGCCCCGACTCGCGTATCGTCGTCGCCAAGCAGCCGGTCGGCGTCATCGCCGCGATCACGCCGTGGAACTTCCCGGCCGCGATGATCACCCGCAAGCTGGGTCCGGCGCTGGCGGTGGGCTGCACGGCCGTCTGCAAGCCGGCCGGCGAGACCCCGCTCACCGCGCTGGCGCTGGTCGAACTGGCGGAGCGCGCCGGCATCCCGGCCGGCGTGATCAACATGGTCACCGGCAAGGCCTCGGCAATCGGCGGCGAGATGACCTCCAACCCGACCGTCAAGATGGTGACCTTCACCGGCTCGACCGAGATCGGCAAGCTGCTGATGGAGCAGTGCGCGTCTACCGTGAAGCGCGTCGGCATGGAACTCGGCGGCAACGCGCCGTTCATCGTTTTCGACGACGCCCATCTCGACAAGGCGGTCGAGGGCGCCATCGCCTCGAAGTACCGGAACGCCGGCCAGACCTGCGTCTGCGCCAACCGGCTCTACGTCCAGTCCGGCGTTTACGATGCCTTCGCCGAGAAGCTCGCCGAGGCGGTGTCGAAGATGAAGGTCGGTAACGGCGTCGAGGCCGGTGTCGTGCAGGGGCCGCTGATCAACGAGGCGGCGGTCGAGAAGGTCGAGGAGCACATCAAGGACGCCGTCGACAAGGGCGCCGAGATCGTGCTCGGCGGCAAGCGCCACGACCTGGGCGGCACCTTCTTCCAGCCCACTATCCTCAAGAACGTCACCTCCGACATGAAGGTCACCCGCGAGGAGACGTTCGGGCCGCTCGCCCCGCTCTACAGGTTCGAGACCGAGGACGACGTCATCCGGATGGCCAACGATACCGAGTTCGGCCTGGCCGCATACTTCTACAGCCGCGACATCGGCCGCGTCTGGCGGGTCGCCGAACAGCTCGAGTACGGCATCATCGGCATCAACGAGGGCATCATCTCCACCGAGGTCGCGCCCTTCGGCGGCGTCAAGGAATCGGGCATCGGCCGCGAGGGCTCGCACTACGGCGTCGATGAGTTCATCGACATCAAGTACATGCTGATGGGCGGCGTCGACCGCTAAAAAAGCGCGCCATTTGCGGGCGCGCCTTCAAAGATCTGCGCGGACGGGCGCCGGGATCATCCCGGCGCCCGTTTTGCGTCTTACTTCTTGCCCATGCAGTTGGCGTAGTAGCTGACGGTCGCCGGCCAGTCGGAGAACAGGCCGATAATCTTGGCGTCGCGCGCCAGCACGTCGACGATGGTCATGATGTCACCGTCGTTCGTCAGGCCGTCGACGATGGGCGTGTAGTAGCCCGGGCTTCCGGCCAGGACCTCTTCGACGATCCGGCCCGAACGCTCGTGCGACCACGTGATGATCTTCATACCCGCCGCGTTTGCGTTGTCGGCGTAGTCGGAGGCGACGATGGCGTTGTCGTCGTCGAGCGTCAGCAGGTAGGCGTAGTTCGGAGCGACGACGTTGACGCCCTGATCCCGCAGCGCTTCAAAATCGCTGACGGACGGCGGGAAGGTACCGGTCGTCGCCGAGCCGTTGCCGTCGAGATAGACGGCCTGCTTGCCGAAGGCGCGGTATTCGTCGATCCAGAACAGAACGTCGTCGATCGAAAAGGACTGGGCCCATACGCGTTTCGGCGAGACGCGGGCGTGGATGTACTCCTCGATCATCTTCGCGGCATAGGTTTCCTGGGTCAGGCCGGAGTCGCCGAAGCCGACGCGGCTGTCGACGGACTTCAGTTCCGGCGTCATGTCGACGCCGAGTTCCTTGAACAGCGCGATGCTTTCCTTGTGCGACATGAGCGTGCCGCCGGTCGAATAGAGGTCGGTGCGCCAGCCGGCCGTGCCATCCATGTACTCTTCGACGGTGGTGGCGTTGGTGTTGCGGCCGTCCATCTTGCCTTTCAGCGACTTGAACTCGGCCAGCGTCAGGCCGCTGGTGCAGCACTTGGCCGTCGCCGACTTGATCTTGTTGCCGTTGGCATCGAACTCGGCCGGCTGAAAGCCCGTCTCGCAGGTCGATGCCAGGTCGGTCGAAAGGATGTTCGTCGTCTGGTGCAGGTCACACTGCGAGTGACGGCAGACCAACTCGGCGTCCTTGGTGAAGGTCACGTCGCATTCGATGATGCCGGCGCCCATCCGCGCGGCGGCACGGTAGCCTTCCTCGGTGTGCTCGGGAAACTGCATCGGCGCCCCGCGGTGGGCGATCGAGAACTTGCGCGCGGTGAACGTATCGTTCGAGCACTGCTCCAGCTTCCGCTTGAGCCGCCCGTCCGACATCTTGTCGATGAGATAGTACGGACGCGGGCCGAGCTGGGCCGTGGTCTTGGTGCGGCTGACATGGTGGCCGTAGTGCGACGAATGTCCGTGGTGGTTCTTGCCGCCGGCATGCGCCGTCGGGGCCATCATCGCGGCGCTGATCAGCGCGCAGGCGATGACGATGGACCTCAGCAATGACGTCATCTGCAGTTTCCTTCTGTTGATGGTGTCTCGGGTGGCCGTGACGGACAGACCGGAAACGGCTCTCGCCCCCGTTTCAGCCCGGGTCGAAGTCGACCGGTGTTCGGTCTAGCGGGCTTGCGTGAGAGTGCGGTGATGCTTTTGTTGCCTTGGCGTCACCGTGATGTGACGACCTGCGCCGGGGAGGGCCGGCGAGCCGCCCGGCTCCTGCAGTCCAGCCTTGCGCGCCGATCCCGACCGCGGCGCTGGATTTCCACGGCAAAATACTCCACATGATAGGGGCGGCTTGTGTCGGTACGATCAGGCCGTGTCCCTGACCACCCGACGAACCGAGGCGGATCATGTCGGCTGACCAGCAAAAACGCCTCGCCGCCGAGCGGGCCCTGACCTTCGTGACCTCGGGCATGAAGCTCGGTCTCGGCACCGGGTCGACCGCGGCGCATTTCGTGATCGGCCTCGGCGAGCGGGTCCGCAAGGGCCATCTCGACGTGGTCGGCGTGCCGACCTCGGAAGCGACCCACAGGCTCGCCGTCGAGCACGGCGTGCCGCTGACGACGCTGGACGAGACGCCCGAGCTCGACCTGACCGTCGACGGCGCCGACGAGCTCGACCACGGGCTCAGGCTGATCAAGGGCGGCGGCGGTGCGCTGTTGCGCGAGAAGATCGTCGCGGCCGCGTCGGGCCGAATGGTCGTCATCGCCGACGAGAGCAAGCTCGTCGCCCGGCTCGGCACGTTTCCGTTGCCCATCGAGGTGATCGCGTTCGGCGACCGCGCGACCGCAATCCATATCGTCCGGGTGTCTCGGGAACTCGGCCTCGATCCGGTTCTGAAATTGCGCATGGGCCCCGCCACCGAGCCGTTTCGCACAGATAGCGGCAATCTGATCTATGACTGCGATTTCCGGGCGATCCCCGATCCGCAGGCGTTGGCCGACGCCCTGGCGGCGATCCCGGGCGTCGTCGAGCACGGCCTGTTTCTCGGCCTGTGCACGTCGGCCGTCATCGCCGGACCCGACGGCGCACGGGTGCTGGACGCCCCTGAGTGAACGGCCCCCGGCTAGACGTTCCGATACTGGACAAAAGCACCTGGCAGACAAGATAAGCGGCTCATGACCACATACGACTACGATCTCTTCGTCATCGGCGCCGGCTCCGGCGGCGTCCGCGCCGCCCGCATCGCCTCCCAGCACGGCGCCAGGGTGGCCGTCGCCGAGGAATATCGCGTCGGCGGCACCTGCGTGATCCGCGGCTGCGTGCCCAAGAAGCTGTTCGTCTACGCCAGCCGCTTCCCCGACGAGTTCGAGGACGCCGCCGCCTTCGGCTGGACGGTGCCCGAGGCGACGTTCGACTGGCCGACGCTGCTGGCCAACAAGGACAAGGAGATCGCCCGGCTCGAGGGGATCTACCGTCGCAATCTGGGCAATGCGAAGGTCGAGATCATCGACAGCCGCGCCACCCTGCGCGGTCCCAATACGGTGCATCTGGTCAAGGAAGGGCGAGACGTCACCGCCCGATACATCCTGATCGCCACCGGCGGGCGTCCGAACTACGACCGGAGCCTGGAGGGTATCGAGCACGTCATCTCGTCGAACGAGGCCTTCCATCTCGAGACGCTTCCCGAAAGCATCGTGATCGCCGGCGGCGGCTACATCGCCGTCGAGTTTGCCGGCATCTTCCACGGCCTTGGCGTCAAGACCACGCTGCTCTATCGCGGCGAGGAGATCCTGCGCGGTTTCGACGACGACCTGCGCGCCGGTCTGCACGTGGAGATGCGCAAGCGCGGCATCGATATCGTCTGCGGCGACGTCTTCTCGAAGATCGAGAAGTCCGGGACGGGCCTGATCGGCCACACGACGGGCGGCCGCACGTTCGCCGTCGACCAGATCATGTTCGCCATCGGCCGCCAGCCGAATGTCGAGGGCCTCGGGCTCGAGGACGTCGGCGTCAAGCAGGGCTGGAACGGCCATGTGGTCGTCGACGAGTACAGCAAGACGTCCGTCGATTCGATCTATGCCATCGGCGATGTCACGGATCGCATCCAGCTTACCCCGGTGGCGATCCGCGAGGGCCAGGCCTTCGCCGAGACGGTGTTCAACGCCAATCCGGTTTCCGTCGATCACAAGTCCATCGCCACCGCCGTGTTCTCCACGCCGGAGCTCGGCACGGTCGGCCTGACGGAGGCCGAGGCCCGCGAGCAGTGCCGCGCCCTCGACGTCTACATGGCCAGCTTCCGGCCGATGAAGCTGACCCTGACCGACCGCGACGAGAAGATGCTGATCAAGCTGATCGTCGACGCCGATACCGACGTCGTCGTCGGCTGCCACCTGATGGGCCCGGATTCCGGAGAGCTCATCCAGATCCTCGGTATCCTCATCAAGATGGGCGCCACGAAGGCCCAGTTCGACGCCACCGTCGCCGTTCACCCCAGCGCGGCGGAGGAACTCGTCACCATGCGCGAGCCGTCCTACCGCTGGTCGTCGGAAGAGGCGGCGGAGTAGGGGGAAGTCCGGCGGCGGCCGGCCCGGCTCAGCCGTCGTCCCGCCGCCCCCTGAGCAGCAGCGCGCACACCGTCGCGATGGCCCCGCCGATCCCCAGCAAGATGAAAGCCGGACCCCAGACGGTCGGAGCCGATCCGGGCGCGTTGGTGGCATCGAGGACGGCGCCGAAGGCGATCGGGGAAATCGCGCCGGCCCCGAACCCGAGCAGGGACCGCCACGCCAGCACCGCGCCGAGATAGCCCGGCCGCACCGCCTCCGAAACCGCCGTCGACAGCACCGGGGAATCGCCGAGACAGACGAACGCGTAGGCGAGCGCCACCGGGATCAGCAGGGCCGGCGGCGCGCTTACCAGCCAGCCGATGGTAAAGGAGAGCGCCATACCCGCCGCCGCGAGCCCGATCAGCACCGGCTTGCGGCCGGCCCGGTCGGACAGGCGTCCCATGGTGAAGGCGGCGACGGCGCCGAACAGGTGCAGGAAGGCCGAGAGATAGGCGCCCGAGACCGTCGCGCTCAGGGCCGCCGTACCCGCCAGGGTGAAGCTTGCCGCGAGAAAGGCCGGGATCCAGGCCCACATGCCCAGCAGTTCCCAGGTATGGGCCGTATAGCCGGTGACCAGCAGGCCGGCCTCGCGGTTGCGCAGAAGCTGGTCGCGCGCCCGCATGTCGACGTGCCGTTCGTGGACGCGGTTCCCGACGGGGCGCAGGAAGACGACCAGCAGCACCGCGCCGATCAGCGGCAGGATACCCGACAGGATGAAACCGGCCTTCCAGCCGCCGAGCGCGATGCCCAGGCCGACGGCGCCGAGCGACGTGGCATAGCCGACTGAGGTCGAGCCGATCAGCCAGCCCATCGCGTTGCCGCGCTGGCCGGGCGGCGCCTCGTCGGCGAACAGAACGACCAGCGGTGTGTAGACCCCGCCCTGCGCCAGCCCGACGAGCCCGTAGAGCACGAACGCGCTCCACCAGTCCCGCGCCAGCAATCCGAAGACCAGGCTCGTCGCAGCGGCCGCGACGGCCGAGAGGACCGCCATCCGCTTGGCGCCGTAGTGGTCGGTCGCCCAGGCGAAGACGAAGAGCGACACCGCGTAGCAGAGGGTGAAACTGGTCACCAGCGCGCCGGCGGCAGCGGCCGACAGGCCCCATTCGGATTTGAGCAGCGGAATGGCGGCGGCCACCGACATGAAGGTCGCGAACAGGAACACGCGCGCCACGCACAGCGCGACGATGCGGGACGTGGTCAGGGTCGGGGAGGGCGAGGTGGCGGCGGTCATGTTCTATTCTCAGGGCCACGCCGGGGAGTGCGCCAGATCAGGCGGTCACATGCCCGATATGCGGGGTTCCGATCCCCTCCACCGTCTCGGCGATCAGGTGGTCGACCACCCGCTGCTGCGCCTCGTGCGGGTCGATGCCGTCGGCGATCGCCGCCTTCCAGACGGCGAGCTGACGGTCGGCCGAGGTGCCGTCGGCGGCGATGGCGCGGGCGTGCTCGACAGCGGCGATACAGCCGAAATGCGCGGCATCCTCGCGGATCAGGTCGAGGATCTCCTCCAGAAGCTCGTGGAACGGCACCGTCTGGCCGCGGCCGAAATCCACCATCCGGCCGTCCGCACCGTGGCGCTGGGCCAGCCAGCGGTTTTCCTCGATCAGGAAGCGCGAATAGTGCCGCCAGCGCTGGTTGTCGCGCCTGAGCCTCCACAGCATGCGGGCAAGACAGCGATACAGCGCGGCGATCGCGATGGCGTCGTCGAGCCGCGTGCAGACGTCGGCGATGCGCATCTCCAGCGTCGGGAACCGCGCCGAGGGCCTGAGGTCCCACCACACCTTGGTGGCGTCCTCGATCATGCCGGCCCGCACCAGCACGTCGATGGTGCGCCGGTATTCGTCCTCGCTGTCGAAGCTCTCGGGCAGGCCGGTGCGCGGCATCTCGTTGAACACCGACAACCGGTACGATTTCAGACCCGTGTCGAGGCCCTGCCAGAACGGCGACGACGTCGACAGCGCCAGCAGGTGGGGCAGGAAATAGGGGAGCTGGTTGAACAGGTCGTTCCTGAGCGCCTCGTCCTCGACGGCGACGTGCACGTGCATGCCGCAGACCACCATGCGCCGGATCACCATCTGGATGTCGCGCGCCAGCACGTGATAGCGGTCCTTGTCGGTGTGCTGCTGGTTCTGCCAGGTGGCGAAGGGGTGCGTCGACGCGGCGATCGGCGCGAGATCGTAGTCGGCCGATATCCGCGCGATGGTGCCGCGCAGGTGGGCGATCTGGTCGCGCGCCTCGTGCAGCGTCTCGCAGACCGGGGTGCCGACCTCGATCTGGCAGCGCAGGAACTCCGGCGTCACCCGCTTCGGCAGCTCCGCCTCGCAGCGTTCCATCAGCTCCTTCGGCGGATCGGCCGCGAGATCGCGCGTAGTGCGGTCGACGAGGAGATATTCCTCCTCGATCCCGATGGTGAAGGTCGGTTCGTCGGCGCTCATATGGCGAATAGTGCATACCCGTGCGCCGGAACGCCAGTCGAAAGCGGTCCGGCGGGGAACAGCGGCCTGCACCGGTCGCGTGTCAGGCCGGGTTTTCCTCCACGGGCGTATCCGTCAGCTCGCCGGAGCCGGAATCCTCGACATACTCCACCTCCCCCTCCTGCGGCTCGACACGCGGGTCGAGATCGGTGACGCCCGGCGAGGTGCGCGGCATCGCGACGAAGGGCTCGCGCTCCTCCGCGGGAATGGCGGCCCGCTGCGACAGGCGGTAGATGGTCAGTGCGGCCATGGCGATGTGGGTCGCCGCGGTCAGACCGAACAGGGAGCCGGGGCCCACGACCTGCATCAGCGAGGCTGCGAGCGTCGGGCCGATGATCGCGCCGACCGTGTAGATCAGCAGGAGGCCGGTCGAGACCTGCACCATGTCGGAGGGCTGGGCGAAGTCGGCGGCATGCGCCGAGCTCAGCGAATAGACGGGAATGGCGCCGACGCCGAACAGGAAGCCGAAGCCGTAGATCGCCAGCGGCATGCCGGAGGGGACGAACGCCAGCCCGAGGCCGGCGATCGCCGCGATGATGCAGCAGCCGACGATCACCAGACGCCGGTCCATGCGGTCGGACAGGCGCCCGGCCGGCCACAGGACGAGCACAGCGCCGAGGATCGAGGCCGTGACGAAGTCGCCGGCGCCGCCGGCGCCGAGGCCCTTGAGGCTGGCGTAGACCGGTCCCACGGTCCAGAACGCGCCGTTGGCCAGCCCGACCGTCACCGCGCCCGCGACACCGACCGGCGACAGCTTGATCAGCCAGCGCAGGCGAAGTTGCGGCGAATCCGGCACGGGCGGCGATTGCGAGCGGGTCAGGGCCACCGGAATGGCGGCCAGCGAGATCAGCAGCGCGCTCATCGAGAAGAGCTGGAAGCCGGCAGGCGGGAACATCCGAAGGAACTGCTGGCCGGCTGCCATGCCGCCGAAATTGATCACGTTGTAGAACGCCAGAACGCTGCCGCGGTTGGTGTTGTCGGACTTGTCGTTCAGCCAGCTCTCGATCACCGCGTAGAGGACCGCGAAACAGACGCCAGACAGGCAGCGCAGCAGGTTCCAGGTGATCGGCTCGACCATCAGCGCATGCAGGATCGCGCCGCCGGTGGCCAGCGCCGTGCAGGCGCCGAAGGCACGAATATGGCCGGTGCGCCGGATCAGCCATGGCGCGGCGAAGCAGCCGATCATCATACCCACGAAGTAGGATGAACCGATCAGACCGATGGCGAAGTCGCTGAATCCGAATCCCTTGCCGGCGAGCGGCACCAGGGTCGTCTGCAACCCCGATCCGGCGAGCAGGATGAAGACCGAGATCAGTAGGGCGGCAATAGCTGCTAGGGCAGATCTCATGGTATCGGCTTCCGGTTTTCCCGATGCCTACCAAGATTCGCGGGCTCAGACCGCCATTATCGCATTCCGCTCCGTCGTCGTGCGGTCATATCCCCAGCATCGCCGTCGTGATCATGAAGTACATCAGCAGTCCCGTGACATCGACGATGGTGGTCAGCGCCGGGCCGGCCATGACGGCGGGATCCTGCTTCACCATCAGCGCGGCAAGCGGCAGAACGGCGCCGATCAGTGCGGAGACGATCACCTGAACCGCGATCGCGACGCCGATCGCCAGCGCGATCATGTCGAGGGTCAGGTTGAACGGCACGTCGGCGTTGTTGGAGATGAAGAGGACCTTCAATACCGCGAAGGCGAACAGCATCGCCGCCAGCATCAGGCTGATCACGATTTCGCGGCGCAGCACCGCGCTCCAGGTTCTCAGCGACACCTCGCCCGTGGCGATGGCGCGGATCAGCAGGCCGGAGGTCTGCGTGCCGACATTGCCGCCGGTATCGGCGACCATCGGCATGTAGAGGGCCAGGATGACCAGCGCGTCGAGGGCGTCCTCGTAGACGTGCACCACATAGCCGGCCATCAGCCCGGCGATGGCCAGGCTCAGGATCCAGGGCGCCCGGCGCAGGAAGTCGCGCCACAGCGAGGTGTCGAAGTAGCCGGCCTCCGTCTCGCCGCTGATCGCGGTGAAACGCTGCATGTCCTGCGCCGTCTCTACCTCGAGCCGGGCGAAGGCGTCGCCATAGGAGAGGATGCCGAGCAGCACGCCGGTTGCGTCGACCACCGGCAGGAAGGCATGGCCGCTGGCGGACAGCGCCCGCGCCGCCTCTTCGGCCGGCATGTCGACCCGGACCGACTGGACATCGCGGGTCATCACGTTGCCGACGCTCGAGCCTTTCGGCGCGCGCAGCAGGTCGCGCAGGCTGACCGTGCCGAGCAGGCGGCGCTCGTCGTCGACGACGAAGGCGACGTAGATCGTCTCGGCCTCGTCTTCCGCCGAAAGCTGGCCGATCGCCTCCTCGCAGGGGGTGGCGGCGCTGAGATCCGCGTAATGGGCGTTCATCAGCCCGCCGGCGACATCCTCCGGATAGTCGGAAAGCGTCAGGATCTCGTCGCGATGCGCATTGGCGATCTGCGCCTTGATCGCCCCGCGCCGGCGCGCGGGCAGCTTGCGCAGCAGCCGCGCGGCATCATCGGGCTCCAGATGGTCGATGAGGGCGATGACGCCCTCGTCGGTCATGCGGTCGAGGGCGTGTTTCTTCGGCAGGGTGGTGACGGTCATGGCGATGCGGGAAAATGATGGAGACGGACGGGTACCGTAGCGGAGGATGTCCGCTATCAGGCCTTCATGACAAGGGCGCAATGGCGCCGGTCGCTCAGACGATCTGCTCGAGCAGCCGCCCGACGAGATAGGCCAGCAGGGCCGCCGCCAGGCCGATGATCAGCGTTTCCGCGCCGGAGCGCCACCAGGACGCGGTCGACCAGTGGCTCTTGACCGAGCCGATACCGAAGAACACGAGCGCCGTCACGACCGTCGCCGACAGGGCGGCGTCCGGCATCGCGAAGACGAAGGGCAGCAGCGGGATCGCGCCGCACAGCACGAAGGCGGCGAAGGTCGACAGCGCTGCGATCACCGGCGAACGCTTGACCAGGGCAAGGCCGTGCTCCTCCGTCAGCATCGTGTCGACCCACGGTTCCTTGCGCGAGGTGATCAGCCCGACGAGCTCTTCCAGGCTGCGGCCGGTAAAGCCCTTGTTGCGGTAGATCTGGCGGATTTCCTGCTTCTCGCCGTCGGGATAGAGCCTGATGTGGCGCTCCTCCATGGCCTTCAGGCGGTCGTAGTCGTCGATCTCGGAGCGGGTGCCGGAGAAATTCGCGGCCGCCATGGAGAAGCCGTCGGCCAGCAAATTGGCGATGCCCAGGATCAGCACCACCCGGGTCGACAGGTCCGCGCCGACGGCGCCGGCGACGATCGCGAAGGTGGTCACGGCGCCGTCGATCCCGCCGTAGACCCAGTCGCGCAGGTAGTTCACCTTCGGCCCTTCGGCCAGCCGCTTTTCGATCGCCTCGGCCGAATGCTGGTGCTCGGTCTTCATCGGCATTGGCTCCGGGTCGGGGGACGGACACTCTGGCCACGGTGGTACAGGGGGTGTATAACCCGCCCGCGCCGGCCGGAAAAACTGCATTTTGCCGGCAGATATTCAACAGCCAGACTGGTGTGCGTTATGTCGAAAGCATGGACCCCCGACTCCTGGCGGTCGAAGCCGATCGTTCAGGTTCCCGAATACCCTGACCCGAAGGCCCTTTCGGATGTCGAGTTTCAGCTTTCGCAGTTTCCCCCGCTGGTTTTTGCAGGCGAGGCGCGCAAGCTGAAGGAGCAGCTTGGTCGCGTCGCAGGCGGTGAAGGATTTCTCCTCCAGGGCGGTGATTGCGCCGAGAGTTTCGCCGAGCATCACGCCGACAACATCCGCGATTTCTTCCGCGTCTTCCTGCAGATGGCGGTGGTGCTGACCTATGCCGCGGCGATGCCGGTGGTGAAGGTCGGCCGCATCGGCGGGCAGTTCGCCAAGCCGCGGTCCTCAGACGTGGAGAAGCAGGGCGACGTCGAGCTGCCGAGCTATCGCGGCGACATCATCAACGGCCCCGACTTCACGCCGGAATCGCGCATTCCCGATCCCGAGCGCATGCTCAAGGCCTATCGCCAGGCCGCGGCGACGCAGAACCTGCTGCGCGCCTTCGCCCAGGGCGGCTACGCCAATCTCGAGCACGTCCACAACTGGACGCTCGGCTTCGTCTCGGATTCCCCGCAGGGCCATCACTACAAGGAGATCGCCGACCGGATTTCCGAGGCGCTCGACTTCATGCGCGCCTGCGGCGTCGATGCGAACGCGACCCCGCAGTTCCGCTCGACCGATTTCTTCACCAGCCACGAGGCGCTGCTGCTCGGCTACGAGCAGGCGTTCACCCGCGTCGATTCCACCAGCGGCGACTGGTACGACACGTCGGGCCACATGCTGTGGATCGGCGACCGGACGCGCCAGCCCGATCACGCCCACGTGGAATTCTTCCGCGGCATCAAGAACCCGATCGGCCTGAAGTGCGGACCGAGTCTCGAAGCCGATGAATTGGTGCGGCTGATCGATATTCTGAACCCCGAGAACGACCCGGGCCGACTGACCCTGGTCTGCCGTTTCGGCGCCGACAAGGTGTTCGATCACCTGCCGGAGCTGGTCCGCAAGGTCGAGCAGGAAGGCCGCACCGTGGTGTGGTCCTGCGATCCCATGCACGGCAACACGATCTCGGCCGGCGGCTACAAGACCCGCCCCTTCGACCGGGTTCTGCAGGAAGTGCGCAACTTCTTCGCTGTCCATCAGGCGGAAGGCACGCACGCCGGCGGCATCCATATCGAGATGACCGGCCAGAATGTTACCGAGTGCACCGGCGGCGCCCGGGCGATCTCGGAAGCCGATCTGAAGGCGCGCTACCACACGCATTGCGACCCGCGCCTCAACGCCGACCAGTCGCTGGAACTCGCCTTCCTCATCGCCGAGTCGCTGAAGCAGGAGCGTTCCTCGCGCAGCCGTCCGCTGATCCCGGACGCCGGCGCCGCCGTCGGGTTCTAGGCACGGCCTCATGCCCGCTGCGGCAGACGAAAGACGCACCGGGCGTTGCGCCTGCGGAGCCGTTTCCTACGAGATCCGCGGGCCCGTGCGCCCGGTGTCGTTCTGTCATTGCGAGAGCTGCCGCCGCCAGTCGAGCCACTATGTCGCCGCCACGGCGGCACCGGTTGCCAACATCACGATTTCCGGTTCCGGCAATCTCACCGACTGGCGTGCGACGCCGCACGCCGTCCGTCAGTTCTGCAAGACCTGCGGTTCGCTGATGTTCTGGCGCTGGGACGGCTCGGGGCAGATCTCGGTCATGGCCGGGTCGCTCGATCTGCCCTCGGGACTGGAGCCGGAGATGCACATCTACATCGCGGAGAAAGGCGATTATTACGAGATCGCCGACGGTCTGCCGCAGTACGAGACACGTGCGGACGACGATCCGTTCTTCGACTGATTGTTATAATTTTCGCAACAATATTTCCAGTATTCCGCTGCTTTATTTCCGGTTTCGGAACAGTACATCGTTGGCACCGAAGTCTGTAGCGGAGACCGGCCATGTCCCGGATGCCAGCCCTGTTCGTATCGCACGGCGCGCCGAACCTGATCCTGTACGACACCCCCGCGACGCGGTTTCTGTCAGACTACGCGAAGACGATCGACAGGCCGCGGGCGATCCTGTCGGTCTCCGCCCATTTCGAGACGGACCGCCCCGTCGTCGTCGCCGACCCGAAACCGGAGATGATCTACGATTTCGGCGGCTTCGAGTCCGAGCTCTATACGCTGAACTATCCCGCACCCGGCGATCCGGCGCTGGCCGAACGTGCGGCTGCACGTCTGGCAGAGGCCGGGCTTGGTCCGGCAATTGCGCCGAAACGCGGCTTCGACCACGGCACCTGGGTTCCGTTGATGCTGCTTTATCCGGATGCAGACATTCCGGTGGCACAGATGTCCGTCCAGCCTGGACTGTCCGCCGCGCATCACTACAAGCTCGGCGAAGCCCTGATGAGCCTGCGCGACGACGGCGTTCTGATCGTCGGTTCGGGATCCTTCACCCATAATCTGGGCGAGGCGTTCCAACGCCTGCGCACCGGAGACGTTGGGGCCGATCGTCCGGAATGGGTCGGGAGCTTCGTCGATTGGATGGTCGATCGTATCGAGGCCGGTGATACCGGCGATCTTCTCGCCTATCGGGAGGAGGCGCCGTACGCGGTCGAGAACCACCCGACCGACGAGCACCTGATGCCGCTCTATGTGGCGTTGGGGGCGGCAGGCGACCATGCCAAAGGCGAGCGTGTTCACGACAGCCACCAATTCGGCGTGCTCCAGCTCGACGCCTTCGCGTTCCGATAGGGCGCTCGTCTTCCTGCGAGTCGGTTTGATGTTCCCGGGGCCTGTCGCACCGGATAAAAAAGTTTGTCCGCCCCATGTTCCCTTACGGAAAGTGCCCTATACCCTCTGCGTCGACTGATCGTGCCGCGGGTCCAGCAGGCCTCCGGCGCGAGGCTTTCTGAAACTGCGTTCGCCTCCAGTATCCCTGGCCGGACGGAAGTCTTCCGTCGGCCGGGACGGGTGGCACGGCGGCGCTCCTCGGGAGCGACAGCCTGCCTGCGGCCGGCCCGGCCAGTTCATCCAGCGCACGTACCGGCGCGATTTCATAAGGACGGAAATCATGAGTTCGGTAATGACGAAAGATGGGGTCAACATCTACTTCAAGGATTGGGGTCCGAAGGACGCGCAGCCGGTCATGTTCCATCACGGCTGGCCGCTCACCGCAGACGACTGGGACAGCCAGATGCTGTTCTTCCTTGCCAATGGCTATCGCGTCATCGCCCACGACCGGCGCGGCCACGGCCGCTCCAGCCAGGTTTCCGACGGCCACGGCATGGACCACTATGCCGCCGATGCGGCCGCGGTGGTCGAACATCTTGATCTGAAGAACGCCGTCCATATCGGCCATTCCACCGGCGGTGGCGAGGTGACGCGCTACACCGCGATCTACGGTCAGCCGCAGGGCCGAGTCGCGAAGATCGTCCTGATTGGTGCCGTACCGCCGATCATGTTGAAGACCGACGCTTATCCCGACGGTCTGCCGATCGAGGTCTTCGACGGCTTTCGCGCTGCGCTGGCCGCAAACCGGGCGCAGTTCTTTCGCGACGTCCCGTCCGGCCCCTTCTATGGCTTCAATCGCGATGGGGCAAAGGTGGACGAGGGGGTAATCCAGAACTGGTGGCGGCAGGGCATGATGGGCGGCGCCAAGGCACACTACGAGGGCATCAAGGCCTTCTCCGAAACCGATTTTACCGAAGACTTGAAGTCCATCTCGGTGCCTGCGCTCGTCATGCACGGCGACGACGACCAGATCGTGCCGCTCGTCAACTCGGCGCCACTTTCGGCCAAGCTGCTGCAGAACGCCGAACTGAAGGTCTACGAGGGGCTTCCCCACGGCCTCTGCACCACGCATGCTGAACGTGTGAACTCGGATCTGCTCGCCTTCGTAAGGGCCTGACGGGTCGGGCGGCCGCTCCGTCAGGCGCGGTCGCCTGCCGCCGTCGCCTGCCGCCGTCGCTGGCGTGATGCTTGCGCTGCCGGCTGTTGGCACTAAAACCGTTTCCTCAAATGGAGGAAACGATGCCCGACACTTCCCCGACACCGCACGTCCTGATCGCTGGCGGTGGTATCGGCGGACTTGCCGTCGCCCTGACGCTGCACCAGATCGGCGTGCCCTGTACCGTCTTCGAATCCGTCCGCGACCTGAAGCCGCTCGGTGTCGGCATCAACCTGCAGCCGAACGCCGTGCGCGAGCTCTACGACCTCGATATCGGCGCAGACGCACTCGACACGGTCGGCGTACCGGTGAAGGAGTGGGCGCTGGTCGGGCTCAACGGCAACGATATCTATTCCGAGCCGCGCGGTCTCCTGGCCGGCTACGACTGGCCGCAATACGCCGTCCACCGCGGCCGGTTTCACGTCCTGCTCTATGACCTGGTGCGGGAACGGATCGGCGCCGACGCCGTACGCCTCGGTGCACGCGTCACCGGATACGAAAACGGTTCCGACGGCACAGTGACTGCCGTCGTCGAACATGCCGACGGGTCGACGTCGCGCGAGACGGGCACGCTGCTGATCGGCGCCGACGGTATTCATTCGGCGATCCGCGCGCAGATGCACCCCGACCAGCCGCCGATTCATTGGGGCGGCGCTATCATGTGGCGCGGCACGACGCAGGCGAAACCGATCCGCACGGGTTCTTCCTTCGTTGGGCTTGGAACCCACAAGCACCGGATGGTGATCTATCCGATCTCGCGACCCGACCCCGAAACCGGCCTTGCGACGGTCAACTGGATCGCCGAGGTAACCGTCGACAACTCCGAGGGGTGGCGCGACAGCGGTTGGTTCAAACCGGTCGGGATCGACGCCTTCGCCCACCATTTCGACGGTTGGACCTGGGACTGGCTTGACGTGCCGGGCCTGATTCGCGGAGCCGATATCGCCTATCAGAACCCGATGATCGACCGCGATCCCGTACCGACCTGGCGTGATGGCCCGGTGGCACTGATGGGGGACGCGGCGCACGCCATGTATCCGACCGGCTCGAACGGAGCCAGCCAGGCGGTGGTCGACGCCCGGGCTCTTGGCGCGGCCTTTATCGAGCATGGCGTCACGCCGGCCGCGCTGAAGGCCTATGACGATGCGCTGTGCGGACCGGTCTCCGAGGTGGTTCTGCGCAACCGCGGGGCGGGACCCTTCGGTCTGCTCAACCTGGTCGACGAGCGCTGTGGCGGCGCGTTCGACGATATCGATGCCGTCATCCCGCCCGAGGACCGGGCCGCTTTCATGGAGCGCTACCAGTCCGCCGCCGGCTTCGCCAAGGAGAAACTGAACGCCGCGCCGCCGACAATCCCGCCCGGCGTGCGGGTCTCGTCGACGGCCGTGGACTGAGGACACCGGCGGGCGCCCGCCCGTCGCGGTATCGACACGATTGGCGCGGATTGTTGCGCCACCTCTAACGCAAGGTTAGGGGGTGAGTCGTTATAAGCGCGCCAGCCGGCCGGGCCGGTTATCGGCGCCACCGCGCAGCAGTGCCGCCGGTGTACTACCTGACAGGAGGAATTGATGAAGACGCTTGCTAGCCTGGGTTTCGCCGCCGTTGTTTCGATGGGCCTGATGTCTGCCGTCCCGGCCCATGCCGAAGACTGCGACTACATGATCGGGCAGATCAACGAGGCGCTGAAGACGACGGACATCAGCCAGGAGAAGAAGAACGAGGTCATGCAGCTTCGCGACCAGGGCATGGCCCAGGCCGGCGCAGCGGGCGGCGACTGCACGACGACGCTGGAACAGGCAATGGCCATCCTCGCCGGCGAGGAATAGGCCACAGCGTCCGCCCGGACGCTTGCCGCATTCTAAAAAGGGCCGCCTGTCGCGGCCCTTTTGTCTTCTGGTCAGCCGATCACACCGTCAGCCGGTCCGCCGCGTCAAGGCGAACTGCTGGCCCTCCGCGCCGGTGCAGGCCAGATTGTCCGGCGTCACGAGGTTGCAGTTGACGAGGCTGGTGGTCTGACGGATCGCCGAGCGCATGGTGATCTGCACCGTGCGACCGTCCACCATCCTGTAGGAGCCGTCCGACACCGTTTCGCCGGTTGCCAGCACCTTGGTCTGGAAGCCGCCGCCCCGGAAGGTCGTGGCCGTGACGCCGTCGGCGCTGCGCCATTCCCCGTCGATCGACGAGCCGGAGCTGAAGCTGCTGCCGCCGTTGCACGAGGCGACGGCGAGGCCTGCGGCCACAAGCGCCGCCGAAGTCCAGTATTTCCGTGTAGTCCGCATGACGAAATCTCCTCGTTGCTTGCCCCTTCCTACAGCCAAACACGGGATTCGGGGAGTGTGACGCGAGTTTGAATGCCCGCGTTTCGCAATCCGCCGGGCAGGTGTGGCGGTAGGGCAACCTGTCGCATGGCCACCGTGCCATGCGCGCCCCAGTTTCCCCCCTCTGACGGAGTGCCGGCCAACGGCGCCCGGTGAAACCATGCGCTGCAAGAAATGCCCCCGATCCCCGTGACACCGGGAGGGGCAGAGCAAGAGGTGAGTTTTCAGGATGCTGTTGCGTCTACTTTTCGCGATTCCGGTGATCGGTTGGATGCTGCGCGACGCCGTGCGCGGCGAAAGCGACTCCAAGGCCTGGTTTCTGGCCAACATTGTGATGATCTGGCTCCTGGCCGTGGTCTTCTTCGGCTATCCCGCGATCATCATTCCGGCGCTTGTCGCCACCGCATCGATCATCGTAACGCTCGTGGCGATGACCGCGCACGGGCTCGTGCGGCGCAGTTAGGCCGGACGTCTCGGCCGCGATGTGAGCCGTCAGGCATTCCCGGTGCCGAAGGCATCGGCGGCATGGGTGTCGATTCCAAGTCCCCGGATTCTGTCGATCCAGGGGCTGCCGTCCGTGCCCGTTCCCTGGCGCGGGATCCGGAAATAGGCGGCCGAGAACCGGCCTGGGTGCCGCTCGATGGCCTCGTGATAGATTTCTGGGTCATGCTGTCCGGTGTCGCCGATCAGGACGAAAGGCAGCCCGGGGTTGGCTGCCAGGATCTTGTCGATCATCCGGCCCTTGTGAACCCCGTGGCCGCTTTTTATGAATTTGCGTTCGGAGATCCCCAGATCGCGCAGGAACATCGGTCCCGGCACGAGGCCGTTGCGCTCGAACAGCCGCACCAGGAACGCGTGCAGGTTCCATGGAGACGAACTGACGTAGAAAACCGGGTTCACCCCGCCGTGGAGGCTTTCCACGAGGGCCTTGGAGTCCGGAAACACCTGCCGGCTGGCGACATTGCCGGTCATGGTGTTGAAGATGTTCCGCCAGAGCGACCAGGCATCCGTGCGAATCAGCGTGTCGTCGATGTCTGAAATGATGCCGAAGCGCGCCGCCGGATCTGTCTCGACGATCGAAATGGGCGTGACGCCCTCGAACGCGACGAAGCGGGCGTCGAGCGACGGCGTCGGGATGCCCGTTCGGGGCAGATGGACGGAGAAATAGCCTTCCTCGTCCGACACGGTCCGCGTCCCGGCGATCTCGATCTCGATACCGGGCACCTCATGCGTGACGAACCGCTTCACCATGTTGCGGAAGTTGGACCACGGCGAGCTGTCGGCCGGCAGATCGGCGACCGGCTTTCCGTCGAGCACCCGACCCCGGACGATGATGTGCTCGGGCGTCGAATAGCCGATGAACGGATCGATATAGGGAGACCGCGGCCCGTGTCGGGTGGGCAGCTTGTCCCAAAGGGTCTCGGCGAGGATGGCGGTTCGGTGGAGGAAGCGTTTCATCTCGGTCTGAAGCAGATTCTTGACCGGGTAAGAAATACCCGGAATGCCATCGGGTCAAATGGCCGTGTCGTTGCGCTCGCGGCAATGACCCCCCTTGCCCCCGGCCCCCATCCCCGTTACCCCAAGGCCTCTCGCCTCCGGAGGCCCCGATGGCCGATCCTGCCGATCTTTCCCGCGACCCCGCGCCAACTGAACCCGCACCCGCCCGCATCCTCGCCGAGGAACCGGTCTATTCCGGCTTCGCGACGCTGACGCGCGTCACCTTCGAGGTGCCGTGGAAGGGCGAGACGCGACGCATCGTCCGGGAGATCGAGCATCACGGCCATGGCGCGTCCGTGTTGCCGGTCGATCCGGCGCGCAAGGTCGGCGTGCTGCTGCGCCAGTTCCGCATGCCGCCGGTCATGGACGGGCGCAGCGGCTGGTTGTGGGAGGTCCCCGCCGGCCTGCTGGAGGGTGACGCGCCGGAGATCTGTGCGGCGAAGGAAGCCGAAGAAGAGGCCGGTTTGGCGATGCGAAGCCTTGAATCGCTCGGCGATTTGCTGTCCTCTCCCGGAATCATCCGTGAATGCGTGCACATGTTCTGGGGGACATACGCCGGTCCCCCGCCCGCAGCCACGGGTGGCCTCGATCACGAAGGGGAAATGATCGAGGTCCACGAAATGCCAATGGCCGACATTGCCCGTATGGCTGAAGACGGCGAGATCCTCGACGCGAAGTCGGCGGTCTCCGTCCTCCGTCTGAAGGCGCGCCGGCCCGACCTTTTCGAAGCCTGAAGGCCGGGGGGCCTCGAGGCTGGTGCGGCAGGGTGTCGTCTGGTGCCGCGGATTGAGGATTGAGCCGCCGACATGGTCAACGAACTCGCGATAGCCTGCGCGCAACTGAACCCGATCGTCGGCGATATCGACGGCAATCTGGCGATGGCGCGGAAAGCACGTGCCGAAGCCGCCGCCATGGGCGCCGACCTCATCGTCTTCGCCGAACTCTTCATCTCCGGCTATCCGCCGGAGGACCTCGTGCTCAAGCCGTCTTTCCAGCAGGCCTGCCATTCTGCTGTGGCGGCGCTTGCCGCCGACACCGCGGACGGCGGCCCCGCGGTCATCGTCGGCACGCCGTGGCACGAGGACGTGAAGACCTACAACGCCTGCTGCCTGCTCGACGAGGGCCGGGTCGTGGCCACCCGGTTCAAGGTGGATCTGCCCAACTACGGGCCCTTTGACGAGAAGCGCGTTTTCGCCCAGGGGCCCATGCCGGGGCCCATTCTGTTCCGCGGTGTACGCCTCGGCGTGCCGATCTGCGAGGACATCTGGGAGGACGAGGTCGTCGAGTGCCTCGAAGAGAGCGGTGCCGAACTGCTGATCGTGCCCAACGGTTCTCCCTGGTGGAAATACAAGCACGACCTGAGGCTCAACGTCGTCGTCCAGCGGGTGACGGAATCGAGCCTGCCGCTGATCTACGTGAACCAGCTCGGCGGCCAGGACGAGCTGATCTTCGACGGCGCCTCCTTCGGCCTGCACGCCGACCGTACGCTCGCCTTCCAGATGCCGGCCTTCGAGGAATGCGTGACGCTCACCCGGTGGGCGCGCGACGAAGGCGGGGCCTGGCGCTGCACCGAGGGGCCGATGGCGACGCTCGAGGACAACGAGGAGCTGATGTGGCTCGCCTGCGTCCACGGCCTGCGCGACTACGTGTCGAAGACCGGCTTTCCGGGTGTCGTGCTCGGCCTGTCGGGCGGCATCGACTCGGCGATCTGCGCCGCGATGGCGGTCGATGCGCTCGGCCCGGAGCGGGTCCATTGCGTCATGCTTCCATACCGCTACACCTCGGACGCCTCGCTGGTAGATGCGGCAGCCTGCGCCGAGGCGCTCGGCGTGCGCTACGACACGGTGTCGGTGGTCGAGCCGGTCGACGGCTTCACGCATGCCCTGAAGCCCCTGTTCGATGACATGCCGGCCGACACGACCGAAGAGAACCTCCAGTCGCGTGCCCGCGGCACGACGCTGATGGCGATCTCCAACAAGTTTGGCCCAATGGTCGTGACCACCGGCAACAAATCCGAGATGTCGGTCGGCTACTCGACGCTCTACGGCGACATGAACGGCGGCTTCAACCCGATCAAGGATCTCTACAAGACGGAAGTCTACGCGCTTGCCGCATGGCGCAACGAACACCGTCCCGAAGGGATGAAAGGACCGGGCGGCATCGTCATTCCGCCGAACATCCTGACCAAGGAACCTTCGGCAGAGCTTGCCGAAGGCCAGAAGGACCAGGACAGCCTACCGCCCTACGATGTGCTGGACGACATACTTGAATGCCTGGTGGAGAACGAGATGTCGGTGGGCGACATCGAGGCGCGGGGCCACAGCCGCGATCTTATACACCGCATCGAGAACCTGCTCTACATCGCCGAGTACAAGCGCCGGCAATCGGCGCCGGGCGTGAAGATCACGCGCAAGAACTTCGGCCGTGACCGGCGCTACCCCATTACCAACCGCTTCCGCGACCGCAGTTGATCTCAAAGGAGTGCGGGCGCAGCATCCGGTCTTTTCAAATCCAGGACGCCGGGTGTCGCCGGTGAGGCAATCGCAATGTCGACATACAGGTTCGTGGTCGAAAACTTCCGCTGGCTTGCGGCAGGGCTGCTGCTGACGCTGTTTTCAAGCTTCGGCCAGACCTTCTTCATTTCGCTTGTCGCCGGCGACCTGCGCGAGACGTTTTCCCTGTCGCACGGAGACTTCGGCGGAATCTACATGATGGCGACGCTGTTTTCGGCAGCGACGCTTGCGATGTTCGGCAAGATCGTCGACGACCATTCGATCGCGGTGATATCGACCGGGGTGATCCTGGGCCTCGCGCTGTTTTGCATCGGCATGGCGAATGTCTCGTCCGTGTGGATGCTTTTCGTGGTCATCTACGGGCTCAGGCTGTTCGGCCAGGGGATGTTGACGCATACCGCGATGACGGCGATGGGGCGCTGGTATTCCGCCGAACGCGGCAGGGCCGTTTCCATCGCGACGGTGGGACACCAGGCGGGCGAGGCCACGCTTCCGCTTCTGTTCGTCGCTCTTTTCGCCGTGGTTGGCTGGCGCGGCGGATGGTGGATCGCGGCCGGGCTGCTCGTGGTCGTCGGCCTGCCCGCACTCCTTTGGATGTTGCAGATCGAGCGTACGCCGCGGGCAAAGAAGGTTTCCGGGGCGCCCGAAACGGGCCGTCAATGGACGCGCGGCGAAGTGCTGCGCGATCCCGCCTTCTGGATCATGTCCTGCGGAACGCTGGCGCCGGCCTTCATCGGCACGACGATCTTCTTCCACCAGGTCTATCTGGTGGAACTGCGCGGCTGGACGATGGAGCTTTTCGCATCCGCCTTCACGGCGATGGCAATCATGA